>Ga0209460_1000012_pt1 | contig 523950 bp, 459 predicted proteins | sample EBPBio132013_DNA_FD_185868 | JGI IMG/M metagenome (GOLD analysis project Ga0209460, IMG submission 185868) | Wastewater treatment Type I Accumulibacter community from EBPR Bioreactor in Madison, WI, USA - Reactor 2_5/13/2013_ DNA (SPAdes)... | ecosystem: Engineered > Bioreactor > EBPR >...
GGCAGCCAAATTGGTACGTGTCGAGGTGGTTGTGACCCACGCTGCTCCATCCCGAACCAGGCCGTGAACGCGACACACACCGAGGCTACTGCAGCACCCGCTGTGGGAACGTAGGGGGATGCGTACCACTCCATAGAAATCCCACTGGACAACAATCCAGTGGGGTTTTTTTATTGTTTAATCTAGATCCAAGACATGCTCTAAGCCACGTTTCAAGCCGACGAAGGTATGAACGTTGCGAATCGCTAGCAAGGCTCCATCAACATATGGCTCGGCTCCATTGCCAGCCTCATGGCGCAAAATCAGCTTTTGATCAGGCATGCCAAAAATCGCCTCAATGCTAATGACATAGCCTGGCAAGCGCACCGAATGCACTTGTTGCTCGGCCATTCGTGCCCCACGGGTTGCCTGTTCGCCTACAATCGCTTCGGTTGGTACGGTTTGGGCTGAATCGCGCACTTGGCCGAGTCGATACGCTAATTCACGGGCTGTGCCGCTCGGCGCATCAATTTTCTTATCGCTGGCGTAATCGATAATTTCGCTGTGCGGAATGTAGCGTGCGGCAATTGTGGCAAATTTTTGCAGCAACACGACGGTTAATGCAAAGTTGCCGACCGCTAGCACGCCACGTTGGGCTTTTACAGCCGCTTCGTTAATTGTTGCATAGGCTGCATCATCTAAACCCGATGTGCCAATCACCACATGCGCTCCGTTTGCTAAGGCTTTCAACACATTATCAAGTGCTACAGCAGGTTTAGTGTATTCGACAAATACATCACAGGGCTGGCTCAGCGCCTCTTCGGCAGTAGCAAATATTGGGCAATCCAGCTCAGGCTGATTCAACACAATCCCCAAGTGTTGGCCAGCGTGGCTGCGTGAAACCGCCGCTACCAAGTGCAAATCGTTGGTTTTGGCAAGGCCTTGAGCTAGCGCCGAACCAGCCCAGCCCGTTGCCCCAGCTAAACATACTCGAATTGACATAAGCAATCTCCTACTGAATTTGTATAGTTTTATGATACAGGTTAAATGAAAACCCCTGTTGCTCAATTGAACAACAGGGGTTTTGGGTTGCCGATTGGGCTGGATTAGAAATCCATGCCGCCCATGCCACCCATACCACCAGGAGCTGGAGCAGCTTCTTTTTCTGGGATATCGGCGACCAAAGCATCGGTGGTCAAGATCATCGAGGCAATCGAAACGGCGTTTTGCAAGGCCGAGCGGGTTACCTTGGCTGGGTCGATGATGCCCATTTCAACCATTGAGCCATATTCGCCAGTGATGACGTTGTAGCCAAGGGTCGAGTCGCCTTGATCTTTTTGCAAGCGGCGCACGGTGTCGATAATCACGGCACCATCTTCACCAGCGTTGCGAGCCAATTGGCGAATTGGTTCTTCCAAGGCGCGGCGCAAAATCAAGACAGCAGCTTTTTCGTCTTGGTTAGCTGGCTCAACTTTATCCAAAGCTGGCAACACGCTCAACAAGGCAATCCCGCCACCAGGTACGATACCTTCTTCAACAGCTGCACGAGCGGTTGAGAGTGCATCTTCGACGCGGTGCTTGCGTTCTTTCAATTCTGGCTCGGTTGCAGCACCAACTTTGAGCACTGCTACGCCACCAGCCAATTTGGCCAAGCGTTCTTGCAGTTTCTCACGATCAAAATCGCTGGTGGTGGTTTCAATTTGAGCACGAATTTGTTCGATCCGAGCTTTGATTGCATCTTCGTCGCCGCGGCCTTCGATAACCGTGGTTTCGTCTTTGTTGGCAATCACGCGGCGAGCGCGGCCCAAATCTTCGACCGTGGCGCTATCAAGCTTGCGGCCAATTTCTTCGCTGATAACCGTACCACCGGTGAGGATGGCGATATCTTGCAACATGGCTTTGCGGCGATCGCCGAAGCCAGGAGCTTTGATTGCCAAGACGTTGATCGTGCCGCGCAATTTGTTCAGCACGAGGGTTGGCAAGGCTTCGCCGTCGATATCTTCAGCGATGATCACAAAGTTCTTGGTGAATTGCAAGACTTTTTCGAGCACTGGCAAGATTTCTTGGATCGAGCTGATCTTCTTGTCGGTGATCAAAATGTAGGGGTCTTCCAAATCTGATTCCATGCGGTCGCTGTTGGTGACGAAGTAGGCTGAGATGTAGCCACGATCGAATTGCATACCTTCGGTATACTCGGTCTCGTAGCCTAAGCCTTTGCCTTCTTCAACGGTGATAACGCCGTCTTTACCAACTTTGTCCATCACTTCAGCAATCAAATCGCCAATTGACGAATCGGCGGCTGAGATGGTGGCAACGCTTGAGATGTCGGTGCGATCGTTGACTGGCTTAGCCAAGTCGCGGATTGCTTGCAACAAAACGGCAGTGCCTTTGTCCAAGCCACGCTTGATCATCATCGAGTTAGCGCCAGCAGCCACTTGGCGCAAGCCTTCGTGGACAATTGCTTGAGCCAAAACGGTGGCGGTGGTGGTGCCGTCGCCAGCAACATCGTTGGTTTTGGTTGCGGCTTCAACCAACAAGCGAGCGCCCATGTTTTCAAATGGGTCTTTCAATTCGATTTCTTTGGCAACGGTAACGCCGTCGTGGGTTACGGTTGGTGAGCCGAATTTTTTATCGATAGCGACGTTGCGACCGCGTGGGCCCAAGGTCGTCTTAACTGCATCTGCAACCACGTCCACACCACGTTTGAGAGCGCGGCGGGCTTCTTCATTAAAAGCAACTTGCTTTGCCATTGGTAAATAATCCTCCTAAGAAGCGTCGCGAATTAGCCTTAGGCTTGAACGACGGCCAAAATATCTTTTTCAGCCAAAATCAAATAATCTTCGTCGTCCAGCTTGATCTCGGTGCCAGCATATTTGGCAAACAACACACGATCGCCAACTTGCACTGCAACTGGCACGCGCTTGCCGTTATCATCCAATTTGCCTTCACCAACGGCCACAACGAGGCCTTCTTGAGGCTTTTCTTTATTCGCTGTGTCGGGCAGGAACAAGCCACTCTTGGTTTTTTCTTCTTTGGCTTGAGGCTTGATCACCACACGATCGGCCAAGGGGCGAATCCGGAAATCAGACATGATTATGTGTCCTCCTTAGTTGACCATTTAGCAATCTACTGTGATGAGTGCTAAATCCAAGTGCTAGTGTATGTGGTTCTGTTAAGCTTGTCAAGGCTTGGTTTATCACTCTTGAGCTGAGAGTGCTAAAGCGATTTAGCGCATCCTGAAGGGCAAAAATCACACTACTCGGCTAATTTTTATGCGTTAAGCGATTGTTAGAATTTAGCAAAATCGTGGCGAGAGTGCTAATTTGATCAAGTCTGTTACTTTTTGGGCTTGCCCAACGATGTATTGAGTGCAAGGCCATTGCAGATTCAGACTATATGAGGAGGCTGATGTATGGCATTGATCCAGCGGCTCGTTGCGGCAACAACGCCATTCGATCAGCAAACTCTTGATGATCATCGTGATGTGGCGTTGGCAGTGGCGGGCGATCACGAGGCCTTTTTGCGCTTGTACCAACGCTATATCACGCCCGTTTATCGGTTTCTGATGGCACGTTTGCAACAGCACCACGATGCCGAGGAAGTCGCGGCGTTAGCCTTCGAGCGAGCTTGGCAGAGCCTTGCTCAATTCAAGCCCAATGGGCCATTCGTCGGCTGGCTCTTTACAATTGTGCGGCGCTGTTTAGTCGATTTCTATCGGCGTGGCCAGCATCGTCGCCAGCAAACCCAGCTATCGCCCGAATTGGCGAGCCACCAAGCTTCGCCCGAATTGACAATGCTTGAGCTTGAGCAACAACGCTTGGTGCACCAAGCCTTGGCTCAACTAAACCCTGAACAGCAAGAGTTGCTTCAATTGCGCTTTTTTGCCCAATTGCCTTATGCGACAATTGCCCAAATTGTGGGCAAACGCGAAGCTACGGTCAAAATGGCCGCCTATCGAGCGCTTGAACAACTTAAACGGAGGCTCACCGATGACCAATCAATCTGAGCTTGAGCGTGCTTTGGCTGAGCTAGAAACGAGCGAACTCGGCCAGCAATTAATCGGGCAATCTCAACGCTTCGGCCCATCACCAGCAACAATTCAACGCATTCAGGCTGGACTTCAGCCACCAGTTAAGCGAGGAAATTTCATGCAAACATTGTTTAAACAGCGGCCAGTTCGTGTGCTTGCTTTGGCTGCTTGTAGCGTAGCCATGGCCTTGGGCTTAGTCTTTGGCTTGAATCAACCAACCCGCAGCGTCTCAGCAGCAGAATTGATTCAACGCGCCGAAACCTTTGCTAGCCAACCAATTGTGGCCGATGGCAAAGCTCGCCATGTGGCAATTGAAATTTCGACCACCCGCAGCGATGGCCAAATTGGTGAGCATTATCGCGATGAGATTTGGCTGGTGCAAGGCCAATCACATATTTTGCTCTATCAACCAGCCCGCCAATCGCTTAATGGTCAACCAGTTGGCTACCAAATGGGGCCAACCATCGTCGATGAAAACTACTTTTGGAATTACAATGCCCACGACAATACCTCGGTCAAAGCGCCATTCGACGAATGTTCGTTGAGCTTAACCCAATGGGTTGGCAATGGGGCGTTTGGCTCGAACAGCGATTTTCCTAATGCCACGGTGCTCCGTACTGAAACGATCGATGATCGTCAGCTTGCGGTTGTTGATCTTGGCGGCGATATGGGGATTGCATGGATCGATGCCAACACTGGCCAGATTTGGCGATTCACCAGCAGCCAGACCTACGAAGGCCTGACCACCGAAACCTTGGTGCAATTTGTCGTCGATGAGACGGTTGAATTGGATGCACTGCCAGCTGAATGGCAAACCTACACCGCCCCCGCTGGTAGCCCAATCATCGAGCAAACCACGCCATTCTGTATTTATGGCTAGTTTTCAAGCGACTCTAGGCGCAGCACGGTTGCTCCTTGATCATTAACTTCGACGATCATTACGGCGCAGCCTGCCTCAATTGCTCGGCCACCAATTGCTCGGGCATTGATGCGGGCTGCGCCTTTTTGATGTTCATAAGCAACCACCCCAAAGCCATCGGCGGGCAAGGCTTCGACCACCACGCCCAATTGGCCGATTGGCCCAACTTTGCTTTGCGCCGTGCCAGCCTGTTGCACAATGTTGCGTTCAATAATCATTCGATAGAGCAGCAAACCAACTGCTAACCCCCCTGCCAAGGCAATTAAGCCACTTAACCACCAATTGACCCCAGCGCCACGGGCCAAAAAGCCCACGCCAGCCGCCGTGATTAGCCAACTTGCCAGAACCAAAGGCTGAATAAACAACCAACGCGATGAACGTTGCATCTGTTCGAGCGAAGGCCAGAGCGGCTGGCGGCGAATTTTGGTGATGGCAATAATTGCTAAGCCTAAACTGAGCGCTGCCAAATAAAACCATTGATCAAGCGTCAAAATGGCTGATCCTTTCACGTTGCAAGGGGATGTTAATCATCGAGCTGGGCACGGCCTGTTTGCAGCCAACGGGCCAAATTTTCGCGGCCATTGCGTTGAGCAGTAGCGGCGGCCTGTTGCCAATCATAGCCAAGCGCATAATGCTCAACCTGCCAGCCTTGGGCATTGCGCTCGACGATCGCATAGCGTGCATGTGGGCTACCAGCCTCGATGATATGTGGATATGGCTGCTCATCATTATACGCGGGGATGCCAACACTGCCGGGGTTGACGATCAACTGGCCGTTGCTAAGCTGTACAGTGCGGGCGATATGGCTATGGCCACAAACGATCAGCGATTGGCTGATGCCTTGAATTGCTGCGCGAATTGCTTCTTCAGAATGTAAAAACACTCCGTGCGGTGTAACTTGTTCCAGCAAATAGGTGGTATCACTGCTTGGTGTGCCGTGACAACAAAAAATATCATCAACGATTGCCGTGGCTGGCTGGTTGGCAAGCCAATTGCGTTCGTTTGGGCCTAAATCAGCCTGCACAAAGCGATAACTCAGGGTTTGTTGCTCTACTGGAATTTGCTCAAACAGTATGCGATCTTGATTACCACTGATTGAGATGTTGGCAACTTGCGCCAGTTGTTCAGCGCACCAGCGTGGTTGCAACACACTATACACACTATCACCGAGGTTGATTATCTGATCAACGTGGCGTTGAGCGAGATCGGCCAAAACCGCAGCTAAGGCCAAGCGATTGCCATGAACATCGGCCAAAAGTGCCCAGCGAGGCATAGAAATATCTCCAATAGCATAAAACATAGCTTGTATTCTGCAAGGGAATATGTTTTATTATACTGGAGAATGTTAAGTTATAGATTAAATAAGCAATTTAAGATTTCTTGATGGTTACTGCTAGCCAATTTATGACAAAAATGAATAATATTCTGATTAAATGTAATTGATAATCTTGTATTAACCACTGTTGCTAGTTCAAATCACAAAATCAAGAAAAGACAATCTTCCGTATTCATTCTTTCGGCTTACATCATCACAATCCATTCATTTAACTAACAACAATGGTCAAATAATAAATAAAGCAATTTTAGGCTTACTTCACAGATTTAGATAAAAAGGAGTCATAACAATGATGCCATTAGCAACATGGATCGATCATTTAGTCGTCACTGCGCCCAATCTCGCGCTTGGTGTGGCCTATATTGAGGATTTGCTCGGCGTGCCGATGCAGGCTGGTGGCCAACATCAGGCGATGGCAACTCACAATTGTTTGCTCAAACTAGGCGAGCATTGCTACCTCGAAGTGATCGCGCCCGATCCAACACTGGCTGCCCCCAAGCGCCCACGCTGGTTTGAATTAGATTCGTTGCAACCAACCAGTGCTCCGCGCTTAGCAACTTGGGTTGCCCGAACAATCCTGATTCAGGCGGCAAGCGCATTGCTGCACCAACAACTTGGGGTGGTCACGCCGATGCGCCGTGGCGATTTAGCTTGGCAAATCACGATTCCTGCCGATGGCAGCTTGCCGTTTGCTGGCGTTGCGCCAATGCTGATCGAATGGCCGCGCGATCAACACCCAATCCAGCGTTTAACTGATCAGGGTTGTCGTTTATTGCAGCTGGAGCTACATCACCCGCAAGCCAGCCAAATCGAAACCATGCTCAGCCAGATTGGCATGCAGGATGAAGCTCGTTGGCAAACCGCCGCCCAGCCACAATTAATCGCCACAATCGAAACTCCCAGCGGGATTAAGCGCATAGAGTAATCGAAAGGATGAAGGCTAAATCAAAAGGGGCTAGATTTTACCGCAGCAGCGCAGAAAAAATTATGAGGGAAGAATCTAATTCGTGCAATTCGTGCAATTCGTGGCTAAAACAAGCCTTCGTGCTCTTTGTGCGCTTCGTGGATCATTCGCTAGCACGGCTTATCATCAACAGCTTTGTGTGTTAAAATGAACAAATGTTCGATAACAAGCACCTAGGTATTGCAGCCAAATACTGCTACAATGCAGGGTGGATGTTGTGTTTCAGGAGGTTTTGATCGTATGCAGCAGCGACCCACGCTCGTCTTGGTTGATGGCCATGCGCTGGCATTTCGCGCCTTTTTTGCGCTTCGCGATACAGGCATGTCGGTTCGCGCCACTGGCGAGCCAACCTATGCAGTGCAAGGCTTTTTATCAATTTTGCTCAACTTGTTACGCGAGCGCCAACCAGAGTATGTGGCGGTTTCGTTTGATATTGGTCGAACCTTCCGCGATGATCTGTACCCCGACTATAAGGCTGGACGCGCTGAAACACCCGCCGATTTTCACCCGCAACTCGAACGAATCAAGCAAATTATCAATGCTTTGAATATTCCAATCTACACTGCCGAGAACTATGAGGCCGACGATGTAATTGGGACGTTGTGTCGTCAAGCTGAGGCGCAGGGTGTCGATACCTTGATCATCACTGGCGATACCGACACCTTGCAATTGGTCAACGACTATACCAAGGTACTGTTGGCCAATCCTTATGGCAAGGGCAATGTTTCGCTCTACGATGAAGCTCAAGTGCGCGAGCGCTACAAAGGCTTGGCTCCCAACCAACTAGCCGATTTGCGCGGCCTCAAGGGCGATACCTCCGACAATATTCCTGGGGTCAAGGGCATTGGTGAGGCTGGGGCAATCAGCATGCTCAATGAATGGGGCAGCGTCGAAAATATCTATGCCAACCTCGATAAAGTCGCCAATCGCTATCGCTCAAAGCTCGATGGCCAGCAAGAAGCCGCGCGATTTAGCACGCACTTGGCGACAATCGTTACCAATGCCCCAGTAACCTTGGATCTTGAAGCCACCAAAGTCCACGATTATGATCGTGATACGGTCTTGGCCTTGTTCAGCCAGCTTGAATTTCGCAAGTTGGTCGATAAGCTGCCCCTTTCCAGCCAAGTGAGTGCCGTCCAAGTTGTTGCCATTCCGCAAACGACCAATCCCAACCAATTAACCATGTTCGATGATGCCATGCCACCAAGTGCTGAGCCGATCGCTCAATCTGGTGATTATCAAGCGGTGACTACTAGCGAACAATTGGCCGAATTGGTAAGAATTTTGGCAGCAGCTGAACGTTTAATCTTCGATGTGGAAACCAATAGCTTGAATTTGTTCTCGCCTGTGCCCGCCAAAGTGGTTGGTATCGCTCTGACTCATACTGCTGGCTGCGGTTGGTATATCCCGCTGGAGCACCGCAGCGGCCAGCAATTGCCGATAGCCGAGGTTGTTGCGGCCTTGCAACCATTGTTTAGCGACCCACAAAAAGCTGTAGTAGCGCATAATGGCAAGTTTGATATGAGCGCCTTGAGCTTGATTGGGCTTGATGTGCCCCATTTGAGTTTTGATACGGCCATCGCCGCCGCCTTGTTGGGCAAACGTCAGAGCCTCAAAGATTTGGCCTTTGCTGAATTACGCGATGCCGATGATCGCCCAATTGAGATGACCCGCATCGAAACATTGATCGGCACTGGCAAAAAGCAAATCACCATGGATCAGGTGGCGATTGAGCAGGTAACGCCCTATGCGAGCGCCGATGTTGATATGACGGCGCGTTTATTGGCGCTGTTCATGCCGCAGCTTGGGGCAATTCCGGCGGTGCGCGAGGTGTTTGAGCAAATCGAAATGCCACTTAGCCCTGTATTGATGCGTATGGAAGCCTGTGGCATTGGGCTTGATCGGGCGCAATTGGTGCAACAAGGTCAAGTATTGGGTCAAAGTTTGCGCGAAATCGAGCAACATATTGCCGATTTTGTCGGCGAACCGCTCAACATTAATTCGCGCTTCGATTTAAATGATCTGTTGTTTATTCGCTTGAAGTTGCCAACCGCCAATCTCAAGCGTTTGGCTGGCACAACGCGCAGTGGCGGCGCGGTCTATTCGGTCAATGCCGAAACCTTGGAAGATTTACAAACGCACGATCAAAGCGGAATTGTGACCATGATTTTGCGCTATCGCCGTTTGTCGAAGCTCAAATCGACCTATGTTGATGCCTTGATCGAGTTGATCAACCAGCAAACAGGCCGCGTGCATACCCAATATCGTCAAATTGGCGCAGAAACTGGGCGGCTCAGCTCCGATTCACCCAATTTGCAAAATATTCCGGTACGCAGCGAGGAAGGCCGCGAAATTCGGCGGGCTTTTGTTGCGCGGCCAGGCCATGTGCTGATGACCGCCGACTATTCACAGATTGAACTACGAGTCTTGGCTCATATCACCGCTGATCCAGCCTTGGTCGAAGTGTTTAAAACTGGCCAAGATATTCACGCTGCTACTGCTGCTCGCTTGTTCGATATTCCAATGGATGAAGTCAGCAAGAATCAGCGGCGGATCGCCAAAATGACGGTCTTTGGTATTATTTACGGCATTAGCAGCTTTGGCTTGGCTGCTCGCACGGCGCTTTCCCGCACCGAAGCCCAACAAATGATCAACGGCTTGTTTGCTCAATATCCAGGCCTGAAGAGCTATATCGAACGAACATTGGAGCGGGTTAAGGCCGTTGGCTATGTTGAAACCTTGTTTGGCCGTCGCCGCTACTTCCGCGAATTGCAAGACGGTGGAGTAACTGGGCCACGCCGTAGCGCCTTTGAGCGTGAGGCGACCAACGCTGGGATTCAAGGCACAGCCGCCGATTTGATCAAGTTGGCAATGATTCGGCTGGAACAAGCATTAATTGCTGGCGGCTATCAGACCAAAATGCTGCTGCAAGTTCATGACGAATTAGTTTTGGAAGTGCCTGAGGCCGAGCGTGATGCCGTGGCCCAATTAGTTTGTGATACGATGACCCAAGTCTATCCCGATTTGGCCGTGCCGTTGGAAGTGAACGTTGAAACTGGGCTGAATTGGGATCAGCTTCAGCGCTGGCATGCCCCAGCCTAGTAATTTTAGGAACTCTGCATGACCGAAATGCACGAATTTAGTCAACAGCCATTAGTGTTGATCGTCGATGATCAATCTTCAAATCGTTCAATTGTGCGGCGGTATGTTGAAGCGGCGGGCTACCTCGCAGCTGAGGCTGAGCATGGCGTGGCGGCGTTGGATTTTGTGCGCCAAACGCCGCCAGATGCGATTTTGCTCGATATTTTTATGCCTGGCATTGATGGAATTGAAGTGCTGAAGACGATTCGTGCCCAGCGCGATCATCATTATATTCCGATTATTGTGGTGACTGCCGCAGCAGAATTGGCGGTGCGCCAACAAGCCTATTTTGAGGGAGCCGATGATTTTCTGCTCAAGCCGGTTGATTCGGCGACGCTTCGCGCTCGTTTGCGGGCGGCAATTCGCTTGAAACATGTGCTTTCGCGGGTTGAGGCCGAGCGCGAACGGTTTGCCCTGATCGCCGATATTACCCGCGATATCACCCAGATTGAGTCGATTTCGGGCATGCTGGCGCATGTGGTCGATGTGAGCACCAAAGCCTTGCAAGCTGATCATGGCAATTTGTTTTTGCTCCACGATGTAGCTGATGTCGAAATTCTGACGACCGATGATGGCGTTTCGCATAATCTTGATCGGGTCAAGCGGGTGGTCAAAGAGGGCGCAGCGGGCTATGCCTTGCGCAGCCGTGAAACTGTGCGCATCGCTGATGTCCATGAAGATGCGCGTTGGTTGCAGCTTGATCAATCGGCGGCCAGCGTGCGTTCAGCCTTGATTGTGCCAATTGGCGATGCCAGTGGGCCATTGGGCGTTTTAGCGGTGTATCATAGCGTTGTTGATCATTTCAGCGCTGATGATCAAGCCTTGCTCGAATTGATTGCCCACCAAATTATTGGGCCAATTCGTCAAGCCCAAATGCGCGAACAATTGGCGCGGCAAACCCGCCAGTTGCAATTGGTCAATAATCTAGCCCAATCGCTCAGCGCCAATTTGGATCTCGATTCGCTCTATCGCAGCATTGAGCAAGAGTTGCAGCAAATTATGGGGCCAGTCGCAATTGCCTGGTATTCATATCGCAATGCAATTATTGATTTGGCCTATACCTCGCAGCAGCAGGCCTTCTGTATGCCCAACGATCAGCAAAGCCTGCATTTGCTAACCGAGCTTGGCACGATTACGCGGGTCTATTCGTGTGTTTTAGGCACTGATACCTTGGTTCCAATTACCCAGCAATTGCTCGATGCAGGCTATCAAGGCTGTGCCGCAGTACCATTGTTGCATCAAGCTCGCCTATTGGGTGTGTTGATTATTGCAATCAAGCATCGCCAAATTACCAATGAAGAAGTAGCCTTGCTTGAAATGGCCCGACCGCATTTTGCCGTAGCATTGGCCAATGCCCAAACTGTGGCCGACCAAGCAGCGCGGCAAACTGAGCAGGCCGAATTGGGCTATTTGCGCAATATGGCGCAACTGGCTGGCCAAATGGCTCATCACTTCAATAATTTATTGGCGGTGATTTTGGGAAATACCCAATTGGCCGAGCTTGATGCGATTGATGAAAGCCAGCGCGAATTGTTGGCCGAGGTGGTCAAACATGTGCGTGGCGGCAAAGAGATGGTTCAGCGAATTCATCTGCTCAAAGGCGCTAGTCGCATTAGCCCTGCGCCATTTCCGATTGATCTGAGCGATGCCTTGCCAAGCCTAATCGATCAAGCTTTGCAAATTCATCGCTCGGTTGAGCACTTGCAGCTTGAAATTCAGCCGAATTTGCATATTTTATTGCAAGAACGCGAATTGCTGACCCTCTGCACCGAACTGCTGAATAATGCCTTGGAATCTGGCTCAAGCCATGCAGGGATTGTGATCAAGGCCTATCAAACTGAGCATGCGACGGTTTTGGCGTTTCGTGATGCGGGGCAAGGCATTCCAGTCGATGCCTTGGGCGATATTTGGCAGCCTTTTTGGACAACTCATGGCCCACAGCGCTTGGGTTTAGGCTTGCCAATTTGTGCTGCCGTGATGTGGCGAGCATCTGGTTCGATCAGTTTGATTCCAAATGACCCTGAGCCAGGCATCACCGCGTTGTTACAATTTCCCTTATTGCCCAACGAAGCAGTAAATTCGGCCTAGCTTGGCATAATTTCCTACTATCAGAAGCTTGAGGGCTGCGGTATAATACAGAGTGGCGGTGGCATTCACCCCGCTTCAACGGTGTTTAAGTAGAGGGTTTTTGTGCAGCAGTCTCCATCATCAACACCCACACCCATGACATTTTTTAATTTGATCCGTGAAGCAATCAACCTGCTTCGGCGCTATTCAGGCTTGTTTATGGGCTTGGCGGCGCTCCAAGTTGGGCCATTTTTGATTGGTAGTTTGTGGTTGCAGGCCAATGGTGTTCAAGCACGAGCAACGGCCCAACTGAATGTGATTATGGCCGAAATGCAACGGCGGGTTGATAATGGCCAAACCGGCAATGGTATGTGGGTCTTAGAGTATCCACGCGCCGATATTGCGCCCTACTTGTTGGCGTTATTTGGCTTTGGCTTTATTTCGATTTTTATCATGCGCAATTTAGCCATGGCGGCAAGTGTGATTGCGGTTGGTGACCATTATCGCCAAGCTACGCCGCGCTGGGCAAGCGTGGTTTTGAGTAGCTTACGCCATCTGCCCGCGCTGATTGCTTGGGGTTGTATTTGCGTTTTGGGCTTAGTTATCGCCCTCTTTTTTGCGATTGTGCCAATTTTAGGCACAATTTTAGCTTTGGGCTTGCTTTGGTTTTTTGGGGTGCGACTGAGCCTTGTGCCACAAATTATTGTGGCTGAGCAGGTGAATGTGTTTCGGGCAATCCATCACTCGTGGATTTTGACCCGTGGCGCATTTGGTCGGATCACTAATATTTGGATTACGCTGGTCGTACTGCTGGGAGTTCTGGCGAGCTATATCACAACTATCATCAGCGCGATTGCCATGGCCTTATTTGGCGAAACCAGCGCTTTGACGATTGCAATGACTGAGGGCTTTTCAACCGTTACCTCAATTATGATTTTGCCGATGGCCTATATTGGCTTTACCTTGCTCTATTATGATCAACTACGGCTGGCCTATAGCGGCATTCCTACAAACCCAAGCATTACTGCTCAGCAGTAACTAGCCTACTTGAGAGGTTGAGATGGATCGAATTTGGCGAATTACTGCTTGTTTGCTGCTCTTTGGTTGGTTACTGGCCCAGCCATTAACGGCTATGGCTCAAGCCAGCGAGGCCAGCGTCAGCGAATATACCCAGCTGTTACGCGAAGCCTTCACCGCAGCCCAACGCAGCGATGAAATTGGCTTGCGCGAGGTTAGCGACAAAATCGTTGCGCTCAAACAGCTACGAACTGCTGATAATCAAGCGCTTGCGGTTAATCATCAATGGCTCAAAGATAGCCTTGCGAGCAATAGCCCCAATTTAACAATTATTCGCGATCGCTTGGCGGCAATGCTCGAAGCCCTGACTGCTGGCCGCGAAACTGGCCCCCAAGACCTCGAAACCTTGAAGGTTATTCTCAACAATCCACCATTTGATAAGTTAAACCCTGATCTTAACCGCTCAGGGCCTGATTTTGATGTCGGCTTTCTAAGCTGGTTGTTTAGTGATGGCTTAACTGGTTGCTTTACAATTATTGCAATCGTCTTTGTCGTAGGCCTGATCGGCTATATTGTCTCAACTGTGCGCCGCAATAGTGTCAGCGTGGCCCGTCGCAAAGCTCCCGCTGAGGAGCAAAAACTAACCAGTGTTCAGGCGATCGAACGCGCTGATAAAGTCGCTGCCGAAGAGGGCGATTTTCGCGATGCTGTGCGTTATTTGTACCTTTCAACCTTGTTATGGCTCGAAGAACGTGGCCTCTTGCGCTATGATCGGACGTTGACCAACCGCGAGGTCTTAGCAGCAGTTCCAACTAATTCGCCCTTACATCAACGCTTGGCTCCAGTTGTGCAAACCTTTGATCGGGTCTGGTATGGGATTGCCGATGTCGATCAAGGCACGTTTGATCAATACCGCCAACAAGTGACAACCCTGCGCGAGGTACGCTAAGATGAATAGTAAAGTAAAGTTTTTCGCGATCTTCGCTGGGATCTTAGTATTGTCATTCTTTTTATTACGCTCATGTGATTTCCAAGCCAGCAATGCTCGCGCTGGCTCGATGTATAACCAAAGTGTGGAAGGGGCAGCAGCCTTACAATTATGGCTCAGCAAAATTGGCTATCAAACTGAGTCATTTGAATATCGGCATTTTGATGAACTCGATCAAACCATTAATAGCATGATCTCCATCAAGCCTGCTGACCCTACAAATTGGCGCAATGAAGAAATTAATGCTGTTTTAGCATGGGTTGAGGATACTGGTGGCACGCTGATTGTGGCTGATGATCAACAAAATGGGCTCTTTACACGTTTAGATCTGACGGTAACGTCACTCAACGAATTGAATCCGACGACCACGAATAAACCCAGCCATGCCTTTATAAACCCCGCAGTGAGCGACTTGCAAAGCTACCTGACTACGAGTTATTTTGAGCGGACTCGCGCAAATAGCCAAGTGTTGGTAGGGACAGAACAACAACCAACGATGCTGGGAATTAGTCGTGGCCGTGGGATGATCTATGTTTCAACCAATGTTGGGCTATTTACCAATACTGGCTTGTTTCACGAAAGTAACGCGCGAATTCTTTTAAATATGGTTAACCGTGTGCCTGCTGGCGGGGTGATTGCCTTCGATGAGGTGCATCATGGGCGGGCCTTAGTGCCTAGGGCCGCGCCAGTGCCAGCCCAACCCTATTCGCCATTAGTTGCGGCAATGATGTATAGTGCGATTGTTGTCGGTTTATGGGCGTTATTATCAGGCCGTCGTTTTGGCCAAATTGTGCCCAGTAGAATCGATTTGATGCGGCGTAATAGCAGCGAATATGTCCAATCGATGGCTAATTTGTTTCAGCGCGGTCGCCAAGCCGAACATATGCAATCCCACTATAGAACCTATCTCAAACGCCGAGTTGCCAAGCCCTATGGGATTAACCCCAAGCTTGACGACCAAAGCTTTTTAAGCGAAGTTCAGCGGTATTCCGATACAATCGATCGCAATCACTTGGCTCATTTGCTCAACCATTTAAGCCAACCCAACCCCAGCGAAGCGACGATCTTGGCCCTGGTCAACGATATCGATCGCTTTATAAAAACATGGGAACAACAGGGTCGGGCCTAAACCCGCGCTTTTTGCCTTTACTACGGGCATCGTGCGGTGCTCGTGAGAATGATATTGGAGGATCAATGCTCGTCAAACAACTTGCCGATTATATGCGCCAAGAGGCCGCCAAAGTTATTGTTGGTCAAGAAGATACCTGGACGCAATTGGTGGTTGCGCTGCTGAGTGGCGGCCACGTATTGCTCGAAGGTGTGCCTGGTACGGCCAAAACCTTGATGGCCAAAACCTTGGCTCATTTGGTGCAGGCCGAGTTTAAGCGGGTGCAATTTACCCCCGACTTGATGCCCTCGGATGTGATGGGCACCAGCGTCTATGAGATGCAAACCAGCCAGTTTCGGCTGCGCAAAGGCCCAATCTTCACCCAAATTTTGCTGGGCGATGAAATTAACCGCGCTCCAGCCAAAACCCAAGCAGCCTTGCTTGAAGCCATGGAAGAGCAACAGGTGACGATCGATGGCGATACCATGCCTTTGCCCCAGCCATTTTTTGTGATTGCCACCCAAAACCCCATGGAATACGAAGGCACCTATCCGCTGCCCGAAGCGCAACTCGACCGCTTTTTGTTCAAGGTTTTGGTTGGCTATAGCCCGCCTGAAATTGAGTTTGAAGTATTACGGCGCTATAATCAAGGCTTCAGTGCTCGCAACCTGAGCACTGCCAATTTGCAGCCAACCGTCACGCCTGAAACGATTATGCGTTGCCGCGAGGAAATTGGCCGCCTACGCGTCGAAGATGGTGTGATTAACTATATCAATGCGATTGCCCAAGAATCACGCCGCTCGCCAGATTTGGTGTTAGGTGGTTCGCCACGCGCCTCGATTGCCTTGTTGCTGACCGCCAAAACCTTTGCGGCAATGCAAGGCCGCGAGTATGTCGTGCCCGATGATGTTAAATTCTTGGCACGGCCAGTTTATCGCCATCGGATTATTTTGAAACCAGAGGCTGAGATTGAAGGTTTGACCCCAGATACCGCGATGACCCGGATTTTGGGGCGTATTGAGGTTCCTCGCTGATGATTCCATCGCGCCGTTTATTAGCACTTTTGCTAGCAGGCTTGGTTCCGGTGATTATCGGAGCAGCAACCCCCAGTTTGCGCTGGACAATCTGGGTTTATATATTGTTGCTGATTGGCTTTGTGGCGCTTGATTGGTTTATGACTCCCAAGCCTAAATTGTTGGAAGTAGCGCGGATCAACGAGCCAAAGCTTTCAATTGGCGAACAAAACCTGATCACGCTGGCAGTGCATAATCAAAGCCCGCGCACGCTCGAAATTCAAATTCGTGATGAGTTTCCAGTGGAGTTTCCCAGCGATACGCTGATTCTCAAAACCAAGGTCGAGCCAGATACGGTGCAAGAGGTTAGCTACCATGTGCGGCCCTTGCGGCGCGGTGATTATCGCTTTGGCAATATTAATTTGCGCTATACCAGCACCTTTGGCACGTTCTTGCGCCAAACCAAAATCGCCTTCGACGAGTTAGTCAAGGTTTATCCCAATGTCCTTGATGTGCGCAAATACGATATGCTGGCGCGGAAAGGCATGCTATTTGAGTTGGGCTTGCGCACCGCCCGCGTGTTTGGCTCAGGTACCGAGTTTGAGCGCTTGCGTGAATACACTCCCGATGATGAGTTTCGCTCGATTAACTGGAAGGCCAGCGCTCGTCGTAACAAGCTGATTGCCGCCGAATATGAGACCGAGCGTTCGCAGTATGTGGTTTCGGTGATCGATACTGGGCGCTTGATGCGCCCAACCATCAACGATATCGCCAAACTGGATTATGCGATCAATGCCTCATTGATGCTGGGGTATGTGGCGATGCTCAAAGGCGACCACATCGGCATGCTTTCGTTTGCCGACCATGTTGGGCGTTTTTTGCAGCCGCGCCGTGGTAAAGCCCAGTTTTATCAAATGTTGGAGATGTTGTATAACTTGCCATCGCAGCCGGTCGAGGCCGATTATGGCCGCGCGATCTCCTACTTGGGCTTGAAGAATAAGCGCCGTTCGTTAATTGTGATTTTTACCGACCTCAGCACCATGGATACTGCCAAGCCTCTGATTCAGCATATGGCACGCTTGGCCAAAACCCACCTCGCCTTGTGTGTGGTGATGAGCGACCCCAACTTAGTCGGCTATGCTGGCAAAGCAGCCTATAGTTCCACCGATGTTTATGAACGTGCCGTAGCCGAAATGGTGCTTGATGAGCGGCGGGTAGTGCTCGACACGCTGAATCAAGCTGGCGTGCATACGATCGACGTGCCAGCCAACAAACTAACGGTTTCGGTAATTAATAAATATCTGGAGTTCAAAGGGCGAGGGCTTATTTAACCGCCAATCACGGGGCTACTTTGCCCCGTGACGGCGTTATTCATAATAGAATCAGCACCAGAATAAACATGCTGACTACGCCTCCGAGGGCAATGCCGAGAGCGATGCCTGCTGCGATACTCATGACACGGCGTAGTGGTGTTGGTGTGGCTTTCACCTGCAATCCTCCTAATGTGGTTATGCCCTATGGCCCTAGAATACCACAGTTTGGCCGCGAGCTTGCTCAAAATCGGCTGATACTCATCTGAGCTTAAGCACACGCTAAGCTGAGCATGACGATCTCGGGCCGACAGCCAAAGCGCACTTGTGGCCAGCTACAGCCCAAACCCCACGAGGTAAATTGCACCATCGAACCCACATCATAGCGATGGTCGGGGTAGCGCATGCCCAAGTAGGGCAGCAGTAATGCGCCTTTAACTGGTACCCGCACTTGGCCGCCGTGGGCATGGCCCGAAAGCTGCAAATCAAAACGATTGTAGCTAGCGGTGAAATCGGCGGTATCAGGCTCGTGCACCAAAATAATCGCTGCATCAGTCTTGGGCAATTCAGCAACCAAACGATCAAGCACCGGTTTCATGGTGCTGGGGTCGTTGGGGCCAATCGGGTTGGGCCAAAGATCGTCGTGGCCTGCCAAATGCAACTTGCTCGAACCACGATTCAGGCTAATCGCACGATTCGTCAGATCGTGGATGCCAGTTGACCGCAACACTTGACGCACGGTCTCGCCATTGCCATCGCCCCAATAATCGTGGTTGCCCAAAACGCCCAACACCCCATCGGGCGCTTCAAGCATCGCCAAGCCAGCCGCTAAATCTTCGCTGTAACGGCTCGGGTCATGGGTAATAAAATCGCCTGAGATCGCGATTAAATCTGGTTTTTGGGCGTTGACCATGCGCACGGTGGTCAGCCAATGTTCACGGGTCATCACCACATCATCAACATGAATATCGCTCAAATGGGCGATACGATAGCCATCGTAAGCGCTAGCCAAGCGGGGCAAAACGATCGTTTCTTCGTGTACGCTCAGCCATTCGGCCTCAATTTGAAACCCATATGCGGCGGCTCCCAGCGTCGTGGCGGTCGTCGCCAAGGTCGAATAGCCCATTATTTTCAGAAAACTACGGCGTGAAAGTGCTGCTGCCATGTCAACCTCCTACAATCTGGTTTATCTGGTTTATGCCTAAGACGTAGTTTATAGCGGTTTTGGCAACAAATGTAGCTGATATGTAGCTGATATGCAGCAGATAGAGCGCAACTTAAAGCAATTTTACCAACAGCACAATTGGCTGGCCTTGCAGTTTGGTCAGTACCAATGTTTGCTCGTAGCGACCCTTCAAGCGCAGTTGTTTGCTCAATTCTTCGGGCGTAATCGGCGAGCCACGCTTTTTGACGGTTACGCGGCCAATCTCACGCGCTTGCAATATTTGGCGCAGCGCTTTGAGATTAAATGGTAGCCATTGCTCAATTTGCCAAGTTCGCAGAAATGGCGATTGCACCAAACGATCGCTGGTAAGGTAGGCAATGCTGGTATCAAGTTGCGCTAAATCCAACTGATTGGCAATATCGGCCACGGCGTGCGCTCGAATCACCGCTGGATCAGGCTCGTACAAATAGGTCAGTGGTTCACTCAGCGCGGCGGCGGCTTGCGTGGAATCGGCAATTAAACTGTGTTCAGCACCAGCACTACTGAGCACTATCGCCTTGCGTTGCCCGCCAACCTGACCAGCTTGCCACCACAAACAAGCCTCGCGCAAATCGCCATCAAGCGAAATAAACTCAAGATCGTAGCCAGCAGGCACGGCTTCATCGGGAATACCTGGGGCAACTTTGGCTCCATGAATTGGCACTTGCCCACGCCAACGCTCCAAGGTAGAAAGCGGCGGCTGATAGTGCTCAACATCCCAAATACGCTTACCATTGCTGCGCCGCGCCGGATCGATAAATAAACCAGCGTAGCCTGCAAATTCTAGCGTGGTAAAATCGGCCTCTTGGATGCTGATTTGCTGGCTTAGCCCAAGCGCCTGAGCATTAGCCTCAAGCATTGCCAAACGCAATGGATCACGATCGATCGCCAAAACCGAGCAACTTTGGGCTAAGGCCAAGGCATCGCCACCAACCGAGCAGCCCAAATCGGCCAGCCGCGAGCCAGCCGCAAAATGGCGTTGGCGATAGCTGGCGACCAGCCAAGGCGTAGCTTGTTCCAAGGCCTCACGGGTAAAATATAGTTGGCTGGCTTGGGGAAATTTAGCTTGGGCGGCGCGGCGCAATAAGCTGGTTTCCAAAGCCGCCGTTACCGCCTCGACTGGGTAATGCTTGCGCAATTTGGTGGTGTAGCGCAAAAAGTTCGCTTCATTCAAATCGCGATCATCGCTAAGTTCAGCCAAGAGTTGTTGACCAGCGTCGCTCAACAACCAACGAAACCCTGTTATTTCCATCAGCGCGGCCCAGCCCAACGTTGGCGCAACTCGGCGATTATTGCTGGGCCATGCTCACGGCCATTTTCAATAAAGATTTTGCTCGGGTGTGCTCCCGCCGCCAACACACCAGCGATAAATAGATTGGGCACATTGGTTTCAAAGGTGGTTGGGTTATGGCTTGGCACAGCATCCTGATCAACCATAACTCCAACCGTTTCGAGCATGCTGGTGTTTGGTCGATAGCCAATCAAGGCAAAAACCCAATCGTTGGCTTGGGTATGTTGCGAGCCATCAGCGCTGGTAATTTGGATGCTGGTTGGCGTGATGGCACTGAGCTTGGCTTGCCAAAAAGTCTGAATCTTGCCCGCTTCGATCCAAGCCTTCAAATCAGCAGCAATCCATGGCTTGATCCGTTGATCCAAACCAGCAAACTGATGAATAATCGTGACATTTGCGCCGTGATAATACAAATCGAGCGCAGCTTCGGCAGCTGAATTGCCGCCGCCAATCACTGCAACGTTTTGGCGATAGAAGGGGTGACCTTCACGATAATAATGCTTAACTTTGGCTAGCTCAGCCCCTTCAATCGCCAACTGATTGGGCGTATCATACGAGCCACTGGCAACAATCACCGCCCGTGCAGCATACCTAGCGCTGGTTTGATCGTGGCGGGTTGTGTGTAGCTGAAACGTGCCATCGGCCAAGCATTCCAAGGCTTGAACTGGCTCGTACATCTGAACATTTAATTGAAAATGCTCGACCACGCCGCGATAGTAAGCCAGAGCTTCGGTGCGGGTTGGATGCGGATGAATGCTACTCCATGGCACATTGCCAATCGTTAAATTGGGCGCAGTGCTAAAAAACACCGTTTGCAGCGGATAATCAATAATCGTGTTGGTGATTGCGCCACGCTCAAGCACCAAATAGTTGAAGCCTGCTTGTTGCGCCGCAATCGCCGCGCTCAGGCCACTTGGGCCAGCCCCAATAATAATCAAATCATAGGATTGCATAACTGCTCCTCAGAACAAAAAAACCGCAGAGAGCGCCAAACTTGAGCGCCCTCTGCGGTGCCAACAGGATCAATTAACTCATCGAAGCCCACATCATCAACGCCAGCACCTGAATAATCGCTGGAATTGCGCCGATACCTAATAATTTACCACCACTCCAGCCGTACAGCCCTTCCCACAAACCAGCGGTCAACAGGAACGACCAGATTGCTGCGCCAATCCAGAGCAGCACTGGCAGCAGTGGCACATTCAATACCAGCAGCAACAATGCCCCCAACATCACCACAATTCGCGGCAATTGGGCCGTTGGGTAGAGGTAAAACGGGCGGGCCAGATGGGCATCGCCATCCATATTGCGTTCGCTGAACTGGGCCACAGCCGCCGCAATTGGGTATTCCAATAAACAGATGAAAGCAAATATCAACACATTGATAATTGAATTGACGGTTGGATAGTGCACGCCATTGATATGGCGCTCGACCAGCAGCATTAATGTAGGAATTGCTGCTAGCCAGACCATTGGTCGGCCCAAGGTAATCATCGTATCAAATTTAATTTTGGTGCTATCTTCGCGGCGCAAAATGTTGGAAACCATGCGATCGATCGCATCGCTAGGCTTGAACATCAAGCGTAACAACCAAGCTGGAGCATCTTCGGTCAAAATGCCTTCATCTTGCTCGTTAGGCCGTTGGCGGCGTGAAACTTCGAGCACAATTTGCTGCACCAATGGATCGTAGACGCTCAAGGCCGAGGTTAACAGCACCCCTCGCGCATTCGAGCCATCGAACAGCAACGATGAAATGTGGTGCATCAACTTCAAACTCTGATTCGTCGTTTGAATCAGCATCACATGGTTATTTTCCGAGAGGCTAGCGGTTTTGACCGCGATAATCTCTTCCCAACGCACTAAGAGCCAACGGTTGAAATAGCGCACCATCAAGCCCTCTTGGCGCGATTCAATATCGGGCAAAATATTGCGAACTACCACCAAAATCGGAATTAACACCACCAGCAGCAATACAGCAGCGACTGGCAACCACCAAGCACTTTGATCAAGCGGTAAAGGGCTGCTATTGAAAATGCCGCCTACGCCAAAACTTAAACCAATCCATTGGCGCAACATTTCGAGCACGCGCAGCAGCCCCAGCACCGCCATCACCGCCGTACCGATCACCAGCAAGCTACTGATGCGTTTGGGATACGTTGCCATAATGCTAGCGACCCGACCAGGTTGGGCGGTTAGACCAGCTTGGGTTGCATACTCAACATAATCTTTATCGCTTTTGGAGCGGCGGCTGAAGAAACCCGCTGGGCTAAGCAATAGTTGAAACAAGGGCGAGGAAGCCTTTTCATCGAGCTTAACTGCTGGCTGTTTAGTTTGGCGAGCCACCTGTTCCAGCTCACTGGTCAGCATACGCACCAACGGCAGAAAATCGGAGATGCCCGAAGTAATCAAGACCCCACGACGTAGACTAAACCGATAGAGCACACTGTAAAAGCGATGCCAACCAGTCATTGCCTTATTGTTGGTTTGGAGTAGTACCACAAAGCGTTCGCCCGAAAGATCTTCGGTAACTCGCAACCCGTTAACTTGCTCCCAACCGACAGGCAACCAACTATTGCCCCATTCAATTAAAATACCACGGCTGCTCGTGCGAATGGAGGGGAAGAAATTACGAACAAAGACAACCACGAGCAAAGTTAAGCCCATCCAACCAAAATAGGGCGCAAGATCAGTCAGCTCGCGCAGGCGTGGGCGGGTCGTTCCAGTTTGGTTAAACCAGTTGACCAGAGGTTCATAAAAGGTGTCGCGGGCCTCGAAGGCAGCATTGATGTTGCGGCTATCCCAGAGATACTGCAAAACGGCACGTCCCCAACGCACCACAGCAACTACAATGAGGACAGTACAAAGCACCTCAAAAATCCATTTGAACCGACGAGGGTAACGATGCACCTGTTCGGGTGTGGCGAAGGCCATGGGCAGTCCTCCAGTTAACAAACCGCATATTGGCGGAACTGTCTCAGGAATTTGTCAGCTTCTCACGCTTCTCTAGCGCTACGGTGGGTCGGTAAGATCGAGTATGATGATTATATAGAATCGCGCACGATAATAGCACAAGATCGTGCTGATGATCGCAAAGATAAGGAGTACCGTAGGCATGATTCGACGTTGGATTCGTGGACTGTGGGGTTTGACGCTGTGTGGGGTGTTGTTGAGTTGTGGTCAGGGTACTGCCACGCAAGCACCACAAACCCAAGCTCCCACGGCAACCACAACTGTTGCTGCTAGCCCAACCACTGCCGCCTCGCCAACGACGGCTGCTTCACCAACCTTGGCGGCAACAGCAACTTCCGAAGCTTCACCAACCCCCGCTGGTCTCAGCGATGCCGATCTCGCGAAGTATGCACCCAATGAGATTGGCTGGGTTTTGGTCTTAGAATATCACTTAATTGAATCTCCCGATGCAGACTATAGCCGCTCACCCGAAAATTTGCGCAAGGATTTAGAGTGGTTGTATGCCAATAATTTTTACCCAATGACCTTGCGTGATTTGGTTGATAACAACATTAGCGTGCCGCTGGGCAAATCGCCAGTTGTTTTAACTTTTGATGATTCATCGGATGGTCAGTTCCGCTATCTTGAAGATGGTACGCTTGACCCAACTTCGGCCATGGGTATTTTGCAAGCATTTGCCGCCGAACACCCCGATTTTCCGGCGATTGCGGTGTTCTTCCCGTTGATCGATGTTGATGTGAAAGAGCGGGTTTTGTTTGGTCAGCCTGAGCTTGCCACCCAAAAACTGCAAGAAATTGTGGCCTTGGGCGGCGAGATTGGTACGCATACCTACACCCATCAACGCCTCGACGAAGCTGATGCTGAACAAATTCAATGGCAATTGGCCTTCTCGATCAAAGAGCTTGAGGAGCGGATTGGCGATGGCTATAAAGTTACAAGCCTGAGCTATCCCTTGGGTATGTTTCCCGAAGATGAGAGTTTGGTCCGCGCAGGCGAATCTGAAGGCGAGAGCTACACATTAAGCGCAGCTGTTGATGTCACTGGTGGCGCTAGCCCTTCGCCCTATTCGCAAAACTTCGATCCCTACCATATTCGCCGAACGCAAGCGGTTGATTCGCAATTGGAATATTGGTATCAGTTGTTTGAAGAACGGCCTGATCTCAAATTTATCTCCGATGGCGACCCCGATACCATTACCGTGCCCAGCGAGGAAACGCTTGGCGAGGAGCAACAAGGTCGTTTGCGCCCCGACTTGGAAGTACGCCGCTACGAACGGAAGTAGGCGAGGGACTAGTGCTCAGGGTTCAGGGGCTAGGGGTCAGAATCCTTTCACTCCTAACAAGGGGATCTTTCCCTTTTGAACCACTAATCTTGAGGTTCATCGGTGAATGCATAACACTCGATAATTGCCCTTGAGGGGGTGCAGGGGGATTAAAGCCCCCTGCGTCTCCCGCCTTGAGGCGGGACGGAAGGGTGGTGAGCACCATCCTCGAATTCTGCTAATAATTCGATTAAAACCAACTCCTGTATCTCGTCCACAACGTGGAAACGGGGCTGAGGAAACAGTATCCGTGGTAGACTTAAACGCAATGCTATCACGAAGGTGACCTATGACTGAAGAACAAAATGAACGCGATATTGAGCAAGCTTTGGCCGAAATTGGCGACCATAATCGCCCAATTGTGTTGAGTGAACTCAAAGTTTTTAACGATCTCGACCAAGATGAAACTGAGATTTTTGAAATTGAATGGCTGCGGATCGAGCCAAGCCATCGGCGTAATTTGGCTCAAGCCATGCAAGAAGTTGCCGAAGCTAGCCTTGAGCTTGATTTTCGCGCAGTATTTAGCATTTTGCTGACCGACCAAGATCCAGCAATCCGCATCGCAGCAGTCAAGGGTATGGCCGAAGATACCCGCCGCTCAAGTTTGCGCCGTTTAAGCGAATTGCTTACAACCGATCCTGATGATGGGGTGCGAGCTAATGCGGCGATCACGCTGGGTGCGTGGGCGTTACGCGCAGGCGAAGGCAATCTCGATCAGCGAACCAATACTGAATTATTGCAAACGCTCTGGGCCGCTTTTGATGATCGCCAAACCTCGACCTTGGTACGCCAACGCTTGTTGGAAACCTTGGGCTATTTGGCCGATAGCGATCCACGAGTCAATCAGGAAATTGGGGCAGCTCACCAACGACTTGATGATGGTTGGCAGGCCGCCGCGCTCTGTGCCATGGGTCGCACTGGCTTAGATCAATGGTTGCCAACGATTACGGCTAGTTTGCGTTCCCATGAGCCATTGTTACGGTTTGAAGCAGTGCGGGCCGCTGGTGAACTGGGCGATTTAGCCGAATCGATTGTCAACCAAGTGGCACGGGCGGCGGCTGATGGCGATGTTGAAGTCGCTACAACTGCGATTTGGGCATTGGGCCAAATTGGCGGCGCGGCAGCGCGACGCTTTCTCGAACAATTAGTTAAAGATTCAGAAGGTGTTCGCCGCGAAGCTGCTGCCGAAGCGCTCAAAGAATTGCAATTCTTCGATGACCCCGTGCAATCCTTGCCCTTCGACGACGATGAGGACGAGGACGAATATTGGTATGGCGACGACGAGGACGAGTAATTGAAGGATGAATTATAAGGGAGGAGGGATGAAAGAGGGGATTAGCGATGTTAACGCAGAGGCGCAGAGAGGGCTAGGGGTCAGGATTCAGGGGTCAGAGGCTAGCGATCAAGGATTAGGGGAATTGGCACTGGATTGTTGACATGAAGCCTTCGTGCCACTTCGTGGCCTTCGTGAATCAAAACAAGCTTCATGATCCTCGTGTTCTTCGTGGTTCCAATGCTCTGATCCCTAGCACCTGATCCCTGACCCCTCATCTAGTAATAAGGAGCCGAACATACCATAAGGCAGCACTGCTCTATGTTCTATGTTCTTTGTTCTTATGTATCAACATATTTGTTTATCACCCCATTTCGATGATGCCGCGTTATCCTTGGGTGGTGCGCTGGCTGGTTGGCATACTGCTGGCGAGCGTTGTTTGATCGTCACCATTTGTAGCGCTCCGCCCAGTGGCGAACTCAATCAATTTGCCGCTTATCTTCACGAACGTTGGGGTGCTGCCAGCGATCCAATTGCGATTCGTCGCGCCGAGGATCAAGCCGCCGCCAACCGCCTCGGAGCCGATTTGCTGTTTCTTGAGCAACACGATGCGATCTATCGCCATGCTGGCTATGATTCAGCCGCCGCTATTTTTGGCACACCGATCGCCGATGATTTGCTCTGGGCTAGCCTCACCACCCAACTTCAAGCTCTTGTCCAGCAATATCCCGACGCGATTTGGTATGCACCGTTGGCGGTTGGCAATCATGTCGATCATCAAATTACCCATGGCGTGGCGGCCAAAGTACTTTCAAATTTGCGTTGGTACGAAGATTTGCCCTATTCGGCCCGCAATAACGCCCGCGATCAACGCTTAGCCCAAGTCCAACCAACTCTCGATCAAGTGATTGCGATCGATCAAACCTTGGCGATCAAATTGGCTTCAGTCGCCGATTATGCCAGCCAAATCTTTGAATTATTTGGCACAGTTGCGGCGATGGAGCAGGAGCTGAGCACGTATGCGGCGAGTGTCGTCGAACAAGGCTTTGCTGAACGCTTATGGCGAGGAGGCCAGGTTTGAGTTTTGCGCTACGCGAACTTGATGCCGCTCAATGGTCGGCAGAACTAGCAGCCAATCCCGCTGTGCATCTTTTGCAACGCGCTGAATGGGGCCAACTCAAAGCCCAATTTGGCTGGCAACCGCAACGCATCGCAATCTACAATCAGCATGGGTTTTGCGCCGGAGCACAAGTGTTGTGGCGTTCGCAATATGGTTTGCGGGTGGCCTATGTGCCGCGTGGCCCAATTTGGTCGGCTGATCAGGCCGCTAATCGGTTATTGTTGCAAAGCTTAGAGCGTTTGGCTCGCAAACGTTGGGCAGCCTTTTTGCGCTTGGAGCCAAATTTGCTTGATGCTGGAGCCGCTGATCAACTGCATTCTGAGTTATTGCTGGCGGGCTATGAGCAGTCGCGGAGTATGCAGCCAAGCGCCTCAATTCACCTCGATCTCCAGCCAGAGTTGGCCAGCTTGCAAGCTCAATGTAGCAAAGGCCATCGTGCTGATGTGCGCCGCGCTGAGCGCCAGGGCGTAAGCATTCGAGTTGGCACAACCGAAGCCGATCTCGATCAGTTTTATGCGATTATGCAAGCGACCAGCCAACGCGCTAATTTTGGCATTCACAGCCGCGAGTATTATGCTCAGGCTTGGCGCTTGTTTGGCGGCGATCAGGCTGATGGCGCGGCATGTTTGTTGATTGCTGAGCGCGAAGGTCGGGTGATTGGCAGCTTTTTGGTGTTTGCCCAAGGCGCTGAAGCACAATATATGTATAGCGGCACCAATGAAGAAGGCTTGAAATTTGCCGCCAGCCATGCTTTGCAATGGGCTGCGATTAGCTGGGCTAAGCAACGTGGCTGCACGCTCTACGATTTTTGGGGCATTCCCGAGGCCTTTTTGGCGCTTGAAGCCACGACTGACCCAGCGGAACGTGAACGCTTGGAGCAAGCGGCCCAAGCGACGGGCATGGCGGGAGTCTATCGCTTTAAAAAAGGCTGGGGCGGCCAACCAGTCCGCTATCTGCCAGCCTATGATCGCGTTTTCTTGCGTCCGGCGTATTGGCTTTGGCAGCGCCGCCGCTCTGAATAGGAACAATCAATGAAATCGTTCGCTGAACTTTTGCTGCATGTTACCCATCAAGCCTCCGGCGATCACCACGTTGCAATTAGCAATGTAGCTTACGATTCGCGCAAAGTTAGGCCTGGAGCGCTGTTTGTGGCGATCAAAGGGGTGCATGTTGATGGTCATCGTTATATTGCAACTGCCGTGGAGCAAGGCGCGGTGGCAGTGGTCTATGATGACCCTCATCAAGCGCCGCCTGCCACTATTCCCTCGGCCTTGGTTGCCGATGCCAAAATTGCGCTCTCGCCGATTGCCGCAGCCTTTTATGATTACCCCGCCCAGCAATTAGAAGTGGTGGGAATTACAGGCTCAAAGGGCAAAACCACCACCACCTTTTTAACCGCCGCCGCTTTAGAAGCTAGCGGCGAGTTGGTGGGCTTTATGAGCACTGTCGATTTTAAAATTGGCCAGCGCCAATGGGCCAACAAAACCCGCCAATCGACCCCCGAAGCCTTGGAAATTCAGGCCATGTTGCGCGAGATGGTCGAGGCTGGTTGTCGCTATGCTGTGGTCGAAAGCACGTCGCATGGCCTCTCACCCCGTTGGAATCGGCTGGGCGATTGTGCCTATGATGTAGCATTGATTACCAATGTGACCCACGAGCACCTTGATTACCATGGCACGGTTGAGCAATATCGTGCTGATAAAGCTCAATTGTTTCAGTTACTCACCACCAGTCCCAGCCAAAAATCAATTCTTGGTCAAACAACGATAGTCGAAAAAGTCGCAATTGTTAATGCCGATGATCCGTATGCGGCCCAATTTCGGGCAGCAGCTGGCGATCAAGTGCGCCATTTGAGCTATGCAATTCATGCAGAGGCCGATCTTCGGGCTACCGAAATTGTTTCAACGAGCAAGGGCTTGCGTTTTACCGCAACCACGCCGCAAGGCAATTTTGCGCTCAATTTGCAATTAGTTGGCACATTCTATGTCTACAATGTGTTAGCAGCACTCAGCGTCTGTGTGGCGCGAGGCGTTGATCTGGCGGCGGCGATTCAGCGGCTTGAGGCAATTCCAGGCATTAACGGGCGCATGGAGCAAGTTGAGCTTGGTCAGCCATTTAGTGTGCTGGTCGATTATGCCCATAACCCCGATTCGTTTGAGCAAGTGATGGGTATGATGCGCCCCTTGACCCAAGGCCGTTTGATTGCAGTATTTGGCTCAGCAGGCGAGCGCGATCTCGCCAAGCGTCCAATTCAAGGCCAAATTGCGGCCAAATGGTGCGATCTGCTCTACCTGACCGATGAAGATCCACGCGCCGAGGATTCGCTACAGATTTTGCAGGAAATTGCCGCTGGCGCACAGGCTGAGGGCAAAATTATCGATCAAGATTGCTGGCTGATTGCCGATCGGCGAACGGCAATTGAGCAAGCGCTGGCGACCGCTCAAGCGGGTGATGTGGTGCTGTTGCTCGGCAAAGGTCACGAAGGCAACATCATTTATGCCAGCGGCGATATCGAATGGAATGAGCATGCCGAGGCTGAACGTGCATTGCAAGGCTTGGGCTACATCAAACGATAAATTCGTTTGAGCCGATCGAGTTCGGTATGGGTCACTTCAGTCAGAAACGGCTTAAGATCCTGAACTGGTAGAAGTGCCTGATAGCCACGGCGTAAAAAGCGATGCAATTCGCCCATGCCCATCAATTTGGCAAAGGTTTTGGTATTGTTGAGGGCTGCGCCAAGCAGGCTAATTTTTGATAAACGATGCACTCGCCGTAGCGATTCGTTAATCAGCTCGATTTGGCGCACCCTTGGCTCAAAACTATTGACCCGATAATAGGCCTCTTCATATTGAGCCTCAGTAAACGGAATCGTGAAGTTATTATGTTCAAGCCAATCGGCGACCTGCTGATCGAGTCTGACCGTCAAATTGAGCAAATCGAGGGTCACCTCAATATCTTCGATGCTCAGACCAGGAGCCAAGTGAATAAATTGGTGCAAACGACGGGCTTGGGTATCGCGAGCATGAAAATCATATGGCCCATACATATCTTCAAGAAAAAATTGGGCTAACCCATGATATTGCGGCTCGGCGAGGAGATATTTGTAATCGCGTTCCAAGCGTTTGACCTGAAAAGTTTGGAGATAGGCATAATACTTGGTTGATGGCATATAGCGAAGCACCGTTGCTTGAATTCTGTCATAGCAACCATTGTAGCACGGTGTGTCATTGGATTGAAATGCAGACTGAGGGACGAGGGGTCAGAGGTCGGGGGTCAGGATTCAGCCCAATAAGGCCAAGCTGCTCCCTGACCCCTCGTCCCTCACACTCGTCCTTCGTGCCCTTCGTCTTCTTCGTGGATCAAAAGCTAATCACCTCGCCCCTGAATCCTGCCTCCTATTTTTTTGCCCTCTACCCTTGCTACTGCTCACAGCCAACCCGATAGGCATCGAGTTCGCGATGTTTGAGCATGGCATTAATTCCTAATTGGCGGGCTTGTGGGCAAAATTGGCTGGTTTGGGCACCTGTATCGGTATATTCAATTGCAAATACTGGCTTGCCTGCGGCGATAAATGGGCTTAATTCGGCACACCAGCCTTGGTCAAAACAATCTTCAGTTAATGCCCAATCATAATAATCGATCAGCTCGCTGATTTGCTCGGAATCGTTTTTTAGGCCAATCGATAAGCCACGGCTATGGGCTTCATTAGCCAACCAGCGATTAAAGATCAGTTGATCGTTAGCGGTCAACGGAAACCCAGTATTATTTTGGTAGCCATTGATATTATCTGGCTCGATGCCATCAAAGCCTTTGTTTTTGCACGAATCCATGCGTGCTCGCATAATCGGCGCAAGCAAATCGATTTGGCGAATATCGAGCCATTTTTCACCTGGCCAGCCATCGTAATCGTTGCCCAGCACACTGCTCGGAAACGCAGCGGCATCGTCGCGCCAATCTTCCCAAGCGCCAACATTGATATAGCACACAACTTTGCGGCCTTGGCTATGTAGTTGGCTCACCGTCGCACTGCTGGTATCAAACAAATCCAAATCATAGACCGTTACATTAACCCCAAGATCGAGCGGCGTGCCAGTAAATTGAAGTTGCATAGTGGAATTGACGCTTGGTTGCCACCACGCATTGCGTTGGGCAATCGGTACAAAAGCCCGTTGGCTGAGCGGACGCGCAAACAGCACCGAGGCTACCACCAAGGCCAAGCCAATCCCAATCAACCAATAACGGCGCATACTTACCTCGCTAATTCAACCCAATCCAGTACAATTCCAAGCTGGCGTTGGTCGCTTGGGGCTTGCCATGGCTGGGTTAATAGTTCAAGTTGACGTTCGTTTGGGCTAGCGGCAATTGGCAGATGCAGCACCCGCCACTCAGCCCCAAGTTGCTTGATTTGGATGCATTGCTGCTTGGCAACACAGATTTGCAGGTTTGCTGCGGGGGCATCGCTTGGCCGTGGATTGGCAATGCGCAAACGGACAACGCCAGCCTCACCTGCAGGCAGGCGCAAGCGAGCATGAGCGGTTGACCAACGGGCTGTGCTCTCCGCGAGGATTTCGGCCGGATAAAATCCTTCGATCACGCCAATATCCAAGCCAGCCCCAAGATCGATCTGCTTTTCGGCTGGGCGATCGGCTGCACTCCAAGCCCAATCTAGCAAGCTCGTGCGATCAACATAGGGGTTGGCCCATGCTTCACGCGCCGCCGCCAGATCGTTGCGCCGCAGCAAATAATGGCCTAATTGATAGCTTGCCAAGGGATAATCGCGGTTGTGATTGACCGCAGCGATATAGGCTTGCACCGCCGCATCAAATTGGCCCGCTTGCTCTTTGATCTGAGCAAACGCCAGCCAACCATCAGCCGAAGGCAAGCTATTAAGTGCCCGCAAACTAGCAACCTCGGCTTGAACCAAATCGCCAGCCGCTAAGGCTTGGTCGGCTTGCCAGCGCCACCAACCACGGCTTATTTGCTGTTGCAGCACTTGCCACGGCGAATGATCAATAATCACCCACAAAATAATTAGGCCGAGTACGCTTGCCCCCAAGCGTTGCCATATCGGCGTAGTTACCCGTAATTTGGCTAAACTAAATGCCGCGTAGATTAGCATAATTGGCCAGAAAAACTGGCGATAGCGTGCCTCGCCATGGGTAAACATCGTGCTACCAACAATATAACCTACCCAGAGCAAGGCCAACCACCAGCGAGCATCACGCGGAGCACGCGCAAAGCCCCACAGCGCCAACACGACACACAGTACATACCACAGATCATCGAAAATCAAGGCAGCGATTAAATAAGGTAAGGCTACATCGCTATAATAATTGGCCTGAATAAAGCGATCTTCAATTGGTTTGATGCGCCAGAGATAGACCGTATTCGTCCAAGGCTTACGCGCCAAAATGCTCGGATCGGCGGCCAATAACTCGCGGCCTTTGGCCGAAGCATAATCAGCCCGCTCCGCCGGATTGGGTATTGCTGAGAGAATGGTGTTAATCTCGCTTAGCTCAAGCGCTGGCTCGCTAAATGCCCACAGATTGTAGGCAAAGCCAGTTTCAACCGTAATCAAACGCCCATAAGCTAGCCAATTGCGCAGCGACCATGGCGCAACCAGCGCACAAGCTACCAAGCCCAAGGCCAAACCATGCTGCAAACTCCGCCAACCTCGCCAATTCCACCACATCCAGCCAATTAATACTGGCACAAAGGCCAAGGGCAACGAGCGCGTCAGAATCGTCAGGCCAATCGTCAAGCCAGCAGCCAAAGCAAAACGTAATTGTTTGGTTCGATGCCAATGCAGCAGCAGCAGCAAACTACTGGCCCAAAGCACATTCCAGAGCGTTTCGCTCATCCATAAATTGGCAAAAGTTGCGAAGGTCAATAAACCACTGGCCAAACCAGCCGTCCACAGCCCAACTTTTTCAGCCTGCGGATGATCGCCAGCCCACTCGCGCCCAAGTAACCACAGCAACCACAGATGAATCAGACTCAAAGCGATATTAAACAGCAAGGCAATTTGGGGATCGTTGTTGCTCAGCCAGAGGGTTGCCGCCAGATACAGCGGGTACAACGGGGCACGTAGCCAAGGGTAAGCATCATAAAAACGCCAGCCTTGGCCTGCCAACAAATCGCGGGCAACCGCGAGGTATTCAACTTCATCATTCGCTGGTTGGTGGCTTGGCAACAACCATAAGCCCAAACGTAGCGCCGCCGCTCCAACCAGCAAAAGGATCAATATCAGTCGATAGCGCCGAGTTGTCGGCCACCAACAAAAACGTGCATCCATGCAATTAGCCAACGTATTCAACATAGCGCTGCATTATTGATCAAGTTGTTGCAATACGTCTAGCGCAGCTTGCACCGTTTGCTCTTGTTGCTCAGCGTGGCTAATGCTGGCTGGCAAGTCGCCCGATTGCTCACCATACCAACCAAATTGGGCATGATTGCCGCCTTGAATTTCTACCCAATTGGTCGTGCTCGGCAGCAATGGGCGGGCCGCTTCAATATCAGCCAAGGTTGCTAAGCCATCGTTGCTAGCATAAATCATGCTGCTCACTAGATCGCGCTCAGCCAAACTGTTCGAGGCTGTTGGGTAGGCTGCCAGCAGAATCAGGCCATCGATTGTAGCGGGATGCTCATAGGTGTATTTTGCCGCCATTGCGCCGCCCAATGAGTGGCCACCAATCGCCCAGTGCTCAATTTGCGGATAGGCCTCCAGCACCGCATCAGCACGGTTAGAGCCAAAAATCGCCATATTCAGTGGCATTGGCACAATCACCACCAAATAACCAGCGTTGGCCAATTCATGAGCCAGCGGGGCATAAGCGGCAGGCGCAACTCGCGCCCCAGGATAGAAAATCAAGCCCGTGCTTGGCGCAACGCTCGGCTCGAAAATCAGCCAATCAGCTTCAGTGACAGTCACGGTTTGGTCGGAAACTAAGGCTTCGTTGGCCGTTGCCATTGCGGCGGCGGGATTACTCGCCCACAGCACAAAGCCCGCAACCCCAATGATCAGCAGCAAAACTAAGCCAAGCGCAAGGCGTTTAACCAATTTCATCAGTGTACTCCTAGCATGTGTTTCAGTTGTATTCTACGCAGAATGCAGGATTGGGGATGAAGCGAAAGTCAAAAGGCAGAAATCAAAAGGCAAAATAGTAGAGGTCAGGGTTCAGAGGCTAGGGGTCAGGTATTGAGCATAGTAAGCTAATTACATAAATCTGTGTAATCTGTGGCGATAAATATTTCGTGGAATTCGTGGAATTCGTGGCTAAAAACAACCTTCGCGAAGCTTCGCGTTCTTCGCGGTTACAACCTTTCGTGTCCTTCGTGCCCTTCGTGGATCAAACCCGATCCCTCTATTTCCTTTTCTGCTTCGCGGCACCAAAAAACAACGAAATCCACGGATGACATTGACAATAACGGGATGAAACCACGCACGTGCTGCACATCGAACATTTATACTATTACCATAATATGCACCACCGCGAATAACCATCCCAGAATTACTATCACCAACAGTCCGATTTAATTTAGTACGGCTCTCCCAATAAGGCGTGGCAGTCCATTCCCATAGATTTCCAACGCTATCCAATGCGCCGCAAGCGGCTTGACCAAGCAACCCTAAGCCACTTGATAAAGGGCGACTTTCTTCGCTCCAATCGTAGACTGCATGCTCAGGTGTGGCTGGTTGCTCTCCCCATGGGTAGGTTTGGCGCTGACCTTGGTTGTTGTAAGCTTCCGCCACTTCCCATTCGGCCTCACTAGCAAGCCACACCTGATAGCCCGTTGGCAACCATGGCCCAAGCTGCTCAGTCAGCCACTGGCAATAGGCCACAGCCTCATACCATGTCACGCCATAGATCGGCTGATTCAGATATTCCTGCTTGGTTTGGGTATCCCACCATCGTGGTTCTACTCGTTTACTACTCGTTTTCCACTCGCGGCCATGGTCTGTCCAGTAAGCATCGTTGCTATAGCCGCTAGCCTCGATAAACGCACGATATTGCTCAACCGTCACCATAAACCGCCCAACCCAATAATGCTGAAGCTCGACGGTTATTGCTTGGGTTAATGCATCCCAGCCGCCAACGTGATAGCGGCCCGCAGGCACATAGCGCCAGTAGTGGTTGCCCTCGCGGCCAAATTGGGTAGAAAGCTGGCAGGTTTGTTTTTGCCATTGCTCGCTGCTCACTGGGTAGCGTGGGTCGCCCAAGCCTGCCAAAAGTTCGGCGGCCTTTTGACGTTCTCGCACCAACAACGGGGCTGGTTGCATGGCGTGGCCTTGGTAGTAATCAAGCGCTGCTTGGGCGTGCTCATGGTCTTCGAGCAGTTTAACCAGCCCCGCCCGTAGCCGTCGCTGAATCGGATCAACCCTAATTTGTTTGCCGCGCAACAAGCCCCAATCGCAATCGGCTCCCAACTCGGCGGCCAGCACCAAATCGCGATACCAATCGTAGCGATGGATCTCCCCAGCTTCATAGGCATCGGGATCGACCAATGCGTTCAGTACTTGTTCAATTTTGGTTGAGCCTAAACTAGCTTTGGTCAGGCAACCAACCCCCAAGAAGATCGGTTCGCGCCAACGGTCATCGCGCCGTAAACTCAACAATTGATCAAGCGATTCGTAAAACAACAAGTGGCGGCCTGCGCTATGTTCTTGCAAGGTCAAGTGGGCAAAAGCATAGACATTGCCCGCATCTTCGGGCTGAATCAAGCCGCTACATTGATCGATATAGGCAATACAACGATCTGCGGCGTGATAGGGATTGGCAACATTGACCCGTGCAAAATACTCCATCAATTCAAATTTTAGCTCACGGCCTTGAATTCGCCCACGACCATCGGCTGAAGTGCTATTTAAATGGGCCTGATAACACAACCGATCCAAGACCTGATCACGCAACTCCTCGCCGGTAATTCGTTCATCACCAACTGCCTGCCCAAGGTTCTGACCATTGCGGCTGGCAACATCCCACTCACCAAGCAGTTGTTTCAAGATTTCTTCGTAGAGGCTATGGCGGTCGCGCGGCAAAATACCCTTGCGGGCCAGCACGAAAATCATCATGCTCAGCAGCAACGGATTGGCAGCCATTTCCCGTAAGCGGCGGCGTTTGGGGTCGTGCAAAGCCTGCAACAACTGCTCAGCATAGCGATCAATTGCTGCATGGTCAATCATGCCCTTGGTGTGCAATAGGGGAAACCAATTATTAATAAACTGGGTCATTTGGCCGCCACTCAAGGGAGCTAATTCAACCATCGGCCATTGGGTAATCTGGCGATACTCTTCCGTCCAAGCTCGTGAACGGCAAGTGATGAGGATGCGAGCATGATAGGCATTGGCAAACAAGCGCAAAAAGGTCAACAGCGACGTGCGATCAATGCTTTCGACAGTCGCTTCGAGTGGCACTTCATCCAAGCCATCGAACACCAACAGCACCTTGAGTGATCGAGTCAAGCCAGCATCTAACAGCTCTTGCGGCTGGGCTAGCCCATATTGGGTGTGGAGATAGGCGCAGACCGCATCGAATAGTAAGCCGATCTTTGGTTTGTCGTTCAAGCCTAAATCGTTGCCGGCTAAGGCTCCTGCCAACTGACGCAAGGGCATAAAGATTGGCAACAAGCGCCGTTGATCATTCCAGCCAAGCAAGCTGGTTTGCTGGCTCATTTGATCAAGGCCACGCTGCGCTAAGACCCAGACCAAATGATTGGCAAAGGTCGATTTGCCGCTGCCTGGTGCGCCACACAACACAAGGTAGGGTTGATCTAAGACAGTTTCGGTAGCCAACTCGGCTCGCAGCAATGCCAATGGGCCAGCCCCATCATCAACCGCAATAATGGCTTGGTCGGGCAAACACTGATCAGCACTGAGTTCATCAGGAATCTCAAATTGCTGTTGCTGATAGGCCGCAACTTCCTCTTCGGTTAAAGCGCGTACCACCTGATAGCGATGTTGCACCGCCAACATCATATAGGCTGAAGCCAAGTCAATGCCTGATTTGAGATGTGATGAACCAAGCCCCACCACACGCATGGTGTTGTGACTATTGCTAAGCTGCCTCAAATACTTCACCAAGCGTTCGCGCTCAACATCATCGGGTGGGCGGCCATAAATAATCGTACCAAGATTGACCCCAACTACCACACCATTGACGTGCGAGTTATTCAGATTAACTGAACCATCCGTGCTATCAGGCATAGGCAAAACCTTCTTTCAAGCGTGGGGCGAATCTGGTTTGATTGTAGATGAAGCAAGGATTGATGTAAAGTCAAAAGGCAGAAATCAAAAGGCAAAATAGTAGGGGCCAGGGTTCAGAGGCTAGGGGTCAGGTATTGGGCATAGCAAGCTAATTACATAAATCTGTGTAATCTGTGGCGATAAATATTTCGTGGAATTCGTGGAATTCGTGGCTAAAAACTTAACCTTCGCATTCTTCGCGGTTACAACCTTTCGTGACCCTTCGTGTCCTTCGTGGATCAATTTGTCCTACAGGATTGCTCAAACTTGTCGCTGCTGCTTGACTGATGACATCTGCTATACTTAGGGACGCGAAATCGTCCCGCAAGCCAAACTGTTCCTCACAAACACCGAGGAGTGTAGCAATGACACTGATTGAAACGGTTGATGCCGCTCACTATTTCGAGCCAAAATCACCCGAACTGAGCAGCCAATCGATCTCCGCAATGGCGCGTGGCATGGTTGGTTCTGAAATTTTGCGAATCGCTGGTAATGTCCGCACGTTGCAAGCCCAAGGCCGCACAGTCTGTAATTTCACCGTCGGTGATTTTGCGCCTTCCCAATTCCCAATTCCTGAAGCGTTGCGCGATGCAGCGATTGAATCATATAGCGCTGGTCGCACCAATTACCCACCTGCCGAAGGTGTGATGGCCTTGCGCAAAGCTGTGCTCGACCACTACGAACGCCGTTTGGGGTTGCGCTATCCCTTGGAAAGCATCCAAATTATTTCGGGCGCACGGCCAGGTCTCTATGCAGCCTATGGCGTATTGATCGATCCAGGCGAAACGGTGGTTTATCCAGTGCCATCGTGGAACAACAACCACTATGCCTATCTCTGTGGCTCAAAAGCGATTGAAGTGCCAACTCGCCCCGAAGATGGCTTCTTGCCCACCGCCGAACTGCTTGCGCCATTCATCCAAGAAGCACGGTTGATCTCGATTAACTCGCCGCTCAACCCAGCAGGCACGATGATCTCGCCTGAGGAATTGCGCAAGATCAGCGAGTTGATTGTCAATGAAAATAATCGCCGCAAAGAGCTTGGTTTGCGCTTGCTCTATTTGGTTTACGACCAAATTTATTGGGAATTGCAGCTTGGTGATATTCGCCACGTTACGCCTGTCGAAGTGATGCCCGAAATGTCGGCCTACACGATTTTCATTGATGGCATCTCAAAATCGTGGTCGGCAACTGGCTTGCGGGTTGGCTGGGTTGTGGCTCCACCGCACATCACCGATCGCATCAAGGCCTTTTTGAATCACGTTGGCGCGTGGGCACCGCACCCAGAGCAAGAAGCCACCGCACATATTTTGAATTCAATCGATGTGCTCGACGATTTTTATGCGCATATGCATAACGAAGTTCGCGCCCGCTTGAATTTGATCTACAACGCCGTGCAGGAAATGAAGGCCGCTGGCTTGCCAGTTGATGCAATTGCACCGCAAGGGGCGATTTATCTTTCCACCCAATTCGATTTGGTTGGCAAGAGCCTCGATGGTGTGCAAATTACCAGTAACGCCCAAATTGGCGACATCTTGCTGGAGCAAGCAGGCGTGGCCTTAGTGCCATTCCAAGCTTTCGGCCTGCGCCAAGAAACGGGCTGGATGCGGCTCTCGGTTGGTGCGGTTTCAATCGCCGACGTTGAGCAATGCATCCCACGCATGCGGGCAATTTTGGAGCGCGTCAAGTAACGATGCCTGATCCACGTGGCCTGCGTTTGCTGCTAGCCCGCCATGGTGCGACCGCCTGGAACGAAGCGGGACGCTACCAAGGTCGTGCTGATGAAGGGCTAAGCCCACGCGGCCAAGCTCAAGCGAGCCAGCTTGGGCAGTGGCTCAGCGCAGAAACCCCAGAGATTGTGCTTCACAGTGGCGCACGTCGTACAGCCGAAACGCTGGCGCGTGCGCTACCGCAACATCAAGCGATCAGCGACCCACGCTGGCGCGAAATTGACCATGGCGCATGGGAAGGCCTGACCTATCGCCAAGTTTTAGATCAAGCTCCTGAGCAAGCCCGCGCTCATTGGAATGATCCCCTATATATTCCCGCGCCCCAAGGCGAAACCCTGCTTGCTGTAGCTGAGCGCGTCCAAGCCGCCACCAACGACCTGATTACCAACTACGCTGGACACTGTGTCCTGTTGGTTGCTCATGCCACCAGCCTACAAGTGTTGTGCTGCCAATTATTTCAAACTCCGCTTAAGCTTTATTGGCAATGGAAATTCGACCTTGGCAGCCTTTCGTGCCTCGAACTCTACCAAAGCGGCACGATCATCAACTGGCTCAATCGCGGCTACACCCGACCCGCAAGCTGCTAGCTTTTAATAGAATCACAGCATCCGCAGGGACTTGAATATTTCCTTAAGTTAGCCGTAGTAGTACAGTAACTCCGAGTTTTGACCAAAAAGCACCAATGTAAGGCTAAATCTGGCATATATGTGGCCCCAAAATAGCCCAAACTGACAAAAACCTGATAATTAGCTGAAAATTATTATTGACTTTAAGGTATCAACCCGCTATGATTGGCCTCCAAGCCCCATCTCCCTGTTGAGATGTTTGTTGCCATGAACGCTGAACACCTGTTGTTGATGGCCATGTATTGCCTTGCTGTGGTTCGTGGGCTGAATGCACACTTGTAGGAGGTTGTCGATTATGCGGCGTTATTTGCTCGCCGCCGTCGCCATTGCCCTCTTGATTATGCCAGTATTGACGATTAATGCTGGTCCAGAGCAAGTTTGGGTTGATGATTTAACGGCTGGCAGCTTTGATGGGTTGGTCGGCAGTGGCACTATCACCCTCGCTCCCAACGCTCCTCCCGCTCCTGCTTTCGTTGGTGATTATCCTCAAGCAGGTAGTTACCTTTCTTCCGAGCATCAATTTGAAGCAGTCGTTGCTGCGGTTGTGATTGATACCGATACAACCTTGACGACTGGGAGTGCTGTGCGCTTTGATGTGCGTGGCAAAAATCCCAGTGGTTCGTGGCAGATGTGGCAAGAGGCTCCGCGTGGTGGTCGAATTGCGCTCGAACGACCAAGCAGTGTGATTCAATATCGCATGTGGTTGTTGGCCAACGGCGAATCACCGCGTGCTCGTTCGGTCACAATGCTTGCTGAATGGTCAGATGGGATGACGATTCAGGCTGAATCGCAAGCACCAACCTACCGAATTTATGCCACTCGCGAGGGCTTGGTCGGCCATCGGACGGCTAACGGCCATATCATTCGCCCATACGATCAATTTGTGGCTTTGCCTTCATGGCGAGCACTCTCATCGTATCGGGGTTATGAATACCAAGTGCGCGTCACCTACAAAGGTCGCTCCAAGGTTGTGCCAGTTTGGGATGTAGGGCCGTGGAATACCCGTGATGACTATTGGTCAACCAATCGTCAGTCGTGGAAAGATTTGCCACGCGGCTTGCCCGAAGCTCAAGCAGCCTATTACGATGGCTACAACGGCGGGCGTGATGAGCGTGGTCGTCGCCCGAATTTGCCCAACGGCATTGATATCGCCGATGGTACGTTCTGGGATTTAGGCATTCCGGATAATGCTTGGGTGGAAGTAACCTTCTTGTGGGAAGGCTATGATCCTGGGGCTGGCACGCCTGCGGCAACTCCAACGCCGAATGTTACCGCAACTCCATTGCCAGTAGCCTTGCCACCAGCCGGCTCGATCTTGGTCGATAATCGCGATAATAGCTTCCGCGAAATGCAAGGCACATGGTTCGATGCCCGCTGTGGTTTCAATGGTTCACACCGCTGGACTAAGAGCGTCGCCAACGAAAGCCAAGTCGATAACCTTGGGGTTTGGAAAGCACCAATCACCAATCCTGGTTTCTACGAGGTGATGGCCTATATTCCGCCGTGTGGCGAGCCAGCCACCAAGAATGCCACCTATGTGATTGCCCACGACGGCAGCAATACCAAAGTGCGGGTCGATCAAGAGGCCAATCAGAATAAATGGTATTCGCTGGGGGTTTACTACTTCAAGGGTGGCAACGAAATTCGACTCGATGATGTGACTGGTGAAGAGGGCTTGAGCGTGCGTTACGATGCCATGGCTTGGTTGCCGCGCTCCGATAACACTGCACCAAACGCCACAATCATCGATGTCAAAGATCTTGGCGAGGGCCGCTACGAAGTGCATTGGAATGGCCAAGATGATAGCACTGGAGTGGCTAGTTTCGATGTGCAGGTGCAACGCAACGGTGGTGAATGGATCGATTGGTTGGTTACAACGACTGAACTGAAAGATACCTTTATCATTGATGTGAATGCTGCTGATGCTGAAAATAGTACCTATGGCTTCCGTGCGCGGGCGCGTGACTGGGCTGGTAATACTGGCGAATTCCCGCCGAATGCCCAAGCAACCTCAGCCGAACCGTTGATGATTCAACAACCCTAATTCCCCTGATCTATGATCCCTCTGCTATGGCAGTTTAGCGGCGAACAAGTTGACGAATTGGTTGAATACCGTTAGTCAACTCCGCCCCTAAACTGCCATACTTTATTAATGCAGCCCATCTCAAATCATCACTGGGCGGTGTATATGCTGGCCGAAGCAGCGCAGAAATAATTCAGTTTAGGACAACCTCGGTTTTGATAATGGGTTTTGCTTTCAGCGCTACCCACATACCAAACCGAGGTCGTTGGGCGAACCTTAAAGAACAAAGGCTGCTTATTTCACGACATACGGCATATACACCAGCCATTCATCATCATCAACAATTGTGATGCTAATGGTCGCTGTGCCAAGCGAGAGATTGCTGGGGTTGCTGATGGTAACGCTAAAGCTTTCGTTTGGCTCCTTCACCCGATCGCCAACAATTGCCACACTGACGACCTTTTGGGTTTCGCCAGCAGCAAAGTTGAGGGTCAAATTTTGGCCGACAAAATCACTACCAGCGCTGGCCGTGCCCGCCGCCGTGGCAAATTGCAGGCTGCTAGCCCGCCCACTCGCTGCCGAAAGTGTCACGGTAAATTGTAAGGTTGTGGTGATGCCAGAGCCTTCAACCACGCTGTTGAGACCACTCAAGGCGGCACTTGGGGTTGGGTCGTTATCAACAATCGTGGCTGTGCCGTTTGAGCCAAGCGTTGCGCCACCTGTCGCGCTACTCAGGACGAGGGTAAATGTTTCGTCAGCTTCGTCTAACAGATCGCCAAGCACCACAACCGTCACGGTTTTGCTGAGTTCGCCAGGCGCAAAACTTAATGTACCAGCGGCTGGCGTAAAGTCAGTGCCGCTTAATGCAGTGCCAGCTAAAGTTGAATAGTTCACGGTTACAGCAGTTGCGCTGGGGTTGGATAGGCTGACGTTGAATACGGCGTTAACGCTGTTGGCATCGCCCTCAGTAACGTTAATCGCTTCAGCGTTGATCGTTGGTGCGCCATCGTCGTCGATGATTGTTGCAACTGCATCGGCAGTCAACAGGCTAGCATTTTGCGGATTGCTCAGCGTCACCGTGAAAGTTTCGTTGCTTTCATCGATCAGATCGCCATTGACATTGACAATAAATCTTTGGGTTAGCTGGCCTGCCGGAATCGTCAAGGTGCCGCTGATCGTGGTGTAATCGCTGCCGCCAAGCGCTGTATTGTCGTGGGTCGCATATTGGACACTAATTGCTTGGCCGCTGATTGCCGAGAGCATCAAGCTAACCGTCAATGGTCGCGTGCCACTATTGCCTTCTTGCATAGGCGGCGCAACGAAGTTGATTATTGGAGCAGCATCATCGTCGAGAATAACCACCGTACCAGCACTCCCAACCGTTGCATTGACTGGGTTGCTCAATTCAAGCGTAAACGACTCATCGCTTTCATCAACCATATCGCCCTGGATAAACACATCGACGGTTTTACTAGTTTCACCAGCGGCAAAGCTTAATGGACCACTGCTGATCGCAAAATCGCTGCCAGCACTCGCCGAGCCTCCCACAGTCAGATAATCAACCGTGATTGCGCTACTGCTAGGGTTGCTCAAACTAACGTTGAGGGTTACGGTTACACTGCCGCTGTTGCCTTCGGCTGCTTCACCATTGGTCACATTGATCACAGGTGTTGCATCGTCGTCGAGAATTGTGGCAACTGCTTCATCGTTGCTAATCGTAGTGTTGACGGCATTGCTCAAGGCCACGTTGATCGTTTCGTCTGGCTCGTCGATCAAATCGCCAACCACGGCAATTGCAATCGTTTTGCTGGTTTCGCCAGGGGCAAAATTAAGCGTGCCAGTGATCGTAGTGTAATCGCTGGATTCGTTGGCAGTGCCATCAGTGGTGATAAATTCAACACTAATTGGCAAATAGCTGGCATTCGAGAGCGTGACTGGCACATTGATTTGGCCTGGTGCGCCGCTGCCTTCATTAGCACTTGCTTCATTCACGCTGATCGTTGGCGCAGTATCGTCGTTGGTAATTGTGCCAATGCCTTGGCCATCGCCAATTGCCGCGTTGGTGGCACTCAACAAATTGATAAAGAAACGTTCATTGAGTTCAAATTGCGTATCGCCATGAACTTCAATCGTCACTGGAATACTCAGGGTATTGGCTGGAATGGTGGCGGTTGTGCTTGCTGCAGTGTAATCATCGGGCGCAATCGCTGTATCATCAGCCGTTACATAATCGACGACGACTGGATTGGGGCTAACTGCCGACAAGCTCAGGGTAAAGTTGAATTGGGTAATGCCGCTGTTACCTTCGGTTAATGTTACATCGTTGACGCTCACGCTGGGCAAATTGCCAACCGATGAACAGCGTGAGAATTCCGAGGTGTTGCCGCTGCCATCGACGGCGGTTGCGGTTACCCGTTGGCCTAGTGCCACAGTCGTGGTCAAATTGGCGGTGTAAGAAATTGCTCCGGTTGGGCCTGTGTTGATTGCAAACGAGCCAATGTAGCTTTGACCTTCGCCAAAGTTGCTTGGATCACACGCGCCTTGGCTATAGAAATCGAGGGTCAAGGCCGTATTGCTTGCGCCAATATACGAGCCAATAATTTGAGTTAAGCCCCCACCCGAACTGGTCGATTCGACGATTGGATAGTTGAGCAGGTTGTTTGGTCCAGTATCGCTATCGTTGGCATCGTTGGCAGTTACGCCATCGCCGTTGGCATTGTTGTCGGGGCCAAGATCGATGCCCAAGCGATTGTTGCTGAAAATGCTGTTGCGCTGAATCCGTTGGGTTGTGGCAACCGCCGCGCCTTGGGTAATCAGCACCCCATTTTTGGCATTAAAGGCAATCACATTGCCAGCACCTTGCGCTGATCCGCCGATGGTCGTGGTCGTGCCAGCCGCAACCCGCACCCCATTGAATTGGTTGGCGACCCCAGTTGGGCTAGCTGGCGGAATAAAGGCGTTTGTGCCGATGTAATTGCCTTGAATCACATTGCCCGACGAACTCGAGGTGAAAATATTAATCCCGTTATTGCCATTGCCTGAAATGACGTTGCGCTCGCCGATGGTTGTGCCACCGATTTGGGTGTTACGTGCGCCGTCGAGCTTAATGCCATCGCTGACATTGCCCAACGCCCCGTTGCCATTCAGGGTTGTACCAATGTAGTTGCCCTTGATGATATTACCAATCGCCGAGCCGCCGCCAATCACAATCCCGTTGCTATTGGCTGAAATCAAGTTGCGTTCGGCAGTGGTCGTGCCGCCGATCGTGTTACCACCAACATTGAAAATATAGACCCCAGCCGAGCTATTGCCCAAGGCTGAGCCACCACCGTTGTTGGTGCCGATATAGTTGCCCGAAATTTTGTTGTTGGTAGCGCCAGCTTCGATAATTGCCACGCCATCGCTGTTGTTGCCCGAAATGACGTTGCGCTCAGCCGTCGTGCCACCAACCAAGGTATTGGCGGTGCGGTCGATAAAGACCCCACGCTGGGTATTGCCAACATCGAGGGTTGCCCCAATGTTCGTGCCAATAAAGTTGCCTTGAATTCGGTTACCCAATGGTGCAGCTGTCACATTGACCAACACACCATGTTCAACGTTACCCGAAATGACGTTGCCCAATGTGCCAAATGTGCCACCAATTTGATTGTTATCGCTGGCGATGCGCACGCCGCTCTTGCTATTGCCAAGCGCTGCGTTGCTACTCAACATCGTGCCAATATAGTTATTTTGGATGGTGTTTGCATTTGCGCCGACTACCAGCGTGATGCCATCACCATCGTTGCCCGAAATTAAGTTGCGCACATTCGAGCCGCCGCTGCCGCCAATTAAGTTATTGGCAGATTCGACCCGCACGCCTGACAAACTATTGCCAGCATCGACCGTGCCCGAAGCATCGCTGCCGATGAAATTACATTCGATCGTATTGCCGCCGAGGGTTGCCAAACGCACGCCGTTGCCAGCAAAACGATTGATCACCAAGCCGCGAATCAGGCTACTGCCGCCTGTTACATCTAAGCCATTGACGCTCGCTCCCGCCAACGAACCATTTAATTCGATCAATGGGGCATTACAGGCAGCACCTGCTTGGCTCAAACCATCGAGAATCACAGGAGCACTAATCGCTGGCAGTGCCGCAGTTGGCGAGATGGTGCGCACGCCGCTACCAAGCAAATTAAAGCGAATCGTATCGGTTTGCGGAGTTGAATTGGCTAAAGTGATCGCTTCACGCAGCGAACAATCGAAGGTGGTACAAGCCCCATCATTGGTATCCAAATTGGTGCTCACCAAAATTGGCGACGTTTGGATGCTGTTGGTTGCTTCAAATGCGCCAATATCCAAACGGCCTTCGCGCACCCGCGCAAAGCCAGGTCCACGCTGATCGGTCGCTGGGGCTGCAATAGGCGCAGGATCGCCAGTGTTGTAGGCGGGGCTATTTTGTAGCAATGCTGCGGTTGGCGTACCACCGCCATTGTTCAGTACATCGCCCAACACCGGATCTTGGCCAGTGATATTGGTGGCAGTTGTACCGCCAAAGACCGCGCCACTTGGCACTGTTTCGATCAAGTTATAACCATTTGAGGTAATTGTTTGACCAGTGCCAACCCCAAGATCGGCGCTGGTAAGGGTGGTATTGGCAGCGCGTTGGGTATTATTGGCAACAATCGTGTTATACAAACTGAGGCGTAAAGCCGGCTGGCCGGCTGTAGTAACCCCGTTGACCACCCCACCAACCGCCGAACCACTGCTATTTGAGGCAGCATTGTAGGCAATCGTGCTGTAATAGACATCGATCATGCCATTATTATCGTTGTAGATTGCTGCCCCAGCCTTGCCACGGTTATAAGCAATCGTGGTATTGGTGATTGCTGTGGTTAGGTTGGCCGCAGGATTTTGAATATTAACGTGGTGAATGCCTGCACCCAAGCCCAATGCACCACTGCCGGTCACCCCGCCTGAGGTGCTGGTGACGGTATTGCTCAGTACAGCGCTGTTGATGATGGTCGTGATACTGCCGCTGGTGCTAAATCCACCGCCATTATTTGGCGCAGTATTGCCGCGAATCACACTATTGTAGACCCTCAGCACCCCGGCGATCCCGCTGGTACGTTGGTTGCGCAAGCCCCCACCGTTGCCACTGGTTCCAGCGGTATTTGAGAGTACAGCCGTATTGCTGATAACGACCGTGCCACCTTGGTTAAGCACAGCGCCGCCGTTGGTAATGCCCGAATTGGGCGCTTTACCGCGTTGCAACGTCAAGTTGTAAATTGAAAGATTCGCTGACGTGACATTGACATTGAAAATCCGTGAGGCGTTGTTGCCATCGATTTTCAGGCCAGGCGCAGCGGCTCCATCGATCACCACCAAGCGCCCAACAGTCAATTCGCCAGCAGTTAACGTGATCGTTTGGCCTGCCAAACTTGGGTCGAACACGATCGGCGAACACGCTGTATTAGCCACAGCAGCGCGTAATGAGCCAACTGGTGGCGAAGCAGCATCGCTGGTGGTGGTAACCGTACAAGCAGCGCTTGGAGCACTCGCAGAACGGGCTTCAGGAAGCTGTGGTGCTGCAATGCGTGCGGCTGTTGGTTGAAGCGGAACAACAAATAATGCCAACAATAGTGCCAAATTAAGCACCAATGCACGACGACGAACCTGCATATGCAAGGCTCGCCCTTGATCAGGGGATTGGAGCATACAAACCTCTTGCTAGACTCTCGAAGAGCAACCCTGCACTGAGCGTCATTACTCTTGAGGCCAAATGAAGGTGGAGCAGATCAGCGCAACTTCAGCGTAGTTTGTTTGCCATGACTAACATATGCCGCAGGTTAGTACGAAGAGTAGCAGTAACAAATGACTAGGGTACTACGGAAGTGCATAGCGATTATATTCTAAGGCTATATCAATTGCTAGGGAAAATTTTATTAAAATGGGAATAAGGGGTCAGGGGCTAGGGCGCAGGGGGTCGGAGATTTAACGCAGAGGCGTAATGATGGCTATGGGCTGATGGCTTTTGGCTATCAGCCCATTTTGAAATTTCAAACGATCTTATAGCCCATAGCCCATAGCCAAACATCACTCTGCGCCGCTGCGTTAAATTCCCCTTGATTGTTTGTTCGCGCTACTTTTGCCTTTTGATTTCGGCCTTTTGACTTTACTTAAAATCCACGGCGGCGGGTTTTGAGCACGGCAATTTTGGTCGAATGATTAAACGGGGAGGGATTGGTGATTGGTTTGCTAAGCCGCGTTGTTGGGTAGCCCGTAAAATCTTCAGCAATATCAATATATTGTTCAATTTCAACATAGCCATCGGCACAAATTTTTTCAAGCAAGGCGAGATATTCTTCGCCGCTCAAGAAGAGGGCATTGTTGATGGCGATAATTGTGCCGTTGTGTTCCATCAAAGGCCGCACCCGATTGAGCACCTTAGTGTAGTTTTGGGCCAAATCAACCACCCCATGATCGGTGGCCGCAAACATCGGCGGATCAACAATCACACAATCGAACAATTCGCCTTTGCGTTTGAATCTGTTCATATGCAGCCAAAAATCGTCAGTTTGAAAATCGGGTTTATGAATTGGAAAGCCATTTAAGGTGTGCGAGGTTTTGGCCACATTCAAAAAGCGCCGATTACGGTCGGTTTGTACCACCCGTTTGGCTCCCGCCGCTACCGCCGCCACGCCTAAGCTTCCCGTATAGGCGAAGGTGTTGAGCACCGTTTTATCGGCTAAATTAGCCAAAATCCACTGGCGCAAGTTGCGGGTATCCAAATACAAGCTGGCATCGCGGTTCATGGTCAGATCAAGCGCATACCAAACTCCATGCTCGCGGATGCGCGTCGCTAAACTTGTGCCATAGCGCAAAACCCCATTTTGGGCTGTTTCATCATCGCTATGGCGGGTTTTGACTAAAATTGCTTCGAGCCATGGCAAGCGAGTTGGCAACCACGCTAGCACTTGCTCAACCAAGGCCTCGCCTGCTTTGGGTGGGTCAGCATAGTTATGCACCACCGCTGTGGTCGCATACAGGTCGATCACAAGTTGCGGCTCGCCCTCAAGAAACCCATTGAACAAGCGCAAGCCTGCCTGATGGCGTTCGTCAAATAAGCTTTCACGAGCAACAATTGCCCATTCTATTCGATCAGTCAAAGTCACGACTGGCATACTTCATCCTTAATTGCTGTCAACAGATCGTTGGCGTTATGCTATTTTAACCGAAATAGCAATTAAGGATCGAATTGGCTCAAGCCTTGTTAAATTAAAATAGCGCAGTGGGTTAACACCGCGCCATTGATCAACAGATTATGGGCTAATTGCCAAAGAGCAATTGGAACGGCAGGGTGAGCAAATAGCAGATAAATGGTACGCCAAAAATCACCAAGGCAATAATAATCGGCGTGCCTGCTCGCTTGCCCGTAGAATCAGGAATCAAGGCCCAGCCAATCAAATAGGCTAAAATCCCAGAGCCAACAAATAAGCCAAAAAACACGAGAGCAATCCGCACAATCAGCGGATCAATCCCGAAATAGCGGGCGATCCCAGCACAAACGCCAGCGAGAACCCGGCCTTCATTTGGTCGAACAAGTTGACGTGATTGATACGACATTTGTAGCTCCTAACACACGAGAACGTTTTAATTTTATACTATTGCTGCGCTTATGGCGAATGACGTGGCTGTAAGACGTAACGCCCCTAGCAAAAGTTTCAGCTGCCTAGGACAAAGGAGTCAGCCTGTGGCAACACCTGCCAAACGCTCATTGCGTGATCGTCCACCCCTTCAGCGTTGGTTTATTCTATTTTTGCGCTTCTTGTTAATTGTTGTGCTCTTGCTGGTGTTGGCCAGCGGCGGCGGCTATCTGTATTTGCGCCGTTCGTTGCCAACCACCGCAGGAACCCTGACCCTCGCTGGCCTCGCGGCTCCGGTCGATGTGCTGCGCGATCAATATGGCGTGCCGCATATCTACGCCCAAAGTGAAACCGATGCCCTGATGGCCTTGGGCTATGTTCATGCTCAAGATCGGCTGTGGCAAATGGAGTTTCAACGCCGCATCGCCCGTGGTACGCTCTCCGAAGCTTTGGGCGAAACCACAGTCGAAACCGACCGCTTTTTGCGCACGCTTGGGGTTTATCGCGCCGCCGAAAGTGCCTATGCCGCGCTCGATCCGGCAGCTAAAACAATTGTTGATGCCTATGTTAGTGGCATTAATGCTTTTTTGGCTGAGCACAGTGGCGGCGAACTCTCGCCTGAGTTCACTTTAGTTGGGGTCGAGCCGGAGCCATGGGTTGGCGCTGATGTGCTGGGCTGGGCCAAAATGATGTCGTGGGATTTGGGTGGTAATTATTCGACCGAATTGCTGACCATGGAATTGGTTGCCAAATTGGGCAGCGAAAAAACCAAAGATCTTGTGCCCCACTATCCGAGCGATGGCCCGCTGATTGTGCCAAATCCCAGCGGTGGCAGCCAAGCTTCTCAATTGTTGGCATTAAGTCGGCGAGTTGAGCAAGGTTTAGGAATTGGTGGTGGCAATATTGCCGGCGTTGGCTCGAACAATTGGGTGATCGGCCCAAGCAAATCAGCCACAGGCAAGCCCTTATTGGCCGACGACCCGCACTTGAGCTTTCGCACGCCCTCAATTTGGTATATGGCCGAGGTCGAAGGTGGCGATTTGCACTCAGTTGGTGCGACGATTCCAGGTTTGCCTGGGGTAATTGTTGGCCACAACCAGCGGATCGCATGGGGCGTGACCAATACTGGCCCTGATGTTCAAGATTTGTATCGCGAAACCCTCGACCCAACTGGCACTCAAGCCATGTTCAAGGGTAGCTACGAACCACTCACGATTATCAGCGATACGATTCGGGTCAAAGATAAAGGCAATCTGCCGCTGACGATTCGGGTTAGCCGCCATGGGCCGTTGATTTCTGATGCGCTGAATGCCAATAACGCCGACGACCCCGATGCGCCGCAACGTGAAGCCTTGGCCTTTCGCTGGACAGCCCTCGACCAAACTGATAGCACTATCAACGCCTATTTAGCGATTAACAAAGCCCAAAATTGGCAAGAATTTCAGGCTGGCTTAGAAAGTTATGTTGCGCCAGTTCAGAATTTTGTTTTTGCTGATGTTGATGGCAATATTGGCTATATGGCACCTGGCCATATTCCAATTCGCGCCAATGGCGATGGCACAATGCCGGCTGATGGGGCTTCGGGCGAGTATGAATGGACGGGCTTTATTCCGTTTGAGCAATTGCCCCAAAGCTATAACCCGCCTCAAGGCTATATTGCGACAGCGAATAATAAAGTTGTAGCCGATAGTTACCCGTATTTTCTCAGCCACGAGTGGGCCACACCATTTCGTGCCCAACGAATTACCAAGTTGATTGAGGCCAAACCAACATTAACCATGGACGATATGGCAGCGATTCAGGCCGATGTGCATTCGACCTATGCCGAGGAATTATTGCCAGTGCTGCTGAATTTGGTGCAGCCAACGACCGATCAACAGCGTCAAGCCATCGCCATGCTGCAAAACTGGAACTACAGCACCGCTGGCGATCAACCAGCCGCCAGCATTTTCGAAGCTTGGACCTATTATTTGACCGTGCCGATGGTTGGCGACGAATTGGGCGAACGCTTGCTTGAAACCTATGGCCAACGCCGCCAACTGATCGATTTGGCGATTCCAGCGATGTTGCAAGACCCTAACAACCCTTGGTGTGACGATGTTAGCACGGCCAGCAGCACTGAAAACTGCAATGCAATTGTGACCCAAGCGCTTGATGTGGCACTCAAAGATTTAAGCTTCCGCATGCAAGATAAACCGATGGAGCAATGGCGCTGGGGCACAATTCACCTTGCTTTGTTCCCGCATAACCCGCTTGATGCAATTGGGCCGTTGCGAGGCTTTTTCAGCAAAGCGATTGAAAGTGCTGGCGATGGCAGTACGGTTAATGTTGGCCATGTTGCCGATGGCGAGCCATTCGACCAAGATCGTGGGCCAATTTATCGGCATATTGTCGATTTAGGCGATTTTGCTAATAGCCGCATGATCAACGCACCAGGCCAAGCAGGCCATTTTCTCGCGCCGCACTACGACGATCTACTCGAACGCTGGCAAAAAGTTGAATACATTCCCATGACCTATGGCCGTGCCGCAGTCAGCGCTGGCGAGGTGGAGATGTTACAATTACAACCCTAGGACATAATGTAAAGGCTACTGGTAGTTGTTGCCAGTAGCCAGCAAATTCATGGAAGGTATGGATGAGACGAGTTTTTTGTTGGTTAGGATGTTTATTAATTGGATTAAGCTTCGTGCCGAGCCATGCCAGCCCAGTTGCGGCCACGTATCAGGTACAAGCCGAGTTTCAACAATTTTGGCAGGCGAATGGCGCTGCGGCACTATTTGGTCAACCAATCAGCGAAGCGTTGTGGTTCGATGGTCAGTTAGTACAATATTTTGAAAACCAACGTTTGCACTTGATCAACAATCAAGTTGTGCCAGCCAAACTTGGCCTAGAGCTATTTCAGGCCAGTCGCCGAACCTGGCAAAACCAACGCCAACATCTGCCAACTAACCAGTGTTTGCGGGTTGAAACAACCGAACGCTCAATCTGCGAGCCGTTTCGGCGCTATTGGCAAGCCAATGGCGAGGCCAGTCGTTTGGGCAATCCAATTACTGAAACGGTCAGCGAGACCAATCCATTAACTGGTCAGCAACAAACCATGCAATACTTCGAGCAGCAATTGCTGATCAACACCAACCAACAAATTATGCTCAGTCCACTTGGGCGGTGGCAAGCCGATTGGCTGCTGAATGGCACACGTCAAGCCAGCCCAATTCGCGCCAATTTAACTGGCCCAAGCCAGCCGCTCAAGCCACTCGACCAATTTGAAATTCAAATTGATGCAGGCAACTATAGTGGTACAGCCAGCCTACGAATCTTTGATAGCGCTGGGCAACTTGAAACCAGCCAATCACTTAATCTCACAGGCCAACGCCAAAATCTTGTATTAACCGCTCAAGGTGCGTTAGGCCAGCATTACGCCGTCTTGGTGATTGATGGCAAGGTGGCGGCGATCACCAGCAGCATCTATCAACTTGAGGCGACGACGAGCGTTCAAACTGGAGTTGCGGCCTACGATACGCTGCCCAACAAAGTGCGTAGTTTTTTGCGCAACGACCTATCGATCTATCAATATCAAGGCTACACGATTCGCGGCTATCGTTCGCCCGATAGCTACCTGATTTGGCTGCGCGATCATGTTCATCAAGGCTTGGGCTATCGCTATTTCGAGCAAGATATGACCAGCACGCTGGATTATTTTCGGCGTGAGCAAAAAGCCAATGGAGCCTTCGACGACTATTTTGCAATCCTTGGCGGTGCGCCAGTCCAAGGTCGTACCGCTGTTGAGGCCGATTTAGAATATCTGTTTGTGCAGGGCGTGCATCAAGCCTGGCAAGCCACTGGCGATACCAGCTGGATGCTTGAGCAAAAACTAGCCATGCTACGAGGCATCAACTATAGCCTGAGCGATCCACAGCGCTGGAATCCCACCCTGCGATTGATTCGCCGCCCATATACGATTGACACATGGGATTTTGAATATGGTGGGCCGACGATTGCCCCCGATGGCAAAACCTCGCCACGCCATTGGATCGACGAAAAAACCCGCTTTGGAATCATGCACGGCGATAATACAGGCATGGCCCATGGCTTATATTTGCTGAGCAAACTTGAATTAACCCAAGCCAATTTTGACCAAGCTACTCAATGGCTGGTTCGTTCGCAACAACTAACCACACAGCTGAATGAGGTTGCGTGGAACGGCAAATTCTACACCCACAATGTTTTAGAGCAGCCTTTTGATATTCCTGAACTCGATGAGGCTCGCCAGCTGTCGCTCTCCAACTCGTATGCGCTCAATCGCTATGGAATGGAAGCCAGCAAGGCCTTGGCAATTATCGACGAATACTATCAGCGACGGGTGGCTGATTCGAGCAACCTCTCCTCAGAATGGTTCAGCATCGACCCGCCATTTCCTGCTGAGAGTTTTGGCACATTGCCAGGCTGGGGCAACGTGCCTGGCGAATATGTTAATGGTGGGCGGATGCCACTGGTTGGCGGCGAACTGGCTCGTGGCGCATTTCGCTGGGGCCAGCCAGCCTATGGCTTTGATATTCTGCGCCGCTATGCCCAAATGATCGAAGCTCAAGGCGGCAGCTATTTGTGGTATTACCCGGTCGGCAATCCTGGCATCTCCGGCCCGGATACCCTTGCTACTGATGGCTGGGGCAGCACGGCAATGCTGGCAGCGCTAATTGAAGGTGCAGCCGGGGTGACCGATCAAAGTGCGCTCTATCAACAACCAATGCTCAGCCCACGTTGGATTGTTGAGCCAGATGTGCAACAAGCCCAAGTTACCGCCCGCTATGCTGCTTCGCAAGGCTATGTGAGCTATCGCTGGCAACGCCAAGCACGCGGTTTTCAGCTAGATTTTACCGGCAGCGGTGAACAAGTCACATTACAATTGTTGCTGCCTAACGATGCTCCACAACACGTTAATTTAACGATCAATGGCCTGCCATCATTTGGCCATGAACGAACAATCGGCCCAAGTCGCTATCTTGAGCTGCGACTGACCAAAGCCACTGGTTCGGTCGTCGTCAGTTGGTAAATCACAAAAACCCTGCGCCCACAATGCTGGGCGCAGGGTTTAGGCACTGAGAACATCGCTATCAAACTATAGTGGTTATGCTAAAACGTGGAAGCATCGCTACTCCCACGCTCCGCTCGAAATGGTTGAAATTTAGTCGCTTACGAGGCTTCCAGCGTTGACATTGGTAGTGCCACTGGCAGCCGCGTTATTGCCTGCCCACGTGCTATAACTACCAGCCCAGGTGCTGTAGCTCCCTGCCCAAGTGCTATAACTGCCAGCCCAAGTACTATAGCTCCCCGCCCAGGTGCTGTAGCTCCCTGCCCATGTTAGATAACTGCCAGCCCAGGTGCTGTAACTCCCCGCCCAGGTGCTGTAGCTGGTCGCAAGGGTTGAGCTATAGGTCGTGGTGCTATCAGTAAAAGTGTTGGTTGCCGTATCATACTCAGTTGAGCCTTGATAGTGGTTGCTAGTATCATCGGGATTGCTGCTCACAATCAGGTCGGTCGGCAAATCCATGCCCGCGTTGGCAGCGCCAGTGTTGCTGCCATCGATCACCGCAGTTGGCACAACTTTGCCAGCACCTTGTTGCCACATGCTGTAAGCGGCTTGACCATCGGCTAAGCTGGCAAGCTGGGCTGTGCCAGTCAAACGGGCCTTGATTTGGTTATTGGTCAAATTTGGCTCATCTTGCAACAACAAGGCGACAATCCCACTTACCTCAGCGGCGGCCATCGATGTACCACTCAAGGCATAGTAATTAAGTTGTTGCGAGGTTTTCAAATCAGCCCATTCGAGTTTGGCGCGTTCGCTAACCAAGCCTGCGGCTCCAGAATTAGCTAACACACTATCGGCAGGCAAGGGTGCAATGACCCGCGAGCCAGCAATCACCACATCGGGTTTAACAAAACGACTTTCGGTTGGCCCAGCCGATGAATAGGCTGCTAAACTATCGCTAGCATTGTCGTTGTAGATTGCAGGTCGAATTGCTCCCACACTGATGATATAGGGCACGTTGGCTGGGGCCATAATCGTAGCGGGATTTGGACCAGTGTTGCCAGCCGCTGCCACCACCGTGATGCCCTCGTTCCAAGCATGCATCACCGCTTGATTCAGCGGATCATACCAGTAGGGCACAATCACTTCGGCTTGCAACGAGAGATTCAGCACCCGAATATTGTATTCGTCAGCATGCTCAATCACCCAATCAATCGCCGCGATAATCGTGCTATACGAGGCTTGGCCCTGCGAATTTAAGGCCCGAACCACCACATAATTCGCGCCTGGGGCAATCCCAACTTTGGCTCCGCTATAGCCTGCTGGCAAAGCGCGATTATCGGCTAAAGTGGCAAATACATGGGTTCCATGGCCATATGGGTCGCTGCTATTCGTAATTTGGTTGCTTGCTAACATGTCTTTATAAATCAAAAAGCGGCTGCCTTGGTTGTAACGCGCAGTCGTGTTATCGATGCGCTGCCACCGCTCAGGTCGTTCGATCGCTGGCAAACCTGAATCGATCACGGCCACGGTCACGCCGCGTCCATCGATGCCACGGCGTTGCACCACATCAGCGCCAGTTACAATCGAGGGATATTGCAATGGGGTGGCACTTTTGGGTCCAGCCTGCACAGCAATTGGCTGATCAACCGCTACTTGGGCTGAGCTAGCAACCGCTTGATCGGCAAAAACCCGCAGGCCTTGCGCTTGCAGTTGGGCGATTTGTGGTTTGGTTAATTGAGCCACGCTGGTTTCAAAGCGGGCAAATTGGCGTTGCACAGTGCCACCAACTGCTTGAATTGCCTTGGCTTGGTTGCTTAGCGCAGCCCCTTGTACCAACATTGATTGGCTGGGTGCAACAGGCTGTGCAATCCCAATCAAGCTTATCAAGAGGCTTGCCAGCAATAAACTGCGAAAAAATCCTCTGCGATGTTCTCTATCCATAGCGCCTCCAAAATTGGCATACATGCGATGTTTCGAGCGGAATGAGGCTGCTATATCATAGGCTATGCCAGTATTCGACGTTATGTATGGCCATTAGTCCTAGCTTATACTAGCCCATGGGGGAGATCGCCAAGGCTTGTAGTAGCTTTTCATCAACCATTAAGCTCGCTGTGCTATAACTTCAACAGCGTGCCAGATTCACATTCCAGCAACACGCCTATAAGGAAATTTTGATGATTGACGATCCTTTTGCCGATTTAGTCGCTGTACCACGTGGCAGCAAAGATATTCCAAATGTCTCGCATGTTGTCTATTCGCGGCGCTGGCAATATCTTGGTGGAATATTGGGGATGTTAGGGCTGAGTAGTGCCACAGCCTTATTTGCTAGCCAACCACCACGTTGGGCCAAGCCAATGCTTGGTTCATTGCTGGCGGCGGGGCTTACCGCGGGTGGGCTTGGGGTTGGCAACATTTGGCGCTTAGCGGTCGAACGGCATACCTTGCGCTTACCCCGCTGGCCAAGTGCCCTCAACGGCTTCAAAATTGCCCATCTCAGCGATTTGCATCTTGGGCCAAACTATAGCCAGCACGTGTTGCGCCAAGCGCTCAACATGATCAAAGCTTGGCAACCTGAAATTATTTTATTAACTGGCGATTTTGTTAATCGCCCAAGCGATGTTGGCACATTGAAACAGATGCTGACGGGAATTGCCGCACCCTTGGGCGTGTACGCCTGCCTTGGCAACCACGATTATTGGGACGACCCGCAACTGATTGCCCGCACGCTCAAAAAGGTTGGCGTAGAGGTGTTGATCAATCAACATCGGCTGGTGCAATGGCATGATCAATCAATTGTGATCGCTGGAGTAGCCGACCCATGGCAGGCCGATGCTGATTTAGCGCAGGCGTTGCACAATGCTCCAGCAGCACCAGTGGTATTGCTAGCCCATGGCCCCGATTTTGCCGACATCGCGGCTGAGCAGCAGGTAGCCTTACAACTTTCGGGCCATGCTCATGCTGGCCATATCAATGCACCATGGTTGGGGCCGTTGGTTGTGCCACGTTGGGGCGAAAAATACCCACACGGCCAATTTCGCATCGGCCAATGTGGGTTGTATGTCAGTCGAGGTTTGGCGGGTTTGCCAATTCGCTTTGGGGCAACGCCCGAAGTAGGCTTATTGACCCTGATGGCAGCCTAAAAATCTTCGTGAACTTCGAGAATTCGGCGGCGCAGTGGGTATAAATCGGCGGGACGGCAATGCACATCGCCGATTCGCAGCTGATATTTCAAAAATGCCAACTCGGTAAGTAAATGATGGCGAGTACGCACCGTTTGCAGTGCTCGCCAGCCGCCGCGAAAGAGTGCTTCCCATTGGCTTTGCACCCGACGGCGGGTTGAACGCACGGTTTGGTAGGTCGCTTGGTCGATAAATCCACAACGAATTTCCTCGACCAATTCTAGGTCGATCCAATAGCGCTCTTTACGCCAGGCGATGATTGCCACCAACACCACAATTAACACGCCACCGCTGCTGATCAACCAAGCGATCAACACACCAGGAAAGCGATAGCTAATTGTCATATTGTGCAATGCGTGGAACACGACAGCCAAAATCAGGCTCAATGGCTGCATCACAACTACCACCCAACGGCGGCGCTCATAGCGAATCATGCCCAACGCCACCCCAATGATGCTGGTGTAGAACGCATGATTAAAGCCAAATAGCACCACGCGCAGCCACAGTAATGAAGTAATCGAGCCGCCACGACTAGCAAAATAAATCGCATTTTCGGTCATAGCAAAGCCAAAACCAATCAGTGCGCCATAAATAATGCCATCGAGCACGCCATCGAACTCATAGCGAAAGAACATATAAATGCCAAACAATGCCAAGGCTTTGAGTGGTTCTTCGACCAACGGAGCATACCAAACTGGTTGGCTGCCACGGTCAAAGCCTAAAGTTGAAGCAGTATTGGGCAATTCAGCCAACAACGCGAGGGCCACGGCAGGCACCGCACCCCATACAAACACTGCTAACAGCAGCGGCCATGGTTCTTTTTCATAGCGATCAAGCCACCACAAAAAGGTCACGTACAGCAGCGTTGGCAATACCGTCAAAACAATTGCAAGCCACATTGATTTTCTCGTTGATTGATTGCGGCGCTCAGCCTGGCCATCAATACGGTATGACCTACTCCGTCACCCATGGTCGGGAATCGGGTTCGGGAATACTTAGCTCAGCGAGACGGGCATTTGTGGGAATCCCATCACTGTCCCATCCATGCAGAGCATAATATTTCGTTAGCAGTGTGTCAAGGGTGGGAATTTGATTGGCGGCAATACCGCTGGTTAATGGTTGTTGTTGCCAGCGGGTGCTGAGGTCGTCGCTATGGCCCCATTGCAAGGCCAGCAGCCGCTCGACGGTGATAATTCGTTCGCCAACTTTGGCTAAATCGGTCGGCGAAACGCTCTTGCCAATATCGGCACTCAGAATTGTCGCCAGCTCTTTGGGGGTAATTTGGTAGGCCAAGGCCGCCAAGCGCCGACAAATTCCAGCGCTATCGAGGCCAGCGACAAAGCGTTCATGCCAAATTAGGCGTTCAGGCTTGCCATTGACCACGCTTGGTTGATGGTCGTCGTTGCCTTTGAGCCATTGGGGAATCGTATCAAGCCACTCGTACCAAGGCATGGCTCCTCGCGCATCGCCGCCAATTGAACTGGTCGCCAAGTGCAAGGCCCAACCTTGGGCAGCGCGTGGGTCAAGTGGGCTGATCGTCAAATTATTGGCCAGCGGGGCAAATTGATCGCTGCCATAAAAGACTTGGCTCATCTCGTATACGCCCAACGAGAGCAAGCCCCCAATGCCTTGTTTGGTGGCAATCGCATCGATCGCCGCCAAAATCGCCGCTTCATCGCCCCATTGCAAATCATATTGGCGGGTCAATTCGCGCTGGCGACATTCCATCAAAAAGGCAATTGCATTGGCGGTTGCATTGGGATCAAGGCCATAGCGCAGGCAGCGTTGGTTGGCTTCGATAATTGCTGCTGCTGATTGCAAACCGCAGCGTGCCCCAAACCCGACAATCGCCTCAATTTCAGGGCGGGGCTGGTTGGTCGCAGCAAAATCATGGTAGCAGGGCAGTGGGCAGCGCGGGCAACCACGATCATAAATTTCGCCAGCATAATCGCCAGTGGTTGGCATCACGCTTGGCTCAGGATCTTGGCCATTGCGTCCGGTGATCGCCCCGTGGTTGGCGGCCAAATCAACATAGTAGCTTGAGCCATAATCGCGAATCGCGGTTGCCAATGGGTCGCGGTCGATGCGCTCGGTAATTGGCTTAAACGATGAGAGAAAGTTGGCGGTATCAGCAGGCTTGACCATGCGTGTGCCGCGCACCACAATCGCTTTGAGCCGTTTCAAGGCCATCACCATGCCCGTGCCAGCAGGCTCGGCCAAGTAGCGACCTTCGGCCACCAAAGCCGCATAGGGCAGCATCTTTTCACCAGCCTGACCAAGCGTCAAAACTCGCGCATCAGCGCCGTGCTCGGCCATCAGGGCATCGTTAATTTGCTGGGTATCAAGGCCATTGAGGTGATTGGCGGGGTAAAGTTCAGCTTGGCCATTATCGATCACGGCGTAGAGCCAAGCAGTTGCCTGACCAACCACCCAAACCGCATCAAAACCAGCGCGTTTGAGCGCCGCGCCCCAATCGCCAACCGCCCAACTATGAATCAAATTGCCTGTCAAGGGCGAACGAGTGGTAGCCACAAAGCCGCCAGTAGCATAGGCCGGAGTGCCAGCCAACACCCCAGGAGCCAACAGCAACGGATTATCGGGAGAGCGAACTGCTGTATCGGGGGGAACAAAATGATACATCAAGCCCGCTGTCAGCCCACGTCCACCCAAATATAGCTCGCGAATTGGCGATGGGATGTCAAACGTGGAAGTACTGGCTGTGTCGAGGTTAATGCGTAACGCACGCCCGATAAACGCCATGCGTGGTCTCCTTCCGAAGCTACTACGATGGGTATTGTACAGTAGGTACACAAGTCTAGCAACGCATACCCTGTACGCTAATCAGCCCGACCGCAGGACTGGCCTAAAACCGCTTCTCTAGTCGTTGTAGGCTGCATGCTAGCGTGTTTCAAGTCGGGCGTTGTTTAGTGCTGTCCAGTCAATTTGCACGCCTAAACCTGGCGTTGCTGCTGGCTGAATCGTAGCGGTTGCAAAGTTCAATCCTGTTGCCAGATCGTTGGCGATCAATAATGGCCCATCAAGGTCAACGAAATCGGCCAAGCCGGCCAAAGCACAGGCCGCTGAAACCCCGATGCTACTTTCAATCATACACCCAAGCATCACTTGTAAATCATGGGCTCTGGCGGTGGCAATCGCTGCGAGCGCCCCGACAATTCCGCCAGTTTTCATCAACTTGAGGTTTACGCCATCAACCACACTGGCCCAACGCGCCACATCAGCCGCCGTTTTAATCGGCTCGTCGGCAAAAATTGGCACGCCATAGTTGGCAGATTTCAGTTGAGCATAGCCTGATAAATCATCAACTGCCAACGGTTGCTCAATCAACTCCACGCCCAATTCAGCCAACGCCGGAATCAATTGGGCGGCGGTTTCACGGCTCCAACCAGCATTGGCATCAACCCGCAGGCGGCTATTGGGCGCGGCTTCGCGAATTAAAACCACGCTGGCTAAATCGGCAGGGCCGCCCAACTTCACCTTGAGAATTGGATAATGCGCTACGGCCAAAGCTTGTTGGCGCAAGGCTTCAGGCGCTTCAATTGGCAAGGTAACTGAGGTTTGCGGGAGTTCTAAGCCGTTCAAGCCCAAAAGATGGCGCAACGACACACCAAGTTGTTGGCCTAAGCGATCATGTAAGGCTAAATCGACAGCAGCGCGGGCGGCACGGCTCTCAAAATCGAGCTTGGCCAAGAGCCAATGAATTGCCGCTGGATCATAGCTGCTGGTGATTGTTTCGCGATACCGTTCCAGCCAAGCCTGAATTTTAGCAGCAGTTTCGCCGTGATAAGCAACAGCAGCGGCCTCGCCCCAGCCATCATCTAAATTCAACAACACATTATGGCGGGTATTGCTAGCTCCGTGGGCAATCCGAAACGTGTTGCGCAAGCGTAGTTCAACCGGATAAATCGCCCATTCCATGGCTACTGCTCCTCACGAATCCGCCGAATTACCACCAAACCTGGGTTACCTTGCGCTTGATAGACTTGCTCGTGCACTTCATCAATCCGATCAAGCGAGATGCTCCAATTGCGTTGATTTGCATGAATCATCCACTCGTTGTCAAGCGCTATCGAAACATGGTTAATCCGTTCGTGGCGATAATCTTCGATGTTGCGCAGCACGCCCCAAAACAGCAAATCGCCAGCTGCAACCTGCTCACGGCTGATTAAATGACCGATTTGCGATTGCTGATCAGCGTCGCGTGGTAATTGCACGCCCAACCAACGATAAGCGGCCTGAGCCAAACCTGAGCAATCAAAGCCAAAACTGGTCGTGCCACCCCACAAATAGGGCACACCAATCAATTGGCGAATTGCCTGCAACATATCCTCGATGCCAGCGCTATCAACCGAGCATAAATCTTCAACCGGCGTTAATGAATCGGCTTCAAGCCAACCTGGCACGCCCGCAGGTGAGCGCATAAAGGCTTTGCCATCACGAAATTCATCGATTTCGAGCCGAATGCCCCATGGCAATAAGCCAATTTGGTCGCCCTCTAACCCCCACAATGGCAACCAACGGCTGGTTACAACGTGAGTTGCAGCACTCCGATAGGTGCTTGGCTGCTCGTGTAGCACGACACCATTGCGCCGTACCCAGCCCAAATAACCATCGCTGGTAATTACCTGCAACCATTCATGATCGTGGGCCAGCACCTCTAAGCCTTCGCCAAAACTGGCCTCAGTCACCAATTCTGAATCGCGGGTGGCCTGCCAGCGCACATCTAATACGCCAAAAGCAACTGTTGCAAAGCCATGCTCAGGCTGTTCGCGCAGCACGATTAATTCATCGCGCACATTTGGTAATAAGGCCAACAACGCCGCATGCTGGCTGCGATCCAACACCCGACCACGGAGCACCGTTCCATTGTCTTCTTCGACGTGGGCAGCTAAAATCGTCATGCGCCGACGATCAAATTGGGCTGCATACTGATCAATCGTGGTTTGAAGTGGATGCATCGTTCACGTCCTCTGCTAGCATGAAACCTTGAGTGGTGAAAAAGTGGGCTTGTGAACTATTGGCTAAAACGGCTACCTGAACTTGTGGATAACGTGCTTGGGCTAGGGCATTCAGTGCCGCACTCAGCAGCACTGGCTCAAATTGTTGGTTTTGAAACGCTTGAGCTACCGCCAATTGCAAAATCTTAACCGTGCTGGCCTGTTTGACCACCACAATTGCGCCGAGCAAACCGCTGCGGGTTTCGATCGCAAATGAGCAAGCATCCAATAAACGACCATACTCGCCTTGCAAGGCCGCAAAGGCCCAATCGATTGTGGCCGAAAGCGTGGGCGTTGGCTCATTTGGCAGTGGCACGGCGGCGGCATGCACCAAGCGACCCAAATCAACTCCATCGTCGATACTCAGGTAGCGTAGTGGGTAGGGGGCATCAAGCACCCCTAGGCGAGTTGCCATGTGTAAGGTTTGCCAATGATCCATGGGGTATCCTTTGAGATCGTGATTAATGGGTATGCTACCATATTTTTGGGCAATCCGAACGATCCCCCACTCCACCAAGAGTCCTAGTTCGATAATCCGACTAAAGACTGAGTAATCACTACTTGACGGCCTGCAAGCGGCTATGCTATTCTAGGCCTGTTCGAAATCAATTCTGCTATTTTCTTAGATGGAGGCTGCATGATGATCAACTTGATCAACAATCCAGTGCGCACTGCAAGTGATGCAGGCACCCATGCGCCCATCTACCTCGTGCTTCTCTCCTAAAGCGATTCGCTAATAAGCACCGAGGGCCGTGGGCGTGATTCTAACAACGCTCACGGCTCTTGTTTTCTACGGCTGTGGACCTGCCTTTCTATGATGGGCCGTGAGCATTCTTTCAAGCAAGATACTCATGGTCTATTACGTTTGTTTAGGAGGCTCCTAGTGTTAATGCTCGACCGCGATGGAACCGTCCTGTGTGTAGAAAAGCCCAAGCCCAAGCCCAACTCGATGAAACGGGCTTATGCCGAGTTGCCCCACGAACCAGATCAAGATCAAACCAGCCGCATTGGCCGCTTGGTGGATCTGGCCTTCGACCAACTAGGCTTTCGGCGCTTGGAATTACACGTTAGCGACGACCACGCCAGCAAACGTCGATAAATCCTCCTCAATGAAGAGAGAGAGTTGATCGATCCCATCTATCGCATATCATGGAATTGCTCGTAGCAATTGACCAGTTCGTGCAACCCTTGGATGGAGTATCCCAATGCAGCAAGCACCTGCTTTAGTGGTAGCAAATATTTATAAACAATTCGGCGCGAGTGAAGTCAAACATTGGCTCACTCGTCGCCCGCGTCCTAACCCCAAGCCACCAGTCGTCGCGGTTGATCACGTTAGCCTCGATGTGGCCGAGGGCGAGATTTTTGGCTTATTGGGAGCCAATGGTTCAGGCAAATCAACCTTGATTCGCTTGATCTCAACCTTACTTATTCCCGATTCGGGCAAGATTCAGGTTTTTGGCCTCGATGTGCGCAACGATGAGAAAGCCGTCAAACGCTTAATCAATCGGGTCAGCGTTGAGGCTTCGTTTTTTAAGAAATTGAGCGCCTTAGAAAACTTAATGTACGCCGCCCGTTTGTATGATCTCAAGCCAGCTTATGCTCGCGCCGAATGTGTGCGCATTTTGGCGGCGCTGGGCTTGAAGGAAAAACGCTTGTACGAGCCGCTGGAAAATATGTCACGCGGCATGCAGCAAAAAGTTGCGATCGCTCGTGGCCTGTTGACCAAACCACGGCTCCTGCTGCTTGATGAGCCAACGACTGGGCTTGACCCACGTTCGCGCTCGGATGTGCAGCGCTTTGTGCGGCGTTTGCGTGATGAATCGGGCACAACTGTCTTTTTGACCACCCACGATATGGATGAAGCCGATCGACTTTGCGACCGCATCGCCATTATCGACGCTGGCAAAATTGTGGCTTTGGATACCCCGCAAGGTCTCAAAGATCGCATTGGCCAACAAATTGGCAAGCCCAACGCCACCATGGAAGACGTTTTTATGACTCTCACAGGCCGATCGTTGGCCGACGAAGATTTTATGGACGAAGACACAGACTATATGGAGCATCATCATGAAGACAAAGCTGAACACAGCATCGAAGGAGCGTGAATGAACGGAACGATCATGCGTGCCCAAAGTGGCTTTTTTTGGGTAAAACTCGACGAAACAGGCGAAACCTTGCGCTGCACCCTGCGCGGGCGGCTCAAAAAAACCAAACAATATAGCGATCTCGCCACGCTTGGCGATTTCGTGCGAATCACGCCAACCATTCCCAACGAAGGCGTGGTCGAAGAGATTTACCCACGGCGCAGCAAGCTTGCCCGGACAGCCATCAAGGGCGCACATTTTGAACAAGTAATTGTTGCTAATTTAGATATTGTGCTAATTACCTTTGCCGTAGCTCACCCCGAGCCACATGTGCGCATGATCGATCGCTTTTTGGTGATTGCTGAGGCCAATAACCTCGATGTAGCGATCATCGCCAATAAATGCGATTTAGCCAGCGATAGCCCGCAAAAGGTCTTTGGCATCTACGAGCAAATTGGCTATCCGGTGTTTTACACGAGCGTTAGCACTGGCCAAGGCATCGAGCAAGTTCAAGAGGCGATTCATAATAAAATTTCGGCCTTTACTGGCCCTTCGGGGGTTGGCAAATCAAGTTTGCTCAACGCAATTCAGCCAGGCCTGAATTTGCGGACTGGCGATGTCAGCGATGCGGTCAATAAAGGCCAGCATACCACGGTGGCAGGTGAATTGGTGCCATTGCATGCTGGTGGTTTTGTGGCCGATACCCCTGGTATTCGCGAGCTGGGCCTCTATCAAATGGAGCCAGACGAACTCGAATGGTGCTTCCGCGAATTCCGGCCATTTATCGATCAATGTGGCTTTAGCGATTGCACCCATACCCACGAGCCAGAATGCGCGGTTTTGGCCGCAGTTGAGGCTGGCCAAATCAGCAGCGCCCGTCATCAAAGTTACCAAAAACTACGCGACCATACCGCTGAACAAAGCGCAAGTCAACGCTTTTAAACCAAAAACCCCCATCCCTGCGATTTGGGATGGGGGTTTTTATGCCTATAATTAGCGTCGATTGTTGTTTTCGGTTGAGCGAGCAATCGATGGGCCAGGGGTATGTGATGGTGGCCCAGCAACTTCACGGGCTGATGGCGGAGCTTGCTCTTGTTTAGCCGCATAATCTGCGGCAAATGCTGCCAAGGTTGCATCAGGCTCGTAGAAGAAATCGAGGTTATTGCCATCCTTGGCTTCTTCTTCCGAGACCACAATTTGTACTTTTGCCCCGCTGGGAATCCCGCCCGAAGCCAGCAAATCGGCCAACGGAGCATCGATATCCTTCATCAAACGCGAGCGCAACGGGCGAGCGCCAAAGCGTGGGTCGAAACCACGGCGCAAAATATAATCGCGAGCTTCCTCGTTTAAGCTAATTTCCACGCCATGGCGGCGATATTGTTCATTCGATTCGGCAACCATGCGATCAAGGACTTGACGTAATGTATCGCTACTTAATGGCCGGAAAGCGATAATTTCATCGATCCGATTGATCCATTCAGGGCTAAAGACCTTTTGCAGCGATTCAAAGCCGATTTGATAAATTTGTTGGCCAGTCGATTCGACGACGCGATTGGGTGTGCGGAAACCGATGGTGCGTTGCGAGACATAATTTGCCATTTCCTGAGCGCCAACATTCGTGGTCATGATAACAATAGCGCGATGGAATGAAACTTTGCGCCCGCCGTTGAGCAAGGTAATCTCGCCATCTTCCATGATTTGCAGCAACAAATTCCAAAGCTCGGATGTGGCTTTTTCGATTTCGTCAAACAAGATCACTGCATTTTCTTGCTCGATCAACTCAGGGTCGAGCAAGGGCTTTTGATCGCGTCCGACGTAGGAGGGAGGAGCGCCAAGCAACGCCGAAACTTCGTGGCCTTGGCTAAACAGCGAACAATCGAGCTTGAGAAACCCACCGCCTTGCGGATGTAAAAATGCAGCTAAGCGCTTAGCACATTCACTTTTACCAACGCCAGTTGGCCCAAGAAACAGCAACGTTGCGCGTGGACGTTGCTGACTACCAGCACTAAAGCCAAAGCGAGCACGATTCAAGGCACGAATTAAACTTTCGATCGCACGATTTTGGCCAAAGACGCTGGTGCGTAATTCTTGTTCAACGGCATCGAGTGGGTTTTTATCACCGCGCACCGCTCGTTGCATGGAACCGCTGATCGGTGTTTTTTGCTGTTCATCCATACTTTACCTCCAAGACAGATACGGCAACCATGGCAAAACCCGTGAGACTATTGTATCCCACGGGTTTTTGCTGAGTCAAGGATGCTTAGTACTGTTTTTTAGGGTGCTACAGGGATGGTATTTAATACCGCAGGGTTGATAGTCAGGATCTGACCAACGACCCATCCTTCACTACCGTTTGGTAACTTGATTTTGAACCAAGCGCTATCGCTGCTGCGGTTGATCAACGAGACATTTACCCCAGCATCAACTTGGGTCAAAACATCGCCGCCAGGTGCTGAGCGCACATTGCCGCCATTGAAGGCTACGGCAAATGGTGCATCACCACTGACAGGGGTAATTTTGTTGACTTCAGTTGCAGGTAAGTCGATCAGGCTGCTATTGAGCCAGCCCGATTGGCCACTTTGGCTGATCGCCACCAAATACCAAACTTCGCCATTGACTGGCATCTTGACGACAATCCGCGCAATTTCGCCAGCAGTTACGTTGCCACGTTGGTTGGCCGGGCCAAACGGCGTGGTGTAGACAATGCCTGGGCGGCTGATCACCACATTATCCAACGGAACTGGCACGCCACCAGGTGCAGCAGTTGGTTGAACTGGGGTGACTTGGGTTACTGGAGTCGAGCCGTCAGCAGGTGTTGGCACCATCGTGCCAGAAATTGGATCGGTGGTGGTTGGGGTTACATCGATAGGAGTTACTGCGGTATCGCCCAAGAAGCGATCAAGTGCATCGCCCTTGATTTCAATCGCTTCATCAGCGGTCGCCAAAGCAACACCATCGGCGCTAGCGACTGTCACCTTAACCGTATATTCCGACGATTTGCGGCCATCTTCGTGGCCTTCCATTTCAGGAATAATCAAGCGAGCCTTGCCGCCGCTGACAGTTGTGGTCATTGCGTCAGATTCAAAAAACTCAAATGGGCGGCCATCTTCCAATAAGATCGCTCCCACTTGGCTGTTATCAGGGGCATCTGTGGTAATTGAGATTTGAGCCGTCAATTTGCCATCGCTCACAATCATGCTGGCACGATCGATCGTTAGGGCTGTGGTTGGAACTTGAGTTGGAACCAGATCTTCTTCGCCACCACCTTGGCCCCAAACAGCATAGGCGATTGCACCCAAAACCAAGAACAATACCACCACAACCAAAATGATCCCTAGCCCACCACCTTTTTTGGGTTCTTCGGGGGTTGGCAACGACGTATAGTCAGTTGGAACATAATCAGCTGGCAACGAAAGTTGATCGGGGACTTTTTTGCGCCGTAACTGCCAAACAGTCGTTGGCTGAGAACGTGGTGTTAAGGCAACTTGAGACATTCGGCTCGCCTCCCCCACGAAGTGTGGGTTACTAAAAAATGCAAAGTTATCGCTTTAGGGCGTATTATAGCGAGGAGAGATTGATTTGACAACGAAGCCAAGTGTTGGCTCTGATACAATAGCCTAGCATTAGTGTCAAGCGAGGTCGTCTTATGCGGTTGATCGTGGTTCGTCATGGCGAAACGGCCTGGAATGCTGAACGCCGTTATCAAGGCCATTTGCCAATTCCGTTGAATCAGCGCGGGCGCGAACAAGCCTTATGCGCTGGTCAACGCCTAGCAAAATTAGCAATCGATCATCTTTATGCCAGCGATATTGCCCGTGCTTGGGAGACCGCCACCATCATTGGTGAACAGATTGGCCTTACGCCTGAGCCATTAATCGATCTGCGTGAGATCAACGATGGCGATTGGGCCGGCCATACTCCCGAAGAATTGCACGATCTGTTTCCCGACCATATGCAATTGATCAAGCTTAACCCCGATAGCACCCAACGCCTGAATGGCGAATCGTATGCTGAGTTGCAACAGCGCATGGCCAAGGCCTTCGAGCATTTTGCCGCCAATCACCGTGGTCAAACCGTGGTAGCGGTTTCACATGGCGGCGCAATTCGTGCTTTGGTTTGCCACTTGCTGGCCGCACCGCTACGCCACTTTGGCCGTTTATGGCTCGATAATGGCGCATTCGTCGAGATTGTAGCGCACGGTGATGAATGGCGAGTCTTGCGGGTTAACGATGCCGCTCATCTTGATGGGGTATTTGCCAAAGGAGAATGAGAGCATAGAACATAGAGCATAGAGCATCGGTACTGGAGTCAGGGATCAGGAGCTTGAAACAGGATGCTTTCAAATCCTGATCCCTAGCCCCTGATCCCTAGCTTCTTCGTGCTCTTCGTGGTTAATATTAAATCGATTTATTCGAGATAATCACGGAGTTTTTTGCCAAAGCGCGGGTGTCGCAGTTTGCGCAGCGCCTTAACCTCGATCTGGCGAATCCGTTCGCGAGTTACGCCAAATTCTTTGCCAACTTCTTCGAGCGTGCGTTGGGTACCATCTTCTAGCCCAAAGCGTAGCTTCAACACGCGCTTTTCACGCTCAGTCAGTTGATCGAGTACCTGCGCCACTTGTTCACGCAACATCTGATGCGAAGCTGCATCGGAAGGCGCTTCAAGTTTTTCGTCGGGCAAGAAATCGCCTAGCTGGCTATCTTCTTCTTGGCCAACGGGGGTTTCCAGCGAAACAGGCTCCATCGAGGTTTTGCGAATTGCCCGCACTTTCTCGACTGTCAGATCGAGTGCTTGTGCCAGTTCTTCATCGCTTGGCTCGCGGCCATTCTCTTGGGTTAAACGTCGTGCTGTGCGCATCATACGGTTGATCGTTTCGACCATGTGCACCGGAATTCGGATGGTACGAGCTTGGTCGGCTATTGCCCGTGTGATTGCTTGGCGAATCCACCAAGTGGCGTAGGTTGAGAACTTAAAGCCTTTGGTGTAATTAAATTTCTCGACCGCGCGAATCAAGCCGACATTGCCTTCTTGAATCAGATCGAGCAACGAAAGTCCACGGCCAATATATTTTTTGGCGACACTGACCACCAAACGCAAGTTGGCGGTGGTCAAGTGTTCACGGGCTTGCTCGCCGCGATCGATCCGACGGCGCAAGGCTAGGCGTTCAGCATCCGAAAGCGTATGATCATGCTCGATCAACTCTTGTTGGGCTTTATCGCCATCTTCCATGGCGCGGGCTAGCTCAACCTCTTGCTCGCCTTTGAGCAACGGCACTAAGCCGATTTCGCGCAAATATAAGCGCACGGTGTCGTTGACACTGATGCCCTCATTGGAAAAATCGGCTTCAGGATTCTCGCTGACCGTAATTTCATCGTCGTCGTCGCCAGTTTCCTCGACTCGAATATTGGCCTTTTGCAAGGTATCGCGAATTTCTTCGAGTTGCTTATCCTCGTCACGCTGCGAATCGATAATTTGCTGAATTTCGCCAGGCGTAACATAGCCGCGTTTTTTGCCAGTGGCTAAAAGATCGCTGAGTGTGCGTAAAGCGGGAAAATCGTCAGTTTCATCACCCGCAAGCTCAGAGTCGAGGATTTCATCGTCAAGAGCCATCTGTTCCTCCTCTAATTATTTGAGCGAATCACGGGTATCAAGAAAATAGCTGCTGCGACGCGGTTCCGAAGTCGCACGCAAATAATGTTGTATGGCCATGGCTTGCTCCAGCAATCGTTCCTGTTGATCAGGTTCGGCGGCGGCAATTATCTGACCAAGGCGGTCGCTCCAGCGCTTGCCTAAACGGTGGCGCAACGGGCGCAAACATTCCTCGGCCTCACGAGTCACACGGAAACTACGGGTTGGTGGAGCATGATCCCAATTAAGTAGGCGTTCGCCATGGGCTTGCAATTCGGCTGGTACCGTTTCAAGCCATTCAATTGGATTGGGAGTAGCCATCGCCTGGGCTGAGCGCCACAGATCCCATAATACACGATTTTCGACTCGTTCAAAAAGTTCGCTCACATCGCCACTCCACAACTCGCGCAGGGTTGGCGCTGCGGCTAAATCATCACGTAGTTGTTCGCTGACCACTGCTTGCACTTGGGGAAAGCGAATTAATAACGATAAAAGAAAATCTTCGCGCCGTGCCTCCTGCTCTAAGATTGAAAAAACTGGCGGTGGCGCAGCGGGGCGGCTTTGACGATGGTTTGGTTTGCGCTGACGCTCTGGTTGGTCGCCACCAATTGATCCTTCAATTAATCGCTGATCGATCTTGATCTGGTTGGCAAGCCGCTGAATATAATGGGCTTTTTCAACTGGATCGGCAATTTGATTGAGCAACGGCGTAAGGCGTTCGACCGCTGCCGATTTGCCTTTGGCACTATTCAAATCCAAGCCTCTCGTCAAAGTTGCTAGATAAAAATCCATCAACGGCTGAGCATTGGCAATCAGCGAGCGCCATTCCTCAGGGTTATTGCGCACAATATCATCAGGGTCGCGGCCATCAGGCAGCAGGGCAATCTTGATCGTGGCATCAAGCTCGCGCTCCCAACGCAACATACCCGAAGCAGTTGGCACAGGCCGCACATGGGTATCGAGCGTTTCGCGCAAGGTTTCCAAGCCACGCAAGGCCGCCGATTGACCAGCCGCATCTCCATCCATTGCCAAGGTGATGCGCTTAGTCATTTTGTTGAGTTGGCCGGCATGCACATCGGTCAAGGCTGTGCCCATCGGCGCTAGTACATTGCGAAAGCCCGCTTGATGGGCCATAATCACATCAACATAGCCCTCAACCACCACCACGCTATCGGTGCTGCGAATCGTCTCGCGGGCTTGAAAGAGGCCATACAACAGGCTACTTTTATCAAACAGCAAGGTTTGGGGCGAGTTGATATATTTGGGGTGACCATCGCCCAAAATTCGTCCACCAAAGCCGACAATCTGGCCCTTGGCATTATGAATTGGAAACATCAAACGCCCACGAAAGCGATCATAATAGCCGCCCTGCTCACGTTCCAAGGCTAAACCAACTTCGGCCACTTCACTCGGATTGGCTCCGTGGCGATCGTGCAGATAGCCCAATAAACTTGACCAATCTTCGCTAGCATAGCCCAACTGAAATTGCTCAACGGTTTGCGGGGTCAGCCCACGTTGCTCGATATAGCTGCGCACATGAGCCGCTTTGGGCGATTGCAACAGTTGATGGCTCCAAAAACGAGCAGCGGCGGCATTCAACTCCAACATGCGCGAACGCAGCACATCTTCTTGGTCATCTTGGGCGGTGCGCTGGCGTAATTGCACTCCTGCGCGAGCCGCAAGTTGATTCAGCGCCTCAGGGAAGTCGATGCCCTCGCGTTGCATCAGAAAATCAAAAATTGTGCCGCTAGCTTTGCAACCAAAACAGTGATAGCTATTACTATCGGCAAAAACCGTAAAAGCTGGTGTGCGGGTATTCGAATGGAATGGGCAAAAACCCACCCAATTGCGCCCCGCCTTACGCAGCGGCACATAATCGCTGATGAACGACACAATGTCAATGCGTTCTTTGATATCGTCAATAACTGAGTTCATAATTTAGAGCATAGAACATAGAGCATAAGTGTATGGGTTGTTGGTAACTGGGGGTTGGGGATCGGTGACTCATACCATCCCAATTACCCTTACCCATCCCAATAATTATTTCGATAGCTGCGAGTCAGTCATTCTCCGCGCCTCTGCGTTAAGCTAAGAATTGATCTACGAACCATCCAAAGCCCGATCCCCAACCCCCAATTGCCGATCCCCAATCAAATATCCCGCGCCATCAAATCGGCATAGGTTTCGCGGCGTTGAATGAGCGTCGCCTGGCCCCGATCTAACAGAACCAAGGCTGGGCGTGGCACGCCATTATAGGCGCTGGCCATACTGAGTGTATAGGCTCCCGCGACAGGCACTGCCACAAGCTCGCCAACTTCGGCAGCAGGCAACGCTACTTCCCGAATTAAGACATCGCCCGACTCACAAAACCTTCCGGCCAATTGCACAGGAGCAATCGGCGGAGCACAAGGACGAGCAGCTAATGCAGCGGTATACTGAGCATTGTACAACGAAGGCCGCAAATTATCGCCCATTCCACCATCAATATGCAAATAATCGCTACCACCAACCACCGTTTTATGCCCAGTCACGCTATACAGGGCCACGCCAGCCCGCGCCACTAACGATCGGCCAGGCTCGATAATCAAGCGCGGCAACGGAATCTGATAGCGTTCGCAGCCCAATCGCACAGCATTGGCAATCGTATTGGCGTAGGTTTCGATATCGCCAGCTTGCTCGTTGGGCATATAAGCCACCGCTAAACCACCACCTGGGCTGAATTCAGTTAAAAGCCAACTTCGCTCACGCCGTTGCTGATCGGCAAAGGCCAACAAACGCCCAATCATCTCGCGCAGGGCCGCCCAATCGCGCATTTGCGAGCCAATATGGGCGTGTAACCCAACCAAATTCAGGCCTGGTGCTTGTAACGCCAAGCGCACTGCCTCGGCAGCAGTACCATCATCAAGTGGCATGCCAAACTTAGCGCTGGCGGCTCCGGTGCGAATATGGGCATGTGCGCCCGCCGCTACATCTGGCGCGATACGCAAGAGAATCGTTTGCGGTGTTGGGCGTTTGGCGCAATAGTCGGCCAAAAATTTAAGCTGATCAAGATTATCGACCACAATTCGGCCAATTCCCGCCTCGACCGCTTGAGCTAATTCGGCTGGTGGTGTACCATTGCCGTGCAAATGAACATGGTCAAGCGGCATTCCAGCACGTTGGGCAATTGCCAATTCGCCACCTGACACCACATCCAACCCCAAGCCCAAGGAATGCACTAATCGCGCCACGCCCACATTTAACAAGGCTTTGCTGGCATAGTGAATGCTGACATTGCTGCCATAGGCATGGCGTAATGCGGCACTATAGCGCATCGCAATCGTGCGAATCGTTTCAGCATCCAGCAGATAGAGCGGGGTACCATATTCAGCCGCCAGCGCCACCAGATCGCAACCAGCAATCTGCAAGCGATCATGAACAACACTGGCACTGATTGGCCAAACATGGGCATTGGGCATGCGACGAACTTCGGCGTGTTCCATTGGCTCATCCTCGTGGCTTGGCTAGATGAAAATTAGGCCTATCGGCTTTATCAGGTTTAACAAGCTTTTATGACAGATATCTCAGATCTGTACAATATGGTTTGCACAATGACCATTGTATAGTAAGACCCAGATGCCGTAGATGACGGATCGAGAAACTGGTTCTTTTGCTTAGGAGGAAGTCGCAATGTCTCGATTGAAGGTTCGCTTAACTGGTCTACTTAGCGCTTTAGTTATGGTTGGTACGTTGTTCAATGGCCATGCCAATGCTGCTCCATGGGCCAATCGTTCAGCCTTTGTCTCACCCAAGTTCGAAGAAGTCTGGCGACGGTCGGATGATCCACGGGTTCGTGATGGGCGCTCGTTGTATTGGGGTTTTGGGCCGTGGTTTGATTATAACGAATATTACCGTGAATCGCCAAATGGCCTGCGCCGCGTGCAATACTTCGATAAAGCTCGCATGGAAATCAATGGGATCAACGGTAATACCGATGTAACCAATGGTTTGTTGGTGGTTGAATTGGTATCAGGTCAATTGAAAACTGGCGATAATGCCTATGATAACGCCTATCGGACTGCCGCCGACCGCGTGCCAGTTGCAGGCGATGGCTATCAAACTAACAGCAATTCGCCAACCTATGCCTCGTTTGCAGCAGTTTCAACCTACAACAACAATGGCTACCGCGATCCAGATCGCCGCGATCAATCGATTGCCGATGCGATCGACAAATCGGGCAATAAATCAACCCGCAACGATTTACGCGATGCCTACAAAGATCAAACCAAAATTGTGGTTTATAACGCGACAACTGGTCACAATATTCCGCAAGTCTTTTGGGATTTCTTGAATCGGACTGGCCCAGTTATTGTCAATGGTCAGCGCACGAATGGCTCAATCGTCGATTGGACTAGCGCGATGGGCTTGCCAATTAGTGATCCCTACTGGGTCAAAGCCACAGTTGGCGGCGTGCAAAAAGATCTGTTAGTGCAATTGTTTGAACGGCGGATTTTGACTTATACCCCAACCAACGATGCCGCCTATCAAGTCGAAATGGGCAACGTCGGTCAACACTACTTCCAATGGCGCTACGGCCATTTGGGAACACCATGGAATAGCTCAGAACCGAGCTTGCCAATTGCTTTTGGTTCAAAGCGTGATGGTGGAGCCGAATGGGATACCTACGCCATGAACGGCGATGGCAGCAGCCAATTGTTGTATGCTAGCAACGATAGCAAGGAAACCGTGCCATACTCATGGGTACGTTCGTGGGACCCAAGCAAAGTTAAATTGTTCGTCGATTCACGCCGTGGCAATGGCAGCAATCGCCAAATCTGGATGGTTGGCGCTGATGGTGCAATGAGCCGCGTGACCTACACCGACGGTACGCCCACCCCTCCAGGTGTGCCTTACCAAGGCTATGTTGGCACTCCATCAAACGATTACAACGCTTCGGTTTCGCCCGACGGCAGCAAAATGGCCTTTGTCTCAGATCGTTCAGGTAAGCCTCAAATCTTTGTGAGCTATACCAACGGGGCCAGCCAAACTCAAGTAACGCTTGATGATTGTGAACATCAAACCCCCAGCTGGAGTGCTGATGGTCGCTATCTCTACTGGGCCTCGAACTGTGGCACGAACGCCAAATACAATGTTTATCGCGCCGAACTGAACTGGTTGGCTGATCAACCAAGCAACGATTATCCATATCTATCGGTCGAATTGCGCAACAAGGTCAATTTGACCAACAGCACAACCAGCGATAATGGCTTCCCACGGGTTTCGCCCGATGGCACCAAAATCGTCTTTACTTCAAATCGTGATGGTAATAGCGAAGTCTATTTGATGAATGCTGATGGCACGAACCAAACCCGTTTGACCAACAGCAGTGCCGAAGATGGTGCTCCTTCGTGGAAACTCGACGGTACCAAAATCGCTTTCGATAGCAACCGCGATGGCAACTGGAATGTGTATGTGATGAACACCGATGGCACTGGTCAAGCGCAATTGACCAACAACAGCGCTGATGATCGCTGGAATGTTTGGGGCCAATAATTCGTCCCCTCACCCCAACCCCTCTCCCACTTTATGCGGGAGAGGGGTTTTTTGTTAGTTGTTACTTCGTTATTTTAGGCATTGCCACAATCGTAGAGGCTAATTTGCATCGCCCCAAAACCGCCACCACGATTCTGCGTCGTTTGGGTGGTACGAGCGCTCGTACCACCTGGCGCACCACTATTTTGAGTAGTGGTATCAAAGCCATTTACAATTGTGCAGGAGTTGTTGATCCAGATTGAGATATCAGATTGGCTGTTGCTGCCAGCCCCAAAGCCATTGCCACCGTTGCGATTCCAATAAATATAGCGCAATTGATTATTCGCTACCATTGTCACCAACTGCTCCTTGGTTAGCACATTGTCGATGCCCATAAAGCCGCCCATATATAAGACTGGCCGCCCCGTTGCCAGCACATAATCTGAGCCTTGCATCGAGCTTGGCACGGCCATGAGATATTCCATATCGTGGGTATTCGCTTGCAGATAATCGATCAAGGCTTGATTGACGGTCAAAGTACCATTATTAGGTGGCCCTGAAACGACCCCGCTATAGGCACTTGGCAACGACTGATTGTCACTAGCGTTCATGGTGGTATAGCCCGACCAAATGCTAGGTGTGATCAACAAGCCAATCAACAAGCTGCTGAACGCCAATTGGGCTAGGCGTGGAATTTGGCGAATATTGGCCCAGAGCAAAACCCCCACACCCAACATAACCATAATCACGCTCAAACCCAACCACCACGGATACTCGACAAACGCCAAGGCCGTAGTTTGTTGTAAACCCAAACTGGCTAGCACTGCCAGCATTAAGCAGGCACTCGCTGCCCAGCGATTGACTTGCCACCAGCGCCAAAACTCGACCGCGCCAATCCCAACCAAGGCCGCCAAGGGAGCTGCCAGCATGGCCAGATAATATTCGTGGTAAAAACCAGCAATGCTAAAGAAGATGATTGCGGTCAGCAACCAACCGCCCCAAAGTGCCGCTGCGCCCTGTTTAGCTCCAACCGGCCAGCCTAAGCCACCGCGTGCCAACAGCAATAGCAAACTAGCCAAACCAAATGGCAACAACCAACTAACTTCTTTGCTCAGTGGCGTGCTAAATAAACGATCAAAGCCCTCTTCGCTGCCGCCAACAATTGCCGAAGAACCACCGCCACGGCCTGCATTCGGGCTAGTTTGGTTAGGCGAGGTGGAATTGCCATTGCCTAGGTTTGGTTGAGCAGGCTGAGGATTTGCCCCAGTTTGATTATTGGGCGGCGTGAAATTGCCGTTACCACGTTGTGGAAATGTACCATTGCCACGCTGCCGCATGCCACCAGCAGTTCCGCCACCAGCATTCATGCCTTGCAAGCGTTGCAAACCGTTATAGCCCAGCATTAAACTGAGCACCGAATTATCGCCACTGCTACCAACATAAGGCCGCTGATCGGCGGGAGTGAGATCGACCGCTACTGCCCACGATAAACTAACCACCGCAAAAACCACGCTTGCGACCACTAATTGTAAGATTGTGCGCCACCATGGCTGCTTGGTACTGACAATATAAAACAGATAGATTGCGGGCAAGGGCAAGATGGCTTGGAGCATTTTGATATTAAAACCGATGCCTATCAGTACTGCGCCCAAGAGCAAAAAGCGCCATTTGGTGGTTTCGCTGGCTTTAATAAAGGCCCATGTCGCCAGCAATAAACAGAAAATCAGCAGGCTATCAATCGTATTATTGCGGTCGGTCGCGATCACTACAGGCGTGACTGCCAAACTTAAGGCCGCCAGCAAACCTGCTGTTACTCCAAACTTGCGCCGCACCAAGTGATTCAGCACAATGATCGAGCCAAGCCCCGCCAAAATCTGCGGCAACAACACCCCAAAGGCATTTACGCCAAAAATAGCAGCTGAAGCCGCTTGCAGCCAAAGCCCAACTGGTGGCTTATCGATGCTGACCGCAGCCCCAGGCTCAGCCGCCACAAAGAAAAAGTTATGCCACGATTGCAACATACTGGTAATGCCAGCGCTGTAATAATGATTGACATAGCCCAATTCGCCTAAATTGGCTAAACGTAAAGCTGCCGCTAAAACCACAATCAAGGCCAACGCCAACCGTGGCCAAGCATCAATCAAGCGAGCTAAACCTTGACGGGGGTGATCAGTGGCCTGCTGATCAAGCGAGAGTGCACTCATGAAGCTTGTTCCTTCCTTCGCATATGCCACACTGTTCGTGGCGAGCACTCAGCTTCGTTGCTGTTGTCCAAATCAGCGTTAACAAACCACAAACCTTTGAAAAACCGATGAAGAAACGCTGGCGGAATAGCACTTGCTATCGAATGGAGAGGTCAGGCGACAAACGAATTGTAACCGCGAAGAACACGAAGAGTCCGAAGTTGGGGAATTGGTAGTGATAATCAGTAATTAGGGTCACTGGACGGGTAATCCAAATATTAGAACGTGATCAGGTTGTCGTTTGGCTAAAAAGTAGGGTACTATACCCAATGCAACCCTTGTTTGCACCCCATAGTTCACCCTCAACCATGCGGAGGTAGATATTTGATGATCGGCGGTGGCTTGATTTTCAGCCTGACCGCTAGCCCCTCTCGTTGCGAGAGGCCAGCCCAAAGGAGCAACCCCATGATGCAAGAATACGATTTAAGCTATCAACGCCAGTACGAGCTGCTTGAGCATTTGGCCGAGCTAGCGAACTGGTGGCGCTTTGCCAACACGGCTCGTCGCCCAATGTTGGTTGAAGCCTATCACGAAACCCTTGATGCCCTCTATACGGCTGGCTGGAACGCCGAATTAGCGCCAACGCAATTGTTGCCACCCTGGCTGATGCCCGATTGTTATCTTGCCAAACACCCTCACCCCTGCGCCAACGATCCTCAATCACTCCACGATTTATTTGGTGAGCGCGATTGTAGCGCCTAACCTAGCGTTATCGGGAAAGCCCAATTTGCAATGGTGCAACTCCTCGCAACAGCTAAAGGTTTAGCCAAACTAAGCCCATTTCTTAACATGCCATTTACACAGGCCTCTTGATCTGCGTGATAGACTAGAAAAACCCTCAATTTGAGGTTTTGGCTGATCGCTTGATTTATTGAGGTATTGCAACCAGCACTGATGTTGTCGAAGGAGGCTCCAATGACGCTTCGTTTTGCTTTGTACGATTTAGATAACACCCTTTACGCTGACTCATCGGGGCTGATGGAACAGATTAATGATCGGATTGGGTTGTTTTTTCAAGAGCATTTACATTTAGCAGGCGAGGAAGCCCAACGCTTGCGCCAACATTATTATGAGCAATATGGCACAACCTTAGCGGGTTTACAAAAACACCACGGCGTAGTCGAAACCGAAGAATATTTGGCATTTATTCATCAATTAACCCTTGATGTGCTGTTGCCTGATGATGGCACGTTGCATGTTGCGCTCCAAGCCTTGCCCTTACAAAAAGTGATTTTCACCAACTCACCGCGTGAACATGCGGTGCGCGTGCTCAATCGGTTGGGCTTGCACGACCATTTTGCGCAAATTTTTGATATTCGGGCCTTTGAATTTTTGGCCAAGCCCGATTTAAGTGCTTACCATACGGTTTTGACTGCGCTGAACGCTCAAGGCCATGACTGTGTGTTGTTTGAAGATACCATGGCCAATTTGGCTCCCGCCAAAAGCTTGGGCATGACCACCGTGCTAATTGCACCCGCTGGTACCCAACATCCTTTTGCTGATATTATTGTGCCGAATGTATTGGCTGGCACCTTGGCCATCCACGAACGCTGTGGTGTGCCGCTCGATTTAGCGGCCTAACGCATTATTCTATGCTACATTAATCAACAAATGTACTTCGATCACAAGCCTATGGCAATCCCATAGGCTTATTTAAGGTGTTGCCATGACCCCACTTTTGGAGCAAACCCAACAACTTTTGGCCCGCATGGACGAGCGTGAACAGCAATTAGCCTTGACGTTAATCAAGCGCATAGGCAAGCACCAAGCCCATGGAGCCGGCTTTACTTGGAGTTTAGGCGTGGTGTATGAGGATGTTCAGCCTGGTTTCTCGCGCTGCTCGTTGCAGATCGACCCAGGCCATTACAATCCGGCTGGTATCGCTCACGGCGGCGTAGCCTATAGCCTGCTAGACACAGCTATGGGTGGCGCGTTTTGGACAGCGCTCGAACGCCCGTTGGGTTGTGCCACGCTCGAATTGAAAATTAACTACTTGCGGCCAATCGTTGCTGGCACAATCATCGCCACTGCTGAATTGGTCGAACGCACCACACGGTTTGGCATTTTGACCGGGCGGGTGGTCAACGAAGCTGGCGAATTATTGGCTTTAGGTCAAGGCACATTTGCGATTATCAATTATCCCAAGGAGTGAGCAATGCAGATTATTCTGGCCGATGTTCAACCAGCCATGGTCGCCGCATGGCAGCACATTTGTGGCGATTTGCCGAACGTTAGCATTCAGCATGGTTCAATTCTCGATTGCGCGACTGATGCCGTGGTTAGCCCTGCCAACAGTTTTGGTTTTATGGATGGCGGGATTGATATGCTTTATAGCCGCTTTTTTGGCTGGCATGTGCAAGAACGTTTGCAAACAATTATTCAACAAGCCCATTTTGGTGAGTTGTTGATTGGCAATGCAGTGATTGTGCCAACCGATCATGCCAAAATTCCCTATGTGATTGCCGCCCCAACCATGCGTGTGCCGATGATTTTGCGGGGCACAGTCAATCCCTATTTGGCCTGCCGCGCAGTTTTGCTGCTGATTAAACATGGGCATTTAGCTGATGGCCAAGCAATTGCTGATGTGGTTAAAACCGTGGCGATTCCAGGCTTGGGAACCGGAGTTGGGCGGGTTGAGCCAGCAATTTGTGCCCGCCAAATTCGCGCGGCGATTGAGGCCGTTAATGGGACAAACTCAACATTTCCGAGCAGCTGGTGGGAAGCCCAAGCTCAGCATCAATGGTTATACGGGGCTGATCCACGCGATTTACAACGCGGAGAATAAGCTGAATCCTCACCAAGGATGAGTGCAAATCACCCGAAAAAACACCCATGCGGGTTCCCTCAAAAGTTTTCTTTTTTAATCTCTTTATGCTAGCATAGGGGTAATCTTTACGACCGCTATTCGTAGTTCTTGGAAAGGAAGTAGCAATGTCGCGAATCCGCGCTTCATTCCGTCTCGCCATTGTTCTATTGGCAATGTTGTTCCTCGTTGGCCCGGTTTTTGTTGCTCGGGCGCAAGTCAGCCCAGCCCAAACTCAAACTCCTGCCACTCCCAACGATACTCAGTATCTATGGATTGCTGGTAGTTCATTTCAAACCCGCGACTCAACCACGGCGTTTGAAACCACTCGCAACGTTAATAATCAACCAACTGGTTGTATTTATGCCACCAGCAGTGGCGAGTTTACCTCCCCAGTCGCTGTGCCCAACGGTGCTACGATCTTGGGCTTGGATTACTATCTCTACGACACCAGCACGACTCAAACCAAAGCTGAGTTGACGCTCAACGATAGCGATATGGTCACTCCCCGCGAATTGATCACGGTGGAAATTTCTAGCTCGGTGGGCTTGACCAACACCTATGCCCCGATGAGTTCGCAATATGCCCCATATGTGGTCAATATGCAAACCCGTGGCTTGTTCCTTGAGTGGTTTCCACGGGTAACCAATTCGGCGATGCAATTGTGTGGCGTGCGGATCGCTTACACTGCACCCGCCGAACCACGCCCATCGACCGATTATCTGTTTATCGTTGGTAGCACCTTGGTCAACAATAATTCCAGCACCGAACATGGCTATGCTGGAGCTGGCTGTACCTTTGTCAAAATTAATGGGCGCACGCTCAATGCCGATGTTGATTTGCCCCAAGGCAGCCAACTAACGGCGGTGCGAACCTATTTCCGCGATATCAACAGCGCTGATCTAACGGTCAAATTAATTGCATCAAACGGCCAAGGGGTAACCAATACTCTCGCCACCTTGACTAGCCCAGTTTCGAATACGGCAGTGGTGAATGCTGACCAATCGTTGAATTACACCGTCAACGAAAGCAGCGAATCATTGAGCGTTTTGGCTGATTTTGGTGGGGTGTTGAGCAACCAAATTCGCTTGTGTGGGGTGCGTTTCCAATATACCAACCCCAGCGCTAAGCCAAGCCAAGATAGCCGCTTCATCACTGGTAGCACCTTCGTGCCCCGCCGCTCGAATGTCAATTACACCAGCGATGCTAATGGTTGTGTCAATGTCAGCAACGAAGTTGAAGATTTGACCACCAATGTGACTGCGCCTGAAGGAGCCAAAGCCGCCCGCGTCACCTTCTACTACAAAAATGCTGCGGCTGGCCCAACCCTCAACCTCTACAGCTTTGTTGGCAGCGGCGATTTTACGTCAATCACCAGTGTGCCAGTGATGGGTACAGGTACGCAGAACTCGGTCAGCATCAATTACCCAATTGAAAACGAAGAAAAAGGCTTTGCCTTGGTGTGGGATGCGTCGTCGGCAAGCAGTGAATATGCTTTGTGTGGGGCAAAAATCGACTTCCTCTACACCCAACAGGTCTTCTTGCCAGCAACCTTGAACAACTACTAAATTTCAGGTTAAATAACAATGGCCGAAGTTGCTTCGGCCATTGTTCTATTTTAGGCTGGTGGCTTATCTTTTTTAATCTCAGCCAAAATCAAATCACGCAAAATTGGGTTGTTGACGGTATCAGGAGCTGGGGGTTTTGGCTCTGGTGGTGGAGGGGGAGCGGCTGGTTTTTCCTCGGCCTTTTTCTTTTCTTCTGGTTTTGTTTCCTTACCATGAATTTTATAGATTAAGCGCTGCAACAAACGCAGATTGACAATCACGGCAATTGCGACAATTCCAATTAGCAACATCGTCGGAAAGCGCTCAATAAACAGCATAGCGACACGGCTATCCGCAGCCCAAACGCTGACCATCAAATCGTTATTATAAACATTGCCATAGCGCAAAATTAGGCTGAGCAGCAAGATTCCATTGAACAAGCCAGCGCCAGCACCAAACCAGCGAGAGCGGCCTTGGGCCAATTGCTTGCGCGACGGCAGCAGCAACGCCCCGCCATAGCCAATGAAAATTGTACAAACCAGCAAGAGAATAATCGAAACCCAAGCAGTCGTATTGGCAATATCTTGATTAAAGCGGGTAGCATTATTTGGACCCCAAATTGGCCCCCACAATTCGGCTAACAAGGCTCCCAACAAAATGCCAATTAATGTCATGGCCTCACGCTGAATTCCGCGGCTCGCACCTAAAACCGTTAAGCCCAGCGGAATACCCAGCAACAATCCATTGAAGACTAGACCCACAACAACCTTCCTTTGTGCTGATGGTTTTGCTACGAGCTATGATAGCACAGCCCTTGCTTGATCCGCACAACCAACAAGCGACCTTCCGAAATTCGAAAGGTCGCTTGCAAATACCAGTGTTGCTTGGATTTTGGTTATTGTGAGTTGCCCCGAACGTAGTAGCCTTGGTCGAGGTATTGCGGGCTGAACAACACCAAATCCGTTGCATCAGGGGCTACATCAAACACCAAGGCAATGGTAAAGTTGCCACCAGGTGCGGTTTGTTTTTGGTTGATGTAGGGGAAACCACGGTTAACAAAATCGGGATAGACATTGGTAACCGCTTCGGAAGCATCAAGATTGGCGCGATAAACCCGCCCTTGCGCATCTTTCAAGACCACCAAATCGGCAGGAACCGTGCGACCGCCAAAGGTATCGGCCATCAACAAGCGTACCGCAACCCAGCGACCTTGGGGCTGGAGATTAATCGCATTGCCATCGGCAATCAAATTACCACCAGCATAATTGAAGAACCAACCATCGATATTCAATGGAATCGTACCATCCGAAGGCAAGAAGGCTGGTTGCGCACTACCCAATTGTTGATCAACTGGGAAGGTATTGGGATCAACCGTTGGCACAACTTCAGGGGTTGCTGGTGCATTCGGGTCGGGAGTTGGCTCGACAATTGGGGTGGCCAAAGCCAAATCAGCCGTTGGTGAAATTGGGTCAGTTGGTCCACCTACCAAGGTTGGTTCAGCTGTGCCATTACCAGCAACTTGACCTTCGCCTGAATCTCGATTAACAAATTGCCACAAAATAAAGACAAACAGCGCCATAATTGCAATAACCGCCAAGGCCCGTTTCAGGGTGCTGGAGCCTTCGGTCGTTTTGCGCTTGCCGCCTTTGGGTGTAACATTATTGCTTTCAGCCGTTGCCGCCGATAAAGTTGGCGAGCGCCGAATCGGTTTTTTAGCCTCTTCTGGCTTAACTTCGATTGTCGAGATATCGACGCGCTCGCGGTTCATATAGGCATCGAGATCGAGGTCATCGCCAAAATCGGGAATATCGAAATCGACCGATGAATCGCCACCGCTACTCTTTTGGCGATCGCTGATCGCGTTAGAATAGCTGCCCAATGAATCCAACGACATGGCAAATTCTTCGTCTGGCGTTAGTTCGCGGGTACGCGCAGGCTCGGCTTTGGCAGCGGGCGCAGGAGTTGGCTCAACGGCACGGGGGCTTGGTTGACCCCAATCGACATCAAAATCATCAAATGCGGTAGTGGTTGCTGGCTCCACAAAAACTGGTGCAGGTTCTGGAGCAGGCGGTGGGGTTGGAGCAGCAGACTTAGCCGCAGGACCACCCAACGCATCTAAACCTTGACGAGCCAATTCATTCGACGGATCAAGTTCGGTGACTTTCTCCAGCGCAGCACGCTTTTCTTCGCGATCCTCGGCAACACCAGCTAACCACAACCATGCTTGAGGGTCGTAGGGTGTTTCGCGGGTCAGCAAACGGAAAAGTTTCCGCGCCTCTTCTTTGTCACCCGCACGCGCAGCTTCGATACCGAGCTGCAGGATGCTCTCTTTGTCTGCCATGCGGTCTCCTTGCCTGCACGTATTGTTCCAGGCACTAGCGCACAATTTGTGCCATAAGAGAGGGATACAACGGTATTGGGCGTTATTGTATCACACGCCTTAGATGCGGGCAAAGCCTATTGTTAAGAGTTAGGGGTGATTTTTTGCCAATCTCAGCTTTTGTCAAAGATCAAAATCTGTGTAGCATGACGGTAGTGGTCTTTTCGGCGCAAGCTCACAATTAAAGGAGTTGTCTATGGCTAGTCGTCCAGATTTTCGGTATGTTGCTCACACGTTGGTCGAGCAATTGATCACTGATCGCCGCGATTTACACCAGCATCCTGAACTTGGCTTCGAAGAGTTTCGTACCGCCAAAATTGTGGCTGATCGCTTGCGTGAGTTGGGCTACGAGGTTACCGAGGGGGTTGCCACCACCGGCGTTTTAGGCCATATTCCGGCTCAGCCAGGCGGCAAAGTCGCCATGTTACGCTTCGACATGGATGCCTTGCCAATCCACGAGCAAAACGATGTCGATTATCGCTCAACCGTCGATGGCAAAATGCATGCGTGTGGCCATGATGGCCATGTTGCGATTGGCTTAGGCGTGGCCGCAGCCCTGATGCAAAATCGCGAAGCGCTTGGCACAGGCGGGATTAAATTGCTGTTCCAGCCTGCCGAAGAAGGCGGCGGTGGTGCTCAAAAGATGGTCGAAGCAGGCGCGATGCAAAATCCACGGCCTGATATTTCGCTTGGCTTGCATATTTGGGCACCCATGCCGTTGGGTAAAGCCAATGTGCGTTCAGGTCCAATTATGGCTTCTGCTGATACTTTTATCGTGGAAATTACTGGCAAAGGTGGTCACGGTGCTCAGCCTGAAACTACCGTCGATTCGGTATTGGTGGCTTCGCATATGGTCGTTGCCTTGCATTCAATCGTCAGCCGCAATGTTCACCCTGAACAGCCAGCAGTGCTTTCGGTTGGTTCGGTGCAAGCTGGCACAGCCCATAACATCATTGCCCACAACGCCACCCTGACTGGCACGATTCGCAGCTATGATCCCGAAGCTCGCGAGCGCTTGAAACAACGAGTGCATGAAGTGGTGCAAGGTGTGGCCGCAACCTTCGGTGCAACCGCCACGCTCAAATACGATGAAATGTGCCCAGCAACCATCTGCGACCCTGCGGCAACCGCCTTGGTACGTGGTGCGGCTGAAGCGATTTTGGGCGCTGAGAACGTCGATGACAGCGTGCGCACCATGGGTTCAGAAGATATGTCGGTGCTGTTGAATGAGGTGCCTGGTTGCTATTTCTTCTTGGGTGGGCAAACCCTTGAGCGCGAGTTGGGCGCACATCCGCATCATCACCCAGCATTTAGCTTCGACGAAGGCGTATTGCCCTTGGGCGTTGCGATTTTATGCGAAGCCGCAACCCGCTATCTCAACGGGAGCAACGAATGATCCAACGCCTTTGGTTCCAACGCTTGCTGCAACTTGGTATGATCATCAGCCTAACTGGTTGTGGTGCAACGACTGGAACACCTGTTGCTAATCCCGTTCAAACCGTCGCCGCTACGAGTGCGCCAACGATTGTGCCTTTGCCCAAGCCAAGCCTAACCGAAAGCCCTCAATTCAATGGGGCCAACGCCATGGAATTTGCCAAAGTCCAAATGCAATGGATTCCACGGGATACAGGCACACCTGGCTGGCAAGCTAACGGCGATTGGATTGTACAGACCTTGTTGGAATATGGCTGGGATGTTGAAGAGCAATTTTTCAACGTGCCCGAAAATAAAAAAGGCCGCAATATTATCGCTCGACGCGGAACTGGACCGTTAATATTGCTTGGAGCGCACTACGACGCTCGCCGCTACGCCGATAATGATCCCGACCCAACCAAGCGCATGCAGCCAGTGCCAGCCGCCAACGACGGAGCCAGCGGGGTTGCGGTGCTGCTGGAATTGGCGCGGGTACTCAAGCCCGAACGCCTCAACGAGGAAGTTTGGTTGGTGTTTTTCGATGCCGAGGATAATGGTGGGATTGGCACATGGAACTGGACGCTTGGCTCAATCGACCTAGCCCCCAAGCTCGAAACCGCCCCCAAAGCTGTGGTGATTGTCGATATGATTGGCGATGCTGATCAACAGGTCTACCTTGAGCAAAGCTCGACTCCGGCTTTACGTGCCGAAATTTGGCAACAAGCTGCCGATTTGGGCTATACCACCTTCATCTCGGAAACCAAACATCATATTCTTGATGATCATACCGCCTTCTTGCAACGCGGTTTTAGCGCCGCCGACCTGATCGACTTCGATTACCCGCATTGGCACACCACTAGTGACACGATCGATAAACTCAGTGTTTCGGCTCTAGAATCAGTTGGTCGCACGCTCGAAGAGTGGCTCACCAAGAATTAAGCTGATTAAACACAAATGCCACGGTTGATCGATCAACCGTGGCATTTTTTTTTCGATTAACGGGCGTTTTCGCCGTAGAGCCGTTGGCGCAGCGAGGTGATATCGTTGCGCAAACGGGCATCGCTGGTGAGGTCGTCGTTAATTTTGTTGTAGCCATGCATGACGGTGGTATGGTCGCGCCCGCCGAGCAACTCGCCAATTTCAACCAGCGAGGCATCGGTCTCTTCGCGCAGCAAATACATCACCACTTGGCGCGGCAACACCACATTGCGCGAACGGCCTCGCCCACGAATTGCCCGTTGATCGATGCCATAATGTTGCGAAACTTCGCGAAAAATATCATCAGATGTGACCCGTTTGCGCCGACTGGTATCGAGCAAATCGGCCAAGGCTGCTGAAGCAACTTCAACCGTAACCGGCGTGCGATTAAGGTTGGCATAGGCGATCACCCGATTCAAACAGCCCTCAAGCTCCCGAATATTGCTTTGAATTCGTTGAGCCAAGAAGTCGATCACCTCTGAGGAAACTGGCACTTGCAAGGTCTCGCCTTTAGCTCGCAAAATCGCCGTGCGGGTTTCGAGATCTGGGTTTTGCACATCGACAATCAAGCCCCATTCAAAGCGTGAACGCAAACGCTCCTCAAGGGTCAAAATCGCTTTTGGTGGGCGATCTGAGCTGAGCACAATTTGTTTGCCCGCGCCATGCAAGGTGTTGAAGGTATGGAAAAATTCTTCCTGTGTGCCTTCTTTGCCCGCGATAAACTGAATATCGTCGATTAGCAAAATATCGATATTGCGATAGCGAATGCGAAATTCTTCGGTTTGTTGGCGACGGATGGCGTTGATCAAATCGTTGGTGAATTTCTCCGACGACACATAGAGCACATTCACTTCAGGATTACGATCAAGCGCATAGTTGCCAATCGCCTGCAACAAGTGGGTTTTGCCCAGCCCCACGCCGCCATATAAAAAGAGCGGATTATAGGCTTGGGCGGGGTGTTCGGCTACCGCCATACAGGCAGCATGGGCCAAACGATTGGATGTCCCAACGATAAACGAGGAAAACGTATAGCGTGGGTTGAGCACTGACGAGCGATTGGGATCGCCCAACGGCAGTTGGTTGAGCATTGGCGCAGTTTGATTGAAACTGGCAAAACTTGGCTCGACCACCTCAGTTGTTGGGCTTGGCTCGCTGGGAGTTACGGCAACTGGCTCGCTTGGAGCTGGCGTAGCGCTGCTGATTATCACCCGTACATTGACTTGATAACCCAAAACCTCGCCTAAAGCACGGCGCAACACACTCATAAAACGATCTTCGATCACTTGTTTGGTGGTGACATTGGGTGCGCCAATCACCGCCAAATCGTTGGCTACCGAGACCAATGCTGTGGTTTTAAGCCATGTATCGTAATCGTAGCGAAGTATTTGGTTTTGCAACGTTCCGAGAGTAGTAAACCAAATCTGTTTTGTATCCAAAGCCAAAAGCTCCTCTGTGCTGGTGGGTCGTCCAACTCGCCGTTGAGTTCATCAGCCCACAGGAGAGTCGTTGTATCGATGTAGGCAAAATGTAGCTTGCATGATAGCGGATAGTAGCGTTTCTTGGCAAACTCAGCACAGCGTTGCTAAACCAATGTGCATAAGCCACGTTGTGGATATGTGGAAAACCATGCTGAATAAGTTCCAAGCAATCTATTTTACTGATTAGAATAAGCTAAATGCAAGAGTTTAACGCTTGGGATAGGATGTTGATAGCTAGTGGAAGCTTGTGGAAAACCCCACAAAAATGGAGACCTTGCAGTCTCCATTGATCGGATTGATTTAGGCAGCACGTTGATCATTTTTGCTGCGGTTGGGATTATTGCGTCGCACAAGGTTGGTCGAGCCACAAACATGGCACTTGGCATTATGCGGCAATGGGCCAGAAATTTGCATTTCATGATTACATTTTTTGCAGATCAAGGCCTCGCTGGCGAAATCGCTTACATCTTCATACTGCGCGGTATTAATCATTTTCGGTTTGAACAGCTTCATTGAATGCCTCCTTCGGCATGTGGCGTTGCTGCTTTTACTATAGCTAGCCACGCTGTTGAAGGCGACCCATGAAGATGACAAATCAAAGACAATTTGCCCCAAATCCCAACCGTATAAACACCCAAATAGAGCTGTCTGGAGCTGAGGGCACACAGGCGTTAGCAATGCTTGGTTTGAATTGTGGCAGGCAATTTCATCGTATAATGGCAGCCCGACACACGAACTTGGCTAGGATGGGGCGCGGCAAGCCAACGGCGTGCCTTGCGGGCGTACATCCCCCACTATGGAGATACCGATGCCAAAACGCAGCGACATTCACTCGATTCTGGTGCTTGGCGCAGGCCCAATCGTGATCGGGCAAGCATGCGAATTTGATTATAGCGGGACTCAGGCGATCAAAGCGCTTCGCGAAGAGGGTTTCCGCATTATTTTGGTCAATTCCAACCCAGCCACGATTATGACCGACCCGTCGTTGGCTGATCGTACTTATATTGAGCCGTTGGATGTGCCAACGGTCAGCGAAATTATTGCCCGCGAACGGCCCGATGCCTTGTTACCCACGGTCGGCGGCCAAACCGCGCTCAATCTGGCCATGGATTTGCACCGCGCTGGCGTATTGGATCAATATAATGTCCAGTTGCTCGGCGCAAATGTCGAAGCCATCGCTACCGCCGAGGATCGCGAGTTGTTCAAGCAGGCCATGGATCGAATTGGCTTGCAATCGGCGCGTTCAGGCATCGCTCGCTCGCTCGAAGAAGCCCTCGAATTAGTCAAAGCGACGGGCTTTCCTTCGATTATTCGGCCTTCGTTTACCCTCGGCGGCGCTGGCGGCGGGATCGCCTACAACTCCGAGGATTTTCGGCGGATTGTCGAAGAGGGCTTAAAACTTTCCCCCATCGGCGAGCTGTTGATTGAAGAAAGTTTGCTGGGCTGGAAGGAATACGAGCTTGAGTTGATGCGCGATAGCGCTGGCAATGGTGTGGTGGTCTGTTCAATTGAGAATTTCGACCCCATGGGCGTGCACACTGGCGACTCGATCACCGTTGCTCCGGCGATGACCCTCTCCGACCGCGAATATCAACGGTTGCGCGATATGGGCTTGGCGGTGATGGAAGTTGTTGGCGTGGCAACTGGCGGCTCGAATGTCCAATTCGCGATCAATCCCCACGATGGCCGCGTGATCGTGATTGAGATGAACCCACGGGTTTCGCGTTCATCGGCGCTAGCATCTAAGGCAACCGGCTTTCCAATTGCCAAAATTGCCGCTAAGTTGGCAGTTGGCTACACCCTTCCCGAATTGCCCAACGATATTACCAAATCAACCCCAGCCTCATTCGAGCCATCACTCGATTATGTAGTGGTCAAAATTCCGCGCTGGAATTTCGAGAAATTTCCTGGTTCGCAGCCAGTGCTTGGCACCGCGATGAAATCAGTCGGCGAGGCGATGGCTATGGGGCGCACCTTCACCGAAGCCTTGCAAAAAGCCTTGCGCTCGTTGGAAAATGGTCGCATGGGTTGGGGCGCTGATGGCAGCCAACCGGTGGCCCAAGAACGCTTGCGCGAACTTTTGATCACGCCAACGCCACAGCGCATTTTTGCCATGCGCACCGCCTTCGACCTTGGCTGGACGGTCGATCAAATTCATGAATTGACCAAAATTGATTATTGGTTCCTTGATCAGTTGGCCAGTTTGATTGTGCTTGAAAAAGAAGTGCGCAACTATGACTTGGCGACGATTCCCGCTGATCTATTGCTGCAAGCCAAACGCAACGGCTATAGCGACCCGCAATTGGCCTATTTGCTGAAGGCAACGCCAGCAGAGGTTCGCCAACAACGGCTTGGGCACAATATCAAGCCAACCTATCATCATGTTGATACCTGTGCGGCGGAATTTCCGGCCCAAACGCCCTATCTCTACTCTTCATATGAAACCGAGAGCGAAGCCAACCCCAGCGATCGGCGCAAAGTGATGATTTTGGGTGGCGGCCCCAATCGCATCGGCCAAGGGCTTGAATTTGATTATTGTTGCTGTCACGCGGTGTTTGCCCTGCGCGAGCTTGGCTATGAAACGATTATGGTCAACTGTAACCCTGAAACGGTTTCAACCGACTATGACACGGCGGATCGACTGTATTTTGAGCCATTGACCCTCGAAGATGTGCTGAATATTGTCGATGTTGAGCAACCAGCTGGCGTGTTGTTGCAGTTTGGTGGTCAAACTCCACTCAAATTGGCCAAAGGCTTAGAAGCCGCAGGCGTGCCATTATGGGGAACCTCGCCAGCCGCAATCGACCGCGCCGAAGATCGTGGTCAATTTGGCGCAGTGCTGGCAGAATGTGGTTTGCGGGCAACGCCTTATGGCTCGGCAACCTCGTGGGATGAAGCGCGGGCAATCGCTGAGCGCATCGGCTACCCCACCATGGTGCGGCCATCGTATGTGCTGGGCGGCCAAGGCATGGCGATTATCCACGATCAAGCGGGGCTTGACGATTATTTGCGCCATATTACTGAGGCCTCGCCCGAACACCCTGTGCTGCTCGACCGCTTCCTTGAAGATGCGACTGAACTTGATGTTGATGCGGTTGCCGATGGCGAAACCGTGGTAATTGCCGGCATGATGGAGCAAATCGAACGCGCAGGCATCCACTCCGGCGATTCGGCCTGTGTGATGCCAACCGTTGGCATCAAGCCTCAGGTGATCGAGCAACTTAAAATCGCCACCGATAAATTAGCCCGCGCCTTGGGTGTGGTTGGCTTGATGAATGTTCAATTCGCGGTCAAAGACGACGAAATTTACGTGCTCGAAGTCAATCCACGGGCTTCGCGTTCGATTCCCTATGTTGCCAAAGCTAGTGGGGTAGCCTGGGCCGCCCTCGCTGCCAAAGTGATGGCTGGCGTGAGCCTCAAGCAACAAGGTATCAGCAGTGCGCCGGAGTTACGCGGCTTCCACGTCAAAGAAGTTGTATTGCCATGGCGGCGCTTCCCGGGTGCGACCATCGCCTTAGGCCCAGAAATGCGCTCAACTGGCGAGGCCATGGGTAGCGGCGATAGCTTTGGAGCAGCCTTTGCCAAAGCTCAAGCAGGCTGTGGCCGCAGCTTGCCAACCAGCGGGGCAATCTTTGTCAGCGTCAACGACCACGATAAACCAGCCTTAGTGCCAGTTGCCAAGCAATATAGCGAACTAGGCTTCAAAGTGATTGCGACTGCTGGTACTGCCCAATATCTGCGTGAGCATGGTTTGGTCGTCGAAACGATCTACAAAGTTAACGAAGGCCGACCCAACGCCGCCGACTATATTATCAACGGCCAAGTTGATATTATTGTCAACACGCCATTGGGCCGTGCCTCGTTATTTGATGAGCAGGCGATTCGCCAAACTGCCTTGCGCCAAGGCGTGATTTCGATCACCACCGTGGCCAGTGCCGCTGCGGTTGCCGACGCGATTCAAGCGCTGCGCCAAGGTGGCTTGGGCGTGCGAGCTTTGCAAGATTAAGCCGTAGCCCGATTTGCAGCCAGTGGGTTTAAACCTACTGGCTGCCTGCTATTTTAGAATCATTTTTGTGAGACAATGGAAGCAGCTATTCTAGAGGTATGTGCAGCATACCTTGCCGTTGAAGGAGCCACCCATGGCCCACTTGATCGATATTAGCGTTCCGATTTCGCCAGCCCTGCCGGTTTGGGAAGGCGACCCGCCGATTGAACAAAAACGCGCCGCCGATATGAACAAAGGCGATATTTGTAATGTAACCCGCCTCAACACAGGGGTGCACATTGGCACGCACGTTGATGCGCCGCTGCACTTTATCAACAACGATTTGGCAGTTGAAAGCTTGGAGCTTGATCGGTTTGTTGGTGATTGTTATGTGGTGGAATTGACTGGCACTGGCCCAATTACTGGTGCTGAACTGGCCGCCGCGAATGTGCCTAGCGATTGTACTCGTCTCTTGCTCAAAACCAGCAATTCGGCCTTTTGGCAAGAAGAACCCTTGCGGTTCCATCGCGATTTTCGCGCACTCGACAGTAGTGCTGCCCGTTGGGTGATTGAGCACGATTTGCGCTTAATTGCAATCGATTATCTTTCAATCGAGCCCTTTGAGGCCGAACCAGGCAACCCTACTCACTGTATTTTGCTTGGCGGTCGGGTGGCAATCTTAGAGGGCATCAATTTAACCGAGGTTGCTCCAGGCCCATACAATCTGCTCTGCTTGCCCTTGAAAATTCTGGGCAGCGATGGTGCTCCAGCTCGGGCCGTGCTTCAACCACGCTAATTGCGAACGCTTGCTACAGCCAGTTTGTGGCAATTCTGGGAGTTTTACTATGTTGCATACCATTGATCTTGTGGTTGAGCCGGTAACCGATCCACGGATTACGCTTGTTTTGCAAGCCTTGCGTGGTATGTATCTCAATGGTGGCGTGATTTTTCGTAGTATTCGGCCAAATGATGCATCGGCGTATGATAGTTTGTTTGCTAATACGAATCTTAATCCCAGCCATCTGATTTATCGGTTTCTCAGCCATCCCACGCTTAATCGCGAATTGCCCGAGCTAGGGTTACCTACCGAAATCCCCTTTGACCTGCCGCTGACGTTTTATAGCGGCTATGAATATGAAGGCGCTTTGACCCATGCCTTGGTCAGCGGCGGAGCCTACACCAGCTCGCCATTTAGCGATGGCGATGCCCGCACCATGAGCAAAGTCTGTGTCGAGGCTATGTTGGGCGGCGAAATGGCTACCACCACGGTTTGCCGAATTGAAGGACCATGGGCACCATGGTTTAATTCGAGCCAATGGGATCGAAGCTTCGCCACTTTTAATCATGGTCAGCGTCGCTGGACGCTCTTATGTTTGACCGACACCAAGCATACTGCTTAACTAAAGTGGCGGCTCAATCGAAACATTGAGCCGCCACTTCGTTTAATCATTCAGCTTTGAGCGATACAGGATGAACGTTCATCCCTCATCCTTCATCCTTGTAAACGATACAGCCGCTCAGCAAATTCCACAATCAAATCATGACTGACAATCGGTTCACGCCATTCGCTAGGAATTCCAGCTTCGCCATAGTAGGCTCCGGCGATTTGGCCATAAATTGCGGCGGTAGTGTCGGCATCGTGGCCCAGATTGGCCGCCATCAAACAGCCCTCACGAAATGAATCGCTCTTAGCAAACGCCCACAACGCCGCTTCAAGCGAACGCACCACATAACCAGTACCTTGGATTTCGGGCGGTTGGCGCTGCCAAAACGAGCCAGCAGCAATCTCATCAATATCGGCGTGCAATGGTTGTTGCTGCCAATAATTGGCGATTGGGCTATAGCGCGGGTCCAGCAACGTTGCTTTATCGACTCCATTCAATGCCCCAATCAGCAAGCCAGCAAAATAACGACAAGCATCGACCGCCGCTGCTGCACCATGAGTTGTGCGCGAACTATCGACCGCCAGTTGCATAGCTTGCTCAGGCTGGTTGGCGTAGGCCAAAACTACTGGAGCCAAACGCATCAACGAGCCATTGCCAGCAGTCGCAGGATCGGTTGAGCCGCTGTAGGGGTTGCCCGTGCGTTGAAATGTGCTGAGCGCATTGCCAACTGTAATCCCACAATCAAAACACGAGCCAGTGCTGCTCATATAACCATAATCGCGCCAGCGACAATAGCGCTGCATCTGATCCGCTGGATCGAAGCCTTGGCGCTCGATCAAACTGGCGGCAAGGCACAAGGCCATCGAAGTGTCATCAGTCCACGCGCCGCGTGGCAAATTGAAAGGCCCACCACCAACCAGATCAGTCAACGGCTTAAATGAGCCTGGCGGGCTAAATTCGACCGTCGTGCCAACTGCATCACCAACCGCCAACCCCAACAAACAACCACGATATCGCTCAAGCATAGCCACCTCATCAACGTTGATGGATCAATTGTAGTGCTGCAATGGTTCTTGTCTATCAGTTCTCGGTTGCAATCTTAGCAGCATTCATGCCAGATTCAAGCTATTGCAACCACACCAAAATCTGCTGATAGGCCGCCTGATTGGCGAGCATGCCAAAATGATTCGTTGCATACACAATCGCTTGGTTGGCCGCAGGGATGTGAAGATTATGGCTTGGCTGCTCTGAATCGTGGCCCAACGCGCTGGCAACTGCGACTAAACCATCGCCCCGCAGATTGCTGAGGCTTTGCTGTTCTGAACGAGTTGCTGCCAAGGCGTAACAGGCCACATGGGCGGGTAGTGGCATTAAGTCGGGGCGATAAGCAGGCTGTTCAAAGCGATCAAACGTCGGCTGCGCATGCGGCAAAATCGTGCCATAGCGTAAATCGGTGATGCCAGCGCTGCGCAAACGGGCAATTTGGCCGAATAAGGCGCTATAGCGATTGCGCTCAAGCACATAATGCAGCCAAGCGCCATAACGTTCAAAAGCTGAACCATGGTGCGGCGTGGCTAAAAAAATCAATTTAGTTAGCCGTTGGCTCCAGCTATGGCCCAACTGCTCAGCATAATAACAGGCGCTGCGGGCGACAAGCCCACCCATGCTATAGCCGAGAATCACCAATTCTTCGACGGGTACAGGCCAATCGGCTAGCAGTTGTTCGAGCAATTGGCTGAGTTGCTGACCATTCTCGGCGATATGCAAGCCAGTGTTGTAGCGAACATGGATTGGGCTATAGCCAAGCTTTGCGGCGGCAGCTAAACCATGATCATGGTCCTGTTGCTGGAGTTGTTGCTCGTGCATACAAACCCCATGAATGTATAGCAATATGCGTGATTGGGGTGCGGCAATTGTAGCTGGCTCAAGTTCGGCTCCGGCTACCCGCAAGCTCATACTGGTTTGTAAGGGATTGTTGCTAGCAACTAAATAATCGCCCATAACGCCATTCAAGGCGGCAATCAGATCGTCGCGTTGGCGTGATGAGACTCGCTGCGAGTTGGCCGTACCAAGTGCCCCAAACAGCTGATCAAGGCTCCAGCCAACCAAGTGCGTAATACCATGAATTTGGCGATAGACCAAGCCTGGAATGCCACCAATGCGGCGATTGGGGCGGCGCATAATCGTGGCAAACAAGCCTTCGCTAATGTTGGTCACTTGGGTTGTCGCCTCGATCGCCAAGCGGCTGATGCCTTGCAGATCACGACCATACAAATGGGCTTTGGGCATAACGCCTCCCCGATTACAACCAAATTTCAAGCTATGATGCAGGTGGTTCTACCAGCTATTGTACCTCAGATAGCCAAGCCTCAGCCCCGTGTATGCTATACTATGTTAAGCTTCTTCGATCAATGTTGCGATGATTACCTAGATTCAGGATGGTACGAGTTGCCGTTATTCGCTTGAATCTATGCAATCTTCTCGCGCTTAATCAACTACCCATAGCTGCTAAAACGTACAGTATTGATCCTCAGCCAATTGACTATTGACTTCGCGAAATTCCCCACAACGCTATGAAACGAGGATGATGAATGGCCCCAAAAACCTATATCCACACTCGCAGCCAACGCTTGGCTGCTAATGCGGCTGCCAAGGAACGCTTGTTGGATGAACGAATTGCTCGGGTTGTCGCCGCTGCGCATGTCGCTGAGGCTGCTCGCTTGGTCGAAGTCTGCCCAGGTTGTAGGCAGGCTCCCTGCCAAACGCCACGCAGTTGTACGATTCGCTTACGAGCCATTACTCAACATCGTTTACGAGAAGCTGAATTGGCTGCCCTGTGGCCATCGAAGCACGAGTTGCAGATTAAATTAACTTAAACCCTTGTGGTGCAAATGACCACAAATCAACTCAATGAGCGTTGGCGAATTAGCACTTCATCAAGCTCATTGATCAGGGTTGGGAGTTCGACCAAGCGGTTTGGGCGAACCGTGCAGGGAAATTGTAAGGTCATGGTGGTTCCGCTCCCCAGCTCACTGGTAACCGTAATCGTGCCATCGTGCTGTTGAACCAGATCTTGCACAACTGCCAAGCCAATGCCATAGCCCGCGCCACCCTGAAGTTGAGCGTTGGCTGCCCGAAAAAATGGATTGAAAATCTTGGGCAGTACATTGCTTGGAATGCCAATGCCATAATCTTGGACTGAGATTTGGCCATCGGCTCGCAAGGTTAGGGTAATTTCACTATGCAGGTCGCTATATTTCAGGGCATTCAATAGCAAATTATGAAAGATCTGCATTAATCGCCCATAATCGCCATCAATCCATACTGCCACCTCAGGGAGGCGCAAGACCAACAAATGCGGCGCTCGCATGCCTTGAATTGAGGCGACAACTGCCCGCAACACGGCTCCAAGCTCAAGTGGCCGCCGCTCAAGTTTGCCATAATTGGTCGCCATCTGAGTTGAATCGAGCAAGATGCCCACCAAACGACTAATATGAATTGTCTGCAATCGCATTGTATTGAGCATTTGGCGTTCCCGCAACGGAATGCCACCCCAACTAGACACTCGGCGCTCAAATAGCTGAATATAGCCCAGCAAAATACTCATCGGGGTTTGAATTTCATGAATCGCTACATCAAGGTTTTGTTCAAGCTGTTGGGCTGCGCTCATGGCAGTGGCTAAGGCGAGGGTTAATGCTTGGACTTGTTGTTCGGCCACGCTTTGAGCAACAATCGCTCGGGCATAACGAATCGTTCGTTGAAAGACACTGGGGCTAAGATCACTCGCTAAGACATAATCATGAGCACCGCTATGCAGCGCATGCAAGGCAACCGACTCGTCGGTATCTTCAGCATACACAATCACAGGACAAATGGGAGCCTTCGAACGGATTGTTTGAAGCCAATTTAGCTCATCAATATGGGCTGTAAGCGCGATAATCACTACATCAATCCGTTGTGTCGCTAAACTATCAAGCGCTTGAGCCACTTCAGTAACGGGCACAAGCTGGTAACGCACCGCCTGAATTGCAGTGATCAGGCTCGTAATCTGCCTCGTTGCCTGCCCATTCTGATCAAGCAGTACAATCCGAACATGGTGAAGATCCATAAAATTCCTGTCTCGTGGCATGGCCAGCGATGGTGGGATAAGCTCAACCGTCATGGTTAATGCTGCAATCTGTACCAAACAGGGCAGCATCAGCACGTTAGTTGTGTTGGTAGATGGTTGATGTTGAGAGGTCAGTGCGCCGATTGGCTAGAACCAAAATAGTTGGGTTAGGATGTTCGATTTGGTGAGAAACCTTGGAGCGATTCGCGAGCCAACGGCTATCAAGTGAGGGCTATGATCGAATTAAATTGGCTTGATGTTGCTTGTACAAACCAATTTAGATGTCTTGGTAGTATAACATTTGCAGGAGTATCCTACAAATAGCGGGTTGAACCGAAGTTCACTCAAGTGGTAGGATTGATTATTTGGGTAAAAGTTTTCAAGGCTGCTTCAATTAAATTGCTGGGGCCGCCATAGCCAATCCGCAGCTGCTGCTGATAGGTCGATCCGAAAAACCGCCCAGGTACACAGCCAGTTTGTTGGGCTAATTGCTCAATTTGGGCTTGATCAAGCATAATTTTGGGAAAATAGGTGCAGCCCGCCGTTGGAATTATGCCGTTGATCACTTCGCGCTCAAGCAGCGGCTGCACATAGTGTTGTAGCAATTGGCGATTGGCGACAACATGGGCTTGGGCGGCAGTTTGATAATTAGCCAATTGTTCAATAATGCTGGCTGCCAGATATTCAGTCAACGGCGAACCAATGTTGATCAAATCGAGATAGGCTGGGCGCAATTGATCAAGCAGCTGGGGTGCGGCCATAATCCAGCCGCAACGCAGCATGCTTAGGCCATACACCTTCGATAGACTGTTGATCCCGATCCACTGCGGGCCAAGCTCGGCTACCGAAAGAAACTCATCCTGCGATACCAAATGCCAATAAATCTCATCAACCACAATTGTGATCGGGGCAATTCCAAGCGTATCGGTGGCTTGATTGAGGGTTTGTTGCAATCGAAGTAATTGGCTTTGGTTGCTCAGTGTGCTGCTGGGGTTATGTAAGTTGCTGATTAATAGCAGCTTGGTGCGGGGCGTGATGCTGCTGGCTAATTGGTCTAATTGCAAGTCAAAGCTCTGCGGATGGCGCGGCCAAGCACACCAAGTGGCTGCTCGGGCCGCGACACAACGGCTGAATGGCTCATATTGCGGGGTTTCGATCAGGGCATGATCGCCTGGTTGCAACAAGGCTTGGCATACCACCGCCAAAGCACTTGAAGCGCCAGCCACGATTAACGGCGGATAGCTGCTGCGGTGCCATGCTTGCAAGGCGTGCTGAAGGTTGGGATGCCCCCAAGGATTGGCTTGTTGGGCGGCTTCAAACCATGCAGCATCAGCCAACTGTTGTTGAATTGCGTTTCGAACGTTGGTCAAATAGACACTGCTATTGCTCAAAATCGCAGTGGCAGGCTGTTGTTTGGCCCATTCAAGGTAGAGTTGTTGTAGCATAAGATTCGCTTCTCTGCTGATTAAGCTTTGCGAGCAACCACACAAAACAATTGTTCATGCGGTTCGGCTGGCTGCCACGCAAAGCCTTGATACAACTGAACCTCAACAAAGCCTGCTTGCTCAAACAGCGCTTTAATTTCAGCTTGCTGATACGAACGGGTCGCTGGATCTCGTTGATGTGATTCTTCGGCAATAACCTGACCAGCCTGAATTTTTTGATAGCGATCGTTGGTTGCTTCACATTGGCTAGTTGGATCGAAACGCGACCAACTTTCGCGCCGAAATACTACGCCATCACTGCTGCGGGTAGCCTCAGTGCTAGAGGTCGATTCTAGTGGATCATCAGGTTGCCACAAGGTCATAATCGAGGCGGCAACCACGCCACCTGCCAGCAAGTGCGCATACACATTTTGCAGTGCTTGTTGCACGAGTGCTGGCTCGGTAATTAATTGCAACGAGCTCGAAGGAATTAAGATTGTGGCATATTGGCGGGGTAGCGCTAAATTTTCAAGCTGTTGTTGATAAAGGGTTGGGCTAAGGCCTAGAGTTCGGGCTTTGAGCCGACAGAGTTCCAACATATCGGGTGAATTATCAACCCCATCGATATCAATTCCCTCAGCCAGATAATCGAGCAATAAGCGACCCGTTCCGCAGCCAACATCAAGCACAGGCTGCCCACGTTGCGCAATCAATTCACGATAAAAAAAGCGATCACTCCAACCAGAAGTATCGCCGCGTAGCACATCCCACGCTTCGGCCATCAGCCCATAATATTCATAATCGGCTTGAATCATTGATTACCTCTTACGCTGTAGGGCGGTTAAATCTTCAATTGCATCAGCAATTGTGGCGTAGGTTGATGGTAAGGCGGTATGCAGATCTAGATCAACAAATATATGAGCAGTTTTTGGCTGAATACCAGTTAGAAAGACTTTTGCGCCTAGGACATAAATTGCTTGGACTAAACGCTTTAAGCCTTTGGCAAAGCTCTGATCAACACTGGTAACGCCAGTAATATCAAGCAATACGGTTTGAATCCGCTCACGATGAATATGTTTAAGCACAAGTTTTTGAATCTTCTCTAAACGATCATCAGAAACATAGCCGACAATGGGAATAACCACGGTATCAGCTAAAATTGGAATTGCTGGGGTTTCGAGGGCTGCAATCACATCAAGTAATTTTTGCTTTTCAAGGTTGTCGTGGTGCAATTGGTCATTCAGCGCAATTTGATCGAAGCGAGCTTCTTCAGCATCACGCGCCCGCAAAAATGCCTCATTGGCACTTTCTTCTAAGCGTTTGACTGCCATATTAATCACTAGGGCGGTGACAATCAACATACTCAAGGTGGCAATAATCTGAATAATCAATGATAAAATCGCGCTACTATCAAATTGATAGGGCTTGAACCATTGATTATATTCTGAAATCATCAATAAGGTTGAAATAACAACTGATAAGCTTAACGGATAAATTGTATAACGAAATCCAATTAAAATAGCGCTAACGATAATTAATAAAATCGAAACTAATGCCATAAATGAGGGAACATTAAATACGACCGCTAGAATTGCGCCTAATAGAATCGAGGTCATAATAAAGAAAAATGCCCCACGCCGTGGATAGCCGCGCCGAATCCAATATTGACTGGTTACGATAACGATAACACCACACACAGCGACAACCGTCATAATCACAAACGGGATTGTACGGGCTTGGGGAAAGGCTAAGGCAATCAGCATTATCACGCTGAGCGTGCCGGTTGAGGCTAAAATGGTACTGAGAATTTGATTAAGCAGGGTTTGTTGAATTTGGCGATACGATTGGCCGATTGATTTATCTGCTGCCATGAAAAGCTCCCAAGACCCTAGCAATATGGATTGATGCTTGGGGCTATTATACTCTAGGCCTTGCTCCAATGATAGTTATGATTGTGGCAAGTTGATGACAGCAATAGGTTAGCAATAGGCATTAGCGCAGCGCATAAACCTGCATTTATGCGCTGCACTTGGTTTAGCGGCTTTGTTTCCCAGCACGATAGGCCGACCAGCCGCGCCATGCTAAGAGCAAAATCATGTTGAAAATAAAGGTGGTAATTGCAAAGCCTGGCTTGAAATCGTGTTTCCATAGCACTGAACGCAAGGTTAAGCCAATTGGCGCGGCCACACACCAAGCCAAGGCCGTGCGCTGCAACGCCGTTTTGGTATGATCACTAATCGCTGGAGTGTACAGCTTTAGCAGCGGGGCGGCAATTCCCCAACCAATCACAAACGGCGCAGCCACATTCACCACATCCATGGCATTCACGCCTTCGGCATGCGAACGCCGCCCAATAATTACAAACAAGGCAAAAATCGCCACATCGCCAACAATCAGGCCAATTACGCGGGCCGAGTTGCTGGGTGTGGTTGCAAGTTCTTGATTTGTCGTCATAATCCACAATCCTTTGTAAAGCGAGTTGCTAGCGTGGATTGTAGCATAGCTGGTTACTCCCAGTAATCTTCCCAGCGCTCGGCAAAGGCTTGTTTGAGCCGCGCTTGATAGTGGCGCGTTTTGATTTTGACCATCCACAGATCGCTGCCACCAGTGCCGCCTTTGCAAACCACGCCCTCTTGCACTCCAAATTTCCCATTGCGCACATCTTCAAAAAATTGGCCAGTCAACTTACCTTCGTAAACCACCCGCGCACTATTGAGGCTGGTAAAATCGGCGACAAATTGCTGTGGCCCAATAAAACCATAGCCCTCAAGCCAAACATCAAACAAACACAATTCTTTGGGATCGCTGGTTTTGTGCAGACCAGCGAATGAGTTGAGGCCAAAAAACTCAGTAAACACGCGAATTTCGTTGTAGGCTTGATAATTGGCATGGCTCAGCAAGATTTCGGCTAATGGCTGGGCTAATGTCGCTTGAAACAGGCTTGATGCAGCCTGAATATGGGCATGAGCTTGACTAAATTGCTCGATGCCATGGCTGGTCAATTCAAAAGCTTCGCGGCGCGTGCCAAAGCGATGCCAACCAGCCTCACGATCCCAATCCCAGTGCAAATTTGTGCCATCATATTTTTCAAAGGCCCAGCAACGGGTCAAGGGTGCATTGCGGCTATCAGGCATTTTAGGGTAGTAGAGCATGATCATTCCTCATCTCCAGATCATGCATGGTCATTTTAGGGCACAATCTGGGGCAAATCGCCGTTAATTAAGTGTATTTTCCAGCTCACTTCAGCTTTTGTGCTTGGCAAATATTGATGATTGACCCGCACCTGCTGAACCACAACTTTATCCACAAGCTGGCGTTTCTGGCCGGATTGATCGGTTAATGTGCTGGTGATAATTGCGGTTTTGTAAAATTGATTAGCGGTATCATGGAATGCCACAGCTTGAAAATTAACAGTTTGATTGGCGTAAATCGCCGTAGCTTGCTGTAACTGGCTGCGTTGCTGGGCAATCTGGTCAACAAATACTTCTTGCTCGCTTAAGGAATCGGGTTGCTGCATAAATTGCAAATAAGCTTCAACTGCCGCTTGAGGATGGGCATGCAGCGGCGGTGTTTTATTCACTAGCAACAATCCACGGATTAACAATAATCCAGCTAATAACCCGCCAATGAGCCATTTTTGCATTCGCTTCTCCCAATTTGAAAGCAACAAAGCCACAAACGAATTAATTGAAAACGCTTGTGGCTATTTGCTCAAGTTGTTGCAAAACTCACTTAATCCGTTTGGCCAAGGCTTCAAGGTTGTGCAAACTGATGTGATAATGTTGATCGACGCTCAGATAGCGGCGTTGTTTGAAATAGCCAATCACTTGGTTGACTCGTTCGCGTGATGCTCCGACCAAGCCTGCCAAATCGCTTTGGGTCAGCCGAATTGGAATTTGCACCGTGCCCGTTTCATCGGCGTGGCCGTATTTTTGGGCAAACGCCAAGAGCTGGCGAGCCACCCGCCCATGCACATCGAGCGTCGCTAAAGCCTGAATTTGCTCATTGGCCAGCCGCAAACGACTTGAAAGCATACGCACAAGGTTTAAGGTAATCACCGGAGCGTTTTGCAAGGCTTCCAAAAAAGCTGTGCGATTCATCCAGAGCAAGGTTGATTCTTCTTGAGTAACCACGGTTGCCGAGCGGCCAGCGCTATCGATTAAGCTCATTTCGCCGACGGTATCGCCAGCCCCAAGCATGGCAATAATCACATCGGTGCCATCAGCTTGCTCAACATGAATTTTGACCGTGCCATTCAGAATGATATATACAACCTCGCCTGGTTGCTCCACCGACATCAAATTGGTTCCAGCAGGGAAGGTACGCCGCACCAAGCGCCGACTAATTTGAGCGGCCTGCTCAGGAGCGAGGCCGTCAAATAGCTCAACATCGCGGAGTAACGCCAGTTCTGTATCGCTCAACATTGGGCTATCTCCTAGCATGCGCCAGCCAAAACTCGGAGTAATCGTTGTTATGGTTGGATTCATGGGCGTGTTCCTCCACCTGCTACCGTTGATCAACTTGCAACGTCGCTGCTCAATGGCTCGGTTACAGCAGTGCTGGCATCCGCAACGCTGGCTACTTCGGGTTGCGGTTGGTTCAGCACCAATTCTAAGCCTTCGCGGGCAGCGACTGCCCCAGCAAACATCGATTTGGCATGGTTTTCAATTGTCTCGATCACATCGTCGCCATAGGTTGGCTCATGATGGAACAAGACTAATGTGCCGACTTTGGCCGATTTGGCCACATCACACGCCATCGTGGCGGTTGAGTGGCCCCAGCCTTGGGTTGAACCAAAGCCTGGTGCTTTGCCCAGATAATGCTCCTCGGTATATTGAGCATCGTGGATCAGCACATCAGCACCTTGAGCAAATTGAGCTAGCCGTTGATCACCATTAATATAGCCTTCTGTGTCAGTGGCGTAGACAACGCTCATTCCTTGCCATTCAATTCGGTAAACTAACACGCCATCGGGGTGTGCATATGAGCGCAAGGCTTTGATCACAATCATATTTTCATCGATATCGCTCAGATTATCGTGAAAACGATTGCGCAGCATCGCGCCGCCCACCGCCTCTGAAAGCAATAATACATCAGTTTCGCGGATGCTCGAAACGATTTTTTGGGCAGGCAATTCGGCCATCGACACTGGAAAAACCGGCGGCAACATCGTTTTTGCTAAGGTTTCTTCTAAATCACGTTCAAAAATACCAGGCCCAAAGATGTGCATATTGGTGTCACCACGATAGGCAGGGGTGAAAAATGGAAAACCCTGGGTATGATCATGGTGCATATGGCTGAACAAAATTGTCACATCGATGGGCTTACCACTGGCTTTGGCGCGGGCGTTGAGGCTTTTGCCAAGGTTAATAATGCCAGTTCCTGCATCGAGGATGATCGTATGGCCATTGGCCTCGACCTCGACGCATAACGTGTTGCCGCCGTACTTCAAATATTCTGGGCCGGATACTGGGTGGCTGCCACGCACACCCCAAAAACGCACTGTCATGGTTGTCATTGGTTGTCTCCTTCTGGGTTGACGTGGGTTTGATGTATCGTGGTTCTATTATGCCCAATTCGTAAACAAGCGGCTGTTAGCTAGCTCACACTTGCCCAACGAACTATAGCACAGGTTAATTGTGGATTAAAGCAACCACAGAGGGGATTAATCGAGAGGGTGCAGGAGCCACCTACGGCCTATAGGTGGCTTGCTAAATAGCTAGTTAGCCAACAAGCGATCAACCGCAGCGGTTAATTCAGCCAAGTTGGTGACGAGATGCACCCGATCGCAGAGCGGCGCGTAGAGCTGCATATCACTATCGCCAGTGCCCCATTGCCAGCGATCTTCGGGAGTAAACCAGATTAAGCGCTTGGCATGGCGACGAATTGTTTGCAATGATTCGAGCCGTGGATTGTTGAAATTATTGCGACCATCGCCCACAATAATCACCGTAGTACGCCAATCGACCGTACTAAGGTGGCTATGCAGAAAGGTATCGAGGCTACGGCCAAGGTCGGTGTTGTAGTAGCCAGGCGGGATACTTTCGAGCACATCATTGACGCTAATATCGGCGCGGCTATCATTCAATTGCTCAGTAATGTCGTGCAAATTGGCGATAAAGGCAAATGAATGGGTCTTGCTGACTTGATCTTGTAATTCATAAATCATGCGCAGCATAAATTCTGCTACTGGCCGCATCGAGGTCGAAATATCGCAGATGATTACCAACTTGGGTTTTTGTTGCTTTTTACGATATTCCAATTTCATCGGCACGCCGTCGTAGCGCATATTGTTGCGCATAGTGCGTTTGATATCAACCTGACCTGCTTTATCGCGTTTTTGGCGCAACGCTGCTCGTGAACGCAACAAAGCGGCTAAACGACGCACTTCTTGGCGCATGCGTTGTACTTCAGCATCAGAGAGCGAGCCAAATGGTCGATGCTGGAGATCATCGCCAGTTTGCGGATTGTAGTCGTCGCTCATGCGCTCGGCTAAGCCCGAACCAACGAATTGGCTAATTTGGTCGCGCATGGCTTGGGCGTTGCCCTGCATTTGCTGCATAATTTCGGCCAAGGCATCGGCATCCATCCCGCCTTCTTCCAATTGTTTGAGCAAAGCTTCCAGCGCCTGTTTAAATTCATTCAGGCCCATTTGTTGTTCCATGCGCCGTTCGACCCAGCGGCGTTGGTTGAGCGATTGAATGTGATTGATGCCCGAACTTCGTGCTAGTGCCGCCAATTCCTCAGGCGTAAGATTTTGGCCATCCATCAGCCGTTGCATCAATTCGCGAATCCGTTCGCGTAATTGGGCAATTTCTTGGCGCAATTGCTGTAATTCGTCAGGATCTAGTCCGCTCAAGCCATTGGCACCGCTGATCATCGGGGCATCGCCATGGCCAAAAAAGAGCGGAAATAGCTCCTCGAACTGTGCTTGCTGGCTCGCATCTTTGACCAAGGTTGCCAACAGTGCATCGTGAAAAAGCTGGCGATCGCTGATGCCAAGCTGTTCTAAGGCATTAAAACTATCAAGGCTTTCGGCGAGCGACACACGAACTCCGGCTGCTCGCAGCGCCTTGACAAAGGCCACAATTCGTTCATGCATCGTAAAAAAACCCCTTTTGAAGGGATGAAGGATGAGGGATGAGGGATGAAATAGCTTTGAACCGGGTTCCAGATGAGCATTGTTGTAATTCTAAAGATAAGGTTTCATCCTTCATAATTCATCCCTCATCCTTTCCTTCGTCCTTCGTCGTTGCGGTTGCGGCCTGTTTGGATGGCGCGTTGGGTGCGTTGCAGGTCACTTTCATGCTTCAATAGCACGGTCATGGTTTGATCAAGGACATCCTGATCGAGTTGTTTGGCATTGAGCAGCACCAAAGCGCGTGCCCAATCCAGCGTTTCGGAGATTGAAGGCGACTTTTTGAGATCAAGATTGCGCAAGCGTTGCACAAACTCGACCGCTTGGCGAGCCAATTTGGCTCCCAAGGCTGGCACTTTCATCTCGACGATTCGCAATTCTTCTTCGAGCGAAGGATAGCCAATAAATAAATACATACAGCGGCGCTTGAGGGCTTCGGAAAGCTCACGAGTATTGTTGCTGGTCAAAATCACAATTGGCCGATGAGCAGCCTTGAGCGTACCAAGCTCCGGCACAGTAATTTGAAAATCCGACAGCACTTCGAGCAAAAAGGCCTCAAACTCAGCATCAGCTCGATCAATTTCGTCGATCAAGAGCAGCGTAGGTTTAGGATTGAGAATCGCCTTGAGCAAGGGTCGTTGCAATAAAAAGCGCTGCGAAAAGAACACTTCTTCTTCGGCGGCAAGCCGATCGGCAGCGGAACGCAACGAATCGGCATCAGAAAGCAAATTATTGAGTTTATCGCGTAGCAGTTGGGTATATAACATTTGCTTGGCATATTCCCACTCGTAGAGCGCTTTGGTCTCGTCAAGCCCTTCATAGCACTGCAAACGAATCAACTCGCGGCCAGTTGCCGCAGCCCATGCCTTGGCAAGCTCAGTTTTACCAACTCCGGCTGGCCCTTCGGCTAGTAACGGCTTTTCCAAGCGATCAGCCAAATACAACACCGTGGCAATTTGATCGGTTGGAATATAACTTTGGGCGATCAGCCCATCCTTAACAGGCTTCGTCGGTTGCTCTTCCATAGGTTTTATGCTCCTGTAGGCTTGGCGGAAACTGGGTTTAGCTGAGGTAGGGATAGGGGTAACAATCACACAAAGTTAAGTGTAGCACTTTTTTGATCAAATGCATGGCTCATTAAAAGCAGTGGGTGCTAACTTGCAGCTAGCACCCACCACCGCCAATATTAGTAATAGCTAGCGGTTGACATTTACGTTGGGCAGATACATTTCATAATCAATATCGAAACGCCCGCCATAGGTTTCAACCCCCACATTACCAGCCTCATCTTCCGCTTGAATCAACAGTTGCAAGGGTAGAAAGGTATTGGCTGGAAGGCTACCTTCAATTTGCCAGCGTTCAGTTGTGCCAATTTGGAAGGTATTCATGCTGACAGTTTGCCAAGCACCAGTGTTGGTTTTGACAACCATCTCAGCATCAAGCTCATCGCCTGGGCCATCGTTATCGCGCTCGATCACAATTGCCCGAATTTTGCCATCGCTGGTGCGCTGGGTATCACGAACGATTGGGTCAAAATTATCATCTAGCAAATCATCATCAGCGCCATCGCTCAAATATTTCAGCCGTAGCGTAATGGTGCTGAACTGGCGTAACTCACCGCCCGATGTGTTGCCTTTAAATTGAGTTGGAGTCAACAAAAGCTGCGAAAAACGTCGATCTTGGTTGAGCGGGCCATCATCGTCGAGGTTATCGCTTTCGAACACGCTATAGCTAAATGGTTGGTCGGGATACCAACGATCAGTAAAATCAAAGGTTGGTTCGTGGCTCAAATAAATCTCGTCAGTAATCAAACGCGTAATAACTGGATTAAAGGTTGCAGCAGTGGTTGTGGTTCCACCAAGGAACTGAACCCCTTGAATCCGTTGTTCGCCAAAACTATCGGTCAAGGAAAGTGGAATGCTAAAGTTGGGCAATGATGGCAAGCCCGCCGCATTAACCAACGAGCTATTAAACATCTGACCAGTCAATAAGCCTTCAGTATCGTTGACTACGGTTGCCTGCGCCCTGAGAATTTTGCCACGGGCATTATCTTGGGCAGTTGTGTAGTTAATATTGAAGGTAATGTCGCGATCAATCGCCCGATCAGTGACGGTTGCCCGATGCGCTACCTGTGGCGGACAGGTCAAACAGGCAAAATCTTGGCGATCACCTGGTGGGAAGGCAACCGGATTCGGGACTGAAACTCGAATCATCGGCAGGCCATATAAGGTTGATTGCAACAACACTTTTTCGTCGTAGACGCTAAATGTACCTGGTGTACCTTCGCGTAAGTAACTGCGTTTGGCGCGAACCAAAGCATAGCCAACAGGCATACCCCCATAAAACCCTGATTGATTTTTCCACTCACGGCCAATTTCGAGCGTAAATTGGGTCATAAGTTTTTCCGAATAGCCGACTAAATCACTATCACCATAGCCAAATCCAGTATTGCCAATCCACGTGCCATGTTGCTTCATGTAGGCTTGCGGAAAGTCGATCGCAACTGGATTACCAAGACCGCCAGCATCGTTATCATAGACACTATAACCGGAGTGGCAGCCAACACTATAGCCTAGGCGATTACGCTGATAGGCATCTTCTGGCGCAACTATACTAAGCGGATGCAAATAGAGCGACGAGGCCTCAACTACATCACTTGAAATTTCAAAATTGGCTGGAATCGCCTGATAGTGGGTAAAGTGGGCATTGATCGATTGAGCGGGATAGGGTGAGTTGGCGATCCCGTTATTAACATCGGGCCACCAGATTGAAAGTAAATCGTCTGCATCCCACGTATCGCTGATCAAACCAACCGGACGCGCACCGACTAAATTTGTCAACGTTCCCGAGACAACCTTGGCTTGATCGAGCAAGAAATCATAGCCCGTCACCAAATTTGCTTGTTGCGGTTGAGGATCTAGATTAATCATACTGCCACTTGGGAAATCGGTATGCAGATTCATGCTCTTGAGATAAAAATGAATTGAATCAGCACCTTCGACTAAGCGGCCCACACTCAGTTCAGGCACCCACAATTGGCGACCACGATAAGGAATCGGCTTGATTGCCCCATAAATATTATCAGTCAAGATTGTTTTATATTTCAGGCTGCTGGCGGTAAAGCTATTGGTGTTAATTCCCGAACTTGCCAAATAATCGCCTTCGTTGGCAATGACGGTTTCGTCGGGCACACGATAAAATGGCACGACGTAATCGCCGCCAACAATTGTGACATAGCGTAAGCTCGCACAGCGTCGCGCATATTGAGTGATTAGATGATGCACGCCCTCAGCAATCCGATTGGCATAGAACGGATTGGTGCGATTGGCATTCCACTGCGTCGATTGATTGCTAAATGCATTACTTGGTTGAATCCATGAAATATTAGCTAAATCAAGCACCAAGCCGCTTGTATCGCCTGGTTTCGACGCTAAACCAAGTAATTCAGTATAAACACTGGTATTGTAAGGGGAAAAACTCTGATGAATATTTAGATAATCGCTATTGGTAATATAGAGCGAGCGTTTGCAATCCGGTGGCTCACTTTGGTTAATCATAAAGGGAATTGGCAAAGGTTTAGTCAAATTTTGATCAAATGCTGCTTCAATTGCCAAGTTGTAATCACCCGATTGATCTTCATCAAGCGGATAGACCAGTACATAATAAAAACCAGGTGTCCATAAAAAACTATTGATGCTGGCATCGGAATAGCCATTTGAGCCAATCGCGTTCAGGTTGCCAATCGCGTTCAGGTTGCCAATCGCGTTCAGGTTGCCAATCGCGTTCAGGTTGCCAATCGCGTTCAGGTTGCCAATCGCGTTCAGGTTGCCTAGCGACACATGGCCAGTTTGGGTGATAGGTTGGCCCAAATCATAAAATAAAGCAACTTGATAATCGCCAAAGGTATCGGTGAGGCTAATTGACAAGGTGGTTGCAGGTCGCACCGTAATTTTGTACCAATCTAAGTCCTCGCCATCATCAAGCTCGCCCGTTACATCACAAATCGTAATGCTCGGCCATAAACAACTACTGGTCAGATCATGGGCATTTTGCCAGGCATCGTTTGATTCGATTTCGGGCACTGGCACAAGGCTGCGAAGCACTTGAGCCGAACTATTGGGAGTTCGCTGATAAGCCGTCAAACTTAGCAGCAAAACCCATATTCCCAGTAAGCGGACTTTACTGAAACGACGCATAAACCCTCCATCGCGAAAATCTGTTGCTATGCCTTGGTTAACTGGTCTAGTTGATTCTGATAATCAGCCATGCGCTGCGGATCATTGGTCTGGGTCAGAGCGATCAGTTGCTCCAAACAGCGTTCAACATCAGCTTGGTTATCGCATTCTTGCAACAACTGGAGTGCTTGTTCCGCAGCATGTAGAGCTGGATCATAATGGTCTAAGGCCAGCAGAATCTTACTTTGAGTCAGTTGGGCTAGGCCTTCATCGGCTTTGGCTGAATGTTGGCGAGCCTGTTCCAAGGCAAAATCACAATAATCTAAGGCTTTGGCATAGTTGTGGCGGCTATAAAAAAGTTCAGCATAAATCCGATACAGCTCGGGTAAAAATGAATCGACATGGATTTCATCAAAAATAGCGCGGCTGCGATCAAGCATGGATTCAGCGGTGGCGCTTTGGCCTTGAGCAAACAGCGTGTTGCCCATATTCATCTGGGTGACGGCGGCTCCAAGCTTGGAGTTAAGTTTGTTCCAAAGCTGTAAACTTTGGTTGAAGGTCTCTAAAGCTTGGTCAAATTGCTGAGTCTTGCGATATAACTCACCAAGGTTGAGGCTAACAAGGGCTTGACCATAACTATCATTGATGGTCTTTTTGATGTTCAAAGCAGCCTGATATAGGGCGATTGATTCCTCCCATTGTTCAAGATCGCTAAAGTTGATCGCGGCGTTGTTATAGGCATCGGCCAAACGCGAAATGTCGTTGACTGCCTGATACAGTTCGATCGATTTGGCTAAATAGCCGACGGCCTGCTCACGCGAGCCAAGCACGCGATGGGTTCCGCCAATCAGCAAATAGGCACGGGCTTGTTCTGGTTGGGCATTTAATTGTTCGGCAATTGCTAAGGCTTGCTCGGCCCAGGTAATCGTTTCATGATAACGACCTTGGCGCTGATGCAGCCCCGAGCCAAGCAACAAGGCTCGTACTCGCTCCGCCGATTGACTTTCGCCCAACAAATCAAGCGCTTGTTGCAGATGCTCGAAGGCTGGTTCGTATTCGCCGCGCCGCTCGTAAATTGTGGTGATATGGCGCAAAATCCGTGCTTCGCGGCTACTACTATACACGCTGCTTTGGCGTAATTGGCTTTGGGCTTGAGCGAGAATTGGTAGGGCTTCAGCATAATCGCCAGCTTGCATCGTGACATAGCCCAAACGCTCAGTTAGTTCTTGCTCCAACGAGCGATCAAAGGCACTCAGATTTGGCAATAACTCAAGGGCATCACGATAATGGGCACATGCCTCGGCGTTGTAATAACGTTTTTGCGAGGCGATCCCAGCTTCGCGATAATAGCGTACTGCTTCATGCCAAGCCTCAGCCCGCGCATAATGGCGAGCCAAAATCGGCAGAACATCAACTAGGTTTTGCCGATAAACTTCTTGAATCCGCGCAGCCACCCGTCGATGTAATTCGCGCCGGCGGGCATACAGAATGCCTTCGTAGGCCACATCGCGAGTTAATGTATGTTTGAATAAATAGGCCAGTTCGGCGGCAATATGGTCGGGCAACACCACATCAGCATTGGTCAAGCGATCCATTTGATTAACTAAATCGTCGTCGTTGGTAATGCCACGCAAAATATTCAGTTCAAAGCGTCGCCCAACTACCGAGGCCACTTGCACTGTTTCGCGAATCCGATTATCCAATCGATCCAAGCGTGCGGTAATGACACCCTCAATCGTGGTTGGCAAGCTATCGAGTTCGCCGCGTAAATCCCAGCCCGCCGCAGTTTCAACAATCACACCTTGTTGAATCAAGCTGCGCATCATCTCTTCAATGAAAAATGGATTGCCTTGTGGATTGAAAAAGCGTTCATCGCTGCGTCGCCAGCGTTCGAGCAAGGCCGTTGGCAATGGTGCATGGCCAATAATTGCGCTGGCGAGGGCTTCGCTTTCGGGCATGCTCAATTCGCTTAACTCAAGATGCACAGTTTGCTCAGGCCAGGTCATGGCACTTAAGCCCTTGGTGCGCGAACCAATCAGCAAGGCTATCGCGGCCTGATGTGCATGCTTGGCCAAACGTTCAAGCAATTGGCGCGATGAGGCATCGATCCAATGAGCATCATCCCATAAAATCACCAGTGGCGTGGTGTTGGCGCTGGCGAGCATCAAGGCCACCACTAATTCAATCGTTTGATCATGGCGTTGTTCGGGGGCGAGGGCTTGGGTTAGTTCGTTTTCGGCCAAGCTCACATGCAAAATATCGCTGAGCAAGGGCAAAAAGCGCTCTAACTCGGGCACAAGCCGATTGACTCGTTGGCTGATGACTTGCACCAAGCGTTCGCCATTCAGGCTGCTGCTCAAGCGCAATACCTGGCGCAAAACTTCGCTGGCCGAAGCAAATGGAGTCGTTTGCTCATACAACTGGCATTCAATCGTGATCGGCATAAATTCGGGCACGTTCAAGCTTGGGTCGAACGAAGCCAACGACAAACGGCTGAGCAATTCTTCGAGCAAACGTGATTTGCCAATGCCTGCCTCACCGAAGATATTGATAATTTGGCCTTGGCCTTGCAGCGCTTGAATGCTGATTGTGGCTAATTGTTCCAGTTCTTGCACCCGCCCAACCAAATCGGCTCGCATAGTTTCGCGTCGCACATTGTAAGCTCGATCGACCCGAGCTGGCTCGATTGGTTGGCTTTTGCCTTTGAGTGGCAAGGCTGGCAGGGTTTCGTAGGCAAAGGCATGGCTGGTAAGCCGTTTGATCGTGGGGCTGGCCAACACTTCGCCATAGCGACAAACGCTCATCAAGCGCACAGCAGTATTGACTGGATCGCCCATCACGGTATATTCGCGGCGGGTTTCGCTGCCAACAATTCCCGCAAACACATGGCCTTGATTGATCCCAATTTGTTGGTCAAGCAAGGGTAAGCGTGGGTCGTGCTGTTGAATCAAGGCATTAATTTCGTTCATGGCCGATTGCATATCAAGGCCAGTGCGCACTGCCAACTCAGTATCGTTTTCGTTGGCAATCGGTGCGCCAAAGATCGCCAGCAATTTATCGCCATCGGCAGCCATATCGAGCTTATTGACCACCCCGCCATAGTGATTGACGATTTGCTGCATGCGTTGGTAGTAGTGGTTGAGCAATTGGGTTGCGCTGGCATCATTGCACAATTCGACAATCGTGCTGAAGGGAGCAATATGGGCAAAAACAATTGTGACCAGCCGAATTTCACCGGTTCTGCTGGCGGCATTGCTGAGCAGTTGTTCTTCGCTCATGCGTTGGGGCAGCAAACGCTGAATGCCTGCATAGATGCTGGCAAGGGCTTGAACATCAGCTAAAGTGATGGTTTGCGGGATACTTGGTGCTTGACTGGTTGCTTGATAAGGCGGATGTTCAAGCGCAGTGGTTAAGGCCGTAAATGGATTCATGGGATCGGTCGGCAAGCCTAGCAAACGCATGGTTTCTTTGGAACAAACCACCTCGCCAGGTCGCGCCAACTCTTGAGCACGCGCCACCAAGTTGACGGCAATCCCAGTCAGCATCAACTCGGCATGCTGCTGATCGCCCAGCAACGCAGCAAACGCCTCGCCGCTATGCACGCCAATCCGCAGCGTGAGATTAAATTGGCCAGCCCGAATCTGGATTTTGCCTAAAGTTGCCATTGATGCTTGCATGGCTTGAGCGGCGTGGGCGGCATACAAGGCATGCTGCTCGCCAAGTTTGGTTTGATCAAAAAAGGCGGTGACTGCATCGCCGCCAAATTTGATTAATGCACCGCCGTGAGCCTCGATATCAGCTACCAACTGATTAAATAAGCGGTTGATAATGCTGGTTACTTGCTCAGCTCCCTCTTTGCCCAAGCGGGTTAGGCTTTCGGAAAGCGCAGTAAAGCCCGAAAGATCGGCAAACAGCAACGAACCCAACCAACGTTCGCCATAGGGAATGGGCAACTCGCCGTGTTTTAAGCGCTGCACAATTGGGTCGGGCACATAGCGCTGCAATTGCTGAATCCGTTGATCAAGCTGACGATACACATCATCGAGCTGCGTTTGGGTGGGCATTACCTCGGCCTGTTGAACTTGACGCAACAATGAGGCAAATTCTGACGATGGGGGCTGAATCGACATGGTATAAACCTTAGCAAAGTATCAAGCATCAATCACTGTCAAATGCATTATAGAGGGTTCTGGCAACAAAACAACGGGACTCTAGCAGGTATTTCTTATCACCATGGTATATTAACCGCAGCATTGCTGGTTTAGCTGAATGGATTGGTTGTGACTGAAATTCCCCAAATTGCTGTGGTTATTCCGGCCTTGAATGGCGAGATTACGGCCTTGCGGGCCTCGATTGCCCGCCAAACCTGGCAACCCTGCCAAATTGAGGTTGCGGTCGGTGTGCGCCCCAATGGCAAAGCCCGTAATACTGCCACCGTGCGCACAACTGCGCCCTACCTCGTTTTTATTGATGATGATGCGATTTTAGCCAACGACGATGCGATTGAACAACTCGTCAAGCCCTTGCTCACCGACCCAACGATTGGCGTAACGGGAGCATCGAAACTCTTGCCGCCCGATGCTTCGGCTTTTCAGCGTTGGGTCGCCCGCGAAGTTCCGCGAATTGAACATGCCGTCGTGCAAACGCCACTCGAAAGTAATCCTGATCCGCCTTCGTTTTATTGCGAATTAACCACGACCTGTTGCGCGATGCGGCGCGAAGTGTACGATGAAGTTGCTGGGTTTAACAACGAATTGATTCGCGGGGTTGATACTGAGTTTTTTACGCGGATTCGGCGGGCGGGCTATCGCTTTATTTTAGTCCCTAATACCTGGACATGGCATCCGGCTCCGGCCAATTTGTGGGCACTGTTGCGCAAACACTGGTTGTATGGAGTTGGCCATGCCCAAGAGGTGCGGCGCGACCCAGCACGAGGGCGGGGGCGTGTGCTCAAAACGCCATTGCATGCCTTGGCCTATTGGCTGCTGCGCACGCTAATTTTGCCGATTAATATTTTCCTGCCTTACTCGTTTGCTGCGCCATCGTGGCGACCCAGCTTCAAGCCTTTAAAAGCATTAACTAGTTATGTTGGAGCCTTGGGTTACATTTGGGGTTGGTATCAGGCATGAAACAAGCCACAATTGCGCTCGATTTACGCGTGCTCGACGACCATTTTCCGGGAATTGGGCGCTTTTGCTATGAATTAAGCTTGGCTTTATTGCAAACGCCAATCGCTGAACAATTGCATCTCATCTTGCCACAGCAACCGCGTACCCAATTTAATCTCAGGCCGTTTTTGCAACACCCTAAAGTCTCGCGGGTTTCCCATGGCTTATTTAGCATCGGTCAACATCGCGAATGGCGCAGCTTGCTACGTGAGATTCAGGCTGATCTAGCGATTTTCCCCTATTATATTCGCCCATTATTCCAGCCCTGCCCTAGCCTGACATTAATTTACGACACAATTTCGTGGCGCGTGCCAGCGACATTTAGCCGCCTCAAACGTTGGCAAATAGCGGCCTTGCATCATGTGGCGATTCAGCAATCGGCGGCGATTGGCACAATTTCGCATTCAGCAGCTAGCGATATTGCCCAGTTTTATGGGGTGAAGCCACAGCGTTTGGCCTATTTGGGAGTTGGCATTTCAGCCCAATTTCAGCTCCAGCCTGCCACTGCAATTACAGCACTACGGGCAAAATATGGCTTACCAGAGCGCTATATTGTGTATGTTGCCTCGGATAAACCACATAAGCAAATCGACTTTTTGCTTGATGTTTGGCAGGCTGCTCAAACTGCTGAGGTTGGTTTGGTGCTGGGCGGGCGGTGGCGCAACCCTGCCAGCGAACAATTACTAGAGCATCCCAAACTTCAAGGGCGAGTTTGGCGCATTGCCGATGTACCCGAAGCTGAACTTGCTGCGTTGTATAGTGGAGCGTTGGCGCTGGCATTTCCTTCGTTGTATGAAGGCTTTGGCTTGCCAGCGCTCGAAGCGATTGCCTGTGGCACACCAGTTTTGGCCCAAAATAGCTCATCGTTGCCTGAGGCGGTTGGGGCAGCTGGCTGCTTGTTGCCAAACGATCAAGCTGCGTGGGTTGCAGCTCTAGAACGCATGTGCCATGACTCGGCATGGCAACAAAGCTTAGCCGCTCAAACCAGCGCTCAGGCTGCCAAATTTAGCTGGCAGCAGGTTGCTCAACGGTTAGTAGCGACTTTAGATACTCTCTAATTCAGAAATTCCAGTATTGTCGGTGCTGCGCCGAATGATCCGCCAGCCACCATGGCGTTGCAAATAGCGTAGGGTCATCCAAATAAAAGCGCGATGGGCCACGACCACGGCGCGAGTACTAGGCGACCATTGCTCAAGCATGGTATTCCAAGCTTTGATCACGCGGCGTTGCGCGACCCACCAAGTTTCGCCCCACAGTGGTCGATGCGGAATTAATTGTGAGAGATAACCGCGAATATACATTGTGCGCAAGGCACGATGACGCTCGCGGCGCAGCAAAAATGGCACAATCGCACTAATTTCATGCAATTCGTTGATCGTTTGGATTGGTAGCCCAACCCGTGCCGCGATAATTTGGGCCGTATCGAAGGCCCGGATATAAGGGCTGCTATACAAATGAGTAGGTTTGAATGCGGCTATTTCCTCGGCAACGGTCGCCGCCTGTTCACGGCCCAAGGCAGTTAATGGCGAATGCTGGGCATGCTCCAATAACTGCCGAAAATCTTCTAGTCCAATTAAACGTTTTAAATCAGCGGCATTTTCTTCCGATTGACCATGCCGTATCAAATAGACCCGCATGAATCCCCCACAGGCTAACACTTATTCGCCAATAGCTAATGGCGTATATTGTTTATACCTGAATGGGTCGGGAAATGCTAGTGCATGCATGTTTGGATCGATCATGCGCACCGTGCTACTATTTGATGGATAGCCATCAAAATTGAAAATATTCAAGCCACCAGCTAATTCAGCCATCCCAACTGAGGTCATGGTTTTGTCGTCGCCTTGGCCGCCAACCATGCGAAAGATCGTCAAATCGCTGGTACGGGTGCTGCCGATGATCGGATCTGTATTGCTGCGTAAACGGGTGCGCACTTGTGGCTCGCCATTTTGCTGGCCCACCGTCACGTTACCAACGACAATCACCCGATGAGCACCAGTAACGATTAACAAACAATTAGCCCATGAGCTAAATTCGCTATTGCTGAAAAAGCTGCTCAAATCGTTCATACTGGTGCAGGTGCGAAATGGGCTAATGCTAGGGAAGATCAATACCACCAAGCTTGAGCGTGAAAGGTAGGCTGCATCACTACCATTGCCATGGCCTAAGAAATTAATGGTATGGTTGCCCGCAGTTAAGTTGAAGCTCGCGGCAATTGAGGTTGAGATATCGTTGCCATCAACTTGCTCAGAATTTGGCTCAACACTATCAACATCAACATAACGATCAGTGCGAACATCGCCAATCGTGGCCTCATCAACGCCTAAACGGAATTGCAATGCTACCTCATTGCCTGGAATGGGTAGGGCTGAGCCATCAGCACTAACAAATACCGTGCTATTACTGGCTAGATTGAAGCTACATGAACGGATTGTGCTGATGCTTGGGGTTGCTCGCCAGACCCCTAAGCCCGTATCGGTGGCGCAAACCTGAATATTGGCCGAGTTGGTTGGGAAGGCTAAGACGGTTAACTGGGCATTGTTTAATGTCAAAGGGCCATAACCAACAAAGCCCCCAACTAAACTTACTGTGTGCACGCCGGCGCTGGCCGTAAAGACTGTGGTACTGGCAAAAATGCTCGTTTCGCCAGTATTGAGTTGGCCTAAAGCGTACACGTTGCCCCAACGGGTGCTGCTTTCGCGCAAAACTTGATCAAACGTTAGGCTAATGCGGCCTTCGTAGGTATTGGTTACCGCATTGGTTTGCATGCTGAAACTACCCGTCGCCATGACAAAAACCATGGCCGATTCAGGCACATAAATTTCGCAATTGAGTGCAGCAGTATCTTCGCGTACAGCACTTTGCCAATTCTCTGCGCTGGCAGAACACGGAACGAGCCATTCAGTGCCACCTTGAGGAGCAGTGCTACGCAAAGGTTGGCGATTACTCAACGTTGGTTCGGGCCTAATTTTTGGCGATAGCGGTTGTTGGGCTTGGCTTGGCTGCACCACAATTAACAGCAACCCCAGCAAACTAAGCAAGCCTAATGTACGAAACGTTCGCAAATGATGCACATGTTCCTCCCTTCCAAAAAAGATGACACTGGCATCAAGTTGTAGATTGACCGATCAGCGCAAGGATGGTAAAGCGCACAATTTTACCAGCACAGCATGCCAACAAAAATTTGTACCATGGCATCCGTGCGATCCCTGCGGCTATGCCTGCAAGATCCATCAGTGGATTCGGTAGGGCTGCTAAGCCAAAAATTGCGAGTGCTCCCCAACGTTCAACATAGCCCTGAATCCGTGTAAAGCGTTGTTGATCAAAGGCGCTACGACCTGCCCGCCCAGCAATATAGCCAGTTAGCTCACCGATACCAGCCCCTAACCCACTGATAACTCCTACAAACCAGGGATTGAGGGTGCGGCCAGCAGCGAGGGCGGTCATAAACGCTGGCGCGGGCACAACCACAGTTGCATTACCCAACAGCACCAGCACAAACACTCCAACATAGCCATATTGACCAAAATGGCGAAAATCGACCAGCAACAACCCAAGGCTGATTACGATCATAAGCACAATGGTAAGGATCGCCCGCAAGCGGTTGGGCTTTGGCATCGCTGGTGTTGTCATCGACTGGCTCTTTCAATTCTAGCATTCATTGCAACTGTTGCGCATAGTACTATCCATTGATCAGTTGCTAGTTCTTAGGGGCCAAAAATAGTTGCGAATGTACTGGTTTGGCCCAACCTTAAAGCATAGCTATCGCAGGATCAAGACCATTAGGTTGATTTTAAGTCAAAACGAGAGCATAGAGCAAAGAACAAAGAACATAGGGGTTGGGGATCGGTTGTTGGGGATCGGGGAGCAAATTTAACCCAGAGGTGCAAAACCTGAAAAGGGTTGAGGCTAGGGATTAGAGGCCAGGGGAACGTGGCACTGTTTTTTGAACATAGAACTTCGTGTCCCTTCGTGTCCTTCGTGGATCAAAACAAGCTTCGAATTCTTCTATTTCCAAATACCCGACCACGCATTTTATGTTCTATGCTCTCTGTTCTATGCTCTTTATTTTTTGGGTACTTGCACCGTCCACAATTGGCCGCCGAATGGCTCGTTGAGCAGCTCAATCGTTAGGGTATTGGCACTAAAATTGACTGAGCGTGGAATCGTTACAGTGCCACTGCTGATTTTGCCGTTGCGCACGCGAATGGTTTGGCGTTCTTCGCGTAGGCGATAGATGATTCCGCTGGTGTCGCTCACCGCAATATTATTATTCGTCAAACCTAATTGAACAATGCCAGCTGTTGTGTTTTGGACGCTCCAATGCAGCACAATTTGGTCGGCACAAAATTGCACCCGATCAAGCGTTACTGCTACATAGGCCGTCTCGCTGGCCCGACTATCGATCGTATACCATTGATAGGAAATTGGGTCGCGTGCCTTGCGAATGGTTTGCCCAAACGTCGTAATACAGCCACTTGGGGTTGGCGAGGCTGCTGGAACTGGAATTGTGCCATAAACCTCAGGCGTTGGTGCATTCGAAATGATCGTGATATTGCGACCCTGAACTAACACTAATATCAACAAAATTGAGACAACCGCCCAACCTAAAACATTGAAACGGGTGCGTAACGAGCTATCGCGTAGGCGTTCGGGCCAAGTTTTTGGCAATGCTGGCTCGATCACCGGTTCGGGCAAGGCAATCGGCTCAGGTGGTGGAGCAGCTGGCGGCGGATCAGAGGGTGTATCATCCCAGGCAGGCATCACACCCGCCACTAATTGATTTACTTCTTCCCAGATCGAGCAATTCAGCAAGCGCGGAATTTTGAGCATTTCCTCATCGGTGAAATGAATTTCATCGGTGCGCTCAGTCACCAAGTGGGTTGGTAATTCATCCAAGCCTTTAACATTGACCCGCCAATCGAGATTTATTTCCGAGCCACGCTCTAAAATAGGTGAGATGACGATCAAACGCTTGCATGCCCGAAAATCGGTTTGACTAGCCTTTTGCTCCGACATAATTTCGTGCTGATGGTCGTGCAAGAAATTGCGGAAGGCATAGTAATAGGCAATCACTTGGTTGTAGGGGTTTTTGCGGCCTTGATTGAGCCATTTGACCGAACCAGCGCTACTGACCACCTTCCAGCGCCCATTGACCGAACCATAAACCTTGCCATCGCAGTGCTTCATTTCAAGAATAAAGACTGCATCGTTCTTCAACACCACAAGGTCAATGGTATGGCCACCGACGCTAAAATTTGCCAGCATGACATAAAGGCCTTCCAAGCGGTCGAGACCGTTGGCTAAGGCAATAATTGCTTTACGCTCATTAGGGTGTTCGGGCTTTTCGCCAATCCAAACTTGAACGGCCACGGGTACGCTCCCTAGCCAAAAAAAAGCCAATTCTGTGCTTATATTATCATTGTTTCGTTGCTCCGTGCATTGACGAATTGTTAAAAATAGTTGAAAAAGCAAAAGTATGCAATAATGGATTGGATTTTTGATTCACGCTGATGTGGAAAAAGCAGAATGTTAATAACAATCGATATTGGCAATACCAATAGCAAAATCGCTGCATGGGATGGCGATCAGATGGTGGCGCATTGGCGTTTATCAACCCAACGCCAAAAATTAACCGATGAGTATGCTGTGTTGGTGCGTAGTTTGTTTGAATTGCGTGGCATTGCGATCAATCAAATCGAGGGCTGTGCGATTTCGTGTGTTGTGCCGCCCTTAACCAGTGTGTTTAGCGAATTGAGCCGCACCTATTTGAATGTTGAGCCAGTCGTGATTGGCCCAGGCATCAAAACTGGTATGCGATTATTGATCGACACACCGCGCGAACTGGGAGCTGATCGGGTTGCCAACTCGGTTGCCGCCTTTCGGCGCTATGGCGGGCCTGTTATCGCGATTGCCTTTGGCACGGCGACGGCCTTTGATGTGATTTCAGCTGAGGGCGATTATATTGGTGGCGCGATTGCCCCAGGCATTGGGATTTCGGCTGATGCACTGTTTCGGGCTGCTGCCAAACTTTATCATGTGGAATTAGCCCGACCGCCGCGCGTAATTGGCAAAAACACCTCGCACTATATGCAATCGGGGATTGTTTTGGGCTATGCGGGCTTGGTCGAAGGCTTGGTCACGCGTATGTGGCAGGAGTTGGGCATGCGTGGAACAGTTGTCGCAACTGGTGGTCAGGCTGAAGTTATTGCCGATATTATTGCTGGCGAAACCCATGTCATTGATCATGTTGACCCATGGCTGACCCACGAAGGCCTCAAAATGATTCATGCCATGAATCGTCAATAATCGAGCGTCCCTAACCCCAACCCCTCTCCCACTGCGGCGGGAGAGGGGAGTTCCAAGTTTCATGATGCGGTGGTTCCCCTCGCCCAGTGGGCGGCAAAGGGTGTGAGGATATCGCTTAGCTATGGCGTTCGGCGTAGGCGATGCCTGCTTGCAGCGTAGCCTCAACCACCAAACTATTGAAATTCATACCTGTGGTGACTAAGGCTTGGGCAACTTCGGGCCGAATGCCAACCAGCATTGGTTCGCTGCCCAAGAGTCGCACACTATCAATTAGTTCTGAGAAGGCTTCGCTGACCATATTGTCGATTACTGGCACACCCGTCACATCGATAATAATCCAGCGTGGGCGGTCAGTCGAGATGCGGCCAAGCACATTGGTTTGCAGGGTTTTGAGGCGTTGTGGGCCAAGTTCGCCGATTAATGGCACCACCAACATGCGCTTGCCAACAGGCAAAATCGGCACACTCATCGAGCGAATAATTGCCCGTTGATTTTGGATGGTGTCGAGTTGGGCGGCGGCATCGCTGCGGGCAATTTCGGCCTCATGGCGAGCTTGATCAACCCGCTCAACCTGATCGCGCAAGGCTTGCTGCTCGTTGTTAATGCTATCGAGCAGATGATTGAAGGCGACAAACACATCGCCAATTTCATCCAGGCGTTTAACTTCGGCCCGTTGGGCATAATCGCCGGCAGCCACAGTTTGGGCAGTTTTTTGCAAAGTGCGAATTGGCTTAAAGATCATATGATGAAATAAGATCGTCATGCCAATCAGGGCAATTACCCCAATCACGCCCAGCACATTCATATAGCGCAATGGATTATTCGAGATATTAGCGCGGCGCTGAACGCCTTCTTCGGTGACTAAATCGCGGTAGGTTTTGAAGCGCGTGTCGAACGATAAATTCAAATCGCGCACTTGATCAAAGCGGCGTTCGATTACGCGGGGGTCGTCGGTGGCAGAGCGATCGATAAAGGTTTGGGTATCTTCAATAATTGATTGCACCGAGCGGCGCAGCGTCACATAAGCTGCTTGAACAGGCTGATTTGTATCATCAGTTAAGCCATCCATCACGCCAATTAAACGCTCAGTTTCGCGTACCCAACCAGTTCGCGAAAGCAGATATTGATCATCTTTGGTTTGCAAAAATGCAAGAGTATTTTGGGTGATGCCTTGGGCACTAGTTTGCAGCCGCAACAATGAATCAAGTTGCGGAATCGTTTGATCGATCAGCGCCTCGACATCAGTGCGATACTTGCCCAGTGACCAGCGAGCAATGATATTGGCACTGCCCACCACCATCACCAGAATGATCAGGCCTAAGCCAAAACGTTGACGAATCGATGAACGCATAATGCCTCAATGTAAATAGTGTTGATATGATCCATGCGATTATGCTGTTGTTGATTCGTTGTTGAGCGTTGCAAGAATGGCCTACAAGACCATTTGGGCAGCTCGCCCGGCAACTAAAAAGCAAAACAGCGCAACGGCGACTGTCCAACCGACTCCACCCAAAACTGCGCCGACGCGAGCACCAGCGCTAGGTCGGGCTTCCACCAAACGCGGGATAATTTCTTTGGTCAGGGTGCGATAGCCAGTGGCTAACAAAATGGCTCCTAGCACAAGGTGCGCCAAGCCAAACCCCAGAATGCCCAAACTGCCAATCAGCTGCATGGTCGTCTCCTTTGTCGATCAAGGATGCTGCTCTTCTATTTTACGGGAGAACTGCCTGCCCTGCAACTAATTCAGCAACAAAAATACGATGAAACCAGCTACGAGGGTTGGTATGACTTGACGTGTATACCAAGCCACGATGATCGCAATCCCCCCAGCGGCCATTTTAGGGCTAAGCAGATCAATCTGGGCATTGTTCAACGCTAATTCGCTGGCAATAATCGCCGCCAAAACCGCTGCAGGCACAAAGCGTAGACCCCGCTTGATGATCTCTGGTACATTGGCGTTGCCAAACAAGGCAATGAAGGAGTAGCGAATTCCGAACGTAAGTAAACCGATAATCACAATTGTGAGCCACTGACTCATGCCCGTTTTCCTTCCAGCCCTAAACCGACCCCAATGCCCACAATCGCTGCCACAATCAAGCCCAATTTATAGGGCAAGCCTGCTGCTAGCACCGCCACACTCGCCCCAGTCACCGCTGCGCCAATCACCGCTCTATCGCGTAAAGTCGGGACTAAAATACCAATGAAGGTCAGGGCTAAGGCGATTTCCAAGACTGGCATTGTGCCAATTTGGCTACCAACCAAGAGGCCAATTGCTGTGCTGAGCTGCCATGAGAACCAAAGCATAAAGCCTGCCCCAAAGAAGTACCAATGGCCATACTCTGAGTCATTGCGGTCTTGATAGCCGGTAATTGCCACAGCATAGGCCTCGTCGGTCAGCAAATAGGCCAAAAGGATGCGCCAAGCGCGTTTAAGTTGTTGCAAGTAGGGCGCAACCGAGGCACTATACAAGGCGTGGCGCAAATTCACCACCGCTGCGGTCAGAATAATCGCTAGGTTGGGTACGCCTGTGCCAAACAATTGAGCCACGATCATCTGCGAGGAGCCAGCAAAAATAATTGTGGACATGGCTTGGATGAGCCATGGCGATAAGCCAAGTTTTAATGCAGTTACGCCGTAAATCACCCCAAATGGCACAACCCCTAAAACGATCGGAATTTCGGCTTTAATTCCGGCGAACCATGCTTGATATTTTGGATGCATACAGCTTCCTTGGCTAAAAAAACAGCAGGCTGTTGAATCAGCCTGCTGAAACATCGACCGAAATTAGAGGCTTTGCAGAAAGGCCTGCACGCCTTGGCTGGCTAGCTCGGGTTGCTCGATAAAATAGCAATGGCCGCTGCCAGGAATTAATTGAAATTCAGCATTGGGAATGATCTGCGCCAGCAAGCGCCCGTTGCCAATTGGCACCAAAACATCGGCATCGCCATGCTGCACCAGCGTGGGATGCTGGAGTTTAGGCAGACGCTCGATTGTGCTGTGGTTCATAATTGCGCTCCATTGGCCCATAAAGCCATGAGCTGGCCCATGATTTTGCATGCCCACCTCAATATATTCCTCGATCACGTCGGGATGAGCTTCGACAAAGGCGGGAGCAAAATTAAAGCGCACACTATCTTGCATAACTTCGTGGGCAGTTTTTTGCGTGCCACTCAGCATCAGTTCTAAAACCCAGGCTTCGGGCGCGAGGTTGCTGGCTTCAGCATGAAACTCGGCGGGCAAGGCGGGAATATTGGCAGGATCGCTGGCGTAATGCGGTAGCGTACAGCCCAAAACCAAGCCTTGTACGCGCTCAGGGTAATTCAAGGCCACATGCTGGGCGATCATTCCACCCATCGAAACGCCCCAAACGTGCGCTCGCTCAATCCCCAGATGATCCAATAAGCCAATCGCATCGGCAGCAAAATGCTCCATGCTATAGGCGGTGAAATCGGTGGGAGCAGTGGTTTGGCCAACCCCACGATTATCGTAATAGATCACCTGAAAATGCTTGGTTAAGAACGGCAGTTCCTTGCGCCACCCATCGATCGTGCCGCCCAATCCCATAATCAAGAGCAAGGGTGCGCCTTGCCCAGCGACTTCATAATTAAGCGTGATGCCATTGATTGCTGCCTGGGGCATGCCAAAGTACCTCCAAAAATCTACTAAGCGACTGAACGTTCCATAATGATCCGCAGCCATGCCAATAACCCAAACTCAGCGGCAGTCATAAAGCTAGCAAAAATTGCTGGCCGCGCCAGTTGGCTCAAACGCACAACTGTATTTTCGCTGCGGGTGATCATGGCGATGATCATAATGTTGACGATAAACATAACACTTAAAATGCCAACCGTGCTGAAAATTGCCAACGGATAGGCGATAAAGGGTGAAGCTAGTTGGGTCAGTACAAACAGACAAATTGCCACCGCCACTAAAATCGCATAATCGCGCCAACTGCCAATAATTCGTTGATCGTGGCGGGCATTGGCTCGCACACTGATGTTGAAGGCAAATAGCAACATCGACCCCATGCTAATGCCCATGGCCAAGCCTGAGAGGATGCGCAAAATTGGCTGCGGTGTGTAGAGATTGTAGTTGCCAATATCAAGCAACAACGAATTAAAGCCGTCGCTGCCCATCCAAGCGACACTCAGCACCAGCACAATCCCAATTGCCAAAGGTGGTAGTTTGGCGGCGCGGCCACGGCCCAACAAACTGAGCGTGATGATTGTAGCCAAGAAACCGCTGTACAAGCCAGTATTACGCTGACAGAGTGGCATCATCGTGCCGCCAAGGCTCAGGGTATGCTCCTTCGAGCAAACTCCATGCACCACCCAACTAAGTTTCTCGGTGAAATTGCCAGGAATTAAAAATAGCCCAGCAATCGTTAATGTGATTAACACCCCGATCAAGCCCCACAAGGCTGGGCGTTCATCGCGTTCGGGCAAGGGCTTGGGTTTACGCGCCTCTTGGATAAGCACTTCGCGCTCGGCTTTACGGGCTTCAACTTGTTGCTTGGCCTTTTCAAGCACTAAACGATTGAGATCACGTTCATTCATGATCGGGCTACTCCTACTACTTAGGGTTGTTTTATGGCTTAGGGTTGCCCAAAATCGCTGATCAGCTTAAGCGTTTGCGAGCGGCTGATTGCTCCAACATGGATTTTCTGGACCAACCCATTGGGATCAATAAAGTAGGTTGTGGGCAAATAGTTAACATTAAAAGCTTGGCTAATGCTGCCATCGCGATCCAGTGGCAATACATAGCTTACCCCAATTTCGCTGGCAAAACGCTGCACAACTTCAGCATTTTCATCTTTGTTCACACCAATAAAGACCACATCTTGGCGTTCGCGGGCGATTGCCTCGAAATCGGGCATTTCGGTGCGGCACGGTACACAGGTGGTTTGCCAAAAATTGAGCACCACAACTTTGCCACGAAAATCGCTCAGCGCGACCTTTTTACCTGCCTGCTCATAGCTTAGCTCAGGAATTTGCTCGCCAATTTGAACTGTGCCTTCGGCCAAACTCAAGTTTTGGGCTAAGCTGACATTGGCGGCTGGCAGGCTTTGTGCTGTGGGACTAGCTTGACTGGCACATGCGGCCAGTAACAAAAGCATACATCCAAACGAGGCTAAACGGCCTATCATTATTAAACTCCTTGATCTGGATTCGGTATAGAGTTGAGTGCATTGCGGATGGTAGTCTCATTGAACGGATAGTACCAAGATTGGGCTGCAATTTGCAGCACAGGTATCTTATACTTATAACGCTCATACACTGCTATATCATCAAGAATATTGATACACACAAGCTGAGCTTGAAACTCCTGCGCTAGCGCTTCAAGCCAATGCTCGGCTTCGTCGCATAAGTGACACCCGGGACGCATATAAAGCTGCCAGTTCATGATGACCCTCCTAGCATGCTATTGTACCGCGTCCACGATCAACGAGTGTATTTTTTGGAAGGAGCTAGCTCATGCCGCCGATTGACGTTCGTGGTCGTAGTTTGATGTACGATGATGGTGGTGATGGCGAGGTGGTGTTGTGTATTCATGGTTTTCCATTCAATCGTTCGATGTGGGATGAGGCTCGCTTGGCCTTGGCTAGCCGCTATCGGGTGCTTAGCCCCGATTTACGTGGCTTTGGCGAATCAAGTGGCAGTGAGAGTTGGACGCTCGATGATCAGGCCAACGATTTAATTGAATTATTGGATGGTCTAGGCATTGATCGGGCTGCGGTGCTTGGTTTATCGATGGGTGGCTATATTGCGCTGAATTTGGCGCGACGCTATCCTGAGCGTTTGTGGGCAATGGTGTTAATTGATACCAAAGCCACATCTGACAATTACGATGCTAAGCAAAATCGTTTGAAAACCGCTGAGACCGCTCTCCGCGAAGGGGCGGCCCCGATTGCCGCCCAAATGTTGCCCAAATTGCTCAGCCCCGCCAATGCTGAGGATCAGCGTTTGATCGAGAGGCTCAACGGCATGATGCTCACGACCAATCCTAAAACGATTGCCAGCGCAGCCCATGCCATGGCCAGTCGCCCTGATTCAACGCCCTATCTTTCGACGATGGCGCTGCCAAGCCTTGTGATCGTTGGCAACGACGACCAAATTACCACGCCTAACGATGCCCATGCCATGGTCGCAGCTTTGCCGCACGCCAGTTTGGTGACGATTCCTGATGCTGGGCATATGAGCGTTTTGGAGCAACCAGAAATTGCTTATGGTGCAATTCGGGTCTTTTTGGAGCAGGCTCAACATGGTTGATTGGCGCAAGCGTTAGGGCTATAATGGGCAAGTTTGATTCTAGCTATCTAAGGAGTAGCACTCATGGATGTGCGCAAACTATCGCGACGACAATTTTTAGGTGTGTCGGGAGTTGCGACGTTAGGTTTATTGGCTGGCTGCGGTGCTGAAGAAACCATCAAGCCTGCGGCAACCGCTGAGCCAACTGAATTTAACGCCGATAGTGCTTTACAACTGCTCAAAGATGGCAATGCCCGTTTTGTGGCCAATCTTACGGTTGACCCCAACCAAGATCCCAATCGGCGTACAACGACGGCCAAAGGCCAAAAACCTTTTGCCACAATTGTTGGCTGTGTCGATTCGCGGGTTGGGCCAGAAGTGGTATTTGATCGCGGGATTGGCGATTTGTTTGTGGTGCGCACAGCTGGCCAAGTGATTGATGACGTGGCAATTGGTAGCATCGAATTTGGGACTGCTGAGTTGGGCATTCCCTTGGTGATGGTTTTGGGTCATCAAAAATGTGGTGCCGTAACCGCTACGATCGAATCGGTTGAAAGCAATACTCCTGCGCCCGATCAAATTGCCTCAATCGTTGAACATATTCGGCCTGCGGTTGAAGCCGTCAAAGCTTCTGGTCAAGAGCCAAGCGATTTAGTTGATGCAGTGGTGCGTGAAAATACCAAATTAACCGTGGCTGCCTTGAAAGCAGCGCCATTGTTGGCCCAACTTGAGTCTGAAGGCAAGGTCCAAATTATCGGCGGCTACTACCATTTAGATAGTGGCACTGTCGAATTTTTCTAGGCTTGGGTCATTAGATACGTATCTTGGGTAGCGGAACCATAACAGTGTTGGAGCCAAGGCTTGATATGCTGGTAGCAATGATGCTTTGCATACAAGGAAAGGTTTTCCGATGGCTCCACCTGTTGTTTTGCCAGATCTGCAAACATTGACCGTTGATGCGGCGGCGGCGCTGGCTTATTTACTGGCCGGGAATGCTCGTTTCGTCGCCAACCTCCCACTCGAGCCTCACCACGATAGTTTATACCGCCAACAACTAACCCAAGGCCAACACCCATTTGCCATGATCCTCGGCTGCGTCGATTCACGGGTGATTCCCGAATTATTGTTTGATTGTGGTTTTGGCGATTTGTTAGTGATTCGCACGGCAGGCCATGCGATCGATGAAGTAACCGTTGGCAGCATCGAATTTGGCGCTGATGTGCTCGAAATTCCGTTGCTAGTGGTGCTTGGTCATGAGCATTGCGGCGCTGTCAAAGCGACGATTAACATGCTTGATCAGCATCAAACTGCGCCCGATCGCATTGCTGTTTTAGTTGATCATCTGCGTCCAGCGGTTGCTGAAATTGATATTCATGCTCCCGACCGCTTGGATGCAGCAGTTCGGGCGAATGTGGTGCATACTGTGGCTGAGTTGCAGCAGATACCATTGTTGGCTCAGCGTGAGCAAGCGGGCCTGTTGAGGATTGTAGGGGCATATTATAGTTTGGTGAGTGGCGCAGTCGAATTATTGACTACGCCACTTGATTAAGCACTATTTTTCTTCAATCGTAACCGTCAAGATCGCATCGCCAGGTGCGCCACCCATATTTGGATCGCGAGGCGTGATTTGATCAACGACATCTTGACCAGCAGTTACTTGGCCGAAGATGGTATAAGCATCAGGGGTCAAGTGCAAAGCTGGAGCCAAGGTGATGAAGAATTGTGAGCCATTGGTATTAGGGCCAGCGTTGGCCATCGCCAAAACCCCAGCCTTATCGAAAAGCAAATTGCTGGTGGTATCTTCATATTCGTTGACAAACTGATAGCCTGGGCCACCCATCCCAGTGCCAGTCGGATCGCCACCTTGAGCCATAAAGCCTGGAATCACGCGGTGGAAGGTCACATTATCGTAGAAACCATCGCGAGCCAAGAACACAAAGTTATTGACCGTGCGTGGAGCATTTTTGGCGTTGAGTTCAATCACAATATCGCCTTTTTGAGTTTTGAGGGTCGCGATATATTGCTTGTTAACATCAATCGTCATGGCTGGTTCGCTGGCATATTGCTTCGGCATGCCAGGGCTGCTGGTGTTGCTACCATCGCTGGGAGCGGTGGTTGGGCGGCCAGTGCTCGCCTCGGTTGGGGCTACTTCAGCAGTTGGGGCGGTGGTTGGGCGCGTTTCGATCGTTGGAATTGTGGTTGATTCAGCTGAACCACAAGCGGTTAATACTAGCGCCAACAGCGCAATCGTGGTTGTTCGTCGCATCGGTTAAGGCTCCTCACAGGACATAAAAAATCACCGTGGGATTATAGCAGGGATTAGAGGTTAGGGATCAGGGGCTAAGTTTTGATCCACGAAGGACACGAAGTTACACGAAGTTTGTTTTTGATCCACGAAGGACGAGGGGTGAGGGATGAGCGTTCAGGGATCTGGTTCATGCAGCGTGTTTCAATTCGCTGACCCCTAGCCCCTGAATCCTGATCCCTCACCCCCTCTGCGCTAAATGCCAGATTGCTAATCCCTCATCCTTCATCCTTCATCCTTTACATAGCTACATCCTTCATCTACAATCAAACAAAGGCTGCCCCACGCTTGAAAGAAGGTTTTGTCTATGTCTGATCACACCACTGGTTCAGTCAATGCTGATGGTTCAGAGTTTCATGGCCCAGTCGTCGGGGTCAATTTAGGCACGATTATCTATGGTCGCCAACCTGAGGAGTTGGAACGTCAGCGTTTGGTGCGCTACTTGGAGCAACTTGCCAATAGCCATCGTAAAATGCGGGTAGTTGGCCTGAGTGCCTCACGCCTCGAATCAGGGATTGAGCTTGCTTCGGTGTATGTTATGCTGGCTATGCAGGGGCACTATCGAGTCGTTCGCGAGTTAACGATTGATGAATTAGCCCGACAGCAACAAGGCACGTTTAAAATCCCTGAAGAATTGGGTGCAGATCGCTGTTTGCCAGATCAGGCAATTGTTACGGTCAACAACAATCGATCGGGTGAAGTAGCATTGTTTCGCGCTGAATTAGCTACCGAAACGGTCGCCCAGCATCAACACTTAGTTTTGTGTGGTGTGCCTGGTAGTGGCAAATCAACCTTTGCCAAACATTTGGTTTGGGCCTTAGCCCAGCGTGGTCTTGATCAGATTAATCAGCAAACCAGCTTGCTTGGCTGGGCTGATAACCTGTGTTTATTGCCGATCTTTATCCCGTTACGCCGATTGACGGGAGCCTTGGCTGGTAAAGATTTGGGCTTGAACGCCGAGCCAAAAATTGGCTTGCTACTCGATGCAATTGAGCACTATCTGCATAACCAATATGGCTTAGATGAGCCGCGTCAACTTTTAGCTGCTGGCTTGGCTCAATCAGCCAAAGTGCTATTTTTGTTTGATGGCTTGGATGAAGTTCCACTAGAAGCTAATGAGCGTAGCCTTGATCGAGCTTCTTTGCTGACATTGCTACGAATTTTTGCCGATTGGAAACCCAATGCGCGGATGCTGATTACCTGTCGCTCACGGGCTTGGACACAAGAGTTTAGTAATATCACTCAATGGCCGATGGTTGATTTAGCTCCTTTTACAGGCGGCCAGATTACCCACTTTATCAACTATTGGTTTCCTCAATTAGTTGCCAATGGGGTAATTGGCAGCGATGATGCCCAACGTTATAGCAAAGAATTATTGCAGGCTTTACACGACCCCAAGCGCCAAAAACTACGCCAGATGGCCGAAAATCCCTTGTTGTTAAGCATGATGATTTTTGTGTTGGCTGAAAATGGCGTATTGCCCCGCGACCGTCATAGCCTCTACGAACAAATGTTGGGCCAATTGCTGGGCCAATGGGATGCTAAACGTGAGGGTCAGAATTTAGGCCAAGCCATTGGCGACGAACGAATTACCAGCCAAGAACTACGCAATCGGGTACTCGATCATATTTGTTATCAAGCCCATTTGCAAGCCACCTCTGAAGATGGTCGTGGGCGGATTCCGAGTCGGGAGCTAAAACTTGAATTGATGGAATATTTCGATTTAGTAAAAGTTGCTGATCCTTATCGCGCTGCCGAGCGCTGTATTGCTTATATCGATCAGCGCAGTGGCTTGTTACAGCCTGAAGATACAGGCAATGTCTATGCCTTTGCCCACTTGACCTTGCAAGAACATAGCGCGGGCCGCCATTTGCTCTTTCATGAATCGATCAGGCAGATTTTGGCCTTACGGCGTGATGACCGTTGGCGTGAGCCGATTTTTTTGGGCGTTGGTTGCCTGACCAGCGAAAGTTTGGGTGCAAGTAAAATCAGCGAATTATTGACGGCCTTGATCGATCAGTATGAATACCATAGCGATCATCGTAAACATCTATATGCGTGGTATCGTGATTTGGTGCTTGCTGCTGAGTTGGGAGCCGACCGCGATTGGGGTTTGTTGAGTGGTGCAGGGATTGATGTTCGGCGGATTAAGCGCATCCTACGCGAGGGGCTAGCTCAATTGCTAAATGACCGTGAACATGGCCAAGCAGCACTCGATTATTACCAAGGCACGCCAATTGAACCATCACCATTGTTGGTTAGAGAACGCCAGAACGCCGCCGAACTCTTAGCTGGCTTGGGCGACCCACGCTACCCCGTGAGCTTGGAGCAATGGCAACAGGAGACCCATCAGCTATCACAGCAATTTGGCCGTGAAGGCAATCACTACTGGCGCTATGTGCCTGCAGGCAGTTATAAAGTCGGCGGCTGGGATGAACAGGAAACTTACACAACTGTTGGGCTTGAACCCTACTGGGTTGGGCGCTTTATGGTTACAGTCGAGCAATATCAAGCCTTTATACAAGCTGGTGGGTATCAAAACGATGATTGGTGGTCGAAGCATGGTTGCGAATGGAATCATAGAAATCAGCAGATAAAGCCATGGGCTTGGGATCGCCAAATCCAAAACAAATATCTGAATCAACCAGTCTATGGGGTGAGTTGGTATGAGTCAGTGGCCTATTGCAGTTGGCTTAATCAACAACTTAAGCCTTGTCTGCCACAGTTCTATCAAGTTTGCTTGGCCAGTGAAGCTGAATGGGATGTTGCTGTATTTTACAATGATCAAGCCAATCGCCAAACTTACCCATGGGGCAATCAATCAGCAACCCCTGAGTATGCAGTTAATAACCAGAGCGATACCAATCGACCACTATCTGTTGATTTAGGGCTGATAGGGCAATCCGCCTGTGGAGTTGCTGATAGTACTAGTGATTTGTGGGAATGGTTGACAACGCCTTACAGTAAGAATTTCGAGTGTATCCAACAAATACTGAACGATAGCCTAAGAGAAATGGTGCTAAGGGGTATTTCATACAATGACAATAGTAGAACCGCTTTAGGTTTGAATCGAGTTCGATCTCATCCCTTTGGTGATATATATCATGTTCGTGGCTTTCGATGTGTTATTGCGCGGCGTTGAGGGTGCGTGAGAACATAGAACATAGAACATAGAGCATAGGGGCGAAACCACGAAGAGCGCGAAGCTTATGTTTGATGCACGAAGGACGAGGGACAAGGGATCAGCGGTCAGGGATCTGGTTCATGCAGCGTGTTTCAATTCGCTGACCCCTAGCCCCTGAATCCTGATCCCTCACACCCTCTGCGTTAAATGCTTGGTCCCTAACCCCTAGCCCTTAATCCCTGATCCCTCGTCTAACTCCAACGCCACGACGGTCGCGGTTTGGTTGGGCAATTGAGCCGAGGGCCAGTTCAAAAATACATCGTCGGCATAATCTTTGGCAATCCACGGCAATTCGAGTTTAACCTCGGAGTTATCGGCGATTAGTCGAGCACGTTTGACCTTGCCATTCAAGCCGCGAAAATTAATTGGGCCAATACCCCGCTCGTAAATATGGGCATAAATGGTGGAGCCACGTTGGGTATAGCGCCCCCACTCCGGCTTTTCCAGTTGGCTCCGACCACAACCATAAATACTTTCGCTATGCTCGGCCATCCACAATCCAACTTCTTGTAAAATCTGCTGGCACTCAGCCGGAATACGGCCCTTGGCATCTGGCCCAACATTCAGCAGCAAATTACCATTTTTGCTCACGCACTCAATCAATCCATGCACGACTTGGCGCGACGATTTGAAATCGCGGTCGCTGGCCGAATAGCCCCAATGCTGATTGAGCGTGATACAGGCTTCCCAAGGCACCGAACGCCCAAGCTGATCGACCAAACCAGCTGGCGGAATCAACTGTTCAGGACAGGCAAAATCACCAGCATAGATTTCAGGATTTGGTGTGCCAAAACTATTGTTGCCTTCGCCACTAGCCGCCAAACGATTATCAATAATTAAATCTGGTTGTAACGAACGGGCTTTGTTGATCAACTCGCTGGCTCGCCAAGCCTCACCATGCAGATCACCATACGAAAAATCAAACCACATAATATCAATTTTGCCATAGTTGGTCAGCAATTCGGCGATTTGGCCATGCATGTAGTCGAGGTAGCGCTGAAAATCACGTGGCTGATCGCGATAGGCCTCGTTGCCACGCATCGGATGATATTCATCGTCGAAGGCGGGATAATCGGGGTGATGCCAATCGAGCAGCGAATAATATAAGCCAACCTGCAAACCCTCAGCGCGAAATGCCTCAACATATTCGCGCACCAAATCGCGCTGAGCTGGGGTATTTGTCGATTTATAGTCGGTTAGTTGACTATCGAAAAGGCAAAAGCCATCGTGATGCTTGGCGGTCAGCACTGCATAGCGCATGCCAGCTGCCTTGGCCAGCTTGGCCCATTCGCGTGGCTGATACTCAGTTGGGTTAAATTGCTCAAAGTAGGGTTGATAGGCTTCGTTGCTGATTTTCTCTAGGCTGCGTACCCACTCGCCCCGCGCCGGAATGGCATATAACCCCCAGTGGATAAACATGCCAAACCGCGCTGCTAAAAACCATTCAGTGCGCTGATTTCGCGCCGTAATAAGCGGATGTTCATGGGTCATCACGATTGATTCCTTTGCTAAACTTATTCGTGTGATAACGTTATCATAGCGATTTTTGGCCCTGCGCCTAGCCCAAAACACGCAGAAATTCTTGATAAAGCCAGAAGGCAGAAATCAAAAGGCAAAAGGCAGAAATCAAATAGTAGGGATTAGGATTCAGTGGTCAGGGGTCAGCAGCTTGAAACACGTTGCATGAACCTGATCCCTAACCGCTGATCCCTAACCCCCTCGTCCTTCGTGCAATTCGTGGCTAAAAACTTAACGTTGCGACCTTCGCACTCTTCGCGGTTTTGATTCCTTCGTTGATTACTCTAGACAAAATAGATTCTTTCTTATAAAATGCGAATGAACGTTCATTCGCATTTTCCTAGCTAGGAGTTAATTTGGTTATGGCTACAAAAGCTGAGGCTCGGCAGCGCGAAATTTTAGATGCAGCAGCGATCTGTTTTGCGCGGCGCGGCTTTCATCAGACCACCATGGACGATATTTGTCGCGAAGTTCAGCTTAGCCCAGGCTCAGTCTATCGCTACTATCGCAGCAAAGATGAAATTATCGCGGCTTTTGTTGAAGACGATAGCCGCGATCTGAGTGACTTGTTGCGTCAAGTTGGTGCTCTGCCAAATTTATGGCAAGGGCTGGATTGGCTGGTTGATCAGTTGGTGGCAGCCATTAGTTCGCCGCTGTATGCAGAGCTAAGTGCCGAAATTGGCTCGGAAACTATGCATAATCCACGGATTGCCAACTTGGTTCGGCAGAGCGATCAGGCCAATCATCAAGCATTGCTTGAATTATTCAGTCTGGCGCAACAGCGTGGGCAATTAGCAACCAATTTAGATTTGCCGCAGATCGCCGATTTAATCATTATGCTGATCGATGGCCTAACTTGGCGCAAGGGTTTGTATCCGGAACATGATTTAACCCTATATGCCACTGGTCTCAAACACACGATTAAATATCTGTTGTCTGGCACTCGATTTTAATTGTGGGAGTTTGTGGCAATTGGAGAGGTATTATGGCAATTGTAGCTCATTACAAGACCACAAATGTGGTCAAAGATTCGCAACGGATTGTTGGTTATGACGTAGCACGGGCTTTAGCAATTTTGGCGATGGTGATTGTGCACTTCGCATTAACCTTCGTCAACATTGAACAACCGACAACCAATGGCCTGCTCAGTTTGATTGTGCAGTTTTGCGAGGGTCGTGCCGCAGCCTTGTTTGTCGTTTTGGCGGGAGTTGGCTTGAGTTTGATCGCCCGCACCCACGCCAATCCTAGCCCTGAGGCAATTCAAGCCAAACGCTGGACGTTGACCAAACGTGGCCTATTTCTGCTTGGCTTGGGCTTGCTCAACCTCACAATCTGGCCAGGCGATATTTTGCGGGTGTATGGGGTCTCGTTTTTGCTGATTGCTTGGCTGTTTCAAAGCTCAAATCGGCGCATTTTGGGCTTGGCCTTGGGCTTTATGCTGGCCTTTGTTGGCCTGATGCTGCGCTTCAATTTCAACCAAAACTGGGATTGGACAACCCTCGAATATACCAATTTATGGACGATTAAGGGCGGATTGCGTAATCTGTTTTTTGATGGCTTCCGCAGCGTGTTCCCTTGGACTAGCCTGATTTTCTTTGGTATATGGCTTGGCCGCCAAAACGTACAAGTTGCGCAAGTGCGTTGGCGCTTATTTTGGCTTGGGCTAGGCGTGGCACTGGGAGCACAAATTGGATCGATTGGGTTAACCTACGTTTTTAGCAACGTTTGGCCAATATTGGGGCAAGCAGATGCCGAATTATTGTTCAGCACTGGCTCAATTCCACCAATGCCCTTATTTTTGCTCTCGGCAGGTGGCGTGGCCTTGGCAATCATTATGAGTTGTGTACAGCTAAGTGAATTATTTGGTGCTAGCCGCATCATTCGTGGCTTGGCGGCAACTGGCCAATTGGCGCTGACATGGTATATCGGCCATGTGGTAATTGGCTTGGGTGTACTGACCAGCCTTGGTCTGTATCAAAATCAAAGTCTGGCAACCGCGCTATGGTTGGCCTTGGGCTTTTTCGGCTTAGCAGTTGGCTGCTCAGTTTGGTGGAAAGAACGCTTCAAGAATGGCCCATTGGAAACAGTGTTGCGCTGGGCCACCAGCTAAAATCAACAATGCCAATGGCCCATTGGAAACAGTGTTGCGCTGGGCCACCAGCTAAAATCAACAACGCCCCCAATCTTGCCATCGATCGGGGGCGTTGCATCAACTTGGATTAGACTTGGCTATCGGGTTTGATTACAGGCTTGTTAGTAACTGGGTTATCCAACGGCGTATCGACCCCTTCGAGGCGTTTGGCACGCATCAACGAAGCGATGACCGAAATTGTCAACACACCGAGAATCACGCCTAAAGAAATATAGGTTGGGAAGTGATAGAACTTGACAATCAACATCTTTACACCAACGAAGGTCAAAATCACAGCCAAACCATATTTGAGGTAGTAGAATTTATCGACCACCCCAGCCAACACGAAGTAGAGCGAACGCAAACCAAGAATCGCAAAGACATTCGAGGTATAGACCAAGAAGGTATCAGTGGTCACAGCAAAGATCGCTGGAATCGAGTCAACCGCAAAAACTAAGTCGCTGGCTTCGACCAAGACCAAGACCAAGAATAATGGCGTGGCCATCAATTTACCAGCGTGGCGCGTAAAGAAGTGCTCACCATGATATTCTGAGGTAACTGGGAAGATTTTACGCACTAATTTGACGACTGGATTGGTATCTGGGTCGAGGTGAGTTTCGCCTTGGCGAGCCATCTTAATCCCGGTGTAAATCAAGAAACCACCAAAGATGTAGAGAATCCAATTAAATTCTCGAATTAGGGCGGCTCCGACGAAGATCAGGATTGCCCGCATGAGCAATGCACCGAACACACCCCAGAATAAAACGCGGTGTTGATATTTGGCGGGCACTTGGAAATAGGAGAAGATTAGCACAAAGACGAAGATATTATCAACGCTGAGCGATTTCTCGATCACATAACCAGTCAAGAAATCAATTGCGACCTTACCACTTTCAAAGTAAGCTAAACCGCCAGCAAACGCGAGCGCCAGTGAAATCCAGACGACGCTCCAAATTGCTGCTTCTTTGACTGAAACTTCGTGTGAATTGCGATGGAACACGCCCAAGTCGAGCGCCAGCATCGCAAATACAAAGATCGTAAATCCAACCCACGGCCAAATTCCAATATCCATCGAATGCGCCTCCGCTGCTTGTTTTGGCCAGTGGTGCGAGGCATAAAAAAACGCCGCGCAAGACCACACGGCACGAATAAGAAAGAAACGTGTCGTGATGGTCTTGCCGACGTGAACATTCATTGATCACGTGCAAATAGCCGGGAGCGATGAACTCCGTACTGACGACTATTTGCCCCGAAAGGCGGGTGGCTACTCCCCATGCAGTTCGTATTTTGCTACCCATCAACTCTACATTGAGTTAGGTTTGATGTCAAATAGTTTTTTGCAAGCAACGTGCCATGAATAGAGCAAAGACTGTAGGGATCAGGGGTTAGGGGTTAGGGGTTAGTTTTTGTAACCACAAAGCAATAATCATTTTGTGCCGCTTCGTGGTTATATAGAATAGGCATCAGAGATTGAGGGCTAGGGTTAAAGCCAACAGCGCTATAATTCACCATTTTGAATCCTGACTGCTGACCCCTAATCCCTCGCTCTTTGTGCCCTTCGTGTTCTTCGTGGTTAAAAACTGACCCGTGATCCCTCTATTCTGCCGTAACCAACTGCCCATTGATAATTTGCTGGACGCGTAGCTCGGCGTTTTGTAACAATTGATTGCACTGGGCTGCCAGAGCCATGCCGCGTTCGTAGTGGCTCAAGGCTTGTTCCAACGGCAAATCACCAACTTCGAGCGCATTAACCGTTTGTTCCAACTCATGAAAGACCGTTTCATATGCTGGCTTGTTTGACATAATTAATCTCCTTATTGACCACGAATTAAGCCCAATTCGGCACTAAAGCCAGGCCCGAACACCGCCAACAAGCCTAATTCGTCTTTGGCTAGTGGTTGGGCTGCTAAGGCTTGCTGCATCACAAAGAAAATAGTGGCCGATGACATGTTGCCATATTCGCGCAAGACTGCCCGTGAAACTGCCAAATCAGCGTCAGCTAGCTGCAGCGATTCTTGGTAAGCCTGCACGACCTTGGCCCCACCAGGATGCAATAAATAGCGCCCAAGATCAGCTTGACTCAGACCATGTTGGGCCAGAAATTGCTCCAACAAAGGCCGGAATTCCTCGCGCACGATCGAGGGAATGCGCGAGGAGAAAACGACTTCAAACCCCGAATTGACCACATTCCAGCCCATAATTTCGGCACTATCGGGATAGAGATGACTCAGTGTGCCGACAATCTGGCCCAAGCCTGGCTGGCGGGGAGCTACTTGATCGCCTTCGAGTAATACGGCGGTTACGCCATCGCCAAACAGCGACGTGGCAATCAAGTTGCGCTTAGAAAAATCATCGGCGAGATAGGTCAGCGAGCAAAATTCAACATTTATTAACAAGACCCGCTGGTTTGGCTCAGCGCGGAGATAATCGAAGGCCGTGTTGAGACCGCCCAAACCGCCAGCGCAGCCCAAGCCCCAAATTGGCGTGCGGCGCATTTGGCGCGGCATGCCAAGCCGATGGATCAAAAGGGCATCAAGGCTGGGTGCGGCCAAACCAGTTGTGGTCACCACAACCAAATGATCAATATCGTTTGGTGTAAGATCGAGCGGTTGCAAACAGGCTTCAATCGCTTGGCAACTCAAGTTTAGAGCTTCTTCAATAAAAACATTGTTGCATTCAGCAAAACTACGTGGTTCATGCCACCATTCCAAAGGTCGTACCAAGTAGCGCGTATCAATTTGGGCATGCCGAAAAATCGTCAGATAGCGCTGAATTTCGGGAAACGCCGGGGCAAAGCGTTGGGCAACCAACTCTTGCACCGCTCGTTGCGGCACGCAATACTGGGGCACACCTAGCCCAATTGCTTGGATTCGTGGCATCATCGTTCCTATCTACTAGAGGCTGCTTACCCGCTGAAGCAGTTGGCCGTTTAACTATAGCATGGGCTGAATCAGAACACAGAGCGTAGCGCATAGCGTTCAGGGATCAGGGGCTAGGGGTCAGGGGCTAGGGGTCAGTTTTGAAACCATGAAGATCGCAAAGCTATGATTCAACATCCTGAATCCTGACCTCTGAACCCTCATCCCTCGCCCTTTGCGTCCTTCGTGGTTTCGGCCCTTCGTGTTCCTTCGTGGATCAATCGTTTTCTTCATGGTTTTATGCTACTCTATGCACAGCAAATATGGGCTGGTTGGGATCGAGGATAACCATGACAATACGTGAGCATGTTGGATTAAGTGTTGCCCAGTTGGCACAATGGGCCAGCCGCCAATTTGGCTTTGGTGGCGGCACCAATTTACCTGGCCGAATCGCTCGCTGGGTTGCGCCCGATGTCTTACGCCATCAAACTAAGCGCTTAACTGGTGGGGTGGTTTTGGTTTCAGGGACTAACGGCAAAACCACCACGAGCCGAATGATCGCGGCAATTTGTAGCCAACAGGGCCAACCAGCCTTGCACAATCGGGCTGGGGCAAATCTAATTACTGGGCTAACTGCGGCGACACTTGATCTGGGGATTTGGGGTCAGCCTGATTATCAACGGGCCTTATTTGAGGTCGATGAAGCGCATCTGCCTGCGGCGATTGCTGAAACTCAGCCCCGAGTCGTTTTGCTGCTTAACCTCTTTCGTGATCAGCTTGATCGCTATGGCGAGGTTGATACCTTAGCCGCTAAATGGCAAAAAGTGTTGGCTACCTTGCCAAGCACAAGCACTGTAGTCTTGAATGCTGATGATCCTGCCGTCGCCGACTTGGCAACTGGGTTGCAAGCCAAGGTGCTCTTTTACGGCCTTGAAGATGTTCGCCATGGCAATGATGCTTTGCGCCATGCTGCCGATTCGATTTTCTGTCGGCGCTGTGGCCAGCCCTACCACTATGAACCAGCCTATTATGGACATATTGGGCGTTATCATTGCCCGGCTTGTGGCCATCGGCGGCCTGAACCCCAAATTAGCCTACGCCAATTGGAATTGGATGGGACGCGCGGCAGCATCTTACGAGTCGTCTTGGAACAGAATCAAGGCCAGCAAGCACTCGAATTAAATTTGCCCTTACCTGGCCTTTACAATGCGCTTAATGCCTTGGCGGCGATTGCGGCAACCAGTGCCTTGGATATTCCTTTGTTGACGATTCGTGCCGCTTTGGAGCAATTTAGTGCCGCCTTTGGTCGGATTGAACGCTTCGAATATCAACAAAAACAGGTCTTGATGGCACTGATTAAAAATCCAATTGGGGCCAGCGAAACTGTGCGCATGATTACTAGTGGTAGCCAAACGCCGTTGAACTTGCTGCTTGCAATTAACGATAAAATCGCCGATGGAACTGATGTTTCATGGCTTTGGGATGCTGATTTTGAGGCCTTGGTTGGGCATACCCAACGCATCGTTGTTAGCGGTACGCGGGCCGCAGATATGGCTAATCGCTTGAAATATGCGGGAATTGAGCCAGCGCAATTGCAAGTTGAGCCAGATTTGGCCCAAGCCTTTGATCTGGCAATTGCCAACGATGCTGAATTAACCCTGCTGCCAACCTATACGGCCATGCTCGAAATGCGCGAGGTTTTAGTTGATCGTGGTGTGCTTAAGCCATTTTGGGAAAGTTAATCATCAAGGTGGGAGCTGTTTATGCAGGAACAAGCGAATTGTGTGATTATTCGGCCAACTGAACAAAGCGCCTTTGCTGGCAAGCAAGGGCTGGATTATTTTGCGGGGATTGCTGCTGAAACTGCTGGTTCTCAAGCAATTTGTATGCATATGCTGCGCATGCCTGCGGGGGCACGTGCCAAAGCGCATCATCACGAAAGCCATGAAACCGCCATCTATATGTTAAGTGGCACCGTCGAAATGTATTATGGGCATCAGTTGGAGCAGCATGCGGTGGTTCATGCTGGCGAGTATGTGTATATTCCGGCTGGAATGCCCCACTTTCCCTTTAACCCCTACGAGGCCGAGGCCGTGGCGATTATCGCCCGCACCGATCCCCACGAACAAGAAAGTGTGGTGCTGCGCCCTGATCTAGAACAATTTAGGGCTTAACAATTGGCCTCAGAGTACATGGCCTAAACATCGTTATGGGTTGATATTTAATCTCTGACTTGTGAAGCCTATGTTCTATGCTCTATGCTCTATGTTCTATGGTATAATAGCCAGTACCGCATCGCCAAGATGGGGTCATAGCCATTTGCGCCTACTGTAATGACTCTTGATTAGAACCACGCCCTAGCAATTTGGGGCATGGTGGAGAACACAGACCGATATGCCAATTGATGTTAAATCAATTCGACTCGGTGAAACTGGCTTGGAACGTCTGATCCAATGGTTGCGGACATCCAACCAGCCTCAAACGTTAGAAGCGATCACCGCGAAATATGTCGAAATTTTGCGCTCGCTGGTGGTTGAGGAGGAAGGGCGATGAGTAACCCAACCAATGCACCAGCTCAACCAACATGGAATGGCAGCAGCGAGCAGCAAACGCTGGCCGAACGTGCCTTCAATGTGATGATGCTGCAAAGTGCCTTTTTTCCCGAAAATGTTCCGGTTCGTCAAACTGTAGCCAATTTGGCCGCATTTATTGCTAGCCAAGATGGGGTTGATGCAACAGCCTTAGAAGCAAGTATCAGCGCCGCGCTTGAAGCCAATAGCCAAATTTTTCGGCGGATTGACGATGGCGAACGTGTGGTTTATGCCACTACCCGCCTCGGCTACTATACCGAACCGCAAATTGATACACGCCATACGTTTGCCAAACGGCTGCACGAGCCAGAAAATCCCTTGCCAATTGATGATTTGAGCGTGGTGATTACCCGTACTCGCCCAGCTTTAACGACGATTGAGCCAGTGTTTATCTCGGATTACTGGCAACAACGCTCACCAACGACTGGTGAAGAAGGCGAAATTATCAACGTTGCGCCTATTTCTACTAGCAGCGATGTTGAGCTTGACGAAACCTTCGAGGATGAAGTTGAACCAGTTGCCGTAGCACCAGTTGTGGTTGCTCCTGCAGCTGTGGTTGAAGCCCCAACTCCGGTTGTGGCAGCTAATTCAACCACCTTGGTCTTGCCTGGTGGCGCTGCCCTCGATTTTGCCCAATCGGTCGAACATATTTTGGCCGCCCATGGCAGCACATTCCAAGCAGCGTTATCGGCAGCAATTGATAATGACCCACTGCGCCGCATCGTGGCCTTTGGTGATGAATATTTTGCTGAAGAAAACATCCCAACGCTCAGCAAAGGCGATCTGCGCCGCATCCGCGAGTATATCGTGGAGCAAGGCGAGCCAATGCCCGATACATCAATTCTCAGCGATGTCTACTATCGAAATCCCCGCGATAACGATTATGTGACTTTCCGCTTTGCTTTGAACTATCGGCTGAATCGCGAAAAAGATTTTGAATTTGTTGGGGTGCAAGGCGCACGTTTGTGGAGCGCCAAGGGCTTACCAGCAGTTGGCACTAAACGCTTGAAAACCAGCGAGCTTGGTCAGTTTTATAGCTTCCTCGAAGAAACACCTCACTTCGATGATAGCTTGAAGCAAACCAGCCCCGATGATATCAAACAAAACCGCCAATTGAGCCGCTTCCTGAGCTTCTTTGAATGGGAATATGGCGTGTTGCCCTACGATGCAGCAATGAAGGCGCTTTTGCCACAGCCATTGTTGCCCGAACAACGCACCGCCATTTTGCGGATCGAATCGCCACAGCACTATAGTTTCTATTTGGCTGAATTGCGTTACCCAACCGCCAACCGCGGTGGTTGGTTGCATGGCCTCGAAGATTTCTTCAAGGAACATTTGGTGCCAGGCGCATTGATTACGCTTTCGGCGACCGATGACCCAAGCGTTTGGACGCTGCAATATGAAGAAACCAGCGGCGCTGATGTGAAGTTGCTGCAACAAGACGATAAAAAAGGCCGCTATGCCTTCGTCAAGCACACCTTCTACTGCGATGCTGATAACGATTTGATTGCCAGCCAAGAGCGCTTGCCACGGCTCAAGAACATGAAAGTGCTGACTCCAGGTGAACGCCGCCGCTTAGCTACCACTGCTGGCTATGTCTTGGAGCAAGTTGGCCAACCTCGCCCAGGCGATCGGGCTGGCTTCGAGCTGAGCATCGACGATCTGTTCTTGGGGGTCAATGTCCAACGTCCGGCAACTCGCAGCTATTTGCTGGGCGAATTGGCCGAGGAGCAAGATTTCCTCGTCGAGGAAGCGGCAGTTATCTACTTCCCGCCACCCGAAGATGAAACCAGCGTCGAAAACAAAAACTTCGTTGAAGACGATGAATAAAACAAAAACGGCTGAGGCAACCACCTCAGCCGTTTTTTGATCGATCACGATTAATCGTCTTCTTCAACACTCCAAGCATGCACGCCTTGCTTGGTGAATGAGAAGGGTCGTACAGTCACGCCAGCTTCAATCAAGGCCGCTTCGAGTTGCAACCGCTTGCTGAATGGCACGCAGAAACACATAAAGCCACCCCCACCAGCGCCCGATAACTTGCCCCCCCAAGCCCCTTGGCGTAAGGCTAAATCATAAATTTCGTTGACGATTGGCGGCGCGATATGTGGTGAGAAGGCTTTTTTAATTTCCCAAGCATGGTGCAAGAGCTTGCCAAATTCTTTGATCTGGCCACGCCGCAAGAGCTTGGCCCCTTCATCGACCATGGCTTTGGTTTCATCGTGCAGACGCAAGGTTTCGCCCTCGGTCACCCGCCGCACTTGGTCTTGTACCAAATTATGGGTCAAGAGCTTGCGATCACGCACATAGCCAATAATTAAGCATGATTCTAATTCCAACAGGGCATCTTCGCTGGTCGCAACCCGTTCGATAATTACCTGCGAACCACCGAAGTGCTGTACGGCCATGCCGCCAAACACCGCCGTATATTGGTCTTGGCGACCACCTGGAATCCCCAAATCGACTCGTTCGATGCGATAGGCCAGTTCGGCCATTTCGTAGGCATCGAGTTTGAGATGGTAGGCAGTATCGAGCAATTTGAGCATGCTCACCACCAAGGCCGAGGAAGAACCTAAGCCTGAACCTGGTGGCACATCGCTGAACATGGTAATTTCCACGCCATTGATCTCAGGATGCGCATCGATCACTGCTTGGGGCAATGAGAGCTTGCCATCCCATTCACGCCCAGTTACCGCCCGACTAACGGCACTCAGATCAAGTGAGCGAATCGTAATTCCAGGCTGATCGATCGGCTTGAGCATACAGCGCACATATTTATCAATCGTACAATTGAGCACCTTGCCGCCATGTTCTTCGGCATAGGGGCTAACATCAGTGCCCCCGCCGAAAAAACCAATCCGCATTGGTGCTTTGGCTTTAAACAATTTCACACGCTACTCCTTGAGCTATGCCAGAACCGAGCGGCACAGCGATGAGGGTTGGTTATTGGCACAACAAAACGCCATCGCAAGCAATGGCGCTTCATGGTAGCAGATTTTGGCGATCTGCAAGTTTATTCGGCAATTAGCGTAAGCGTTTAGCCTCGTTTAAACCGTGTGAATAGAGATATTGTAGCCATGTCCGGGCATTCCACGCGCCAAAATCGTTGTGCTCAACCACATCGCCAGCTGGTTGCTCAAGCGCAAAGCGTTTGGCTAAGGCGATCGTTTCTTGGCGGGTTGCCTTAAAATCTGCCAGCAACTGAGGCCATGAACGATCCTCGGCTGGCGCATACACATCATATTCATCACGACTAAATGGCTCACCAAAACAAACTTTGAGCCGTTGTGATCCCCAACGTTCGATGCCCACGATATGGCGTAATTGTTTGCGATTTTCGGGTAGATCAGCAGCATTACTCGCTCGCTGCTCAATCGTTGTGCCACTTTCAGTCAAGAGCTTCTCGTAATCGCCATAGGAACGTTGTTTGGATGGACGGATGAAGAACAAATAGGAAACCACCTTCAGAATCAAATTTCGCATAGCACCCTCATTGCATAGGATTTGGGGCTAATAGTAGCTTAAATTGAGAACATAGAACATAGAACATAGAGCATAGAACATAGAACATAGGAGTTGGGGATTGGGTGTTGGGGGTCGAGGCAAGGATTCAGGGGCCAACTTTATAACGCAGATGCGCAGAGTGATGGAGGGGCCAGAGATCGGGGATCAGGGGTCAGGAAATGCGGGGGTGAAACAGGAAATAGCTAGGGCATAGCAGAATAATCACATCCATCTGTGTCAATCTGTGGCCAAAAGCTCAACTTCGTGTCCTTTGTGGTTTCGGCTCTTCACATTCTCGACATCCCAAACCCAATCCTTACGTACCACAATAGTACTTTATGGCTACATCCCCCCTTTGTTTAGGCAGATTGTTGAGGCGAATGACGAAATTGTACGCTATAAGCCACTAAAACGACGAAAAAACTCGACTTATTGAGTAAAGTGTTGGAATTGAGGCTTAAATGGGTGATTTATTAAAATTTTTTGATGACACATATGGGGGAAGCGGGGTGCTATCAAGCTATGGACTGTCGCTTGATTGAATCAATGGAATAAGCTTGGTATGATACATCCAGAGTAATCGAACTGAACATCGTAGTCGCCCAGCAACCTAACATCGTCGTAGTACACATCATCGCACATCGTCGCACCAACCAAACTCGTTGCAGCACTCATCGCACTACTACATTGCAGCACGACATTCCAGCACGTTGTCGCATCGTTCTAGCTCATTGCACTCGACATCGCACTACCATCGCACATCGCAGCCTTTCAGTTTGATGCTCGACCATTCTCAATCTGGGACTTCCAGAGTAAGCCGAGGCGGCATTTACCGCCTCGGTTTTTTGTTGTTTACAATTTCCCGACCACATGGCCAATACTGATCTCGTCGATCAGCACATGGCTGGGTTGGCTCAAAATATGGGCGACCGCGTTGGCAACTTCGCTGGCTTGCAACATATTTTGGCGGTTCCAACTGCCCGCCACGTCGTTCCACAAGGCAGTATCAACCGCCGCCGAAACGACTGCCGTGACTCGTACTCCCTGCGGGCGTAGCTCCTCGCGTAAAGCCTGTAAAAAGCCCATCAAGCCAAATTTGCTGGCTGAATATGCCGCCCAACCTGGAAAACCACTCTTGCCAGCAATCGACGAAATCGCAATAATTTGGCTGCCAGCCTTGAGATAGGGCAAGGCCGCTTGGCATACCAAAAAGCTAGCAGTTAAATTTACATCTAACGATTGTTGCCATTGTTGCAAACTTAACGTGCCAACATCGGCCACATGAGCCACGCCAGCCGCCAAAATCAGCCCATCGATTTGGCCTTGGCCTGCTTGCTGCGTCAGATCAATCGCCTGTTGCACAATCGCTGGATCGCTAGCGTTGCCAACTACCACCTGCGCCGTGCCACCAGCCCATTGGATTTCAGCGGCAACTGCTTGCAATTCAGCTGCGTTGCGTGCCAGCAAGATCAGCTGGTTATTGGCAGCACAAGCCAAGGCAATTGCGCGGCCAATCCCACGGCCAGCCCCAGTAATCACAATTGTTTTAGTCATCGGAAAAATTCGCCGTGATATGACCCATAAATTCAGCGCGAATTTGCGGATCGGTTTTAAACACACCTTGCAACGATTGGGTGATCATGCGAGCGTTGGCCTTTTTAACGCCGCGAATCATCGAGCACATATGCGCACCTTGTACCACCACCGCTACGCCGCTCGCATCGATCGTTTGCGCCACAAAATCGGCGATCTCGCGGGTTAGGCGTTCTTGCACTTGCAGCCGTTTGGCAAACATATCGACAATCCGTGGGATTTTCGAAAGCCCAAGCACTTTGCCATTCGGCACATAGGCAACGTGGGCTTTGCCCCAAAATGGCAGCATATGATGTTCGCACAGCGACGAAAACTCAATATCACGCACCAAGACCATTTCGTTATATTCGACCGTAAAAATGGCATCGTTAATCAACGCCACCGGATCAGTATGATAACCAGCGGTCAGCTCGCTAAACATTTTGGCAACCCGATGTGGGGTGCGTTGCAAGCCCTCACGATCAACATCCTCGCCGAGACCTTCGAGAATGGTTCGCACGGCGGCTTCCATATCTTCGCGCACTGCTGGTGCTGAGTTGCCATTGAGTCCATTGCCAGAGTAAATAAGCGTCATCTGATCCATCCTTTGCATTAGTAGTTCCAGAACCTCATCCACGATTCAGGGTTGCCGCTGCTCAATGCTGGCTGAGCGGATAATCAAACACATTATTGGCGGTTTCCCATAGCCGCAAATGCTTTAATTGCGAGCCAAACAAGGCTTCGAGGCGTTGCCACAGCACCACCACAATATTTTCAGCAGTCGAGGGCTGTTCGGCAAATTCGGCAACCTGATAATCAAGATGACGATGATCCCAGTTGTCAAGCACACTCTGCACACGCCGATCCATATCCACCAAATCAATCACCATGCCGGTTTGGGCATCAATCAGACCATCAACTGTAACCTCTAGTTGATAATTATGGCCATGACCATTGGGATTATTACACTTTCCATAGATTTCACGATTGGCCTCATCGGTTAAGCCTTGGGCATGCAAGCGATGCGCCGCTGAAAATTCATAGCGCCGATTAAATGTCGCTTGCTGTTGCTGCCCAAAATATTCAGCATACAAATCGCTATTTTCATACAAACGTAATTTAGCTAAACGTACTCCTTTAGGCAATTGCGGCTCGATCAAGCCCCATAAAACCCGTACCAGATTTTCGGTTGTCGGAATCACTTCACGAAAGTAGGGGGTATCCTCATTGAGATGTTTATGATCAAACTGGTCTAACACCGTTGTTACCAGGCGCTTCAACTCAACCATATTCATAACCATCCCAGTGATCGGGTCAACCGCCCCAGCAACCGTCACAAATAACTCGTAGTTGTGACCATGACCATAGCGATTGGTACATTTGCCGAACACCGCCTCATTTTGTTCTAGGCTCCACTCCTCGCGCCAATAGCGATGCGAAGCCGAAAAATTAAAGCGCCGTGTTGCAAAAACATCCATGGGCAATTCATCCTTATTTTAACTACCAATCCCCCAGCTAACGATCACGTAGTTTTTATTATGCCATTGAAATTCATACGTCTCAATGTTTTTTAAGGATGAACTTGTTACATAGAGGGATGAGGGGCCAGTAGTCAGGGATCAGTTTTTGAAACCGCAAAGGAAAAGCATTGATCCACGAAGGATACGAAGTAAGACAAAGGGCCGAAACCGCGAAGCACACGAAGCGTGCGAAGGCTGCTTATGCCAAAGCCCTAGCCCCTGATCTCTAGCCCCTGATCCCCGACCCCCAACAACCGATCCCCTATCCCCAACTCCTATGCTCTATGTTCTATGTTCTGCGTTCCTATGTTAAACTAGCCGCATCGTATGCTCAACCAAAATAACAACGCCGTTGTTGTGCCAAACTGAGGAAACAATGACACAGAACGAAGCAATTGTGGTGCTTGATTATGGCTCACAATATAGTCAATTGATTGTGCGGCGGGTTCGTGAAGCGGGCGTTTATAGTGAGTTAGTGCGGTTCGATGCCGACGAGGCTGCGGTTGCTGCGCTCAATCCCAAGGGCATCATTCTTTCGGGTGGGCCGAATAGCGTCTATGCCGAGGGTGCGCCGCAACTGCCAGCATGGGTTTTGGCCAGCAACCTGCCTGTGTTGGGCATTTGCTATGGTTTACAATTGCAGGCCCATCATTTGGGCGGCAAAGTCGAGCCTTCCAACGACCGCGAATTTGGCCATGCCGTGATTACCATTACCGCTGAATCGCCACTATTAGCCGATATTCCGACCGAACATTCGGTTTGGATGAGCCACGGCGATCGCTTGGAAACCCTGCCTGCTGGCTGGCATCCAATCGCGGTCAGTCCTAACTCGCCGTATGCCGCCGCTGCCGATGAAGATCGACGCTGGTATGGCTTGCAATTTCACCCTGAAGTCGTGCACTCACCCTATGGCAAGCAAGTGTTGCACAATTTTCTCTACCGCATTTGCGTGTGTGCTGGTAGTTGGCAGCCCAGCCACTTTATCCAAGAAGCAGTTGAGCGAATTCAGCAGCAAGCGCCCAGCGGCCAAGTGATTTGTGCGCTCAGCGGCGGGGTTGATTCGGCGGTAGCGGCCTTGTTGGCGCACCAAGCCATCGGCGAACGCTTGACCTGTATTTTTGTCGATAACGGGTTGTTGCGCCGTGGCGAGGCCGAGCAAGTTTCACGCACCTTCCGCGATCACTTCCAGATTGAATTGATTACGGTTGATGCCGCTGAAGAATTTTTGGCAGCCCTGGCAGGCGTGACTGACCCTGAGCAAAAACGCAAGATCATTGGCGAAAAATTTATTCGAATTTTCGAGCGCGAAGCCCGCAACCTCGATGACGCGGCCTATTTGGTGCAAGGCACGCTCTATCCCGATGTGATCGAATCGACAGCGCCAGATCGCAATGTGGCAGTCAAGATCAAAACCCATCATAATGTTGGCGGCTTGCCCGACGATATGAAACTCAAAGTGATCGAGCCATTACGCATGTTGTTTAAGGATGAAGTGCGAGCAGCTGGTTTGGCCTTAGGCTTGCCCGAAGATTGGGTCTGGCGGCATCCCTTCCCTGGGCCTGGTTTGGCGGTGCGTTTGCTAGGCGCAATTAGCTTTGAGCGCTTAGAAACCTTGCGCCATGCCGATGCGATTTTCCTTGAAGAATTGCGGGCAGCAGGTTTGTATCGCGCTACCCAACAAGCCTTTGCGGTGTTATTGCCAGTGCAAAGTGTCGGGGTGATGGGCGATTATCGCACCTATGCCGATACCATTGCGATTCGTGCAGTCAGCACCGAAGATTTTATGACCGCCGATTGGGCACGTTTGCCCTACGAATTGTTGGCCAAAGTCTCGAGTCGCATCGTTAACGAGGTGACGGGAGTCAATCGAGTGGTGTATGATATTTCATCAAAACCACCAGCCACAATCGAATGGGAATAATCTAAAAGCCCAGTCATTCTAGCAGCAGCATCGGCCACTTCGGTGGTCGATGTTGCCAAAAGAGCACTATGAGCGATTTGCATCAATTAGTTTTATTAACCAAGTTGGCAGCTCCCCAAATTCCTAGCACGTTGGTTGAGCGCCAGCATGTGCTTGATCGCTTGGCCTGTCGTGGGCGAGTGAGCTTAATTACCGCCAGTGCTGGTAGTGGCAAAACCACCTTGCTCAGTAGCTTGGCCAATGCTCGCCAGCGGGTGGCTTGGCTCACCCTCGATAGCAACGATAATGATGCAATTCGCTTTGCTCGCTATTTAATTGTGGCCCTGCAAACGCTAGAGCCAATGCTTGGCCGTAATGCAATGGCGCTGTTGAATGGCTTACAACAACCAGCGATTGAAGCGGTTTTGACCTTATTGATCAACGAAATTAGTGTGGCCCAGCCTGCCCCGATGCTGCTCGTGCTCGATGATTATCATTGGATTGATGCTCAGGTTGTGCATCGTGCCTTGGCTTGGCTGATCGATCAATTGCCTGCCCAACTCCACCTGATTATTGCTAGCCGTAGTGTGCCGCCCTTGCCCTTGGGTCGTTGGCGCGGCAAAGGCTATTTGACTGAGCTTGATGCCAGTGTGCTGCAATTCAATTCAGCTGAAACTGCCCAATTATTAGCGCAAACCCTTGGCGATTTGCCTGATCAAAGCACAATCGATTGGCTGACTGAACGCACCGAGGGCTGGGTCGCTGGCATTCAATTAGCCGCACTTTCGGCCAAGGATCGCGCCAATGTGCAACAAATATTGAGCGGATTTAGCGGCAGCCATCGTTATATTTTCGATTATTTGGCCGAAGAAGTGCTTGATCAGCTTGATCCAGCGACGCTTGAATTTCTGCTGGCTACCAGTATTGCCGAGCGTTTGACTGGAGCTTTATGCGACCAACTGCTGGATTGGCAGCCAGGCACTGGGGCGCAGATGTTGGCGCAATTGGCCGATGCTCAGCTCTTTTTGGTGGCGCTCGATGATGAGCGACGCTGGTATCGCTATCACCATTTATTTGCCGAATTTTTGCGTTTTCGGCTCCAGCAGCTTGATCCACAAGCGCCTGCCGAATTTTTGCAACGTGCCAGCGCTTGGCATGCGGCCAACAACGATCTAAACAGCGCAATCAACTATAGCCTTGCGGCCAACGATCATCAACAAGCCGCCAACTTGATTGCCCAGTTTGGCCGTGATGCCTTGATGCGTGGCGAAGCTTTGAGCGTGCGCAGTTGGCTCACGCGGTTGCCAGCGATTCAGCTTAGCCAATCGAGCCATTTGGCCTTGATTGCTGCTTGGTCGCAACTATTGACAGTTGATATTTTAGGGATTGAAGAACATCTCCAACAGGCTCGTGCCCATCTCGAAGCCTTGCCCCAAGCTGAACAAGCGCGAGCCAACGCCGAAATTGCCACAATCGAGGCGGTGCTGTTACGCTTTGGCGATAACATCGAGCATTCGATGCAGCATTCGCAGGCCGCGCTCGAACTAGTTGAACACGACGATTTAGTATTACGCGGGATTTTATTGGGCAATTTGACGGTTTCGGCGCGTTTGACTGGCAACTTAACCATTGCCGTGGCCGCAGCTAGCGATGCAGTTGCGATCAATCAGCGTAGCGGCAACACCTTTGCTATGCTCTTGGCAATCGCCGATCTTGGCCAGATTCAGGCCCAACAAGGCCATTTACGCAAAGCTGCCGCGACCTATCGGCGTGGCATCGAGCTAGCCAGCGAACGTGGTTGGCATCAAGTGCCAGCCTTGGGCTTGATTCATGTTGGCTTGGGCGAAGTTTGCTACGAATGGAATCAGCTTGAGGAAGCCCAAATTCATGCTGAACAAGCGATTGCCATTGCTCAAATTAATGGCTATTTGGATATTGCCACCGATGGCTATCGTTTGCGGGCGCGAGTTGAGCATGCCAACAACGAGCGGCGCAGCAGCCAAGCCTCAATTGAGCAGGCCTTGCATTTTGCCCAGCGCAACAATGTTGGACGCTTTATCAACGAAGTTCAAGCCTCGCAGGCGCGGATGGCCTTGATTTTGGGCGATGTAGCGACAGTGCGGCGCTGGGCGCAGACCGTGCAGCAAACGACATGGCAATGGCAGCAGGTTAGCGCGGCCAATACCTACGCCCGCTGGTTGATTGCCAATAACGATCCAGCTCAAGCTTTGCAATTAGCCCAAGCATTGCTCGAACAAACGCTCAAATTTGGGGGCAATCGGCTTGAATGGCTGCTAACGTTGGCCCTCGCCTATGCCGCCCAACATAATCTCAAGCCTGCCCAAAGCCAGCTAGAGCAAGCCTTGGCGATCAGCGAACAAGAAGGAGCCTTGCGCACATTTATTGATGCTGGTGCTGGCTTGGCCCAATTGCTGCGAGAAGGCACAAGCTATGCGGCGCAACGCGCGGCGATTGTGGCGGCAATGCTGCAACAAAGTAGCACCGCCAGCGCCGCCCAAAGCCTCAACGAACCACTGAGCGAACGTGAAATCGAAGTGCTGAAATTATTGGCTTTAGGCCATAGCAATGCTGAAATTGCCGAGCGCTTGGTCATTGCTATTGGCACAGTTAAACGCCATGTCAACAATTTGCTGGGCAAACTGAATGCCCGCAGCCGCACCGAAGCCGTAGCCATCGCCCGCGACGAAGGCTTGCTGCATTAACAAATCAAGACAATGAGTGAAGGGAGAACACTATGGGGCATCGAGCCAATTTAGTTATCGTGACCGAAAACGGCTATGAGCTTTACTATGATCATTGGCTCGCCAATACCTTGCCGTTTCAGGTTTTTTGGGGGCCAGAGCATGCGCTCAAGTTGATTCGCCTGCAAGCCCAACGCGAGCCTGATCAATGGACAAATCCTGTGTTTGCTGAAGGCGGAATCTTAATTGATCCGTTCGAGAAGGTTGTTCTGCTCTTTGGTGGCACGTATATTTCGTGGGATCTCTCGTTCCAAGCAGTTTTTATCGAATGTATGGGTTACCGATGGCCTGGCTGGACAATTCAATGGGCACATCGTGAACTGTATGATATTGCTGATTATCTTGGAATTCTATACGATTTTTGCCAGCGATTCCCGCCTAAAGAACTAGCTGCCACTTTTTTCGCTAATGCCAAAAAACCAACGTTTGGATTAATTTCACTGGATGAGCGCTATTCTATTTTATTAAGTATCCGATTTAATGATGATAAGGTATATTTCTTTCCTTTAGACGACCGTATAAACGATTTGCTCTACAGTAATCTAGCAGATTTTGATGTTTTGCAACAGCATTTAATTTATCAGGAATTTGATCTGGCAGTGAAGTATGAGGAGTTGGTTGACTGTTTGCATCTTGATATGCAACAACAACAAATCCATGTATGGGACCCATCACTGGATATAAATCTCCATTTTCCACCACATCATTGGCAAGGCTGGAGCTTACAGCACCATGGCGGTGATTTTAGCTCCTATGCATCCATCGTGAGTCAACGAGTAAAACTACCAAATATCGACTATGCTCATCGTTTCGAATGGCTACGTTATGAACTGTTACAAGACCAGCGTAACGGAGCATATTACTCGATCTTGCGTGATCTTAGCCAAGATCATGATCAGTCGATTAAATTACATGCTAATACCTTGTTGCATCGCGAATATCACTTGCCCTTGGAACAACGCGAGATATTATTGGCAGAGACCGAAGCAGTATTTCGCCAAGCACATGGTCTATAATACCAATGTGATTAATCGGAGGGCTTGGCGATGCGAGCGGCTGTATTAACCGGATTTTTAGGAACTGGCAAGACGACCTTGTTGTTGGCGGTTGCCAATGCCTTGGCCGATCGTGGCGAGTATGTGGCGATTATCGAAAACGAGCGTGGTAGCGTCGGCATCGATGGGCGCTATCTGCAATCGCAGGGCATGACCGTGCGCGAGTTGCGAGCGGGCTGTGTTTGTTGCGATTTGGCCTTGCCCTTGCAAATTACGGTGCAACGCTTGAGCGAACATTATGAGCCAGATTGGCTGCTGCTCGAAGCTAGCGGCATTGCTAAGCCCGAATTGCTCAAAGCCAGTTTGCAACACCCGATGATTAGCCAGATCAACTGGCGCTTTATTGCTTTGGTCGATCCGGTGCGCTTTGGTAAAATGTGGCACGATAGTTATGGCTTGGGTCAATTATTGCGCGGCCAAATTAACATCGCCGATGTGATTGTGTTGCCCAAAAGCGATTTAGTTGAGCCAAGCGTGCTTGAGCATGTCGCAGCCGAGATTCGCAGTTTGCGCCCCGATGTGCCAGTAATTCCGTTTACCGCTGATGATCCGGCGGCCACAACCTTGATGGTGCGGGCATTTAGTGAGCCACTGCGCTAGAGGAGCCAGAGCATGCTAGAAATTGGCGCGGCAACTATTGTTGCTCAACTCGCAGTTTCGCCAACAACCTCAATTCAAGCGCTATTTGAGGCCGCCTTACAAGCTGCCGATGAGTGCATTTGCACCGCTGCGCCTGAGTGGTTGGGCCATTGCAAATTGCTGTTGGATACAGGTGATCAAGTTTGTTATGTTTCGCGAACTGAGGCCAACGGGCATAATTCGTGGAGCAACCCACCCAAACCCTTGGATGCTACGACCAAGGCTGAGGTTACAATCTATATTGCGGTCTATGGCATTGATGATCGCCATGCGCAACTAGCGGCTCAAGCAGCCCAAACTATGCTCACCGCATTAATGTGATTCGCGTTCGCGGCTAATATAGCGTTTTTCATATTCTTGGGTGGTGCAGAGGCTGTGCAAATCAGGGCCACGATCAAGCCAAACGAAGCCATCAAGATGATCCATTTCGTGCTGAATAATGCGTGAGAGGCTGCCACTCGCTTCGATCCGTTGTTCCTCGCCCGCCAACGTATAGGCGACCACGGTTACCCCAAGTGGGCGTTGCACCAACCCCCAAATGCCAGGAAAGCTAAAACACGATTCATAGCGCTCATCTTCCTCACGGCTCCAGCGCTCGAAACGCGGGTTAACTAGCACTAAATTGGTGTCAGGGGTATCGATCAAAATCAAGCGTTTGAGCACACCAATTTGGGGTGCGGCAATACCTCGGCCATAGCCAATTCGTTGGCGCATATCGGCCAAGGTATCGCGCATATCATTCAAAATGCGGGCCACTTCGGGGCTAGTTGGGTCGGCAAATGGAGTTGCTGGCTGGCGTAACAACGGATTTCCAAGCTCGATCAGTGGGACAACCGCCATAGCAGGCTCCTTGATTCGGTTAAAAAAGTTTGAAACGGCTAAACGCCCAGCCTTGAAACAACAATAAGCCCCCAACCACCGCAAACACCAAGGGATAGGCAATTTTGACAATATCCATGGCGATTACTACACCCGCCCAAAGTAAAATAACCGCCCCAACGATCAGGCTCATTCGGCCAAACAAACGGCGTAGGTCGGTCACGCGGCCTGTTTTGTTGGATAAAAAGGTGGTGGCTGCGGCCATCCAGATGATGCCGCAGCACATGAATACTGCTGGAAGTGCCAGAATAATTGGTCGCATTACTTCATCTTATCCAAAATAGTTTGCAATTCGGATTGATCAACATAGGCCACTGATTCTAACCCATCTTGCAAAACTTGGCGAGCCTCGTCGATATCGCCTTTGGCTTGATAGCAATAGGCTTTGCCAATATAGGCATTTTTCAACGAGGGATTATAATCGAGCGCCGTACTATATTGATCGATCGCTGCATCATAATCTTTGTTATTGTACAAGATATTGGCTTTGCCGAGGTAGGCCGTTGCATAATCGGGCTGGAGATTAATCGTTTGTTCGTAGAGCTTCAACGCTTCATCGTAGTAGCGCGTGTCGTAGTAGGTATCGGCTAAGCCAGCAATCGCATTTGGATATTCAGGATCGCGTTCCAAGGCCTTTTTGAAGGTTGCGATGGCTTTGTCAGTATCTTTGGTGTCGTAGAGATAGACATAGCCCAAATCGACATAGACTGATAGCCACGATGGAGCTTCGGCTATCGCCGCTTCATAATCGCGAATTGCTGCTGCATAATCGCTCTGTGGGTCGCTAGAGTTGTTACGACCCAGCCACCAGTTGGTCAATGCTCGTCCATTCAAGGCGTTGGGGTCACGCTGGTTACGCTCAAGCGCTAGGTCAAAAAACTGCTGAGCTTCTTCATATTTACGCTCGTAAATTTGCGTCCAACCCTTGCCGGCAAAGGCCAAACCATAATTCGGGTCAAGCGCTAGAGCATCATCGAATGATTGATAGGCCTTTTCAAAGCGCTGAGCTGCGGTTTCATCTTCGCCGAGGTGCAGGGCAACCCGCGCTTGTTCGGCATAAAAATAGCCAATATTATTACGCAGCAACGGCAATTGCTCTTGCAACCCAATCGCCCGATTGAAATTATCAATGCCATCGACGACAAATTCTTTGCCAGCGCCAGCGTCGCGGCTGGTTTGATCTTGGTAGGTGACCCATTGAACATAGCCTTTGGCGCTGTAGGCCATCGCTTGCTCAAAGCGCGAACGATTGGTCGCAAGCTCAATCGCTTTATTGGCATCGGCCAAGGCTTCGGCCAGCAAATCTGCATCGCCTTGCTCGTTGCCGACATCAGCTCGTGCAGTAGCTCGTGCCATATAGGCTAAAGGATGATTCGCATCCAAACGCACGGCTTCTTCGGCTTCAGCCAAAGATTCATTAAATTGACGATTATCGGAATGCACTTGGCTGAGCCAAGCATGAGCGCTAGCTTGGTTGGCATCAATTGCAATTGCTTGACGAATTGCTTGATCCGCATCAGGCGTTTGGCCACGCATCAGATAGGTAATGGCTAGTTTTTCGTGGGCCTCGAAGCTCTCATCATCAGCAGCGGTTGCTTCTTTGTAGAGATTGATTGCTTCGATCAAGCCGCCACGGCGTTCAAAGGCAGCATCGCCTTGCGCAATAATATCTTCGGCATCACTGCCAGAAGCCAAAATCACCCCAACTACAACTGCTACCAATAGCAAAACCCCTACACCAACCCAAATCGTCAATTTTTGTTTGTTACGCAGAACTGAGGTAGCACCTGTATAGGCAACTGGGCTGGGTTGGCTAATTGGCTGTTGGTTATATTGCGCTGGCTGGGCTGCATTTGGCATGATTGCTGGCCGAGTAGCTTGGGTATTGGCCGCGACATAGCCATCATAGGGCGATTGGCTATGAATCACCACTTGTTGATTGCTGGGATTGGTCGGTGGATAATTCGGCATTACCTGCTGATTGCTCACTGGCGTTGGCGGGTAATGTGGCGCAACTGGCTGTTGATTGCTCAGCGGCGTTGGCGGGTAATGTGGCGCAACTGGCTGTTGATTGCTCACTGGCGTTGGCGGATAGACCTGTGGGCTACTCGGTGGCGTTGGCGCATATTGGGCTGGCTGATTTTGGGCAAACGGTGTTGTCGCAGGGACATTTGGCCGTGCACCATTGCTTGCTTGCCGCAAAGCCTCGAAAAAAGCCGCCGCCGTTGGATAACGTGCCTCAGGCGTGCGAGCCAACGCCTTCATCAAAACATCTTCGACCGCCGATGGCATGGTCGGAATCAGATCGCTGGGAGCGCGTGGTGCACGAATAACCCGCGCCAAAAGCACAGCCTGGGCATTATTGGCGACAAATGGCATCTGCTTGGTCAGCATTTCGTAAGCCATAACCGCCAAGGCATAAAGATCGCTGGCAGCGCCAACCGTCAAGCCCTGAGCCTGCTCAGGCGACATATATTCCGGCGTGCCCATCACTGTGCCAACTTGAGTTAAGCCCGAATCGCTGCTCCCACCACGAGCCAAGCCAAAATCGGTCAGGTAAACCCAGCCTTCTGGCGTGAGCATCACATTCGAAGGCTTGATATCGCGGTGAATGACACCCTTGCGGTGGGCATAATCGAGCGCCTTGCCAACTGGCTCAAGCAACTCCAGCACCCGATGAACCGACATTGGGGCTTCTTGCTCGATATTTTCCTTGAGCGTATTGCCCTCAATATATTTCATGACGATGTAGTAAAAGCCTTCAGCTTGGCCAACTTCGTAAATTGGCACAATATGGCTATGTTCAAGCCCTGCGGCGGCCCGCGCCTCTTGCTGGAACCGCGCAATATAGCTTTGATCAAATGTCATCTCTGGTGGCAACAATTTGAGCGCCACAGTACGATTCAGGTTTTCTTGGTAAGCACGATAAACCATGGCCATGCCGCCTTGGCCAAGTTTATCGACAATTTTGAAATGATTAAGCATGCGCCCAATCAACTGGGGATCTTGCATATAAAAAGACCTCACAATAACTCATTGTGTCGGCTCAGTCTAGACGATCTCAGGGCTTTTGTGAATAGTTGGGCTGGCTTGGCAAGCTGAGATTCTGCTGAGAGTATGTTGGCGCTTCTACGTGATTGCGCATAGTGACGTTGCAAGCGCTGCAATTAAATGGTGATTGCTAGCACAATCTCTGCCAGCGTTCGCTTATTTGTGCCAACTCAGCGTTAGCAAGCGTGGCGCTTGATTGGCATCATCGGCATGCCAATATTCGTGCAATTGGCTGAGTTGTAAGCCGTGCTTCGTGGCAGCTCGCCCAAAATCACTGATATGATGAGTAAACGCTGGAACTTCAATTTGGCCGTGCTGGCCTTGAAAACGCGCCTGCGAGCCTTGATATTGGCGAAATGGATGTAGTTCGGAGATCAATAATTGACCATTAGTCTTGAGCACTTGGCTGGCTTGGGCAAAAAAGTGATCGAGATCAGCTAAATGTTCAAGCACCAAATTGGTTACGACTAGATCGAAATAAGCACTGGCAACGGGCCATGCTTTGGTTAAATCAGCTTGCTGAAACTGCACATGCTGAGCATTAATTTTGCTGCGTGCTTGCTCCAACATGCCGCTTGAAAAATCTAGTGCCACAACTGCTGCGCCAATTGTGCTAAAAAACTGGGTATTTTTGCCAGTACCACAGCCCAACTCCAAAATTGCTTGATAGCGCTGGCCTTGCAAAAGCTGTTGCATCACCTGTTGATCAAGGTCGCGAGTGCGGTTGTGATCGCTATCGTAGCTGCTAGCCCATTGGTTATAGGCCTGTTGAATTGACATTGCTTTGCTCCTGTATCAAGCCTTGAGCATAGCAGTGGCAATGATCTACAACATCGGCCCTATGATGCACTTTAAAGCCCAATCGCAGACCTAGTTGGCCTGCGATCAGAAGCTTGGAAGGCAATTGTAATTTAGACGAAGGCTGGTACGCCGGTAATTTCGCGACCAACGACGAGGGTATTGATTTCGTTGCTGCCTTCGTAGGTATACACCGCTTCCATATCGGCAAAATGGCGGGCGATATGGTTTTCGAGCAACAAGCCATTGCCACCAAAAATTTCGCGGCCTAGGGCTACAATTTGGCGTGCTTTGGCTGAATTGTTCATCTTGGCTAGTGACGATTGACCATCGGTCATCAAGCCTTGGTCACGCAAGACGCTCAAGCGCCAAGTGGTTAATTCCATCGCCACCACTTCTGCCAGCATTTTAACTAATTTTTCTTGAATTAATTGGTAGCCAGCGATTGGCTTGCCAAACTGTTTGCGTTCTTGGCTATAGCGCAAGGCCATTTCATAGGCAGCTTGAGCGTGGCCCACGCCTTCCCATGCTACGCCAAAACGGGTGTTGGCCAACACAACCGCTGTATCTTTGAATGATCGCGCTTTTTCGAGGCGATTACTGGCCGGAATTCGACAATTTTCGAGCTTGATTTCGGCATTCCATAGGGCGCGTTTGGCAATTTTGCCATGCATCACAGTTGCTTCAAAGCCTGGAGTACCTTTTTCGACCAAGAAGCCCGTCACTTGGTTGGTGGCCTCATCGCGTGCCCAAACAATAATTACATCGGCAAATGAGGCATTGCCAATCCAGCGTTTTTGGCCGTTGAGCACATAGTGGTCGCCATCCAGCCGTGCAGTAGTTTGAATATGCGAAGCATCTGAGCCGTTATCTGGCTCGGTCAGGGCAAATGCCCCAATTTTTTCCATCGAAGCCAATTTGGGCAACCAATGTTCTTTTTGGGCTTCCGAGCCGCAATAATAGATGCTCGACATCGCCAAGCCGCTGGTTACGCCAAAAAAGGTACAAACTGAGCCATCAACTTTGGCCATTTCGGCAGCAACCAAGCCAGTTGCCACGCTCGATAAACCTGGGCAGCCATAGCCCTGAATCGTGCCGCCACAGACTTTGAGTTCAGCTAACTTGGGAATTAACTCGAACGGAAATTCGCCCTTCTCCCAATATTCGTTGATGATCGGCTTAACTTCACGCTGCATAAAGCCACGCACCCGATCACGTACTTCACGCTCTTCAGGCGTTAACAGCAAATCAAATTGGTAGAAGTCCAAGGCGGGGTCGGCGGTGTGCTCTTGCATCGTCATTGATGGATTCTCCTTATATGATCTTGCGTCGGATCGAGGATGACGCACTGCGTTATTTACTATACCACACTTTTTGAAAATCAAAAGGCAGAAGTCAAAAGTCAAAAAATGACAGGAATGAGGAGCTAGGGGCCAGGGATCAGGTGCTAGATAGCGAAGGATCATCCATCAAATCTGTGGCAAAAAAACAAACCTTCGGGCCTTCGTGTACTTCGCGGTTTCAGGCCTTCGTGCTCTTCGTGCTCTTCGTGGATCAAGATTTTAACGCAGAGGCGCAGAGAGATGGGCTATAGGCGATTGGCTATTGGAAGATCAATTTGTGAAATTCGTGCAATTCGTGGCAAAAAAACAAACCTTCGCGGCCTTCGTGGGCTTCGCGGTTTCATTCCTTCGTGTCCTTCGTGGATCGGCCTACTGACCTAAATCGCGCAGACGTTCTTCGGCTTGTAAGCGCCAACGATCATCGGGGCTGGCTTGTTGGCTGATCAAGCGATAGGCTTCACGCGCTAGATCGATTTGGTTGGCTTCTTCGGCAGTTAGGCCTTGGTAGTAGCGGGCCTCATGAAAATTGCCATTCAAACTCAAGGCTCGTTCAAACGATTTAATCGCATCATTAGTACGGTTTTGGGCGCGATAGGTTCGGCCAAGCCAATACAAAGCGGTTGGGTCATTTTGGTTGCGCCGCACCGATTGATCGAGCGCTTCTTCGGCGGCTTGTAGGTTGTTTTGGCTGAGATACAGTTTGCCTTGCAAATATAATGCTTCGCTATTTTGCGTATCCAATTGGGCAGCCCGACCATAATCGCTAATCGCGGCGGCCATTTGGTTTTGGCGCTCGTTGAGTTTACCGCGCTCAAACAAGGCCCGCGCATCGTTTGGCCGATAATTCAAAGCTCGATCAAGCAAACGCCGCGCCTCAGCATCGTATTCAGCAGCCTGCGCTGGATCATAGGCATAGCTGTTAATCGCCATGTTGCAATAAGCCCGGCCAGCCCCAAACAAGGCCTCAGCATTATTCGGGTCAGTCGCCAGCACCAGATTAAATTCATCAAGTGCCCGTTCATAGAAACCTTGCTCAACCAAGGCCTGGCCCAGCCAAAAATGGGCATTAGTGCTATTGGGTTCGCGGGCGAGGGCTTGATTATAATAGCCAATCGCCACTTGCCACTCGCCCCGATCGGCGGCAGTGCGGCCTAAACCAATGTACGCCGGAATAATTGTCGAATCGTTATCCAAAATTTCGTTGTAGGCCGTAATTGCCTCATCAAATCGCCGTTCGCGCCGAAAACTCTCGGCTATGCCAAGCTGCGCTTCGATGTAAACGCCATCGGCATCACGGGCAATCGCTGCGCGTTCTTGTTCACGAGCTGCTTCAAAACGGCCTTGTTCAAGGTAGGCTTGGGCCAAATAATGGCGCGATTCTGGCACATTTGGGTTGAGCCGCACCGATTGTTCCAAGGCATCGGCGGCCTCGCTATAACGCCCAATCTCCAAAAATTCGCGGCCCATATCCTCAAAATTGCGTGGATCTTCGCCGCCAGCGTCGATTGCGCGTTGGTAGGCCGCAACGGCATTATCCGGCTGATCGAGATACCGCGCATACAATTGGCCTAAGGCCAGATGTGCCTCAACATAGCTAGTATTAATTTCAGTTGCAACTTGATAGGCTTTTTCAGCTCCAGCATAATCGCCACGGTTTTGGCGCAAGCGGCCAATCTCGTAGGCCGCGCTAGCATTGCTGCCATCAACATTCAACGCCCGCAAGAAAATATCTTCGGCTGATTGATCTTGGCCTGCTTGAGCATAGACCTTGCCTAATTCAACTAAGGCTTGGCTGTTATTTGCATTCGCCAAAGGCAAAAGCGTCACTTCAGCATCGGCCAATGCCCCAAGCTCGCGCTGAGCAGTACCTAGGGTAATCCGTGCGCCAAGGTTATCAGGGCGATTAGCCACAATCCATTGTAGATAGGGCAACGCGGCGGCCCATTGTTTATCGCCAACCTCTAAGCGAGCAGCCAAAATATAGCCAGGCGTAAAATTTGGGGCAGCAGCAATGGTTTTTTGCAAATAATCACGCACTGCTTGGTTGCGCTCAGGGCTTGGGCCTTCGGTATTAAAACGGGTGATCGCCAAGCCATACCAGCCCTCAGGCCGATTGGCATTGAGTTCGCTGGCTTTGGTGTAGTAATCCATGGCCGTTTTCGGCGCACCCAAAATTCGATGCACCCGCCCCGCCTGAACTAAAATTGGATAATTCTGGTCTTGGGCTTTGGCTAGTGGGTCGATGACATTTTGAGCTAATTCCAGCGGCGGATCATCACCAAACATATCATCCCACATGCTGCGCAAGCGGCCTTTTTGCTCGACCGAGGCGGAAATACCCTCTTCGGTCATTGCGACTGCTTGCCAATAGCGCACCTGATTGAGCAATTCAAAGGCTTGGCGCGAATGAGCTTCGTGCACCCGACCCGATTCTGGCAAGCCTGCTGCATCATCACGGGCGGCAATTTGGCGTTGCTCGGTCGAAATCGTTTCAAGCGTAACAACCGCACTATCAAGCCGTTGGCGCACAATCGTCAGGGTGTCGCGGGGCAATGGCGGCACAATCTCCAATTCCCACAGCGGCTGATCGCCATTGTTGACCAATTGAGCTACTTGGACTCGCGCTGTCATCAATTGCACCAATGGATCAGCACTCGCATAGCTATTCAGATTATTGATGGTTTCGATTGCCTGCGCCAATTGATTGGCTTGTAATTGCGCCTCGACCAAGGCTAATTTATTGCTGATACCGTTGGGATTGAGCTTGACCGCTAAGGCCAACTCACCAACCGATACCGCTGGATCAACCCCACGCAACGCCAACAAACCACGATTCAAATGTAGCGCCGTGAGATCGCTATTTGTGCCCTTGAGCCGTTCTTGGGCGGTGTTGAAGGCTTGAGTTGCCTCAGAAAAACGGCCCTGTTCCAGCAAGACAACCCCAAGGTTATTCCAATATTCGGCTTTATCAGCTGTTTCTAAGGCTCGCCGAAAATCGCCCTCGGACAAGCTCCATTGCTCTTGCAGAGCGGCAATCGAGCCACGAATCCCTAAGAGCAAATCAGGGCGTAACGGTCCATCCACGGCATAGCGATCAAGCAAGCTATTGATCGCTTGGATCGCTTGATCGTATTCGCCCATTTGATAGAGATCGATCACGACCAAAATTTCACCGAGCACAGCTTGGGCATTAAATGGCTGGTCGGCTAAACGATATACAAGCGGCAAACTCAAGCGCTCGCGTAACCCTAACGAGCGATCATGCGGCAAGGGTTGGCGCGGAGTCCAGAGCAATTGCGGCTCGATGCTAGCACTATTGGCATCACCACCAGCGACAATTGTGCCCCAAATCACCAGATCATACTTAGGTCGATCGGCCAAATTCCAAGCACTTTGGGCATCGGCAATCGGAGTTTTGAGCACGGCAAATTGCAAATCATTGGCGCGTACTTGCCAAGCCTCAACCATGGTAGTGGCGGCGGCAAAACCTTCTTGGGCTGGTTGGCCTGCGCTGCTCGTAAATGGCGAAAGAATCACCTTAGCGTGGACAGTTTCAGCAACTGGGCTACCAAAAAGGCCCAATAAATTCAAACTCAGAAAAAAAGCAATTAAGATAATCAGGAAGAAAATAACCACACCCATACTGCCGCGCGATTGAACTTCATCGCGAATACGGACCGCCCACGAGCGCTGGGTGCGCAAATCGCGAGCACGCAAGGTTGGAGCAATGGCTCCAGTTGAGCGGGCAGACGGGCGGCGCTGGCGAATCGCAATCAAGCGCTGCACATGGCCAGTCCGATACAAGTTATAGCCAAATAGCCCACACAACAAAATGACAAAAATCCATCCGATCATCGAGCCTCCAGCCGCACCAAGTGCAAAGCCAACGATAGATACTCGTGAATAGGAATGGTCGGCTTCAAACCAGTCTGAATTTGAAGCTGGGCAAAACCTTGTTCATAGCTTGATTGATTGAGTTTTAACGTAATTTGTGGCAAGCTCTGCCAACGTTCGGGTACATGCGGCACGACATCGCGATAGCCTAACACCAAAGCATCCGGCATAATTTCGCTATCGGCCTCGATTACAAATAATGATTGTTGCTGGAGCAAATCGTTCAAGATATCGACTAGGCCAAAATCTTGGGCAATAACCCCAATTGTTGGGCCACGTTTACGCCGATCTTGTTCGATCGTCTGTTTTTGCGCCCGCCGATCAACCACATAGACGCTGCCAGTTTGTTGTTTGGCAACCCGCTTCATCTCGGCAGCGGTGCGACTCAGGTCGTGATAGGTTTGTTGCATATCTTCGCGATGCAGCACCACGCCAACCGAGAGCGTCTGGATCGGCACCGGTTTGTTGCTACTATTGGGATCGTACAAGGTCAAAATCCGCTGATCAAAGCGCCGAATCAAATCTTCGCAGAGGGCATTGACATGTTCCGATGCCATAATCAGGGCAAAATCATCGCCGCCAATATGGCCAATAAATAGCCCTTCATCGTTGTACTCAGCCTTGATTTCGGTCAAAATTGTGGCCAATAGCTTGATCACCAAATCGCCACGGGCAAAACCATAGCTATCGTTATAGGCTTTGAAATTATCCAAATCGAGGTACAACAGCGCAAAGGCTTGTTGTTGGCGCAAGCGATGGTTAACTTCTTCTTCGATCAAAATATTGCCGGGCAAGCCCGTCAATGGGTTGAGTACAGGGCGGCGAGTCGCCCGCAACAATTGAGCACGAACTCGCGCCAGCAGTTCCGGCATTTGAAACGGCTTGACGATATAATCATCAGCGCCCAATTCAAAGCCCGTCACTACGTCCTCAATCGCAGTACGCGCAGTGAGCACAATAATTGGAATATGCGCCAGCCGCGTATCGTTGCGCAGCTGGCGAATCGCCTCATAGCCATCGATGCGAGGCATCAAAATATCAACAATCATCAAATCGGGAATTTGCAGTTGGGCCTTGGCTAACAGGTCGCCGCCATCGTTGGCAAGAGTAACCTCATACCCATGCTCAACTAGAATCAGTTCAAGCAATTGGCTTAGGGCTTCGTTATCGTCAGCAACGAGAATACGTTCAGGCATACTGTTCCCAAGGCAGCACCTAGCAAGAATACTAGGCTCAGATTAACAACTGGGCGTACAAACTCTCTAGGCTCAAATCGCGGCGCACGGTGTCGGGCGAGGCCACGGTTAATGCGGCGGCACTTGCTCCCAAGCGCACAGCTTCATCCAACGTCAACTCATTCATCAGGCCAAATAAGACGGCAGCAGCCAAGGCATCACCAGCTCCGGTGGCATCGACAACATCGCGCACCAAGGTTGGAATATGGCCATGACCATCGGCTGTGGCATATACGAGGCCTTCACGGGCTAAAGTGATAATCGCAATTTCCACGCCAAGCCGCACTAATTCTTTGGCCGCAGCCGTCGCCTCAGCGGGCGAAGTTACGGGCAAGCCAGTTAATGCTTCAGCCTCACGCTCGTTGGGCGTAATTAAATACATGCCGCGCAAACGATCACGGTAGCGACCTGCTAAGCCATAGGCAACTGGCTCGAAACAGACTGGAATATCTTCTTCGGCACAAATTTGCAAAATTACATCGGCAGTTGCCCGCGCCAAATTAGCATCAATAAAAACTGCATCAGCGGCCCGTAAAAGCTGCACATTATCGTAAATGTAATCGGGCGTTAATGCCCGCGCACAGTGGCTATCATCAAGCGCCGTATACAACAAGCCATTGCAATCGAGCAGCGCCAAATAGGCTGCCGAATGTTGATCCTCTAAAATCATCATGGCATCGGTATCAACGCCAGCATCTTCAGTTTGTTGGATGATTAAGCGCCCAAATTCGTCGTTGCCGACGGCGGCAATCAGGCTGCTTTGCGCCCCCAAACGGGCCAAATTTTCAGCAATATTACGGGCAACGCCGCCAACACTAATTGTTAAACGGCCTGGATTCGAGGTTTTTTCAATCAATGGCTCCAGCAAACGCCCTTTGATATCCAGCCCTGCGCCACCAATAACCACCACGCGCCAATCTGTATCCAAATGTTCCATGCCAGATAACTCCTAACTAGCTTGATTTTTCGTGTTCGGTCAGATTGTGATCGCGATAGGCTTTACGTTTTTCGTGTTCATCAAGCGCCACTGTCAGCAAGCGCTTCAAATCATCGGGCTTCATGTCAGGGTTATCACCAATGATCGTATTCATCCAATCTTGCAGCATTTGCAAGCTGGCAGCATTATCAATTTCGCTGCGTTGACGTTGAATTTCGAGTTCAGTTTCGGCCAATTTCTTGCGTTGATAGGCTTCGGCATCGGCCATTGCGATTGTGCGTTTGGCTTCTTGTTCAGCTAAACGATTGGCTGTTTGAATTTCCAGATCAGCCGTGATCGCCCGATAGAAGGCCTTAATCCGATCGGGGTTAAGCACAACTTGGGTAATGCCAATATCGAGTACTTCAATACCCCATTGTTGTACTTTTTCTTGCACCCGATTTTTCAATTGGGCGGCAATTTCAGCACGGCGGGCCGAAATATCTGCCGGTGCAAGCTTACCATAACTGCGTTTTTCAGGATTATAAAAGGTATTATCGTGAATAATTGCCCGTAAATCTTCTTCAACATCGCGGCGTAATTGCGATTGAATCGCTTCGATCCAAAAATCGGCACTCATGCGCACTTGCATCACGTCCATATTACGCCGATCGGCAATTTCTTTAAAAATATGGTCACGGTTGGGATAGTTGTAGGGTAATTTTAAAAAGCCTTCATAGCGCATTTCGACGGGCATGCTTTCGCCCTCTTCAGGAAAGCGCTGAATAATTCGCGATTGGGTATCAACCATAATTTTATCGACAGTATGCAGCGAAGCAGTATCGACCATTTCAATTTCAACATCGGTTTGGATGTTGTAGGTTGGCATCACGGCTACGCCAACTTCGAGGGCGGGCACAATTGGCGAATGCAAGCCTGGCGGGCGAATAATGTGCTGATGATCCATGCGACGTTGAATCAGCAACACTTCGCCTTCTTCAACATGCTGGCCAATTCGCGCGGTCATGGCCAAGAAGATCATATAGACCCCAGCCAAGAGCACTGGAGCGCACATTAAACCTAGTAAATTACCATTTAAGGCTTGTTGACCAAGCAAGGCTGCACATGAAACAGCAGTAATGCCAGTTAATGTGCCCAACATATTGCGAGCTGATTCACGCTGGGCCACAGAGCCGCCACTAAACGCCAAAAAAAGCCCAATCAGGACAATTAACAACAGAATTATCCCAACCAGACCTTGATTTGCTTGATTTTGCGCTGGCCCAATATAAATAAATAAACAGCTTACCAGCAGGATAATCACGAGGACAGAGGGCGATAAACGGCTCATCGTTGGCCTCCCATGCAGTTAAGCCGCAAGCCAGTAGCAAGGCTCAAAAACTATTAACAACTATTGCGGCTTATTATACACGATGCTTGCAAGCAGGCGTAAGCGAGCGGTCAGGGGCTAGTTGGCAACCGTGAAGAACACGAAGGTTCAATTTTTAGCCACAGATTGTCACAGATTGTTGTGATTATCGTGGATTACCAAACGCCTGAATCCTGACAACTAGCCCCTGATGGCTGATCTCTATGTTTTATGTTCTTTGCTCTATGTTCTTTGTTGTAAGCAGCTTTTGACAGCAGTGACTCAGACTTGTATCCTTAGGTGAAACAAAGTTTTGCACCAAAACCTACTAAGGAGTTAAGTTTAATGAGTAAGCCAACGATTGTTGTCCTTGAGGGCGATCAAACGGGGCAAGAACTGCTTGAAGAAAGTCTGCGCGTCCTTGATCCTGCGGTGACGGGCGTTGATATAGAGCTAAAGCGCTACGATTTGAGCCTCGAATCGCGCCGAGCAACCAATAATCAAATTGTGTTGGAAGCAGCTCAAGCCATGAAGGAAGCTGGTTTTGGCTTGAAGGCGGCCACAATTACCCCTGAAAAAGCTGGCGATGTTGGTAGCCCCAACGCGATTCTGCGCGAACAAATCAATGGTACGGTGATTGTGCGAACAGGCCGCCGGATTCCAGGTGTGCGCCCAGTTGGTGGTGCGTATGCGCCAATCTCGGTCATTCGTATGGCGGTTGACGATGCCTATGGTGCCAAAGAATGGCGCGAAGGCGAAGGCGATAATGAAGTTGCTTATCGCACTGAAAAAATTACCCGTGGCACGTGCCGCGCCGTTTCAGAATATGCCTTTATGCATGCTCGCCGCATGAAAGCCAAAGTTTTCGGCGGCCCCAAATACACGGTTAGCCCAGTGTATGAAGGCATGCTCAAAGAAGAAATGGATGCTGCCGCCAAGCGCTATGCCGATGTGCGCTACGAACCACAATTGATCGATGCAACCTATGCCTTGCTCTTGACCAACTCTGGCGATCCAATGGTGATTCCAGCCCTGAACCGCGATGGCGATTGCTTGAGCGACTTGGTATTGCAAATGTTCGGCACGATTGCTGGCGCAGAATCATTGCTCTTGGCCTTCGACAAAGATTTCAAAGTTAATGTTGTGATGGCTGAAGCGCCCCACGGCACGGCTCCCAGCTTGGAAGGCAAAAACGTTGCTAATCCAATGGCAATGATTTTGGCTTCGGCGGCCTTGCTTGATTATATTGATACCCCTCAAGCCAACATGGCTGCTCGCGCGATCAGCGAAGCCACCTTGGAAGCTGTTTACGATGGTGTGCGGACTGCCGATTTGGGTGGCCATACCACCACCAGCGATTTCACCGATGAAGTGATTCGTCGCGTAAAAACCAAAATGGAAGTTTGGCCATCGCTCGGTAACTAAACCTAAACCGTTCGCTGCCAGAAATTGTGGTCAACTTGCGCATTAGAAAGCACACTGCAACGGCGGAGTGTGCTTTTGTACTATTCGGGGATCAGTTGTTGGGGGTCGAGGATCGGGCTTGATCCACGAAGAGTAGGAAGCTGAGGCTATAGACTCTTGGCTATTGGAATGGTTGCAATCCCACACCATGTTCCGTTCGCCCAGAGCCTTTCGCCAATAGCCCACGATTCTCTGTCTTTTGACTTTCAGAGGAATTGCCATGACCAACAGCATTAGCGATTTTTTTGGCTCGAACAATGCTGGCTTTGGTGATGTGAATATTGATGCGGTGGTTGCGGGCAATAACAATCAAATTAATAAATATTTGCAATTGCCAGCCCAAACCGACCCTTTGCCAGCCGCTTTGGCTTGCTTCGCACTCTTGCCCTTAGATCATTTGCCTGAACGCAGCCAATTGCCACCACATTCGGTTATGCCCTATCAACCGCTGAGTGATTTTGTGGGGCGTGAAGCTCAGCTCTATCAATTGGCCCAAGCGATGTTACGCCCCGACCCAACCCTAATTACGCCAACTGCTTTTGCCACAGGCATGGGCGGGATTGGCAAAAGTAGCCTAGCCCTAGAATTTGCCCATCGCTACGGCAATTATTTTGCTGGCGGGGTATTTTGGCTGTATGCCGCCACCAACGAAACCCTGCAAGCCAGCCTTGAGCGTTGCTGGGATAGCCTGAAACCAGACGAGTGGCGTTATGAAGTTAAGCCTGAAACGCGGCTGCAAGTGGTGCGTGAATTATTTAATCAGCCGATTCCACGCTTGTTGATTTTCGATAATTGTGAAGATCCAGCCTTGTTCGCGGCCTATCGGCCCCAGGCTAGCAGTGGTTGCCAAGTCTTGGTTACTAGTCGGCGCAGCCAATGGCAAGGGGCAAATTTAATTACACTTGATACCTTGCCACCACTCGAAAGCCGCCAATTGCTACAACAACTAGCCACCCAACCGAATATCAACAACTATCTCAGCGATGCCGATGCTGATCAGTTGGCCGAATTGGTGGGGCATTTGCCTTTAGCTTTGCATTTGGTTGGCTCAAGCTTAAAATTTTATTTTCGCAAGCCTGCTGCTGAGTATATTGCAGCCCTGAAAAACCAACGGATTGTCAGCTTGCAAGCGATGGTCAAGCCAACTAGCAAGCTCCAGCAAAACTCAATTAACCATTTTTGGAGTGTGCGCGATACAGTTGAAGTCAGCTATCGCCTATTGCCTAATGAATCCAGTCAAGCTTGTCGGCGTTTATTGTTGATGATGGCCTATTGTGCGCCGAATGTGCTGATTCCGTGGGAGTTATTGCAAGCTGCTAGCAGCTACGACGATGATAGCTTAACCGAATATCTGTGGGAATTAGCCCAAGCGGGATTTTTTAATGACCCAACTCAACCGCGTTTACATCCGCTGATGGCTGATGTAATTATTGATCTTGATGCGGCGAATGAGCCTGAATGGTATGCGGCGGTTGAGCAAGCATCGATCACGCTTAGCAAACGTTATCATGATCAATGGGCAATGCAGGAAATTGAAATGTTGCTGCCCCATCTTGAATACGCGCATCAGCAAGCGCTGCACCGCCCAACCTACGATGGACAATTGGCCTATCAAACCGGGCTTTGTTTACAGCGCCAAGGTAAATATCCTCAGGCAGAGTTATTGTATCGCGCGGCACTTGGGCGGAAACAGCAAGCTAGCGAAACATTAATCATTAAGTATAGATTCAATTTAGCCAGTATTCTTGGCAAGCAAGGCAGCTATAATGAAGCTAAGCGACTATATCGTGAAATTTTAGAACTCTATGAACAAGTGCTTGCAGAAAACCATCCTGATAGCATCATTGTTAAACATAATTTGGCTGGTATTCTTGGTGAAGAAGGTGCTTATGCTCAAGCTGAATTGCTGATTCGCGATATCTTGGCGGTTCGTGAGCAAACGTTTGGTCGCAATCATCCCGATACTTTAGCCACTGAACATTCTTTGGCTTGGGCAATCGGCCATCAAGATCGTTATCATGAGGCTGAGCAACTTTATCGTAAAGTCTTAGTGCTGCGTGAATTACTGCTTGGAGCTAACCACCCTGACACATTAGCCACGAAACATGGCTTGGCTTGGGCGTTGGGATACCAAGGTAACCATGCTGAGGCTGAACAAATCTATCGCGAGGTACTCATGATCCGTGAGCAAACGCTAGGCATGTTGCATCCTGATAGCTTAACAAGTAAATATAATTTGGCCTGCGCACTCTCTAATCAAGATCGTTATCGTGAAGCTGAGGCATTGTTCAAACAGGTCTTAATCGAGCGTGAAAAGGTTTTGGGTAAAAATCACTCAACTACCCAGGCAACCCGAGAGTGGCTTGAGCTTGTGCGCAGTAAATTGGTTTGAGGCTATAGGCTAGAGACTTTTGGCTATCGGAATTATTCCAGTTCTACAAAACGTTCCGATAGCCCAGAGCCATGTGTTCTCTACGTTACAAATATGATCCACGAAGGACACGAAGCGCAGGAAGCGTTATTTTAGTTACAGATTATGCTGCGCTGCCCTATCGCCTGATCCCCGATGCCTGATCCCTATGTTCTATGCTCTATGTTCTTTGTTCTAACTAAAACTACTCCAACCCACAAAAACCAGCCGATCATGCCGATACCGAAGAGCGTGCCGACTGCGGCGATCGCTGGAATTGTCATTGCAATGCCCGATGCGCCAATCAGTAAGCCAAGATAATTGAGCGCTTTGGGTAGGCGTTTGGTTTGCAAGGCTGCAATACTGATTAAGCTGACCCAAACGCCGCCAGGTAATTCGATTGCTCCACCCAGCCCGCTGGCCACCGCCGAAATTGCCGTCGAAACAGCGAGGGTTTGCTCGGGGTTCTGCTGCTGAAGCTCGGCAATAATTTTGATATTGTTGACCAACAACATACCACTGGAAAGAATCGTGGTCGCCCAAATGATGCCCATTGCTGTGGTTACCTGGATCAACAGCGAATTTGCTTGCTGCAGCCGATGATGCAGGGCGATTGCCAGCGGAACCATCCAAACTCCGGCGACCAAATAAATAATCAGATACCACAGAGCCATCAAGTTTTGATGTTCGATCAAAAAGGTGATCTTTTCAGCTTGGCTGGCTTCGAGGAAGGGGGCTAAAAGGGTGAAGACCATGCCAATGCCGATAATATAGGCAAACCCGTTGATCAAGGCGGCAATGCCACCCCATTTTTGTGTGCTATGCATCGCGTACTCCAACTAGAGGCTAGATTTCTGCGGTTGAGCATACAAAAAAGGGTTAGATGCAATCAGACACCAAAGTGTTGTTGTGCGGTGTTTATCGTCGGCGAGGGGGCGAGAGTTTCCACAAAATGATCCACGAAGGACACGAAGCGCACGAAGCACTATTTTTTAGCCACGAATTACACGAATTGCACAAATTGATCTTCCAATCGCCGCCTCGTGCCAATAGCCATCTTTTCATCTATAAAAAGACCCCTTGCCTGCAATGAGACAAGGGGTGGGTAAAAATTAGGGCTTATTTTGCGCCCAGCGCTTGCAAGGTGTCGTTCAACAAATTGATGCCTTCATCAACTTGGTCTTTGGTCAGCACCAATGGCGGGCAGAAGCGAATGGTCGATTTGCCACAGGTCAGCAGCAACATGCCACGGCGGAACGATTCTTCCATCACGGCGTTGGATAGATCGCCATGGGGATCTTTGTTGACGTTATCTTTGATGAATTCCATGCCGATCATCAAACCACGGCCCCGTACATCGCCGATACATTCGTAGCGATCTTCGAGTTCGTGCAGCCGTTGTTTGAAGTAGCCACCAACCTCGTTGGCGTTAGCCATCAATTCTTCTTCGGCGAGGCACAAGGTTTCGTAGACGGCTCGCATGGCCAAAGCGTTGCCACCATAAGTATTGCCGTGTGCGCCTGGTTTCCAAACGCTGCTAATTTCTTTGCGAGCAACCATCGCGCCAACTGGCACGCCTGAGCCAATGCCTTTGGCGCTGGTGATGATGTCGGGCACGATGCCTTCGTATTCAACTGCCCACATCTTGCCCGTTCGGCCAACGCCGCTTTGCACTTCGTCGGCGATCAACAAAATGCCATGGCGATCGCAGAGGTCGCGCAAGCCTTGCCAGAAGCCTGGAGCTGGCACAACATAGCCGCCTTCACCTTGAATTGGCTCGGCGATAATTGCCGCTACATCGTCGGCAGGGGTGGTGGTGGTAAACAAGGTCTTTTCGATAAAATCCAAGCAGATTTCGGCAACGCGCTCTGGCTCAACGCCCCAAGGTGTGCGATAGGGGTTGGGATAGAAGGCGTGGAATACACCAGGCATCAAGGGGAAAAAGCCTTTGCGTTGGTAAGGCTTCGAGGCGGTGATCGATAAACTACCATATGAGCGGCCATGGAACGAGCTATAGAAGCCGATTACATTTTGGCGTTTGGTGTAATATCGCGCCAATTTGATTGCTGCTTCAACTGATTCGGTGCCGCTATTGGCGAAAAATACTTGCCACTCGCCAGAGCCAGGCATCAACGACGTGATTTTTTCGGCAGCCTTAACCATTGGCTCATTATAAAAATCCGTCCCAGCCATATGAATAAACTTGGATACCTGATCTTGCAGAGCTTGCACCAGCCGCGGGTGGCTATGACCAGTTGAAACCACCGCAATCCCCGCATTCAAATCGAGATAGCGATTACCATCAACATCCCACACTTCACAACCAAGGCCACGATCCATCACAAAAGGATAGACCCGCCCACTACATGGGGCCATTACCGCCGTATCGCGATCAACTAGGGCAGTTGCGCGGGGGCCAGGAATCGTCGTCAGCAGATCAGTCACGGGGAACTCCTTAAACAGGTTGATAGGCGACATTGCCAAAATACCCACCGTTGGCACAGTGATAGGTATTACTACCCATTCTATCCGAGCCATTCTAGCGCGTCAAAGGTAAATCAAAAGTCAAAAGGCAGAAGTCAAAAGGCAAAATGGGGGTCAGGGGCTAGGGGTCGGGGATTGGGCTTCTAATCGCAGAGAGGGATGGCACTAGGCTCTAGGCTAGCGGAACATTTTTTGGAATTTCCAAGGATCTCTCAATCCAATAGCCAAATCTTCGTGCCCCTTCGTGTCCTTCGTGGATCAACAACGTTTTGACGAAACCTGCAAAGCCTGCTATAATCTCGCTTCGGTACAAGAAATACCACCGTAGACAGCAGGTGCGTTCACGCTTAATGATGCCAAGCATCGCCCGCCGAGGTAGCTGATAGATTATTGCAATCTTCCACACATTTGTGTGCTACTGCCTCTGCGTGTCGTTACACTCAGGGCTTTTTTATTTGCCTGTGAAAGGAGGTGAACGGAATGCCAACACAAGCTAAGGTTGCAACCGTTGCCGAATTAACCGAACGCCTAAACCGCGCTCAAATGCTTTTAGTTGCCGACTATCGCGGCTTGACAGTTGCCGAATTGAACGAACTTCGCAAGAAGGTTCGTGAAAAAGGCGGCGAGGTGATTATTGCAAAGAACACCTTGACCCGCTTGGCAGCACGCGAAGCAGGTAAAACTGAAATTGAAGAATTCTTGGGTGGCCCAACCGCACTGGCATTTTCATACGATGATATTCCAGGTGTGGCCAAGGCAATTGATGATTTCTTCAAAGCATCGAAGAAAGATATTAAGGTCAAAGGCGGGATCGTCGGTACCTCAAAAATCACTGGCGCAGATGTCGAACGGGTGGCCAAAATGCCAACCCGCGACGAAAGCTTGGCCAAGATCTTGGGCGGTATCAATGCTCCAGCAAGCCGAATTGTCGGTGGCTTGAAGGGTGTTATGCGCAATATTGCCTACATCCTCGGCGCACACGCACAAAAAGGTGCTGAAGGCTAATCGCATTCGTTCGGCGAATCGCCTAGCCTTTTCGCCAAATCAACTTTGAAATCCCTATTTTATTGCTTTGGAGGCAATTACACTCATGGCTTCAGAAAAAGTAACTGCATTGTTGGAAGAACTCAAAGGCTTGACCTTGGTTGAAGCTGCTGAATTGGCGAAGGAAATGGAAGAAGTATTCGGTGTTTCAGCTGCTGCTCCAGTAATGGTTGCTGGCGTTGCTGCTGCTGGCGATGCTCCAGCCGCTGCTGCTGAAGAACAAACCGAATTCACCGTTATCTTGAAGGGCGCTCCAGCCGACAAGAAAATCGCGATCATCAAAGCCGTTCGCGAAGTTGTCGCTGGCTTGGGCTTGAAAGAAGCCAAAGATTTGGTTGAAGGCGCTCCAAAACCAGTCAAAGAAGGTGTCAGCAAAGAAGAAGCCGAAGCTGCCAAGGCTGCTTTGGCCGCTGCTGGTGCAGAAATCGAAATCAAGTAAGTTTTTACTTGGCTTCCAGCCGACGTTTGGGGTTTAGCCCTCAAACGTCGGTTTTTTTGTTAATTTCAGGTGTGTCGCCCGCCATTCTGCCAAAATTGGATTAAACTGAGGAGAAGGCTTTTTTTCAGTTGTGAGTTGCCATGCTTGTTGTTGTTCAACTTATCAAAACGCGTTGGACAGTGCCCCTCGGCCAACGTCCGCCGCAGTTGTGTCAAGGCACACCTGAACGTTTAAGTGTTATGCCGCTTCCCCCCAATGGTTTTGTCCAAGGCGCTGTGTTGCATCACGCCGAATTCGATGAAACGAATGCCTATACCCGCCCAACCCGGGCCAATTTGCGCACCTATAGCGATTTGCGCCATTTGTACCATAATGGTTTGGGCTTGCGTTTGAATCCAATTCCGCAGCTTGAGGTGCTGTTGCGCTTGCCTGAACAAACAATTTCAACCAGTTTGATGCAGTTGGCGATTGGCGAATGGGGCCAGTTGAGTTATAAAACCCGTTTTGGCTTGGAACGTGAGGCCACCTACACCAAATATGTCTTCAATATTACCTACCGCGCCTATCTCGACCCGTTTGTGTTTATGCGCGGCAGCCCACAGCATACCATTCACTTGCCGTTGGAGCAGACTCCATGAGCCTTGAGTATCTGTTGATCGGGGCATTAACTCGCGATCGTACATCAATTGGCTGGCAGCAAGGTGGCACTGGCACATTTGCAGCGCGAGCATTAGCCGCTTGGGGGGTTGCAACCACGATCATCACCCCAGCCCACGCCAAGATCAAATTTGATTTGCCGAGTACCAGTACACTTGTGCGCTTGCCTAGTCGAGCGACTGCCACCTTTGAAAATCGCTATCAGGGTGATGCTCGCACGCAGTGGCTGCATGCCGCGCCAACCCAATTGGATTGGGCGAATCTTGCGCCGCATTGGCAACAAGCCAGCTTAGTGCATCTTGCGCCCTTGGCTCAAGAATTAACTACAATTCCGCCGCGCAAGCTTTTTCCGCGGGCCTTGATTGGCTTGACGGCTCAGGGTTGGCTCAGGCATTGGGATAGTTCAGGCCGAATCCAACCAAAACGTTGGCAACCAACTCCAACTGAGCTAGCTCAAATTGATGCTTTGGTGGTGAGTGATGAGGATGTTGCTGGCGATGTGCAGCTCGTTGCTGGTTGGGCGCAACACTGTGGTTTGGTCGCAATGACCCAAGGCTCACGCGGCGCAACGATTTGGGTTAATGCTGAAGCCCAGCATGTCGCAGCTTATCCGGTGCAAGTGAGCGACCCAACTGGGGCTGGCGATGTATGGGCAGCGGCTTGGTTTTGGCGCATTCAACAGGGCGATTCGGCTTTGCAAGCTGCCGATTGGGCTTGCCAACAAGCCGCCTTGCACATTAGTGGTCACTTGACTAGTGCCAAATAACTCCCGCTCTTGAACAAACCAAGAGCGGGTTAAGTACAGGCTTAATCTAGCGCAACACAATCACTTCGACTTCAACTTGCACATCGCGGGGTAAACGCGCCACTTGCACGGTCGAGCGAGCTGGTGGGTTTTCAGGGAAGTATTCGCCATATACGGCATTAACGGCGGCAAAGTCGTTCATATCAGCCAAGAAAATCGTAGTTTTGACCACTTTTTCAAAGCTGGTGTTGGCTGCCGTTAGCACTGCCCGAATGTTTTCCATCACGCGGCGGGTTTGGGCGGTTACGTCGCCCTCGATCACTTGGCCAGTTGCTGGGTCAAGCGGAATTTGGCCTGAGCAGAACAATAATCCATCAATGGCGATTGCTTGTGAGTATGGGCCGATGGCGGCAGGAGCGTTGGGCGTGCTGATAACTTCACGGGTCATTGAAAACTCCTTGATAGCTGCTTATTCAATTGAAATTGCTTGAAAATGTTCAAGTTGGGGTTGGCCACGGGAGAGCGTAATCGCAATGGCATCGATGCGATAATCGCCGAGCCATGGGGTTTGGTTGGCATCGAGGGCTTGGAGGTAGGCTTGCAGCAACCGCGCTAAACGTTGGCGTTTTTTGAGGGTTAATGATTCGGCGGCGCTGCCATGGGCTGTGCCTCGGCGCGTGCGTACTTCAATAATCACCAAGGTTGTTTGATCATAGGCGATCAGATCGATCTCGCCCCAACGACAATGCCAACCACTGGCAATCAGTTGATAGCCTAATTGTTGCAGATACGCAGCCGCGTATTGCTCGCCCCAACGCCCAAGTGCTTTGCGATCATCGGCCATGCTTGCTCCCCCTAAAATAGCAAGCGGACACGCGCCGTTGCGTGTCCTGAATGGTCAGTATCGATTAGCCGCGTTTGACGGCGAAGGCGCTCCAGCCAGCGAATTTGGCTTGGCTATCGAGTTCTTCTTCGATCCGCAGCAATTGGTTGTATTTGGCTACGCGGTCGGTTCGCGCTGGCGCACCAGTTTTGATTTGGCCAGCGTTGGTGGCAACCACCAAATCGGCCACAGTTACATCTTCGCTTTCGCCTGAGCGGTGGCTGACAATTGCTGTCCAACCAGCACGTTGCGCCATTTGAATTGCGTCGAGGGTTTCGGTCAAGGTACCAATTTGGTTAAGCTTGATCAAAATGCTGTTCGCTGAGTTTTCTTTGATCGCACGGTTGAGCCGTTCGACGTTGGTTACCAACAAATCGTCACCGACCAACTGCACGCGATCGCCGATGCGTTGGCGCAACAACGACCAAGCACCCCAATCGTCTTCGTGCAAGCCGTCTTCGATTGAAATGATTGGATATTTGTTGACCAGATTTTCCCAGTAGCCCACCATTTCTTCGGAGCTAAGTTTGCGGCCTTCGCGGGCCAAGTTGTAGATGCCATTTTCGTAGATTTCGCTACATGCTGGATCGAGTGCCAACATGACATCTTTGCCTGGGGTATAGCCAGCCTTTTGAATCGCTTCGACGATTACTTCGAGAGCGGCTTCATTTGATGGCAACGATGGCGCAAAACCACCTTCATCGCCAGTATTGGTGGCCAAGCCACGGTCGTGTAGCACGTTTTTGAGCGTGTGGTAAATTTCTGCACCCCAGCGTAGAGCTTCGCGGAACGATGGAGCGCCGACTGGCATCACCATAAATTCTTGGAAGTCGGTGCTATCTTGGGCATGCTTGCCACCATTCAAGATGTTCATCATTGGGACTGGCAAGGTATGACCGAAGACCCCGCCAAGGTAGCGATAGAGTGGCAAACCGACTGACAATGCGCCAGCTTTGGCGGTGGCCAATGAAACCCCTAAGATTGCATTAGCGCCAAGTTTGCCTTTATTTTTAGTGCCATCAAGCTCAATCAAGGTCTTGTCAAGGGTAATTTGATCAAGTGCCTCTAAGCCTTCGATGGCTTCAGCAATATCTTCATTGACATGCTTTACAGCTTTGAGCACGCCTTTACCGCCGTAGCGGCTTTTGTCGCCGTCGCGCAGTTCGACTGCTTCGTGTGCGCCAGTTGAAGCGCCCGAAGGAACAATTGCGCGGGCAAGCGTGCCATCTTCCAAACCGATTTCAACTTCAACGGTCGGGTTACCTCGACTATCGAGAACTTCGCGACCGCGAACGTGCGTAATGAGTGCCATATTGAGAAGCCTCCTCAAGGGACACGAATGTTTATGCCCCATCATACCACGCTCTGTCCATTCGCTGGGTAGCGATTTCGCGACCTATCGAGAAAATATGAGGGATGAGGGATGAGGGATGAAGGCACTGTGCTAGCGCAACGTTTTGTAGGCTTGCAATAATTTCGATAGCCAATAGCCAAATCTTCGTGCCCTTCGTGTCCTTCGTGGATCAAAAAGTAAGCCTCATGTTCTTCGCGGTTTCGGTTATTCTGGCCCCTACCCCTCGCCCTAGGCTACAACGACGGTTTCAACCCCATCCAAAAAGCCATTGAGATCGGTGATGCGCACCCTCCCAACATGCGGAGCGGCCAATGAGGCTGCTTTGACAACCGAGGTATAGGTGGCATCGAATGCACCTTGTTTGATGTAGCGCTCACATTGTCGCCCTGAAATGCCACTAATCCGCCGCCCACTGGCATAAACCCCTGGCGTTTGCACAATATAGGTTAATTGATCAGCTGAAAGTGCCGAAGCGATCATTTGAGCTGCCGTGTCGGCGTTGAGCAATTTCACCGCGCCTGTGGCACTTTCCATCGCCAGCGGAGCTAAAACTGGCAACCAAGCCTGCTCTAGCAGATAGTGCAACACTTCAAAGCGCACGATTGGCTCATCGCTTTTGGGCAGCAAATACATCAATTCTAAATCCGAGCCACATAAGCCGATTGCCTGCAAATGATGTTGGGTTAGCGCGGCAACCAAACGCGGATTGATCCCGCCACGCAACGCCATTGCCGCAATTTCAGCCGCCGCCGGATGATTCGTGCCACCAATAGCATTTAAGACGCGCGGCAAAATGCTGCCACCACCATGAATTAAAACCACTTGATCGTCGATGCTGCTTAAGGCGCTAATTAATGTTTGCAGTGAATCAGCGTGATCCACTTCGTAGCCGCTAATTTTGATTACGTGCGTCATTGCTGTTGTCCCCATCTGTGTTGTGCTTAATTGTAACGAGGGGGGCTAGCAAACAATAGGATTAAAGATGACGAAGCGGTGACAGTTTATGTTGACAATTGCGCTAATGCTTGCAACACATGGGTTCGCTCCGGAAAGCCATTGGTTGAGCCTTTGATTGCGATTTTGCTAGCAGCTACATATTGCCCAAAACTCAGAGCTTGGCGTGGAGTTAAATTGCTGGCCAAACCGGCAATAAAGCCAGCACAAAACGCATCGCCTGCCCCCGTCTTGTCCACTACTGACCCAAGCTCAAAGGCTGGTTGATACTCGATTGTGTTGGTTGCTCGCACGCCGAGGGTTGCGCCATGATTGCCATGGGTTGCTACCACGATGTCAATCTCAAATTGTTGCCATAGGCGGCGCATAAATTCATGGCTATGCATGGCCAGTTGCTCGGTGCTAAGGATAACAATCGAAGCAGCTTGCAAAAAATCACGATGATATTCATCAATATCAACCAATGCTTGTACATCGACAATGACTGTGCTGCCTGCGTCGCGAGCGGCTTGGGCAACGTAACGACACCAATTTTGAGTTGAGCAATAGACCCATTGGCTTTGTTCAAATAGCGCGGGTAATGCCGCTTCGGGGTAACGATAACGATGCACCGCTTTGGGGTCGTTGATGCACTGGCGATTCCCAGCAGCATCAATTAATACGACTGTGCGCGAGGTTGTTTGCCAATCGGGGCGAATGTGGGTGGTGGCTAAACCTTTGGCTTGTGTTAGTTGCAGCACTAGCTCGGCCATGCGATCTTGACCAACCACACTGCCAAAATGAACCTGATGCCCAAGCGCAGTTAAGCCAACCGCAACATTGGCTGCTGCTCCGCCAATCGCATCGCTAATGCCATCGAAGCTGAACAGCGTATCGCCTCCATGCAGTGGAAATTGCCCAATCGAAACACTGGTATCGAGATTAAGATCGCCAAAAACAACAATCGATTGCTCCATTCTATGCTCCTCAAGCTCAATAGTTTAGTGGCTGTCTGGGGCTAGCGCGGGTGGGCGATAATCCATGGAGCTTCGTACCAACCGACTTCGTGGTTGGGTTGGTCGCGCCATTGCTGCAAAATATGCTGATGGAATGGGGCTAAAGCTGGGTATTGATCAGGCGCAAACCAGCCCATTTGATCAACCTCACGCGAGGCTTGGAATGTGCCACCAACCAGCTTGCCACATACCACAAACTCAAATTTGGGGCGATCGCGAGTAACGCCAATTAATGCCAAGCGTTCAGCACGGACTTGCAATCCCGATTCTTCGTGTACTTCGCGTTCGAGGGTTTCGAGTGGTGATTCACCTTTGCTCATCCAGCCGCCAGGCATGCCCCACGGATGCGAGCGACGATAGGTGTGATGGAACAATAATAAATGCCCCTGCTCGTCGGTGATAATACCCGCCACACCCAGCAAAAAGTGCGGGTTGATCAGATTGGCAGCAAGCCAGTGCAAGCGTGGTGGTAAGCGAAAGCGTTTTAATAATGGGAAAATAAAGCTTGGTAATTCCATAATTGCCTTTACTATAAATTTACGTAATTTGAGTATTGAATAGATTATTGTTATGATAATCGATACTTTCAGGATCGATTAGATGATTTGGATGGGAGCGTAATGTAGAAAAATCGATTCTGATTGCTCCATAATCTAATAAAGCATGGTGATTAGGGCAAACACATAATACATTTTCTACAATATCTTCGCCTTGATGAACTCCACCTAATGGCCGAATATGATGACATTCAGCATAAAATTTATCTTGACCAATTTGGAGTCTAATGCCACAGATTTGGCAAGCATAGTTATAAACATATTTTACCCACGAACTAACCTTGGTATCTCGCTGAATACGATCAATAGTATTAATTGTTCTGCGCGTTAACCGATTTCCTGCTGGCTTATTGTTAACTTTAATGCGGCTAATAGTTTCAATTGGTAAATTTTTACTTAACTTAATATATTGAGGGATAGACAAAATACCTTGAGGTACTCTAACATCTTTGCGTATACGAAGAAATGGCGAATTAAAAAATTCCTCATTTGTTTCAAAGAGAATATACCCATGGGCATCAAAAAGCACACCAGGAAATTTCTTAAGTTGATGATACCAATTTCCATCTTTATGATAGAGCGCATGCTCAGCCCCAATCCCCCAAAAAGTATTTAAAAAGCTTCCTGTAATCATTGTAAGTTTGTCTTTACTCATAGCCATCCTTCGAAGTAGCACCATAGGATTTATGAATTCTATAAATATACATTAAGATTTAACCCTAAAATAGCGAATATCATCCCTTAATTTGTAAAAAGTAGAACATCCTAGTTGACAGAACATATGTATTTTTCTATAATAAAGACTAGAACGTCTATTCGTGTATGGCTGAATACCCACAGCCTCGTCGGCCCTGAAAGGAAGGCGCTTCAATGAGCGGATTATCGCAACGCCAACAACGGATCTATGATTACATCAAGCAATTTATTCGCACAAATGGCTATGCTCCGGCGATTCGCGATATTCAACGCGAGTTAAGTATTTCATCAACCTCAGTGGTTGCTTATAACTTACGCGCCCTCGAAAGCAAAGGCCATATCCGCCGCGAAGGTAATATCTCGCGAGCTATCGAATTGATCAATGCTGAGCAACCGTTGCCAACCGTGCTTGGTGGCCAACGTGTGCCAGTGCTCGGCGTAATTGCCGCTGGTCAGCCCATTCCAGTTCCCAACGATTCGGCCAACTCCGACGATTCGGTGTTAGTGCCCGAAGAAATTGTTGGTAGCGATAAACTGGGCGATGTTTATGCCTTGCGGGTCAAAGGCTATTCAATGGTCGATGCCTTGATTGCCGATGGCGATATTGTCTTGTTGCGCTATCAGGCAACCGCTGAAAATGGCGAGATGGTCGCAGCCCGTATTCGCGATGAAAACGAAGTTACCTTGAAACGCATCTATTGGGAAGGCGACCGCGTGCGATTGCAACCCGCCAACGTTACCATGGATGCAATGTTCTATCCATCAACCAATGTGGAAGTGCAAGGCCGCGTGGTTGGGGTGATTCGTAACCTCGGCTAAAATCTCAATTTCACTTGATAAACCCAAGGGACGGAATTATTTCCGTCCCTTTTTGTTGCTGCGTTGATTGATCTTCTCTTGGGTTTCGATCAATTTGGCTTGTTGTTCTTGCAGTTTGTGCTGTTCTTGAGCCTTTTGCAACGCCGCCTCGCCTAATTTGATGCCAACGTTTTTCATCTCTTGGTCATAGGCGCGTTTGCCCCGCCACAACAAAAACGGAATCAACACAGGCCACCATGGCCGCAAATCTTGAAATTTTTGGCGATAATCCTCGACTTGGGCGCGAACTCTGGTGATATTGCTGAAGGTGGATAAGATTTTTTGTTTGACCATCACGCATACTCCCGACTAAAGCTAGTTGCATTATAGCTGAGATTTCCAAGGCTTGGCAGTTTTGATCCCAAGCCTTGAGCAACCACCACCATTTAACTAGCTTCGCCCAAGCCTTCGTAGGCAGCGACGGCTAAGCCAGCCCCGACGCTGGTAAAGGGATCTTGTTCGCGCAGCCGATCCTCGGTAAAGCGATCAGCTAATAATTTGATAAAACGCGGAATCCGCGAGGAGCCGCCGGTGCGCAACACTACATCAATTTGCTCGTGACTCAGGCCAGCCGCACGAACCGTGCGATCAACACAATCGCCAATCGCACGAGCTTCGGGGCCAACGAGGCGCTCAAATTCAAAGCGGGGCAGCAAATGATCAAAATCAATATCTTTAACATGCATACTAATTTCAACTTGGCGTTCGCTGGAAAGCCGCCGTTTAGCCTCTTCGGCATGCTCATACAGCACCAACCCATAATTCTCGCGGACTAATGAGCGCAAGGCTTTGAGTTCTTTGGGCTTATCACTGGTTCGCACTGATTCTTCGATGATGTCGAGCATTTTGGGTGTGTGCATTTCGAGAATATTTTGCCAATTGTCGAGGTGCTCCATCAAGGCAGCGGGCAAGGGCAATTTGCGGGGGCCAAGCTTTGCGCCATCACCAAAATATTGGCGCAAGGCTCCCGTAACGATTTTGCTATCGAGCACATCGCCGCCAATTGGCACGCCATCGGTCGCTAGCACTTGGCGCTTGGCTCCATCGATTGACATCACGGTTACGTCGAGCGTCCCGCCGCCAAAGTCGAATACGATAATATTGCGGCGTTCGCGTTGGCTGGCTGCAAAGGCATGGGCTGCCGCAACAGGCTCCGGCATAAAACTCACATTCGGCAAATCGGCCAATTCGCATGCCTCACGCATCCGGCGAATCGCCAACGCATCGCCTTCGAGTGTGCTGGCATAGTGCACAGGCCGCCCAACTGTAATCGCGCTAATTTTCTCGCCAGTGAAGCGTTCGATCTCGCGGCGAATTGCCCGTAGGATTTTGGCGATTAATTCTTCGAGGGTGGTTTCTTGGCCAAATACATTGGTTTTGATGTAGGATGGATCGCGCAGCATGGTTTTGATCGATTGAAACAAACGGCCTGGTGGATTGCTATCGACCAAGCCTTCGACGGCCTGCGTGATCGTGCCAACCCCTGCATAGGTGTTGGTAACTGTGCCAAGATAGCGTCGCTCGTAGACAATTTCGCGGCCAACGTTGCCCTCAGTAAAGGCATTAATTGCCGCGCGGCCAATCCGTTGCTGACCTTCGGGCGTGATAAATAAGGCGGTGCGTAACACATTGGGATTTGCCGCTACGGAGTCTAGCGGAACCAAGCTTACGTTTGCGCCGTCGTAAATTGCTGCGGTCGTATTAGTTGTTCCGAAATCTAAGCCTACCCGCATTGCAATGCCTCCTAAATTAAGCTGGATGAGTCGCACGGCGAAATGCCGCCCAAACCCAAAACTGGGGGGCGGCTGGTGCAGAACATTAATTGTAACAAAGAATTTTGCTACCCATGATCGGTCTTAGGACGGATGTTGGTTGGGTAACGTTGTATTTTGGCTCAAGCGTCATTTGAAAATTCCATCGTTGGTTGGTTGCAGGCTTGCCAGCCCTCGATTAAGCTAGGCCTAGTATTGTTCGCTGAGGAGCTTTCGCGTATGAGCCTCGCTCTCATTTCACACGATCATTATCTTGACCACGATCAGCCTGAGCACCCCGAAAATGCCAATCGGCTACGGGCGATTCATGCCATGCTAGCGGCTGATTATGAATTGCAACAACATTTAACCTCGCTTGCACCACGCCATGCAACTGCTGCTGAAATCGAAGCGGTGCATGTGCCCAGTCATCTGCCAACGCTGCAACGGATGGCCCAATTTGGCGATTGGGCTGATGCTGAGACCTATATTTTGCCAGATTCGGTCGAGATTGCCCAACTAGCTGCTGGCGGCGCGATTGTCGCGACTGATGCAGTGCTCAGTGGTCGGCATGCCAATAGTTTTGCTTTGGTTCGCCCACCAGGCCATCATGCGACCGCCGACCAAGCTATGGGATTTTGCTTGTTCAATAATGCGGCAATTGCTGCAGCCTTTGCTCAACGTGAATATGGCCTCAAACGAGTGGCAATTTTGGATTGGGACGTACATCATGGCAACGGAACCCAAGATATTTTCTATCAAAACCCCGATGTGCTCTACATCTCGACCCATGGCTGGCCGCTTTGGCCTAACTCTGGCCATTGGAAGGAGATGGGCGCGAAAGCTGGCTTGGGCACGACCCTCAACCTACCATTACGCCCATTGACTGGCGATATGGGCTTTCATCTGGTGTTTGAACAAACGATTGCCCCAGCTATTCGGCGCTTCAAGCCTGAGTTATTGATTATCTCGGCGGGCTACGATGCGCATATTTACGACCCATTGGGGAATCTGGCGCTCTCAACTGGCGGTTATGCCCAGCTATCGTCGATCGTGTATAATTTAGCCGCCGAGTGCTGCGACGGACGCTTGGTGGGCTTGCTTGAGGGTGGTTACAACCTCGAAGCCCTCGCTCAAAGCCTCACTGCAACGCTGCAAACATGGGTTTCTGGTCAGCCTGCCCCGATTTTCAATCAAGAAGTCAGTCATACCCCAGAACCCGATGTTACCTGGCTGATCGAGCATCTCCGCCGCGAACATCCGCTTTTGAAGGGATGAAGGACGAAGAACATAGAGCATAGAGCATAGGGATCGGGGGCTAGTTGTCAGGGGTCAGGCTTGGAGTTTTCGGTATAGCAAACGCTCCATACAATATGGCGAGCATCCATTATTCAAGAGATTAAAAACTGACCCCTCGCCCCTGACTTCTGGCCCCTCGAATACATACAAGGACACTTATGATTGCAGTGATCAATTATGGAGCTGGCAACTTGCCCAATGCGGTGCGAGCCTTGGAATATGTTCAAGCCCCGATCGAAGTGGTGACTGATCCAGCGGCAGTGCGGGCGGCGCAGGCTGTCGTTTTGCCTGGAGTTGGCGCAACCGCCGATACCATGCGCTCGTTGCGTGAAATGGGCATGGATTCAGCAATTCGCGAGGTGATTGCTCGCGGAACGCCATTTTTGGGCATTTGTGTAGGTATGCAAGTGTTGGCCGAGCAAAGCGAAGAATTTGGCTTGCACGAATGCCTTGGTTTAGTGCCAGGCACGATTCGCCGCTTCGATCAAGGCTTGAAAGTGCCACAAATTGGCTGGAATGGTGTGCAGCATGATGGCAGTGCCTTGTGGAATGGGATTCCCAACGGAGCTGAATTTTATTTTGTGCATTCCTATTATTTAGCAACTGACGATGCAGCTTTGGTTACTGGCCGTACCGAGTATGGCCTGAATTTTCCGGCAGCGATTGCCCGCGATAATATTACTGCCGTCCAGTTTCACCCCGAAAAAAGCGGCCAATGGGGGCTAAAATTGCTGGGGAATTGGGTAAAGGGCGCAGTTGGTAGGGGTCAGGGATCAGAATAGCAGCTAAAATAACGATGATTAATTATTGAGAAAATACATATGGCAGGGGTAACTGATCCCTCGTCCCCGACCCCTAGCCCCTACTTTTAGGAGAACCATGCAACTTATACCAGCAATCGATTTGCGCGATGGCCGTTGTGTACGGCTGGTGCAAGGTGATTTTGAACAAACAACTGTCTATGGCGATGATCCGGTGGCGGTCGCCCAGCAGTGGGAAGCAGCAGGCGCTGCCCGTATTCACATTGTTGATCTTGATGGAGCCAAAGCTGGTCGCCCAACCCAAACCAGCACGATTGCCGCGATTACCAAAGCGGTCAGTGTTCCTGTGCAACTTGGTGGTGGCTTGCGCGATGCAGCCAGTGTTGCCGCCGCTTTTGAACTTGGCGTGAGCGATGTGATTTTGGGCACAGTGGCGGTGCGCAACCCTGAATTGGTAGCCGAATTGGTGCGCCAATATGGTAAGGCGATTACGATTGGCATTGATGCTCGCAATGGGGTCGTGGCGACCGAAGGCTGGTTGGCCAGCAGCCGCCAACGTGCAACCGAACTGGCTGAACAAATGGGCCAACTCGGAGTTGCGCGGATCATCTATACTGATATTAGCCGTGATGGCACCTTGAGCGAACCAAATTATGCTCAAACTGCCGCCTTGGTAACTCCCAATGGTCCAGCGATTATCGCTTCTGGCGGGATTGCCCGCGTTGAACATTTGGCGCGTTTGGCTGAACTGGGCATTAGTGGGGCAATTATCGGCACGGCACTTTATACAGGCCATATCGATCTGGCCTCGGCAATTCAAACGATTGAACACGGAGGCTAAACGTGTCGTCATCGAAACAAGATATTACTGCTCGTTATGAAGAGGAGCGTTTACGCGCCCAAGAGCAATCGCAATTGCTCTATCTACAGAATCAAATCGATGAATTGCGTCGTCAAATCAAAGACGTAAACGGCAAATACGCGTGGTCAACCGAGCAATCACGCAAATCTGAGGCGGTCGTGGCGCAACTACAAGGCATGATCGAGCGCCAAGCCCAAGAGCAAGCCCAAACCTTGGAAAGCTATCGTCGCGAATTAACTACCTTGCGCAAGGAAATTGCCAACAGCACCGTGCGCATGGACGATAGCGTCAAGCCAATTCGCGATATTCAGCTTTCGTTGGCGCAACAGCAAGAGCATCGCAAACAAGATTTACAAACATCACAAAGCTGGTTTGCCCGAATTGAATTGATGGAACAGCGCATGAGCGATTTTGAGGCGCGGATGCGTGAGCAAACCGAGCATTATCGTTCGCTAGGCGGTCAGATTGAACACCTTCGCGCCGCTGATGCTGAAACTGTGCAAGATATGCGCAAACTCAGCGAAGATGTGCAGATTGAAAAGCAACAAATGCGTCGCCAAGCCGTCGAAACTCAACAAATGGTGATCGACATTGGCGAAGGTATTCGCGAGTTGCGTTCGCGCTTCGAGCGGCTTGAGGATTTGCAAAAAGGCTTGGAAGTTCAAATCGAACCATTGCCCGAGCAAATTGAGGTTGTGCGGGCCCAACTGCCCGATATGATTGCCGAAATCAAGCGGATCGAGCGGGTCAGTACCGAGCGCTTCTTGATGAACCAAGAACGCTTGGAAGAATTACGCGGTCAACATAACGAGCAACTTGATGAGTTGCGCAGTGCTGATGAAAGCCATTTGCGCCAAATTATGGGTTCGTTGGAGCGGATTGATACCTGGTGTCATGAGTATGAATCGAAGCTCAGCCGCACCCAAAACCGCCTCGAAGATGCCCAAATCTCCAACTTGAGCCGTATGCAAGATTTTGAGCGGCGTGAAGTTCAGGCATTGAGCGATATGTTGGCGGCAATTCAAGGCCGTTTACAAATTGCCCAAAGCGAAATTTTGGAACGTGGAAGCGAGATCTAAGCATGCTGACACGGCGAATTATTCCTTGTTTGGATGTGAAGGCTGGGCGCGTGGTCAAGGGCATCAGCTTTCTCAACCATCGCGATGCTGGCGACCCTGTGCAATTAGCGGCCTTCTACAACGAATCGGGCGCTGATGAATTGGTGTTTTACGATATTACCGCTTCATCCGATGAGCGCAATATTATGGTCGAAGTGGTTGAGAATGTGGCGCGGCAGGTCTTTATTCCGCTAACGGTGGGCGGCGGCATTCGCACGGTCGATGATATGTATCGAATGTTGCGAGCTGGTGCGGATAAAGTTTCGATCAATACCGCTGCGGTGCTCAACCCGCAATTGATCGAGGATGGAGCCAAGCGTTTCGGCTCGCAGTGTATCGTGCTTTCGATGGATGCGCGTCGAATCAACGAGCCAGGCCAACCCAGCCAATGGAATGTTTTCACGCATACGGGGCGCGATCCACGACCAACCGGCTTGGATGCAATTGAATGGGCCAAACGCGTGGTCGATTTGGGCGCTGGCGAGTTGGTGATCAACAGCATGGATGCCGATGGCACTGGTGCTGGCTACGATAACGAATTATTATCGGCGATTAGCGAACAAGTTGGCGTGCCCGTGATTGCCTCTGGTGGTGCTGGCAAGCCCGAACATTTGCTCGCTGCATTGCACGAAGGCAAAGCCGATGCCGTGTTGGCCGCCTCGATCTTTCACTTTGGCACCTACACGGTCGAAGCCGTCAAAGAATATTTGGCAGATCAAGGCATTCCAATGCGCCGCACGCCGAGGACTGTATGATCATTAGCATTCGTTTATTTGCTGGCTTGCGCGAAGCACTCAATCAATCCAGCCTGAGCTTGGATGTGGCTGAGACCGCGACGGTCGGCACGGCGCTGGCGCAATTAGCTGAACTGCATCCCAAATTGCCTTTAACTGGCTTAGCGTATGCGATCAATCGCCAATATGTAACGCTTGAGGCGACGCTTCAGCCCAACGACGAACTGGCCTTGATTCCGCCAGTGAGTGGGGGCTAAGGTGCAAGCATTTTTGGTAACCGAGGCAGTTTTGCAGCCCGAGCCGTTGCGCCAGTTGGTCAGCGACCCTGGCCATGGGGCGATTGTGCTGTTTGAAGGCGTAGCTCGCAATAACTTTGGTGGGCGAGCTACGGCCTTTTTGGAATACGAAGCCTATCCCGAGATGGCTGAGCAGCAACTAGTCTTGTTGGCGCAGCAAGCCCAATCCCAATTTGGCATTGGCAAGGTGGCGATTCACCATCGGGTTGGCGTGTTGCAGATTGGCGAAACGGCTGTGCTGATTGCCATTGGCTCGGCTCATCGTGGCGCGGCATTTGCTGCGGTGGCCTGGCTGATGGATCAAATCAAGGTGGTTGTGCCAATTTGGAAATGTGAGCACTGGGCCGATGGTTCGCAAGAATGGGTGGGTCAGCGTTGAAGCACTAAGGTGAGCTATGCGATTGCTCGAAAAACTAGCACGATGGTGGTGGCGTTGGCTTCTAACAACAATTAGTTTGTTGGGCACGGCGCTGCTTGGCGTAATCGTGGCGAGTATCGCTGGCTGGGTTCCACAACCAAGCGTTTTGCGCTTAACGCCGTTGGCTGGTAGCCGCGAATTGCCGCCAGCCACGGCCTTGGAATTTAATTTCAATCTGCCGATGGATCGCTCGAGCGTCGAGGATGCTTTGGTGATTACGCCGCCGGTGCGTGGACGTTGGCATTGGGAAGGCCGTGCCCGTGCCCGTTGGCAGCCTGAATTTGGCTGGACACCAGGCACAACCGTGACGGTGCAATTACGCCCAACTGCTCAATCGATGTTGCGCCAAACCCTGGCAACGACCGTGACAACCCAATTTGCCGCCGCTCCTGCCCCGCTGTTAGTGTTTCGCTCACCGCTACCCAATGCGATTATTGCCCCCAATACCCCAATTTTGTTGCGTTTCAATCGGGCGATGATCGATTATGCCAGCCAAACCGAACGTGGCTTAGCCGAATTAAGCATCGAGCCAAATGCCACTAGCCAAGTGCGTTGGCTAGATGATCGCAGCGTTTTGGTGCAGGCGCAATGGCAAATTGGTCAGCAATATCAACTCAAGCTGCAAAATCTCAACGATCTGCTGGGCATTCCGGTTCAGACCACCGAATGGCAAGTGCAGGTGAGCGAGCCAAGCCTGATTGCTCCGCCAACGACCCAAATCCTTCAGGCTGATCAAGCCTTGGAATGGGCTTTTGAGGGTTTGATTGATCAAACCGCAACCCAACAATTGATCGAGCGGATTCAATTTACTCCCGCTGTGAGCGCAACCTGGCAGGTGCAATATCAGCCTGATCCACAACCACAAACCATCATTCAAGCCTTACCTGAGGCTGCTTGGCCAGCTCAAACGCTGACTACCAGCCTACAACTTAGCCAGCCGATCACCCACGTTTGGCAAATTCAGTCCAACTTGCAATTAATTGGCTCAGTGCCAGGCCGTGGCGGCAGTTTGGCCGTCGATGATCCGCTGCGCTTGCTGTTCAACCAAGCGCCTGAGCGCCAGCAACTTACCGAGCAATTGTTTATCGAGCCTGAAGTTGCGAACGTGGCGATTAACATCAATAATCAGCAGGCCTTGATTAGCGCTGCATGGCAACCAAGCACGGTTTACACACTGACCTTGGCTGGCTCTGCCCCACTGACCTTTCGCACCCAAACCCAAGTGCAGCCATTGCAAATTGAGGGTGCGGCTTATTCGTTGTTGTTGCCGGAAACTACCGTCGAGTTGCGGCTGAGCGGGCGCGAAAATAGCCGACTCACTGCGAGTTTGTATGCGGTTGATCGGGCGGTTTTGGCGGCGGCTTTGCAACAACCACAAACCCCGCTCAATCCTCAGCGCTACAATTTACAGCCGCAACAGCAATGGCAAATTGCCGCTGGCCCTGAACGAACGATTAGCATTACCCCAACTCAAGCGGCGTTATTGCTGCAAGTGCAAGCTCCCAATGCCGAGCTTGTGCAACATGTGTTGATTTGGACACCCTATCGAGCACAATTATTGGCGACCCCCGAACAAGCTCAAGCATGGATTGTTGATCTGGCTAATCGCCAACCAGTTGCCGCCACAAATTTGAGCATTTTGGCGGGTGCAAATCAACTTGCCACAGGCCAGAGCGATCAGCAAGGGCTTTGGCAAAGCTCAATTCAGGGCAGTAGCGGGCGTTTGGTGTTGCTTGGCGGCGAGCCGCAAGCGCCGATTGTCGCTGAAACGATTATTCGACCACAACGTCAAGCGCCAAGTTTGAGCAGCCAATTGCTGCTTGACCGCCAAAATTACCAAGCTACCCAACAACTGACGATTATCGGCAGTAGTGAGTTTGCTGCGGATGAGGTGACTACGCCAACCCTAACCTTGGCAGTGCTTGATCCCAGTGGCCAAGCGATTGCGCCCGAACAAACCTTGGTGCTAAGCCAAAGCCTCTGGACAACCAACGTGCAACTTGCCGCCGATGTTCAACCTGGTTTGTATCAAGTGCGGCTGCGCTATGCCAACCAAGTGATTGCTAGCCAAAATTTTGTAGTCAATCAGCCCGATTTGGCCTATCGCGTAGTTTTGCCCGAATTGCAAGTGACCAATACAATTGTGCCAGCCGAAATTAACACCAACCTACCGAACCAACATGGCCTGTGGCGCTTGCTCGATCAGCGTAATCGCCAAGTTACTGCTGGTAGTTGGCAAAGCAACGCCGCTGGAATTGCCCAGTTCGATTATCAACAAAGCCAAGTTTTGTTGGGCGATTATGTGCTCGAAATTCAGCTTGGTGAGCAAGTTAGCTACCATCCCAGCCAAATTCGCTATCCTGCGCTATTGGCTGCCAAGGCCGAGCAACAGTTGCTCAATTCCAATCAGCCTGCCACGATCAGCTTCCAACTGCGCGATCAACAGGGTATGGCGTTGGCCAATCGCGCTTTGCAAATCGAAGTTCAAGGCACAATTAGTAGCACCCAAAGTTTACGTACCAATGCTGCTGGCGAGGTCGTTTGGCGCACCAATGGTTTGCGGGCGGGCCTGTGGCTGATTCGCGCCAGTAGCCCAGATGCTGCCAGCGTGGAAGTGCCGTTGTGGGTGCTGGGGGCAAGGAGCGATCAATTAATTGGTCGGAGCCAAAGTAGCTTGGTCGAAACGACTGAACTTGCCCTTGCGCCGCTGACCAATCTAGCGGCCACCAGTGTTTTGGTCAGTTGGTTTGAAGGTAGCAGCATTCGCCAGCAAATTCAACCTTGGTCAGCTGGTCAGCGCATCGCAATTACGCCCAGTCTGAGCAGTACTCAGCAATTAGAGGTGGCTTTAGCTTGGCTTGATGCTGAACAATTAATCAGTAGCAGCAGCCAAATTCCCTTCCAAGCGGTTGCGCCGCTCGATTTGACGATGGTTGTCAGCGGCTCGCAATTGGTGCTGGCAACCCAACGCGCTGGTCGGCCTGTTGCCAGCATGGTTGGCTTGAGTTTTCAGTCAATCCAAACGTCAGCTAGCCAACAGCGGCTTGTCCGCACAGCCAGCAATGGCCAAGCAGTGCTCGATTTACAGGGATTTGGCGAGGGTTGGCGCATTCAGGCCTTAGCCAGCGATGGCTTGAATAGCGCCGAAGCCACGACGTTGTATGCAGCAAATCCCTTGATCGATGCCCAAATGCTGTTGCCTGAACGCTTGATTGTGGGCGATCAACTGAGCGTGACCGCTCGCTTGAATTTGCTAGCAACCCGTGGCGGTATTCCCAACATACGCTTAAATGTTGATTCGGCCTATCTTGCGGCCTTGGCCGAGCCAACCACTGGCAATAGTGGTCGAATTTATACTACAACTCAAGCCTTGGTTGCCACCAACCTTGGCACGACCACACTTACCGCAACCATTGAAGTTAATCAACAAACCCAAATTATCACCAAAGCCCTGACGATTCAGCCACCAAGCCAAGTGCGTTTGCAACAAAGCCGTTTGTTGACCGAAGCGACCGATATTACTTGGCAAGTGCCGACGGCCAACCAAGCGGCCTCGATTAATATTGCGATTGCCAGTTTAGCCCAAGCCAGCCAAGCCTTACCCAGCCAATTGCAGGGCGATGATCCCCTGACGTTGGCTGGGCGAATTGCGCTAGCCCGTTATGCAGCTCAGCCTGCTCAGGCCGAGATTGAATTATTGGCCAAGCAGCAACTTACCAATGGCAGCTGGAGTTGGGATGCGCAGGCGGGCGATTTGCAATTGACTGCCTTGATTGTGCAACTGATTGCGACCGAGCAACGTTCGCCCCAGCTGCGCCAACTCGAAGCTCAAGCCGCTCGTTGGTTAGCCTTGGTTAGTCCACTTGATCCCGATTTGCGCAGCGAAATGCTGTTGGCCTTGGCGCACAGCGGCAAAACAGTTGAGACTCAAATTACCAGCTTACTCAAAAATCGCCAATTAACCACGGCTCAACGCTTGCGCTTGATTTATGCCTTGGTGCTGCTCGATTCACCTCAGGCTGATCAATACTTGCCTGAAGTGCGCCAGCTGTTGGTTCAACCCCTAGAGCCAAGTGCTTGGATGAGCCGCACCCGCCAAGCGGCGCTGATCGGCTTGATTTTTGAGCGCAGCCAGCCAAGTTCAGCCTTACGTGCCCAAGTGCTCAAGCTGATCGCCGAGGGCTGGAATGGCACGGCATGGGAAGATTTGCCAAGTAGCGTAGCGGTATTTCAGCTAACCCAACAAGATTTTCCAACTCGTGGGGATTATCGTTTGGGCTTGAATGGCGCAGCCTTGAGTGATTATGATCAAGCCAGCAGCCTAACGTTGCCAATTACCAACCAACTTAACGTGCAGATCGAGCCGAATGGCCCAATCTTGTTGGCGAGTCAAGCTAGCTGGCAAAACCCAGCGGCACAAGCCCACTTGCTCCATTCCAGCAGCGCAGATCAATTGGGTTATGGTGAGCAATGGCTGTGGCAAGGCTATTTGGTGCTTGAACAAGATCTGTCATTATTACAACTACGCTTGGCTGCGCCGAGTGGTGTGGAGTGGCAGCTTGGTTCCGCCACAGGCTTGAATTGGCATGATGGTCAATTCAGTGCCGCCAATGTTCGGGCTGGCATTTACCCCATTCAACTATTGGGCGTAGCTCGCCACAAGGGCCAATTTGCTTGGCCAGCGCCCCAATTAACCAGTGGCGGCCAGATTGTTGAGCTTAAACAAACCGTGCCGCCAGTGCTAATTCGCTGATGGTACAATAGACATATCTTTATTTTCAGAATTAAGGCACATCAATGCGTATTCCAGAAGCAATTCAATGGATTGAACAATCGGGCAATGTTTTAGCCCAAGCCAAAATAACTCACATGCTTGAGGCAACTCCAGCAGATGACGAACTGCTTGATCAATTAGCCGCTTTGCAAAACGACGATGGTGGTTTTCCGCTGAATGGCGTGACTGGCCGTCCGAGCACCCTCAACGATAGCTGCAACATTATTCGCCATTTTGTCGAACTTGAGGCTAGCGATCATCCGGCAGTAGCTGTGGCCAGCCGCTTTATTCTCGATGCTCAATCGCCGCGTGGCTGGTGGCGCGAAAACAGCAATTTAGCGATCTATAGCCCGCCCTTGTGGATGGATAGCGAGTCGGATGCCGCGCTGATCTACACGACCGCTGTTTGTTCGGCCAGCCTAGCCTTGTTGGATAACCCCGAAGTCAATGTGGCGGCAGATAAAGCCAATACTTGGTTGCTGGGCCAAATTGCCAATAACGGCTTATTGCCAGGCTTTCGAGTTGAGGCAACTGGTTGGGCTATGTTGGCAGCGGTTTTGTTGGGTCACCGCGAAAGTCGGCCAGTCAAGCGCATGTTGGGCGGCTTAGGCGATTTGCTTTCGACTGATTGGGATGCGCCAAGCCTCGCAGTGATGCTAAATGCAGCGGGCATTGCACGGATTCCCCGGATGACCCGCGCCGTGACGCAGGCAATTAATTTGCTACGCAATTTGCAACAACCAAGTGGCGCGTGGCTGAACGAAGATGGTCTACCCGATCCTTTGCTAACAGCCTGGATTGTGCGGATTGTGCGGCGCTTCGGCTTACGCTAAATTTGATTGATTTAATCAACAACTGCCCTGCTCTGAAGGCTCAGAGTGGGGCAGTTTGGCTTGATCGTCCTAAAGGACTAGTGGCGACAGATCGAAAGATCATTTTGCAAATTGAGCAATTTTGGCATAATCGTGATTAATCGCTGCGAATTGCTGCAACTATTTTTTGCGGGTCAGCGTCTCAAGCAACAGAAGCCACGCTGATGGCAAGGAGTTGTATACTGTGGCCGAACCAACTACAGAAATTTTATATCGCGCTCAACGCAATGACCCCGAAGCAATGGGAGCATTGATTGTTAGCCAACAACATTATATTTACAACATCGCCATGAGCGTGATGCGCCAGCCCGAAGATGCCGCTGACCTAACCCAAGATGCTTGTATCAAGCTGTTACGGGTGATTGGCCAGTATAATGGCGAAAGTCGTTTTACCACGTGGCTCTATCGTTTGGTGATCAACCTTGGGCGTGATGAGCTGCGCAAACGTGGCCGCCGTGCTCCGGAGATGCCACCAATGACCGATGACGATGGTGAAACCGTTGATCCATTATCGAGCATTGCCGATGATAACCGTTGGGCCGACCCTCAAGAAGTGGCAACCAACCACGAGTTGCGGGCCGAAGTAACCCAAGCCTTGGATAAACTGGAAGATCATTATCGTTTAGCATTAACGCTCTACTATTTTGACGATTTGCGGTACAATGATATTGCTGAAATTTTGGAAGTACCGCTGAATACGGTCAAAAGCTATATTCGCCGTGGTAAAGAGCGGCTTGCCTTGCTCTTAGGTGCCAATCAATCGGAAGCAATTTTGCCCGCCAAACGTGAACCTGTTACCGATGAACGGCCAAACCGCGGTCGCTTTGCATTTGCCCTAGGCTGGCGCTGAGGTGTGTCATGAAGCGTTGTGAACATCGTACCAACTATGATCTGCGTGAAGAAGCGCTTGATCCACAACTTACAGACCATCTTGCTGAATGTGAAAGCTGTGCTCAACGTGCTCGCCGCGCTGAAGCCTTCGATACCGTCGTGCGCTCAGCGATGATTACTAGTGTTCCCGATGATCTGACTGCTAAACTTTTGGCCTTAGTGCCAGGTTTGATGCCACCAATGTTGGTGCGCAGCAAGCACTGGAAGTTGCAACGCCGCGCCTTCGTTGGCCTCAGTGGCTTTGCCAGCATCTTGGCGCTTGGTTTGGTGATCTACGGGGTGTATCTCTTGGCAAACACGGTTGGGGTTGGCGATTGGCTGGCGACTGCTAGCACGTGGCCTGGGGTTGCTATCGATTGGCTCTATCGGCATATTCCATCATCGCGCTCGTTTGTGGCGGCAATGATTGCCGTGCGCCAACCATTGCAATGGATGATTCTGTTGCTGCTGATTTGGCAAGTTTGGGAACGCATGCCTCTACCCAATAATCGACAAACCGCCTAAAAGCGTCACCCGCAAGTCAACTGGCTTGCGGGTTTGATTTGGGGCTACGATGATCAACCGTTTATGGAATAGCTTGCTTGATCTCGTTTACCCGCCACGCTGCTATAGCTGTGGCAAGGCTGGCACGCAATTTTGCCCCGCTTGCTTCGCCGAATGTATTCCGCTGACTCCACCCCAACGACCGCAACCTTTAGCCGCCGATTCACCACTTGAACGTGCTTTGGGTATTTATCCGTTTCAAGGCAGTCTACGCGCGGCAATCCATGCTTTTAAATATCAAAATGCCCATCCCTTAGCCCAAATTTTGGCTCCATTGTTGTTTGATTTTTGTGCTTGGAACGATGTTGTGTTGATGCCTGTGCCATTGCATGGCGTGCGCAAACGTGAACGTGGCTATAATCAAGCTGAATTATTGGCGCGTAATTTGGCCAAAGCTTGGCAATTGCCACTGAGCACCGATTTGCAACGGGTGCGTGCCACCGAGCATCAAGTTGGTCAGCAAGCGCAAGCTCGTGCCAGCAATGTCGCCGGAGCTTTTGAATGGCGTGGTCAACAGCCTGCCCCAAGCCATGTATTGCTGATCGACGATGTGCTTACCACTGGCTCAACCTTTGAAGCTTGTGCTAGTGCATTAATTGCTGCTGGTAGTACGGTGGTTGAAGGGCTAGCGCTAGCCAAAGCGATTATCAAGCCTGCGCCACCGCTTGATTCGCCTGAATAACTCTGGCCCAACGCAATAAGCGCTCGACGGCTCCTGCTGGTTGTTCAGGCAGATAGACATCAGCAATGGTCATCGTCCAGCGGCGTAATTGCGGTCGGCGTTCAGCTTCAGGCCGCAGCACCCGCGTCGCGCCTGCATAGGTTTTGGCAACTCGTTGCCGTAATGTTGCGGCACTAACCCCATGATCAAGATAATCGTTGAATGCGCTGCGCAGTTGTTCAATCGCTGCCTCGGTAAATTGAGCCGGGTGTTGCAAATTGTAGCTGGCGACAACCAAAAAGTGCTGGGCATGCAAGGCTGGGTCGTTATATTCCCAGGCGATTAACGCCCCTAATTGCTCCCAACAGTTGAAGCCTTCAACCGATGGAGCGCCGCATTCAAGGCAAAATTCAGTGGTTGGCATGGCTTACCTCATTCGGTATAATTAATCCTCAGCATACTTGCGTTGAGTTACAATAAGATCTGCCGAACGAATGATTTTAGCGAGAGAGGATCAATCGTATGCGCCGCTGGTTTAATCGATCGATTTATAATGTGAAAGCGATGAGTCAGCAATTTGCTGCTGATCATCCTGAATTGCAACCACAAATAACGTTAATTGCCAAAATAATTAAAAAACCACTTGATCAACCAACAGAATTAGTACGTGGAACAAACTGGGTCGAGTCGTTACGAGCGGTTGTGTTTGTTACGGCTACAGGCCTATGGATCTATCCAATCAAGAAATTTGCAGCTATGCATGGTGCCGCTAGTGGAATTGAGCAAACTGAGCCATTTTTGATTGAGGGTCAGTCAATTAATGCTGCTCAATTAATCAATGTTCGGGTAGGTTTAATTCGTGGGAGTGTATTGCAATTTACCTATGAACAGCAGGCGCTCTATCAGTTTGGGTTAGAGTATTATTCCAACTTGGCTCGTTTATTGCCATTTGAGGTTACTGTGACCAAGGGCAACATCAAACATACTGCGGCGAGTATTAAAGCACGAATTTACCTCTATGCCACGGTAATTTTTTTGGGTTGGTTTTTTCTATGGTTTGCTTCGATAATCCTTCAAGCACTAGTTCGATGAGGAAGTCCATGCAGCGCGAAGTGACAACAACCTACCTTGAGATGTTATCAGCCAGCGAGCTTAAGCCAAGTTTACGCCATGAGCCAGCTTTTGGTTTTGCCCAAGTTCAGCGGATTAGCCCTGAACTCAATCGCTTTTTATATACGGCGGTGGGTGCTCAGTGGTATTGGCTTGATCGGCTCGGCTGGTCGTATCAACAATGGCTCGATTACTTGAGCCAGCCTACAATTCAAACATGGCTCGGCACATATCAAGGTATTCCGATTGGCTATTGCGAGTTGGTGCAAGCGGCCGACGGCTCAGCCCAAATTGGCTATTTTGGCTTGTTGCCGCAATGGTATGGCCAAGGCTTGGGCGGGCTTTTACTTACCAAGGTTATTCAGCAGGCTTGGCAATTAACCAGCTCGCGGGTTTGGCTGCATACTTGCACGCTCGATGGCCCAACTGCCTTAGCCAACTACCAAGCCCGTGGTTTTAAGCTCTATGATCAAAAAACCGAAGTAGTTGAGTTACCAAGCCAAGCAGCTGGGCCATGGCCAAATGCCCTGTAGTTGACAGCTATGCTAGAGTAACGAGGATTTTGTTTGGAGGTTGCTCTAATGGCTGATCACGCTGCGTTGATGATTTTAATTGCTGGGCCCTATCGTTCTGGCACTGGCGACGATCCAGCTAAAATTGCGGCCAATGTTCATTTGATGGAATCATATGTGTTACCGTTGTTCAACGCTGGACATTTGCCAGTGCTTGGCGAGTGGCTGGCGCTACCAATGGTTGATTTGGCTGGCTCTAAACGGATTGGTGATGAGATCTTTAATGCGATTTTTCACCCAATTGCTGAGCGCTTGGTGATTCGTTGCGATGCGGTGTTGCGGGTTGGTGGCCCTTCAGCAGGCGCTGATCAGATGCTTGAACTGGCCAAAGCCCATGGTCGCCAATGCTTCGAGCGTTTGCAAGATATCCCTGGCTGTAGCGAGTTGATCGATCCTCAAGAATATTAGGAATACTGCTCAATGAGTGCAAATAGCGAATGGCCTGAATTAAATGCTCAATCCAATGCTGTTTGGGAAACGAACGCTGAGCATTGGGATAACTCAATGGGTCAGGATGGTAACCGTTTTCATTTGCAATTGGTGCGGCCTGCCATGCTGAGTTTGTTAGAGTTGCAAGCGGCGCAACGTGTGCTTGACATTGGTTGTGGGAACGGTCTCTTCGCACGACATTTGGCTGAATTGGGAGCAACGGTGCTGGCAGTTGATGCTAGCACCAGCTTAATCGAACGTGCCAAGCAGTATCCAAGCTCTACAACCCTCGAATATCAAGTTGTCGATGCAACTAATTTCGATCAATTATTGGCCTTAGGTGCTAGCAGTTTTGATGCTTTAGTTTCGACGATGGTGCTGATGGATTTGCCCTCGATTGAGCCGTTATTTCAAGCAGCAGCCAAATTGCTCAAGCCACAAGGCCATTTTGTGCTGGCGACAGTCCATCCATGTTTTCAAACCCCGCACAGTCGCAAAATTGTCGAGCAATTTGAGAATGCGCAAGGCGAGGTCGAAACTCACTCGCGGCTACAAATTGGCAGTTATCTCACGCCAGCTGTGCACCAAGGGGTTGGGGTAGTTGGTCAGCCAAGCGCCCAATTCAATTTTCATCGGTCGCTCACAAGCTTACTGGGCATAGCATTTGCGGCAGGATTTGTGCTTGATGGATTGCTTGAGCCGCGCTATCCGACAGGTACAACCAGCACCCACCCATTTTCATGGGCCAATTTTAGCGAAATTCCGCCAGTTTTGGTACTGCGTTTGCGCCTATGCTAGCCATAAAACCTTATTCTTCATCATTAAACCAACGGCAATAAATCGCGTAAATCGTGCAGAATTGGACAATCGGCTTTGGGAATGCGCTTGTGACGGTCGATTAACGCCGCTTGCATGCCAACTGCGCGTGCGCCCAACACATCAGCATAATAACTATCGCCAATATGAATAATCTGATCAGCGGCAACGCCGGAGCGCTTGATCGCCAGTTGATAGAGGTCGGTCATGGGTTTGGCATAGCCAGCATCCGCCGAAATAACCGCAAAATCGAAGTAGGGCAACAGTTTGTTGTAGGTCAGAATTGGCCGTAAACTGCTGGCCCAATCCGAGACAATCCCAATTCGAATGCCTTTGGCATGCAAACTATCGAGGGTTTCGCGCACATCGTTGAAGGGAACCCAATTTTCGGGCTGCTCGTAGTGCGCAATCAAGCGATCTCCAAGCATTGCGTGATCCAGCGAGGGATCGATTTGATCGAATAGATGTTGATAGAATTCGAGCCAAAGCGTGCGAATTGTGGCATCGGAACTCCAATCGTTATTATCGAGCGAATGATAGCGCTGATGATACCAACGATTGGTCGCTTTGCGGGCATCGCGAATCAAATTGGGTTCAACCTGCAAGCCCAATTCTTGCAGCACCTCGCCAATTAAATCGTGGGCATCAACCCGCTCATCGAGCAAGGTAAAGCCAACATCAAAACAAACTACCGGAAAACGCAGCATCGCAACCTCAATTTAATAAATAACAGGGACACGGAAATTTCCGTGTCCCTGAGAGTCAATTGGCTTGGTTCAGAACTAACCGAAGAAATCGACGTTCTTTTGGGTGTATGAGGCCCATTGTTCGGGCACGCTGTCGCTTGAGAAAATTGCGCTGACTGGGCATTCTGGTTCGCAAGCGCCACAATCAATACATTCGTCGGGGTTGATATAGTATTGGTCTTCACCTTCATAGATACAGTCAACTGGGCAAACTTTGACACAGGCTGAATCTTTGGTGCCGACACATGGTTCTGCAATTACGTAGGCCATTGTTGATACTCCTTCGCGCTGAGGCGTAAACTTCATACTTGTTTTCTAAGATTAGTGTAGCAAGCTCCTCGCCATGCTTCTGTAACTTTAGTCACATAATGAGAATGATTCTAATAAAGACGGTAAAATCAGGCTTTTTAGTCTATATTCAAGCTATTCTGATCTTTATCTTCCCCTTCGTGCTCTTCGCGTTCTTCGTGGTTGCGTGCTCACGAAACCCTTGACCCTTCATCATCTCTGTGATTGCTCGTCGCCCGATCCCCGACCCCCAATAACCGATCCCTTGCTCCTTCGTATTCTTCATAGTTGTGTGATTACTGGCCCCTGATAACTGATAACTGCTCCCTCGCTCCTACTAACTAGCCTCGTATCTAGGGAAGCCACTTGCCCCAATATGCTACAATAGCCCAATTATGTAATTGTTCCTGCAATGAGGGTAGTGCATGTCAACCTATGTCATCGACGGACAGGAACTGCATATCCGCGATAATCGCCGTAATGCCCCCGTCGCCTTATTAATTCATGGCTGGTCGAGTTCGTGGTTTACCTGGACTCCGCTGCTGCAAGCTTTGGGCACGCGCTATTCGTATATGGCGGTCGATTTGCCTGGCTATGGGCGGTCGCCTGCACCGAAACACCCAATTACGATCGATTGGTATGCCGATTTGATGGCCAAATTGATCGAGGAAGCGAGCGATCGACCAGTGGTTGTGCTTGGTCACTCGATGGGCGGCCAAATTGCCATGACTTTAGCCCTGCGCCACCCAATGCTGGTCGAACGTTTGATTTTGCTCAATCCAGTGGTCAGCGGGCGACTATCAACCTTTATCAATTTGTTTGTGGCTCCGCATATTTTGCTCGAACGCACGCGATTGGGCGGCAAAATTTTGAGTTATCTCGAAAATACGCCTTTAAGCTATATCAATCAATTGATGAAGCCGATCCTCTTCGCTGAACGGGCCGCAATCTCGCAGCAAGATTATGATCGAATTCGCGCCGATGCACGGCGACCAGGCCAAGGCAGAGTTCGCGCTGCCTGCTACGAAGCCATGAAAATGGGCGATTTGCGTGGCAAACTCAAGCAAATTCAGCCGCCAGCTCAAGTGATTTGGGGCGCTGAGGATAATACTGTGCCGTTGCGTGATGCTGGCGCGGTAGCTGACGAATGGCCGCAAGCTGATTTGCGCTTGATTCCAAATGCTGGGCATTGGCCGCATTTTGAGCAATATGAAACTACGATGCGCTATATTGCCTCATTTTTGGGCTTGCCAATTTTGCCGAGCCTGCCAAATGATCAAGTACAACAGCAGCGTGATCTTGATGTTGGCGAAATTGCCCAGTTCCTCTCGAATACTGAGTTAGGCCAAGATTTAAGTGAATCGCAACGCTTGCGGGTGGCAGGTTTGTGCCATCAACATCATTTTGCCCCGCAAGATGTGCTGGCGCTGGAAGATTCAAGCGGCGATGAATTATTTATTGTGCAAGATGGCCAAGTTGATGTTTTGGTGCGAATCAGCAATGAGCTTGGGATTGAAGAATCGCGGCGGGTTAATGTGCTGATGGCGGGCCAAATTGCTGGCGAAATGGCCTTGATTCAGGGCAAAGGTGGCCGACGCACCGCCGATTTACGCGCTGGCAAGTCGGGAGCGACCGTGCTTTCGATCGATAGCCGTTATCTGTTTGCCTTGTTTGAAGATGATGCCTCGCTGGGCCTGAAGCTGATGCAAAATCTGGCTCGCTCGTTGGTGCAACGGTTGCGCGTACAAAATTGGCAATTGCAATTAGCTGAACAACGCGCCGAAGTCCATCGCTAAACAACCGTAAAATCATGACTTTTGGCTTGAACGCTACTGTTTTACCAGTGGCGTTTTTCGTGTACCATTTGCCATGAACCACAAATTGTAGGGTGCTGTCTATGAATCGTCAACGAATGATTGGGCTGGGTGGCCTGCTTGGGCTAGCAATATTAATCTTAATTCTGCCAAACAGCCGTTTTTGGTTTGCAGCGCTAGTTTGTGCGCTAGCTCCAGGCTACTTGCTCGAGCGCTGGCTGGATTTGAATTTAGCGCCATTGGTGCGACCCAGCCTGTGGATTGGACTGAGCTTGGCAGTTTGGCCGTTGGGCTACTTATGGCTGACCACGCTTGGTTTAGCCCTGAGCACTGGCATGATCTCCTTGATTGCCTTTGGCTTGGTTGGCGGGGTTGTTTGGCGTTTATGGCGTGAGGGCGAACGGCCTTGGACCTTGCCAGCGCCAGTGCCAATTCTTGGGTTGGCGTTATTAATTGTGACCTTCGCGATTAGCACCAGAATGAGCCATATTCGCAACGTGGCTTTTCCACCGTGGGTCGATTCGCTGCACCATGCCACGATTATGCGAGTGATTGCTGAAAGCGGCCAAGTGCCCTACTCGTTGCGCCCCTACATGCCAGTTGATAATTTTGGCTATCACTGGGGCTTTCACGCCACGGCAGCCACGATCTACAATCTGAGTGGCATGAGCATTCCCCAATTTATGCTGTGGTATGGTCAATTCTTGGGGGTGTTGGTGGTGATTTCGGTTGGCAGCGCCACGATTGGTCTAACCAAAAGCCCGATTGCTGGCCTAGCCGCCGCCACCATGACGGGCTTTATCTCGATTATGCCCGCTTATTACCTGAGTTGGGGCCGTTACACCTTGCTTTCGGGCTTGGCGATGGTTCCGGTGGTGCTGCTGTTGGCGTGGGTTGCGCTTGATCGACCTGATCGCAAAGGCCTGATTTTGCTAACGCTCGTGGTTGGTGGGCTACTGCCAACTCACTTTGTGGCGGCTGGCTTTGCGTTGTTATGGTGTGTCGCGGTTTGGTTGGGCCGCGATGTTTGGACTGAGCAACGCTGGCAAATCTTGGGCAAGCAAGCGGCAGCAGTTGGCATGGCGATTTTGTTGATGTCGCCCTGGCTGGCCTTATTGATTCGTGAAATTCAGCCTGCTGGCAGTGGCACACCCAAACAATTGGTTGGTGGTGGCTACAATACCTACGAAGCTGCGAAAGGCTTATATTGGACGTGGAATAACCTTGTGCTCTTTTTAGTAGGTTTGTTGGCTGCTTGGTTTGGCTTCTTTCAACACTGGCGTTTGGTGCTGATCAGCTTTTTATGGGCTGGCCTGGTGATGTTATTTGCCAATCCGGTGGTGATTGGCTTGCCCTATCTTTCGTTTTTCAACAACAACATTGTGGCTTTGGCAATTTTTCTGCCGATTAGTTTGTGGTTTGGCTTTGGGGTTGCTTCATTGGACCAAGGCTTGAGCAAACATCTCAAACAGGGAGTAGCCCGAGGTTGGCGGGCGATTCGCACCGCAATTTTGGCAATAACCGTGCTGATTTCGGCTACCAAAATGCATAGCGTGATTAATGATGGTACGATTATCGCCAAAGCTGATGATTTAACTGCCCTGAATTGGATTGTGCAACGGATTCCCAAAAATGCGCGGTTTGCGATTAATACCGAAGGTTGGTTGTATAACGTGGCCCGTGGCAGCGATGGTGGCTGGTGGATTTTGCCCTATGCTGGCTTGCAAGTGAGCACACCGCCAGTTGTCTACAACCAAGGCACAGCTGAGTATATTGCGGCGGTTGAGGCTGAAACCAGTTGGTTGCGCAATGCCAACGAAAAAACTGCTGCTGAATTGGCTCAGTGGATGCGTGAACATAACTATGATTACGCCTATGCCACCACCAATGGCAAAATCTTCAATCAAGCCAAATTAGCTAATTCAGCTGAATTTGAGCTGGTCTATGAAAATGCGAGCGTGGCGATTTATTTGCGGAGATAGTTGGGGCTAGCGCCAAGCCTAGCCCCATCGATGAGGCTCAGGCAGCGGGAATCGCTGAGTAGGGCAAAAGGTCATAGCGTTCTTGTAAGCGGTCGATATACATCATTTGATAGAGCACCGCATCCTCGATGTGATCGTGGCGTTGGCGAAGTTGCTCCAACTCCTGATGCTTGCTCGGATCGGGCGTATCGCATACGTGTTGTTCTAAATCGGCGACAGCATGTTCAAGATCATCGAGTTCCCACACAAGATCTTGCAGTTTGCTGCGCTCATCCTTGAGTTGACGCAAAAGTTGGGTATGGGCAGCAGGCAATCGCATATGCATCGGAAAAACCTCTTGGGATAGTGAAATAGCCAGTGCGTAAAGCTAAGAAAGTGCAATAGGTTACTTAACAACCATGCTACTGCTATCATATCATGTTCCGACAAGAGACTTTGGTATGATTCGCGGGCCGACAATGGGGGATGCCGCTGCAAAGTGATGGGGGATATAGCTCTAGGCAAGCCTAAACTAACCCCAAGCCAACCAGCAAGCCGCTTGGGGTGTTCACAAATGTTGATTGACGTTGCTGAATGGCTTGAGCCAAACTCTTCTCTCAAGGGTTTTATTTAGCCATTTCGCCTTCGCCGATGCGTCCACCGTAACGGCGTTCGCGATTGCCAAAATTGCTGACAGCCTCGCGAAACTGGTCGGGGCCAAAATCGGGCCACAACAGCGGGGTCATATAATATTCGCTATAGGCAGCCTGCCAAATCAAAAAGTTGCTGAGGCGTTGCTCGCCGCTGGTGCGCACAATCAAATCGGGGTCGGGAATGCCTGATGTATACAAGTGCCCAGCGATCATCTCATCGCTAATCTCCTCAGGATTGATCCCCTTGGCCACGATTTCGCGCACTGCATTGACGATATCGGCGCGACCACCATAGTTGAAGGCTACCGAGAGCGTCAAGGCGGTATTATTGGCAGTCATGGTAATGGCATTTTGAATCTTCTTGGCGAGTGCCGAATCGACCCCATCGAGCGTGCCCAGCAAGTGCAAGCGCACCCCTTCAGCGTGCAACTCGCGCAACTCGCGATCAAGGTATTCGGCCATAATGCGCATTAATCCGCGCACTTCCCACGATGGGCGTTTCCAATTCTCGGTTGAAAAGGCATAAATCGTGAGATAGGGAATGCCCAGTGCGATAGCCTCACGCACGATTCGTTTGATATTACCAGTTCCAGCATGATGCCCTGCCAGACGGGGGAGTCCACGGCCTTGTGCCCAACGGCCATTGCCATCCATTATTATTGCGACATGTCGAGGTGCGACAGTAGTTTCAAGTTGTTGTACGGTCATAGATCTAAAGACCTCATCAATTTAAGCGTTTGTCTAGCATTCGTTGTAGGGTAGCGAATATACTACCATTGTTGCAAGCACTCGCGTGCAATTTATGCGAAACTAGTCTTGATCGACGATTTTAGGCAAGCGAGGGCATTGCGATGTTGCTGAAAGGGCTTATTTTGGGGTTTTCGATTGCCGCACCAGTCGGGCCGATTGGTGTGTTGTGCATTCGACGCAGCTTAATTCATGGACGGTTGGCGGGTTTTTTATCAGGTTTGGGAGCGGCAACTGCCGATGGGTTGTATGGCATGTTGGCGGCGTTTGGTTTGGCGGCAGCCCTCAACAAGCTTGACCAAGATTCGGGCTGGTTGCTGGGATTGCGGATTATTAGCGGCCTATTTCTCGGGTATTTGGCGATCAAGACCATACTGAGTCGTCCGGCGACCGAAGCAGCAAATGCCAAAGCTGATAATTTATGGGCGATGTATGCCTCGACGCTCTTCTTGACCTTGACCAATCCCTTGACGATTTTATCGTTTGCGACGGTCTTTGCTGGTTTGGGAATTACGGCCTATGGCTGGGATAGTGTGTGGTTGGTGGTAGGCGTGACCACGGGTTCGGCTTTATGGTGGTTGCTGTTGAGTGGTAGCGTGAGCTTATTGCGGGAGCGAGTACAAGCCTATAGCGTTTGGATCAATCGAATTTCTGGCTTAATTATTTTAGGCTTTGCGCTTGCAGTCTTGTTGGGATGAGGCTTAAATCAAAAGCGGGTGTTGGCGCAAACCAACACCCGCAATTTCAAAACTATTGTTTACCCATTTTTGCTTTCAGAGCGGCCAATTCATCTTCGACAGCGGTATCGCGTTCGAGGTCAGCAAAGCGAGCTTCGAGCGAACCACCTTCAAGCTTCGACATAGCATCGGCTTGAGCCAAGCGATCATCGACCCGTTCTTCCATTTGGGATAATTTATCCATCGCATTGAGGTTGCCCAAGCCTTGAACCGTGCGTTGAATCGCTTCTTGGGTTTCGGCGCGATTCTTCTTAGCGATAATCAATTCTTTCTTGGCTTTGGCTTCCGACAAGCGTGATTCAAGACTGACCAAGGCTTTTTGCAGCTGCTCAACTTGTTCGTCTTGTTGTTCGTATTGTTGGCGATAGGTATCAGCCATTTTTTGAGCATTGGCTTTGCGGCCTAAGGCAGCTTTGGCCAATTCATCGTCACTTGCGCGAACCGCAGCTTCAGCCTTGGATTGCCATTGATCAGCTTCGGTTTGGAATGTCACCATTTTGTTGTGCAATTTGGTTTCATCGGCCATGGCGGATGCAACAGCGGTTTTGGCTTCGTACAGTTGTTCTTGCAATTGCCGCATGTACTCGTTGACCATTTTTTCAGGGTCTTCGGCCTTATCCAACATCGCATTGAGATTAGCGCTAACCAGGTCGCGAACACGGCTCAACAACGACATAGGAATTCCTCCTTAGCTAAACACAAAGACTGTGTGAACTTCATTCTAGCACACCGCGCTGGCGGTTCTCAAGTGGTACGAAGCGCTTATCCAAAAAGTTACAAAGGCTTTTTGGATGGTGTGCCAACCGTGCGTGGATAGGTCAATGGGGTTGAAGCTACTTTGTCTACGACAACAAGTGAACGGACAGGTTCAGCTGGAATGGTGACGTTATAGACCGCCCGTAATTGACCTCCAAGAATGGTTATGGCCTGCTCAGCATCTTGCACTTCTGGCTCAATTTCAAAACCTTTGGGTGCAAGCCACATGCCACCAACTTGGCACAAGGGTAAACAATACTCGGCGAGGGTTGCCAAATTGGCAACAGCCCGAGCGGTAACCAGCGCAAAATGTTCACGCCAGCGCCGTTCGCGGCCCACAACCTCAGCCCGTTCGACCTCAACCAAGACCCGCTCAAGCTGTAATTCTTGGGCCACATGGCGCAAAAATTCGGCCTTCTTGCCAATCGATTCGATCAGCAAAACTTCGGTTTCGGGCCATAAAATCGCTAAAGGAATACCTGGCAAGCCCGCACCTGAGCCAATATCGGCCAAACTGGCGGGAGCTTGCTCGCAGGTCGTCGCTAGCGAAAGCGAATCTAACAGGTGGCGGCGGGTTGCTTCGGGCAAGGTCGAGGGCGCAACCAAATTCATGCGCTCACTCCATTGCGTCAGCAACGCCACGTAGTGCTCCAAGCGGTCGATTTGGCTGGTGCTAAGGGTTAGTTGCCACTCAGCCAAGGTGGTTTGTAATAGTTCACGATCGATCATTTTTGTTTTGATAACCTATAGTGCATTTCAGCTTGCTCATATAAGCCTAGATTATCATAAACCCGCCCAATTGCTGCATGTAATTGTTGCGGGCGACGGCTGGTTGGTAAGGCTGCCTTCCATTGTTTAACCGCAGCAGCTGGAAAATCGCGGTCGCTATACATCTGAGCAAGCCGTTCGCGATCAAGCTTGCGTTCAGGTGTAAGAAAATTCTCGAAGGAATGGCCACACTCGCAGATCCAGTTTTCGCGCACATCGAGCACATGCCCACAATTGGGGCAATCGAAGGTTTGCTCAGTGCCACAAGTGCTACATTCACCAGTGCTTTGGGTGGGTGTGCCACAAAATGCGCAGGGCGCTTCGAGATTTTGCGGCGGCTTGGGCACATTCGTTGGCATATTACCAAGCACTGGAGCTGGCTCAGACACTACTTCAGCGACCATTGGGGCAAAACCAAAACCAGCCATTGGCTGATCAAGCTCGATTGGTACTGGCTCAAACATGGCTGCAGGTGGCTCTTCGAAACTAGCCATGCTGCTGGCAGGTGCTGCTGGCGCTGGGGTTGGAGCGACTGGTGGCGGCGCTGGTGGTGCTAGTGGCGGTTTATGTGGCTCAAACGTCGAGAGAAAATCGGCAGCCTCGCTTTGGGCTAATTCTTCCAGCCCGCGTCGCGCCGCAGTATTATCGGGATTGATCGAAAGCACAAGTTGCAAGCAGTCGCGCTTTTGGGTGCGAGTTTCGACGACTCCACTGAGCCAAAGCCAAGCGGACTCGTTTTTTGAATCGGTAAGGAGTACTTTTTGGAGATGCTGGCGAGCTAGCTCACGCTGGCCTGCTCGCACAGCGGCGATGCCCTTGGCAAGTTCATCATCGATTGTCATAACGGTAATCCATCGCTAATAAAGACATTCATTGGCTATTTTTAAGGATACACCGATTGTGACATAGATTTGGCTTGATGCAAATAAAGATTGGCTAAGGAATTAGGATTGAGCCACCTGGCGGTGAAACTCGGCCTCTTGGTTGCGACCAATCTTATCGTAGGCTTGAGCCAATTTTCGGTGCAACATCACCACATGCGAGCCATCTTTGAGCGCTCGATCCCATTGGCGAGCGGCAGGCTCCCAGCGCTCCATCAAGGCATAGCGCTGGCCCAGCCCTTCGTGATCGATGCCATCAGGAAAGAAAATGTAGTGACGTAACCCTTCGCCGCATGGGCAGCGAGTGGTTTCCCATAAGTTTATTGTACTATCACATGAGGGGCAGGTGAGGATGATATTTTCGCCACAAACTTGGCAATCGAGCTTGCTACTATCGGTATTCGCTTGGCAAAATGGACATTGAATTAGGTTGCTGCTGGCAGCGGCGATCGCCACAATTGGGGTTGGCTCAGGCATTGACGGGGCTGGTTTGTTTTGCACTTCAAGGGCCGCGATGCCGCGTTGCGCGGCTTCGTTGCTTGGGTTGATCAACAAAACCCGTACAAGGCAATCGCGGCGTTGTTCAGGCGTATCGACAATCGCACTCATCCAGAGCCACGCCAGTTCGTTCCGTGCATTCAGCGCAATCACTTGGGTCAGGAAATCACGGGCTGCTGCACGTTGGCCTGCTTTGGCGGCAGTAATACCTTCAGCCAATAAATGCGTTTCATGCACGGACGACATAGGAACTCCTTCTATCTATAATCTAACGTGGTTCGAGTGCGATCCATTCTTGCACTGGGCTAGCCACGTCGCTGCTTGGTTGATGGTGCTGTAACTCCCCAGCGTGGAATGATGATCGAATAAATGGTCCAGCAAAGGTCGCTCGAAAGCCCAATTGCTGGCCATGGTCGCGATACAAGCCATAACGCTCGGGTGGAATATATTCGCTCACTGCTACATGGTTCAGTGATGGTTGTAAATATTGACCAATCGTGACCAGTTCAACCCCAACCTGCTTGAGATCATCCATGGTTTGGTAGATTTCGTCGGTTGTTTCGCCTAAACCCACCATAAACCCCGATTTGGTTGTGATCTGCGGGGCAAACTCACGACTACGAGCTAATAATTCGAGCGAGCGATCATAATCGCCTTGGGGCCGCACACTCTTAAACACGCTACGAACAGTTTCGATATTGTGATTGAGCACATGTGGTTCGGCATCCAATACCGTTTTGAGCGCTTCGGCCTCGCCTTTGAAATCGGGAATCAAGACCTCAACTTCGGCCTCGGGTAAACGTTGCCGAATTGCGCTGATGGTGCGGGCAAAGTGGCGAGCGCCGCCATCCTTGACATCATCGCGAGCCACCGCCGTAACTACCACATACTTTAAGCCCAAGCGAGCAGCGGCTTCCGCCACATTGCTTGGCTCGCGTGGGTCAAGCGGGAAAGGCTTGCCAGTCGTGACATCGCAATAATGGCAACGCCGGGTACAACGATCGCCGCCGATCATAAATGTAGCAGTGCCATGGCCAAAGCATTCGGCAATGTTGGGGCACGATGCTTCTTCACACACAGTATTCAGATTTAGATCACGCAGTAATTGACGGACATTACGCAACTCTGGTGAAAGCACGGGTTTGCGTAACCACTCTGGTTTACGCTGACGATGCGGTGTTGATGGCATACCAACCTCACGTTAAGCAGCACATGCAGCATTGCAAGTGACGGCAGACGAATGTGGCACCAGCTTGCCTTTAAGCCAGCGATAACCCTCACTCGCTATTGTAAAAAATTATTTAAGCCATTGCGATAACCCAAAAGCACCACTTTAGGCCATCGATGATCCTGCCCATATGGGGGACATTGCAATGCATTCTAGGGCAGACTAAGGCCAAAAAGGGTAAGATTAAGCTTGGCAATTTGCGCCAAGTATAGCACGAAGTTGGTGCATTCAACCAAGCGGCTGTGCTATAATTTAACGAGATGCGGCAAGCAAGGAATATGGAACTTCATGGCCAAACAACGTACAATTTTCGTCTGCCAACAATGTGATGCGCAGTTTCCCCGTTGGATGGGTCGTTGTACCGAATGTGGTTCGTGGGATAGCTTGGTTGAACAGGTTATCGCAAAATCAGTAGGTACGACAGGCGGTAGTACTCGTTCACCTATAGGAGTGAGCGAGCCATTGCGCTTGCCCGATATTCAACTTGGCGATGTTCAACGCTTGCCAGTTCGTGGCAGCGAATTTGCTCGCGTGCTTGGTGGCGGAATTGTGCCAGGCTCGTTGGTGCTGATTGGCGGCGATCCTGGGATTGGTAAATCGACGCTCTTGCTCGAACAAAGTGCTGCTTTGGCGGAAACTGCTGGCGATGTGTTGTATATCTCAGCGGAAGAATCGCAGCAGCAGATTAAGCTCCGCGCCACCCGTTTGGGCTTATCGGCGCAGCGTTTATATATTTTGGCCGAAACCAGCCTTGATACGGCGATTGCGACGATTGAACGCATGAAGCCAGTTTTGGTGATCGTCGATTCAATTCAGACCGTGTATAGTGAGAGTGTGACCTCGGCGGCAGGCAGCGTTTCGCAGGTGCGCGAGGGGGCGTTGCGGCTGCAACGGGTCGCGAAACAACACAATATCTCAATTATGCTGGTTGGCCATGTGACCAAAGAAGGCGCGATTGCTGGGCCACGGGTGCTTGAGCATATTGTTGATGTGGTGTTGTACCTTGAGGGCGAACGGTTTCATCAATATCGCTTGTTGCGCAGCGTCAAAAATCGCTTTGGCTCAACCAATGAAGTTGGGGTTTTCGAGATGAATCAAGGTGGGATGGTCGAAGTGACCAATCCATCGCAGATTTTCTTGGCCGAGCGTAGCACCAATTCGCCTGGCTCAGCGGTAGCCGTGATGCTAGAAGGCACACGTCCTTTGCTATTGGAAGTGCAAGCCCTGACTAGCCATACTGCCAATGCTCAACCACGCCGAACCGCTAATGGCTTTGATCAAAACCGCTTGGCGATGATCATTGCAGTGCTCTCAAAACGGGTTGGTGTGCCATTGTTCAATCAGGATATTTATGTTAATGTGGTAGGCGGTTTGAAAGTGACCGAGCCAGCGATCGATTTAGCGGTGGCCACGGCAATTACTTCATCATTTCGTAACCAGCGAGTTGAACCAAATACCGTTTTAATTGGCGAAATTGGGCTTTCGGGCGAGTTACGTTCGGTAAGCCAGCTTGATCGGCGTTTGAACGAAGCCGCCAAGTTGGGTTTCCATAACGCAATTGTGCCGCAGATCGATGCCTTACCGCAGATCGATGCGTTTCAGGTTACTGGCATTCGTTCATTGATTGAAGCAGTGCGAGCTGCTTTAATTGGTGCGCCGCGACCATCACCTGGTGAGCCGCCAACGGCCAAGCCAACAAACGACCATGATGATTAAGCGTGAATTGTGGATGTGCTCACGAGGAGATTTATGACGATTTCGGAAAAAAAGGCTGTACCTGTAAACAGAAATCGCTTACTTAGCATTGATTTTTGGGTTCGTATTCTGGGGATGGTTGTGCTTGGCTATGTTGGCTGGTATTTTAGTTCAAGCTCAGCGAGTAATCCCGCTACCGAAGACGATATCTTGGCAATGCAATTGTTAACGCTTTCAGGGGCTGGCTTGGGTTTATTAATTACCCATCGCGTAACGCTATACCCGATTCGCGATATTAATCAGCGCTTGCGCCGCAGTACTGCCCAAGAAATGCTTGCTTTAGGTTTAGGTGCGTTGTTGGGAGTTGTGATTGGGGCTTTATTAGCGATCCCGCTGAGCCATTTACCTGGTCTTTTAGGGAGTTATTTGCCTGCAATTGCTAGCTTTTTTACGATCTATTTTAGTATTGTGGCTTTCGAGTATCACAAGAAAAATTTAGTCAATTTTGGCATTTCACTCCAAACATCGAAAGCACGTCCAGTTAAAGAAGCTGTCCCGATGCGCCGAACATGTTTGGTTGATACGAGTGCAATTATCGATGGTCGGGTTCTGGCCGTGGTACGCAGCGGTTTTCTCGATGGCATTTTGGTTGTACCGCGTTTTGTGCTCAACGAACTGCAATTATTGGCCGATTCGAGCGATGATATGAAGCGAATGCGTGGTCGTCGTGGCCTCGATATGCTCGAAGAAATTCGCAAAGATGATCAACTGCGGCTTGAAATGCCCAATGAAGATATCGCGAATGCACGTGGTGTTGATCAAAAGTTGGTGACTTTGGCACTGCAAGATGGCCATGCCTTGATCACCAATGATAAGAATTTGAGCCAAGTTGCTGAATTGCAAGGTGTGCAGGTACTCAATTTAAATGTGCTTTCCGATGCGGTGCGCCCACCAGTTGGCGCTGGCGAAATGCTGGTTGTGAAAGTGCGTGAAGAAGGCCGCGAACGCGAACAAGGCATTGGCTACCTTGAAGATGGCACCATGGTGGTGGTCGAAGATGCCCGCGAACGGATTGGCGATGAAGTTCGGGTGATTGTCAGCCGGGTTTGGACGAACGACCGTGGCCGCATGGTCTTTGGGCGAATTATGGGCAGCGCTGGGGCATTTTACGGGGGCAAAAACGATGCGAGCAATTATCCAGCGCGTAGCTAGTGCCAGCGTCACGGTTGCCGAGCAGATTGTCGGCCAGATTAACGCTGGCTTGTTGGTGTTGCTGGCGGTTAGCCCCGGTGATACCAGCGACGATTTGCAAAAACTCGCCGATAAAATCCTCAATTTGCGCATCTTCCCTGATGCTCAAGATCGTTTTGATCGCTCGTTGATCGATTGCCAAGGCCAATTGCTGGTCGTTTCGCAATTCACACTTTATGCTGATACCCGTAAAGGCCGTCGGCCATCGTTTACTGGGGCAGCTGCTCCGGCCTTGGCTGAGCCAATGGTTGAACAATTTATTGACTATTGTCGGGGCCAAGGAATTACGACCGCTAGTGGTCAGTTTGGCGCGGCGATGCAAGTGCAACTCATTAATGATGGCCCAGTCACGATTATTTTGGATACTGCGGAGTGGCAGCATGGCCGAGGTTGATGATTCTGAGCAGGTGTTGGCGCAATTAGCCCAAAGCCTGCATCGGCATCGGCTGAATGGTGTCGCTCAATTGTTTCTACGATCGGGCCAGGTTGCCAGCATTGTTTTGAGTCAGCTGTGTTTATTTGGCCAAGCGTTTGTGCCAATTCAGCTACGACAACGCCTCGCAAGCTATGCGAATGCCTTAGAAACCGAGGCCAGTTGGCAACGCTTAATTGAGCATCTGAATGCCCTAGAAAGTTGACAAAGCATTAACGATGGGCTACACTCAGCGCAATTACGCCTATCCGCCTACTTGCTGCAAGCTATGTCAGTTGTGAGGGCCAACCCGTGTCTCCTTTTGAGATTCTTGTCGTGTCACTCATCTTAACCCTAGCAATTGCCTTGCCCTTTGTCTATGCACGGCTAGTTACTGGTGGACGTAAGATTAATCGCCGCCCTCTTCCCCCAATTGATCTGATTAATAGTGCTTTGGCACGCTCTGCTGAAACTGGCCAACCGATCCATGTTTCGCCTGGTAGTGGCTCGCTTGATGGCTCGACGATTAACCCAGAAACTTTAGCTGGGTTGGTTTTAGCCCAACGCATTACCGATATTGCAGCGCGACGTGGGGCAGGCATTGCGGCCTCAAGTGGCGATCCAATTGCCCATTTGGCCTTGCGGGGCACGGTTCGCCGCGCCTATCGCGATGCTGGCTACAGCGAAGATTATCGTCCTGAGTTGATTCAGCTGTTGGCTGCTAATGATCCAATTGCTTTTTCGGCTGGGCTGAGTAATCGAATTACCAGCGAACCAATGGAGGCAAGTATTACCGTTGGCTCATTTGAGCAAGGCTATTTATTGTTTGCTGAGCCTGGACGTGCCCATAACATTTTGCAAATTGCTGGAACCACCGATCAACAAGCCTTGACAGCAGCACTGCTGACGGCCAATGGTACCTTGTTGGGTGAGGAGATCTATGCGGCTGAGGCCTATATTGCCCCAACACCCTTGGGATTTGCCCGCATCTTAACCCATGATGTCCTACGTTCGGTCATTATTGGGGTCATTATTCTTGGGATTATTTTGGTTTCTTTAGGCCAATTAGCAATCTTGCCACAAGATTTTCCATTGCTGCCTAGATAAAGGATGGGTGGGATGCGTCGAATTGACCTGCTCCGCAATCCAAAGCGCTTAATTCCTATTTTGATCGGCAGCGTTGCCGGTATTTTCGTTTTAATTGATCGCCTTTTTCCTGGGATTGGCAGTATTAATAATGGCAGCCAAGTTTTGCTCAGTTGGGCAACCGTTATTGCTGCATTTGCGCTGATTGCTGGTTCAATCAATGTTATTATTCATCATATTAAACGTTTAACCTCAACCGATCCCAAACGCTGGTATAGTATCGCACTGCTGTTGGGGGTGATTATCCCGCCTGCGTTGGCAGTCTATGGCTATACGACCCAAGGTCGGGCCAATGTCTTGGAATTAGGTTTATTCCAAGACGTTATTCGCTGGGTTTATGCTCCAATTAGCATTAGCCTCTTGGCCCTGCTGACATTTTTTGCTTTAACTGCGGCGATTCATGCCTTTGGTGCTGGCCAGCGTGAAGCAGTGATTGTGGTCAGTGTTGCCTTGGTATTTTTGGTGTTGCAATTGCCGTTGCTCGCAGGCCTGCCCTATTTGGGCGAGACCTTGGGCTGGATTCAACGCTACATTGTGATGGCTGGCCTACGCGGTCTGATCTTTGGAGCGGCAATTGGTGCTATTGTTGCAAGTATTCGCATCTTACTCGGGATTGATCTCCCGTATTTGGATCGCTAGGAGGCGGCCTCAATGAATTGTCCTCGCTGTGGCACGCCCAATACTCCTGATCGCCAATTTTGTGGGCAATGTCAAGCGCCTTTGGCTGCAACCTCAAGCGCTAGCAATGATCTCCCACCATGGCTGCAAGATCTTGATCAGCAACAAACGGTTGTGCCTGCCAAACGCGGCACATCGAGCCTACCCCCATGGCTGCAAGAAGAAAGCCCGCCGCCGCCAGTTGCTGCAAGTGCTGAGGCTATCCCATCATGGTTGCAAGAATCGGCAGCGCCAACCCCAGCATCGAATATTCCATCAGCACCCGCCAATAGTGAGGAGCTGCCGCCATGGCTGCGTGATTTGCAAGCAACTGCTCCTGCCTTGCCTGCTGACGAACCATTGCCAACTGCTCCACGCTCCGAACAACCCTTACCTAATTGGTTATCCGATTTGCAATCAGGTTCAGCAACCCCGCCAGCAACACCAGCAGCGCAAAATGCCAATGCTGATGTACCGTCATGGTTGCAAGGCTCGGTCGAAGCATCCCCACCAGCAGCACCCAAGCCAAGTGCCAATGCTGATGTGCCGTCGTGGTTGCAAGAGCCAGCGTTGCCAGCAACCCCAGCACCACCGCCAGTAGCGCCAAGTGCTGATGTGCCGTCGTGGTTGCAAGGCTCGGCTGACGCAGCTCCACCAGCACCCAAGCCAAGCGCTAATGCTGATGATGAGCCAATGCCAGCTTGGTTGCAGCAGTTGCGACCAAGCGAACCTGCTCCACCACCAGGCATTGCCTCATTCGTTGAAGATAATGATGAGCCAGTGATTGCCCGCCGTGGTGGGACTGGTAACTTGCCCGATTGGCTCAAAGATTTTGATACCGAGCCGCCAGTGGTGCAGTTATCTGAGGTCGATTTAGATGCCGCTGGCCCAAGCGATGACGTTCCGCCGTGGCTCAAGCCTGCAACTGCTCCATTAAATCCACCAGCGCCAGCGGCTCCGGCAGCGAGTGGCGATGTGCCGTCATGGTTGCAATCCGAATCAGCGCCACCAGCGGCTCCGGCAGCAAGTAACGATGTGCCGTCGTGGCTGCAAGCCGAAGCATCTCCGCCAGTACCACCAGCTGCGAGTGCCGGCGATGATGTCCCAGCGTGGTTGCGTGGGGATTTAGATGTCGCGCCGCCAGCGGCTCTAGCTGCGAGTGGTGATGTGCCGTCGTGGCTGCAAGCCGAATCAGCACCGCCAGCGACTCCAGCAGCGAGTGCGGGTGATGATGTGCCAGCGTGGTTACGGGGCGATTTCGATGTCGCTCCACCAGCGGCTCCGGCAGCGAGTGGCGATGTGCCATCGTGGCTGCAAGCCGAAGCAGCTCCGGCGGCCCCACCAGTAGCAAGCGCAGGCGATGATGTCCCAGCGTGGTTACGCGGGGATTTAGATGTCGCCCCACCAGCGGCTCCGGCAGCGAGTGGCGATGTACCGTCGTGGCTGCAAGCCGAATCAGCATCACCCGCGTCGCCAGTAGTAAGCGCAGGCGATGATGTTCCAGCATGGTTACGGGGCGATTTAGATGTCGCTCCACCAGCGGCTCCGGCAGCGAGTGGCGATGTACCGTCGTGGTTGCAAGCCGAATCAGCGCCGCCAGTTCCACCAGCAGCAAGCGCAGGCGATGATGTGCCAGCGTGGTTGCGTGGGGATTTAGATGTCGCTCCACCAGCGGCTCCGGCAGCGAGTGGCGATATTCCGACGTGGCTGCAAGCGGATGCAGGTGCATTGCCCCAAGTTAGCCCAACCGTGCAGCTTGATCCAGAGGATTCCGACGATAATGTTCCGGCATGGCTCAAAGCCGATTTGGATGTTGCGTCGCCAGCGGCTTCGGCAGCGAGTGGTGATATTCCGACGTGGCTGCAAGCGGATGCAAGCGAGTTGCCCCAAGCCAGCCCAACCGTGCGGCTTGATCCAGAGGATTCCGACGATAATGTTCCGGCATGGCTCAAAGCCGATTTGGATGTTGCGCCGCCAGCGGCTCCGGCAGCGAGTGGTGATATTCCGACGTGGCTGCAAGCGGATGCAGCACCGCCAGCGCCACCAGCTGCGAGTGCCGGCGATGATGTTCCGGCATGGCTCAAAGCCGATTTAGATGTCGCGCCGCCAGCAGCTCCAGCGGCGAGTGGCGATATTCCGGCGTGGCTGCAAGCGGATGCAAGCGAGTTGCCCCAAGCCAGCCCAACCGTGCGGCTTGATCCTGAGGATGTCAGCGATAATGTTCCGGCATGGCTCAAAGCCGATTTAGATGCAGCGCCGCCAGCGGCTCCTGCGCCTATTGATACTCCCAATTGGTTGCATGAAGATGCGCCAACGGTTAAGCTCGATAATCAAGCTGCTGGAATACCTTCGTGGTTGCAAGAAGATCTGCCAACTACCAAATTGGATAGTCCTGCGGGTAATGTGCCAGCTTGGCTGCAAGATGATGTAACGCCGATTGCGCCAGCTCCAAGCAAACCTGAACCTATTGCACCTGCAACCCCAAGTTATGATCCAGAAGGGGCCAATGTTCCGGCATGGTTGCGCGATGATTTAGATATTGAAATTCCGGCAAAAACGGCCAGTGCTGCTCCGGTTATTCCAAGTAGCTCGCCTTCATGGCTGTTGGACGACGAGCCAGCCCAAGCAACTCAAGATGATACCTTGTTGGGTAGCGTTGATTTGCCTGCGTGGTTACGCCAAACAGTTAAGTTAGAAGAACCTAGCCCAGTTGTTGAGCAAGAAGCTGCTTCGGCTGTGGCTGAATCAGCCGATTGGTTGCGGGTGTTGGGTGAACCAGAAGCTGCGATTGCCGCAACCAGCCCAACCACTCGCCGCTTGATTGATGCTGATCCGCCGGCATTGCTTAACCGAACACCTGAGCGGGTTTCGGCCATGCATTTGTTGCAAGAACTGGTGACAAAGCCACTGCCAGAGCCTGCTGAGGCTCCTGTTGTGGTGCTAGCGCCATGGTGGCAACGCATTGGCACACAGCGCATTGTGGCCAGCTTGATGATGATAAGTTTGCTAGTTGGCTTACTCGTACCAAATCTTTTGGCGATCAATACCCAAGCTTTAACGATTGGTGGCAATACCAGCGATCTCTACAATTATGTTGAAACGCTCAATCCCGAAAGCCGGGTGTTGATTGCCTATGAAGGCGATTTGCGCCATAACGCCGAGTTGGGGCCGTTAGAACAAGCAATTTCCCAACATCTAATCGAGCGTAAAGTGCCAATGTTGTTGCTTTCGACTGATACGGAAGGTAGTTTGCTGGCAAGCCAACGGGCGGCCCAGTTTCCGATTATTGATCCAACTACAGGCTACACTGGTGAAGGTGCCGAATACTTGAACCTTGGTTGGGTCAAAGGCAATGAACTGGGAATTGCCCAACTTGGCAGTAATTTGCGTGGCGCAATTGCCAATCTTCTGCTCAATCGTGAGGGCGCTGATGTCAATCTGTTGCGGATTATGTCAAAGCTGAATTCGAATAATCAGCTTGATCGCCCACGAATTACCACGACCAAAGATCTTGATTTATTGATTGTGGTTGCTGATGAGCCAGGCGATGTCCAACGCTGGATGGAGCAGTTCTGGTCACGCGAACCAGCTCTACCAGTCGCAATTTTAACCACCAATGAAGTCTTACCCCAAATCCAACCGTATGTTGATGTGAATGTCAATGGCACGCCAGCGGCGATTTATACGGCGGCTGGTTTGGTTGGCGAACAACAATATATGGCCTTACGTTCGAGTGCCACAAATACCAATGGCGCGATCACCGCCCTCAGTTTGGGCATGATCACGACGATTGTGGTGGTGTTGGTTGGTGGGGCGCTTCAGTTGCAACGGCGTATCCGTGGAAAGAGGAATAGCTAGTGACAACGCTTGGCCCTTGGATCGCCTTTGGTTTGAGCTTAATTGTGCTCAGCCGTGCTTTTGGCGAAAATCCACTATTTCGATTCAGCCAATATTTGTTTGTTGGTTTGGCGCTTGGCTATACCTTAACCGTGGTGGTCACAACCATTTTTATTGTGCCAAGCGGTGATATGCTCGATAATCCTGATAGCGTTGGCACAGCGTTATTTATTGTTCCAGTGCTGATTGGGTTGCTCTTGTTGACCCGTTTGCGCACCCAACAACTCTCGTGGCTAGCGAATATTCCGTTGGCGCTGTTGTTTGGGGTGGCTGCTGCCGTGGCGATTGCTGGCACCCTGCTAGGCACGCTCCTGCCACAATTACAAGCATCGTTCTTTTCAGTCACAAGTTTTACCGATGGCAGCGATTTAGGGGCAGCAATTGGCAAACTCGTACTGGTCATTGGGGTTGTGCTGGTGCTGATGTCGTTTCGCTTTAGCAAGGCCGCTACGCCTGATGCTGCCGATCATAGCGAAACCTTAAAACCCACTTTGGTGGCAAAAGTTGGCCGGATGTGGCTCTTGCTCAGTTTGGGGGCGGTCTTTGCCGCTACACTGATTACCTATCAATCAGCCTTGATTGATCGAATCCAGTTTTTGCTGCGGCAAATAGGCGTGATCTCTTAGGGGTTGCGAAAGGATTGATATGACGACCGCTGATCCTGCTGCACTGCTTGTCGTTGATATTGGCACGTTGTTTACCCACGTGGCGCTGCTCGAACTGGTTGCAGGCGAGTACCGTTTGTTGGGTCGTGCCCAAGCGCTCTCAACCCTAGAGCCACCAATTGCTGATGCATGGCAAGGTATTTTGACGGCAATTCGCGAAATTGAGCAATTGACCTTTCGGGCAATTGCCCATGTCGATGGCTTGATGACCCCCCATCGCGCCGATGGTTCGGGTGTTGATGGCATGGTCGTAACCACCAGCGCTGCTGGCACGTTGCCAATTGTCTTGGCCGCAATCTCGAATGATACGACTGGTGCTAGTTTGCGGCGGGTGGCCCGTTCGAGCTATACGACTGTGCTCGATATGGTAACCCTCGATGAATATGGTGACCCCGATTTGGCCGAGGGCGAAAGCTGGATCGATTATCAATTGGCCAATTTAGTGCGCTTGCCCGCTGCAACGGTGTTGATGGCTGGTGGCATCGATGGTGGTAATGCCGCGCCGCTTGAGCGTTTGGCCCACATGCTGGGCTTTACGGTTTTGCGCCGTGAACAAATTAACTCGCGTGAGTTTGCTCATGTGATTTTTGCGGGCAATACGGCGGCCTTCGTTGGCATCGAGGATGCCCTTTCAACGATTGCCCCAATTACCTCAACCGCCAATGTGCGTCCAGCAATTGGGATTGAGCAATTAATGCCGGCACGTTTGGAGTTAATTCGTTCCTATAACGATCGCGTATTGCCAAAATTGCCAAGCTTCAACCGGATGCGGGCGATGAGCAGCGATATGATTCGTTGTACAAGCGATGGGTTTGGTCCATTGGTGCGCTTTATCGCCAAACATCATGGCCGCAATACCTTGATTGTTGATATTGGCGCGATGACCAGCGCTGGCTATACCTCCGATGGCACGCAATTGCATCTTACGGTCGAAACTAATTGTGGCACGGCCTATGGGATTGCCGGCTTAGTTGATCGGGCTGGGGCTGGCAATATCACGCGCTGGCTGCCGTTTGAAATGAGCGATTCAGCTTTACGTGAACATATGCTCAATCGACTGGTTCGCCCGCAAATTGTGCCAATCGACCGCGAAAGTTTGTTGATTGAACAAGCCTTGGTGCGCGAAGCCCTGCGCGTTGTCTCGAAAGATTTGTTTGATGAACAGCCGCAATTAGCGAGCGATTTGATTATTGCAACTGGCGGTGCACTGACCCACACCATGCATCCGGCTCAAACTTTGTTGAGCATCGTGGATGGGCTGGATTTTGGGCGCTTGCAACAATATCGTGATCGTAGCTTGCTGATTAGCGATATTTACCTTGATCGTGATGGCTTGCTGGCCTTGTGTGGCGCGACTGCTTGGAAATATCCTGATGCAAGTTTTTGTTTGCTCGAACAAGATGTATTGCGCAATGGCGCTTTAGCCAGCTATTTGGCAATCAATAGTTCATTGCGTTTGGGCGATTTGGTGGCGGAAGTCGAACTTGTGCCCGTTAGCGGCGCTCCGATTATCATGCAAATTCATCATGGCGAGATTCGACGCTTGCCGTTAGCCTTAGGCAAACGCGCTACCCTGCGTTTACGCCCAACCAAACAAGTGCAAATTGGGGCAAATTTACCAGGCGAAGTCGTCGAAACTGGCTTGGCTGCGATTACCGGCAGCGCATTGGGCTTGGTGATTGATGCCCGCCCACGGCCTTTAGCTCAGCGCAATAGCGATATCCCAAGCCGCAATCAACAATGGCAATGGCTCAATCAATTGGGCGTGGTTGATGGACTTAATCCCTATGCGCCGCAGTATGATGATCAACCGCTGCCGTTTGAAATGGCTCCTGCGCTTACGCGAATTCCCGATCCAGCGCCAGCGCCAGCCCAAATGCTGCCCGAACGCGAAGAACCTAATGCGATTCCCGATTGGTTGCGCGAAGAAGGCGAGAATGCTACCGATTTGACCATGCCGCCACCAAGTGATTTTGGGGTTGAAGAACCCTTACCCGATTGGCTGGGCGGAATGGATGTGCCTGTCAGCAGTGATCCGGTGCTCGATTTGGGTGAACGCCGACCATCACAACCAATCGCTCCCGCCGACTTTAGTGCATTGCGCAATGAGTTGGAAGAACAAAATAAGCCCAAACGTGGCTTCTTCCGCCGCAAATAAATCAATGCTAATCCGACCAACCACAGGCAGGCTGGTCGGATTGGCTTAATCCCGCTAAAAATCCCCCACAGAATTGGCACTTTTCCCACAAAAGGGTTTGACAGCGTTTGATGGCGCGTGGTATGCTCATCGATAGTTCAGAGTTTGGCGATCAAACGGATATTGGGCTTTAAGCTCATTCTAAAGCGCTATGATCGCTTTCATCAAAACCTTTTTTGTAGCCATTTTTCCTCGATATAGCTTAGAAGGAGCAAGCCATGCACAAACGCCTTACGCGGGTACTGGGAACCATTTTCTGTGTACTTGGCTTGGGTTTGGCGCTATTTGGCTTTGATGGCGCATGGCGTGCCTATGGTCAAACCGCAGGGCCAACCCCAACCCCCGATTTTGACCTGCCGATTACCAAAGCTGTTAGCCCAAGCAATGCCTTGCCCGGCGATACGGTGACGTTTTCAATTAATGTTACCAATGATCAGCCGCAAACCCAAACCAATGTCGTGATTACCGATAGTGTGGTTAATTTCTTGGAAGTAGTTGGAGCGAGCAGCAGCAAAGGTACTGCCAGCTTTAGCGGCCAAGAAGTTCGCGCCGATGTTGGTACATTGGCCAGTGGCGAATCGGTAAGTTTGACGATTACCACGCGGGTACGGGCTGGCACAGTGCCTGGCACCATCGGCCAAAATGTGGCGTTTGTCAATACGGCCAGTGGTTCAAGCTCCTCAAGTAATGTGGTTACGGTGACAATTGGTGGCGAAGGTACACCTACGCCTAGCCCAACACCAGTGCCAGCAGGCTCAAAATTGGTGGTTGAAAAGTCGGCTAGCCCAGCTAGTGGCAAAGTTGGCGATTTAATTACTTTCAAAATTGTGGTGCGCAATACTGGTGGCTCAACTGCACCAAATGTCGTAGTCAACGACCGCATTCTCGATTTCTTGGAAGTTGTTAGCGTGCAAACTAGCAAGGGTAGCGCTACAACCACAGGCCAAGCTGTGAAGGTGACGGTTGGCGATTTGGCAGCTGGCGAAAGCGTTACGATTGCCATCACCACCAAGATTCGGGCGGGCACGGTCAGCGGTCAACAAGGTATCAACATTGCTGAAGCAGTTGCCAGCGATGGCAGTGGTGGTTCATCAAGCACCACCAGTAATCCTGTGGCAATCGCGGTTGATCGTAATCCACCAGCAGGTTTGCCTGATACCAGTGCTCCAAATCAAGCTTCGTGGATTTTCTGGCTTGGCTTGGGCATGGCGATTACTGGCGGTTTATTGTTGATGGTTAGTCGCCGCCGGAGCGTTGCTTAATCGATGAATATCATCCGTCGTTATATAACTGGTCTCCGACGCTGGCTCTGGCTTTTAGTGCTAGGGCCAGTTGTCGCTGCTGGCGCGGCGTATGCCATTAGCAGCCAACAAACGCCGCGCTATGCTAGTAGTACTCGCGTGATTGTCGGCCAAACCCTCAAAAATAGTAATCCCGATTATGGTAGTTTGGTGGCAAGTGAGCGCTTGGTAGCAACCTATGCCCAAATCGCCCAAAGCCGCACAACCATGCAGGCGGTCGAGCAGCGCTTAAATTTGAGCGATATGGCAAGTTCAGCGATCATCACTACCCGTCCAGTCCAAGAAACTGAGTTTTTGGATATTGCGGTTGAGGCCAATGATCCGCAACAGGCTGCCGATATTGCCAATGCAATTGCTGAACAATTGATTTTGACTAGTCCGGCAGGGCCACAGAGCGCTGAAGCCAAATTGCTTGATGAAGTTAATCGCCAAATTGCTACGCTCAACGAGGAAATTACCCGTACCGATGAGGAAATTAAAACCCTCAAGGCCGAAATTGAGCAAATTGGGGCCGATAAACCTGCTGCTGAATCGTTGATTGCGAACTTGCAACTCAAACAACAGAGCCAAAATCAAAATCGCCAAACCCTCAGCACGCTCTACAGCACCGCGCTGGGCAATCGCGCCAACTCGATCAGCGTGGTTGAGGCTGCCACGGTCAATCCAACTCCGATTGCGCCACGGCCTATTCGTAGCGCAATTTTGGCAGGGATTTTGGGCTTTGCCTTGGTATTTGGTTTGGCCTTGTTGCTCGAATATTTCGATGATAGTGTGCAAACTCCCGATGAAGGTGTGGATTTAGTCAACGCACCGTTGTTGGCCGCGATTGTTAAGCAAGAAACCAAGGTAACCAAAGCTTCGCAACGCTTGGTTTCGCGGCTTGATCCGCGTTCGCCAACCGCTGAAACATTTCGCACCTTACGCACAAACTTGCAGTTTTCGAATGTCGATACTAAAACCCGCACCCTGATTGTCACCAGTAGCCAGCCTGAAGAAGGCAAAAGCACAGTCGCCGCCAACTTGGCATGGGTGCTGGCGCAGGCAGGCCAAAAAGTCGTGTTGATTGATGCCGATTTGCGTAAACCAATGATGCACCGTGTGTTTGAGGTGAGCAGCGAATATGGCCTGACCAATTTGCTGACCAACAACGAAGATCCGACGATCCGTGAGCGCACAGTTTTGCCTGTTGCCGATAATTTGTGGCTGATTCCAAGTGGGCCATTGCCGCCTAATCCCTCGGAATTGCTCAGCAGCAAGCGCATGGAAATGCTGATTTGGTTGTTGCAGCAAGAATACGATTGGATTTTGTTCGATACGCCGCCAATTTTGACCGTAACCGACCCAATCGCGCTGATTCCACGGGTTGATGGCGTAGTGTTGGTGGCCGAGGCCAAGCGCACCCGCCGTGATATGCTGGCCAAATGTCGGGCTGCGGTGCAAACCGTCGGCGGGCGAGTGATTGGACTGGTTTTCAACAAGCTTGATCCACGCTCCGAGGGCTATGGCGTTTACTATACCTACTACTACGATCAGCACCATAATTCCAATCGTGGTCGGCGCTTTTGGAATCGCAAAGATGATCATCAGCCAGTACCGAGTATGAGCGAGCCAGCCCCGTTGGATCTGCATGATCCTGCGCTTGATCGTTCGGAAGCCGCCTATGAGATGGCCAGCCATGAGCGCAGCAAGTAAGCCACCAACAACCAATCGAAGTTTGGGGAAACGCCGCTTGCGGCGTTTTTTCCTGTTTGGCTTGGCTTTGCTGGGGTTGTGGCTTGGGCTGATGGCTTGGTTTAGTTACCAGCTCGCTGATCAAAGCCAAAGCCTACGCAAACTCTTGCAAACCCGACCATTGCAAAGCAGCCAAGCCCAAGCGTTTTGCAGTGAACTTGATTCAACTCACAGCAATATCGTGTGGCTGCGCCGATTGAGTTTGCCGTTACACCCCATTTTGCGCCAGAACGATACCTGGCTGGGTGCGCTGCCCGCCGCCAGTGATGCTGGGCAACAAGGGGCAGATTTGGCCCAAGGTTATTGTCAACAATTTAATCCGCTGATGGCTATGCTTGATCTGCCAGCCAACCATCGAACCAAGGCGCTGCTTGACTGGCTGAGTGCCAACCCACCAAATTGGCTTGAGTTACAAACTGAGCTGAGTCAATTGCAGCAAACTTGGCAAACTGTGCCCAGCACCATCCAAACAGCACCATTTTTGCGCAACTATCAAGCCCAATTAGCCCAGCTTGATCAGCAATTAACTTCAGCCCAAACCACGCTTGGCTTGGTTGAACAAGCTTGGCCCTTGATCGAGGCTGGTTGGGGCTGGCAAAAACCGCTACGCTTGCTGATTGCTGGCCAAAATCCTTTGGAGTTGCGGCCAAGCGGCGGTTTTATTGGCAGTATTGCGACGATCACAATCGAGCAAGGCCAAATTCGCACTATGGCCTACTTCAATAGTGCCGATTTCGCGGCGGTTGCGCCGGCTGGCTCGGCCATGCCCAAGCCCTACAACGATTATTTACGGGCTTCGATTTGGACGCTGCGTGATGCCAACTGGTGGCCCGATTGGCCGACCTCGGCGCAAAGTTTGCAAACATTTTGGCAATTAAACCAACAGCCTGAGATTGATGCGGTAATCGCGCTCGATCTGTATGCCTTACAGGGCTTGATTCAGGTTTTAGCACCATTGGAGATCGCAGGTTACGGCCAAATCAGCCAAGCCGAGAGCCTTGAACAAATTTTTGGGCTGTACGATGGGCGCAGCGTCACTGGCGATAAGCAATTTTTAGCAGCCTTATTCAACAGCACGTTGGAAACTGCCCGTCATGCCAGTTTTAGCCAATGGCTAGGCATTGGCGCAAGTTTGCAGCAAGCCTTACAGCAACGCCATCTCAGCATCTATTTCAACGATCAACCAAGTCAATCCTTGATGCTGACGAATGGTTGGGCTGGCGCGATGCCAGAGCTTGAACATGATGTGCTGGCCTTAGTTGATGCTGATCTATCTTACAGCGACGGCCAGAATTTTATTGAACAACGGATGCATCTTGAGGTGCAACTTGATGCCCAAGCCCGCCCGTTGACCAATACCCTCACGATTACCTATACCAACCGCTACGATGATTGGCGGGCCGATTTGAGCAAACACGCGGTTTATGGCTATTGCTACAACGTTAAATTGGCGCTGCAACAGCGCATTCCAGGCTGTTATGGCGATTATGCTCGCGCTTACTTGCCAATTAATGCAATTCCCTTGAGCTTGGATGGCGCAGATACGCCGCCAGATCTCAGTCAGGAAGGCCAATTTACCAGCGTTGGTTGGTATATGTTGCTCTACCCTGGCCAAACTCGCACAATTCGTTTGCACTATTTGCCAAATATTCAAAGCCAGTCTTATCAATTAAGCTGGCTCAAACAAGCTGGAACCTTGGACCATCCGATCAGCTTAATCGTCAACCAAGCCAATCAGCAAGCGCAATGGAAGGGCTCGTTGCGCCAAGATCGCCAGTTGCGATTTGAGGCTGGTACGATTCAAGCGTCAAGCGATTTACCAGCAATCGAGCCGCAACAATCAGCTGAACAGGCTTGGCAACTGTGGCAACAAGGCCAAACTAGTGCCGCGCTCGACCTCTGGCAAAGCAGCAACACACTTGATCGGGCTTTGGATTGGGTGGTGGCGCTGCGTTGGACAGACGATCCAGAAACTGCTAACCAATTCTTGAGCCAACTCCAGCCATTGTTGCCTAATTCTGGTCGGGCGGCGTTTTTGGTGGGCTGGCTCGCCGAATTGAATAATGATCAGCCCACAGCCCTGCAAGCCTATCAAATGGCCTTGGAGCATGAGCCAACTAGTCAAGCGGCGCGTTTGGCCTTGGCCTTGCTCCAACTCCAGCTTGGCGATGCTGATGCCGCTCAAACCACTTTGCAACAGCTGGAAAATCCACGCTTGGCCTTGCAGCGCTTGGCTTTTGATCAACGTATGGCAGGGGATTTGGCGCAGGCTGAGCGTTATTATCAACTGCTTTTGACCCTCGACCCGCGTGATCGCGAAGTGTGGGAAGAGCGATATTGGCTGCGGCGTTATGCTAACGATCAGCCCGATTGGCAAGCTGTCGAACAATTGGCAAATGCAGCAATTGGCATATTTGCCAATGATGAGCAATGGCTCAGCCGCCGCGCCGAAAGCTATGAGCGCCAAAATCTGCCCCAACAGGCGATTGCCGATTGGCAGCAAGTCACCACGATTTCGCCGACCAATAGTTTGGCTTGGTATTATTTGGGCTTGCAACAACGGGCGCTTGGCGATTGGTCGGCTGCTCAATCCTCGCTTGAAACGCTGATCGTGCTTGATCCACAGGCTGATTATTATTTGGTGCTGGGCGATACGTTGCGCGAATTGCAATTATTCGATGCTGCGCGTGAAGCCTATGCCAATGCGGCTAAGCTTGAGCCTGAACACCCTGGTTTGGTCGAGCGCTTACGTTTGCTGGAAGCTAGCCCGTGAGCCGTCGCCTACTCAAAGATACTGCGCTGTATGCCCTAACTGGGGTGGCAACCAAGATGATCGGGGCATTATTGCTGCCCTTGATCACGCGCTTGCTCAGCCCTGAACTCTATGGCAGCGTCGATTTGATTAGCCTTGTTGGTTTGTTTGCGATTGAGTTGGTGACGCTCGGCAGCGATTTTGCCTTAGCCCTCTATTTTCATGAAGCCACGATTGAGCGGCGGCGTTTGGTTGGCTCGCTCTGGGTAGCACGGCTGCTTTTGGGCTTGCTGATCGCAGGGATTGGCCATATGCTTGCGCCATATTTGGCCTTGCAATTGCTGCAACGCAGCGATGCCCAAACAATTTTGGCCTTGCGGCTTGGTTTGTGGGGGCAACTCGCCAACGGCATCATCAGTTTGTGGTTCACAACCCTGCGTCAAGAGAGCAAAGCACTGCGTTTATTTGGCCTGACGGTGCTGCGAGTAGCCGCGACCGCGTTACTGACAATTGGCTGGATGGTGCAGAGTAGCCAGCGGTTGAGTGCCTATTTTGGGGCGATGCTGCTGGTCGATAGTTTGCTAGCGCTAAGTTTGACCCTGCAAATGCGTCGGCAACTGGGCTGGCCCGATTGGCACTTGCTACAAACGTTGCTGGGCAAAGGCTTAGGCTTTTTGCCACGCTCGATCTATTTTGTAGCGATGACCTTGATCAATCGCCAGATTTTGCTACATTTTGGCTCGTTGGAGCAAATTGGTCAGTATGCAGCGGCCACCAAAATTAGCTTTATCGTATGGATTGTGATTAGCGCCGCCAATCAGGCTTGGTTGCCCTATAGCCTGTCGATTGCTAGCACGCCGACCGCCAACGCCAATTATCGCCAATATCTCACCAGCTATACGATGTTGATGGGCGCTGCTACGACTGGCTTAGGCTTATTTGCCCCTGAATTGTTGCGGCTGTTGACCACAGGCGATTATCTGCCCGCAGCGCCAGCGGTTGGCTGGTATGCGCTGAATTTAATGGCGATTGGCTTGTTGACGGTGGCGGCAACCGGCCTGACGATCACCAAAGCGACCGCTGTTTTAGGCCAAACCAGTTTATTGACCGCCGGGTTAAATGTTGGCTTAGCGATTGTGCTTGTGCCATGGTTGGGCTTGGTTGGGGCGGCAATCGCGGCGGCTGGCGATCAACTGATCGCGGCGTGGTTGGTGTATCGTGCGGCACAAAAGCGTTATCCGATTGATTTTGATGTTAAGGCGGTGCTCGGTTGGCTGGGCCTGACGATTGCCTGCGTGGCCTTGGCGAGTTGGTTGCCATTGACCTTGAGCTGGCCATTAATTGGGCTGAAATTGCTGATTGTTGGCGTGTGGTTGGGCTGCGTTTGGCGTTGGGGCCAGCCCAAAATGCTGCTGAATTTGCTGAGAAGGTAAATCACCACTCAATTAAGTCCATTTCGGCGGTTGGTAGGCCATAGTGCTGGCGAAAGAAATCGAAAAATTCAGCGACGCGGCTAAAGCCATCACCTTGGGCAAGTTGGCGGATTTGCTCGGCAGAAAGTTGCTCACCATCAAGCCAGACCTGATTGCTGCCAATGATGATTGGTCGTACTTGGCGGCAGGTAGCGGTAGTTAGTTTGCGACAAGCACGAGTGCGCATGCCCGTGTACATATACAACGGATCGCCTGGTCGCGATGGATTGCGCCGCCGTGGCCGAATGGTTGAGCGCTTGATGCCTTGCTCGACTGCCGTTGCAAAGCGTTCTTTAAAATTGTAGGCAGGCATGTAGCACTCCTTAGAGCATAATACTAGCTCGTATATTCTAAACTATAGCGAGCTAGTATTTCAATCTTGGGCAAAAGTGAGCAGTAATTATTAGCTGCTTCGGTTGCGGCCTCGCCCAGTTTCATGGGCATAAGCCCATGGCTGAAGATCGGGCGGCTCGATTCCCAACGATGTGAGGATTGCACAAATTTGCTCGCGATGGATGTTGCTATGGTGCAGCGCTTGAGCAATCAAGGCTCCGCCATGAATTTCATAATCATCTGTTACGAGGGTGACCATTTGCTCAGCGTCGAATGGAAGCGCCAGAAATTGTGCCCAATTGGTGGCAGCCTCTTCAGCCCGCGCTGCAAGGACAGCTAAATCATTGGTGCGATCACGATTGAGCAGCCAATCGGGGGCTTTGCCAGAGAGATGTTGCAGATAGCGAGCATCCGAGAGAATAATATGATTGAAAGTAGCGATGATATCGCCGTAGCTGCCAACCACGGTTGTAGCGAGTTGCTCCTCGGAAAGCTGGCTACATGTTTGCAATAACAACGCGGTTGCCCAGCGATTGTGCTCAAACGAATCGAACAGAACTCCGTGCATATGATCTCCTCTGATCAAAAGATCGATTAGCACGAATGTACTGTAAATAGCGGTTTGTGTCAACGCCAATGCTTGAGAATGATTTAATTGGAAGCGTGAGCTGTGGAGCTGTGCCGAGTGAGATTATTGAAGTTTGGAGCGTTGGGCGAGGAGTTGTTGGCGCACGACGTGTTGTTTGAGGCTGGTCGCTGAGCGTGGTTTGGCATGGCGTGTCAGTTTAACACTGCCGATCAGCAGGCCAGCACCAAGCACGAGTTGCAAACACCCAAAAATTAGATCAACCATCGCTGCCTCAATAAAAACAATTTAGTCGGAATAAACTGTAGAATCAAGTATAGCCGATGGCTGATCTGCTTGTCAAATTATTCGATATGTTTAAAGCTGAGGTCAATCGATTGCGCATGCAGGTGTTTGACGGCGAGCGTAGCTGGATGGGTGCGCAACAACTGCTCAAACTGCTCAAGCTCTTCAGGATGCAAACACCACTGATTGCCCTGATTTAAACTATTTAATTTCAGATTCGAAATATAGCGAAAGGTCAGCGAAAGCTGCTTGACCGAATCGTCGATCCATTCGCCGTCATCATCGACATAGGTTTTCTCAACCACCAAATGGCGGGTCAAATTATAGCGAAAGCTTGGGTTCAAGCCGTTTGGTTCAAGCCCCCATTGAAACAGCAACATATCACCATCATTGGCCAGATCACAATCGTCAATCCGAATTTCGCGATAGAATCCAAGCATAAGGTTGATCGCATCTTCAATGGCAAGGTATTCAAGCACTTTATCCGATTGTTCTAGCCACAAGTTAAAGCGGTCTAGCACATGTTTTGCTTGCATTCCACGTTCCTATTCTAGCTCTATGATTACGATCCTTGCATGATAGTGTATTGTAAACTATTTATTGTCGTAGTTGGCAGTGTAAGAACTCAACCTTAGAGGATTGCTGCACCCCTCGCCCGCCGCAGTGGGAGAGGGGTTGGGGGTGAGGGAACGCAGGGTGTTTTCATCCCCCTGCACCCCCTCAATGGCAATTAGTGATGTTCAGACGTTCGCCGATGAAATTGAAAATGAAATTGAGAATAAGTGATGCGAGAGGGAAAGATCAGGTCTAAAATACGAAAACCCCTGACGTGAACCGTCAGAGGTTGGGAGTCGGCCAACGATGCTATTCAAAGTAGCGAACAGCCTGTTGTGCGCCAGTAAACTCTACCCAATTTTGGGCTATTTCCATAACATATTGGCAATGTTCAAAATAAACGCAGTAGCGACCATCTTCAACTTTTTCAGCATGGTTGTATGTGGCAATATATAAAGTATTCTTATTTGCATCATCACGAAGATAAATTAATACGCGATCAATGGTATTTATCCGATGATCATCCATAATCCAATTACCGCTTTTACCAGTGCTATCATTATTGAAGGTTAATAAATGACCATTAGTAAATAGTGCTAGTAAGCGTTTGCCTGGTTGAACAAAGTCTCGGGCATGCATAAGTCTACCTCATTGCATCACTACCACCATTTTAACGATAGTGTTACGATTTACTATAGATAACTCGAAGGCTTTGGTCAAGGATTAATTGGCATTGAGTTGTTGGGCATTTTCTGGCGTAAAATCATAATTCCTAAGCTGGCCATCCACCCCAACCACAGCAAACTCCCCACCAATCCGGCCCAATCGATCACGGGAATCGTGGGCAGAACTGTTGCAAAAAGCTCTGTTTGGGCAAGGCTGTAAATGAGCGCTGCTAACCAGCCCAACCATGCCAGCCACTTGGGAAATTGCTCCAAGCGATAGATGATTGTACTCAGCAGCAGCATCCAAATGATCATAAAGAGCTGGCCGATGTGCTCGCCCAACACTACGCCGCCATATTGATGCACAACTTGAAACAGCGTTACAAGGCTAGCTTTGGTCTCGGTCGAGGTCAGTGGATCAAGATAGGCTTGGGCGATGATTGGCACAACAAAGACCCAGCGCAACAATCCAACCACCTGCACCAAAAAACCGATTACGCCAATCGTGCTGGCGGTTTCGATCAACGGCACGGCGCTAAATTCGGGCAAGCGTTTGAGCATAATGCTGGCGAATAGTAAGGGCAAGCCAACCCACGCAAATGCCAGCCAGGTATAAATCAGGCCGCTCCCACCAGCCGCAAATTGAGTTAATATCTGCTCAACTGGCGCACGCAAAATATCAGGATAATCGAAATTGCTGATTAACAACGTATAAGGAATGTTGACCAAAATTGCCCCAAGAATAAAGCCCCAGCCCGTAAGTTGACGTAAGCGTTGCATCGACATGGCTCGCTCCTTTAAATGATGTAGGGTTGCAATACGCGCAGCATCAAGCTCACGCCAGTATTAATTGTGTTTGGCTCGATTGATTGTTGTTGGATTTCGAGATTGTTAAGCCAAAATTCGCTGATTAACCAACAAATTTGCATCAGTTGATCAAGCGTATTGGCCTCGATTGGCCACATAATCCCCGCCGCAATGAATTGCTCGACCAACTGTTGAAAGCCGCTAAAACCACGTTGACGCGTGCTTAGAAAGCTGGCATGCAAGGCCGAATCTTGGCGCAGCAGGGCCACCAATTCGCGGTAAGCAAAACGGTAGCGCCAAATAATGTGGTAGTTGGTTGCAACAATGCTGGTTAAATCGCTTAATTGAGGGGTATGATCGCTGGGTAAGCTTAGTTCTATATCCCATGCAGCATACAGTTGTTCGAATAAAGCCTGAATAATCGCGGCTTTGTTGCGAAAATGGTAGTACAAGTTGCCTGGGCTGATGCTGCACGCCTCGGCAATATGGTTGGTGCTGATTTCCGCCGTGCCTTTTTGGTTGAACAGCTCAAGCGCTGTGCTCAGAATTAAATCGCGTTTGCTCATTGGCTTAACCTAAAATAGAGTAAATACTCTAATGAATTTAGAGTATTTACTCTATTTTGTCAAGCATGAATATGGTTTAGTTTTCGCCCGCTTCGCCTGCCATAATCACGGCGATAGGTTTCATGCGGGCGAGGGGTTTGATCAGATCGGCCTCAATTTGCAATTCCATCACTCGTTCGATGTCTTTGTAGGCCAATGGTGATTCATCGACGCTCCAGCCTTCGACATGCACGCCGTGAGCTTTGATGACTTTTTTGGCTTCACTTGGGCTGATGGTGGCCCGCGCTTTGGAGCGGCTGAACAAGCGGCCAGCTCCATGCGAGGCACTATTCAACGCTTCTGGATTGCCTAAACCTTCAACTACATATGAAGCCGAAGCCATGCTGCCTGGAATTACTCCACGCACGCCAACCCCCGCAGGCGTTGCACCCTTGCGATGGACAATCAAATCGCCTTCGCGCCAAGCAAAATTATGGTGATTTTGGATGGTGGCGATTGGTTGGAGTTTGGTGCGTTGGGCAAATAAGCGGTGGATAACCTCATGATTAGCTTGGGCAAAGGCTCCGGCTAATTCCATCGCGGCCCAATATTCCTGGCCTGCCTCGCTATCCAAATCAAGCCATTCATACATTTTGGGCACGTTGGCTTGGCGTGCAGTTTCTTGCACGGCGATGTTGCTATAGTGCTTGGCGATCGCATAGCCAACCCCGCGTGAACCGCTATGGGTCAGCAAGCCGATAAATTGGCGCGGCAAATCGTTTTCGCCAATTCGTTCGCCAACGACGATATTGGCAAAGTGGTTGCCGCTGCCGCTCGTGCCAAGTTGCGCGATGGCTTTTTCGCGCAGGCTGCGGGTTTGAGCGGTGATATTCCAGTGTTTAATGCCCAAAATAGGGTGATCTGGCCCGCGTTTGCGACTTGCGCCTGAGCCAAACACCGTCACGTCAGCCAAATCACGAAATAATTGCTCGCGCTGGCGTTGGATTTCCATGGGTGCTTCAGCAAAAATCGTGAGATGCATGCGGCAGCCGATATCGACCCCAACCATCATGGGCGAGACGGCGTTGTGAGCGGCAAAAACCCCGCCAATTGGCAAGGCAAAGCCTGGGTGAGCGTCGGGCATCAACGCTCCTTGGGCGGCAATTGGCAGGCGCAAGGCCAACAGCAATTGCTCCAAAGCAGCGGCTTCAATATCAACCCCAATTTGGCCATAGGCCTTGTAGGGTTGTGGTTGCTCGTTGATTCGAGCTAATTCGGTGGGCTTGCCAAATTCGGCCTCGACTTGGGCCACAATTTGCAAATCCTTGGAGCCGCTTTTTTTCAGGGCGGCGGCATACTTGGCAATGGCCGTAAAGCGTTTATCGCCACGCCATGGCTTGAGCAAAACGTTGAGTTTCATAAATTTGAGGCTCAGTTCTAGGCCAGCGCGTTAGGCTACCGGCGATTATTCAATCTACAACCACTATACTGAAAAGCGACATGCTCAAGCATCAGGCCGAATGTTGACCTAGGCTCAGTCTAAATCCTGAGAGCCAGCCAGCCCATAGCCTTGGTTAGTGGGTTTTGCCATAGCGCAAACGCAGCATGGTGTTGAGGTATTCGATGAAAACGGGGATGTCAAAGGGTTTCGAGAGGTAGGCATCTGCGCCAGCATCGGCTCCACGCTGAAAATCAACCTGTTCAGAGCGCACGGTCAGCATCATCACCGGAATGCTATAGCTCATTTTGATGCGGCGGCAAACTTCGGTGCCTTCGAGCATGGGCATATTCACATCAAGAATTACTGCATCGGGGCGTTGGCTCACAACTTTTTGCAATGCTTCCAACCCGTCACGCGCAATCGAAACCCGATGGCCTTCCAGTGCCAACACCTGTTGAACTAAACGAATAATATCTTGATTGTCATCAACCAATAAAATGTGCATACGGCCTCCAAAAAGTGCAATGGAGCCATTATACTCAGCATGTCCCCCACGATGGTGATGAAGTATCCCCCAAAAGTCCTGTTTTTGGCTGTGACACAGTTTTGGTTGTAACAGGTGGTTCGAGATAATGGCTTTGCTGTTTGAGTTGATCAGCAGCTTTGGCATAGCCGCCGTTGTTGCCATCGATAAAATGTACTTGGCGACCCATCCGTTCAAACACGATACAGGTCATCAAGGCACTATCGGAAACATGCAGGCCATAGTTGAGCCGCCCAGCCGCCCGTTCAGCATTCAGAAATTGTTCAAGCTGCTGGCGTTGCTGAGGCGTTCCAGCAATTACCATGCGCAGCATCGCATCGTATTTGCGATAATCGGTGCTGGCTTGCAAAATCTGCGGATATTCGGCCCAATCAGTTAATTCGGTTTTGGCTCCGGTTGCCAGTAGCAATTTGCCCAGCACATTTAGCCACCAAATATTATTGAGATAGCGCAATTGTTGGAGTTTGCTGGAACCACCACGCAAGCGGGCTTCGCCCCACAGATCTTGAATCCGCAAGGTTAAGCTTAGCTGTTGCACATCGACAGGGTGATGCGAATCGTCAGCTCCGTAGATGGCCTCAATCTGCTCGATAACTTGGCGATTGATCGCATTACGCTGGTCGGTGGTATTGGCTTCGGCCCGAACTAAGAGCGAAACCGTTTCGCCATAACGGCTTGGAATTTCTTGCCAGCGACATTCGAGTCCATCGAGCAAGCCTGGCTGATCGCTTGGCTGGGCTGCTAGCAAATATTTCGCACCAGCTACGGGATCTTTGATCGTTTGTTCGACGAAGGTCAAACCATCGCCGTTGATCATCGCTTGAGCATAATTGTCCGAGGCGGCGAATTTGGCAATTTCCAGCTGATAGCGATGGGCATAGACCTCGCTGACTGGCATAATGCCCACCCGCAAATGTAAATTGTAAATCGATTCGCTCAGATGTTGGACTGCTTGCAGCGCTGGTTTGGCTTGCTCAACTAACCAAGGTGGCAATAACACGGTTGCCCCATCGCCGCCGAACACAAACGGGATATCGAGGTTGGGTTGCAAATTGAGCAAGGCCACAATCGTGCTAGCGCCAATAAAATTCACATCTTTGTAGCGCCCCTCGCCAATCGCCTTGGTCGATTGCTCAATATCACTCACCACAATAACCCAATCGTCAGGGACGCGATGGTAGCAATTGGCATCGGTAATTTGGACAAAATCGGTGATAATGGGTAAGGTTGCATAGAAGTTGTGCGGCATCGATAACCTCGATTATGAAAGGGTTTCCAACTGGATTTGGCCGTTCGCTAAAGCATCATATTACATAATAAACATTACAATAGAGTTTACGCAATCTACGCCAATTGGATGGATTGTTGAGCAAGGAGTTTTCTGGCATGCGTTGGATGTTGTTAATTTTCGTCGGATGGAGCTTAGTCGCCTGTGGTGGTACGACCAACAATCCCAGTGCAACGGCGGTTGCTAGCCTTGAGCCAACTACCCAAGCGGTGGTGGCAAGTGTTGTGCCAACAAATACAATTGCAGCAACGCCAGCTGCTACGCCAACTCGTTTGCCCACTCAAACCGTTGCGCCCGAAGTTACCAGCAAGCCAGTTGAGCTAGATACGCCAACCTTGAGCGATCAAAATGCTCCGCCAACCGCTGCGCCGCAGCCAACCGCCGATGCTAGCAGCGCTCCGAGCCAACCTGTGCGCATGGTGATCGACGCGATTGGGCTGGACCTTGCGCCAATTTCGGTGGGCTTGGATCAACGCAATGTGCCGATTGTGCCCAAACACGATGCAGGCTGGTATAACCTGAGTGCCCAGCCGGGGCAAGGCGAAAATGTGGTGTTTTGGGGTCATGTGCTGCGCTGGAAGGATGCACCGAATGTTCCAGCACCCTTTGCGCGGGTCAAAGATGTGGCAATTGGTGAGACAATCACGGTTTATAGTGCTGATGGGAGTGAATATCGCTATCGGGTAATTGAACAAGTGTGGGTCACGCCTGATCAAGTTCAATATATTTTGCCAGTTGGCTCCGAGCGCCTAACTCTTGTTTCATGCATTGGCGATCAAGTGATTGTTGAAGGCAATTTAGAAATGAGCCATCGCTTGATTACGATCGCCGAGCCAATTCGCTGAGGTTGTGCCTATGTCTGAGAGCCTGCCAAATCTGCATGTGCCAGCAGTTCAAACGCTGGGCGAGCGCTATAGCAAACTGCGGTTATGGTGGTTTATGTTTGCCGTGGTGTTCGTCGGCGATTTTTGGGCCATGATGGCAATCTTCCTGATCGACAAATTGACTGAGCAATCAAGCCTTCCGGTGCTTTGGCAACTTGGCTCACAACGGCTGAGCTTCGATAGTATTGCTTTGGCCTGTTTGCTATTTGCAGGTTTAGGCTGGCTCATGGGCTGGATGTTGCGCAAAGTTGCGGTGTGCCAAGTGCGGTCCGTCGTTTTGGCGGCGTTGATTGGCTATTGGGCGGCCTATATTTTGTTTAATTGGCCGCCCAGCCAACACCTGATAACTAATATTCCCCATACGACCTATTATCGGCATATGCTGATGGCCATGCTCACGCCAATTGGTTGTATTGCTGGGCCAATTGCCTTGGTGATGCGACCAACCCGTTGGGCTTGGGTTTGGCTGCTCAGTCAATTGGCGCTGGGGTTTTTAATTGCCAGCCTTAGCTATCTTCTAATGCGTTATGCTTTTGAGCATTCAATTCCCTTTTTCGGCGTTAGCATCATGGCGGGCTATCCACTTGTTCTGAGCATTTGGTTTAGCTATTATTTACGTCGCCAAATTGTGCCCTTCTAGCAGCCATTTGGGCTACCAAGGTTGTGCCGATGTCAGAAAACCGGTCAAACTTTCATGTGCCCTCAATTCAGACCTTGGGCGAGCGCTATGGCAAGGAGCGGCTCTGGTGGTATATGTTTGTGGTGTTATTTGTTGGCGGGTTTTGTGGCCTAATGGCCATGGTGGCACTTACCGCGCTCAATCATTCCACGCGAACAGGGGTGCTCTGGCGCTTAGGCGATCAACGAATTAGCCTCTTTGGCATTGGAGTTGGCTCCACTATTTTTATCAGTTTTGGCAGCTTGATTGGCTGGCTGTTACAGCGGGTTGCGCGTTGCCAGATTCGCTGGATTATCGTGGCTAGCCTCTTGGGCTATTGGCTAATCTTTATCCTCTTTAATTGGCCACCAAGTGGGCGTTGGATCACGAATCTGGGTCATACGACCTATTATCGGCATATGCTTAGCACAATCTTGATTCCGATTGGTTGTATAGCTGGACCAATTAGCCTGCTGATGCGCCCAATTCGTTGGTCAGGGGTTTGGTTAGGCAGTCAACTTGGAGCTGGGTTTGTGATTGCCAGCGTTAGCCATTTGCTGGTGATTAATGATTTGGATGGGCTTGGATTGACGTTTTTTATGCTTTCGTTACTGTTTATCTATCCAATTGGTTTGGGGTGGTGGTTTAGCTATTATTTGCGTCGCCAAATCGTGCCCTTCTAGCCGTCATTTGGGTCTATAATTGGAAAACTATGAAACAATCTGTACCTGCATCTGCCCGCAAATTATTAGATAGTCGTTGGCTCAAAGTTGGAATTGGGGTCAAGCGTTGGCTGGCGCTCATGCTGTTTGGCCTGATGTTCTCGGCGCTGGGCTTGGCTTTTGGCCTGCGCGAACTCTATACCACGGTTGAGTTACCAGCGATTTTCTATTATGTGACCCTGCAATTTTGGCCGCGCACCATTCGCATGATCATTTTGTGTTTGGTGGGAATTTCAGCCACTGGCTTTGCTTTTCGCCATCTTAATCGGGTGTTGCTCAGCGCTGCCTTGCCGCGTAACACCGCCCCAATCGATTTGGCTGAAACCTTGATTGGCCGTAGCCGCACTCGGCATGGCCCCAAAGTCGTGGCACTCGGCGGCGGTCATGGCCTTTCGACCTTGCTCAGTGGCCTCAAGCAATATACCGATAATATTACGGCGATTGTGGCGGTTGCCGATGATGGTGGCTCTTCAGGCCGCATTCGCCAAGAATTTGGCATTCTACCGCCAGGCGATATTCGGCGTTGTTTGGCAGCCTTGGCCGAAGCCGAACCGTTGATGACCCGTTTGTTCGAGCATCGTTTTCAGGCTGGTAGCCTCGAAGGCCATACCTTTGGCAATTTGTTTATCACCGCCTTGGCCGAGGTAACTGGCTCGTTTGGCGAAGGCGTGCGCGAGGCCAATCGCGTCTTAGCGGTGCGCGGCCAAATTGTGCCAGCTACACTTGATGATGTGGTGCTGTGGGCCGAATTGGAAAATGGCGAGCATATCAGCGGTGAATCACGCATCGCCAAAAGTGGCCAGCGGATCAAACGGGTTTATCTCCAACCCCATGGTGCGCTGGCGGTACGCGCCGCGATCAAAGCGATCGAAGAGGCCGATTTGATTATTGTTGGGCCTGGCAGTTTGTACACGAGCCTGCTTTCGAGCTTGATGATCAGCGAAATCAACCAAGCGATGCGCGAGGCGGTGCAGGCAGTGCGCGTTTATGTCTGCAATGTGGCGACCGAGCCAGGCGAAACCGACCATTTTGGCGTGCGCGACCACTTGCAGGCATTGGTTGAGCATGTTGGCCCCGATGTATTCGATGTGGCTTTGGCCAATAGCGATGATCGCCAAACCCATCGCTTTGCGCCCGAATGGCAAGGTCGCACCACAATTGTGCCACTCGATCAAACCCAAGATTTGCCAATTCGCGTGCGCACCGCCAACGTGATCAATCCGGCCAATCCACTGCGCCACGATCCGGTACGCTTGGCGCGGGAGTTGATGCGGGTGCTCGAAAAAGAACGCCAAATGGGCCGCTTGTGACAACTATTGACACATTGTTATGCTAGGGTCGGAGTTAGGGGCTAGGGTTCAGGGGTCGGGGATTGGGGTGAGGGAACCTACATATTTTGATCAAGCCAACTACCAGAGGAGCACCGCATGCCACTCGATTTTAATCAAGTTGGCCAACAAATTAAGCAAATGGGCGGCGATTTGCGTCAAACTGCCAATCACCATGATCAGTTGGTTGCTCATGCATGGGCCAAATTAGAGGAGCAAAGCCCACGTTGGGAGCATTGGGCACGCCATGCTGAAGATAATTATTTGCGGAGCCCATGGCTTTTGGCAGCTCCAGCCGAGCCGATTATCAACCGCTATCAACTACCAAAATTTCCACCAAATTATTGTTTAGCCGCAGTCGATGGCTCGCAGATCGATCTTGATCGCCATTGGGCGGTCGAGTGCTATTTGATTAATCTCGGCTTGGTGACGATTCAATATGGTCAACAGCCCTATTCCAAATTGCATTCAGTGCCAGCATTGCACTACAACGATCAGGAATTGTTGCTGCGCGATAAGGATGGCCGTAGTTATAAAATGGCTGGCGCTTTGGTTCATGCCGAACGCGATACCCGTGAAGGCATTGCCCTAGCTCGTTTAGCCCAAGAAATTCTAGAACAGAGCACCACGCCTTTAGTTGCGATGCAAGATGGCACGCTGATTCGTTGGTCGTTGAGTGGGCTTGATCCATGGGTGCGGGCACATTTTTTGCAGCGCTATCTTGATGAAGGCTTGGCGGCGTTACGCGCTGCTGATGTGCCGACCTGCTCCTACATTAGCCACCCCAAAGCCCCCGAAGTAACCGGAATTGCCCGTTTAATCGTCAATCCAACCCTGAACAATACCAGCAAAGCTGAAGGTCTTGTTGATCCTTATCCTGGGATCAACGATACCAAATTGTTTGGCAATGGTTGGTTGGGCGATGGCGAACGCAGTGCGCTTTTCAAAAGCCTCTCTAAAATCAACGTAGAAGAATATCGCGACCATGCGATTTATTTCTTCTATTTAAATGTTGGTGCTGAATTGGCGCGGATCGAAATGCCCGAATGGGTGGCGCAACGCCCCGAATGGGTTGATTTGATTCACGCAGTAGCGTATGATCAAGCGCATCGTGGTGGTGGCTATCCGGTGGCGTTAGCGCGGGCGCATGAGCAAGCCGTCGTGCGCGAAAGCGATCGTCGGGTGTTTCGCCAGATGATCGAGCAAGCGCTGTGGCATGCCCGTTTGAACAATGGCTCATCATTAAAACAAGATGCCAAAGCCCAAGTGCGGGTTTAACTCTTTTAGCTATAGCCTATCCTTGATAGCCTATACCCAACGCATATGATAGAACAACGAATTGGCGAAGTGATCGAAGCAAGTTCCACTCAGTGGACAACCGGAGCCTATGAATTATTGAATGCACCGCCATTTGGCTCGTTGATCAAAGCTGGTTGCTATGATAACGATTTATGCATTTATGGCTTAGTCTATGATATTCGCACTGGCAGCCGTGATCTTGGTGGCAAGGCCATGGTGCGTGGCGGGCGGCGCTATGATGGTAGCGAGTTCTACGACGGCCAAATTTATAGCGAACACCCTGATCTGGCGGCGGTGCTACAAACCGAGTGGAGCGCTTTAGTGATTGGCTACGAGCGAGCAGGTCGGATTATTCACTATTTGCCGCCGCAACCGCCAACCGTGCACTACAGTGTCCATTTATGCGATGATGATACAGTAGAGCGGTTTACCCAGCATTGCGATTTCTTTCGCATGGTGTTGCATGCCAATTTGCCGATTGCTGATGAATTGCTAGGCACGGCGATTCGCCATGCGGCGGCGCTGCAAGCCAATCGGCGCGAATATGAATTGTATGCAGGCCGCGAATTAGCACGGTTGCTGCGCGACGATTATGATCGGTTGCGTGTGTTGGTGCGAATGTTGACTAGTTAGGAGCCTATTATGCCAAACTTGATTGTCAATGGTCGTGAGTATCGCAGTGTTGATGAAATGCCCGCTGAGGATCGCCAACTCTATCAACAAACGCTGGGCTTATTGGGCGATCACGATGGCGATGGCGTGCCCGATATTTTCAATCAAACTGGCAAGGTCCAATCAGTCAATCTCAATCAACAACAGATTGATCTGACGAATGGCGCAAACGATCAGCTCAAGCAGGTGTTTGTTGATCGTGATGGCAATGGCATTCCCGATATTCTTGAAGGCCAAAATAATTTCGGCAATCCTCAAAATAATTTCGGTAGCCCTCAAAGCAATTTTGGTAACCCTCAAACAACAACCAGTTCGACCACTTGGAAAACTTCTGCCCCAACCGCCGATCCGCTTGGTGGCTCCCCCTTGCCTTGGAACCAACCGCAACAAAGCAATGGTTTTATGCTTGGTTTAGTGGTTGGCGGAGTTGTAATTGGGGCAGCGTTATTGATTTGGTTATTGTTTATGTAGCGATGTTAAACGAGCAACCATCCCTAAATTGCTGAGGATGGTTGCTGATCAAACGCAATTTAGTTATGGAAGCGCACGACGTTGAAGGGTAAATCATCAAGGCCACGCAAAATCAGGGTTTCGTTGGCCAAATCGCTGGGGAGAATTTCGGCCACGCCTGGCGCTTCGAGCACTTGCTGGGTTACCACCAACTCGGCATAATTGGCGCTTGATTGCACGCGGGCAGCGGCATTCACCGTTGTACCAAAGTAATCAAGCCGATCGTTTAAGGTCACGGCCAGCGTTGGCCCAGCATGCACGCCAACTTTGAGCGTCAAGCGTTCATCATCGCCTAATTCACGGTCGATATTAAATTGCTCAATTGCCGCCAAGGCATTTTGGCCAGCCTTGACTGCCGCCGCGCCATCAACAAACACCGCCATAATTGCATCGCCAATGGTTTTGACCACCGCGCCACCTGCTTGATCGACCACAGCAAACAAGATGTTGAAGTGTTCGCGCACCAAGCTGTAGGCCCGTGGATCGCCTTTACGCGCATATAAGGCGGTTGACCCACCAAGATCGGTGAACATCAAGGCAGCCCATTTGATTTGGAAGCTTTCGCCATCGGGCAATGGTTCGTCGATAAACAAATCGCGGAAGGCTTGGACGGTCAATAATTCGTGCGAGGTTGTTACGCCTAAACGTTGATCGATTGCTTCGCGCCATGGGTCGTTGTCGATGCCTGCTGGCAAACTGCGCACCTGCGCCGCCACCGTGAAGGTCACATGAATGCCTTCATCAAGCGTGGCAGGGAAATCATCACGGCACATGGCACAATATTGTTGCGAATGGGCTTGGGTCAATTTATCAAAAGCATGGGCTTGGTAGCCACAATAAATGCAACGAGCTTCCCAATTCAGGTCGAACAAGCCAACGCGCACTGCTGCGGCCATCAATTGTAAGCCCGCCCGCCGCGAAAGCCCTAATTCTTCGGCCAAATACGCTGGATTAAAGCGATAGAGCATCGCACCTGGTGCTGTATCCAATATGCTGGTGAGCGCAGTGCGAACCGTTGCGGCTACGCCATAGTTAGCCAATTCTGCGACCAACGTGCTACTTGATGTTGAATGTTGTTCTTCGTTCAAAGCCATACCATAGCCTCCTAGATACCTATGAAATTGTAGCACTGTCTTGCTATTATGGGCAGCCCAAATCGAAATATTTGCTAAACGCTGCGCACTGCCCCGCGCGATTCGATGTAGCTCAGCGATTGATGGCGGAAGTAGGTATCATACAAATCGGCATAATGCCCGCCTTGCTGCATCAGCTGATCGTGGTTGCCTTCTTCGATAATTTGGCCTTGATTCAGCACAATAATCCGATCTGCCGAGCGCACGGTTGAAAGGCGATGGGCAATTAAAATTGCCGTCGAGCGCGAAAGAATCAAATCCATGGCTTGTTGAATTTGGGTTTCAGTAAATGGGTCGATGCTGGCAGTTGCTTCATCGAGAATGAAAATCGCTGGTTGCGCCGCCAACACCCGCGTCAAGGCCACCAACTGGCGTTGCCCAAGCGAAAGTTTATTGCCGCGCTCGCCAACTTGCGATTGCAAGCCTTGGGGCAAGGTTTCCAGCCATTCGCCACCGCCAATTTGGTTGGCAACTGCTTCAAGTTCGGCATCGCTCAGTTGGGGCGCTGCATAGCGAATGTTATCGGCAACTGTGCCATCAAATAAAAATGGCGTTTGGGTCACAATTCCCAATTGCTGGCGATAACTACGCAAATCCAAGCTGCGAATATCATGACCATCGACGGTAATCTTGCCTGATTGAAATTCATAAAAGCGGGTGATCAATTTGGCGATACTCGATTTGCCAGCGCCCGTATGCCCGACCAAGGCAATGCTTTCGCCTGGCGCGATCGTCAGGCTAAAATCGTTGAGCACAGGCTCTTTGCGCCCATAACGAAACTCAACATGATCAAACACGATTTCACCGCGCAGACGTTTGGTGGTTTGCTGATCGTGTTGTTTGACGCTATGTTCGGCATCAATCAAAGCAAAAATGCGCTCAGCCGCTGCCAAGCCAGCCTGAAATTGGCTCCAAAAAGCCGAGATGTTTAGCAAGGGAAACCAAAAGAGATCAACCGAGCGCACGAAAACATACCAAGCTGCCAAACTAATTGTAAGATCGATCACCGACAAGCCGCCCCAATAAATTAAGGCCGCTGTGCCAAAACCAGAAACAATGTTCAAGGTTGGGAACACATTCGAGAGCACAAAACCACGTCGCAGGTTAACCCCATACGATTGTTGGTTGATCTCGCTGAATTCACCATAAATTCGCGCTTCTTGGCGAAAATTCTTGGCGATGCTAATCCCCGTTACTGCTTCTTGAATTGAGCTATTAACTTCGCCCAGCACCTGAAAGCCTTTACGCGTGACGAAACGTGCCAAACGCCGAAAGCCCAAGGCCAATCCAATCACAATCGGGGTGAAGCCAATAATCCCCAAGCTGAGCGGTACTGAAACGCTAAGCAAATAGACCAATAGCGCAATCACCGTGAGTACTTGGCTAACGATTTCGATGATCAAGCGTGAAACTTGGGCAAATTCTTGGGTATCCGAGGTGATGCGACTAATAATCCGCCCTGAACGCAGTTCATCAAAAAACGATAAATCATGGCTGATAGCCGCGTTAAAGGCATCATTGCGTAGAGCGCTAATCACATCGGCCACAATTTGCGCGGTCATGCGTTGGCGCAACCAGCCCATAGCCCATTGCAGCACCCCAAAAACCACCCCACCGCTGGCAAGCAACCAGATAAAATTCCAATCGGGGTTGGCTTCGCCAATCCGCTGAACGGCTTGGGCGACCAAAAATGGCGGTACAGTATTGAGTAAGCCCAAGCCACAAATCAGGGCTATCGTCCAAAATGCGGTGCGCCGATGAGCACGAAAATAGCTCAACATACGCCCCATTAATTCGCGGTCGCCATACTGACGATCATAATTTTCGGTATCTAATCCTGCAAACATAAGCACCCTTTTGGAAAGGATGAAGGATGAGGGATGAGGGATGAAAGCTTAAACCCCATATTCATCCTTCATAATTCATTCTTCGTAATTCATAATTTGGCAAAGATTGCCCGATAGGCTTTTTTGGAAAGGATGAGGGATGAGGGATGAAAGCTTAAACCCCATATTCATCCTTCATAATTCATCCTTCATAATTTAGCGAAGATTGCCCGATAGGCTTCGGATTGCTGCATGAGATCTTCGTGTGTGCCAACAGCGCTAATTGTGCCTTTGCGAATCACGATGATCAGGTCGGCCCAGCGAATTTGCGAAAGCCGATGGGTAATCAAAATTGTGGTGCGATCTTGCGAGGCTTGTTCAATCGCTTGTTGAATTCGATCTTCAGTCGCGCTGTCGATCGCGCTGGTCGAATCATCAAGCACCAAAATTGTGGGATCGGTCAAGAAGGCCCGTGCCAAGGCTAGGCGTTGGCGTTGCCCACCAGAGAGCGTCACGCCACGTTCGCCGATGATCGTATCGTAGCCATCGGCGAGTCGCCCGATAAAATCGTGGGCTTGGGCTGCTTTGGCGGCCTCGATAATTTGCTCACGGGTAGCGTTGGGCACACCAAAGCCAATATTATCGGCAATTGAGCGCGAAAATAAGAAAATGTCTTGCTCGATGATTGAGATTTGGCGGCGCAAAGCTGCTAAATTCCAATCGCGCACATCAACGCCATCGATCAAAATGCGACCTTCGCGGGTATCGTAGGTGCGGTTGAGCAATTTGGTCAGCGTTGTTTTGCCTGCGCCAGTTTGACCAACTAAGGCCACTGTTTGGCCCGGCTCAATTCGAAAACTGACTTTTTGCACTGCATCAACCTCGCTATGATAGCCAAAGGCTACGTTCTCAAAGACAATTTCGCCGCGCATTGGCTCGGCATAACCTTGGGCATTTTCGTCAAGCTCAGTTTCTGTCGTAATTAATTCTAAAATACGTCGCCCGCCTGCAAGGCCGCTCGAAAGCTGCGAGTAGGCAAATTGGGCGGTAAAAGTTGGGAAGCCAAACAACAGCAATAGGCCATTGAATGAAACGACATCGCCAACATTAATCAGGCCATTGCGAAACAGGATGAGGCTATGGATAAAGCCCAAGCCTTGGCCTAAACCAAGCAATAAGACTGGTAAAAAGACCGCTTCCACATTGCCTTGGGCCACAAATGCATTGCGCCATTTGCTGACGGCTGCCCGAAATCGATTGCGCTCCCGCTCTTCTTGAGCGGTGGCTTTGACCGTTTCTACGCCGTCGATTGCTTCGGCTAAGGTGGCGTTGAGTTCACCAAAACTTTGGCGTACTGCCGTGGTGACAGGCTTGAGTTGGCGTAAATAGTGCCAAACCAACAGCCCATAAAACACCAAATATAGAATTGGCACAACCAACAGTTGTGGGTGAGGCGAGGCGATCAGCGGCATAATCAAAAACATCGCCGAGCCAACCACCAAGTTGACCCCAGGATTGAGCATCAGGTTCATTTCGCGCACATCATTGGTGGCGCGGGCCATCACATCACCCGTTGGTTGGCTATCGTGGAAGGCCATACTTTTGCCCAATAAACTGGTGTAGAGTTCATCGCGCACATCGCGTTCGAGCCGTTGACCGATCACTTCTGAGGAGAAATTGCGCAATAGCTGGACAAATGCCCGCAAAAATTGCCCGCCAACAATCAGTAAAGCCGCCCACCACAAACCATTTTTATCGCCAGCTTTAACCGCCTCGAAGGCTTGGCCCGTGACGACTGGCACTTGAGCGGCGAATAATGCGTTGCCAAATGCCCCAATAAACAGCCCAATAATCCACCAAAGATTGCGCCGCGCATGCGACCAAACCCAGCGCAACGGCGTTGAACGATTGATCTTCCACGATCGTTCAACTACAAATTCACTATTCGAAAGCGCCATGAAATCCCTTTCCAGTTGGAAGCGTCTGCTGGATATTTTACCATTGAAACACCTTTGCTACCGCCATACTTATGACTGATTGCACATAAGCAGATAGATTTTTTACGAGGGGTCAGGGTTCAGTTGTCAGGGGCTGGTATGATAGAGCATAGAACATATGAGGGCTACTAGGGTCGAGGTTCGGGATCAGGTGTTGAGCATAGCAAGCTAATCAAATAAATCTGTGGCAAAAAACAGCTTCGCGTCCTTCGCGGTTTCAAACTAACCCCTGAATTCTGGCCCCTAACCCGCTCAATCGTTGGGCGGATTGACAAGCACGCACAGGCTGAATAGAATAGCCAACAATTGAAAACGACGTTGACGCGGAAGAGTAAGCAAAAGCGCACTTGTTCAGAGAGTTATCCCTTGGCTGCGAGGATAATCAAGCTGTCTTTGCTGAATGGCCCGCTGAGTTGCTCACCGAATCTGGGTTGCTACCTAGTAGTAGGCTGAGCCGTGATTGCCTCCGTTAGCGGGCTGCGAGCGCGTAACCATGATGATGGTTGCGAATTCGGGTGGTACCGCGAGAATCAAGCCGTCTCTCGTCCCGTATGTGGATTCGAGAGACGGCCTTGTTTTAGTTAGACGGAGTAGCCATTATGGGTTCGTTACCACGGGTTTTTTCGGGCATTCAACCATCGGGCAATTTGCACCTTGGCAATTATTTGGGGGCGATTCATACCTGGGTCCAAGAGCAAAATCAATACGATAATTTCTTCTGTATTGTCGATCTGCATGCGATCACTGTGCCACAAGATCCAGCCGAGTTGCGCAAAAATGTGCGTGATTTGGCCGCATTGTATTTGGCCGCAGGCATTAGCCTTGAGCATGCCACGATTTTTGTCCAATCGCATGTGCCAGCTCACGTTGAGCTAGGCTGGATTTTAAATTGCCAAACACCCTTGGGCTGGTTGAATCGCATGACCCAATTTAAGGATAAATCGCAAAAGCAAGAAACCGTAGCGGCTGGCTTGATGAATTATCCAACGCTGATGGCTGCCGATATTTTGCTCTACGACACCCAAGTTGTGCCAGTGGGCGATGATCAACGTCAGCATATTGAGCTAACTCGCGATATTGCCGAACGTTTTAATCATCTTTATGGCGAAACCTTTGTGATTCCCGAGGCTTTGATTCGACCTGTGGCGGCGCGGGTGATGGGCCTCGACGACCCAACCCAGAAAATGAGCAAGAGCAACAAAGCTGCCAATCATTCAATTCCTTTATTGGGCGATTTGAAGGCGACGCGCAAGGCCATGATGCGGGCGGTCACCGATTCGGGCAGCGAAATCAAATTCGACGAAACCCGACCTGGGGTCAACAATCTTTTGGGGATTTACCAAGCCTTGACTGGCAAAGATAAAGCCACGATTGAGGCTGAATTTGAAGGCCAAGGCTATGGCAAGCTCAAAGGTGCAGTCGCTGATGTGGTGATTGCAACCTTGGAGCCATTGCAACAACGCTACAATCAGCTCACCGCTGATCCAGCTGAACTCGATGGGATTCTCAAGCGCGGCGCTGAACGCGCTGCTGAAGTTGCCAATGCTACCTTGTTACGGGCCTATCAACAACTTGGGCTGCGCTAATTTTTAAGGGGTCAGGGAGCAGGAGTACAGTAACCGCGAAGGACACGAAGTGCACGAAGATTGCTTTTTAGCCACAGAAGAGCACAGATCTATCGGATTAGCCTACTGTATGTCTAAACAAGCCATGATCCTTAAACAAACTTAGCGTTCTTCGTGTCCTTCGCGGTTAAAATTTCCTTCATCCCTAATTACGGCAGCCATTCAATGATTGAGCCATTGACGAAAGGTGCGGCGGCTTGGCCCGAGCCAATTTCATAGATAAACGTGCCTTGGCCAATCGTTTCATAAGTTACATAACGGCGATCAGGTGACCACTTGCCCCACACCCGAATTTCATATGAGCCGCCGCTGCTTGGTGGTGCAACTAATTCTTTATCGCCAGTATCGGCATTGATCAGCAACAACGAGCCATCATTATAATTATCGAGCATATACCAATTGGCATCGGGCGAAATTCCGCTCAGGTAAAAATCGCCAATTTTTTGCAATGTTTCAACTTCGCCCGTGGCTGGGTCGAGCAAACAAACTCCCCGATCAAAGTTTGAACGATCGCAAAAATCGTCGTAGATGATTTTGCTATCCTTGGTCCACCATGCATCAGAAGTAAACACATCGGCGAGTTTGGCCTGATTACTGCCATCAGCATTAATCACACTGAATTCGATGCCATCCTGACCAGCAGCAAACAAAATCGTTTGATTATCAGGCGACCAACTCAAGGGCTCAAAATCGATCAAGCCCGTGGTTGTCAATTGTTTTTCACTATTGCTGGTCAGATCAAAAACATAGAGATTTTGATCTTCCTTGGTTTCAAAATCGATGTCGCTAGTGACAAAGGCAAATTTGCTACTATCAGGCGACCAGCTCAAGCTTTGGGGAGCCACATCCTGCAATTCAATCACGCTACGGATATTCGCGCCATCACCATCAGCTAAATAAATATTGGTTTTTGCGCCATCGCGGACAAAAAAGGCCATAGTTTTGCCATCAGGCGACCAACTCAATAAATCGTTGTAATAGGCTTGTCCGCCAAGATCAAGCGGGCTGACTGAGCCAGTGCTCATGGTTTGGCGCACCAATTCAAAGCTATCATCAAGATAAATCAGCTCGCCAGTGAGATCAGTTGGGGCGCTACCACCAGCCGCTTGAGTTGGCAAATCGTTGGATTCATTGGTTGGTGTTGGTTGATCAACTGGATCGCTTTGGCCTTGGGTTGGCTCGACAGTTGGCTCGTTGGTTGGCTCAACCAATGGATCGCCTACGGCTTGTTCGGTTGGCTCAGCGATTTTGGTTGGAATCGGAGTCCAGGTTGGGCCAGTCGCAACATTGCCACTACCGCCATTGTTTGAATCGTTGTTGCCGAGGAAATAATATGCCCCTGCGCCGCCCGCTACCAATAGCAAAGCCAAACCGCCGCCAATCAACCAACGCCCAAGCTTATTCGATTTTGCAGTAGGTTGGGCATAGTTGGGTGGGGTCGGTGGGGTATATTGAGGCAACGGAAAATTAGGTTGAGTTGATGGTCCTTGCCCAAAGCCACCAAAATTGCTGGTTGAGCTAGGGCTTTGGTAGTTGTTGACGACTTGGGTTGGTGGATCATTCAGCGGTTGCGTGCCGCTCCGCCGTGGTGCATATGGCGAATCATCATGATCGCTGCCGCTTGGTAGGGGCTGCGACCCAAAAACCCCGCTACCCAGTACTTGGGTTGATTGACCTGCGGCGGGCTGCCGCGAGCCACATTCAGAACAATAGACCGAGCCATCGGCAAGCGCGGCTCGACAAACGACACACGATTGAGCCATAACTACTCCTTACACATTGGCTTCGCTCGAAGCCATTCCGCTACATTTGTACTCCCAATACATCTGCAACGGTGAAAATATCTTTATCGCCACGCCCCGACAGGTTGACCAAAATAATGCTTTCATTGCTCATGGTTGGGGCTAAACGTACAGCTTCGGCAATCGCATGCGACGATTCTAAGGCTGGGATAATGCCTTCAGTTCGACAGAGCATTTGAAAACCATTCAAGGCCTCTTCGTCGGTGGCATAGGTATAGAAAGCCCGTTCTTCGTCGTGGAGCCAAGCGTGCTCTGGGCCTACAGCAGCATAATCGAGGCCAGCAGAAATGCTATGGGTATTGGCAATTTGACCATCGCTATTTTGCAGCACATACGAACGGGTGCCTTGGAAAACGCCCAAGCGCCCGCCTGCAAACCGCGCTGCATGGCGACCAAGTTCAATTCCATGACCCCCAGCTTCAACCCCTCGCAAATCAACATGTTCATCGTTGATAAAGGCGTGGAACATACCGATAGCGTTCGAGCCACCACCAACACAGGCAATAATCGTGTTGGGCAATTTGCCAGTTGCTGCTAAAATTTGCTCGCGGGCTTCAATCCCGATGATGCTTTGAAATTCGCGAACCATCAATGGGTAGGGATGTGGACCAAGCGCCGAGCCAAGCAAATAGTACGAATCGGGGTTGCTGACCCAATCGCGCATGGCTTCGTTAACTGCATCCTTGAGGGTTTTCGAGCCAGTGCTAACTCCACGTACATCGGCTCCTAGCAAGCGCATGCGAAAGACATTGGGCTTTTGGCGCTCCATATCTTCGGTGCCCATATAGACCACACATTGCAACCCAAGCAGCGCACAAACGGCGGCGGTGGCAACGCCATGCTGACCAGCGCCAGTTTCAGCGATGATCCGCTGCTTGCCCATGCGTTTGGCCAACAAGCCTTGACCCAGGGCATTATTGATTTTATGTGCGCCAGTGTGGGTCAGATCTTCGCGTTTGAGCCAAATTTGAGCACCACCCAATTCCTCGGTCAAGCGGCGGGCATAGGTTAGGGCAGTTGGTCGGCCCGTATAGGTCTGGTGCAAATGTTGGAGTTCGGCCTGAAACTCAGGGTCGGTGCGAATCCGAAAAAAGGCTTCGGTTAATTCTTCGATCGCGGCCATCAAGGTTTCAGGCACATAGCGTCCACCGAAATCCCCATAGCGGCCATTTAATTCATCAAGAACAGCGTGATCGGTCATAATTGTTCCTTTAGCGTGCTTGAATAAAATCTTCAGCAACCCAACCTTGGCCAATTGCCGATTCGATCAGCCACCAGGTGTAATCATCGCCTTGGCGTGGCCCATCGATGATCGTAATCAGCTCGCCTGGATCAAGCGCCCCAATCGGCTCACCTTGAATGCTGGGATCAGGCCGGATGCGCACTTGTTCGAGGGTGATCGCCTCGCCCCCAATTTCAATCACCAGTTGAGTTGGGGTTGGTGGGGCAGGAGTGGCAATCGCAAATGGTGGGAAGGTCGGCGAAGCAGTGACTGGCGTTACCGTCACCATCACAACCAGCGGAGTTGGTGGCGTGCTCAAAACGCCGCGATCGCGTAGAAACCAACCGCCAGCCAGCCCCACCAGCAGTAGCGCCGGAATCAAGAAAAAGAGGAAATTTGGCTTTGGTTTGGGTGGGCCATTCACAATTTCATCATAGCCACGTTTATAATCGTGGTAGGTGTGATAAAACAATTGATTCAGCGTGCCATTTTCCGCATCACGCCGTCCCTGATCATAATATGGCGAAGGCATATCAACACTCCATAAAAGCCATGTTTGACCTTAGTATCATTCTCTGGCGATTTTGTCAATCAACGAAGGCTGCTAGTGGCTTGAACGAGCGTCGATGCAAGCCCGATGGGCCGTGGGCTGCCAAGGCTCGTTGATGTTGGGCTGTGCCATAGCCTTTATGCGCGGCCCAGCCATAACGCGGGTCACGTTGGTCGTATTCATGCATCAAGTTGTCGCGATAGACTTTGGCAATAATCGAGGCCGCTGCCACCGAAATGCTGATTGCATCACCCTTAGGCAGCGAGCGTTGTAATAATGGCAATTCGGGCAATTTAACCCAATCGATCACTAAGCCATCGGGCAAGCTTGGCAGGCTCAAAACCGCATGCATCATAGCCCATTTGGTAGCTTCAGCAATCCCAAATAAATCGATCAGATGGGCCGAAACCACGCCAAGGCCAATCCCGCTGGCCAAGTGGCGAATCTGTTGGGCCATTGCCTGACGAGCTTCGGCACTCAAGGTTTTCGAATCGTTGATGCCTGCCAAGGCCACAGGGTCGTTGAGCAAATGACTTGGGAAGCTGACGGCAGCGGCGACAACTGGGCCAGCCCAGCAGCCGCGACCAACTTCATCGACTCCGGCGACGATTTGCGCACCCTTGTGCCAAAGTTGTTGTTCTTCGTAAATTCCAATTGTCATAATTATTGAGGGGTTAGCGGCCAGGGGCTAGGGATCAGGCTTGATCTGAATAAGCCTATGGCCAAAAGGATTAATTTATAAGTGATTGGATTTTTCGGCGATAAAAATTTGGACTTGCGAGCGCCCAACCTGTTTGATTTGGCTGCTGACGCGAAAGCCTTCTTCTTGTAAACGCTGGATGCGCGGGTCAAGTTGGCTGGTTAGCGCTTCAGGGTTACTGTGTCGCCCAAACACCAGCCGATAAATTAACCCGATGATCAGTGCATATAGGCCATTGGGAATGCTGCCGCCATCGACGATATACAATTTGCCATCGCTGGTTAGGATTCGTTGCAATTCGGCCAAAGTGCGTCGATCAAATAGATAAGGTGCTGGAAAGGTCGAAAGCACCGCTGACCAACTGGCATCAGCATAGGGTAAGGCTTGGGCAACTGCCCGAACCAGCGTGGCTTGGGGCGCTCGGCGGCGGCTCAAACCCAACATTTGGCGCGATTCATCAAGGCCAATTGTAAGGTTTGGTTGATGTTGGCGAGCTTGTTGGACATAGCCCGTGCCACAGCCAAGCTCCAGCAAGCGCTGATCGGCAACCTCAGGCAAGGCTGCCAATACCCATTGGCTCCAATAGCCCTGTGACATGAGCCATGCAACCAGATCATAAGTAAAGGCCGCTTCGTGATAAAAACGCTCAAAAGCCCAAATAACCAACGCTTGCATTCGTTGCAGCATCGTCAATGCTCCCAAAAATACAAACGCGAGTGCAGGCTTGGCCCACACCCGCGCAGGGTTTTGCAGCTATAACGAAAACGATTAACCGCGACGTTCTTTGATCCGAGCGGCTTTACCAGTGCGACCGCGCAGGTAGTACAGGTTGGCTTGGCGAACTTTACCAGTCCGTACCAATTTCACGCCGTCGATCCGGGGTGAGTGCAGCAAGAATGTCCGCTCAACACCAATACCGTGTGAGGCAATCCGGCGCACGGTAAAGTTTTCGTTGACACCCATGCGGCGGCGGCGAATTACGACACCTTCAAAGTCTTGAATCCGTTCGCGAGTACCTTCAACAACTTTGACGCTAACGCGAACCGTGTCGCCAACGCGGAATTCTGGCACATCTTTGCGCAGATATTCGTTTTCAATTTCGTGAATAACGGGAGCCTGTTGCATTGCTCTGCCTTTATTTCTAGTGCGTAGAGCCGTATCTCTCGGCGCTGATTAATCGCTAAAGTTCATTGGCATACAGCGGATACGGTCGCTGGACAAACAACAAGCGTGTGAACTTCACACGCCGTTTCTTTTCGTGCCAATCAATTGACCGCGCGATTATAGCATAGCTCACCCCTTATGGCAACTATGATCATCATTTAAATCGCTAGGGCGTTAATGTTGGCGAGATTGGCTCGGTCGGGCTAATTGGTTCGGTTGGGCTAATTGGCTCGGTCACGGTTGGGGTGGCGATTGGCGTAGTTGCTGGCTCAGTCGGTTCAATCGGGCTGGTTGGCTCAGCTGTGGGTACGATAATCGCACTTAGAGTTACTGAAATTGCAGTCAATGGTTTGGCTAATGTGATGCCCGTTGGCAGATTAAGGCTGGGCTGAATGCTGTAACTGCCAGCATTCCGTCCAGCTAAATCCAACACTAACGCCAAATTATTGAGGTTTTGCAGGTTTTGAGCGTTGCCACGCAAGGTTACTTCAAGCTGTTTGGGTTGGTAACTCAACTCGAGGCCAGCAGGCAAATTGCGCGGGACGAGCGGCAGGTTGAGCACAATTTCGGTGCTAATTGGCACAAAGCGAATCGTGGCGATCGTGCTATCGGCGGCTTGGGCATCGCGCGGAGTTACCCCAATCGGAAAGCGCAATTTAATCGTTGCAGTGTAACTTTGAGTGCTATTGGGCAAATTGAGCGGCTGGGTTTCAACAAATTCAACTTCGGTTAAGCGCTGCGCACTACCAATTAATGTTACGAAGGCTGGTTCAAGCACTACCTCAGCACGGTAGCCCGCTGGTGGACTGTTGAGGGTTGTGTAAATAATTGGCACACGTTTGATCCCGCTGCTGGATAAAATCCGCACTTCGATATCAGCTAACTCAGGGCTAACTGTCACGCCTTCAACATCTCGCCCAGCAATATCGACAGCGATAATATTGCGGCGAGTACGCAAGTTACTGGTTTGCGACGAAAGATCAAGCGTAATTTCGCCACCAACGACCTTATTAACTTGGCTGGCTGGCCCAGTTATTGTCACCTGTTTGATCATCTCGCCATTAACGCTGGCAATTGGCAAACTGGCTTCATAGCTGGTTGGTGGCTGACCAACCGTGGTGATGGTCAATGGCAGCGAGGCCGTGATGATCTGCTCGATCTGGACTAAAACTGTGGCGGGCTGAAAGCTCTGAAAATCGAGATCGGAGCGGCTAGGAATGCTGCGAGCTTGCACTGCAACTTCATGTGAGCCTGGCTCTAGCCCTGCGATATTAATAAATGGTTGGACATTTTGCTTAGTGATGCGGGTGATTGTATCTTGGGGGCCAGAAACATTCAGGTTAACAACATCATCGGGCACGGGAATTGGCCGACCTTCGCCATCAACTAAGGTTAAATTGCTGCTCAGCCCCTCGGCGCGAATTGGCAAATTGGTAAATGGCGTAACCTGCTGCGGATTTTCGGTGAAACTGACAAACACCCAAATGATGCTGGCCAAGACTGCGGCAACGAAGGCGCGTAATGGGCTACCTGCAAGCTTACTCATACTTCTTCTTCCTCGCTTAGTTCGACGCGCAATAAGCCAGCCAGCAGTTTGCGTAAACGACCTTCAGTTAAATGGCGTACCATGCGGCCATCGTGAGTAATCGAAATGCTGCCAGTTTCTTCTGAAACGATCACTGAAATTGCATCAGATTGTTCGCTGATGCCTAAAGCGGCACGATGGCGCGTGCCATAGCGCGTGCTACCAACCACATTTTCGCTGAGTGGTAGCACACAGTTGGCGGCCAAAATGCGGTTGCGCCGAAAAATCACCGCCATATCGTGGAGCGGCGCGTTGGGGAAGAAAATATTAACCAGCAAGGGCACGGAGATGCGCGAATCGACGATCACGCCACGGTCGGCATATTCTTGCAAGCCAGTGTCGCGTTCGATCACCATTAATGCGCCGATGCCTTGTTGTGATAATTGTTTGGCTGCCCGCGAAATGGTGTTAATCATCTCCTCAACATCGGAGCGATTGGTGCTGCCAAAGCGATTAAACCATTCGCCAGTGCGTCCCAACGACTCAAGGGCGCGGCGTAATTCCGGCTGAAATAGAATCGGAATTGCCACAAAGAGAGCTGGGCTGAGGGCTTCGCGAATGATCCAGCGCAACGTGGTAAGCGGCAAGGTTGAGCCAGCCAGCAGCGCTACGACGACTAAAATGCCGACCCCGCGTAATAATTGCACTGCACGAGTGCCGCGAATGACTCCGAGCAGCCAAAAAATCAAGGCAGCAACAAGCAGAATATCTAGGGCTGCTAAGAAAGAAACTCGTTCCCAAATCTGCTGGAAGCTTGGCACAGTTGAAACCCTCGACACCGCCAGCCAACGCACCTGGGCTGGACATCGCGCCTGTACCTTACACTGATCAGGCTATCTATGCAAGTTTTAATCTACGCGGTTTTGGGCCAACCAAGCCGCTCAACGAGCCTAGTACGTAGCTAGGTGCTTGACGAAATCTGTGGAGATCGGTACTATAGGCCATCTTCTTTCCCCCCAACGCGGCGATGTTGCCTCAAATCCCTTCAATGCTGAACAGACTGCAAGGAGCACGCTATGCCCGATGTAGCCCCTTTTCGTCAGTATCAACTCGAAACCGCTTACGATGAGTTGTTTCTTGGCCCAAACACGCCTCGTCCACACTATCGGCTGCTCTCGGAACGGCTGCGCGAGTTGCCGCCTGATGAGTTGGCTCGTCGCCAGCAAGCAGCAGATTTGGCCTTTCTCAATCAAGGAATTACCTTTACAGTCTATGGTCGCGATGAAGGCACTGAGCGCATTTTCCCCTATGATTTGCTGCCACGGCTGTTGACGGCTAAAGAGTGGGATACGATTGAGCGTGGGTTGGCGCAGCGGGTTACTGCATTAAATTTGTTTTTGCGCGATATTTACCACGAGGAAACAATTCTAAAAGCGGGAGTTGTGCCGCGCGAATTGGTCTATAGCTGTCGCCATTTCTCGCGCCAAATGCGAGGGGTTAGCGTGCCACGCGATCGTTATGTTTCGATCGTTGGAACCGATTTGATCCGTTTGCCAAGCGGCCAATTTGCGGTGCTAGAAGATAATTTGCGGGTTCCCAGTGGCGTGTCGTATATGCTGGCCAATCGTTTGGTGATGAAACGGGTGTTTCCGCAGTTGTTTTCGAGCTATGGGGTGCGCTCGATCGACCATTATGGTCAAGCCTTGTTGGCAACGTTGCGATCGTTAGCGCCGCAAGGCCGCAGCGACCCAACGATTGTGCTGCTTACGCCTGGGGTCTTTAATTCAGCCTATTACGAACATACCTTTTTGGCCCGCCAGATGGGGGTTGAGCTGGTCGAAGGCCGCGATTTAATTGTTCACGATAATGTGGTGTATATGCGGACTACCGCTGGTTTGCGCCGTGTTGATGTGATTTATCGGCGAGTCGATGATGAATTTATCGATCCTTTAGCCTTTCGACCTGATTCAGTGCTGGGCGTGGCAGGCTTGTTGAATGCCTATCGTGCTGGCAATGTGGCCTTGGCCAATGCCTTGGGCACAGGCGTTGCCGATGATAAAGCGATTTATGCCTATGTGCCAGCGATGATTAAATTTTATCTTGATGAAGACCCGATTTTGCCCAATGTTGAAACCTTCTTGCTCAGCGATGATCGCCAACGCCAGCATGTGTTGAATAATTTGGATTCATTGGTGGTTAAGGCGGTCGGTGAATCGGGCGGCTACGATATGCTGATTGGGCCACATAGCACAATCGAGCAACGCGCTCAGTTTCGCGATCGCATTATTGCCAACCCACGCAACTACATTGCCCAACCAACCCTTGCGCTTTCCAAAGCTCCCTGTTTTATTGATGGCAAACTCGAATCGCGCCACGTCGATTTGCGTCCCTACATTTTGTTTGGCGATCAAATTAGCATTGTGCCTGGCGGCCTGACGCGGGTAGCCTTGCGGCGTGGCTCGTTGGTAGTCAATTCATCGCAAGGTGGCGGCAGCAAAGATACATGGGTGCTTTATTAAGGATGAAGTATGAGGGATGAAAAGAGCGTAGAACATAGAGCATAGAACATAGAACATATGGCTATAGGCTATCAGGATATTTTTGAGGGTGCAATGGCTTCTCTAGCCAAAAGCCAATAGCCAATAGCCCTATCTCCTTCGTGGATCATCATTAAAACAGGGGGTTGCTGATGTTATCGCGGGTTGCTGATAGTTTATATTGGATTGGCCGCTACCTTGAGCGAACCGAGCATACCGCCCGTTTGCTTGATGTGAATTTATCGTTGATGCTCGACCAAACGCCGGCTGCTGCCGAACGTCGCTGGGAGCGCATGCAAACCTACTTGGCTTGGAATTACGAGGGTATTCCCCAAACTTATGCGTTGGTGCAGGCCTTGACCTTTGATGTGAGCAATGCTAGCTCATTGGTCAGTGGAATTGGCGCTGCCCGCGAGAATGCCCGCCAAGTGCGCGAACAAATTAGCTCGGAAATGTGGGAACAACTCAATCGGGTCTATTTGCAGGTCAAACGCACAACGATGGATCAGATGTGGCAGGAGCCACATGAATTTCTGCATAATGTGTTGAAAGAGGGCATTCATCTATTTCAAGGCATTACGACTGCGACATTGAGCCATGGCGAATGCTGGCATTGGCTGCGTTTAGGCCAATTTATGGAGCGGGCCATGGCCACGGCGATTTTGCTCGATGTGCATTTTGCTGAAACTGGGGGCAAACCCGATGATCAAACCAATTATTTAGATTGGGTTGGGTTGCTAAAGTCCTGTACATCATTCGAGGCCTATTGTAATGTATATACTGCTGATATTCGGCCAGAACGAATTGCTGAATTTTTGTTGTTGAACGCTGAATCGCCGCGTTCGGTGCGTTTTGCCGCCGACCAAGTTGCGGCCTCGATTCAAGCAATTGCCGCCAATACAGTCGGACGGCGTGGCGATCGGGTCAAACGCTTGGCGGGACGCTTACAAGCAAGCTTGGATTATGGACAAGTTGACGAGATTATGGCCGATGGCTTGAGCGGCTATTTAGCGACCATTCAACAGCAATGCCAACAAATTCATACCAACGTCTATCAGACCTTTATTAGTTATCCGGTGGAGACAGCATTGGTATAAGGATGATCATGACAGCAGCACAACAGCGCATGTTGGCGGCCTTAACGGGCTTATCGGTGGGCGAGGCCTATGGTCAACAGCTTTGGCAGCAAGTTCAAACTGGGCTTGCCGTTGCCGACCAGCCCAGCCTTTTGCCAGCACCATGGCTGTGGACAGACGCAACCTTGATGGCATGTTCGTTGGTTGATCAATTATGGCATTATGGCGCGGTGCATAGTGCGGCGTTGGCCGCCGATTTGGCCTTGCGCTACACCCCAGTTCGTGATTATGGCAGCTCGATGCATCAATTGTTGGCCAAGCCGCGTGATGGCGCAGCCGTGATGAGCGATGCTCAAAACTTATTCGATGGCCAAGGCTCGTTTGGCGTTGGCGCGGCTATGCGGGTGGCTCCGTTGGGCTTATTTTTGGCTGATGCTCCGCTGAGCGAGGTTGCCCAACAAGCTCAACTTTCAGCGCTCACCACCCATACCCATCCTGAGGCGGTGGCGGGAGCGGTGGCGGTGGCGGTGGCAGGCGCAATTCTCTGGCGCGAACGTGATCAACCGCTGCGCCAGCCCTCGGCAATCTTGGCCGAGATTGGGCAATATGTGCCAAGTAGCAGCCTTGAGCATCGTTTGGTCTTAGCTGCGGCGATGAATGATCGCCAAATGTGGCATCACATTGCTTTACGTTTGAGCAATGGCTATCAGCATAGCGCCCAGGCTACCGTACCGTGGTGCTTGTGGTGTGCTGTGCATTATCGCGATGATTATGCTGCGGCGATCGAGCAGGTGTGTGCAGCTGGCGGCAATTTTACTTCAATGGCCGCGATTGTCGGTGGCTTGTTGGCGGGAACTTTGGGCCGCGATTGTATTCCACCGCCATGGCTGCATGCCCGCGAACCTTTGCCAAGCTGGTTTTTGGCCAGCCTTGGCCTCGAAACTATTTGATTTCACGCTTGAAGTTTGGCAGGTGCTATGTACTACACCATTCGCCACGTTACCCGCTTTCGCTATAGCAACCCAATTAGCGAAAGTATGATGGAAGTTCGTAAACAACCGCGCACCGAGGGCGATCAACGCTGCTTATCGTTTGACATAACCACCAAGCCAAAATCGAAAGTCTTGGTGTATTACGATTCGCAAGGCAATACGGTGCATCATTTTGGAATTCCACGGGCGCATACTCAGCTTGAAATTATCACCCAAGCCTATGTCGAAAATCGGATTCAAGCGCCAGCCGATGATTTCACGCTTGATCTTAGTACCTGGCAAGTTTTGGAAGATCATGCCTTGAACGGCCACGAGTGGGATTATCTCAACCCTAGCCAATTTGTGCGCTCAACCGATTTGCTCCAAGCCTTCGCTAGCGAAATTGGCCTGAGCAAACAGCTCGACCCACTCACGTTGATTCGCCAAATTACCCAAGCAATCTATGATAGATTCGAGTATGTTCCACAGAGTACCCGCGCTGATTCGCCAATCGACGAGGCTTTAGCCACACGTCGCGGCGTTTGCCAAGATTACACCCATATTATGCTCAGTTTGTTGCGCTGGTTGCAAATTCCGGCGCGGTATGTGAGTGGCTATCTGTTTCATCGCACCGACGATAGCGTGCGTTCGGCGGCTGATGCCTCGCATGCTTGGGTCGAGGCGTGGTTGCCAAGCCTTGGCTGGGTTGGCTTTGATCCAACCAACAATGTGGTGGTAGCCGATCGGCATATTCGGGTGGCGCTTGGCCGTGATTATGCTGATGTGCCGCCGACCCATGGCATTTTCAAGGGCGAAACCCAAAGCACACTTGAAGTAGCTGTCCAAGTGTGCCTTGCCGACGAGCCATTACAAGCCGATCAACCATCGCAACTAGAAGGCTGGTCGGTGGTTGAGGGCGGCGACGTGGCGGCGGTGTTGCAACAAATGCAGCAACAACAGTAAGCTTTATCTAAATCAAAAGCATGGGTAATTAATTGCCCATGCTTTAACTTGTCAGTTTGTAACTGATCTTCGTATCATTGACCTGAATGATTCCGCGAATTTTTAGCTGGTTGATCAGCGATGCGATTTCTAACTCCGATAGTTTTTTTGCGAAGATCGAGCTGATCGTGCTACTTAGAGTTTTTACAGTCGCAGGCTTTGAACTACCACGCTGTTTGAGATTTGTAACAATTAATGTAATTTGTTCAGGCTGCGCTGAGGTTTGGACTATCTGTTGTTTAGGTGGTTTTACAGCTTGCGCTAGCTGTGCTGTGGGAATATCGCTGATGCTTTGAACCCGCTTTACCGATATTTTTTTAGTTTTGAGGTGCTGGATCAAAGGGTCAAAGCCCGTATCCTTGGAAACAATATGAAAATGGGCCTTCGGTTCTTGAGCCGTTAATTGGCCAATATAAAATGCAATGTGGAAATCGAGCGCGTTACTGCCATTACCAGAGATTTGGATGTAGCTGGCGCGTGAGCCTAACTGCTGAAGCGCGACCGCAATCTCAATCGGCACTTTGGTCTGATTTGCTCCCACGAAGATTAGCAGTTTAATATGCTCGTGGTTTAATGATTCGATCGTGGCTGGTTGCACATTTTCATAGTCGATCAACACAAAATTGGTTCTCAAATATGCCCCCTTGGATGACCATCAGCGATTCTACACCACACTTGTTGCGCATTCACGCTTAAACTAGCTGTATCTTTATGATAATTCGTTTTTTGAATTTAACCAATGGATTTAGCTTAACTGCTCAGCAAAAGCCCAAGCTGGCAATGCTTCCCTTGCTTCACGCCACGCAGCAGGTATGCCCTCAATTCCAGTATAGGTAGCTACGATGCCCCCAACGATCGCACATGTGGTATCGCAATCGCCCATGCCTTCTAAGGTCAACCAGATTGCTTGCTCAAAATCGGCTAAATGCTGGGCCGTACACCACAAGGCAAATGGTACGGTATCTTGGGCTGAAATCTTGCTACCATTGCCTAACCTAGCAGTAACTGTCGCAATTGGCGTTGCCGAATCAAGCTGAATTGCCGCAGCTAAGCCCTCGGCGACTTGGCTTGTCGGAACCCACGGCTGAATGAGTTGCAAAAATTTGGTAGGGTTTGGCTGTGTGGTTTGTCGCATTTGCCAAGCCAAAGCGGCAGCAATCGCCACGGCAATTGCTCCTGCCTGCGCTTCGGGATGGGCATGGGTAATTTCAGCAGAGGCCGCCGCTTGCTGCACCACGAGCGGCAGATTATCAGCCCAAAATGCTCCAATTGGCGCTACTCGCATCGCTCCACCATTGCCAAATGAACCTTGGCCCTGATGCAAACTAGGTGCTTCCTCGCGCCAATTTCGACCACGCTGAATTCGGCCTAAGATGGCTCTGGTAGCTGGGCCATAGCCGCGTGAACGTTCATAATGCAGCGTAAAACTTTGGGCTAATAAGTCTTGATCAATAGTTGCGGTTTGGCGTAATATTGAAAATACTGAAGCCGCCATTTGAGTATCATCAGTCCAATGCCATGGGCCTTGGGGCACTTGGCGCAATCGTACCCGCGCCGGCAATGTCGAATGGGCGAACTCGAAAAAGCCTCCCAATGCGTCACCAACCGCTAAGCCTTCGAGCGCAATTTGAGCACGCAGCAATGCAGAATCAGCATTCATTCAAGCAACCTCACACACATATTGCTGGCATGATAGGCTATTTTAGGCTAGGCCGCTTGCCTTAACTGTGACTGCGACTGTCACAGGAACTTGGTATGCTAGGCTTGCGCTGAAATAAAGAGTTGATACAGCATTAATCGAGTGTTGCATAGCGCAAAGGAGGCTTGATGATTCCCTCATCACTAAACCCGCCCCAAATCTTCCGCCAAACCGATAAACGCAATGTCCAAGAAGTGCCCTTTGTGGAGCTTGCCGATGGACGTTTGCAAGGCGTGGTTTCGAGTGGCTCGGATATTCAGCGGGTGTATGTGGCATATTTCGAGGCTCGCAGCCTCAATTTTTACTGTAGCACCAACAATAATCGCCCCTGTGGTGGTTTGCGTGGCAGCCCTTGCAAACATCTCACCAATTTGCTGGGCGAAGGCATTAAGCAATTTGGCATCGAAGGCATTTTGAAATATCTGCAATCTGCTCACGATCCAGCCCAAATCAACCATTTGGGCGATTTCTTGCGGATTGTTGGCCATAATACCAATCAAGCTCATGGTGCAATTTTTAGCCGTTTTCTTGGCTCACTCCAATTGCTCGAAATTCCGCTCAGCTCAATGCCACTGCCCGAGATGGATTGGTTTGCAGGGGGCGTGTGATGCTATCAGCGGAATTTAGCGCGAGCAACGATCTCATCCAAGCGATCGATCAACTGTTGTTGGCAGGCTTTACCAATCTCAATCATAGCCATCAAACCAGTTTGCAACGGCTGGCTCAAGTTTACCGCAATACGCCATTTGAGCAGGCGATGCTCAGTGCTGTGACTGATTTGAGTAATGGTGTGTTTCAACCAGCTGCGTTTATGTTGCTGGCGGTTGCCCGTGCAGCGCTGCAAGCCGCCCAGCATGATCAACTTTCGCAGCAAATTCGGGTGCAACTTGGTCGCCCAATCAATGATCAATCAACATCAAAAGCCGTGGTGCTTGCCGCAACTCCGCCCTTGTTGGGTAGCGTGCAGCATTGGCTGACCGATTTAGCAGTAATGGGCTTTTCGCGGCTGGAGCCAGCGATGATCAACGCCTTTACGCCAACCCTCGCCCAACTGCAAACTAACCCCGATTATCTGCGTACTTCGGCGATTCTCTCTGGTTGGCTGCATGAATTGCAACTTCAGCCTGAACAATTGCCATTGTTTCGTTGGAGCGATTTGTGGACGCGAGCCATGCTTTCGACCCTCAGCCTGAATTCAACCCCACCAACTCAACCTGTCAGTGGTACGCTGTACCCCTTGGGCATCGAATGGCGACAACATTCCACACTGGTTAGTCTGGTGGTCTATGCTGTGCTTGAGGCCGATTCTAAGGCTAGTTTGGCTACAATCAGCCAATCGGCCTATAAAGTTGCGGCAATTCAGCAGGATCAATTGTGGTTGCTGTTTCCTGAGTTGAGCCTGTTGTTCGATAGCCTGAGCAGCGCCAAAGCCTTAGTGTTGCGCGATGCAGCGAGCTTGCCGACAGGCCAATTGCTGTGGGATGCGCAGAGCGCTAGTTTGGGTGCTAAATATGATTTGCTGGATGTGGCCGAACGCTATTTTGGCCTGGACCCCAAACAAGCGATTGCCCAAACCCAACTTGCAGCCCAACAACGCCACCCAGTCCATGTGGCCGAGCCAGTTGTTTTGAGCAACTATCAACTCAATCAAACTACCGAAGCTTGCACAATAACCGCTGGCGAACACAGTTTCAAGTTTGAACTTGGTCTAATCAACGGCACTGAAATCGATTTGGCGGTGCTTGAATCGGCTCAGCGTTTGTTTGGTTTGGTGCGCTACGATGCTGGCGAATGGCTGCTGCGACCTTTGGCAACCAGCTTGAAAAAAGGCAAGCCACTATTTATTGGGCTAGAAAACGGCAAAGTTTTCAAGAAAGCGCCCAAAAATAATGCTGTTGGCATTCTCAAAGAGCGTGCTAGCCGCTTGCTCAGGGAGAAATCATGAACCAATCCGAGCTATTAAATCGTCGCCAAGTGCTCTATTGGCGCATGCTCAGCACTATGTTTGGCTACGACCAGCAGGGCGAAAATTTCGACAGCATGAGCCATGAAATTGCCCAAGATTTGGCCTTGCCTGAGTCGATTTTGCATCCAACGCTCTCGCTGGATCAATTGTTTCAACGTTACCCTGAGCTTGAGCCAGAGTTCAACCTGACCGAGCTTGATGATCGCCAAGATCCTACAACTTTGCGCCGTTCGTTAATTATTTCGAAGTTGTTGCTGAATGTCTTTGGACCCCAAACCCAAAAACGCTCGATCAGCGCTGCCGAGTATGCCCAATGGCTCAAAGATGTGGCGCATCTTGAGCGTTGTTTGGGGTTTCAGCCTGGAGCGTTGCGCCAAAGCCAGCCTGGTCAAGGCCAAGCCAGCCAACCTGGTGGTTTGCAAGGTGGGCAGGGCGTTGGCTCAGGCTTCGATCTCTCCGAAGAAGAGTTGCGCCAAGTTATCCAAGGGCTGGAAAAAGATTTGATCAAGCGCATGGCCTTGCGCGAAGTGCTACAAGATAATCGGCTTGCCGCCCAGCTTACGCCTTCGATGGCGGTGGTTGAGCAATTGCTGCGCGATAAAAGCCATCTTTCGGGCAATGCCTTAATCAATGCCAAACGTTTAATCAAGCAATATGTCGATGAATTGGCTGATGTGTTGCGTTTGCAGGTGATGCAAGCCGTTTCAGCCAAAATTGATCGTTCAGTACCACCCAAGCGGGTGTTTCGCAACCTCGATTTGAAACGCACAATTTGGCGCAATCTGACCAATTGGAATTCCAATGAAGGTCGCTTGTATGTCGATCGCTTGTACTATCGCCAAACTGCCAAAAAACGCACACCAATGCGCATGATCGTGGTCGTCGATCAATCTGGCTCAATGGTTGATGCCATGGTGCAATGCACCATTCTGGCTTCGATTTTTGCTGGCTTGCCGCATGTCGATATGCATTTGATTGCTTTCGACACGCGCATGCTTGATCTCACGCCGTGGGTGCACGACCCGTTTGAGGTGTTGCTGCGCACTCAGCTTGGTGGCGGTACAAGCATCAACGAAGCGTTGCTCTTTGCTAGCGAAAAAATTCAAGAGCCACGCAAAACTGCTGTGGTGCTGATCACCGATTTTTACGAAGGTGGTTCGGATCAAGTGCTGTTGGATTCAATCAAATCCATGATCGAATCGGGTGTGCATTTTATTCCAGTCGGGGCGGTCACCAGTTCAGGCTATTTCAGCGTCAACGATTGGTTCCGCACCAAGCTCAAAGAGATGGGTCGGCCAATTTTTGCTGGCAGCCCTCGCAAGCTGATCGAACAAATTAAGCAATTTATTACCTTGTAATGAAGGAGTTGTCATAATGTCTGATACCGTTTTGCGCTTGCCCGCTGAACTCAAATATGCCGAAGAATTGCGCTATTTGGCCGAACGGGATAACGGTCAACGCCCTGCTCGCTGGCAACTTTCGCCCCAGATGGTGCGCACCTTCGTGCTTGGCAGTACCCCTGCTCAAAAGCTTGATCGCGAGATTGCCCAAAAATGGTATGGCGACCCCAGCATTGCCGAGCGGGCGATTGTCACCTTGGCCTCGGATCGCGGTTTGTTGTTGATTGGCGATCCTGGCACGGGCAAAAGCTGGTTGGCCGAATTGCTGGCGGCAGCAGTTTGTGGCGATTCAACCTACGTTGTGCAAGGCACAGCGGGCACAACCGAAGATCAAATTAAATATTCGTGGAATATTGCTATGGTGATTGCCGCTGGCCAATCGCGTGATTCGATGATTCCCTCGCCAATTATGACTAGCATGCAACTTGGTGCGATGGGTCGCTTTGAAGAATTAACCCGTTGTACCAGCGATGTCCAAGATGCGCTGATCTCGATTTTGAGTGAAAAATATATTTCGATTCCTGAATTGCGCAACGATAATGTGGTGTTTGCTAAGCAAGGCTTTAACATCATTGCCACTGCCAACAGCCGTGATCGCGGGGTTAACGACCTTTCGTCGGCACTCAAGCGGCGTTTCAATTTTGTGCATATTCCGGTTGTCACCAACAAAAAGCAAGAACGCGAAATTATTCTGTTTCGCACGACCGAGCTTTTGGAGCGCCAACAAGTGCGAATCGACGTTGCCCCAACCTTGCTCGATGTTTTGCTGCAAACCTTCGCCGATTTGCGCGAAGCCAGTGCCAGTGCTAGCTCCGATGATGCCAAACTTGAATCAGCGCTCTCGACCGCTGAACAAATTGGCGTGCTGGAAGATGCAGTGCTCTATTCGACTTACTTTGGCGAGCAACGCCTCACCCCAGAAATTCTTGGACGCTCGTTGGTAGGCACATTGGTTCGTCGCCGCCCCGAAGATATCGCCGTGATGAACAAATTTTGGCATAGCGTGGTGGCCAAACACAGCGAAAAACACCAAGGTGAATGGCGTGATTTCATGGCTGGCGGTCAGGATGCAATGAAGGTCATCGAGGGGTAAACCCATGCTTGATTCACTAACCCAACAATTAAAGGCCACAGCGGCAGCCTTCAGCGAAGATGCTGAGGCACTGCAACGCTTGCTCCAACGCATGGCCCATGATGTTGAGCGAGCTGAACACGAGCCGCTTGATCTGTTTCCGGTGGCGCATCATTCGCCTGCTTCGGCCTTGCAACTGGTACGCCGCTTGCATCAAAAGCAGCCAAAAGTTATTTATATTGAACTTTGCGAGGATATGCTCGAATTAGTGGGGCATTTGCGCGATTGTAAATTGCCGGTGGCGTTTCAGGCGTTTGCCGCCGAAAGCGAGCTGGTTCCAGCCGAGGCGTTGCCAATTAGCGTGGTTGCCCCGCTGACTGAATCGTCGGCTGAATATCAAGCGATTGCCTATGCCTTAACCCACCCCGAAACCCAATTGGTTTTTGTTGATCGGCCAGTTGATTATGTGTTTCAATGGCAACCCTTGCCAACAATCGACGAAGATGCAACTGATGACGATGATGAGGCTGCCCAACTGCATGGCAAGTCGATTGGGGTGACGATTGGCTCTTTAGAACCGACATTTGACGATTTTCTACATTATTTGCTGCAAAACTCCAACGCACGCCATTTTACCGAGTGGTGGGAGCAATATGTTGAGCGGGTGATTTTGCACGCCGATTATGCCATTTATCGCCAGGTAATGACCTTGGTTGGCAGCTTAATTCACCAACTTGGCCGCAAACCACAGGATGTGATCAACGATCGTTTGCGTGAACGCTATATGTGGACACGCATCAAACAACATTTAGCCGAACATGCGATTGAGCCAAATGAGGCTTTGTATATTTGTGGAGCAGCGCATTTGGCCAGCGATGTGGCCGAATTTGGCACTAACACTGCTGAGCAATGGGCTGAAATGCCCGCCAAAAGCAATACTCAATGGCTGTTTGGGCTGATTCCATCAAGTTTTGTGGCAATTGAGCAACAGTTCAATCATCCACCAGGCACAATTGCCTTGGCCGAATCGACTTGGCGCAAAAGCCTCAAAGCTGTTGATATTAAGCAGTTTCAGCTGAGCAAGGAGCAAAAACCACCCAAAGCTAGTCGCAACAAAGCACCAGCCGTTGCCAGCCAACAACCCCACAATCCGCAGGCCTTGGTCAATTTTCTGGGCATGCCGCCCGAAGTGGCCGAAGCCGATCATGAGCAATTGATCGATTGGTGTGCGCGAATTGTGGGGTTGGCGCGAGAAAATGGCTATCTGGCGAGCACCGCCGACTCAATTGCCATCTATGAAACCGCCTATCTTTTGGCCAATATTCGTAATCGCCGCCAGCCCTCGCCCTACGATTTTCAAGATGCGGCGATCACCTGTTTGGAGAAAGATCGCACGCCACGCAAACGCAATATCAGCCAATTGTGTCGGGTATTGTTGGGCGGCGATCGAGTTGGTACGGTTGGTTATGAATCGCTGCCGCCATTAGCCAAAAATATCTATGATCGATTAGCGCCGTTGAATATCAATCTGTATGCCAAAACCAACCAACGTGCCTTAATGGATTTTAGCCAACGCCCCGATTTGCTTGATAGCTCAGAGTTGCTTTGGCGCTTGAATTATTTGTTGGGTAATTATGTGGTTCAGCCAATCATTGGCGAGCGCAAACTTGGCAGCAAACCACTGCAAGAATCGTGGGAAATTCGAATTGGCAAATACCAACGCGATGTGATTCAACTGGGCTACGAGGGCATTACCTTGGAGCAAGTGCTAGAGCAGCGCATGCGCCAACGCGCTTTTGGCGATGATGCCACTGCGGCCAAAGCGCTGCATACCGCCGAAGCGAGCTTGATGTATTTGCATAGCCCACGCTTTACCGAGGAACTTGGGTTTCACAGCCGTGCCTTGTTGATTCAAGAAACTGGTGTGCAAGATGCCCCCGATATTTTCGACCGTGCTCGCCATTTGGTGCAATATTATCGCACCACGCCTCAAGGCTTGGCGGTTTGGCTCGAATCGTTTGTAGCAACTGGTTATAGCCATTATGCCTCGCTGCTGCCGCAGGCTATCGCTGATCGCGGCACTACGCCCGAAGCCGTGGCAGGCATGTTGGGCTTTATCTTTTCGCTCGAAAGTTTGGCCTTATCGGTTGGCTGCCAGCGCAGCGAATTGCTGATTAGCGTTGAACTGGCTGGCAAGGGCGAGGTTGCCCCCGATAAACTTGGCTTGTTGTGGGTGGCCGAGTGGCTGCTCAATCGGCGCAGTATTCAATCAATGCGTGAATTTTTCGAACATCTCACCGAAGATTCACTAAGTTTGCAAGGGCTGCCAGCCTATCTGAATGGCTTTATTTTGGCCTTGAAATTTGCCCCACGGATTTCGTTGTTCGTGGTTGAACTTTTGAGCCATATCTTCCGAATTGTGCCCGATTCGGTGCTGATTCCATGGTTGCCGGGCTTTATTTTGCAATTACGGCGCAACGCCACAATTCTGGAGCCGTTGATCAAAGAAGCGGCCTTGGTTTTTCCCAGCGATTTGGCTGGCCTTGGTGCGTGGCAACCCAATTGGATGCACGATCAACAACGGCTGCCTGAGGGTGAAATTGCAATCAGCACCGAATTAAGCCCTGACGATCAATTGGCCCATGACTTGCTTTTGGCTCACCCAGCCGGAATGCAGGCCTTGGCTGTGCTGTTGAATATCGGCTAAGGTTTCGAGGATCGGTTGTTGGTGGTCGGGGATCGGGATTTAACGCAGAGGAGAGAGTCTTCAGGGGCTAGGGATCAGGTAATGGGCATAGGATTCTAATCAACTAAATCTGGGGCTAAAAACAAATTTCATGGTTCCAAACTAACCCCTAACTCCTGATCCCTTATCCCTAGCCCCTTCGTGAAGCTACTTTGAGCGCTATAATACAGGCATTCGTTGGTTTTATTAATATTTGGGAGTTGCAACGATGCCACCCTTTAATCAACCAGCCCCACAACTTGGCAATCAATATAGCAATGATCGCCTGCTCCAGTTGTATCTCCGCCGCCGCTTACCCGCCGAAATCCTCACCCAAATCGAACCTGCGCTACAAACAATCGGCGATTTAGCTGGCAACGAGCTGTATCAGTTGCAATTGGCTGATCGTTTGAACGAGCCGCAATTAACTCAATGGGATGCCTGGGGCGAGCGGATTGATCAGATTGTATTGACCCCGCTCTGGCAACGTGCTCAGCAGATCGCCGCCAGTTATGGCCTGATTGCCACAGGCTACGAGCAAACTTTCCATGAATATTCGCGCACTTGTCAATTTGCCTTAGCCTATCTCTTGCATCCATCGAGCGATGTTTATAGTTGCCCCTTGGCGATGACCGACGGTGCTGCCCGAACCTTGCTCCAAGCGGGCAATCAGGCCTTGATCGAACGAGCCATACCGCATTTAACTAGCCGCGATCCTGACCAATTTTGGACGAGCGGCCAGTGGATGACCGAATCGACTGGTGGCTCAGATGTTGGGCTTTCGGAAACGATCGCCCGCCAAGCCGAGGATGGAACTTGGCGTTTGTATGGCCGCAAGTGGTTTAGCTCGGCCACAACCTCGCAAATGGCCTTGACGTTGGCGCGACCAGAGGGCAATCCCGCTGGCGGGCGTGGCTTGGCTTTGTTCTACGTTGAAACCCGTGATCAACGCGGGCGGCTCAATCAGATCGAAGTTAATCGGCTCAAAGATAAATTGGGTACGCGCAAAGTACCAACGGCTGAGCTGAATCTGCTTGGCACGCCAGCAATTCCGGTGCAAGGCTTGCGTGATGGCGTGCGTGCGATTGTGCCGATGTTGCAAATTACCCGCACGTGGAACAGCGTTTCGGCGGTGGGCTTTATGCGGCGTGGCATGGCGCTCGCCCAAGATTATGCCCAAAAACGCTGGGCTTTTGGCTCGTTGCTCAATCAAAAACCCCTGCATGTCGATACCTTGGCTGGTTTGCAGGCCGAGTATGCTGGCGCGTTTTTGCTGACCTTCTATTTAATTGAATTGTTGGGTTTAGATGAAACTGGCCGGAGCACGCCCCAACAGCGACAATTATTAAGATTATTAACATCTATTACCAAATTGACCACCGCTCGCCAAGCAGTAAACCATACCAGCGAGATTATTGAGAGTTTTGGTGGGGCGGGCTATGTTGAGGATACAGGCTTGCCTAGCCTGTTGCGCGATGCGCAAGTGCTTTCGATTTGGGAAGGTACAACCAATGTTTTAGCGCTCGATAGCCTACGAGCACTTAGCGAAGACCCAAGTATTTGGCCCGCATTGCGTGAACAAGTTAATCTGTGGCTGAGCAATGCCCATGAGCCAAGCCTGAGCCAAGCGATTGTGGTGGCGCAAACCGCGCTTGATCAATGCGAACAATGGCTTGCTGAAAGCAGCCTTGATCGACATTTGGCTGAAATGGGGGCACGGCGTTGGGCATTAACCCTTGGGCGAGCATTGGAATTGGCGTTGTTAATCGAACATGCCCAAGCCGCCTTGATTGCCCCGAATGATCGTTGGTTGGTGGCAGCGGCCCGCCGGTTTAGTTGTAGCGCGATTAATTTAATTGCCCCGAGTGATGCTAACGATAACCAAATGTTGCTTAGTTGAGGGCGATAGCTGTAAGAATAATACCTAACATTTTATAACAACCGTATTTCAATAAATGGCGCTAGTACTATGAAAAAGCAGGCTAGCCCTAGTACTGTTGGCTGTTTGCGTGCAACTACAGGCTAGGGTATAGTAGGGCAACTTGTTATTCTTCCCAATCTGCGGCGATGCAAATACTGGTTGTTTTAGCCCATTGAGCCAAAAAGGGTTTTTTCATGAAGGCACTACTTGCGTGGTTAGCTCAGGTTGATCATCCGCTTGAAGATGTGCGGCGACGTGGCCAAATTATTATCAGCGTGATGTGTGCGATCCTTGTTATTGTTGTAATTGCCATTCCTTCCTTGCTCTTTAACCCGAAACCATTGACCTCGGCTGTGGCTTTGGGCTTAGGCTTGGTTTTAGCGGTGGTGGTGATTCCGTTGGCGCGGCGGGGCAAAGTGGCTTTTGCTGGCTGGATTGTGGTGATTACTACCGCCGTGATCGTCTCGATTCCGATGTTTTTACGTGGTGAGACGAGTTATACCTTAGCCTATTTGCTGGTTCCAGTGCTGATTGCTGGAGTTGTGCTGCGGCCTTGGCAAATTTTGATGGTTTTGGTAGGGGCGTGGGTTATTATTGGTGGATTAGCATTTGCCTATCCCACAACTGATCAGGTTGCAACAACTGGCGGTGTCGTAACGCATGCTATCTTAATTACGATGATTGGCTCGGTGATTAGCTTTGTGAATAGCCGGATTACGGTTAATGCGTTTGCTGCGGTTTCTCAAGGTCAGCGCACCATTGAGCAAAATGCCAAGCAATTGGCCGAATTAAATTCCTCGTTAGAAGCCCAAGTCCATGAGCGGACTGCTGACCTTGAAAACGCTCTCATGAAATTGCAAGATCGGGCTAGCACCCAAGAACGCTTGCTTGATGAGATTGAACAGCAGCGTGAAGTGATTCGCGAGATGAGCGTGCCAGTTTTGCCAGTGGCAGCCAAAGTCTTGGTGATGCCATTGATTGGGGCGCTCGACAGTGAACGCCTGACCCGCCTGCAAGAGAATGCCTTACAAGCGGTGCAGCGTCAGTCGATCAAACATTTGGTGCTGGATATTACCGGGGTTGTGGTGGTTGATAGTCAAGTTGCCCAAGGCTTTATTAGCGTGGTGCGCTCAGTTCGCTTGCTTGGCGCTGAAACTATGTTGGTCGGGATTCGACCAGAAGTTGCCCAAGCTATGGTTTCCTTAGGGCTTGAATTGGATTCAATTAGCACTTCAGCAACCTTACAAGAAGGCTTGCAACGCATTCCCAACTATAATTAATCGGGCTTGGCTGCTGGCTCAAACGGTTGGTCCCAACGATTGGCATAGGCTAAAGCCGCTGTGCGTTTGCGCTGCGATGAAGTCCAATCGATCGTTGGGCGGTCGGCGGCCTGCGGGATATAGCCCAAGCGATAGAGCACCATCAAGCTATGTTCATCAGGTATTTGTAACAGCTTGGTGATTTTCTCCCATTGTCCCTCAACTTCCATCGGGGTCGAGATAAATTGCATGCCAATGCCCAACGATGTTGCAGTCAGCCAAATCGTTTGCATCACCGCGCCCAAGGAAAGTAGCGAGTACATGCCCGATAAATCATCAGGTTTGTATTCGCTTTTATCGAGCGTAATCCCTAAAATCAAGGGCGAACCAGCGACTAATTTACGGGCATCTTTGCCGAGCACTTTGGGCACTTGAAATTTGGCCATCAACTCGCCACCACGCTCAGTAAAGATATATTTAGCAAATGGTTTTAAAATTGCTGGCATATTGTCGATCAAGATCCCATCGCCCCGTTGATCAACTTCTTGTTTGGAGAAACGAAAATATTTGCGATAGCGTTGCCAGAAGCGACCCCCAGCCATTAATTTTTGCATCGATTCGCCAGCAATCTCGGCCAATTGCATGCGCGTCGTTTGATCTTGAATCACCACGAAACGCCAAGGCTGCGAATTGAAGTGCGAGGGAGCACAAGCCGCCATCTCCAAAATGGTTTGGACATGGGTGGGGTCGAGTGGGCGATCTTCAAATGGGCCGTTGGTGGTGCGGCGCGAACGAATTGCATCAAGCAAATCCATAGACGACTTCCTTGTCTAAACGGGCGGCCATGGAATTGAGCGCTGCCCATACGAGGCGGGAAATTTGGCACTACTGATTAGGCGGCTAAGTCGTTGGCGTATAGCCTTGATTTCACGCGGATAGAGCAAATTATTCAGTGCGATGGTCAGACTGGTTTCTGGCTCTAAATCTTGATCGAGTTGCTTGAGGTCGGCCAAATCGGCTTCAGCAATTTCCTGCCCAACCCAATCCCAAATTACGGTACGCAACTTATATTCATCGTGAAAGCAGATGCCATGATCAATCGCCCAAATCCGTTGATCATCGTCAACCAACACATGGCCACCCTTGCGATCAGCGTTGTTGATCACAATATCGAACAAGGCCATGCGCTGAAACTCGCGTTCATGGCCTTCTTTCAAGGTAAAAAAATGCTGTTCATAATCGGCATGAATCAGCAATTGCACTGAGCCAACGCCGTGTGGGCCTTCGCGGGTGACGGTTGGCGGCACTAAATGCCAACCCAAGGCATGGCTAATCAAAAATGCAGCAGCCTCGCGTTTGTACAACGTGCCCTGAGGAAAATCCCAGAGCGGGTTTTCGCCACGCTGTGGTTTATAGACAGCCCCAAGCACGAGCTCGCTCTGATCGTCGGCATGGACTTCAACCAAAAACGTATAGTTACTGCTCCATGGCAATAATCCCTGCAATTCCATCCGGCCATCGCGCAGCACTTGCAAGATCGTTGCCAATTCGAGCGCTTGGGGTTGCTCTGATTCGTGATCGCTCATGGGCTACCTCAGTGTTGGGCAAAATGAGGGGTCGGGGGTCAGGGGTTGGGGATCGGGCGTTGGCTAATCCCCATGGCCTGCCCCTAACCCAAACCAGTCTGACCCCTGATCCCTAGCCTCTGATCCCTTTGCTTAAACCTGACCCCTGATCCCCATCCCCCGACCCCTACTTTTACATTTCCGAGGCTTTTTTATTGCCGTGGCCATTTTTCTTGACGCACAGATGGCCTTCATCTTCCATTGGCTGCAAACATTGAGGGCAAATTGGCCGCCCGCCAGTGGTGATAATGTCCATGGCATTGCGACTGAGTGCCTGCATTTGCGCCCGCGTTGCCGAAATCCGCACTCGTCGTGGGTCGTTTTTGCTTTCCTCGGCCTCAGTATTTTGCTGCAAAATTGGGTCGATTTCCTCATCGTCCTCATCATCGGCCAATTGAAATTCTTCGACCTCGATCACCAACAAATCGCTGGTTGGGTCGTAGGCCAACGACATTTGAGCGATGCGAAAGAAGGGATTTAATGGTGGGCGCAGCAGCAATTCGGCGGGTGTTGGCTCCTCGGAAGCATCAGGTCGAGCAACCCCACGCTTATCCAACTCTTCCAAAATATCGTCAATGCGCAAGCAGAGTGCCCGAACCAGCTCTTTTTCGGTGATTAATGAAACCAGATCGCTACCTTTTTGAGCTTGTAAATAAAAGGTGCGTTGGCCTGGTTGACCAACTGCTGCTGCCGTAATATGGCTAACGCGCCGTAAATCGTAGACGAAATCTGACATGCCGAACCTTTCAATTCAGTGCAAGAGAGAGTTTAGTTTAGCCCACAGGCCGTTCAGTTTCTGGCGTAACGTCGTTCGAATCGCTTGAAGCAGGTTTGGCTTCAGGAAAGCTAGGCATTTCGCCAGTGTGATTGACACATAGCACATGTGGCCCGCTATCGTTGACCGAGACAATCGTGACTGAGGCTGGGCTGATAATAATCCGTTGGAATAAATCTAAATGAACCCCCAAATAGTGGGCGATCATCGCTTTGACCACATCGGCATGGGCAAAAACGGCGATCAGATCATCGGGGTGTTGGTGGCGCAAGGCTTCGAGCGCATCGACGACCCGATTTTGCATCTCGCGCAGGGTTTCGCCGCCTGGAATGCGGGTGCCCGATGGAAAGCGCTGAATATTGGCCCAAGTTGGCGTATCAGCTAATTCTTTAATCGTGCGGCCTGTCCACTCGCCAAACTGAATTTCGCCAACACCCGCCAAGATTTGAATGTCGAGGCCGAGCTGCTGGGCAATTGGTTGGGCGGTTTCGACGGCTCGCTCAAGCGGGCTGCTATAGATTGCTTTGATCGGAGCTTTGGCTAAATGTTCAGCCAAGCGTTGGGCTTGATCCTGACCTTCAGCATTCAGATGGACGTTGGGAGTCCAGCCAGCCAAGGCTTTGCCAACCATATCGTTGGTGGCATGGCGAATTAACAAAAACGTCGTCATTGGTATCGATTCCTCCGCTACGACGCACAATACATCGTATTATACGGCGATTTTAAGCCCAATGGAAACCGATATTTTAGCAATGGCACATTTACAACCACAGGATTCTGGCTAGTGATATAGCTAGCTGTATCGGTTGTATATCGCTTTAAGGATCGCTTAAGAACTAGTGTTGAATTATTGAATATGATGAAATAGAGCCAGACAACAAACTCCTACTTCGAAAAACCACCACCCATTATTTATACACATTTGGAGGAAACCATGGCTCATCCACGTCTGGTTCGATTGTTTTCGCTGATTCTCCTGACCGCCTTGACCGTCCAGTTGGTACTGATTCCAAGTGGCGCTGCTGCCCAACGCCAAGGCAAGCAAGCGACACCTGCAAGTGAATTGCCTGCTACCGTGCCAGGTGAAAACTATTACTATCCAGCAAACAGTATCTATCAATATTACTGGTCAACAGTGGTTGATACGGTTTCAACCACTCAAGAGCAAAGCAGTGGTATTCGCAACGATAGCAACAGTTTCAATCTTCAAGGCTATTTGCAAGTCGAACGCTATGCCTACGATAGCTACAGTGCTTACCTACGTGCTCAAGTTGTTAGCCCAGTGATGTACAACAAAACTGAAGCTGGCTGGCAACAGGTCACTGATCCTGAAGTAATTGGGCCAGCTACCGATGCTGAATTAGCCCGCCCCTTCTACTTCCAACAAGATCGCAATGGCACGATCTATGGCCTGTATTTCGATGGTGCTGATACTGAAGATGTGCAAAATATCAAGCGAGCAGCACTTTCGCAGTTGCAAATGTACCTCTTCTACGATCCAAATCCAATCGGCGAGTGCTCATCTGACCCTACCCAAATTCAGTGCTTGCAACCGTATAGCATTGGTGAAAGCGATGTTTCAGGTGTATATACTGCCGATTACACCAGCCGCATGATCGATGCCCAAACGGTTGAAATTACCAAAAAACGTACCGAAAAATCCTACAAGAGCTTCGCTGATCGTTCAATTGCCAATGCTGAAGCAACCAAAATTGAAAGCACCAGCGTTGCAGTCTACGATTTGCGAGCGGGAATCTTGCTCAAAAATACCACGACCCAACGGATTCGCAGCGGCTTCAGCACCGAAAATAGCTTGAATAACTACGAAGGATCGGGCTACGGTATCGAATCGGGAGCTGATTCTGACGATTCAATTCGCTATGACGGCACGATTCCTGGCTTCTTAGAGCCACAATCATTTGAAGGCAAGGCCAGCACCAAATCAATTACCAACCTGATTCGCACAATCGAAGGCAAAGAATACAAATCAGCCGATATTGTCGCCAGCGTAACCAGCAATAAAGCTGATGCTGACCGTGGTTTGGCGGCTGTCGATTTGATGACTGCCTTGAAAGACCTTGCGGCTGCACCTGGCGACCCCAACGCCGTGACCCGCCTCCGCGCAACCTTGAACACCGTTGATGGCGCTTTGACCCAGCTTGATCAACAATTGAGCGGTCGTACCAACCCAGCCTTGCACGAAGGCATCATCGGTGCCTTGACTGGCGTGGTTGATAGCCAAGCTCAAGCCTTGATCGTCAAGCACTTTGTCAATAACCAAAGCCTGAATCAAACCACTCGTACCCAAGCCTTGACTGCTTTGACGGTGGTTGCCGAACCAAGTGCTGAAACCATCAGCGCAGTGCGCAAGTTGGTGCAAGCCAATGGCAGTGATGCCAAGCAAGCCTTGCTGGTTTTGGGCGCAATTGCCAATAATGTGCAGGCCAAACAACCGCAATTGGCTCAAGAACTCAGCCAAATTATCGAAACCAAATTGGCCAAAGCCAAAACCGACCTCGACCGCGACCTAGCCTTGCGAGCCTTGGGCAATGCTGGCCCAGCGACCAACTTGAGCGTTATCAGTGGCTACTTGAGCCATAGCAACGAAATCGTGCGCACCTCGGCAATTGATGCCTTGCGCAAGTTCCCAGCAGCTGAAACCGAAGCCTTGTTGCTGCAAGCCTACACCAGCGAAACCAGCGCTGTTGCTCGCCACACGGCCCGCGAATTGCTCTACGCCAATGGCGATGTTCCAAGCTTGAACGCCTTCGATTGGAACTGGCAAAAGTTTGTTGGTGGCGGCGACCTCAAGGGCGAATTGAAAGCTCGCTTGTACCTGAGCGATGGCCCAGATATTACCGCCCTCGCCCACGGTGAAGCCAAAGCCCATGCCTGGTCGTGGAGCTACAGCTTAGCCGAAGCCAAAGCCACTTCATATGTGCAAACCGAAAATGGCACCAAGTATCGCTACTTTGAAGCCTATGTCAAAGTCTTAGGCAACAACGTCTTTACTCCAATCAAGGAACGGATCGCTTGTGGCATTCAACGCACTGGCAATTTGTATCAAACAACCATCACCTTCTTCTCGCTCACCAAGACCTTTATGGTTGGTCCGATTCCGATTCAGTTGGGCTTGTCGGCCAGTGGCAGCATCTCAATTCCTTGGAAGATTGTTGCAACCGCTTGTGATGTGCCAATCTCAGCTAGCGCTAATGTTTCGATTACGCCAACGGTTTGGGCTTCGGCTAGTGCAACCGCCGCAGTAACTCTGTTCATCGTTCGCGGTGGGGTAGGCATCAACGCCGACTTCCTCAAGACCTCGCTCGAAGCTAAGGCTAGCGCGACCTATCACATTACCAATGGTTTCCACGGCAACTTAGGCCTGAATGTTTCGGTACAACCGTTGGCAGTGCGCATTTTCCTCTGGTATCAATGGCGCAAATGGACGGGTGGCTGGAAGAGCCGCAACGAATGGACGATTTGGAATTGGAGTGCCGCAACCCAAACCTGGCCAATTTGGAACACGAATTTCTAAAGAAGCTTAATGAATGGCCCAAATGCAGTGCTCATGGCACTGCATTTGCTTTTTATCAGGGCAAAAACCTACTCCCTGAGCCAAAAAACCACTTGCATTCTTGGCACGGGTGATATAAGGTAGGTGATATCGCGAATGCTTGTGGTATTACGAGGATACTAAAGCCATGCGGCTGTCTTTCAATTCTGGTGAAGACAGGTAGTGTAAGGAGTAACTCCAAATGCATCAATCGGATTTGATCAAGGCCATTGCGGAAAAATCAGGTTTGAGCCAAGCCCAAGCTGGCAAAGCAGTTAACGCCTTGCTCGAAAGCATCACCGAAGCGTTGGCTGCTGGCGATCGGGTCGTCTTGACTGGCTTTGGGACGTTTGAAGTCCGCGAACGCCAAGCTCGTACTGGCTTCAACCCCAAAACCCGTGAGCCATTGGAAATTCCTGCTACCCGCGCCCCAGCATTCTCGGCTGGTAGCAACTTGAAAAAGGCTGTGACCGAGAAATAAACTTGGTCACCCCCTAAAAACCACGGCTAGGCCAAGCGCTTAGCTGTGGTTTTTTATGCTTGAAAATAGCACAAATGTTTTATATAATCAGCTGTTGTGTTTGTATGAGGAATCTGTATGCAAGTCTATGAACGTGCTGGTTTGACGATTGCAGGCTTGGCGACGCGCACCACCAATCAGGCTGAGGCTGATCCGCGCACGGGCTTGATTGGCCCGCTCTATCAGCGCTTTTTTGGCGAAAATATTAGCCAACAACTGGCTAACGCCGATTTAACCAGCCGCTATGGGGTGTATACCAACTATGCCAGCGATCATCAAGGCGAATATGATCTGATCGTTGGTCATGCTGTGAGTGGCGATCAAACCCTTGGCGATGGCTTAAGTCAGGTTACAATTCCACCCCAACGCTATCTTCGTTGGCAGGGCACAATTACCCAACCGAGCGATGTGATTGGGCTGTGGCTGCAAATTTGGGAGTATTTTAGTCAACCCCAGCCACATCAACGCAGCTATACCGCCGATTTTGAATACTATGATTTTGCCCAGCCTGATCAGGCCGAAATTTGGATTGCAATTCAATAAATCATCCCAGCTTTTGAGTAAAGCTTAGAACCGCAAGCATCCGAAAATTCTCCTTTAGGGGGTGCAGGGGGATGAAAACACCCTGCGTTCCCCGCCTTGAGGCGGGGCAGAGGGGTGGTGATTCCAAACTTATAAAGCTTTAATCATTTGTGTTTTACAATCAATTGTGTAAGAAGCTACTTCAGGCTGAGTCAAGGCTTGTTTGATCGTCTCAAGCATTTGGCCAATAAACTCAGGATTTTCATGGATCACTATAATTGCGGCATCTTTTTCAGTAGCGAAATCCGTCATCGGCATAATCAGCAACCCCGCCTGATCGCGCCAGCCTAAATAATCGTAAAAGAGATAGACGATCCGCAAAATCAGGCCAGCCGATAAGATATTTTGGGCTGGCTCAATCAAGATCGGTTGCTTTAGCCCCATAAGCATGGTTAAAACTGCGCTTGAAATTAGCAATTGCTTGGTCGGAAAAGCCTTGTAAACGGTGACTTGGGCGATTTTAACGAGGCTCACCCACATAAAGATCGCCTGATCGACTAACAAATAGGCTGCGTGTAGCTCAATTTGCTCAGCCCTTAAGGTTTTGAGATTGCCATGGGCAACCTGTTCAATAATTGTTGATATTGGACTTGTCATAATTCCTCTCACCTAACTCCAATGCGGAGTATAATGTAAGCCTTAGAGTGTGTCATTTTAAGGAGCGCTGCGCGTGGATAGTACCACCCTCAAAGTGGGCGATCAAGCCCCCGATTGGACATTAACGGGCACTGAAGGCGATGTACACTTGGCCGACTTCCAAAGCCAAAAAAACGTTGTGCTTTTGTTTTATCCATTAGATTTCAGCCCTGTTTGTTCGTTGCAATTGCCCAGCTATCAAGCTCGCAAGCCTGAGTTTGATCAACGCGATACCGAGATTTTTGGCATTAGCACCGATAGCAAGTGGTCGCATAAAGCCTTTTCCGAGCAACTTGGGCTAGAATATCAGTTGCTGAGCGATTATCAGCGCCATGTTTCCGAGGCCTATGGCGTGTTGCGACCTGAAGGGTTTACCAATCGGGCGGTCTTTGTCATTGATAAAGCTGGCATTATTCGCCATGTTTCGGTGACTAACCCCGGCCAACAGCCCGACCAAAATGAGGTCATTCGGGTTTTAGAAACGTTGTAACAAACTTGCGCGATACAATGTCGTATCGCGCAACGGGCTTATTTGATGATTGATAGACTAATAATCAACAAGCCTTGTACTAATGCCAAGCCCGCCAAGGTTTTAAAAGCATAATCTGGTAGCCAATCGGGCCAAAGCCCACCAGCTTGCTTGATTGGCTGGCGATCTTGGCGATAGCGCGGGTGATAGCGGGCATGCACATAGCTGGCAAATATCAACATCACGCCTGGCAAACTATCAATTAGCATTCTCAGGCCAGCAGTTAACTCACCATTTTGCCAAAATGAACTGCTGGTCAGCGCTAAAGTTATGCCGAAAAATCCAACCAAGCCAAATAGAATGTGCTTTAAATATTTCATCGTTTTCTCCAAATGCTGCGGTTATTTTAGAGCAACCACTTACTCAATAACCACAACATCCCAAATCCAACCGAGCTAGCCTGCAATATAATCAAAACCCGTTGCTGGGTAGGGTTGAGCCATGAGTTAAATCGTTCAAGGGTTGGCCGTGGTTCGGTTTCTGTGGCTCTATATTGGCGCATGAAAAGCCAGTAGTAGCCGATATGGCTCGTAACCCATAAGCTCCAACCAAGCATGGCAACCCCAAACAAAGCTACCTCAAGCGAGCTACTATTGAAAAGATTGATTGAGCGCTCGATGACCATACCTGCACCACCAAGCGCAACAGCTGCGTACATCAATGTCTGACTACGTTTCATTGTTCTCTCCCAAATAGTCGCAGCTTGTACGTTGGTTGGCTGGGGTTTGATGCAGCTCTAGCTTGCGCCGTTGGGCTGCAATATATAGCCAACACTGGGGATCGTAACCAAATATTGGGGTTCGGCGGGGTTTGGCTCGATTTTTTGGCGTAAACGATGCACCAATTGTTTCAATAAGGTGCGATCGCCAATTCCATGATGGCCCCAAACGTGGATTGTGACTTGCTCGTTGCTAACGACCCGCCCAGCATTGGCCAATAAATATTGCAGCAAACGAAATTCACGATTGGTCAAGGCGACAAAGCCCAAGCCTTCGCGGCTAACGCTTTGGCGCTCGGTATCGAGCACTAAATCGCCTTGTTGCAACGGTGTTGGCCGTTCGCCGCCAACGCGCCGCAACAGCGCACGCACTCGCGCCGTCAGAGTGCGCGGGCTAAACGGCTTGTTGAGATAATCATCAGCGCCACCATCCAAGCCGCGAATCAGATCATCTTCGCTGTTGCGCACAGTTAGGAGCATGACCGGCACTGCCGACTGGGCACGGATGCGCCGACAAACTTCAAATCCATCCAAACCAGGCATATTCACATCGAGAATTACTAATTCAGGTTGTTCAGCAGCAAATTGGGTTAATGCTTGCGTGCCATCAGCTGCTTGCACTACCGCATAACCTGCTTGGCTCAAGGCAAAACCAATTAATCCGCGCAATTCAGCATCATCATCAACGACTAAAATCTTCATCAGTTCCTCTGGGTAATTCAATCACAATTCGCGTGCCAAGGCTGCGGGCTGGTACATGAATCTGGCCATTGTGGCGCTCAATAATTGATTGAACAATCCACAAGCCCAAGCCTGCACCGCTTTGCTCTGGCTCGTTGCGCCCGCGCACAAACAAGCGAAACGGCGATTCGCTGGGCGATGGCGGCATGCCTGGCCCTTCATCCTCGACCCATACCAGCAAATGGTCGCTGGTTACTTCGCCGCCAATCGCAATTGTCGTATCAGGTGGCGAGAATTTGCTGGCATTGGCTAGCAAATTAACAAATACTTGAGTTAATCGGGTGGCATCGCCAGCGACATTCGGTAGCGGATAAGGCAAATCGACCTCGACCTGCTGGCGGCGCTGTTCGATCAAGGGCAACATCAATTCGACGGCGGCCTCAACTACGCCATCAAGCGCAATTTCGCTGCGCCGAATCGTCAATTGGCCTGCTTCAATCCGCGCACTTTCCAGTAAATTATCGATCAAATAGGTTAAACGCAAGGCTCCACGCTGTAGTGATACGATTAATTGGCGAATCTGGGCAGTCGATAGTTGCGGCAATTGATCAAGCAGCAATTCCAACGAGGCTAATTGGGCTGATAACGGGGTGCGAAATTCGTGCGAGATTGTGGCGAGAATTGTGTCACGCAAGCGCCGTGAGGTTTCAATATCGGTTTCATCGCGCATCACTTGCACATGGTTTTGCTCAGCATCGCCAGCGCTGGTAATAATCACGGTGCGGCGGCGGCCATCAAGCAATTGTAAATGTTCGGTGGCTTGGGCTTGGCCGCGAAACCGCGCATGAATAATTGGACAAGCCTGCTCGCAGGGACGCACGCCATCGACTAATTGTGGTTGCAATACATCGCCACAAAAGCGGCCAATTGCCTGCTCTGGCTCGATGCCAAGCATGCTGGCGGCTTGTTGGTTCAAATAGCGAATCCGCCGATCACGATCCACCGTGAATACACCTTCGACGATACCAGCCAAAATCGCGTTGGCCTCGGCTTGCTGGCGTTGTAAATCGGCGGTCAGGCCACGCAAACGCTGGCGCATATCCTCCAATGTGCCCGCCAACATGCCCACTTCAACGCCTTTGGCTGGAGCAACTGGCGTGGTTAAGTCGCCTCGCCCGATTTGAGCGGCGGCCATGGTTAAACGGCGTAACGGCCAACCAACATAGCGCCCAACCAACAAATTTAAGCCAAATGCCAAAACTCCGCCAACTAATGCAATGGTGAGCAGCACTTCACTAAGCCGCTGAGCCGAATTACGAATTTGGGTATCAGGCAAGGTTACGCTAACCACGCCAATTGGCTGACCAGTGCTGGCCAATAATGGGGCGCTAGCGATGTAGTGATGTTGTTCGCGCAAGTAGCTATCGGTAATGGTGTTGGTCGTCAAGGCGGCAGCTTGGGTTGCAGTCAAGGGGTCGTTAGGGTTAGTCAGGCGTTGTTGGGGCACAATCGCCACGGGTAAACTCAAAATAGTCGATAATTCAGTTTGATATTGCTGATCAAGCTCAATCCAGACTGCAACGATCACACTGGGATCGGTGGCAAGTGGCACGCGGGCGGCTAAACCTAACAACGCTCCATCAAGCAATAATGCGCGATTATCGAGCGCAGGCATGGCTGGAATTTCCGTGCCAACCGCAATCAATAATTGACCATCTTGATAAATTGCACAGCCAGCCAGTTCGCTGGTGGCCTGAAATTGGCCCAGAAAATCTTCAAGGGCAACCTGATCGTTGGTTTGCAGTAAGCGGGCGAGGGTTGGGCGTTCGGCCAACAGTTGGGCGGTGGTTAATACCTCGTTACCAGAGCGTTGTACATCGTTTTGGGCGATTGCTACCCCTTGGCGTACCCGCGCCAAGCCTTGATCATCGCCCAGTTCCAATAACAAACCAATTGCCACCGTAGCAATACCTACGATGGCAATGATCAAAACTGCCAAATTTACGCCGATTAGCAGCGTTGGTAAGCGAATTTTAGGCCGTAACTGCATGAGCAAGCCATCTACCAAATTGATCCACGAAGAGCACGAAGAGCACGAAGCGATAGGCTATTGACTATTGGAATCGTTGCAATCCCACGCCATGTTCCGATAGCCCAAAGCCTTCGGCCAATAGTCATACCTTAAAATCCTGATTCCTAGCCCCTGATCCCTAGCCACTAACCCCTGATCCCTAGCGTTGCTCTATACTCTTTTGTGAACGCCGATGAAACACATCGATGACTAATACTAACACTAATGAGATGGCCCCAAGTAGCAAGGCCGCACTATAGGCTCCAGCATATTGACGATCATCAAGGGCGCGGAAAATATAGACCGTGGCGGTTTCGGTGCGTCCTTGAATCCCACCGCTGATTACTAACACCGCTCCAAATTCACCCAAGGCGCGGGCACACGTCAGGCCTAAACCATATAAAAAAGCCCAACGCAAGGCTGGAAATGTGACTAAGCGGAAGGTTTGCCAGCCACTGGCACCCAAGGTTGCGGCAGCCTCTTCTTGCTTGCGCCCAAATGCTTCTAGCACAGGCATCAACTCGCGCACCATAAACGGCAAAGTTACAAACAAGGTCGCCAAAATCATACCAGGCAAAGCAAAGGCAATTTGCCAATCCAGCGCTTCGGTTAGTGGCTTGAGCACACCATTACGCCCAAACAGCACAATTAAGGTGAAACCGACGATCACTGGCGACATAGCAAATGGCAAATCGAGCAACCGATTGACGAATGCCTTGCCGATAAATTGATGCCGCACCAACACCCAAGCCACTAGCGTGCCAAAGATGCCGTGAATTGCTACTACTACCAAACAGATGATCAAGGTTAGACCAAACGAGCGCAATACATGGGGATGTTGCAACGCTGTTAGCATTGCAGCTGTGCCTTCGCGAAAGGCACCAAACACAATTGCACCTAGCGGGGCGATGATCAAAATGCCCATGTAGCCTACGACAATGCTGATCAACAGCCATTTGCGCCAGTTCATGCTTGCACCTCCCGCCGTCGGCTGAGCCAATCGACCAAGCTCATCGTGCCAAGGGCAATTGCCAACATCACCAACGACATCGCGCTTGCATCACGTTGGCTGCCCGATTCGATCTCGCCATAAACATAGACAGCCGCAGTTTGCGAACGCAGCGGAATATTGCCAGCAACCACGACAATCGCGCCAAATTCGCCAATGGCTCGCGCAAAACTGAGCAATGTGCCCGAAACCAAGGCTGGTAACAACGCTGGCAAGGTCACGCGCCAAAAAATTTGCCAAGCAGGTGCGCCAAGCGTTGCCGCAGCCTCTTCGCTTGAACGATCAAGGTTGATCAAGACTGGCTGAACCGAGCGCACCACAAATGGAAACGAGGTAAACAGCAAGGCCAAAATGATGCCTGAGGGCGCGAAAATCACTTGCCAACCCAACTGTTGATTGAGCCAGCCGCCGATTGCCGCTTGTGGCCCATACAAAATCACCAGCATCACGCCTGTGACCAAGGTGGGGATGGCAAACGGCAAATCAACGACTGCATTCAATAAGGTTTTGCCCGGAAACTCATAACGCACCAAAACGAATGCGGTCAATAAGCCCATTACTGCATTGATCAACGACATCACGAGGCCAGTCCAAATCGTCAACCAAATTGCATGGCGGGCAATTGGCGAGCTAACCACACTGGTGATCGATTCAACGCCAGCGCCCAATCCATCAACGACTACCACAATTAACGGCAATACCAAAAACACTGCCAAATAGGTTAAGGCAGCGCCACGGATACTCCAACGACCCCACGGTAAACGTGGGGTCGCGCGTTCAATTGTTTGAGTCGTCATTGTTGCACCTGTGCTAGCACTTTGGCATAGACACCATCATCGCCAAAGTATTCAGGCGTGGCTTTGCTCCAACCACCAAATTCGTTGATCGTAAATAGATCGTTGATGGCGGGATAGCGCTCAGCAGTGGCTTTAGCAACATCGGCATCAACCGAGCGCAAGCCGAATTCAGCAAAGACTTCTTGCGCTTCGCGGCTATGCAAGAAGGTGATAAAAGCTTCGACTGCTTGACGATTGCCATGTTTTTCAACTGATTTATCGATTAGGGCAATCGGGTTTTCGATCAAAATCGTGGACGTTGGGATGACCATTTGATAGGTTTGGCCGCCTTTTTGCCCAACCAAAATTTCGTTTTCATAGGTGATTGCCACATCGCCAACGCCTTTTTCAAAGTTGGTGATGCTTTCGCGTGCACCCTTATCAAACACCACGACATTTTTAAGCACACTAGCCAAAAAGGCTTGGGCTGCTGCTTCGTCGTTGGCGGGCACGCCTGTAATCTGACCACGTTTGGCGGCCCCATACAACGCTAAAATGTTCCATTGTGCGCCGCCGCTGGTGCGTGGGTCGGGCGTTAAAATTTGCACTCCAGGCTTGGCCAAATCGGCCCAATTTTGAATACCTTTGGGGTTACCTTCGCGTACCGCAAACACCACAATTGAGGTACTGACCATGCCCGAATGTGTGCCAGCTTTCCAATCGTGGGTGATCAGGCCTGCATTGCTAATCCGATTAATATCAGCTTCGAGCGAAAGCGCCGCGATATCGGCTTCGAAGCCTTCAACAATTGCCCGTGATTGCGCCCCTGAACCTTGATATGATTCTTCAAATTTGACTTCACCACCAGTATCGGTTTTCCATTTGGCTTGAAACAGCGGAATCAACTTGGCGTAGGCTTCGCGTGGCGTGGTGTACGCACCCAAGGTGATAGTGGTAACCGTGGCATTGCTGGTGGTAGTTTGGCTGGCCTCGCCACAAGCAGCCAATAATCCGACCAATAACAAGCTCAATAAACTGAAATGCAAGCGTTTCATGCCACTGTCTCCAACACATTCAAAGCCAGCCGTTCAGGCATTGGCTGAAGATAACTAGAACGAATAATTAATACTGGCACGCTGATTTGGCTCAATAATGGGCCAACCACACTGCCAAGGTCATAATTGCTGCTGTAAGCTCCGAGTGGCGCACCGACAATCACCAGATCATAGCCCCCGCGTTTGATCTCGGCGTTGATGCTTTGGGCTACATTGCCAACCAGCACTTTGGTTGCGGTCACAACTTCATGGCGGCGTAAACTTGCCGCGCTGGTTTGTAAAAAGCGCTCTAGGCGTTCAATGTCGTTGCTATGGGTGGCGACTGAAACTAAAGTGGCACTGGCCCCAACCGAACCCAACAAACGCCCAGCGAAGGCCACATCTTCTTTGCTCGGCTCGCCATCGCTGACACAAATTAAGGCTTTGTTGCATGGTTTGGCGCTTGGTGGCACGAGCAATACATGTTGTTGAGCTACGCTCAACAGCTGAGTTGCATCGCGCTCAGCGTTGCGTGCTTCAGTGCCGAGCACGACAATATCGCATGGCTCGTGTTCGGTTTCCTTGCGCACAGTTTCAATCAAGCTAGCCGTCGATAAACGGGTTTGCAGATGCGGCAAGCCCGCCCCAAGTTGTTCGCGCACCGCTTGAATGCGGGCACGCAAGCTGGCTTCGCTGCCATCACGCGCAACCACGGTGGCCCGCGCATGGGCTAGCCGAGCCAAATTACCGCCAATATTCAAGGCAGTTTCAGCCACGGGCTGATTATCGGCGAGCATCAGCACATTCAGTCCACGTTGACTGAGCGCATGCAAACGCCGCACGCCGATCCACAATTGGTCGCCACCCTGAATTGGCAAATTGCGGGCTTCGTCGGGGTTGCGCAGGGCATCGATCAAAATGGCTTGCTCGCCAAAAGGACGTACTGGCGCGATCGAATGCACATCGGGCAAGGCTGGCAGGCGTAGGCGAATTCGTTCAAATGCTCCCACAAAGGTTTGGGTTTCGACCGTCGCTTGACCTAAAGCTGGGCAGCGTAAAGCGGCCTCGGTTCTGGCCAACACCACATCTTCAGGTCGAATAACCACTTGCACCGCCGGATGATGCTCGGCAGGGCTGGATGTTTGCAACGGAAACGTCATCGAGCCAACCTGCACCCCAATATCGTTGCATTGGCCAAGCAGCACGTTGGCGCTACCAAGGAAGGTCGCAACAAATTCGGTTTGTGGGCGTTGATACAGCTCATTCGGCGTACCAACTTCAAGCAAACGCCCCATATTCATCACGCCCAAACGGTCGGCCAATTCAAAGGCTTCTTCTTGATCGTGGGTCACAAAAATCGTTGTGATGCCTAATTCACGTTGAATGCTGCGCAAATTACGCCGTAAATCGGTGCGAATTTTGGCATCGAGCGCCCCAAACGGCTCGTCGAGCAATAAAACTGCTGGATTATGCGCCAAGGCGCGGGCTAAAGCGACCCGTTGTTGTTGGCCGCCCGAAAGTTGGCGCGGCAAACGCTTGCCCAACCCTGCTAAACCAACTAATTCTAATAATTGATCGCGGCGTTCAGTGCGTTGCTTGCGCTCGACCTTGCGAATCCGCAAGGCAAACTCAACGTTTTCGGCCACGGTCATATGTTCAAACAAAGCATAATTTTGAAAAACAAAGCCCACATCACGGGCCTGAGGGTTCAAATCAGTTACATCACGGCCATGCAGCACAATTCGGCCAGTATCGACCGGAGCCAAGCCCGCGATCATGCGTAAAATCGTGCTTTTGCCGCTACCGCTCGGCCCTAGCAGCACAAAAAACTCACCATCGTGAATTTGCAGCGCCACCCGATTAACCACCGCATGATGTTCATAGCGTTTGGTCAGTTGATCAAGCACAATCGACATCGCACCCTCCTTATGGTTCCAAGCATGTTCCAGCTATGTTCCAATTCGGTTCCAAATTGGCTAACTGGCTTATCGTTGGGCTAGTTACTAGTCTGAGCGGGCAACCGAGCGCATCCGTGGGTGATGCTGCCAGGCGGGTTCGCCGTACCGCGTGGGCGTTCCAAATTCGTTCAAACAGATGCTGTATCTAGCTACTCTTATCATCACACTTGATCATTCCAAAGGGCGTTCCAAGCTGTGCTTGACGATTGGTTAGCGGTTGCGATGTGCTTTCAGAACTTGCGGGGAGCACGATGGCACGCTAGGCACAATGAGGTCTAAAGTAGTGAGCACTGATCTTAAGAATTTAAGATCAGTGCTTGTTGTATTTGAGGAGTTGAGAGGGGGCGCGGTAATGCTTAGCTGCGGGCGGCTTTGGCTTGGCGCATTACTTCATGAAATTGCTCAACATGATCGTTTAAATGCTTCAAACCAAGAAAGTAGCGGCCATGAGCGTTGAGTGGCCCCCAAGCTTCATACAACACTTTGCTAATTTCAAGATGCGGTTGGTCGGGCCAGGCATCGAGCATGCTCAGGCACATACGGCGGCTTTCTTCGAGCCGTTGGCGAGCTTGCTCAAGGGTTTGCAAATCGCGCCACGGGGTTTCATAGCGCAAACGTTCATTGGGCAAAATACCCGAAGCCATGGCCAAGGCGGTCAAGGCAGCTTCTTCGTTGCTCGAAGTCACATGGCAAATTAAATGACCAAACGTCCAAGCCATATCCTTTTCTTCCTCGGAAGCTCCTGGATCGTTGGCCTTGGGATCGGATGGCACAAAGACGATATCGGCATCAACCGCATCAGTTAATAAACCGAGCAGGTCACCGATCATCTCGTCGGTTGCATCCCATAGATCTTGCTTGCTCAAGCTTGCCCCAAGCTCTCCCAATGTTAGTTTGCCTTCCTTCAACGGCCCAAAATCGATCATAACACACCACTCCTATTGCCGAGTTGAAACAGTATTAAGTTTACCCCAGCTTCTACACAAATTTAGCGATGTTTATTCACGATTTTTTCACACGGCTAGCCGATAGTAAAGCCAAGCAAACATTCTAGTGCTATGACAAGCACCGACCACCAATCGCTCGTGTGTTTAGGAGGCTCGCCAATGGATTCGCAACCTGATCTTTCGATTGTTTTTCCGGCCTATAACGAGGCCGAAAATATTGAAGCCAGCATTCTCGATGCCATTCAAGTGCTCAATAGCCTTGGCTTGAACGGTGAGATTGTGGTGGTCAATGATGGCAGCCACGATCAGACAGCCAACGTTGTGCGCGATGTAACTACCCGTCATCAGCAGGTGCATTTGATCAACCACGAAATGAACCAAGGCTATGGCGCAGCAGTTTGGACAGGCCTAACCAACGCCACTGGCAAATTAGTCTTTTTCTGTGATGCTGATCGTCAATTTGATTTGGCTGAATTAGAAAAATTGGTGGCACGTCGCCATCATGCGCCGTTGGTGGTGGGTTATCGTGCACCGCGGCGCGACCCAGTTTTACGCCGTTTGAATGGCTGGGGCTGGAGCCATTTGGTGACGCTTTTGTTTGGCTACACCGCCCGCGACATCGATTGCGCCTTCAAAATGCTCGATCAACGGGTGATCGATACGCTGCGCCAACAGGTGCAATCACGCGGAGCAACCTTTAGCGCTGAATTATTGGTACGGGCCAAACGGGCAGGTTTTCAGATTGCCGAAGTGGCGATTGTTGGTCATCGTCCACGAGTCGCAGGCAACCCAACTGGGGCCAAATTGAGCGTGATTCTCCGCGCATTTCGCGAATTATTGCAGCTTTATCGCGTGCTCAATCGCGAGCGTCGCACAACCAAGCCCGCCACCCTCTAAATCGAGATTAAGCCAGTTGTGTACCAATTGCGCTGTGCTGTTTACGCTCAAGTTTGCGCAAGCCACATCAATGGAGATCGAAGCGGTACGTCATGGCTATTCAATGGTAGCTACAAAACCACGGTCGGAGGATGTTTCCATGACTATTTTAATCGCTGAAGATCGGCAACGTTGGTGGCGTTTCGCTTTGGTTGGCCTCAGCGGAACCTTGGTCGATCTGATCTTGCTGGGTATGCTCAAAATGCTGGGCTGGGCCACAATTCTGGCCAACATCGTTTCCTACAGCGTCGGCATCATCAATAACTTTTGGTGGAACCGCCGTTGGACGTTTGCCAGTAATAATCCTGCTTGGTTGCCACAGTTTTTACGCTTTGGTGCGATTAGCTTGAGCGCCTTGGTGATCAATACCTTGATTGTGGCCGTAACCGAAGCTCCGCTCAATGATCTTTGGCAAAGCCATGGCTATGTGCTGGCCAAGGGAGTGGCGACGATGGTTGGTTTTGCGTGGAATTTTGGTTTGAATCGAATTTGGACATTTAATCTTGAGCATGAGGTGGTCGCATGAGCGCATCAACCACGACGAGCAATCTGCGCCGCCCATTGGCTTGGCGCATCGCCCAATTAACCCGTAGCCAAGCGTTGGTCCTGCTGAGTATCATTTTGCTATTTGCTGGCTGGTTGCGTTTGCAGAATTTCGATGCTGTAGCCGAGGGCAATACCTACTACACCGCCGCTACCGTCGCCATGACCCAATCGTGGCATAACTTCTTCTTTGCAGCAGCCGAGCCTGGTGGCTCAGTCACAATCGACAAGCCAGCACTAGGGTTATGGATTCAGGCGATTTTTGGTAAGTTGTTTGGGGTCAGCGGCACAGTGGTGGTGCTGCCACAAGTTTTGGCTGGTTTAGCCACAATCGGCCTGCTCTATTGGATTGTGGCACGACGCTGGGGGCGGTCGGCAGGCTTATTGGCGGCAGCGATTCAGGCGATCAGCCCAATTAGCATCGCCGTCGAACGTACTAATAATCTTGATGCGTTGTTGATTGTGACCTTGGTTGGTGCGATGGCCTTGTTTTTGGTGGCAACCGAGCGCACCAGCACTAAATATTTGTTATTGGCGGGCGCAGTGGTTGGCCTCGGCTTTAATATCAAAATGATGCAGGCCTTTTTGCCCTTGCCCGCCTTGTATGCGATGTACTTTTTTGCCGCTAAAACTGGCTGGTGGCGCAAGATTTGGCAACTTGGTTTGACCACACTTGTGCTGTTAGCGGTCAGCTTTTCGTGGGCGATTGCGGTTGATCTGGTTCCGGCCAGCGAACGGCCATACATCGGCAGCAGCGATACCAACTCGGTTGTCAACTTAATTTTGGGCTACAACGGAGTTGAGCGCTTGACTGGACGCGAAGGCCAAGGTATGGGCGGCGCAAATCCAACAACTGATGATCGCCAGCGACCCAATGCTACCGATGGCAACGCGCAAACTCCGCCCAACGGTATGACCGATGAAGGCATGCGCGGCCAATTTGGTGGCCCAACTGGCCGCACTGGCGGCGGTGGCCCAGGCATGGATAGCGGCGAATCGGGTTTATTCCGAATGTTCAGTTCACCAATGAACACTAACATTGGTTGGTTGCTAGGAGCGGCACTCTTCGCCGTGGTTGGCTTGGCTGCCCACTACATCAAGCAACGCCGCTGGCCCGATGCCGATGTTTGGGGCTGGGCAGGTTGGCTGGTTACCGCTTTTGTGGTGCTGAGTTTCGCTGGCTTTTCACATGGCTACTACAGCGCTACGATTGCTCCGGCAATTGCTGGCACACTGGCAATTGGCATCACGGTTTGGCGACGCAGCACCAGCAAGATCGTTGGTTTATGGCTGATCGGTTTGGTAGCAGCGGCTTTGGTAGTGCAAGTGATTGCTGCTCAGCCCAGCGTCAGCGGCTGGCTGATTCCCTCGCTGGCGCTGGGTTTGGCGCTGGTAGCGGTTGGCTTGGCGTTCCGAGCTTCGTGGCGGGTGGCGGCAACGACGGTTGGCATCGCCGCGATTCTGCTCATCCCTAGCGAATGGGCCTACAAAACGTCGGCAATGCAGCAAATGAATACAACCTTGCCCAGTGCTGCTGCCCCAACCACCAATGCCACTGGCTTTGCAGCGGGCTTTGCTGGCAATCGCAACCGCTCAGATAGCAGCAGCACCAGCGCTTTGGCAACCTATCTGCAAGAGCGTACTAGCGACACCTACTATATGCTTGCCGTGCCAAGCTCGATGATGGGTTCATCGCTGGTCATTGAAACTGGGCGGCCTGTTTTGATGATGGGCGGTTTTTCGGGTAGTGATCCGGTGGTTGATGCCGCTGATATTGCCCAGTTGGTGGCCGACGGCAAATTGCGCTATATCATGACTGGCGGTATGGGCGGTGCTGGCCGTGGTGGTAGTTCATCAGTGCAAACCTGGGTGCAACAAAACTGTACAGCAGTCACTGATGCACCGAGCAGTCAAGCGGGCCTTGATCTGCCTAATGGCCAAATGCCCAACGCCCAAGCAGCGCCCACGAATGGCAATGCTGGCGGCGCACAATTTGCTCAAAACAATTCATCATTGTATCGTTGTGGCGAATAATTCGCCTGAGGAAGTTGCTTCCTTCTAGTTAACGGTACTGCTCAATGCTGAGTTCTCCGCTCGATGGCCTGCTAGTGCTCGACCTCTCACGGGTGCTGGCAGGCCCATATTGCACCATGATTCTTGGCGATCTTGGCGCTGATGTCATTAAAGTTGAAGCGCCGCAAGGCGATGATACCCGCCGCTGGGGGCCGCCGTTTGTTGCTGGCGAGAGCGCCTACTATTTGGCGGTCAATCGCAATAAACGCTCATTGGTCGCCGATCTCAAAACTGCCGCCGATGCTGCGTTGATTCGCACAATCGCCAACCACGCCGATATTTTGGTTGAGAACTTTCGGCCTGGCACACTCGAACGCTTTGGCTTGAGTTTAGCCAGCCTGCGCGAGCAAAATCCTCGATTGATTACCCTGACGATTAGCGGTATGGGCGCGACTGGGCCTGAGGCTGAGCTGCCGGGCTATGATTTTATTGTGCAAGCTACCGCAGGTTTGATGAGCATCACAGGATCAGCCGAGGGCGAGGCCAGCAAAGTTGGAGTTGCCGTCGTTGATTTGACCACTGGAATGTTGGCGAGCAACGCGATTTTGGCGGCGCTGTATGCCCGAGAACGCACAGGTTTGGGCCAACATATTGATATTTCATTGTTGGAAGCGCAAGTAGCTTGGCTGGCGAATGTTGGCAGTGCCTATTTAGTAACTGGCGAGGAGCCAATCCGCTATGGTAACGCCCACCCCACGATTGTGCCCTACCAAACCTTTGAGGCTAGCGATGGCGCGTTTGCCTTGGCAGTCGGCAATGATCGCCAATGGCAACAGTTATGTGCTGTTTTGCAACAACCAGCTTGGGCCGAAGACCCACGGTTTAGCACCAACCCGCAACGAGTGCAGCACCGCAGCGCATTGGTTGATTTGCTGAATCACCAGTTTAGCCAAAAACCAAGTGCCGAGTGGGTGGCGTTAATTCAAGCGGCGGGCATTCCGGTGGGCGCAGTGCGCAGCGTTGGCCAAGTGTTGAACGACCCGCAGGTGTTGGCTCGTGAAATGGTGGTCAGCGTGCCCCACCCAACGATTGGTGATTTAAAAGTCTTAGGAATTCCATTTAAATTCTCGGCAACACCCGCAAGTATTCGTTTGGCCCCACCACTACTGGGACAACATAGCCAAGAAATTCACCAACAATTTAACCCAAAAGTACCATCTAAAACCGACTGATTTAATTGCAACCCCGCCATGACTCTGCTAAAGTTGCTAGTACCAATACCTGTTAGGATCGTTGATGCTGGACGAACGCTTGTTTGCTGATTTTGGGCTATTTTTGTCAAATGTTCAGCCTGAGCATGGTTTGAATAATCGAATTCATTAAATATTATTAATAGTCATTCGATTGCGATCAACAAGACCCAAATTAACGCCAATATTCTGATTGAACAGGGCCAAACAAGCAATACTAAGCAGAATTAATCTGCATTCGATGAATAATGATAATTGACCGGCTAAAGCTAATTTTAGCACCAATAATGTAAGGAGGCAGCTTTATTTTTGACGATAAAGTTGCTTTTTTATTTAGATCGAGTTCTTGATCAATTGATTCATTTCTACTATACTAGGTCGTATCAATCGCAGCCTGCGATCCTCGCACTGATATTCCATCGACGCTGAACTGTTTGGCATTGTTGCTGCCTGTGGCAGTGATTCTTTGAGTTCTGAGTTTTTTGCAGTGTGGGCGTCGATTGGTTGGCGAATTTTGCTGAGGAGGCATTATGGCATTTTTTCGGCAGCGCTTTGAGCTAGCCCGTGGTTTAGCAGGAACCAACCTGCGCTCAATGGAAGGCTTGCGCGGAATCGCAGTTTTTTTGGTGTTTTTGGTGCACTTTCGTAGTTCAATTCAGCCGTGGTTATTCAGCGATGGCCCAACCGCAACGATTAATAATGCTTTGGCAATGGTTGGCAACACTGGGGTTGATTTATTTTTCGTGCTCAGTGGCTATTTGATCTATGCTTCGTTGATTAAACGTGAGCAAGCGTATATGGGCTTTATTGGGCGACGAATTCGGCGGATCTACCCGACGTTCTTTGTGATTTTCATGGTCTATCTGGGGTTATCAATTCTTTTTCCGGCTGAAAGCAAAATCCCCAGTGGCGTAACTGCTGCAACGCTCTATTTCATTCAAAACTTAATCTTTTTGCCTGGATTGCTGCCGATTGAGCCAATGATTACGGTGGCTTGGTCACTGAGCTATGAAGTATTTTACTATCTGATTATGCCAGTCATCGTCCTCGCGATTGGCTTGCGTGGCAAAACCCCCCAATGGCGGATCGGCTTTTTCAGCGTGGTTGGCGTGGTGCTCACCGCCGTTTGTATCATCTGGCAAGGCCCGCTGAAATTGGCGATGTTTATTGCGGGCATTTTGCTGCACGAATTGTTGGAATCGTATCGCGAGCGTACTCCAGCGGCTTGGCTTGGCTTGCTTGGTTTAGTTATGGGAACCTGTGCGCCGTTGTTGCCGCTGACTGGAATGTTGGGCAATGCGATTCGTTTTACATTAATTTTCAGTGGCTTTTTGCTGGCATGCTGGCACTGTTTTAGCCAAACTGAATCGTGGCTCAAACAAGCGCTTTCGTGGACACCACTGCGTTGGTTGGGCAATATGAGCTATTCATATTATTTGATTCATGGCTTGGCCTTACATGCAGGCTTTATGCTGCTTGGTAAGTTGCTGCCTGCTACCCCGACGGCTGGCTGGTTCTTTTGGCTGATCTTGCCGTTGATGTTTGGCTTGACGCTGGTGGTTGGTGCAGCGTTATTTATTGTGGTTGAACATCCAATGTCGCTGAAAAACAATGCCAAGCCTGCGGTTGAGCCGCGTGATCCAGAAGTTCGCCCAGCCCTCAACGCTGACGCTGCCTAACTTTCAAACCAGCCCTTTTCAGCTATCATGAAGAGGGCTGGTTTCTTTTTAGTTGAGGTGGCTATGGCTGAAATTCGTGTTGCGACGGTGGCTGATGCGGCGGCAATTCAGGCGATTTATGCCCCAATTGTTGAGCAAACGGTAATTTCATTTGAAGTTGTGGCTCCAACCAGCGCTGAAATTGCTCAGCGTATCAGTAAAACGCTCGAAGCATACCCATGGCTGGTTTGGTGTGATGAACAGGCGGTGGTGCAAGGTTACGCCTATGCTAGCCAACACCGAACGCGGGCAGCCTATCAATGGTCGGTCGATACCACTGTGTATGTGGCCAATACTGCCCAGCGCCAAGGTGTTGGTCGGGCGTTATACCAACAGCTTTTAGCGATTTTGCATGGGCTTGGCTATTATTCGGCCTATGCTGGTATTACTTTGCCCAATGCTAAAAGTGTTGGTTTGCACGAGGCACTGGGTTTTATGCCAGTTGGGGTTTATCGCCAAGCAGGCTTTAAACACGAGCGTTGGCATGATGTTGGTTGGTGGCAATATCAATTACAAACTGGCGATCAAGCTCCAGCCGAGCCACGTAAATTTGGCGTAAACTAGGGGCAGTGGTCGGGCGTGAGGGATCAGTTTTGATCTACGCAGAACACAAAGGCGCAGAAAATGCCAAGAGCTGAAGACCTTATATCTACCTCATATTTGCCTCAAGCGCAATCGGGAATAGTCACCCATTCAACAAAGAATAGTAGGTTTTAATGCTATAAGCCATTACAATGAATAGCTAGAGAGCGGGTTGGCGATTCACATAATTTCTAGGAGGTGGAGCATGCCCCAGATTACGGTTGGTTCGCAAACAGTGTTTGAGGTAGCCAGTGGCACACGTTTGGTTAATGCCCTCGAAGATCATGGCGTGGATATTTTGCATCGCTGTGGTGGCAATGCCCGTTGCACAACCTGTCGGGTTGAGTTTCAGGCTGGCGAACCCCAAGCCATCACCAAAGCTGAATCGTTTAAATTGGCTGAGGCCAAACTGACTGGCGTGCGATTGGCTTGCCAAATTCTCTGTGAACATGACATGCAGCTCCAACCCTTACAAACCTTGAGTGCATCGGGCTTGCCTGACCCTGGGCCCCGCCCCGCCGATGAACTTACCCCAGCCCCTGAATGGCTGAATGCTTGATTAACTCGCATTGCACCAAGGATCTCCATGCTGAGATGCTTGGTTGAATAGGAATTCGATGAACTCTCCGTTGCTGCGCGAATTTGGCTCAACTGGTTTGCAGGTTTCAGCGCTAGGCTTTGGCGCTGGCCACATTGGTGGAAACGAATTAACTGAAGCAGAAGCAGCCAAGTTGCTGCATGGATTGCTTGATTTAGGCATTAACTTAATTGATACGGCACGCGGCTATGGCCTTTCCGAGGAGCGGATCGGGCGACATCTCCAGCAACGTCGCCATGAGTTTGTGCTTTCAACCAAAATTGGCTATGGCATTGAGGGCTACGACGATTGGACGAGCCCAATCATCACCGCTGGAATTGATGCGGCGTTGCAACGGATGCATACCGATTATCTGGATATTGTGCATTTTCATTCTTGTCCAGTCGAAACCCTACGGGCAGGCGAGGTAATTGAGGCACTTGAACGAGCGGTTCAAGCGGGCAAAGTACGGGTTGCCGCCTATTCTGGCGATAATGCGCCCTTGGCTTGGGCGGTGCAATCAGGCCATTTTGGCGCGATTGAATGCTCGGTGAACCTCACTGATCAACGGGTGATCAGCCAAGTATTGCCCCAAACCCAACAACGCCAAATCGGCGTAATTGCTAAACGCCCAGTGGCCAACGTTGCGTGGCGTTTTGCGCAACGGCCAGTTGGCGATTATGCTGAAGTGTATTGGGAACGGCTCCAAGCTATGCAACTTGATCTCGATCCTGATCAACTTTTGAGCATTGCGCTGCGCTTCACGGCCTACACCCCTGGCGTACATAGCTGTATTGTTGGCTCGCGCAGCCTTGAGCATATGCAACACAATTTAGCATTATTGCAACAAGGCCCACTTGAACCTCAACTCTACCAATACCTCACCAGCCAATTTCAGGCTCATGATCAAGGTTGGGTCGGCCAGATCTAAGCAATCAGCAAGCATCATTAACGATGGTGCTTGCTACTCTAGTAGTAGAAATAGGACTTTTCAACTATAGCCCTGGGTTGGCAAAACTGCCACAATACAGCTGAGCGCAGACGATTATTTTAATTGCATGGTTCAGTGGTTGGGGAATTTGCCCTGATGTTGCTTGCAGTTGCAACTTTGGCCTGTTTCGGGTACAACAGCAACGAATTAATCAACAATCAAGGACAACATCATGGGCAAATTAATTACCATTGTGGGCAACGCTGGGATTGGCAAAACGACCCTCACCAATCTCTTATGCCGTGATCCGCGGTTTTTTGCAGCTTTAGAGAGCCACGCCGAACGGCCATTTCAACAACTATTTGCCCAAAATCTCCAACGTTATGCCCTTGCCAACCAATTCGATTACCTCTTACTGCGTGCCGAACAGGAGCGAGCGATTCGGGCGCAAGCTGGCATTGGGGTACAAGATGGCGGCCTTGATGAAGATTTTTGGGTTTTTACCCAGCATTTTCAACAACAGGGCTATTTGAGTGCTGCCGAATTTGCGTTATGCCGACGGTTATATCTTGAATTAAGAGCTGGACTTGGGCAGCCCGATTTGATCATCAAGCTTGATGCCCCCTTAGATGTAATTATTCAGCGTTATGAGCAGCGCAATCGCCCATTGGAAATCGCCCAGCGCGATGATTTAGCCCAACTTGGCGCATTGCTTGATCGTTGGACAGCGACAGTTACTACCCCCTTGCTCAGCCTCGATTGGAGCAGCAACGCTTTGCCAACTAGCGAACAGCAACGCCAATTGATTGAAACTATTCTTACAAAACTTAGTATAATAACCGAGTAACATAGACCTGAGTTAGATGAAGATTTTGGAGGTTATATGCGTTTCCGTGTTGGCTTGATCATCACGCTTTTGTTGACGATCACCGTTGGAAAAACCCTGCAAAACCCGAGGGATGTGGCTCAAGCCCAGCCCCAAACCCCTGAACAAACCACAATTCCGCATGGATTTGCCCGCATCCAAGAACAAGAATTTAACGACTTACCACTTGAAGCCAATCTGCTGGTTGGTGGTAGTTTGGTTGTGCGCGGCTCGATTCAGCAAACCGATGTTGATTACTTTAAAATCGATTTGACGGCTGGCCAACGGGTAGTTTTAGCAACGATTACGCGGGCCAGTATCGCTTCTGGCGATACAACACTCCATTTATATGCCTCGATCGGCAGCAATCCTGACCCTGCGGAGAATCTTGTGCTGCTTGAAACCGATTTGAGCGATGGCGTGCACACCAATGGCTCATCGGTAATTAGCTCGCAACCAATAACGACGACTGGCAGCTACTTTATTAAGCTTGAGGGTGGCACGCCTACTACAATTGTCGAACCTTACGATTTATATGTACGGGTTTTGAGCACGAACATTAGCGAACAAGAACCAAACGATCAAGTGCCGCAAACCATTACAACCCAAGCTAGCATTAGCGGTGTACTTTCAGCCAGCAACGATCTTGATCGCTATCAGTTTAACGTCAATCCTGGCGACACAATTTTCGCCACGGTGGATTTTGACCCTGAGCGTGATGGCACAACCTGGAATGGGTTTCTAAGGCTTGGGCTAATCGATACGATGTATTTTGAAGCCAATGATAACAACAGTGTTTCCCCAAATGCCGAAGCCAATGTGATGACGGTGCAACAAGCCGGAACCTATGAAATTCAGATTGGTTCGGCGGTTGATATTGGCTTACAAGCTACCTATATGGCCCAAGTGTTGATTCTGCCGGCAACAACGACTCAAGCCAATTGCCAAACCTTTATGAGCCAAACTGCCACCCAAGCGATTGGCCCTAACGCAGGAATGATCCAATCGAGCTTAACGGTTGACCAAGCAACCAATATTGCTGATATTGATGTATTGCTTGATTTAGAGCATGCGCTCATGCCTGATTTGGATGTGACCCTAACTACACCGGATGGCAATGTGATAACGCTCTTCACCGATATTGGCAGCGCTCAGCGCCCCAATGTTAATCTCGTGATTGATCAGCAAGCAGCCTTGTCACTTGGTAGTTATAACAATTTGAACGGCATTCATTTTTCACCAGAAGCGAATTTCAGCCTCGATTGGCTGGCGGGACAACAAGCCCAAGGCCAATGGACGCTGACGATTTATGATGATACCGACCAAAATGCTGGCCAATTGAATGGCTGGGGCTTGCGGATTTGTGGTATGCCTGCACCAAACGATTGCCCAGTCGGGATGGTGCGTAGCGTGATCTATAGCAGCCAATTCGAAGCCGATGATGGCGGCTTTATCCATGAACCGTATCCTGACGAATGGGTTTGGGGCAATCGCAATAGCCCACCAATTGTTGGTGCTTATAGCGGCGAAAATAGCTGGAATACCAATTTAACTGGCAACTACCCAAATAGTGCCCTTATGACGATGTATACGCCAGCCGTTGATTTGACCAATGTTAGCGGGCCGATTTATGCGAGTTGGCAGCAACGCTACCAACTTGATAGTGGCATCAACGATTTTTATCTGGTAACAGCTATTGGCTCTCAAATGCGATCAGTCCTATTTAACCATCAAAGTGCTGCGATGCGCGTTGATGTAGGTAACCCAGTTGTTACCGTCGAGCAAAGTACTGGCTGGGGTCTCCAGCGTCATGATCTTTCGGCTTTTGCTGGTAATACCCTGCGACTACAATGGAATTTTGGCAGTAACTCAACCGATAATTTTGCCGGGGTTGCATTTGATGATATAGAAGTTACTGGGTGTATTAACGCCAACTTAATTACGCCAACGATTACACCAACACCAAGCATCACCCCAACACCAACTAATACTGCAACACCGACGATTACACCAACGCCCACGACCATGCCACCACCAACCAATATTGTCCAATATTTGCCGTTGGTTATTGTTGAAGGTCCATCAGTGCCCAGCCCTAAACAACCTTGGGCGGTAACCACCACCCCTACGACCATACCGAATACGATTGACCGCTAAAAATAACGAACTCAATTGCGCCAGCTTGGGGATGCCTAGGCTGGCGCAATGCCCCTAAATTCACCCTTGCAATTGGTTAAAAAGTAGCCTATCCTAACTCAATCCCACCTTCATTATTGCCCCAGCAAAAGCCTTGTTTTAGGAGGTTTGCATGCGTCTACGGATTGGGTTTATTGGCCTCATGATCGCTTTACTTGGGTTAACTGGTAGTTTACGGGCTTTCAAGCCAGTTCAAGCTGCCCCAAGTAATCCAACCGCCGCTCAAATTGCTCAAGCGAATGTCCCGCAGGGAGCAGTCCGCGTTAAAGAACAGGAAAGCAACAATACGACTGCCACCGCCAACGCGATCATGTCCAGCAGTACCCTAATTCGCGGGAATATCTGGAATGGTGATGTTGACTTCTATAGCATTGAATTAGCTGCTGGCGACCGCCTGACCGCCGCAACCATGAGTTCGGCTTCAGCCTCTAACAACAACGATACGGTATTAACCTTTTTTGCGCCTGATGGTACAACCGTCATTGAAACCGATGATAACGATGGCTCACTTGGCGGCAATGCCTCGGTGATTAGTTCGGCTCCGGTGACCCAAACTGCTACCTACTATCTGCGGTTAAGTAGTACTAGTACCAACCAAGTTCGCTACTACGACTTCTATGTGCGGGTGTTGAGCGAAGCCGCCACTGCTGAAACAGAGCCAAATGATCTTTTGACAACCGCCCAAGTGTTGCCTACCAGCGGCACAATTTCGGGGGTCTTATCGGCTACAACCGACCTCGATTACTACCAGCTTAACTTGAATGCTGGTGATACGATCTTTACCAGCCTCGACCTCAACCCTGAGCGCGATGGCATTGTTTGGAACGGACGACTTGGGATCGGCGCGTTTAATGGCTTTACTTTAGTTGTTGATGATACCAGTGTAGTCTCACCAAATGCTGAAGCCCATTTTATGACCGTCAAGACGAGTGGTACCTACTATGTGCTGGCCTCAACGACGGCTGCAAGTATTCCGGCTGAAGCAACCTATTTGTTGGGTGTCACAGTGTTCCCTGCCGAGCAGCAAGCCAATTGTACAACCTACACCAGCGCTGATGTTGCCAAGACCATCCCAACGACTACCAGCTTTATTACCTCAACCTTGACTGTTCCCGACAACTTTATCATCGCTGATCTTGATGTCAGTATCGAACTGACTCATACCAACATGCCCGACCTCGATGTTCAACTCCAAGGACCAGATGGCAATGTTGGTGGGCTATTTACCGATATTAGCAATAATACCCAGACCACGATGAATATCGATCTTGATGATGAAGCCGCAATTCCAATTGGACTTTTCGCGATTGTCTCGGGCATCCGTTATATTCCAGAGTTGAATTATCGCCTCGATTGGTTCGATGGTGGTCGCTCGGCTGGCACATGGACACTCTTAATTCATGATGATACTGCTGCCAACGGTGGAACATTGCAAAATTGGAGCATCACACTGTGTGCTGCGCCACCAGCAAGCTGCCCCGATGGCATGAGTATGAGCACAATCACAAGTACTGATTTTGAGGCGAATGATGGTGGCTTTACCCATAGCGGAACCGCTGATTCATGGGAGTATGGCGCACCAGTCGCTACTCCATTGATTGGCAGCTATAGCGGGGCTAATAGCTGGAAGACCAACCTTGACGGAGCCTATTCGGTCAGTAGTATTGCCAATCTCTTCTCGCCATCAATTAGTATTCCCAACGTGACTGGCCCTGTCTACATCCAATGGCAACAACGCTACCAGATGGAAAGTGCTAATTTTGATCATTACACGGCCTCGGTTGGCACTGGCGTTGTGACCAAAACCTTGTATGAATTTGATGCAGCAACCATGACCAATGCAGTTGGTAACCCAAGCGTAACCTTCCAAGAAAGCACAGTTTGGAGCCGCCAACTCCACGATATTAGCGAGTTCAAGGGTCAATCAATCCAGGCCTTGTATCACCTAGATACTGATAGTTCAGTTCAATTGGGTGGTATCGCGATCGATGATTTCCAAATTATGGCCTGTGACGGTGAGCCAGCAACGGCTACACCAACCGCTACCAACACACCAACCAGCACGCCAACCGTTACCAGCACGCCAACCAACACACCAACCAACACACCAACCAACACACCGATTATCACGATTACCCCAACCAATACGCCGACGGCTACGGTTACCCCAAGTAACACGCCAACCGTTACGCCAAGTGTGACCGCTGGGCCAACCATGATTCCGGTTTATCTACCGTTAGTCGGTAAAGGCGAATAATTTAGCCTTTGCCTAATGCGGGCAGCCCGTGGATTGACCACGGACTGCCCGCATTAAGAGCACTAAACTTCCCCTTGCATTTGGTTGCTGTCTCGCCTATGCTAGCCCAATCCCTCTGATCGCTTCGATAAAACCTTGATTTAGGAGGTTTGTATGCGTCTACGGATTGGGTTTATTGGCCTCATGATCGCCCTACTCGGATTAACAAGCGGCTTGCGTAGCTTAACCAGCGTTCAAGCAGCACCTACCGCCACTCAAAATCTCGCAGCCCACCAACTTAATACTCCTCAAGGATTTACGCGGATTAGCGAACAAGAATCAAACGACACTCCCGCCATGGCCCAGGCAATCATTGGCGATTCTGCCGTTATTCGCGGCTATATCACGGCCAATGATAGCGATTTTTTTGTAATCCCACTTGCTAGCGGCCAACGGGTGGTCGCGGCAACAATGACCTCAGCTTCACCCGCAGCTATAGATTCGATCCTGACCCTCTATCAACCTGATGGGACAACCGTCTTGGAGCTTGATAATGACGATGGGATTTTTGGCGTGAGTTCTTCGGTTATCAGCTCAGCGATCATCACGACTACTGCAACCTACTATCTTAAAGTAACCGCCAACAATACCACTAATAAAATTTATTATTATGATTTATATCTACGAATCATGACTAGCGAGCCAACCGTCGAACAAGAGCCAAACGATCCAGCCCAAATGCTGCCAGCAACGGGCATTGTCAGTGGGATTATTAGCCAAACTGGCGATATTGATCGTTTTCAGCTGGCCTTGAATCCAGGCGACACGTTGTTTACAACCCTCGATATGGACCCCGAACGTGATGGCATTAGCTGGAATGGGCGGGTAACGATCGGGCCATTTGGGCCAAATATCATCACGATCAACGATAGTAATGCGGTCTCGCCGAATGCCGAATCGGCGCAATTGACCGTTAAAGAAGCTGGCGATTATATAATCAGCGTCGATAGCCTATCAGCAATTAATAATTCGACCTACATTTTGCAAGTGCTGATTATCCCAGCCATAGAGCAAGCCAATTGTCAGACCTATATGAGCACTGATGTCAATAAAACAATTCCATCTGGGCCAGGTATGATCACGTCGGGATTAAATATCCCTGATAATCTCTTAATTGGTGATTTGGATTTAATAATTCAGCTTGATCATACCTTTATACCCGATCTCGATGCGCAGTTGACTACGCCTGATGGGAATATCCTTGGGCTATTCAGCGATATTGGAATCACGACTAGTGCCCCAGCGAGCATGAACCTGATTATTGATGATGAAGCAGCCTTACCATCATTTCAAGCGCTTAGTGTCAATGGGCTAATCAATTTGCCTGAGGCAGCCTATCGGATGAGTTGGTTTGATGGCCAACGTACCCAAGGCGATTGGACATTAACGATCTATGATGATGCAACTGACGATGGGGGCACATTACTCAATTGGGGCGTGCGAATTTGTGCTGCGCCGCCGCCAGCCGATTGCCCCGATGGCACAGCTAGTAGCACGATCTATAGCAACGATTTTGAAGCGAATGATGGGGGCTTTACCCATAGTGGAACCAATGATCCATGGCAACATGGTCAACCAAACTCAGCGCCAATTGTGGGCAGTTATAGTGGCAGCAATAGTTGGAAAACCAATTTAACTGGCAATCATCCCGCTTTAATGAATGCCGACCTAACGTCGCCAGCCATTGATCTCAGCGGTGTAGTTGGACCAATTCAGGTGCAATGGCAACAACGCTATCAAATCGAATCAGCAGTATTTGATAATTATGTAGCACAGATTGTTGGGAGTGGCAACCAAGTGCTCTTTCAGCATCGCGATGGCGTAATGCGTGAATCAGTCGGCAATCCGCTGGTTACGGTTCAAACAAGCACAGGCTGGAGCCGCCAACTGTATGATATTAGTAGCTTTGTTGGTCAGTCGATTCAGCTGCAATTCCATATGGATACTGATACCACTGTTGAGTTGGCGGGTGTCGCCATTGATGATGTGCTGGTAACTGGTTGTGTTGTGCTCCCTACGGCTACCCCGACCGAAACACCAACGAACACACCGACCAATACACCAACCGAAACCCCAACGAACACACCGACCAATACACCAACCGAAACCCCAACCAATACGCCAACGGTTACAGTTACGCCAAGTAATACGCCAACCAACACCCCCAGCGTGACGGCTGGGCCAACCATGATTCCGGTCTATCTGCCGTTGGTTACTAAAGGCGAATAAATAATTTATAGTGTCGCTAAAATCGCAGCCCGTGGATTGACCACGGGCTGCCCGTATTAACAGCCCTAAACTCACCCTTGTATTTGGTTGTTGTCTCGCCTATGCTTGCCCAATCCCCGCTCATCGCTTCGATAAAACCTTGATTGTAGGAGGTTCGTATGCGTTTCAGGATTGGGTTTATCGGCCTTATGCTTGCCGTACTTGGGCTAACTGGTAGTTTGCCGGCTTTCAAGCCAGTTCAAGCCACCCTCAGTAATTCAAATACCTCGCAAATTATTCAAGCGCATGTACCCCAAGGTGCAGCTCGGATCAATGAACAAGAAAGTAATAATACACTTGCAACGGCTAACCCGATCATGGCGAGTAGGGCGATAATTCGTGGGATTATCTGGAGTGGTGATGTTGATATGTATCGGATTGAATTAGCAGCCGGCGACCGATTGAATGTTGCAACCATGACTTCCGCTGCAACCCATAGCAGCACTGACACCGTACTAAGCCTGTATGCACCCGATGGAACAAGCCTGATTGAATTAGACGATGATGATGGAACATTTGGTAATCTTTCATCAGTCATTAGCTCAGTTCCGGTCACCGTAACGGGTACATATTATATTCGTATCAATGCGTTCTTGGCTACCGCCCAAGTTCGTTACTACGATTTGTATGCACGCATCTTTAGCGAAACCGCCACTGCTGAACAAGAGCCAAATGATGTCGTTGGCACAGCCCAAGTGTTGCCAGCCAGCGGCGCTGTTGAAGGTAGTTTATCCGCCACGACTGATGTTGATGTGTTTCAGCTGAGCTTAAATGCCGGCGATACAATTTTTACGAGTATCGACTTTAACCCTGAACGTGATAGCACAAATTGGAATGGAAGCCTCGGTATTGGTCTATTTAACGGTCTTATTTTATTCGCTGATGATAACAGTACTTCGGCTCCGCCGAATGCTGAGGCTCATTTTATGACCGTTAAAAACAGTGGAACCTATTATGTTTTTGTTTCAACGAGTGCGAGTAGTATTCCTGCTGAGGCAACCTATCTATTAAATGTTACGGTCTTTCCTGCCGAGCAACAAGCGAACTGCACAACCTACACCAGCACCGATGTTGCCAAAACGATTCCAACCACCACCAGTTTTATCACCTCAACCCTGAGCGTTCCTGATAACTTTATCATTGCTGATCTTGATGTTAGCATTCAATTGACCCATAACAACATGCCCGACCTCGATGTCCAGTTGCAAGGGCCAGATGGTAATGTTGGTGGGCTATTTACCGATATTGGATCAAATCTTGTGACGATGATGAATCTTGACCTTGATGATGAAGCGGGGATTACGATTAACAGTTTCGCGGCTGTAGCTGAGATGAAGTATATTCCCGAATCTGTCTATCGCCTCAATTGGTTTGATGGTGGTCGCTCAGCCGGCACTTGGACGCTGTTGATTCACGATGATCTCGCTAGCAATGGTGGTACACTCCAAAACTGGAGTATTACGCTGTGTGCCGCCCCGCCCGCGAGCTGCCCCGATGGCATGAGCATGAACACAATCACGAGCACCGATTTTGAGGCCAATAATGGTGGTTTTACCCACAACGGAACCGGCGATACATGGGAGTATGGTGCACCAATCGCCGAACCACTGATCGGCAGTTACAGCGGGGTTAATAGTTGGAAAACTAATTTGGATGGAACCTATAGTGCTAGCAGTGTTGCCGATCTCTTCTCACCATCAATCAGTATTCCGAATGTGGCAGGCCCAGTCTATTTGCAATGGCACCAACGCTATCAGATGGATACGGCTGGATCTGATCGTTATAGCTCATCAATTGGTGCTGGGGCTGTGACCAAAACCTTATATGAGTTTGAGTCAGCCGTAATGACCAATCCAGTTGGCAATCCAAGTGTAACCTTCCAAGAAAGTACAGTTTGGAGTCGTCAGCTCCACGAGATTAGTGAATTCAAGGGTCAATCGGTTCGGGTTCAATATCACCTTGATAGTAATGCTACAACGAATTTGGGTGGTGTGGCAATTGATGATTTCCAAATTATGACATGCGATGAGGTAATCGCAACAGCTACATCAACGCCAACCAACACGCCAACTGCAACGCCAACCAACACACCGACCAATACGCCAACCGCAACCCCAACCAATACGCCGACCAATACACCAACTAACACGGTTACCCCAAGTAATACGCCAACCATGACCCCAAGCGCAACCGCTGGGCCAACGACGATTCCGGTCTATCTGCCGTTGGTTAGTAAAGGCGAATAAATTTATAGTGTCGCTAAAATCGCAGCCCATGGATTGACCACGGGCTATTTTTTTGCCTACCCATAAACCTATGAAGATTTGATGGAGTATAAGCTAAACCCTGAATGAGCAAAATCGGCATTTAACCTAGATTTTCTAAACCACCATTTAGCCTGCATTAGCCTACTTTTTAGCTAAACATTGCTACAATACAAGCAGCAAAACAAGCTCTCTGCAACCAGGAGTCGTTATGAGTAATCCCAAACGTACCGTCGGCATCGGCGGATTGATTATTGCCGCCCTCGCGCTCTCAGGGGTGGGCGGTGGTTTAGTCGGTGGTGTCGCAGGCTATCGCTTAGCCCAAGTTGATCAAACGGCAACGGCAGTGGCAGTCACACCAACCAGCGCCAATCAACAAACGACCGATAATCTGACTGCGCAACCAGTTGTTGCCAGCACGAATGATGCAGTTGTCCAAACTGTTGCTAAGGCCTCACCAGCAGTTGTAAAAATTATTAGTACGGTGGCTGGTGGTCAAGCCAGCGGTTCAGGGGCAATTATCAATGAAGATGGCTATATCATCACCAACAATCATGTGGTCGAAGGCCAAAGCCGCTTGCAAGTGATTTATTCTGATGGAACCAGCCACAATGCCGAGTTGATTGGCACTGATGCCTTTTCTGATATCGCCGTGATTCGGGTGCTCGATGCCGTACCAGCCACAATTTCCTTAGGCGATTCGGATAGCTTACAGCCAGGCGAAACGGTCGTGGCTATTGGTAGTCCGCTTGGTAAATTCCAAAATAGTGTGACGGTTGGAGTAGTCAGCGCTCTCGACCGCACAATTGATAGCATGGAAGGCCTGATTCAAACTGATGCAGCGATTAACCATGGCAATAGCGGCGGCCCACTGATCAACCTCAAAGGCGAAATTGTTGGGATCAATACGTTGGTTGTGCGCGGTGATATTGGCAGTATCGACGAAGCTCAAGGCCTAGGCTTTGCTGTCCCATCGAATATTGTGCGCGAAGTCAGCGATGCTTTGATTGCCAATGGCCAAGTTATTCGACCATATATAGGTATTCGCTACGAATTGCTCTCGCCCGAAACCGCCGAACTGGGGATTGCCAATGATAAAGGTGCCTTTGTGACCAATGTTGATGAAGGTACACCTGCTCGGCGAGCTGGCATTAGCCGTGGCGATATTATTCTCGCAGTCAATGGCGAAGAAATTACACAACGCCACTCATTGCAGCGCCTGTTGTTGCAATATAAACCAGGCGATACTGTAACGGTCACAATCGAGCGTAATGACCAACAACAGGAAGTGCAAATTACCCTCGCTGAACGCCCATAATCGCCTAATAAACCCAGTTTGCTAAGCCCTTCGTTCCCAAAACGAGGGGCTTTTTGATTGTGGCACGCTGCTTGCCCTTTACACAGCGTTTAGAATACAAACGAAACTTAGCCTGAAGGAGTGTTGAAATGCGTCGTTGGTTTTTAGCTCTGTGTCTTTTGGTGGTGCTGGCGGGCTGCTCAGGCAGTAGTATCGCCACCCAAGTCTCAGATACAGTCCAACAATTAAGTGAAACCTCAGTGCAAGATTTAGTTGATCGTTTGTCGGGGATCGAAGAGGCTGTGCGCAACAACGATTGGGAGCAAACCCGCGCTTTATTTAGCACGGTTGAAAATGGCTGGAATGCGCTACGTGTGCCAGTTGAGGCCGCCTTTCCTGAGATTGCCAGCAATATTCAAGCCCAAATCGATCAACTGAGCCAAGCCTTGAGCGTTGAACTCCCAAGCTCTGAAGACGTTCGAGCAGGCTTATCCAATTTGCGCGATCAATTAGTGGCTTTATTGCAAGCACTTTAGAGCTACTTTTTGCTGCAAATTGTGGTATGCTTTTTGAGGTTTCCAACGTAGAGGAATGTGTGTGGGTGAATTTCAGCAGGCTCTGGAGTATGCGCTTGAGCCGCGCAATTTGGCGCGATTAAGTGCTGCGCTCAATCGCCATGGGCAGCTTGTTGCTAGCGCGATGGCGATTGCGTTGCTACTAGGCTTGCCCTTTGGCTGGTGGAGCAGCCGCTCACGCCTGATTAGCGCCATTGCGATCAATACCACCAATGGGCTGCGGGTCATTCCTAGCCTTGCAATCCTCTTTTTGTTTGTAGCAATCCCAGGTTTTGGCTTGAGCATTCGTTCGGCAATTATTGCCCTAACAATCTTGGCTTTGCCACCAATTTTGATCAATACCAACGCGGCGTTTCGCACGCTCAACCCAGCTGTGCGTGAAGCCGCCAAGGCCATGGGTATGCCAGCATGGCTCCAATTATGGCGGGTCGAGTTGCCTTTAGCTGCGCCTGTCATTCTTTCGGGCATCCGCATTGCTTTGGTTGAGGTGATTGCCAGCGCCACCTTGGCCGCCTTTATTGGGGCTGGCGGGTTAGGCAGTTTTATCACCTTAGGATTTAGTATGAGTCGCGTCGATATTTTGCTTGTTGGCGCTATTCCGGTGGCTTTGCTCGCAATCTTGGCTGAAATCGTCATGGCCGGGCTATTGCGATGGGTACAACCACCACAGTTTTAAGCTTGTTGGATAGGAGGATTCATGCGACGTTTCATCCAGCTAACCGTGTTGCTCACGCTCTTGATGACAATTCTTGCCGCTTGTGGCGATGATGCAGCCAGCAGCACGACAGCTCCCAGTAGCGACCCAAATCCCGCCCCAAGTAGCAATCAAGTGATTCGGATTGCTTCCAAGAATTTTACCGAACAGTTTATTGTCGGTGAAATGTATGCTCTCTTGTTGGAACAGGCAGGCTACAAAGTTGAGCGCAAAATTGGCTTAGGTGCAACCGATGTAGCCCAAGCTGCCATGGAAAAAGGCGAGATCGATATTTATCCTGAGTACACTGGCACTGGTTTGTTGACTGTACTCAAATTGCCAACCCAAACCGATCCCAAAGCGGTCTATGAAACGGTCAAAAAAGGCTATGCCGAAAAATATCAAATTGCATGGCTCGACCCTGCACCAATGAATAACACCCAAGCCTTGGCCATGACCAAGGAAGGTGCTCAGAAATTTGGCATCATTACCATCTCGGATATGGCCGCCAAAGCAGGCGAACTACGCATGATCGGCCCACCTGAATTCCAAGAACGTGAAGATGGCTTACCTGGAATTCAAGCCAAGTATGGCAACTTCGAACTCAAGGAATATGTACCAGTCGATCCAGGCCTCAAATACAAGGGCTTGGTCGAAGGCAATGCCGATGTGGTGGTGGCCTTTGGCACTGACGGCGAAATTGCCAATTATGGCTTGGTCGTGCTCAAAGATGATCGCAACATGTTCCCGCCCTACCAAATCGCCCCATTGGTACGCCAAAGTGTTTTAGATGCTAACCCCAAATTGGCTGAAGTGCTGAACGCCTTGGCTCCCAAACTTGACGATGCGACCATGCAAAAGCTCAATTTTGAGGTTAGCGGCAATAATCGCAAGTATGAAGATGTTGCCAAAGAGTTCTTAACCACCCAAGGTTTGTTGAAATAGCTTTCGAGCATAACGTCAATCAGACCCGCTCCCACGACGGGAGCGGGTCTGGGGGTGAGGGAAATGTACAGGGAGTTATCGGCGTGAGCACAATCGAGTTTCGCAATGTTCGTAAAATCTATCCCAAGGCCGCAACTGCCGCGCTCGCCGATATTTCTCTGACGATCAATCGCGGTGAATTCGTGATTTTGCTTGGGCCTTCGGGCTGCGGCAAAACCACGCTCATGAAAATGATCAATCGCTTGATCGAGCCAAGCAGCGGCACAATTTTGCTCGATGGGGTCGATATTCAGTCGATCAATGCCACGAAATTGCGTCAGCAAATTGGCTATGTGATTCAGCAAGTTGGGCTTTTTCCGCATATGACGGTCGCTGAGAATATCGCAGTTGTCCCCAAATTGCTTGGTTGGCCCAAAGCCAAAATCCAAAGCCGCATCGACGAATTACTCCAGCTTATCCAGCTTGATCCTGCTCAATTTCGCCAGCGCTATCCCGCCCAAATTTCCGGTGGTCAAGCCCAGCGTGTTGGTTTGGCTCGGGCCTTGGCTGCCGATCCTGGGGTCATGCTGATGGATGAACCATTTGGCGCGATCGATGCGATCACCCGCACTGCCTTGCAAGATGAGATGCTGCGCATTCAACAGCAATTGCAGAAAACCATCGTTTTTGTGACTCACGATGTTGAAGAAGCGCTGCGTTTGGCTGATAAAATTGCAATTCTGCACGAAGGCACGATCGTTCAATACGATACTCCGCTCAATTTATTGCGCAACCCCGCTAATCACTATGTCGCTGAACTACTAGGAGCCGATGATTTAGTGCGCCGTTTGAGTTTAATTCAGGTGCGCCATGTGCTTCAACCACTGCCTGCAAGTTATGATTCCTCGTTAGCAAGCATCGAAAGTAGCCGCAATTTGCGCGATGGGCTGAATCAACTCCTCGCCAGCAGCAACGAACAATTGTTGGTCGTTGAACACAATCAACCAATTGGTATGCTCTCATTAGCCGCAATTCATGCCTATTTGCACCCTGAGGTCATCCATGAACGACATCGTTGATGGACTTCAGTATCTATTAACCGAACGGGCTGAGGTTTGGCAATTGCTTGGCCAGCATGTGACGATCAGCCTGATCGCGCTCTTGATCGCTAGTTTGATTGCGTTGCCGTTAGGGGTATTAGTGGTGCGGGTTGGTTGGCTGGCTGGTGGTGTGATGGCCGTGTTGAGTGTCTTATATACAATTCCTAGTTTGGCGATGTTGATTATGCTGATTGCGGTGTTTGGTTTGAGCAAAACCACCGTGATCGTGACCCTCGTGATTTATGCTCAAGTGATTTTGGTGCGCAACATTGTGGTTGGCTTGAAGAGCATTGATCGCTCGGTGCTAGAAGCGGCGCGAGGCTTGGGCATGAATGCTTGGCAAATTTGGTGGCAAGTCGAATTGCCTTTGGCTTTGCCGATTATGTTGGCCGGCCTACGGATTGCCGCCATGATGTGTATTGCGATTAGCTCAATTGCCGCAATGATTGGCGTTGGTGGCTTGGGGCAATTATTGTTTCAAGGCATCACCTTTGATCGCGCCGATATGATTTGGGCTGGCACAATCAGTATTGCCAGTTTGGCCTTGGTTTGCTATGGGTTATTAGCTTTGTTGGAGCAACGACTTAGCCCAAAAATATAATTGGAGCTGCGACCAGCTTGCAATAGCCATTGCAAAATATCGCTAGCTCCAATTATAGCCAAACCATACGATAGCTACGAGCAGCGCCAAAGCGCCATAACGTGAGTTAAAACCAACGCTTCTCAATCACATACTTCTGATAAAACTCTCCGTCAGAAGCCACTAAATAGAGGATGGCCTGAGCCAAACAGACTAAGCCAACCAAGGCATAGCCAAAAAAGCCAATTATAATACAGGCCAATGGCAAGAACACCACATTTGATAAGAGCAAAATCAAACCCATTTGATTATTACCCAAATAAAAGCCATGCAACCCCAATGGCCCGGCAAAAAAGGCTAACAAAGCAGCAACAACTTTATTTTTATCGCCTGCAACATAGTTTTGGGGCACTTGATATTGATATTGGTTGGGCTGTTGGTAAGGTGCAATTGGTTGTTGATAATTGGCTTGATACATTGGTGGTGGCTGAACTGGCTGGCTATATTGTTGATAGCCTGGTTGGGCAGGAGTAGAATTGGCATTTTGTTGATAGGCCACAGTTTGAGCGCCATGGACTGGGCTGCCTTGCAACGAACCACCACAATTGGTACAAAACATCACATCAGGATGGGTTTGGGTGTTACAAGTTGGGCAAATTTTATAAAATGGTTGAGTCATAACTCGTTCCTTAGTGCCAATAACAGCACAGTTAAGTTATATTTTTTGGTGTCATCACAGCTAGCTTTAAGACGTTTTTAAAAGATCTTTTGTTTCAACCATAGTCTAGCAATTAGGGTTTAGCTTGCCATCAGTCGCAAGATGCAGCTTAAATCGGTCGAGTGCCGATAGCTATCGAGCAGTAATCGCGCGAAAATAGCATATCAAATTTTGGTATGGAGTACAATCATGACTATTTACTTTTACGCGGTTTCAGCTGAATTTGGTTGCTTCTCGAACTTTTCGGCCCATGGATTTAAGCTCGATGGCCACTACTGGCCGACCAGCGAGCATTATTTTCAAGCCCAAAAATTTGCTGGCACTGACTATGCTACAACAATTCGGCTAGCCAAATCGCCAGCAATTGCCGCCCGACTGGGACGCAGCCGCAAACAACCGTTGCGCCGCGATTGGGAAGCGATCAAAGATGAGGTGATGCGCCGCGCCTTGTTGGCAAAATTCCGTAGCCACGCTGATATTCGGTCGATTTTGCTTGCAACTGATGATCAGCCGCTGGTCGAGAATGCTCCCAATGATTATTATTGGGGCTGTGGTATTGATGGCTCAGGCAAAAATATGCTTGGTCAATTATTAGTCGAAATTCGCCAAACCCTACGTGATGAGGAAGTTGCATGAGCCATGCCCGCTTTTCTATTGAGCAGTTACATCATTTTCAATGTGGCGCATGTAGCGGTTGGTGGAGCATCGGCGATGCTCCGCCTCGCGATCATTGGTTTTGCCCATGGTGTGGCACTCAATTGATCAATGCTGGGCCGCTGCCGCCGCTCAACTCCAGCCCCGAAGCGCCAGAAGGCCCAGAAAATAACCCGCTACTCAATGATGGCCTAGCAATCGATTGAGCATTTGCTGGGGCAGCAAGCGCTAGTTGGCAAGCAGCGCTGAATCTTGTACGATGGCGCAAGCAGTTTTTTGAAGGAGCCGTCCATGCTAAACCCTGCCGATCAACTTTTACTCAAAAGCCTCTGCAACGATCTGGTTGCCGTCGAAGCCCAAATCAGCGAACTTGAAACCCAACGCGAAAGCTTGCGTGCTCGAATTTCAGAACTTGTCGAGCAGTTGGGCGGCAAAATTCAGTTGCGTGGCTTTGGTACGTTGCAAATCTCTAATCCTAGCGTGATTGTTTCCTACGATCGCAAGGGTATCGAGCAGTTGGTGCAGCAATTAGCAGAGGCTGGTAATTTTGCGCTGGTTGATGCAATTCAAACGTCGCGCAAGGAATCAATGCGCAGCGGCGGCCTGCGAATTATGCGTGAAAAAGCCTAAGTTATGCGCTTAACTCGCCGTTTATTGCTCAAAAGCTTATTCATTAGCCTAATTTGCGGTGTAGCACTGCTGCAATTGTATCGCCAGCGTGTGCCACCAGCCTTTAATTTGCCTGCCGCTGCTAGTGTGCGAACCCAGCACCCAATCGTTGGCGTTCATACCCGCTTGATGGGCTTGGATGAACCCACGATTCGCCGAACCTTGCAGCAGGTACGCGAAATGGGCGCAACCACGATTATCGATTTGTTTCCGTGGGCCGTGATTCAGCCACGTTCAGCCAATAGCTACGAGTGGACGGGCAGCGATATGCTGATTGCCCATGCCCAACGCCAAGGCCTGACCGTGATCGCACGCTTGGATTTTGTGCCAGCTTGGGCACGTCCTGCCAACACCAGCGATCGCTATCTCGACCCTGATCACTATGCGGCTTATGCTGATTTTGTGGCGGCGTTTGCTCAACGCTATGTGCCGCAGGGCGTGCAGGTGTTGCAAATTTGGAATGAGCCAAATCTACGCTTTGAATGGGGCGATCGTGCGCCTGATCCGGTAGCCTATGCAAATTTGTTGAAAGTCGTCTATCCGCGAGTCAAAGCAGTTGCTCCCGAAGCCCAAATTACCTTGGCTGGGCTTGCGCCAGGTGGCCCAACTGGCCTGATCGATCCCCAAACGCTGAGCGTCAATGATTTGACTTTTCTTAAATTGTGTTTGGCTGAAAAACCGCGCTTTGATGCAGTTTCGGTGCATGCCTATGGCTCGATCAACCCTGCCGAACAAGCGCCAGATCCCACAATTACTAACTTTCGGCGGACTGAGTTGATTTATGAGTTGGTGCTAGCAGCGGGTTATGATGTACCGTTTTATATCACCGAGGGCGGCTGGAACGATCACGCCCGTTGGCCAAACGCCGTGCCACCGCCAATCCGTGTGCAAAATACGCTTGCAGCCTATGCTTGGGCTGAGCAACATTGGCCATGGATGCGCACTGTAGGCTTTTGGCAATTTTCATTGCCCAATCTTACCTACACCTATGCCGATAACTACACCTTTGTAGCGCCCGATGGCACACCCAAAGCCATTTATTACGCGGTGCAAGCATTTACTCAACAACCTTGAAAATGAGCAGTAGCAATGCCGAGACCACGAAGGGCACAAAATGAGACTAAAGGCTTTGGGCTATAGGCTATGTGAGTCATTGTAAGCTCACAAAATGTTCCGCTGCTAGCCAAAAGCCTTCAGCCAATAGCCATACTCCCTGCTGGTTTCTGCCCTGAACCTTGGCTCCTAGCTTCTCGGTGCTTCGCTCTCGGATTGTTGTTGTTTGAGCAGGGCATTGCGCCGCATCGTCAGCGTCCAAATTGCCGCAACTACCAAAAATGGTGCTAAACAAATCAGCGTGGTGATCCATGGTGGAAATGGCGGGGTGACCAGCACTTTAAATTGATGCTGACCAGTGCTATCGCCCGCAGTCACGGTTACATCAAGCGTCCAATAGCCCTCTTGATCAAATTCGATGGTTTGTTCGATACTGGCTTTGTGGCTGGCGCTTTGACCACTGGCGCTCGAACTGCTTGGCCCTGTGCTGTTGGCATCGGCCACGGCTTGAATCGCGATCGTTACTTCACCATCGTTCATGCTGGCTGGTAGCTCAATATCGCTATAAAACGTGCCAGTGCCCACATCGGGGTCGGCCTTCATCGAGAGCGTAAACTCACCGATTTTTTGATCATACAACACGGTGTAGGGTTCGCCAAAATGTGCCGCTGCTGGTTGCAATGGCACAAGGCTCACGAGAATCAAGCTGGCGATAAACATTCCACGAAAAAGAATGATCCAGCGTTGCAATGTTTGCATACAATTATCCTTCTAGAATCCCACGCATATCCATTGGTTGGCTCAGCAGCCACATCGCGCTGCCAGCCATCGCTACGATGACCAGCGCCCACGGCAGCCAAGCCCAGCGCTGTCGTTGTTTGGTGATGCTGGTTGTCGTTTGCCATGTAATCACCGCTGAAAGCACGCTGCCCAGCAGAATCATGCCGATTTGAAATGGGTAGATCATCACTTGTGGCACCAGTGGGCTTAATCCCGTTACCGGCATCCAGCTAAAATTAATCCCCGCTTCGGCCAGTAACGAGCGCAAGACTGGCAGAATCGTCCAAAAGCCGATGATAAAGTGAAAGGCATAGTGAGCTGTCCACATGGCAATGCCAATCGGCAAAAAGCCCTTCATAAAGCGATTGATGATCGCAATCAAGCGTTCGCTATGGCCGCTAATGCGTCGAAAGAGCCATGCTGCTCCGCCTAACAAAACGACTGGCTCAATCACTAAGGCCAAGATAAACACCACACTTAGCAAGAATGTTTCGCTACTGATGGCAAACTGGCTGGTGAGCCAATTGTAAAAGCTATAGACTGGGCTGATCATGCCGAAGGCGTTGAGCAATGCCCCCCACGTAAAGACCAACATGAGCAAGCTAAAATCGCTGCGTTGTTCGATTTTGCCAATGCCTGAGCGTGGTTCTAGGCTGATTAGCTCTTGGCCTGGCACACGAGCTAGCAAGCCAATATTATCGTGAGGGCAAGCATGAATACAATCCAAACACATCGTACAATCGAGATTGCCGACCTTTTTGGGTTGAAACAGCCATAATTCACAACCTGGCTGATCATCACGCCCCACAATGCAATCTTTGGTTTGGCAGGTTTGGCAGCGTTGGGGCTGGCGCACCGCCACCTCGATTGGCGAGAGGGTTGAACTCAACATATTAAATTGGCCCAGCGGACAGACATATTTACAAAATGGCGCACCCTGAAAACTGCTATCGATCAGCAGGGCCGCCACAAAATAAGCCACAATCAGCCAAGCCGTCCACCACGGCGAGGCCCACAAATCAAAGCGCTCGTAGATAAAGAAAAATGCGACCAATAAACCAGTCGTTAGCCATTTGTTGCGCAGCCAGCTTGGCCATTTGAAGCGTGGTTTGAGCCAGCGTCGCGCCAAATTGCGTGGCAACATAAATGGGCAGGCCATACAAAATAAGTTGCCAACCACCAACAAGGCCAACATCAAAAAGCCGCGATAATGCACCCACACCAGCACTGTGGCACTATTTTTGGGAGCCAACTGAGCGCCAGTCATGCCATCCCAAACCATCAACATGGCTATGGCAAATAACGGCATTTGCAGCGCAAAACGGGCATAGCGCCAACGCCCCAGCCAGCGCAAGCCTGGCAATTTCAGTAAATCAATCGCTGGAAGCTGTTGCATTGTTCAACTCCCTTTATTGAATATTGAAGGCCGGCAGCGTTCGTTGCATAACAGCACCGTTGGATTCAGTGACGTTGACGATCAAAACCCATTCGCCGAGCATCGAAAAATCAATGTTTGCCTGATATTTACCAGCGCCAAGCGGCTCCATCGGCACAATTTGCGAGGGCATGCCAGCGTGAGTCATGGTGGCCTCGATTTGTACTTTGGCGTTTTCCAAGGGCGTTGCGCCATCGCTGATGCTCAACACAATCGTTTGCACCGCCATCGTGCTCGGGGTTTGTTCAAGGCTGATGTTCAAACGTGGATCATCGCTGGGCGTGCGGCTACAGCCAAGCAAACTGACGAAAATCAAACTTAACAGAATTAACTGGGTATAACGTAGCATATGGCAAAACCTCAAAATAAATATCCCACAGCAGTGGGCATTGGGCCAAATATTCGACGTGTGAATGGGTTAAACTGTTTTTGGGGGTGGCACGTAGCGCGGGTGAAACCACATGGCATAATTCAAAACCGGGGTTTCCCAATAACGCCAACGTTGCTTGAGTGGGCTTAAATCGAGCAAGAGATTTGGCACGAGCCAGCTTAGTTGGCCATGCCCATGCTCGGCAATTGGGTTAAACGGCAGTGAAAGCGGCGCTTCGGATTCTGCTTGAGGTAGATCGTTAATGTGTGGCATGCATGGGTAAAACCACCAGCCAAGCGGGTGCTGATGGTAGTTGGCTTGGCCGATTGGTAGCAAAATCAGCACAATCAGGCTGCTTAGCCAACAATAGCCTAAAAATGATTGGTCGTATGCCATGCGTGTTCTGCCTCTTTAACCACAACCTGTACTATAGCAAACCGATTGCAAAACGCCAAATTTGGCCTTTTGCGCTGATTTTGGTATAGTGTAGTTAACGAAAAGGACGTTAGGTTATTTGTATGGCGCATGAATTCCACATTTTACGCACTATGACGTGGCTCAGCACAATTGTGTTGCTGCTGATTCCGTTGGTGCTTGCGCCATGCCAACCACGGATTTTGATCAGTTATCATTATCCATGTGCGGCTCAAGTAGACCAAGGTTTTAACGATGAGCATCATGCCGAACAGCCAATTTCAACCCCGGCTGAGTCGCCAAGTGATGCCTGTGTTAGCCATGCCGCTCCATTTCTGTCAATTTCTGCGCAATTCGAATTAATTCTGGTGGCCGATCAGCTGCATTGGATGCCTGATCCGCTGAATTATCGCTCGCCCAGTTTAGCCCTCCTCGTCCCCCCACCTAAAAACATTTAATCCTTCATTAAGTTTCTTGCCCAATTTGCCTGATCATGGTTGATGATCAAGGCTGATTTGGTCGTGATCTGGTATTCACATCATCAAATAAAGAAGGATCTTATGCAGCCCTCTGCAATCGAATCATCGGCGCTCAGCGAGCCTGATGAGCACATACCTATTTCATTTGGACAGCGTGTCCGCGAAAACTTAGGCTATTTGGCTTGGCTTCAGGCGGTTGTTGCAACGCTTGGCAGCCTCTATTTTAGCGAGATTAAGGGCTTTCCGCCGTGTAACTTGTGTTGGTATCAACGGATTTTGATGTATCCACTGGTGCTGATTCTGACGGTGGGGATTATTCGCCGCGATCCGGCCATGCGTTGGTATGGCTTGCCGTTGAGTATTGGTGGCTGGCTGGTCGCTAGCTATCACTGTTTGCTGACCTATGGCGTAATTTCGGCTGAACTTGCGCCGTGCAGCGCGGGGGTTTCGTGTCTTGCCCGTTGGATCAACTGGTATGGCTTTATTACGATTCCATTGCTGGCTTGGGTCGCCTTCAGCGTCATCACCATTGCGTTGTTATTTGCTAAACCTGCTAAGGAGCTTGATCATGAATAAATCTGTTGCTACCAAAAAACGCCAAGCCCGCACCCGCAAACCTCAAGGTGGCTTGCCGCGTGAAGTTAAGATGTTGCTTTGGTTGAGTGTGCCAATTTTGTTGATTGTGGCGGTGGTGATGTTGACCAAAGCTGGAGCCGAACCAGCCCAAACCGTCGATGTTTCGCGCTTGATCTACCCTGATAGTCCAGTTTTGGGCAAAACCGATGCGCCAGTCACGATCGTTGAGTTTCTTGATCCTGAATGTGAGTCGTGTCGCGCCTTCTTCCCGATTGTCAAGGATGTGCTAGCTCAAAACGGCGATAATGTGCGCTTAGTCGTGCGCTATTTCCCCTTGCATAACAACTCGGTCTTGGCGATTGCGGCAACCGAAGCTGCTGGCAACCAAGGCAAATATTGGGAAATGCAAGAGCTGCTGTTCAATAAACAAAGTGAATGGGGCGAAAAACAAACTCCTCAAACTGCCTTGATGTTGCAATATGCCCAAGAATTGGGCCTAGATGGCGATCAGTTTGCCAAAGATTTGAGCGACCCCAAGATTATGCAAAAGATCGAGCGCGATAATGCCGATGCCCAAGCGCTGAATGTACGGGGAACGCCTAGCTTCTTCGTCAATGGCAAAGAAGTTAGCTCACTCAGCCAAGCTGCTTTGCAAAGTGCAATCGACGACGCGAAATGATGCTGGCAGCGCTGCTTGATTGATCATCGAGCAGCGCTTTTTACGCTTTGTTGAGATTCGAATGCGCCAACAAGCTGGAAATTGCGGTCAAGCCTGCGACCAAGCCAATTGCCCAAGCCATGCCCAGCCAATCGGCGATAATTCCTGCCAATAATGCCCCGATCGCATAACCAAGATCGCGCCAAAAGCGATAGATGCCCAAAACTCTGGCACGACTGGCTGGGGTCGCATTATCGCTGACCACGGCGATTAATGTTGGGTAGACCATGGCCGTGCCAAGGCCCAAACCAATGCTGCTCAGCAACCACCAACCAAAACTAGTGGTGTTGACAATCAAGCCCAACGCAGCGGCTTGCAGCAACATTCCCTGCACAATCAGCGCTTTGCGCCCAAGTTTGTCGGAGAGCGGCCCCGTAATCAGTTGGCCAACGCTCCAAACCGCTGGATAGATAAATTTGAGCAAGCCAATCGCTGGCAGATCAAGCCCATAGCTGGCGAAAAACAGCGGCAAAATGCCCCAAGCCATGCCATCGTTAAGATTGTTGATCAAGCCTGCCTGACTGGCTCCAAATAAGCTGCGATTGCCCCATGATGTTTGCTGCACCAGCTGCCAGAAATTGCTGCTCGTGCTGGTGGCTTGCTGCACCAAGCCATGGGTTTCGCGCACCAAGCCAATCGATAACCCAAGGCCTATGATGGCATAGCCGATGCCAAGATAAAAGGGCACAGGCCGCACGCCATAGCTGCTAGCCAAATAGCCAGTTAGCCAAGCGGTGATGGCAACCGCCATATAACCAGTAAATTCGTTGAGGCCAACCGCAAACCCGCGTTGTTGTGGCCCTACCAAATCAATTTTCATCACGACTGCCATTGACCAAGCTAAGCCTTGGTTGATGCCAAGCAACACATTGGCGGCAACGATCCAGCCCCAACTTGGGGCATAAATCAACATCCATGGCACTGGCAATCCCACCAGCCAACCCAACACCAAAATTCGTTTGCGCCCATAGCGATCAGCCAAAACCCCAGCGATCAAGTTCATCAAGGCTTTGACCAAGCCAAAACTGATGATAAAACTCAACACAGTGGTGGTGCTGTTCAGGCCAAAGGTTTGGCTGCCAAGAATTGGCAAGATCGTGCGTTCTAGGCCAATCATGCCGCCGACCATGGCATTGATCAGCATCAGCAGGCTAAATTGACCAAGATTGGCGCGTAGGCCAGTTTGGTTGATCGCAGGATGGGTTTTAGGCGATAGCACAGCGGTTGGCTCCAGCTTCGAGGGTTATGAGATCGTCGGGTAGCGCGGCTCCAGCCTGATTCAACTGGACAATCGTTTGATGATTCGGCGGCGTTGCTGGGCGCACAGCGGTTAATCCCGCCACAAATTCAGCTTTAGTTTGCGCTAAACGAGGTGTTGCCGCCTGCACCTCAGCTAAACTCGCCATAATTGGCGCACCATCAAAAGCAACCGGTTTGCTGGTGTGGCCTGGCAAGATGATGCTTGCAGGATCAAGTGCCAAAATCGTTTGCAAGCTTTGGTATAGGGCACTGGCTCGTTCTTGCGCTTCAGCGGTTTGGGCTTCGAGGTCGGGCCGCCCAACTGCCGCCAAAAACAGCGTGTCGCCACTAAAAAGATGACTGCCATCGAGCAAATAGCTCATGCTTTCCCAGGTATGGCCAGGTGTAGCTAAGGCCTGAATTGTGGCGGCTCCAAACTGAATTTGCATATTGGCGCTGATTGGCTGGTATCCGCCACTGCTACGTTGATTGGCGGGCAGATAAAAAGTTGTACCACTCAATTCGGCCAATTGGCGTGAACGCGAAAAGTGATCGGCGTGAATATGCGTATCCAAAACGGCCTGAATCTGCCAGCCCCGCGCTTGCGCTAGTTGTAGATAAACCGCTGGATCAAGGCTGGCATCGATTACCAACGCTTGGCCTTGCGAACCGATTAGGTATGAAAGACAACCTTTGCCTGTGCGCCGAATTTGGATAATTTCGGTGCCATTTGCTAGCGTTGGCAGTTGAGCACTATTCCAAGCCAAACTCCATGCTTGCATGCCGCCAGCCAACGAATAGACCTGATAGCCTCGCGCTTGGAGTTGTTCGGCGGCAACAAGGCTCATCTTGCCCATTCCACACACCGTCACAATTGGCTGGTTTTGGGGCAGATTGAGGTTTTGCAGGGCTGAGGCAATTTGACCAACCTTTAAATCGTGGTAAGCCTCGGCGTGGACACTTTGCGGAATCGACCATTCCTGCCAATCGGCCTCAGGCCGAACATCGAGCACAGTTATCGATTGGCCTTGGCTCAACCAAGTTTGTAAGGTTGTCACATCAATTGTTTGAATCATTTGGCTGTTTCCTGAACTAAGGCAAAACCATGAGCTTGCCATTCGACAATTCCACCATCGAGCCTATAGACTTCAAAACCACGTTGGCTGAGCGTTGCCACCGCCTCATCGGCAAATAGGCAATATGGCCCACGGCAATAGGCCACAATTGGCTGATCGGGCGCTAATTCGGCCAAGCGCTGGCTTAATTCAGTGATCGGAATTGAACGGGCTTGAGGTAAATGGGCAACAGCAAATTCGTTGCTCGGTCGCACATCCACCAACACCACATCTTGCTGCTCGATCCGCTGATATAAATCGTTGATGCTGATCGATTGATATTGGCTGCGATCTGCCAAAAAGTGCTGGACGACTGCCTGCACATCGGCTAGTTGGCTTTCGCCGACCTGACGCAAACTAAGCCACAATGCTTGGACACTCGGATTCGCTAGGCGGTAGTAGGCATACAGGCCTTCGCGGCGCACACTAACCAATTGAGCAGCTCGCAAGGTTTGCAAATGTTGCGAAGCGTTGGCAATCGAAAGCGCCGTTTCATTGGCCAAATCCTCGACTGTGCGTTCACCTTGGGTCAGCAAATCGAGCAACTCCAGCCGATGAGGGTTGGCCAAAGCCCGACTGATCCGCGCAAATTGCTCATACAAGGCATCCTTAAATTGGCGTTTTTGGCTCAATTCCATAATCAAAACCTCAAGTATTACATTATTCAATAGAATACTTGAATAATAATCAATGTCAATAGCCAAATCGCGCTGATTGACAAGCAGTCATGATTTATATATCATCGTATCAGTATGTAATGATATGTTGAGGTGGATAATGAATCCAATTATTCAAACTGATGTGATCGAATTGAAAGCCAAGCTTTTTCGTGGTTTGGCCGATGCTTCGCGTTTGAAAGTGCTTGAGGCGCTTTGTGCCGAACCGCTGACAGTTTCGGCGATTGTGGCAGCAACCCAGCTCAGCCAATCGAATGTTTCCAATCATCTGGGTTGTTTGCACGATTGTGGTTTGGTCGCACGGCAACAGCAAGGTCGCTTTGTCTACTATCGGCTGAGCGATCCACGGGTGGGCGAGTTGGTTAATTTGGCTGCCAGCTTATTGGCCGATGTTGCGCACGGGGTATATGCCTGTACCCGTTACACTGGCGAGGTGAACCAATGAGCCAGCAAACGATCAGCTTACCGATTCGCGGCATGGATTGTTCAAGTTGTGCGCTGCATATTCAAACTGTTTTGGGCGAGCTACGTGGAGTGGTGCAAACACAAGTGTTGTTTTCAGCCGAAAAAGCCCTGATTACCTTTGATGATCAGCTGCTGGAACCAAACGCTTTAGTCCAAACGATTGAACAAGCGGGCTATCAGGTGCCGCAGCTTCAGGCGGCTACGCCAAAATTAACCCCTGCAAGTGCTAGTTTGTTGCTGCTCTTTGGTGCGATTGTCGTTGTAGTGTTGGGCTTCAGCGTGCTTGGGGAGCAGCTTGGTTGGCTTGATTTGCTAATCGACTGGATTCCTTGGCCGATTGGCGTGGCCGTAGTGCTTGTGGCGGGTTATCGGATTTTTTGGCGCGTACTGCAGGCAGCTTGGCGCAAAACAGTGCTTTCGCACAGCTTAATGAGCATTGGGGTGATTGCTGCTTTAGCGATTGGGCAATGGCCAACCGCGCTGCTGGTGGTGCTGTTTATGCGCATCGGCGAATATGTTGAACAATTTACTTCGAGCCAAGCTCGCCGTGCAGTCAAAGAATTAACCGCCTTGGCTCCAACCCTTGCTCAGGTTGAACGTGATGGAACTGAAATTCAGCTGCCAATCGAGGCAGTTCAAGTTGGCGATGTCGTAGTGGTGCGGCCTGGCGATCAAATTCCAGTGGATGGTGTAGTGCTACGAGGAGCCGCCACTATCAATCAAGCAACCATTACTGGCGAATCGATGCCAATTGATGCAATTGAGGGAACCCAGGTTTTTGCCGCAACCTTGGCAACTGCGGGAAGTTTGCGCATTCGAGCAACGGCGGTTGGTCGAGATAGCACCTTTGGCAATGTTATTAAATTGGTTGAAGAGGCTGAATCGCAAAAAGCCGAAATTCAACGGATTGGCGATGCTTTTTCGGGCTATTATCTGCCAGTTGTGGCGCTGATTGCCTTGTTGACCTTTGTGATTCAGCGTGATCCCTTGGCAACGGCGGCGGTGCTGTTGGTGGCATGTTCATGCTCATTTGCCCTAGCTACACCGATCGCTATGCTCGCGACGATTGGCGCAGCAGCTAAACAGGGCATCTTGATCAAAGGTGGTAAATATCTCGAAGCACTAGCCAAAACGAGTGTGGTACTCATTGATAAAACTGGTACGTTGACCCATGGCCAGCCTGCGGTGAGTCAGGTTGTGGTGCATGCTGCAACGAATGAGGCCGAGGTTTTGCGCTGGGCAGCGGCAGCCGAGCAAGATTCCGAGCATCCCTTGGCTAAGGCGATTGTGCAAGCTGCCCGTGATCAAGCAATTGACCTTCCCCAAATTAGTGAATTTAAGTCACTGGCGGGGTCGGGCGTACAAGCGGTGATCGAGGCTCAAAGCGTGGTTGTTGGGCATCGACGGTTGCTGGGCGAACATCCCTTACAAACTCAGGCCACCGCGCTAGAACAGCAGGGTCAAACCGTGATTTGGGTATTGCGCGAACAGCAAGTATTGGGATTAATTGCCTGTGCTGATCGCTTGCGAGCTGATGTTGCCCCGGCGATTGCTCAATTACGGCGTTTGGGTATTGAGACAATTGAAATCTTGACTGGTGATAATCTGTCAGTCGCAGCCAATATTGCCGAGCAATTAGGTATTGGCTATCAAGCTGAATTATTGCCCGCCGATAAATTAGCAATTGTGCGTCGTTACCAAGCGCAAGGCCACCATGTAGTGATGATTGGCGATGGCGTGAATGATGCTCCAGCTTTGGCTCAAGCCCATGTTGGAATTGCGATGGGTGTGGCGGGCACGGCGGTTGCCCTTGATGCTGCGCATATCGCCTTATTGCGCGATGATTGGAGCTTAATTCCGCAAGCTTTGGCCTTGGCTTTACGCACCATGCGGATCGTTAAGGGCAATCTTGGCTTTACCGTGGCCTATAACGTGATTGGCCTTAGTTTGGCCGCCTTGGGAATCTTACCACCTGTTTTGGCTGCCGCCGCCCAATCGCTACCCGATTTAGGCATTATGGCCAATTCAGCCCGATTATTGCGTTACAAACATTTGACATGAGTTGGACAGACTTCTATACTTGCGCCATTCAGCAGATTTTTATGCATTTCAAGGCGTTGCTGCACCGACGTTGGTCGGGTGCTGCTTAGTGTTTGTGTAGGAGGATTGTGTATGTTGACGGAAGTTTCACAGGTTGCTAAACCACAATGGCGAGCCTATTTGGTTTCTTTGGCCTTGGGGCTATTGCTGTTTTTCTTGATGGCGTTAGATCAAGGTCAACTGCTCAGTTTGATTCAAGGCCAAGTTGCCTACACCCAAAATCTGATTCACGAATCGGTTCATGATAGCCGCCATGTTAACGGTATGCCCTGCCATTAAGCGAGAACCTGATGCAACGAATTTCTTTTGGTGTTGTGCTCAAGGCCTTGTTGCTCGCGGTTTTGCTGGCGGGCGCAGTGGTCGCAACATTTCATTTATTGTTCACCGAGCCGTTAATCGACCAAGCGATTGGCTATGAAGATTTGAATCATACACTCAACGAAACTCCCCATGCTGGCGGTGATGAGCCAATTGTCAGCCGCAATGGCCAAAAAATTGGCTTGTTTGTTGGCTATGGGCTATATGGCTTAAGTTGGGCTTTGCTGTTGTCGGTGGTGTTTCACCTTGGGCAAGGCTTTTTTGGCAAGCTTGGTTTACGCCAAACAGGCTTAATGTTTGCCTTGTTGGTATTTTGGGCCTGCGCCTTGATGCCATTCCTGAAGTATCCAGCCAATCCACCAGGCGTTGGCGAGCCAGATACCGTCAATCTGCGCCAGCAACTCTACGTTGGTATTCAAGTTGCCTCGGCGGTTGGAGTTGGTGTGGCTTTGACGCTTGGGCGTTGGCTTGCAGCACGTTGGAAGCTGCCAGAATGGGCTTGTAGTGGATTATTGTTATTGCTTAGTGGCTTCATTATCCAATTAAGCTTTCCGGCGGCAACCGATCCAATTCGCTTGCCGATGGAGTTGGTCAATGAATTTCGGGCTTGGTCGTTGGCTGGCTTAAGTTTATATTGGCTGATCGTCGGAGTCGCATTTGGTGGCTTGTTACGCTTCTTCACGCGCAAGCCTCAGCCAATCACCAACTTAAAACCTCTTCCTCAATAAACCCAATATGGAGCAGATCAGGCCTGATCTGCTCCGCTACATTGCTCACGACACCCCTGCTGATTGCTAATCCGACAATCTTCTAGGCGCAAACACTGACATTGCAAACCATGATTGAGTAATGCCTGCATTTGCTGCAAATCCTGAATTTGTTGGGCTACTTGGGTTAATTTGGTGGTGGCCATCGTGCGCCAACGGGCTGATGGCGGCGTATCCTCGCTAAAGCCATGAATTAATGTTTGAACCTCGGCGATCGAAAAACCTGCTTTACGCGCCAAATTGATCAAATCAATCCATTGCAACACGCTGGAATCGTAACGGCGGCGAGTGTTATGACGTTGCGGCTTGGGAATTAAGCCCATCTGTTCATAATAGCGAATTGCTGATGGTTGGAGGCCTGTTTGTTGGGCAACTTCGCCGATTGATAATCCTGGCATTGGCTAAACTCCTGCTTGACTTAAAGTGCACTTCACATGATAGCGTTTAAGTATCAACGTAGAAAGGAGTTTTCAATGAAACTTTTACAGGATTGTTTCGGCCTATTGCGCAGCAAAACCGGCTTGTTGCTGATTGCGGCACTGATGGCGGGCGTGCTCTTTTTTGAGCGCAGTGCTTTGGGTGTTTGGCTGGCAGGTGCAACGCCAATCGTGATGATCATGGCCTGTCTGATTCCATGTGCGATTCCGTTGTTGTTTTTACGGCGCAAGCAACCAGCCAACCAATGTGCTTGTGGTGACCCCAATTGTGGTGGTGTGACCAGCAAATAACTATAAAGCCGTCGCCCTTGAATTTGGTAAGGGCGACGGCTGACTAAATTAATGCTTACCAACCCAAACTCGGAATTTGCTCGGCGGCCAAGCGGCCAAGTTGAACTTTGAATTCAGCAGGATTAGCGGGATGCCATTCAAAGCGTGCTCGCTCAAACCATTGGGTCAACACCCAATCACCATCAGGATTGGTTTCCATGTGTGGTGCAGTGAGTGGCAAGCCAAACAAGGCTAACGATTCAGCGTAACTAATCCCAGCATCACCTAAATCCAAGCCATGGCTTTGCCAATAACTCAAAAACGCTCCGCAAACCTTGCGATCAGTGGTGGCAAAATGCTGACATTGACCAGGCAATTGCTCGGCTCCAGCCGAAGTATCGCCTTCGTTTTGCCAATGACGATTAAGCGTGATCAAACGCTCGGCTCCTAAACGCCCCAATGAAACCTCATACGCTGTGCCAGCCAATTCAGGGTGATGTTCGTAGCGCTGACGTTCAAGCAATTGCACCGTATAGGTTTTGCCAGTATCGGCATTGACTTGGCTAAATTCTTCGCTTTGCGGATAGCCAAACACCGCCAAGCCTCCATTTTTCTGCCAATATTGTTCAAACAACCCACCAAGCGAGTGCTGGCTTTCAGGATAATAGCTGCGATTCGCCAGCAATGGATCATCGGCTTGGCGGGGGGCGGTTGGCACGACCTCAGCAATGGGTCGCACATGAATTACCGGCTTGGCACCACGCTGATCGCTCCATGCAACCAACCGATCATTCACTGCTACAGTTGGCCGTGGATATGGGGTCGCATCGAAGCGATCAAGCGTAAATAAACTTTGATTAGCGAGGTCGTACCCAACAATATCGATGATTTTATAATCATCAGCGGTATAATTGCCGCCGAAGAACATACCTCGATTTGCTGCCAACTCAAATTCACTGCTCAAACGACAGCGATCATCTAAATAGTGGTTGATCGTAGAATCAAGATTTTTGACATATAACTGCTTATATTGACAATAATAAAATTGTTTGTTGATTAATCGATAAGAGCCAAGAAAAATACTACAAGGTTGTTCAGGCAGAGTAATTGGATTTGAGGTTGAGCCATCGAGTGGTAGATAATGTAATTCATAGCAAACACTATGTCGATTTGGCCCAACTCCATAGGCCCAGCTAATCATTTCGCCATCAGTTTGCAGCGAAGCAATGCCATAGATGGTTGCTGGCTCAGTGCCAATTAAATTTGCTACTTGATTGTCATTAATATTCCATTTCCAAAACGTATTAGTCAGGTGTTCTGGGGGCGTTCCTTCCGAATTGCTCCAAATAAGCCAATCGCCATGGGCAACAAACCAATTGGGGTTAAAATGATCGGGGAACTGCTGAACCTTGGTTGTCGCCCGATGAATATCATAACTATAGAGTTGTTGGGTATCCGACCAAATCACCCGACCATTGCTAATTGTCAGACCATAGATTCCAGCATCACTAGCGGCTAGCTTGCTAACGCTGTTGGTTACAAGGTTGGTGATAAATACCTCAACTGTTGGATATGCTTGGGTTTGCCAGACTAACCATTGACCTTCCAGCAGAATTTTATAAATCGACTGCTCGCTCACAATCTCGCGGCTGAGCGATTGGCTTTGAGATGCAGCTACGGGGTTACTAAAAAATCCGAGGCTCAATAGCAAGCCTAGTCGGCATAACCATTGCCATTTCATCGTGCGTCCTTTCTACACCAACACTACTGAAAACGAGTGTAGCCGAAAGGAAGCTGATTTTGGCTGCTAGCGAACTGAAACAGGACTTGTGAGTAGCTGAGAAAGTGCTGATGAGCATTGGGGGGTGTTGGGGAAATTGGGGCTAAAATAAAAAAATGGTGCCGATGACTGGAATTGAACCAGTGACCTAACGATTATGAGTCGTTCGCTCTAACCCCTGAGCTACATCGGCACAGAATGAGCGGCTTGTTAGCAAGCCGCTCAAATCTTTAGTTGTGGTTGCGGGGAGAGGATTCGAACCTCTGACCTTCGGGTTATGAGCCCGACGAGCTACCACTGCTCCACCCCGCGTTGACCTATGTATATTAGCACACTCTGAGTTTCTTGTCAAATTAGGGCTTGCTCAAGCTATAGATGCTCTGTTCAAGCGCAATTTGAGGAGTTTGCGCCGTTTGGAACAGCTCGCGATCGACCCCAAGATCGCCGAATTGCATGGCGATTTCTGCTGAAGCGCTGGTAACCGTTACTTCACAACCAAGCAAACGAATTGCCTGCATCATCACCAGCACTTTCTCTGCGGCCTCGTTGGAAAGTTCGCGAACTCCGGCTAAATCTAAAATTAGCAGACGGGTGCGCTGGCGATGAATGTTGGCTAGCAAGCGTTTTTGAATTTGTTCAACCCGTTTGGGATCGAGTGCCCCGACCAAGGGAGCTAATAGCACGTTGGCAGCGATTGTCACGGCGGGAGTTTCGAGGGTTTCGACTAAGGCCAATAAGCGCTGTTGCTCCTGATTTTGCTTGAGCAAGGCATCAGCTTGGCTGCGCATCAGCGTCGATTGTGCTTTGATGCGGCGTTGTTCGCCATCGGATTTACTGATTGTATCTTGCAGCGTGAGCAAATTAGTTTCGCTAATCGTGCGAATCAACACGATTGCGGCAATCAACAAGGCATAGGCCACTAAGTTATCGACGGCGGCATAGGCTCCATCGAAATTGGCTCGGACTAGGATTCCGCCATAGCCAACTACGGCGCTAATAACCACCGCAGTTGAAGAACCCATGATCAGCGCCATAACTGGGGGAATCAGGGTTACCAAATTAACCGGCTGGGTTTTATCAACAAAGCCAGCACAAATTAGCGTCACAAACCCGACGATTAACCAACGACTCCACTCGATGCCACGCCAGTAAGCTACGCTGATACCACACAGGATCAGCAAAATAACCCCCATTAGCAGCGGATTTTGCCAACCATTGCGAATAATGATCACCGCATCGATTGCGGCAGTGGTGATATTTAAGAGTACTAAAAGTGCCAGTGTGGCTTGGCGTTGGGTGATTCGTAGCATGAGGGTTGGCTCCGAATTGCTTCAGGATACGATTTGTGTTGTTCATTATACGCACAAAAAAGTTAAAAGAAAATGGGCCGATTGGTATAGCCAATCGACCCATCTGTTGCGTTTTGTAGCAGGGTTTAGCTGCGAGCTTTTTCGACCAATTCTTCTTGCAAGTTGCGTGGAATTGGCTCGTAGTGATGGAATTCCATCGAGTAGGTTGCGCGGCCTTGGGTTTGTGAGCGCAAATCGTTGACATAACCAAACATGTTGGCCAATGGCACGAAGCCACGCACGACTTGAGCGTTACCGCGAGCTTCCATCCCTTCGATGCGACCACGGCGGCTGTTTACGTCGCCGATCACGCTACCCATGTAATCTTCGGGCACAATCACTTCAATTTTCATGATTGGTTCCAAGATTTGTGGGCCGCCCTTGCGCACGCCGTCCTTCAAGGCCATTGAAGCGGCGATCTTGAAGGCCATTTCCGACGAGTCAACGTCGTGGTATGAGCCGTCGAACAAGGTCGCTTTCACGTCAACCACGGGGTAGCCAGCGATAACGCCAGTTTCCATGGCTTCGCGGATACCAGCTTCGACTGCTGGGACGTATTCGCGAGGTACAACCCCACCAACGATCCCGTTGACGAAGATGTAGCCTTCACCTTCGCCTGATGGCTCGAACTTGACCTTAACGTGACCGTATTGGCCTTTACCGCCCGATTGGCGCACGAACTTGCTATCGATATCGACGCTGCGGGTGATGCTTTCGCGATAGGCCACTTGTGGTTTACCAACGTTGGCTTCAACCTTGAATTCGCGCATCATGCGATCGACGATAACTTCCAAGTGCAATTCGCCCATCCCGCGGATGATCGTTTGGCCAGTTTCGACATCGGTGTTCAAGCGGAAGGTTGGATCTTCTTCGGCCAAGCGTGAGAGTGCAATCGACATCTTGTCTTGGTCGGCTTTGGTTTTTGGCTCGATCGCCACCGAAATCACTGGTTCTGGGAACTTGATGCTTTCCAAAACCACCGGATCATCTGGTGAACAGATGGTATCGCCAGTGAAGGTATCCTTTGGACCCACCACAGCTGCGATATCGCCTGCATAGACTTCCTTGATTTCTTCGCGGTGGTTAGCGTGCATTTGCAGCAAGCGACCAACCCGTTCGCGCTTGTTCTTGGTGGTGTTCAAAACGTATGAGCCAGTTTCGAGTTTACCTGAGTAAACGCGGAAGTAGGCCAACTTACCCACGAATGGGTCAGCCATAATTTTGAAGACCAAACCAGTGAAAGGTGCATTTTCATCGGCTGGACGCTCGATGAACTCTGCATCTTCGGCTTCTGAATCAACGCCTGGGCGCACAGCCTTGGTTACTGGAATTTCCAATGGTGAAGGCAAGAGCAAGACCACTGCGTCGAGCATGCGTTGCACGCCCTTGTTTTTCAAGGCTGAACCACACAAGACTGGCACCAATTTGTTGCCAATGGTGGCGGCACGCAGAGCGCGGCGCAATTCAGGCACTTGCAATTCTTCGCCTTCGAGATAGAGCATCATCAACTCATCGTCGGTTTCGGCGATGGCTTCGAGCATATATTCGCGGGCTGCTTTGGCTTTTTCAGCCAATTCAGCAGGAATTTCGCGTTCTTCTTGGACTTTACCAACATCGTCCATGTAGAAGATGGCCTTGTTTTCCATCAAGTCGATGATCCCTTGGAAGCGATCTTCGGCCCCGATTGGCAATTGGATCGGCACTGGTTTTGCGCCAAGGCGATCAACAATCATCTGAACGGTGCGATCGAAGTTTGCGCCCATGCGGTCCATCTTGTTGACAAAACAAATCCGAGGCACGTTATATTTATCAGCTTGTCGCCACACCGTTTCTGATTGTGGCTCCACACCGGCCACTGCATCGAACACCACTACGCCACCGTCGAGCACGCGCAATGAGCGCTCTACTTCAGCCGTAAAGTCCACGTGGCCAGGGGTATCAATAATATTGACTTGATAGCGTTGCTCAGCATATTCCCAGTGAGCGGTGGTAGCAGCAGCGGTAATCGTAATCCCGCGTTCGCGTTCTTGTTCCATCCAGTCCATGGTGGCAGCGCCTTCGTGGACTTCACCGATCTTATAGTTACGACCGGTATAGAACAAAATCCGTTCGGTGGTGGTAGTTTTCCCTGCGTCAATGTGGGCAATAATCCCAATATTGCGTACTCTGTCGAGTGGTGTCGAGCGAGGCATTCCTTACTCCGTTACATGGTTAGTATTAGCTGGTGACAGCCTGCACGGCGGTGACGTTGTATTGTACCATAAGTATGCAGGCAAAAAGCGGCTAAACTCGCGTCTAGCCGCTCTGGTCACCGACCCAATTGTTTCACGACGCTGGTCGTGAGGGGTGGCCACAAACTTTAGAAGCGAGCGTAGTGTGAGAAGGCGCGGTTGGCTTCGGCCATACGGTGAACTTCTTCACGACGCTTGACGGTTGCACCAGTGTTGTTGAAAGCATCGACCAATTCGAGCGCCAAGCGTTCGTGCATTGGTTTGCCGCTGCGACCGCGAGCGGCGGTCAACAACCAACGAATCGCCAAGGCAATCCGGCGGTCGCTTTTCACTTCAACAGGCACTTGGTAGGTTGAACCACCGACGCGCTTTGGGCGAACTTCGATGGTAGGGCTGGAGTTGCGCAGCACTTGTTCGAACAGATCAACTGGTTCGCGGTTCAAGCGTTGAGCTGCAACATCCAACGCGCGATATACGATATTTTCAGCGACACTTTTTTTACCGTGCATCATGACCTTATTGATCAACATTTGCACGTGTACGCTGTTGTGAATTGGATCACCAGGCACAATCCGCTTGGCAATTTTTCGTCGTCGTGGCATGTTACCCTACCTTATTTTTTCTTCTTGCCCGTTGCAACTTGGGCATTCTTCTTGGTGCCGTACTTCGAGCGACCTTGCTTGCGGTTGTTGACACCTTGTGAGTCCAAGGTACCGCGCACAATGTGGTAGCGCACGCCTGGCAAGTCTTTTACCCGACCACCGCGAATCAAGACCACTGAGTGTTCTTGCAAGTTGTGACCTTCGCCTGGAATATAGGCGGTCACTTCCATTTGATTCGACAAGCGCACCCGAGCCACTTTACGCAAGGCCGAGTTAGGCTTCTTAGGGGTCATGGTCTTAACTTGGGTACAAACACCACGCTTTTGGGGTGCACCATTGCCGCGGGTAAGCTTGCCCTTCAGCGAGTTGTAGATGAAACGCAGCGCAGGTGCCTTGGTCTTTTTGACCACAGGTTTACGGGGCTTGCGGATCAACTGGTTGATCGTTGGCATTCAATTCCTCCAAAGATTTTGGAAATACCGGGTTCTGGACGGTTCTCACGTCTACTATACCGTGAGCGTGTTCTAGCCTAACGAGCTATGGCATTGCCGCCCCAATGCCGCGAACAGACATAATCTATTGGTTATCCATCAGTCAGTTGGCTGATGAACACCAGCGAAAAATTGCAGCAAAAAAAGCATGCCCACCACGGGGCATCGACCGCCCAGTATAGCACCAGCGTAGGCTACTGTCAAACTGTTTTGATCCACGAAGGACGCTAAAGAGCACGAAGGTTATTTTAGCCACGAATGACACAAATTGCACGAATTATGCTTCTCATCCTCAATCTGCCTATCTCCATGCCCACAGCTCATCCTGACCTCTGAACCCTAGCCCCTCCGCTTTTGGCTTCTGCCTTTTGCCTTTTGATTTTACGAACTACTCGTGAATTTCCTCGCCATCGTTGTTGGGCAAGCGGCGGGCGACCTCGACTTCAAGGTTGCGCAAACGATACAGAATTTCTTCGTTGATTCGGCGATTGTTGCCGCTGAGGTCGGCCAAAATCCCAATGAAGAAGGTTAAAATCCCGACGATCATAAACACTCCGCCAATAAAAACCGATTGCAAATAGCGGGTATAGGTCTGGTTGGGATCGAGCAGGTAGTAGATCATGAAGCGTAGCAGTAGGCCGCCGCCAATCAGCAAAAATGGCAGGGCAAAGTAGGTGAAGGTTTTGAGTGGTTCATATTGGGCATAGGTACGGATAATCGTCGCGCCTTGGCGTTTGACGAAATTGAAATTGCCGCGATGCAAGCGTGAAGGGCGAGTTGGCTTGGTGGTAATCGCCACATGATCAACATTTAAGCGGCGTTTGCCAGCCTGAATTAAATTTTCGATCGTGTAGGAAAATTCGCTGGTTACATATAAACGCAAGCCAGCTTCTTTGGAGTAGGCCCGAAAACCGCTGGGTGCATCGGGCACATCGGTATCGGAAGCAACGCGCACAACCCAACTGCCAACTCGTTGCAAGAGCTTCTTTTGAGTTGAAAAATGCTCAACATTTTGGGTTTGGCGGTCGCCAATCACAATATCGGCCTTGCCCTCTAAAATTGGCTTGATCAACTCAGGAATTGCCGAGCCTGGATATTGATGATCGCCATCGGTGTTGACAATAATATCAGCACCAAGTTTTAGTGCGGCATCCATGCCCGATTGAAAGGCGGCTGGCAAGCCTTTGCGTCCACGATGGCGCACAATATAGTTGACCCCTAGTTCACGAGCAACCTCAACCGTGCGATCAGTCGAGCCATCATCGATTACTAAGGTTTCAAAATGCACATTGGGTAAATCCAAGGGAATATCATTCAACACATCGGGCAGAGTTTCTTCTTCATTCAAACAGGGAATCTGAATAATCACCCGCCATGGATGGCTACGAGTTGGCTCGCTTGGTTGAATATAGGTTTCACTCATTGGCATCGTGGCCATGTGCTTGGCCTTCCTTTATTTGGTAGTTGTTCAGCAAATCGGCAAATTTGGATCAATTGGCCCAATAGTAGCACGAATTTTAATCGTCGGTGCGATTGGCCCATACTGATTGCAGGACAACCCAACTTGCAGGATGGGTGGCGATTCGGTGTTCGAGGTAGCCCAACATGTCGCTGGCAACCCGTTCGGCTGCTTGGTCGGGTGTTTCATTGGCTAAAACGTGAAAATGTTGGATTGGCTCGGCCCGAAAGAATGAGCGATGATCATCAAACCAGCCACAAGTACCCACGACCACTGGCCAGCCGCGTAAAGCTAAGCGAGCTGGGCCAATTGGTACATCGGCTGGCTCGCCAAAAAATGGCAACTTAATTGATTGAGCCGCCAGATCGCGATCGCCTGCTAGCACTACCAACTTTTTGGCACGTAACGCTTTGAGCACTTCACGCCCAGCATTTGGCCCCAGCACAATCAATTCGCCGCCATGGGCTGCGCGTAATTCCTTGACAAGTTCCAAATGTTCTGGTGGCTCGATTGCCTCAACGACCAGTACAACCGGCAAGCCATGAGCCGCCAAAACCGAAAGCCCAGTGCTAAACGAGCCAGTATGCGCGACGATGACTAAGCCGCCAGTTTCAGTTAATTGGCGTAAGTGTTCTAAGCCCGAATGCTCAAAACGCTGGCGCAGTTGCTCGGAACTCCAAGCTGGGAGCCGCACGAGATCGGCATAATGGCGCAAGGAGTTTGCCAGCACGCGCGATTGCAAACGCCAACGAGCCAAGCCTTGGATTTTTGGAGCAACCCGCTTGAGGTTCGAACGGGTGTTGTGGCGCAAGCGAGGGATCGCCAGCAAGCCGACCCCTAAAAGATCACAGGCTGCATCGACCAGCCAATTGGGGAGTCGCGGCAGCCAACGCATCGCCAAGCGAAAGAGTGGTAGTGTGTTCATAATTGTTTAGAGCATAGAACAAAGAGCATAGAACATAGGTAGAGGCAAGAGATCAGGAGCCAAAGGTCAGATACAGAGCTACTAAAGAATAATCTCGTTCATCTGTGGCAAAAAATTTGGCCTACTGAACCAGTTTATTCCCTGATTCCTTGCCTATGCTCTATGTTCTATGTTCTATGCTCTTCGCGCTCACTCCTATTCGCCAGCAATAAAGCTTTCGGTGCGGCGATGGGCTTCGTCATCGGTGTATTGTTCGGGTGGGGTTTTCATAAAGTAAGATGAAGGTGCGTACAATGCGCCACCAACTCCACGATCAAGCGCCAACTTCGCACAGCGAATTGCATCGATCACCACGCCAGCCGAGTTGGGCGAATCCCACACTTCGAGCTTAACTTCGGCGTTCAATGGTACATTGCCAAAGGTTGTGCCTTCCATGCGAATGTAACACCACTTGCGGTCGGTCAACCAAGGCACATAATCGCTTGGGCCAACGTGCACGCTATCGGCGGGCAATGCATAGGGCAATTGGCTGGTAACAGCGTTGGTCTTGGAGATCTTTTTCGATTCCAAGCGTTCGCGTTCAAGCATGTTGTAGAAATCGGTGTTGCCGCCGAAATTCAATTGATAGGTGCGATCCAAGCGCACGCCACGTTGCTCGAACAAATTGGTCAGCACGCGGTGAACGATGGTTGCGCCAACTTGCGATTTAATATCGTCGCCGATAATGGGCAAGTTCTTTTCTTCGAAGCGTTTGCGCCAGTATTCTTGGCTGGCAATAAAGACTGGTACACAGTTGATGAAGGCGCAACCAGCTTCGAGAATTTGCTCAACATACCATTTGGTGGCCATTTCTGAGCCAACTGGCAAGTAGCTGATCACGACATCGGTTTTGGTGTCACGCAGAATTTTCACAATGTCAGCGGTCGAGCCAGGCGCTTTTTCGATCACTTGTGAAAGATATTTGCCCAAACCATCGTGAGTCATGCCACGATAGACTGGTACATTCAAATGTGGAACTTCGGAAAATTTATAGGTGTTGTTGGGTTCAGCAAAAATCGCCTCAGATAAATCCTTGCCGACCTTAGTAATATTAATATCGAAGCCAGCGGTAAATTCGATATCGCGAACGTGATAACCGCCAAGGTTGACGTGCATCAAACCTGGTACGTGATCGTCCTCGTTGGCATTTTTGTAAAATTCAATCCCTTGGACGAGCGACGAGGCACAGTTGCCCACGCCGATAATGGCTACGCGAATTTTCTTACTCAAAACGACTCAACTCCTTAAAAGGCTGAACGAAAGCTCTATCCAAGGAAAAATTGTACTCCAGTTAAAATCCATTGGCAAGGAAACATAGCAAATTGCACACCTTGATCAAGCTGTGCGCATTTAAAGGCTTGTTTTGGCGTTTTGTTGCTTAACTTAGCGCCAAATTGGCCAAAATTTGGTAGTTAAACAAGCGTTGTAATCGATACCAATCGCCATCAAGGCCATCGCGGCGCTGACAGACAACAAAGAACGACTGATTGTCCAAGGGATGAGCTTCGATTGCCAGCGAGCTACGGCGAATTGCGGGAAATTGCGGTGGTTGCAGCGCATCGCCATCAAGCGTGCCATAGTTGGGTGGGGTTACAAACCCATGCCATAGGCGTTCGACATGTTGGCAAAATAGCCAAACTGCTTGTTGCTCTAAAATGGTTCGTTCGTGGGCATTGAACATTCAATGCTCCTTCCTGTGATTGCCATAGCCAAAGCTACGCAGATCAGTAATGAGTGGATGTTGGTAATGAGTGGCAATGATGTGGCATGAATATGCTACAATTCGCGTACACCGAACACTCAATTTGATTGCCATTGGTTGTCATAACGTTACGACAGCCATCAAAGCTTGCTAGGCAATGATTCGGTAGAACTGCTGGCATATTGAACTTTGGGGTTAGATTGTGTTGCGATGGGCTACGATGAAATCATTAATTGCGCATAAATTAAATCGTTGGTTCATGCTAGCAGCACTTGTCATTATCGTCAATGGCCTCCTTTCGTGGCAATATCTCCAAACCATTCAAGCTAATAATGCTAGTGTGATCGAATCGGAAACCATGACCAATCGTTTGGATCGGCTGTTATCATTGTTGAAAGACGCTGAAACCGGCCAACGTGGGTTTATCATCACTGGCAGCGAACAATATTTAGCGCCCTACCAAACCGCCCAAACCGAACTCCCTAGCCTGCTTGCTGAAATTGAAGCCTACAGCAGCCAACGCCCATTGTTTATCGAACGCCTACCTGAGCTAAAAACCTTGATCGCTGAGCAGCAACAAGAGCTGAGCACGACGATCGATTTGCGGCGCAGCCAAGGCTTTGAAGCCGCCCAAGCGATTGTGCTGGAAAATCAGGGCAAGCAGCACATGGATCGTATTCGTCAAATTATCGATCAATTGCTCGATCGCGAAAATATTCGTGCGCTCGAACGGGCGGCTCAAACCAAACTCAATGTGCAGCGAGCAGGCCTTGCGTTGGCCTTTGCTACTTTGGTTGCGACGGGCTTCGTAATTGGCACAATGGCCTTAACCGAGCGCGATGTGCGTCGCCGTGAGTTGGCTGCTAACGAGCTGCGCAACCAGCGCGAATGGTTTGCGGTTACCCTCGCTAGTATCGGCGATGCGGTGCTGACCACCGATATCGATGGCAAAATTAGCTTTATGAACCATATCGCCACGACGATTACCGGCTGGCCTGAACAACAGGCACTTGGTCAATCAATTCATAAAGTGGCAGCAATTTTTGATCCAATAACCAAACATGAGCTAGCCCATCCGGTCAATACCGCTCTCGCCCAGCGTCAAATCGTCACCTTGAGCAATTCGGTGGTGATGCGCCAAGGCAATGGCTATGTGGCAATCGAGGATAGCGCCGCACCAATTTACGACCGCGAACAGCAGGTGATCGGCGCGGTGATGGTTTTTCGTGATGTAAGCGAACGCTATCGCGATGAGTTTGGCCAACGTTTACTACGAACATTACATAATCAATTGGCAGCAACGATTGATTTAGCTCAAGTGCTAGAAACCAGCACTGCTGTGCCAACGCCGAGTTTTAGCGTTGCCTGCGGTTTGTATTTGCTGCTTGATGCCGCTGAAGAGCCGTTGAGCAGCTATAGCAGCGCCCATGAACCATTGCTCAACTGGCAGCAACACCCAGCTTTTGCCGCCGCGCTAGCTAACGGCCAAGCCCAAATTGTCGATCAAGCCTTGCCTGAGCCATATCAATCGGCAATTATCATTCCTTTTCGCGATCAACATCAGCTCAGTGGGGCGATGGTCTTTTTACACGATCAACATCTATTTGACCAAATTGATGTTGAATTGGCCGAGGAGCTAAGCCAGCGCATGGTCTTGGCGATTGAGCAGGCCTATCTCTATCGTCAAACTCAAAATGCTGTGCGTTTACGTGATGTCTTTTTATCGATTGCCTCGCACGAGTTGAAAAACCCATTAACCACCTTGCTTGGTCAATCGCAATTGAGTTTGCGCCGCTTAGAACGACTAAATTTGGTCGATGAGCGACTTCAGCGTTCGCTGCAAGCAATTGAAACTCAGGCCAGCCGCATGAATAAAATGGTTACCGCCTTGCTCGATGTTTCACGCATCGAAACAGGCCAGCTCGATATTCAGCGTGATCAAATCGATTTGGCTCAGCTTTTGCAACAATTGGTCAATGATTTAGCCACCACGATCGATCATCACCAGATTCGTTACCACTGCACGAGCAGCCAGCCCATCCACGTGGCGGGCGACCCAATTCGCTTGGAGCAAGTATTTGTCAATTTGATCAACAATGCTATGAAATATAGCCCCGAACAAACTGAAGTGCTGGTGAGTGCCGATCGCAATGCCCAACAAGCAATCGTCCAGATTCGCGATCATGGCATTGGCATTCCTCCAGAATCGATCCCCAACCTCTTTACCCGTTTTTATCGCGCCAGCAATGCTGCGCGGAGCCATGTGGCAGGGCTAGGCATTGGCCTATTTGTGGTCAAAGAAATTGTCGATCTGCATGGCGGCAGCATCGAAGTGAGCAGCCAAGTTGGCCAAGGCAGTCTGTTCACGGTGTATTTACCGCTACACGTTGCAAATCCCCAATAAAACCAGATTATTAACGAATATAAACAATATGTCATAGGGGACAATTGCTAATTGTCCCTCTACAATGTCTGCATGGCATGATACATTTAGTTCCATAAATCGGATACATCACTGAGGAACTAAACATGAATAAGCAACAATATGCCAATATATTTAGCCCAACTAGCCAACAATCATGGATGCCAATCGATGATCAAGCCCATTGGACAATCAAAAACCCCTTAAATCTACTGATTGTCCTACCAATTGTCATGCTTTTGCTCTCGATTGTTATGGCCTAGATGACAATAACGGCGTAGGACTGGTACAATAGTGTCCTACGCCGTTGTGTTTAATCGACAATTCTGCTAGAGAAAGGCCAACCATGGAATTTCAGCTTGATCGTCAGCACGCCAAACCACTCTATATTCAATTATCCGAACAACTGCAAGAGCGGATTCGGAGTGGCTCGTTGCCGGCTGGAACCAAACTGCCGCCAGTGCGCGATTTAGCTGAATCACTTGGCCTCACTCGTTTGACGGTTCACAATGCCTACAGCGAACTGCAAGCCAGTGGTTGGGTTGAGGCCTACGTTGGTCGCGGTACCTTCGTCGCCGAGCGGATCAAGCCGATTATTCCAGCGTATGAGATTCGCCAACGAGTAGTGGATGAGCTACAAACGCCATGGTTTAGCCAAGGCATGTTGGCCGATATGCTGCGCTTGGCCCAACAGCCAAACTTGATCTCCTTTGCCCAAGCTGCCCCTGCTGAAGAAACCTTTCCAGTTCGTGAAATTGGCCGCGCGATTCAGCAAGCCCTGCGCGACCCCAGCGCCCTAGGCTATGGCCCAACCCAAGGCGAATTATGTTTGCGCGAAGCGATTGCCACTTGGCTGCTTGACCGCAATGTTGTAACCTCGCCCGACCATGTGCTGGTGACGACTGGCGCTCAACAAGGTGTCGCCTTGGCATTAAAGGCCTTTGTGCGCCAAGGCGATGTAGTTTTAGTCGAGGAGCCAACCTACTTGGGCTTTATCGAACAAGCTACAGCCTTGGGTGTGCGCTTAATCGGCATTCCCTTGGATGATCAAGGTTTGCGGCTGGATATTTTGCAACGGGTATTGTGTGAGTACAAACCACGGTTGCTCTATACCGTGCCAACCTTCCACAACCCAACCGGCGTTTGCCTTTCGACCGAGCGCCAAGAAGCCCTATTGCAATTGGCTCAAGAACATAACTTAATTATTTTAGAAGATGATGTGTATGGACCGCTCAGTTACGATGCTCAAGCACCACACCCAATCAAAGCCCGTGATACTCATGGGCGAGTGGTCTATCTTGGCAGTTTCTCCAAAATTCTGACTCCAGGCTTACGCTTGGGTTATTTGGTTGCCCGTGACGAATTTTTGCACCCGTTGCTGACCGCCAAGCGTGGCAACGATCTCCACTGCTCGCCATTATTGCAACGAGCTTTGGCCGATTATCTTGGCCGTGGTCAGTTGGCGGCGCATTTGCGCTATGTGCGTGAACTCTATCGTGAGCGCCGTGATGCCATGGAACGAGCGTTGAACCGCTATTGTCCCCGTGATATTCAATGGACGCATCCACGTGGCGGGTTATGCTACTGGCTAACCTTGCCCTCTGGATTAAATGGCACCGATATTTATACCGAGGCAATTGAAGCAGGCGTTGGCGTGACTCTTGGCAATGTCTTTTTTCCGCAACCGCCGCGTAACGCACACTTACGGCTCTGTTTTGCCACCCAATCACCAGAATTAATTGATCGTGGAATCCGCATCCTTGGCGATGTACTGACGCGCCATGTCTTGCGTTGTGGTCAACTTGCTGCCCGTGCATGGCGCGAAACCACTCCATTGATGTAAGTTGGTGAATTCCAAAACAAGGCCGTAACAGCGCTACTCAGCCTCGGTTGATCGATAGATTGCTGGCTTTCAAGGAAGGGAATTTAGGTATGACACTGCGGCAAACGGGCGTTCTCTTAATTTTGGCCTTAGTCTGGGGAGCATCATTTTTATTCATTCGGCTGGGCGTAGAAACCATTCCACCAATTACCTTTGTGTTTTTGCGCTTGGCGATTGCTGCGGTGTTGATTTATGCTGTGCTGCGCTGGCAAAAAGTTCAGCTACCGCGTGAGCGCAAACTATGGTATTCACTGGGTTTTGTTGGTTTTGTAAATGCAGCCTTGCCGTACTGTTTGTTTGCATGGGGCGAGCACAAAATGGGCGCTAACGCCAGCGGCTTGGCTTCGATCTATAATGCGACGACACCCTTGTGGACAGTAATTTTGGCCTTTGCCTTTGTGCGTTCCGAGCGCTTGACCGGCGTGCGCACCTTTGGCATTGTGCTGGGTTTTGCGGGCGTGGTCTATCTCTTTTCGCGTTCGATTGGTAATATCAATAGCTTGGATACGTGGGGCCAAATTGCCTGTATCATTGCCTCATCGATGTATGGGATTGGCACGCTGTATGTGCGGCGCAACTTTGGCAGCTTGCCAGCGCTGATTCCCGCTTTTGGGCAAATGGCCAGTGGCGCGATTATGCTTTTACCAGTCGCGCTGGTGGTTGATCATAATAGCTGGCAAATGCCAAGTTTGGTTTCGCTTGGCTCACTGTTTGGTTTAGCCATTTTAGGCACAGGCATCGCCCAAATTCTCTACTTTTGGTTGGTAAAGCAGGTTGGCGCGGCGCGAACCGCCCAAGTTACCTATATTTTGCCAATCTTCGCGATTTTTTGGGGCTGGCTGTTTTTGAATGAAGCCATTCGCAGTGATATGCTGATTGGCCTCTGTTTGATTTTGCTGGGCGTGATCATTGTCAATGGCAAATGGCCATTTCGTCGTCAGACCGTTGCTGCTCCCAGTAACTAATTCGTTGTTGCCTAGTTTAAGGAGTATCTATGTCCACCAATCGTTTTGCCTTTTTCAAAGGGGAAATTGTGCCGATTGCTGATGCCAAAGTCAGCGTGATGAACCATGCCTTGAATTATGGCACAGGCTGCTTTGAAGGCATTCGGGCTTATTGGAACGAAGCCGATGAGCAATTGTATGTGTTTCATTTGCAAGCTCACTACGAACGTTTGTTACGTTCATGCAAAGTGCTGCAAATTCGCCTACCCTACAGCGCCGAGCAATTAGTTGAAACCACGCTTGAACTATTGCGCCGCGAAGAATTTCGCAGCGATGTCTATATTCGTCCACTGGCCTACAAATCATTTGAAGGCATTGGCGTGCGCTTGCACGATATTAGCGACGATTTCACGATTTGGGCAATTCCCTTTGGCAAATACATCGAAAAAGAAGCTGGCTTGAAAGTTGGCATCAGTTCATGGCGACGGATCGACGATAATGCCATTCCGGCGCGTTTGAAAGCAACTGGCTCCTACGTGAATTCGGCTTTGGTCAAGAGCGAAGCCATGCAAAATGGCTTTGATGAAGGCATTGTCTTGACCCAAGATGGCCATGTTTGCGAAGGCAGCGCCGAAAATATCTATGTAGTGCGTAATGGCGTGCTGTATACCCCAGGCATTACCGATAACATTCTTGAAGGCATTACCCGCCATGTGATCAAACAACTGGCAACTGAAGAATTGGGCTTGCACGTTGTTGAGCGTTCGATTGATCGCACCGAACTGTACGCTGCTGACGAAATCTTCTTCTGTGGCACTGGTGTTGAAGTTACTCCGGTAGTTGAGGTTGATCATCGAGCAGTTGGTAATGGCCAGATTGGCCCAATCTTTAGCCAAATTCGCAGTTTGTATTATGCTGTGACCCATGGCCAAGATCCTAAGCGGCGTGAATGGTGCAGCCCAGTCTATAGCTCAGTCTTAGCCTAAATCTTCTCAGCAACTCAAACGCCAGTTCAAACGAACTGGCGTTTTTAATTGGATCAAAAAAGCCTGCCCCATTGCTGAAGCAGGCCCAAGGGAATACTTGAAGCTTTTAAGCCTAGTTGAAAGGAATACCGTTGTAGTCTTCACCAGTGGTACCACCGGTAACAGGTGACGTTACGCGAGTAACCACGATCAATTGAGCGCCAGTACCTTCAACCACGGCTGAACCGCCACCAACACCCATACCTGAGGCACTTGGGCTGGCTGATGTTGGGTTTGAGCTAGCCTTAGCGCCAGCAGCAATGCTTGGGATTGTGTGGGTACCGAGCAACGTGCCTGAACCGCTGTAGTATTTGACGGTTACATTGGTTGCAGCAGTCGTACCAACGTTTTGGATAGCGATGAAGGTTTGTTGGCCACCTTGAGCTGGAGCCAACCAGCGAACGTATGGCAATGCAGTCTTAGCGCTACCAGCGGTTGCACCTTCGAATGCGGTGTACAAGCCACCACCACTAACCTTGCCAATCGCCAAGATTGGTTGGGTTGAGTTAATGGTTGCTGAACCACTGAAGCCATTTGGCGTCAAACCACATGGGTTGAAGCTCGCCTTAGCGCCAGCAGCAATCGTGGTTGCAGTTGAGGTTACGTTGACTGGATTGCCAGCAGCGGTACCAACATAGGTAACGGTGACGCTTGCTGAAGCAGTACCAGCGTTTTGAACTGCATAGAACGAGGTGGTTGCACCACTTGGAATAACCAAGTTACAAAGCGATGTTGCCATGAACACTTTGGTTGCAGCGGCGCTTGCTGGGAATGCTTGTGAAGCATAAGCCCCAACACCATTGGTTTGCAATTCGAGAGCCGTACCAACAGCGCTACCAGGATTGCTGGTGCCAGTCTTGACAGCGGTTACCTTGACTGAACCGTTGAAGGTTCCGGTAAGGGCTGCAATCGTGCCAGCATCGTAGTAGACTGAGGTATTTGGCAATACGTTGGCTGGGTTAGCGGTGTGAACCACTGCACCATTGGCTGGGTTGATAAATTGAACGGTAAAGTCGTTGGCAACTGAATCAGTGTTTTGAATAACAAACTTGCTGGTGTAGTTAGCAAATGATTTCAAAACGGTTGGAATCAACACAACGTCTGAGCCGCTTGAGAAACCATTTGACAATGGGCGGTTCTTGACTTGTGAAGCTGCGGCTGGAATTTGCACCAAGGTCGCTGCAATTGGTTGGTCAGCTGAGATCACGGCTGAACCATTGAAGGTGGTTCCCAAGCCGCTGACTGAGCCAACGAAGTACGAGCCAGCGCCATTTTGAGCCAAGGTTGAGGCTGGGATGGCTGATGGTGTACCACTTGAGCTGTAAACGGTCAAGTTGATGTTAGCAGTGCCAGTACCAATGTTTTGGTAGGTGATCGAGGTGGTGAAGGCGGTTGCATAGGCGTTGGTTTGAGCTGATACGCCCCGACCGCCGACTGCAAAGATTGAAAGCAACAAGGCAACCATCATTGCCCGTACACGTAGCTTCGCAAACGTCATTGATAAACTCCTTTGATAAGACCGCTAATTTACCTAAACGCTTTTAGGTATTCCCTTGTTATGCTGGCTATAGTATCACAAGATCCTAGGCTCATCGCAATACTCCATCTTGGCTAATCGGGGGATTATTGATCGGTTTAGTGGTTATTGCATTGGTTTGCTGATGAATTAACAGCATGGTATGCTTGGCAACGGTTCGTTAACTATTGTTTTAGGAAGTTATTATGGCAATTTTGCCAAAAATTTTACGCCGCTATGCTAAAAATTCGTCGCGCGTCTATCTTGAGCAGTTTGTGCAACAGGCCGCTCAAAGCCTGCAACCTGGTCAACGCATGCTCGATGCTGGGGCTGGCGATGGTGCATATCAACGCTTTTTTAGCCATGTCACCTATGAATCAGCCGATTTTTGCCAAGTTGATAAGGCCTATGCGCCGATGACCTATGTCTGTGATTTAGCGGCAGTGCCAGTTGAATCTGAGCGCTACGATTTGATTTTGTTGACTCAAGTTTTGGAGCATTTGCCCAATCCGCAACTGGTATTAACCGAGATGCTGCGGCTGCTCAAGCCCAATGGCACGCTCTGGCTCTCGGCTCCGTTATTCTATGAAGAGCATGAAGTGCCTTACGATTTTTATCGTTATACCCAGTTTGGCTTTAAGCAACAGCTGACACAGGCGGGCTTTCAGGTTGAGCAAACTCAATGGCTTGAAGGCTATTACGGCACATTGGCCTATCAGGCTGATCTCGCGGTGCGGAGTTTGCCACTCAATCCACGCTTGTATGGCGGTGGTTGGGCTGGGATTGGCGGAAGTTTTGCCGCGCTCCTGCTGCGTCCGTTATTGGTGGTTGTATCATTATTATTTAGCCGCCTTGACCTCCAATATAAATACACTGCCGCTGGCATGTGCAAAAATTATGCCCTAATCGCCCGTAAAATCCGCTAACTACCCACTAATCCTTTTGGGTTAATCAGGCGGTTTAAGCCTTGTTTAGAGGGGTTAATTCAGAATCAATCAGTAGGAGCAGTCGTATTTTGGGAATCAAAACATCACTCAAGAAATTTAAGTCAACGATCGTCAATCACTGGCAATTGAGTGCACTCAATCGGCTTCAGCCAAACTTGGTAACCGCGATTACCCATGTCCAGCAACAGCATTTAACCTATCTTGATCAACAAGCCTTGATCGATCTTGGGCTGGCAGTTACTCAACTTGAGCAGCAGGCAATCGCTGGCCAAATGCTTGAATTAGGCTGTGCGGCAGGTGGCTCGGCCATTGTGATTACCAGTGTTAAAGCAAAATCACGCCCTTTTGCCATTTACGATGTGTTTGGCATGATTCCACCACCGTCAGCACGTGATGGTCAGGATGTCCATCAACGCTACGAGGTGATTAGCACTGGAAAATCACCAGGCCTCGGTAATCGGCGCTATTATGGTTACGAAGAGGCACTTGATCAAAAGGTGATTGCGGCCTTTGCTGAAGCTGGCTACCCAATTGAGCAGCATCAGGTAAGCTTGGTTAAGGGCTTATACGAAGATAGCTTACAGATCGATCAGCCTGTAGCTTTGGCGCACATCGATTGTGATTGGTATGATTCGGTGATGGTTTGCCTTGAACGGATTGTGCCATACCTCGTCCAAGGTGGAATCTTGGTGATCGACGACTATGAAAGTTGGTCGGGCTGTCGCCAAGCTGTTGACGATTTCTTCCGTGAGCGCCAAGCTGAATTTCGCTTTGAGCATAAGAGTCGTTTGCACATTACCCGTCGCTAATTTAATTTTATATGAGGGAGCTTTTCGATGCGCAAAATAATTTTGGTCGGGCTACTGATCGGGGCGTTAGTTGGTTGTAGCGATACGAGTATTCCGCCTACCGTTAATAGTACATTGCCAACTGCGGTTGCTCCGCCAACCCCAACTCGTAGCGACTTCGGGCAAGATATTGATCTGACTCAAATTAAAGATCCTGAAAGTGGTCGAGCAACCGTTTTTGGCAATGTTAGTAATCCCACCAACGGCCAACCTTATAGTCAGGTTCAAGTGCAATTGGCCGAAGCCTACGATAATGAAGTAGGCGAAACCAATTTTGTGCTCAACACTGCTCAAAGCCCGATCACCTTCGCTGATGATCAGGGTGATTTTGTGTTTGAAAACATCCCACCACATCGCTATGTTGTGGTCGTTGGCGATGTTTATAGCAATTACAAAATTTTACTTGGCCCTGATCAAGTAACGCTCGTGATTGATGCGAAAGTTGATCAAAAACTTGATTTAGGCCCACTCAAGGTTGATATTTTTGCTCCGTAAGCAAACGCTCGTAAATTTCGCCATACTGGGCGGCAGTACGTTCCATGGTGAACTGCTGCCCCCATTCGTAGCCACGCTGAGCCATGAGCGCCGTTTCTGCTGGATGTTCAAGCATCCAAATCATGGCATCTGCTACGGCGCTTGGGTTATCAACCTCCACTAAAAGCCCAGTTTCGTGATCAACCACTTGTTCGTTATTACCGCCAATATCAGTGGCAATCACTGGAGTTCGGGCGGCCATTCCTTCTAAAATTACTGTCGCAAAGCCTTCCCAGCGCGAGGTTGAAACCAGCACATCAACCTGGCTCAGCACTTTGGGAATATCACCACGCGGCCCAAGGAATTTAATGGCATGCTCGATCGCTAAATTGGCTGTCAGTTGGCGAAAAGCTGCCTCTTGCGTGCCTTCGCCTGCCAACCAAAACTCGGCCTCAGGGTATTGTTGCAATACCAACGCTGCCGCCTGAATGAAAATATCTTGGGCTTTTTGAATTTCTAAGCGCCCAATCAATAAAAATCGTGGTGGGCTAAACGGCGTATGTTGTTTCGGGCGATCAAATTGTTGCAAGCGAGCTGAGGGCAAGCTATTTTGAATCACGGTCGCTGAACGCCCAAATAGCCGGGCAGCCTTGCGCTGATCCAGCATGGTTTTTGTGGCTTGGGAAATTGCGATTTCTTGGCTGAATAGTTGGGTATAGACAATATTCATCAAGCGCCGAACCATCGGACGGGTTACCCACATTGAATTAACATGCAACGTTCGAACAAGTTTAGGATAGTAGCTAGGGTGCAGTAATTTTTGCAAGCTGATGAAAAATTCTACCCGCTCAACGTGGGTATGAATAATATCAACCGTTTGTTCACGGATGAGATAATTTAGCAAGGTGCTGAATCGCACCATATCGTAGCGTAACTTGCTACGTTCATGCACCATAATCCGCGTTTCAATCCCTTCATCGGCTAAGGTTTTGAGCCAACGCTGCTCTGAAGGTGCATCAAAACGATGAATACCACACAAAATTGGCCGAAAACGACTTTTATCCAAAGCTCGGGCTACTTCGATGCCAAACAAGGCCGAGCCACCCGCGCCCTCAGCGCTGGCGAAACCAGTAATAATATGAGCGACAGTTATTTTACGCATACAGTTTGCTACTTTGCTCCTCGTAACCAATCGCCAACCGCCGCCCGAATTTGGCTGGGCAAGCGTTCAAGTTGGCTTTGCAGCGCCGGAATGCTGCTGTGCAAGCTAGTTTTAATCGGGCCACGTGCGGCCAAGGTTTGTTCAAAAGCACTAATGAGGTTAGCACTATCGATCGATTCGATCGGAATTTGATAATCGGCCAAGCCTAGCATCTGCATTACGCCTGCCGATTTGTGCAAATAGCCAATTACAAAGCTAGGAGTGGTTGTGCTCAGGGCGAAAATCGCCGAATGCAAACGGGTTGCAATTAGTAGATCAAGCTGGCTATACAGTTGCTTGAGCATCGCTGGTTGTAGGCGATCATCAATAAACGTGATTGGCGTATCAGCAGGTAATTGGGCGATTAAGCGTCGCGCTACCACCCGATCATCCTCAGCCTCGCTAGCCCCAACGCATTGGGCAAACAGCAAGATATGCACATCATCACGCTGGCCGATCTGTTGAATCAAATCGAGCAAGGCTTGCTCATAACGCTGGCCATGGCTAAACCCCGAACCTGGGTGCTGAATCCCAAAATCCATCGCAGTGATGCCAACAACCAAAGCTGGGCGTTTGGCTGGTTGCCACCAACGTGCCAAATAGCGCTCGGCTTGGGCTGGCTCGACGGTTGGGCAGTTGAAGGCGACATCAGGCATCACATGGACTGGTTGATTAACGCCAATGCTGTAGAGATAGTGTTGCGAACGTTCTTCGCGGGCGTAGGCTTGCACCGAGTGATTGACTAACCAAGCCAGCAGCATTTGGTTGATTTTGCCAGTGACTGGGCCAAACGATTGCGGCAACATCACCAGCGGCTTGCCCATGAGCACAGGCAAGGCCACTCCCAACCATACCCAAACGTAGTTCAGGTCGAAGGCTTTGGTTGCATACAAATAGCCGCCGCCAATCGCTGCCGTGACATCGGCCTCAAAATAGTGGTCGAGTAGTTCGCGCCAAGCACTATTTTGGGCTGGCTTGAGTTTGATCCGTGTCCAGCGATAGATTAAGCTGATACTGACCAACCAAATTGCCAGCCCCAGCATCAGCCATTTACGCCGTGGCTTGGGCGCATCTTTGATCAAATTGGTTTTATGTTCATGGATCGACCGAATATAGGCTACATCGGCGGGTAGCCATTCGGGCGGATCGGGCTGATTGATCACATAACTCAGATCGGCATGGGGAAACGCTGCCCGTAAATGGGCCAACGATTGCTCAAGCAAGGCCAAATCGCCTGCATTTTGCGGCGAATGCGCATTCAATAATAAAACCTTCATCGCATCACTTTCTTATAGGTCCGCCATGCACCATAGCCATATGAGATAAATAGGGCAATTTCAGTGATCATGTTGATAATGGCTACGCCGTGCAGACCATACAACGGAATAACCACAAAATTGCCGAGAATACTAATTGTGGCCCCGATCGTTTGCAACTTAACTCGCAGCGGCTGCTGATCGTTGGAAACCATAAAAGTCGCCCAACAGAAATTCAGGCTTTTGAGCAATGGAATGATCGCCATAATTTGCAACAACGGGATCGCAGCAGCATACTGTGGCCCATACATTAGGTTGATAATCCAATCGGAATACCATGTGAGCAGCGCCAACCATGCCAAGCCGTAGAGGATGCTCAAGCCAATTGCTAAGCTCATTACACGGCGATAGAGTGGCGAGCGCGGCGGATGCTTGACGATCATTGGTAGCAAGATTTGGGCGGTAATGCTGGGTACTAAAAAGGTATTGTTGATAATTGCCAGCGGCGGTGCGTAAATGCCTGAATTGATCGTTGGTAGCAGTAAGGCCACCAAAAAGAGATCAACACGCAAGGTCAAATAGGCCATCACCTCAGAGACAAAGTAGAAACGTGCCTCACCGATCGTTTTAATCCATTGGCGTGGCTGCCAAACCCAGCGCAAAATGCCATGCAAATAGTAGACGCTCAGGCCAAAACCCAAGGCCACTGCAATACAGCGATAGATCACCACCGTGGAAAATGGCAAGCTGGGGGTAAACCAAATTGGCACAAACAAACTAAATGCGACTAAAATTTGCAGACTTGAGGCTTTGAGCACCTGAATCGAGGCTCGCAAGGCGGTATCGGCAGTGCCAACCAATAAATCGCCAATAATTCCGGCACAAGCCAAGGCAATCAGATGCGGGGTAAATTCTGGGCTGCGCATGCTGACAAATGGTGCAGCGACCAATAACAAGCCTGCCAGCACAAATCCACGCAAGGCAAATACCCTGCTTACCGATTTATTGAGTTTCACCCGATCAGCGCTTTGGCGCAATAGCCAATTATCCAAGCCCAAGTTGGCCAGAATAATCAAGGGGTTGAGCAAGGCATACAGCGAGTTGAACAAGCCATATTGCTCAGCCCCCAAGCGCCGGGCCAAAATAATTTGGGTAAAAATTCCCAACACCCGCGCCAACATCACTCCGCCAACCCCAAACGTGATTTGGAAAAGCCGAGCGCGTGGCAATTTGGCTGGGGCAGGGGCTTCGGCCACACTGGCTTGAGTTGGCGTAGATTCCTTAATCATTGCCAAACTCGCTATTTGGTTGAGGTCGGGTTAAGTGAATGGTTCGCATAAGATTCCTCGTAGCCTGCTCGCCAACGGAGCGCCAACGCCGACCATGCATAGTCAGCCGCTCGTTCAAAGCAGGCTTGGCGATCAGTTGTGCTCCAGGTTGCGAGCACGGCTTGCAGGGTTTGAGCCAAAGCTAGCGCATCGCCAGCCGGAGCGATCAACCGATCAGCAGCAAAATTTAAGACAAGCCGCCGATCGCCAACGTCGCCAGTAACTGGGGGAATTCCCAAGGCCAAGCTTTCAAATAGCTTCAAGGGCGAACGGGCTTGTGCCACCATATCATCATACACTGGATCAACCGTCACATTGGCAAGCGCCATCCACATCGGAATGCTGCGCCGATCTTGATGGCCAAGACAGAAGATTCGATCGTGGTAGCCATGGTCGCGAATCCAAGTTTGCACATAACCCAGATCTTCGCCGCCACCAACGAGCACCAGCCGAATCAGCGGATCATGCTTTAATTGCTGATCAAAGGCATCGAGCAAGAGGTTGATTGGGTGATTGTGTAGGGCAATTGTGCCAACATAAGCGATCACCTGCATGCCATCCAAGCCTAAACTTGTACGCAAGCCTGCCAAAACTGCTGGCTCTGGCGCTTGGAAGAGGCTGAGATCAACGCCGTTGGGCACATAGACAATTTTGGGAACCCGTGCTGTGAGCATTCGCGCCGCCAAGGCTTGGGTATTGACGGTTACGCCTTTGGCCAAACGCGGCAAGAGCCATTGCCAAAAGCTAAAAACCATGCGCTGCGCTTGGTTGGTCAAGCGATTACTGCCAACTTCATCATCATCGCAATCGACCCAAAAGCGCTGACCGCGCCCCAACAATACCCCCAAGAGTGCCGCCAGTCCATTGACGGGCTGTGGTTTGCCAAGGTGGTAAATCTCAGCGGGCGAGCAGAGAATGGCCCAAAGCATGCCCAAGGTCGCAGTGATCAAAACCCATAGCAATTGCAGGGGCGAAAATGGCAATACCTCGCCATGGCGTTTGCGCGAGTGCATTTGGCCAACATACCAAATTTCCACTCCATCCTGCACAAAGCGGCGTTGCTGACATTGCTCCAAATCGGGGTGCAAGGCCAAGATACGTACCTGATCGCCTTGGTGCACCAATTCCTTGGCTAGATTAAAGTAACGCTGACCCGAAGGTCGTTCAATACCCATCGTGATCAGAAAAACAACCCGCCGCATTATTTGGCCCCAATTCGTTCAAGGCAATTGATCAGATTTTCCCAGCCATGCAGTTGCTGGCCGCGTTCGGCTTGCACAGCGGCAGTCATCGGGGCTTTTAATTCAGCCTGAAAATAGCGTAAAATCGCCTTGGCTAGGGCAACTTCATCCTGTGGCGGCACGACTAAGCCATTTACGCCATCGCGGACAACTTCGTGCAAACCGCCAACCCGCGTGGTGATGACTGGCTTGCCAAGCCCAAAGGCCAATTGCACAACCGCGCTTTGAGTGGCGGAAATATAGGGCAATACCACTACATCAGCTAAATCGAAATAGGGGCCAAGCTCTTCGTTGGGCACATAGCGATTGACAAAAGTGACATTTGCTTCAACCCCATATTCACGGGTATAGCGCTGATAAAACTCTGGCGAAGCCCAAAACTCACCAACCACCAGCAAATGCACAGGCCGCTCTTGTACTACCAATGGCAAGGCTTGGATCAAATATTCTAGGCCTTTGTAAGGCCGTACAAAGCCAAAAAACAGCAAAATATCATGATCGCTGGAGATGCCAAGTTGGCCACGCAAGCGCTCAATTGCCGCCGAATCGGTGTGCTTGGCAACTTCTTCAAAGGTTGGCAGTTGCGATTTAAGCACAGCAGCTTGCGGCAACAATGCTTGAGCACGATGCAAATCTTGGTCGCTATGCACAATCAAGGCATCACCCTGTTTGAGCACGGTCGAAGCCATGCGCCGATCCAGAAAGCCGCCGCCATCGTGGGGCATCACATTATGGCAAATATAGACAATTTTGGCTTTGGTGTGTTTTTTCAGCCAGCGCGAAATATAGCTGAGCGAAGGTGTCCAGTAGGGAACCCACCATTGCAACACCACCAAATCGGGCTGATCGGCGCGAATTTTGCGGCACAACCGCCACCAAGTAATTGGGTTGGTTGGATCAAGCACATATTCACATTCGACCCGCAACGGCGTAGCACTAGGGTCTTTATCGGTTTTACCAGGGAAAAGCCAGCGCGGATATTGGCGGGTATACGAATAAAATCGCACATGATGGCCAACTTCGCGCAAATGTTTGACCAACAGCGTGGTGTAATGAGCAATCCCCCCACGGTAGGGATAGGTTGGTCCAACCACACATAGTTTCATTGTTGCGCCTTTACTGCAAAAATCACCACTCCATCGCGCTCGTAAACAATGGGAAATTGCTCTGGCAGATAACGGAGTGCTTGAATATCTTGTTGAAATTTGGGATTATTTTGGCTCAATCGCACACCACTATAAATATAATCGATCCCTTGAGCTTGCAATAATTGGCGGCCTTCGGCACTCGCTAAGGGTGTTGTGCGCAGCGCTTCATACAATAAATACACATTGTAATCAAACTTGGGATCGCTAGCTTTCTCCGAGCCATAGGTGAGCGGGGGAATTGTGGTTTGACGTTTGGTCAGCAGCGGAATCCAAACTCCACCATCCTCACCAACTACCAGGGCATCGCCATAACTCATAATGCCGTTAATCAAAAATTTAGCATCAGCGGCAGTCGCTTGCTCAATCCAATTCAAGGCTTGTTGATCGCCAGCGAAAAACATACGATATTGGTCGGTGGCTAAAGTACTTTGCCATGGCGTAGACCATGCAATCGTTAATAATAGCAAAACCATGCTCACGCCACGCAGCCAGGGCCAATGTTGCCAGCGTTGGTAGAGCCAGCCGAGGGGATAGGCAGCCAATGGAATCAGTGGCAGATAGAGCATAATTGCTACGGCAAAGCCCGTGATAATGCCACTCAAGGGCAGATTCAGCACATAGGGCACGGCAATTAATTCCAGCCCAAGGCTCCAGATGGCCAGCCAAAGCATGCGCCAATTGCGCTGAGCACAAGCCAGCCACAAGCCCAGCCCAATTAAAATCATCAAGGGAGCTTTGATATAAAATGGAACGATTGCCACCAAGGTTGCGACACTGCTGGCATAACCTTGACTATAGCCAGTGACATAGTTGCGGGCAATTGCCGTGAGTTTGCTTTGCACAATGGTGTAGAGCCATGGCGCGGCCAGCACGGCGCTGATCAGCCCAACCGCGCCGCCGCGCCAAAGCAGCTGTTTGGCATAATCGAAGCGTGGATGTTGGGCCAGTAAAGCCAGCACCACCAGCATCAAAATAATCACGGCGAAGATTGTGACCAAATAATGGGTTAGCACTAAACCTGTAGTCAAAATAACCGCTAAACTCACTAAGCGCCAATTAAAGGCTTTGTAATCGAGTAAAGCCAACCATGCCACGATGACCCCAACCAGAATAACTTGGCCAGTTAGTTGGGTAAAGCGCCCCCAATTGACATAAAAACTAGGCATGGTGTTGTAGAAGCAGGTGAATACGAGGGCGATGATGCCCGCCGCTTTGTTGCCACTCAAACGGCGAGTTAAAAGATAGGCCAATGGGCCAACCGCAATATTGATCATTTGGCCGGTGTAAAGCACGGCACTGGTGGCCGATAATTGACCCCACCATGCCAAAAAAGCACTATTGGCGTGAAACCCATAATGATAGCTAAAGGTGATTAAATCGGCATAGGGATGCCATGTATCAAATAAACCACCATGGTCAAGCAATAGCTGGGTAATCATCGAGTGATGATACGAATCGCCCCATTGCGCCACCGCCAAATCGCGCACGACCAACAAGCGTTGCAGCACAATCACGCCGGTTAAGCCAACCAGTAACCAAGCATGGCTCGATGGCCGAATCTGTTTTAGCTCGTTGAGGCGATTAGGCCAAGTGCTGTGGTTTTTTGGCCAGACTGCTGCCAGCAAAGCCAAGCCACCATAACCAACTACCAGCCAACGATTGATTGCTAAGCCGACCAAATCGGCGAGTTGCAGCAAGATTGGTGGCAGGGCAATTCCAATACTCCAACTTAATGCCCAGCGTTCAAGCTGATCAAAGAGGCCACTTGGGCTACACCAGCGGATTACCGCCCAACCAGGCAGCAACCATACTCCAAGCATAAAACTAAGGCTGGCAGCAATTTCAAGCGTATGGGTTGTCAGCCAAACCAAGCTCTGGCCCAAACCAAAACTTGCCAAGGCAACCAGCATGAAAAAATTAATTCCAAGCAAATTAAGCCAAGGTTGGAAGCGCTGCCAGCCTGAGGTTGGTGGTTGATTTGCCGCAAGGGAATCGATCTGCATGAATTGTGGCCTTTAATTCATGTGACAGGTGTCACAACGTGGCGAGTATAACAATAGCCTAAAACGCTGTCAAACCTTGGGGCTTGAGCAACGCTAGGCTATTGAAGATGCTACCAAATTATGCTTGTGTGACTGGGCGAACTTTAACATCGCCAGCGTAAACCGTATGCAGTTGACCGTCGCTGCTGCGCACTTGTAAGCCACCATGCTGATCGACCGATTCGGCCACGCCAGTGAAATTGTGGCTGCTCAACTCAACTTCGACAGTTTGTCCGAGCGTGGTTAAACGGCTGAGCCAAGTTTGACGTAAGGCTTCGCGACGGCCACTGCGCAAACTCAGATACTGGCGATCGTAGCTTTGCAAAATTGCCCTCAGCAAGGCCGCCCGATCAACATCCTTGCCGCATTCCACTGCCAACGAGGTAGCCGCTTGGTTGATGCTTAGATCTTCGGTTGGCCGCCAATTGACGTTGATACCGCTCCCAATCACGGCCCAGCGCAGCCGTTCGGGGCCAGCCGTCTCTAGCTCAACTAAAATGCCCGCCAACTTCCGCCCATTAATTAATAGATCGTTGGGCCATTTTAGCTCGACCTTGCAATTAGTTTCGCGTTCAATTGCTTCGCTAATCGCCACCGCCGCCAGCATGGTCAATAAAAAGCTTTCGCTTGGCAAGAGCCACGTTGGCCGTAACAGCAGCGAAAGCAACAAACTACTGCCAGCCGGAGCGCTCCAGCTACGTCCGCGTCGCCCACGGCCAGCGGTTTGTTCGTTGGCAACAATCACCAAGCCTTCGGAGACCCCAGCAAAAGCGCGTTCACGAATCAGGCTGTTGGTCGAGGCAGTTTGTTCGAGGCCAAGCAATTCTTGGCCAATAATCAAAGTTTCTAGCTGATAACGGGCTGGTTCGATAATTGTTTGTTCAAATGATGTCAGCATAGGCGCGTTAACCGTCCCTGTTGTAAATGCCAAATCTCGCCAGCAAATTGCTGGATAAAGCGCCGATCATGCGAAACCGCAATGATTGGCCCAGCAAACTGATTGAGCGCAGCCTCGAATTGCTCTAGAACATCAAAACTTAGGTGGTTGGTTGGTTCATCGAGCAATAACAAATTGGCCCGTGCGGCAATCAGTCGGGCTAATTGTAACTTATGCAACTGACCTGTGCTAATGCTGCCAACCGCCCGATTGACCTCAGCATAACGGAATAAGCCCGACCAAACCAGCTCGTTGATCAGATCTTTATTAAAACCCAGCAAACCTTCGCGATAGGCTTCAAAGAGGCTTTGTTCGGGCTTGGGTCGCTGATATTCTTGGCGTAAATAGCCAATTTGCAGGTTCGGGCCATAGCGAATTTGGCCTGTGCTCGGTGCTAAATCACCTGCAATCAGGTCAAGCAGGGTGGTTTTGCCGCTGCCATTGGCTCCTGTGATCAGAATCCGTTGGCGTGGTCGTAGTTCTAAATCGATCTGTTCGAGGATTGGCTGTTGCTCACGCTGATAGCTCACGCCTTCGATCGACAGCATTTGTTGGCTACCATCGGGGCTGGGATTAAAGGTTGGGTTGATCGCCAGTGGTTTGGGTGGCTCAGGAATTGGATCGGCCAAAATGCGCTCAAGCGCTTGTTGAGCTGAACGAACGTTACGCGAAACCGCCGCGGCCACATTTTCGCCTTTGGAATGATAAATAAAACCATCGTTATCGCGCGGTGCTCGATTATGAGCAACTTGTTGATTTTGGGCTTTGGCTCGCATTTGTAATTGGCGAATTTCGACCTGTTGGCGTTGATAATCAGCTTCCCAGCGTTCGCGTTCAGCTTGCTTGGCGGCAAAATAAGCGCTGTAGTTGCCAGGGTAGGTTTTGAGTTGATGGGTATGTTCATCAAGCTCAATAATTGTGGTTGCCACTTGATCAAGAAATGCCCGATCGTGCGAAACCACCAAGATTGCCCCGCTATGGGCTTGGAGCCAGGTTTCAAGCCATGCACTAGCTTGGTGATCAAGGTGATTGGTTGGTTCATCGAGCAATAACACATCGGGGTTGCTAATCAGCAGCGCGGCTAAACCAAGTCGGGTTTTCTCGCCGCCCGATAGCGCCTGGACTGAGCGTTCTCGTGGCAAATGGCTTAATCCCAAGCCCGCAAGCACTTGATCAATGCGATAATCCAGTTCGTAGCCGCCACGTAACTCAAAGCGCTCAGCCACATCGCCATAACGTTCTAAAAGATCGGCAAGTTGATCGGGGTTGGCATTGGTCATTTGGCTGCTTAATTGCTCAAGCTGTTGGCCGAGTTGGCTAAGCTGTTGTTGGCTGGCTGCCAGCAATTGCTCAACATTTAGATCTGTAGGGGTGATTAATTGCTGAGTTAAATAGCCGTATTCACAGCCCTCGCCCCAGCGAATTGTGCCAGTATCGGCTTGCTCTTGGCCAATAATTAAGCGTAGTAAGGTTGATTTACCAACGCCATTTGGGCCGACGAGGCCAATTCGTTCGCCACGATTGATAATTAACGCGATATCACTGAGGATTTGATCTGGGCCATAGGCTTTGTTGAGGTTGTTGATCTGCAATAACATGTGTTCGATGATCTCCTAGCTTGATTCATAGTGCCTAAACGTTGGGTTTTGATCATCAAACAGTTGATTTTCATTGGTATAACTCCCTAAAACAATCAATAGCTCAAGCTTAGCATGAGTGGCAACGACCCAACATCCGACAAAAGAAGGATGAACGAGGTTAAGGATGAAGGATGAATTATGAGGGATGAAGGATCGGGGGCGGGCGATGGGATTGGGAAAGAGAAGCATCTTTCGTGGAATTCGTGGCTAAAATAACCTTCGTGCTCTTCGTGTCCTTCGTGGATCAATTTTTAACCCAGCGGCGCAGAGCATGCGAGGGGTCAGGATTCAGAATGGGTTGCAGAAATGTAGTAATCACATTGGATACAGCTGCATAATCATCAACATCTGTGCGAATCTGTGGCTAAAATAATAATTATTCGGGTAATTCGTGGCTAAAATAACTTTCGTATTCTTCGTGTCCTTCGCGGTTTCATCCCTCATCCTTCATCCCTTAAAAACGCTTCCCTGCCCTCGACTACCGAGAACAGGGAAACATAACAGGTAATGAACTTTTTAGAGGCTCTTGTTGAGGGTCAGCAAGAATTCGTCGTTGGTACGGGTTTTGGACATCCGCGTCAGCACCAATTCAGTGCCTTCGTTTTCGCCCAACATACTGACCATACGGCGCAACGTCCAAACTTGGCGCAATTGCTCAGGCAAGAGCAACAACTCATCGCGACGAGTTGAAGAGCGGGCAATATCGACTGCTGGATAGGTGCGGCGTTCAGCCAAGCGCCGATCCAAGTGCAATTCCATGTTGCCAGTACCCTTGAATTCTTCGTAAATCACGTCGTCCATGCGGCTGCCAGTATCGACCAGACAGGTAGCGATGATTGTCAACGAGCCGCCGCCTTCGATATTACGGGCAGCACCAAAGAAGCGCTTTGGTGGATACAAGGCCACTGGGTCGATCCCGCCAGTCAAGGTGCGGCCTGATGGTGGCATATCCAAGTTGTAAGCCCGCGCCAAACGGGTGATTGAGTCCATCAAGATCACCACATCTTGACCGCCTTCGACCAAGCGTTTGGCTCGTTCGAGGGTCATTTCGGAAACTTTGGTATGATCTTCAACTGGCTCATCGAAGGTCGAGGCAATCACTTCGCCACGGACTGAGCGACGCATATCGGTGACTTCTTCAGGGCGCTCGCCAATCAACAAGACCATCAAATGGGCATCTTGATAATTGGTGGTGATGCCATTGGCAATCGCCTTCATCAGCATCGTCTTACCAGCTTTGGGTGGCGAAACCAGCAGCCCACGCTGACCGCGACCGATTGGCGCAATCAAATCAACCAAACGAGTTGAAAGAATTTGCGGCTCAGTCTCCAAAATAAAGCGTTCATTGGGAAAAATCGGGGTCAATTTTTCAAAATGGGGGCGCTTACGAGCTTGCTCAGGGTCCATACCATTCACTAATTCAACCCGCAGCAAACTATAATAGCGTTCACTTTCTTTGGGAGGACGAATCTGGCCGGAGATGCGGTCGCCAGTACGGAGGCCAAAGCGGCGAATTTGGGTTTGCGAGACATACACATCATCGGGGCCAGGCAACATACGGTCGCTGCGCAGAAACCCGAAACCGTCAGAAACGATATCGAGAATCCCCGTGTTGAAAATATTGCCTGCTTGTTCAGTTTGAGCCTGAATTAATTTGTAAATGAGGTCTTGTTTCTTGAGGCGACTATAGCCAGAGATATCGAGTTCCCGAGCCATTTCTTGGAGGTCGCTCAACGTTTTGTTTTCTAAATCAGCAAGGTTGACCACCGTGCTATCCTCCTACGATGAATTCTTACAGCGGGCGTGCATCATCCGACCTCTTCAAAAAATCAATGGCGTTGCGTGGCGAACTAATAGCATAGTTCAGCCAATATGCCGCACAACCATGCGTTCACGGACGTGCCCACAATGGGAAGCGATCTTGTGAGGGGATGTAACTAATCAGTTGCGTTTTAAAAAGTTGGCTGCTGTTTGGAGATGTGTGAATGTGACGCTGGAAGGGGATTCCCAAATGCGTCGCACGCAGTATACCACGACTGACAAAAGCAAGCAACGCCATTTTTAATCATGACGTTGCTCGATTTTAAGCAATTTCTAACGCAAACAGTGACGGTATATTTAGTGCTCGGCAAACGGCAAATCTGAAATCCGCATCAATTTATCCCAACGGTGACGAGACTCGATGTAGCGTACTGTGCCAGAGGCCGAACGCATCACTAACGAGTGAGTGGTAGCACCCCACCCAAAAAATTGTACGCCCTTGAGAAAATCTCCGGTCGTAATTCCCGTCGCCGCCCAAAAAATATTGTCTCCTTGTACCAAATCGTTGGTCGTGTACACTTTGTCGAGATTCAAGCCGTTCTGACGGGCTAGGTCACGCTCACGGTCATTACGCGGCCAGAGCTTACACTGAATCTCGCCACCAGTACACTTCATGGCGCAGGCCGAAATCACCGACTCGGGTGCTCCGCCAATGCCCATGAGAATATCTGCGGGAGCCTCAAGCATGCTCGGCATGAGGCTGGCTGCAACGTCACCATGCAAAATCAGTTTAATCCGCGCTCCCATTTCACGAATCCGCGCAATAACATCGTGATGGCGAGGCCGATCAAGCACAATGACCGTTACATCTTCGACCCGTTTTTTAAGTGCTTTGGCAACGCTGCGGATGTTGTCTTCAACCGAAGCGTTGATATCGATACTGCCCTTGGCCGATTCGCCAACGGCAATTTTATCCATGTAGACGATCCCAGGTGGGTTGAATAGACTGCCACGTTCGGCTGCTGCGACGACCGCAATTGCCCCCGGCATCCCTTGGGCTAGCAAGGTCGTGCCTTCAACTGGATCAACCGCAATATCAACCCGTGGTTCGCTGCCGTTGCCGATCTGCTCGCCAATGTAGAGCATGGGTGCTTCGTCTTTTTCGCCTTCGCCGATAACCACAATTCCATCCATATCGGTGGCATTGAGGGCAAACCGCATCGCATCGACCGCCGCACCATCAGCTTCGTTCTTATCGCCCCGACCCATCCAGCGGGCTGAACGTAACGCAGCCGCTTCGGTTGCCCGTTGGAGATCAAACCCCAAATTACGCTCCAGCTTCATGCCAACCTCCTTGTTGTGCAATATCATCGCTTGCGAGCTTTACGAGTATTCTAAAAATGCGATTGTACCATATTTCGCAAAGTCGGCAGCAAATGATGATTGCTAACCAGCACAGTCAAATTTCTAGGATGTTGAATTAAGCGTGTGAGCCTTTGGTTCGCCTAACTGCGGCTGATGATACCATAGTTTTTCACCAGAACGTAGTAGGTTCTTAGTCCTAGTGCCAATCAGCATGCGTGGGAATTATTTGGGGGCAAAGCGGCCAACCACGGGCAACCAGCGCGTGGCTCGTACATAGATATGGCTGAGTGCGCCGTTGCCACGCCAGCGTACCATCGCATGGGCCAAGCCAACCCAAATCAGCAAGATCAAGCCAGCCACAAACCAGCCCAGCCATGAGCCAACTAAATAGCCAATCAGCACCGCCAACGACAATAAAATCAGCATAATCAAAAATTCGCTGGGATCGTCGGCTTTGTAGCTGCGCGGGCGTTGGGGTTCTTCGGGCTTGGCAGCAGGCTTGCTCGGCTGAACTGGATGTTGTTTAACCTTGGTTGGCAAGGCTTCGCTTTCAATCGCAGTGCTATAACCAGCAGCCGAACTGCCAGCATAGGCAGCTTGTTGCTTCTCACGAAACAGCTGTTGCCAATCAAATTGGGTGGTGGCTTGCGAATGTGCCCAAAGTTCTAAAGCTAATTTGATCGCTGCTGGGTAGCCACCTGCCAATTTAATCACTTGGCTGATCGTGGTGGGATCTGGATTCAAGTTGGCATTTTGGGTCAGGGTCGTGATCAAACTACGGATTTCGCGTTCAGGCATGGGCGCTAGGCTAATTTGGCTGAGCGTGCTTTGCAAATCAGCGGCAATCCGATCAAGTGGTTGGCTGCTAGCAGCGACAATTTGCAAAAAGCCCTCGTTAACCCAACCGCGTAAAGCACTGCGAACTACCCCAATCCAGCCCATGCCCGCCGATTCTAAATCATCGAGTAGCAGCAACATCGGTGGTGTTGTAGCTTCGTGAAAAGCTTGAGTTAGACTTAGTTCATCGTCGCCATTGGCTCGCAATGCCCGCAACATTGGCGAATACAAATCACGCGCTTCGTTAACTCGCGCTAGGCTCAGGAAAACCACTTGGGGCGGCTCGTCGAGCACCATGGCCACAGCTTGACCAATATGATGCAGCAACGATGTTTTACCGCTACCTGGTGGGCCGATCACTGCACACGAGCGACCAGCCGCCAGCGCTTCGTTAATTTGAACAATCTCACGTTCACGCCCAACAAAGTCGCGCGGATCGTGGATGGGTGTGGTTGAAAAATAGGCTTGTGTCATATATTTAGAACATAGAGCAAAGAACATAGAACATAGTAATCGATACGTATCACTATAAGGCTATCATACTCGAAGTTGGCAAGTTTACATGAATCCATGAAGAGCGGTTTTTGTCACGAATTGCCCGAATTACCCGAAGCGAGGCTCTAGGCTATGGGCTAGCGGAGCTTGAGTTGAAATACAAACAATTGTTCCAATAGCCGAGAGCCTTCAGCCTGTAGCCATGTATCCTTTGCGCCACTGGGTTAAACAATAAGGATCGAGCTAGTACAGCCCGACCCTTATGTTCTATGTTCTATGCTCTTTAATTGGTAACCGTTGGCACAGGGCCACTTGGTGGGCCAAGCACACTTGAGGCTACCCAACCGCGGCCAGTGCCATCGGGCAACTGAATTTCATACCAATCGCCAGATTGACCAAGCACTTGCACGCTATCGCCAGCTTTCAACTGGGCGATTGGGTCGTTGTTGGTATTTGGGGCTGGCCGAACATTGGCAGTTGGGGCGACCACAGTAGCAGTTGCCGGAGCCAAGGTTGGGGTCGCCGCCGGATCAACCGTGGGCGTTTCCTCAACCAAATCCTCTTCAGGATCTTCTTCGCTGCTGAGATCTTCGCTGACTGGGGTTGCGGTTGGCAAAATTGGCGTAACGGCAGTGCCCCAAACTGCATGATTCGACTCGTTAATTGCGCCGCGCACGGTGGTAATCCGATCATTAGCCCAAAACAAGGCAAAGAAGGCTACCGCAACCAACAAGGCAATCCGAATGGGATCGGAAAGTCGCAGGATTGTGCTGGTGCGTTGCATTTCGCGTAACGTTGCAGCAGCACTAGCAGCTACAGGCTCGCCCCAACTGGTGCGGCTACGATCATCGCGGGCAGTGCGGCGTAAGGCCAACAAGGCTCGACCATCACCAACCTTGCCCAACGCTCGCACAGCGGCCCAGCGCACATTGCTGTTGGGGTGATTTAAGGCTTGGCTCAAGGGACGGCTGGCACGGCCATCACCAATTTGGCCGAGAGCTTCGGCAGCGCGATAAGCCCGTAACCATGGGTAACGTGGATCAAGCGCATCGATCAGCAATGGCACAGCCTGCGCACCCAAACGAATCAGATCATCCTCGGCCCGTTCATGATTGGGATCGTTGACGTTATCTAAAGCTACGACCAACTGACGTAATTGGGCATCGGCAACTTGTGGTGGGGCTGCTTCGGGCCGCGCCTGCGATGGTTGGGGTTGGCGTGGCTGGGTTGGTGGTAATTGATCAGTCATATTATCTAATCTCGAATAACCATATTAATAAGGATGTGATTGCAATCGCTCAAGGCACTCGCAACCTTGGCATTGTACCAGAGAAAGCAACAACAAATATCTACAGCAGGTTCGTGACCAGCAAATCTCGGCTGATCAGCCACGTTTGGCGATTGAATCAAATGGGCTATCTAAAGCGAATATGGTACAATTGGTCTACATGCAGCTCGTTGTGGTGTTCGCAAACGGCTGTTTTTTTTAGGGCAAACACGAGAGTCTATGCTGCTAGAATTATTTATTGCCGATTTCGCAATTATTGACCAAGTACGCCTGCACTTTACCCCGGCCTTTAATGTGCTGACGGGTGAAACCGGAGCCGGTAAGTCAATTATGATTGATGCACTCGGCATGTTACGCGGCGAACGGAGCGATCCAAGCTTTGTGCGAGCTGGAAGCAATCAAGCCCGGGTTGAAGGCATCTTCACGCTGGCTGATCGCCCTGATATTCTGCCTATTTTAGCCGAATATGGCCTTGATGGCGCTGATGATGATCAGATTATTCTGACCCGTGAAATTCATGGAGCCAGCGGGCGGAGCGTTGCCCGAATTAATGGTCGCGCCGTGAGTAGTGCCGTGTTGCGTGATATTGGCGGGCGCTTGGTTGATATTCACGGCCAAAACGATAGCCAAACCTTGTTCAATGTGCGCACCCACGCCGAAATGCTCGATCGCTATGCTGGAGTTGTCGCCGATCGCGAACAACTGAGCCAGCAAGTGATCGCGATTGAAGCTGTGCGCAGCCAAATTAGCACCTTGCGCAATGCCGAAGCACGTCGCCTCGAACGCATCGAAGAATTGACCTTTTTGGTTGAGGAATTGACCAACGCCAAGTTGATCGCTGGCGAAGAGGCTACGTTAACCAACGAACGCGGTTTATTGCAAAATAGTGCTAAAATCACGGGTACGGTTGATACGATGTATCGTTTGTTGCGAACTGGTACGCCAGCCAGCGAACGGCGTTCAGCCACTCGTTCAATTGTCGATAGCCTTGATGATGTGGCGAATCTGTTGAGCGAATTGCTGCGGTTAGACCCAAGTTTGGCTGGATTGAACGAGCAAACCCTTGAAGTGCGCTATCGGCTTGACGATGTGATCGAGGGCGTGCGGGTTTATCGTGATCGGCTAGAGTTTGAGCCAGGCCGCCTCGAAGTGATCGAAGATCGCTTAGCTGAGTTGCGCGATTTAGCCAAAAAATATCGCGCTGCCGATGCTGCTGAATTGCTCGAACGCTTGACTAGCGCCAGCGACGAACTCGAAACCTTGCACTATAGCGCTGAGCATATTGCCGAATTGGTGCAACAAGAACAGCAATTGCTGGCGAATATTGGCATTGCTGCGGCTGAACTGAGCCGCCGTCGTCGCCAAGCAGGCGATGAATTGGCTGGGCGGATTGCCGCTGCCATGAGCGATTTAGCCATGCCGCATGTTAAATTTCATGTGCAATTATCGCAGCGCAGCGACCCACAAGGCGTATTAATCGATGATCAGTATCTAGCATTTGATCGCACGGGGGTTGATCAGATTGAGTTTTTACTCAGCCCCAACCCTGGCGAGCCGCTCAAACCATTGGCCAAAATTGCCTCTGGTGGTGAATCGGCACGCTTGCTCTTGGCGATGAAATCAATTCTTTCAGCAGTTGATAGTGTGCCAACCCTGGTTTTTGATGAAGTTGATGTGGGAGTTGGGGGACGGGCTGGCCATGTGGTCGGTGAAAAATTATGGGGCATTAGCGATGCCCATCAAGTGTTGTGTATTACCCACTTGCCTCAAGTTGCCGCTTTTGGTGATTGCCATTTTGCGATTGCCAAGCAAGTTATCAACCAACGCACCCAAACCTTTGTGCAACCACTCAGCGAACAAGAACGCATCGAAGAACTAGCGGCGATGCTTGATGGAACACCAGTGAGCGAAGCTAGCCGTCGCTCGGCCAGCGCCATGCTCGAACGGGCTGCCAACTACAAACTGGCAACCAGCAACCCATAACTTGAAATTCAGATACCCATGCCTTTGAAGGAGTGTGCCTTGGATTCACGCGAGACAACGATCAGCCTATGGTCGCGGCGGGTGATGGAAGCCTGCTGGCTATTGGCTTTAGCAATGATCCCGGTCTATTTTAGTTTGCTCAGTGACCGCCACTTTGAGCCAGATAAAGCGGTGGCCTTGCGCTCAATCGTGATGATCCTTGGCGGTGCGTGGATTATCAATTGGCTTGAACGCGGCCAAGTTTTTCGTTCGTGGCCGCGTTGGCGTGATTGGTGGCGCTCGCCATTGGTTGCTCCGGCTATCGTTTATGTTGGGGTCTTTTTCTTTACCACGCTCACTTCAGTGTTGGTGTTTACCAGCTTTTTTGGCGGCTATAATCGGCTTCAAGGCTTTTACACCAATTTCTCGTATGTCGTGGTGTTTGGGGCAATGCTGGCCCATGTGCGCCGCCGCGAGCAACTTGAGCGGATTATTACGGTGATTATTGCCACGACCTTGCCAACCTTGGGCTATGGTTGGGTGCAGTATCAGCGCAGCGACCCCTTGCCATGGGCTGGCGATACTGCGGCGCGGGTTGCCTCAAGCATGGGCAACTCGATTTTTGTGGCAGCCTATTTGATTTTAACCCTGCCCTTTATGTTGTATCGCTTGATTACCAGCGTGATGGCGACCAAACGTGCTGAAAGTGAAGCTACAAACTCGGTTGGTTTAGATGCAGCGTGGTTTGTCACCTTGGGCTTGATTCCGCTTGGCCAATTAAGCCTCTTATATGCCACCCTCAAGTTGGGAGCATTACTGCAAGCACCCTTGCTGGGCATCGGCCATTGGTGGATCTTCCCAATGTCGGTGATTGTGGCTGGCAGTACCTTGCCCTTAATTTCGTGGGTAACCAGTACCCGCAGCCGTACTGATTGGCGCTTATATCTGCCTGGCGGCTTGATTTTGCTGTATATGCTGAGTTTGGTGTTGGGTGGTTATTTAACTGCCGACCAATGCCAAGGCACAATTAGCGAAACCTGCTACAACCTTGATATGGCAACCGCTAAGCGGGCTAGCGATTTTCGTACCTGGTTTTTGTTGGCGATGGCGGCCTATTTTGGTTTTTATGGCTTAGTGCTAGCCTTGCCACGCCGTAGCGAAGCAGCAGCCCATGCAATTGTGCAATGGCTCAGTGCGGCAATCTATGCGGGGTTAAGCCTGTTCACGATTGTCATTATCTTCTTCACCCAAAGCCGTGGCCCACAAATCGGCATGTTCGTAAGCATTTTCGTCTTCTTCACCCTCTTTTTATTGCAAGGCCTACGCAGCACCAGTTTCAAACGCGTTTTTGGCGCGGCGCTGAGTGCATGGGTTGTGCTGGCCCTCGCCGGATCAGCCTTCTTAGTTGTGCTCAATACTGATCCAAGCAGTTTTAGTGGGCTACGCCAAAGCAACCGCTATATCAGCCGTTTGGGCAACTTGCTTGAAACTGATGGCGGCACTGGTTTGGTGCGGGTTTTGATTTGGCGTGGCGATGAGCATACCCAAGGCGCAGTTGGTTTGGCCTTGAGCAATCCGTTGCGCACGGCAATTGGTTGGGGGCCGGAATCGATGTTTGTGGCCTACAACCCATTTTATCCGCCCCGTTTGGCCAATTATGAATCGCGCGGGGCTTCGCCCGACCGTTCGCACCAAGCCTTGTTGGACGAATTGGTCACTAAAGGTGCGATTGGCTTGTTTAGCCATTTATTCTTATTTGGCTCATTCTTAATTATTATGCTGCGGCTGCTGCGGATTCCACGGCTGATCAATTTGGGGCTAACCACGCTCTTTATGCTGGGAATTGGCATCTTTTTTGCAGTGTTTTTGAAGAGCCTCGCACTTGGTTTGATTGCTGGTAGTGTGGGCTTGTTGGTGGTTGGGCTCGCCACATGGTTGGGCTATGCCAAGCCGCTTGAAGCATCGCTGAGCTTTACGTGGCAATTGTTGATTATCACTGTGCTTTCGGCGGTTGCCGCCAATTTTGTCGAAAACCTATTTGGGATTCCAATTGTTTCGTCGTTGCTCTATACCTGGGTGATTATGGCGGTTGGCATACTTGCTGGGGCACACGCTGGAGCCTATCAACTTGGCACAAAGCCAGCGGTTGTGGCAGCACCAGTCGTTGAAGAAGCCGCCGAATCGACCCCGGCCAAAGCTGGCACCAAACGCCAAGCCGCCCAAAATGCTCGCCGTAACCCCGCTGGCCGTGGTCGTACCAGCAGCGGCGTAACTGGCGCGGCTCCTGCACGAATTTTGTATGCAGTCGTTGTGCCGATTGTGCTGCTGTTGGTCTGGTTCCTCAACCTCGATAATATTTTTGCTGATATGCGCTATTTGCAGGGCAAACAATTTATCGACCAGGGCCAAGGCCTCGACCAGCATCTTTTGGGCTTTGCTGCGATTCAGGATGCTGTCGAACATGCACCTAATGAAGATTTATATTTCTTGATGTACGGGCGAGCCTTGATGACCTTGGCCACCGATTTGAGCATTGAGCAAAACAAGTTGGTCAGCGAAAATCAAAATGCGGCGATTGCCCAAGTGCTGAATAGTCGCCCATTGCCCGATGCTGAACTTGCCGATTTGCCCGACGCTGAATATAGCGTGGCTGGTTTGCAAACGGTTGCCCGTGATTTCTTGACCAAGTTTGGGCCATTGCAAGTGCTCGATTATGCCCGCTTGGCGTTGGAAGAAGCCCAGCGGCTCAATCCCCAGAACAAGGATCATCCGGCTAACTTAGGCCGTTTGCATTCATCGTGGTTCCGTAACACCGAGCAAAGCGACCCTGAAGGCGCACGCGCTCACCTTGATGCCGCGATTGAGGCCTACAAACGAGCCCATACGGTCGCGCCTCAGGATGTTGAGTTGACTGGTCAATGGGCTATGTTGTATTTGTATCGCCAAGAATACGATACAGCGATTGCCGAATTGACCAAAGCGACCACACTAGATCCATTATGGTCGCTCAATTTTATTCGCTTGGGCGAGGCCTACCGCCGCAAGGGCGATTTGCCTAATGCAGCTTTAGCCTTTGCCAACGCCTTGGCGCTTGATCCACGGGCGCTGAGCAGCAGTGGCTTGGTTGACGTAGCAGAGTTGCCAGCCGAACGCACGGCCCGTGTCCAAGCAACCTTTGCCTCGATGCAAAGCGATCCAGCAGTGTTTGATAGCTTCTTGACGGGCTTCGAGCGAGCGATTGCCAGCAAGCCAGGCGATATGTCGTATCGTCAGATGTACACCCAAGTGTTGAGCGATAGCCAACGCTATGATGCAGGTTTGACCCAAGTCCAACTAGCTTTGGCCGAAATGGACAAAATGGGTGCAGCCGATCCAACATTCAACACAACCTATGCTGATACCCGAACGGCCTTTGAAAAGCTGGTTAGCTTTTTTCAAAGCCAACTCGGTCAAAGTAAACCATAATTGAGTGCCTCACTCCCTAGCCCCCTTTCCCGCCGCAGTGGGCGAGGGGGCTAAGGGCACTTAGGCCATGCTTAATTTTCATCAAGAGAATCCATATGAGTGTTTCGCTAGCCCAAATCTTTCTGATCTTTCTTTCGGCGCTTACCATGTCGATTGTCAGCACGCCCTTAGTTCGCCGCTTGGCGATCGCGGTTGGGATTATTGATCAACCAAATGCCCGCAAAGTGCATACCAACCCTGTGCCGTTGCTGGGTGGCTTGGCAATTTATGGCGGGGTCGTGGTAACGCTGCTGATTTGGGATGACCAATTTATTCTGCGTGAATTGGCGGCGATTTTGGGCGGCGCGACGATTGTGGTTGTCTGTGGCATGCTCGATGATAAATGGGGCTTATCGGCCTCATTGAAGTTGCTGGGCCAAATTATCGCCTGTTTTGTGCTGATTTACGCTGGCATTCAGGTGCAATTATTTGCCTCGCCATGGCTCAACGCCCTGATCACAATTGCTTGGGTCGCGGGTATCTCAAATGCGATAAATTTCTTGGATAACATGGATGGCTTGTCGGCTGGCTTGACTGCGGTTGCTTCGGCGTTCTTCTTGCAACTCGCCGTTTTGAATGGCCAGTTTTTGGTCGCAGCTCTATCGGCGGCAACCATGGGCGCGTGTATCGGCTTTTTACGCCATAACTTTGTGCCAACCAAAATCTTTATGGGCGATACGGGCAGCCTGTTTTTGGGCTTTATTTTGGCGGTGCTCGGCATCAAACTGCGCTTTCCGAGCAACAGCATCATCGTCACGTGGATGATTCCGATTGTGGTGCTGGGCGTGCCAATTTTCGATACCTCAATGGTGATTGTTGCTCGTTTGCGACGGCGGGTCAATCCCTTCAATACTCCAGGCAAAGACCACATTTCACATCGCTTTGTAGCGCTGGGTTCGTCGCGGCGCGAAGCTGTGTTGATTTGCTATATGCTGGGCGTTGGCTGTGGCATTACCGCGACCATGTTGAGCAAAGCCGATGTGCAAGAAGCCTATGCCTTGGCGGCGTTGTTGATTGGGATTGCAGCAGTTGGAATTTGGCTGTTTGAACGCTATGCGCGGTATAACCCGCCGAAGTGAACTCGCACAACAAAGCCCATGGTTTCTGCTCCCGCAGCGGTAACCATGGGCTTTTTAAATTAAGCAGCGACCTTATGCGATTCCCAAGGCAACTCAAGAGCTAAACGGGGGGCGGTGATTGAAGCAGGCTTGAGCAACAGCTTAGGACCATAAGCCATCCAAACACTTTCATCTGCGACGCAGCGATACGAGCCATCATCAACAAGTTCCAATCGAGCACCGCAATCGGGGCAGCGGCGTTCTTCGAGCGAACGATTTTCCATGACGGGCCTCCTTGTGTGGGTGGTGTGTCCGGAAGTGGCGGAATTAAAAAATCCCACCCCCGGTTAGAGGAGTAGGCGATCATTGCCCTGTCGTATGGCCACGCTGCCATGTGTTAAGCTGTAGTATACATGGTTTTGGCAAATTGACAATCGGGCTGTAGCCCTAGGTCTTAAGCTCTTCACAACTTTTTCATCAATCACTTTTATATTAAGGCCTCTGCAAGCAGATCTACCAATTTAGCTAGTTATTTGAGCCAAGGTTGGTAGGAATCAGTTATTTTTTGGAGGTCGATTGATGCGATTTTTGCTAGTTGTATTATTCGGATTCGGTTTATTGCTGCCTCAAGTTTCGCAAGCCCAATCCGAGCTACCTGCAAGCTATCCTCAGCATATGGCTGCGCTCGGCGATTCGATTACGCGTGCTGCTAATGCCGATATTCATAGTGATCATCCGGTGTATTCGTGGAGCACTGGCGGGCGAATTAATAGCCATGCTACCTTGTTGCGTCAGTTCAACCCCACCATGCCTGCTACGAATGCTGCGGTTTCAGGCACACGCATGCGCGATTTGCTCAGCCAAGTTGAAACACTTTCGCCAACCGTCGATTATGTGACGATTCTAATGGGCGGCAATGATCTATGTGGCCCAACCGAAGCGCAGATGACTCCAGTGCTCAATTATCGCTTGCAGTTTGCAGCTGGAATGGCGGCCTTGAGTGCCCGCTTGCCTGATGCGCGAATTTTTGTCGCCAGTAATCCAAATGTATTGGGTTTATGGGAAGCCTTGCATAACGATCCGAATGCCCAAACTGCTTGGGGTCGTGATGATCGTTGTGCTGTGATGCTGGCGAACCCAACCTCGATGGAGCCAGCAGATGTGGCGCGGCGGCAACGGGTGCAACAACGAGCGTTGGATTATAACCTTCAATTAGCCGAAATTTGCGCCCAATATATTCATTGTCGTTATGAAGGTGGCTTTTTGACCACAACTCCAGTTGAGCCAAGCAGTGCCTCAACCCTTGATTATTACCATCCCTCAGTGATTGGGCAAGAACGTTTATCGCTGCAAACCTTTCAATACACCTTCCATTTCACTGATACTGTTGCCCCAGTCACAACCCTGAGCAGCGTTATTAGCAACACGGGCTATCAAGTGACCCTGAGTGCTAGCGACAACGTTGGGGTGGCGGGCATCGAATATCGTTTAAATAATGGCAACTGGAAACGCTATACCAGCCCATTAACTGTTCCTTTTTCGGCACGCTTGGCCTATCGTGCGGTCGATATTAATGGTATGAACGAACCAACCCGCTTTATCCAACGCCAAACGGTATTCTTGCCCTCTATCCACAAAAACTAGCACATAGCCCTATATTCAACAGCGCTGCGATCGTCTGGTATTGTATGGGCTGATAGCAGCGCAATTGAATGTAGGAGCGCATTGAATGTATTGTTTACACTGTCGGCAACGTTTGGAACTCCGTTTTCGTGGTGGTCGCGAACGCTTGACCTGCCCTGAATGTGGTTGGGTGCATTTTACCAGTGCCCCAGCTGGCGTGGCCGCCGTCATTCAAAATGATTTTGGTGAGGTATTGTTAGTGCGGCGAGCTGGCTCGTTTCGCCTAGGTTTATGGTGTTTGCCCTGTGGCTACCTTGAGCACGATGAAGAAATGCGCCAAGGCTTAGCTCGCGAGGTGCTGGAAGAAACTGGCTTGCAAGCCGAGATTGGCGAAGTTATTGCTGTTCATTCCAATCTTGATCGCGAGCCGCCTTATCCATTGGGAGTTTGGCTGCGGGCAACGGTCAGTGGTGGCAATTTGCAAGCGGGCGGCGATGCTGATTTGGCTCAATTTTTCGCGCTCGATCAACTGCCACCACTGGCTTTCAACCATGATGCTTTAGTTTTAGCCCAACTTCAGCAGCCCGCCGATGCCAGTGTGGCCGCATTAACCCAAGAGATGCATAGTTTTGTGCGCTCCAAGGGTTGGTACGAGGCCAATTCAAAGCGTCCGCAAACTCCCCGCAACTTAGCGATTTCGCTGACGCTTGAAGCGGCTGAAGTGCTTGAGCACCTGCAATGGCGTGAGGAAATTGTCGATCAAGCTGAATGGCAGGGCGAGTTGGCCGATGTATTGCTCTATTTGGTGCAATTAGCTGATACTACCAATGTTAATTTGGTTGAAGCAGTGAGAGCCAAATTACGCAAAAATGCCAGTCGCGTGTGGGATCAGCCAGCTCAATAAGTGGCTAAAATGAGAGAATTAAAACTATTTAATGTCGTTGATTGACAGCTAGCCGCAATATCCGCTATAGTTAAACAGAACTTGTGTTCTATATCAAATGCGAGTTCTGGATGAAGGAGGTATTGCGAATGAGTCAACAACCTGATCAACAACAGCAGAATCGGCCATTGCGGCTGATGTTTATGCTAACAATGGTCATAATGTGTATCACTGTGACCGTTTTGGTCGTGCTTGGGCGCGATGTAGCCCAATTGGTTAGCGTTGTGGCAGCATTTGCCGCGCTGGGCGCATTGCTCTGGCCAAAACATTAACCAAGCCTTGCTGTGAGGGTTGCACCTTGCAGCAAGGCTTGTTGGCGCTAAATTGTACCAATAGTCCTCAATTTGCAATACCTTCAATTGGTTCGTGGTCGATTAATTCACCCTTGGCAGCTCCTAAGCGATTGCGTATACTCAGTCGTAGATTTCGCCAAAAGCAACTTGCCTCAAGAAAGGGTTTCCAAATGAAGCCACGATTTTTTGCATTTGGCAGCCAACAACTGCATAGCGATGCACTGAAGCATCATTCATTAACCCGCCGCATGATCTTTTGGATCGGCCTGTTTGTAGTTTGTTTGTTGCTGATACTGTATAGTTTTAGCCAACTCGATCATATTCCACTGAGCACGCTCACCCGTGATCCTGCCGATATTACGGGCATGCCGTTCTATTTTGGTATTCTTTCGACCTTGGGTGTAATGTTGTGGTCGGCAACAACCGGTGTTTGCGGGGTTGGCTGGTTGTTGCTTGAACCCAGCCATCAACAGCGACGCTTTTTAGGAGCATCAGCCCTCTTATCCTTGCTTTTGGCGCTTGACGATGCCATTTTGCTACACGAACGGGTTTTTCCGAAGCATCTGCATATTCCCGAAAATCTGGTGTTGGCGGGCTATTTAGGCTTGGGGATGGCCTATCTTTTTTATTTTTTGCCACGAATGTTAAGCACAGATTATGGATTGTTTATGCTGGCGGTTGGTTTTATGGCCTTATCGATGATTTTCGATGTCATTATGCCGTTTCATGAGCTAGCTACCTTTACCGAAGATAGCCTCAAATTTGTTGGAATCGTCTTTTGGCTCAGCTATTTTGGGCGAACTGTGCAAACTATTTTAGCCCAAGCCAAACTCCAACGTTTAGCTTAAATCACCCATTCTGCCCAAAGCGTCGTTATTAGTTATTAACGGCGCTTTTGGTTGCCTGCCAATTTTGCAAGGAACTGATTATAATAAGCTAGCATTCATTAAAACGACGCAGCGTGGTAGTTTGTTCGCAACGTCGTTGCCAGATGAGGATCAGCATGTCAAACGAAGCGCAACCTCAATCCCGCATTGTTGAAGGATTAACCGGGCGGTTACCATTTTTGATCGGTGGGTTAGTTGGTTTTTTTAGCTTGGTCGTATTGATGCGGATTCGATATAGCTTACATGCGAGTGCTCAGCAACTTGATTTTGAAGGGGTTCAGGCTTGGGTAATTATTGATGCAATTATTGTGCTGATTATCGCGCCAGTAAGCCATACGGTAAGCCATGTGCTAGGGCTGATGCTGCAAAAGCAACCATGGCAACTTCAGCGCCGTTTGATCTATCCGCGAGTACGGCCCAGCCAAGCGCTTCCTCGTCGCCAGGTTATTGGCTATTTATTAGCACCCTTAGCATTGAATGGCTTGTTATTGCTTGGGTTTCTAATCGAGCCGCTGTCGGCCTACCTAGCCTTGTGGGGTGCGGTCAACCTTGGGCTGACGACCAACGACCTTTGGAAAGTTTTGGGCGTTTGGCGCTTTCCTCAGTCAAGTTCTTTTCTCATTCATGGCGATTATCTTGAGCGAACGGAGGCGGGGCGTGGCTAAAATTTGGTTTGTTGCGCGGCGCGATCTGCTCTATCATCTGCGCAAAAAAGATTTTTATTGGTCAACCTTGGGCGTGCCCTTGCTGATTGGTGCGATTTATCTTTTTGCCCAAGTGTTTGGCGGCGATCCGTCGGGCCAAACCACTGCCAATCTGTTTATTCCAAGCACTACTCGCGATCATAGCATCGGTGTGGTTGACCAGGCAGCAGTGCTCAAACAGCATTTTGAGGTTATTTCGCCAACAACCGTGCTGCAATTTGATAATCAAACCGTCGCTGAGCAGGCTTTGCGCCAAGCAACGATTGAAACGTTGTTCATCATTCCTGCCGATTATCAGCAATCGGGGATTGTGACCCGCACCACTCGAACAGCTAGCATTTTCGATCAGGCTGATACGAATGCCTTGCGCACCTTGTTGGCGGTGAATCAGTTGCGCTCACCGCATATCGATTTTGTACCACTATTATTTGAACCAATTAGCCTGAGCAAAGCTGAGGCAATTGGCCAAAATGTACGAGTCGCTGGCAATTTGAGTCAAAATTTTGCCGGCTCAATGGTGCCAATTGGCTTTGCCATGGCAATCTATATCTCCATTTTTATGGGTGCAAGCTTGTTGATGCAGGGAATTTTAGAGGAGAAAGAAAATCGCACGCTCGAAGTATTGCTTACCTCGATCTCACCACGCCAATTGCTGACCGGCAAAATGCTTGGTTTAGGGATTGTGGCCTTTATTCAATTGGGCTTTTGGGCAATCCTCGCGCTTGGGGTTTTGCGCGGCCAAGCCATTCGCAATGCACTCAATCAAGTGCAAATTGAGCCAACGACATGGCTGCTTTTGGGAATCTTTTTTCTATTGGGCTACCTTTTTTATGCCAGCTTAACTGCGGGCATCGGAGCAATTAGTCCATCAATGCGCGAATTATCGCAATTAATTATTTTGGTGAGTGTGCCAGCAATGATTCCGTTGATGTTTATTACCTCGTTGCTGAGCAAACCCAATGGCGCTTTAGCCCTAACCCTGAGCGTGATTCCCTTTACCGCCCCATCAACGATGATGCTCCGTTCAGTGATGACGGTTGTCCCACCTTGGCAAATAGGATTAAGTATTGGTTTGCTAGCGTTAGCCGTCGTGGCAACCCTCAGTTTAACTGCCCGTTTATTTCGTGCCACCATTTTGTTACGCGGCAGTAAATTTTCGGTACGCGGGTTATGGCAGGCGTTGCGCTAGCCCACGGAGGCATTATGGAATCGATTGTACATATTGTTTTAGCGCTCCTGCGGCGTGAAAATCAGGTGTTATTGGTGCGCCAACAAGGCCAAAATGGTAGTTATTGGGGCATTCCTGGCGGCAAAGTTGAGGTTGGCGAACATTGGCTCGAAGCCTTTGCGCGTGAGGTGCGTGAGGAAACGGGCTTGGTTGCCGCTGCCAGCACCTTGGCCTATATGTCGCAAGTCTATTTGGTCGGCAAAGAGCAAACTGTGGTTTTTTGTGCCTTTGAAGGTACAACCGAAGGCGAAATCGCCATCAACGATCCTGATAATGAGATCGAAGAGTGTGCTTGGTTTGATCTGCACGATATTCCCAAGATGGTGCAATCGCTGCGCTGGCCTAGCACTCGCCTGCCATTGCTTGATTATTTAGCAGGCAATGTCGAAGCAGGGCGGGTTTGGGCGTTTCGCTCCAACGAGGATAATAGCGAACAATATCTGCTGCAAGCGATCTGATATCGGTAGCACGCTAGTATTTCTGCTAGCGTGCCCTTTTGACATTTAGCCGCGCAATAACGATTGGCCACCATCGATCCAAATTTCGGTGCCTGTGATATGGCTGGCTGCCTCGGAAGCCAAAAAACCAACCAACTGGGCGACTTGTTCGGCTGTGCCTGGTTGCCCGTGGGTTAATGGAATATCGCCCTCAGGAAATTCGGCGGGCACGGCCACCGTTTCAATTGCCCGTTTTTCGGTACTTTCTTCGATACTGGTTTCTATCGCCCCGGGGCAAATGACATTGACTCGAATGTTAAATTGGCCCAACTCCAAGGCCAGCATTTTGGCCATCGCTACTTGGCCCGCCTTGGTGGTTGAATAGGCGGTTGCGCCTACATTGCTAAAAGTACGAGTGCCATTGATCGACGAGGTAATGATAATCGCGCCACCCTGTTTTTTGAGGGCTGGTACAGTTTTTTGCAAGGTCAAAAACGTCCCAGTTAAATTGATGTTTAATGTATTTTGCCATTCTTTGAGCGTCAATTGCTCAATTGGTGCCCAAACCCCGTTGATGCCAGCATTGGCAAAGACACAAGTAAGCTTACCCCATGTCTTAAGTGTTTGATCGACTGCTTGTTGCATTTCGTCGGGCTGAGTAATATCGGCAATCAAGGCCAAAGCCTCGCCACCAGCTCGTTTAATTGTATCGACGGTTTGGCTAAGTTCATCCTCGGTGCGGCCAAGCGCAGCGACTTTTGCCCCACGCGCTGCCAAATGCAAGGCGGCGGCTTTACCAATCCCTGAGCCAGCGCCAGTGATTAACGCGACGGTATTGCTTAAATCCATGATCATGCTCCTTCCTTCAGTTCACAATCCTTGGATCTCGCCAATGCAAGTTGTGTGCACCCAATCAGGCTTTGGGCTGATAGCAACTCAGTCATGCGATGGGCTAGCTTTGGGGCCAAGCGACTTAAACTATGCCAATACTCACATCCATGCCAACGAGGAGACCACGGTGTCAGTTATTGATGTTCGTAATTTGGGCAAAACCTACCGCACAATTGAAAAAGAAGGCGGAGTCAAAGGGGCAATCAAGGCGCTCTTTCGGCCTCAATATCGCGAAAAAGTTGCAGTTCACGATTTAAATTTCCAGATCGATGCTGGCGAAATTGTCGGCTATATTGGAGTCAATGGCGCTGGTAAATCGACCACAATCAAAATGTTGACCGGAATTCTCTACCCTACGACTGGCGCTGTTACAGTGTTGGGTCACGATCCACAGCGTGAGCGGGTGGCCAATGCGCGCAATATTGGGGTTGTGTTTGGTCAGCGTAGCCAGTTATGGTGGGATTTAGCGCTGATCGAATCGCTCAATTTGGTCGCCAATATTTATGAAGTTGAGCCAAGCCGTTATAAGCAATTGCTCAGCCATTTCAGCGAAGTATTAGAGCTTGACGAAATTTTAAAAACGCCGATTCGCTCGATGTCGTTAGGCCAGAAAATGCGAGCCGAACTAGCAGCAGCCTTCATTCACGAACCCAAAATTGTGTATCTTGATGAGCCAACCATCGGGCTTGATGTCATGGTCAAACAACGGATTCGCGAATTTATTAAAGACTATAACCAAACCCATAATACGACGGTGATGCTTACCACCCACGATTTAGGTGATATCGAACAGCTTTGTTCACGGGTGATCATCATTGATGCTGGTAGCAAAGTCTACGATGGGCCGTTGCATGCGATCAAACAGCAATTTGGCAAATATCGCACAATTAAATTTGAGACCAATCAACCAATTAGCAATGTGCAATTGCCACCAGCCTGCGAGCAACTGAGTTTAAGCGAATATAGCCTTGAATTGAAGTTTGATCGAAGCCAATTAAGTGCCAGTCAAGTAGCCACCGCCTTGATGCAACAGATTGATGTGGCCGATTTTACCTTGAATGAGCCTGATCTTGAGAGCATCATCAAACATTTGTATCAAAACCCCACGGCCTATAACGAGGTAGCAGTTAATGAATAAACTTGCTTATCGTTTGCGTACCTATCGCAGTGTGGTTGGCATGAATATTAAAGAAATGCTCGCCTATAATTTATGGTTTTGGTCGCAACTTGGCGCACATCTCTTCCTCACAATTGTCTATGTTTCGTTTTGGAAAGCCCTGTATAGCGAACGTGAAACAATTGCAGGCTTAACCATGCAACAAACCTTGACCTATATCATCTTGGCTCGTATGGTTGCGCCATTGGTGCAATGGGGCTATACTCAAGAATTTGGCTATTGGATTCGCGAAGGTACTATTTCTAGCGAATTATTACGGCCTGTAGATTTTCAAGAGCGAATTTTTATTGGCCATCTAACAAGAACGTTTGTTGCCTTAGCACAACAACTTTTAGTCACCGGAAGCTTTGCAGTTTTAGTATTTGATATTCGCTTACCAACTGATCCATTAATTTGGCTAAGCTTTCTAATTTCATTATTACTTGGCTGTAGTATTTTATTCTGCTTCGATTGGATTTTTGGGTGCATCGCTTTTTATTCAACCGAAGTTTGGGGTTTACAAGTGGTTCGTGGCTCAATTCTAATGCTGTTTAGTGGCGTACTTCTGCCATTAACCATGCTGCCTTCAGCCTTACAAACCATTGCCCAATGGATGCCCTTTGCCCAAAGTGTTTCGATCCCGGTATCGTTATTGAGCGGAATCACGCCATTGGATCAGCTTGGAGCAATTTGGTTGCAACAATTGGCATGGTTAGCAGTGATGTTAATGCTTTCCCGCTTGATGTTTCAATTCAGTGTGCGCAAAATCACGGTACAAGGTGGCTAATAATGCTGCGTTATAGCAAACTCTATTGGTATTTCGTCGTTCAGCGTTTCAAAATTTTGATGGAATATCGGCTGAATTTTTTTATTGGTTCGATTTCAACCGTGTTATTTCAAGGTGCGAGCATTATTGCAATGTGGTCAGTTTTGCGCCAAGTTCCAAGTATCCAAGGCTGGACACTTGAGCAAATTCTATTAATTTATGGCTTATTGACCTTATCCAAAGGCATCAATCATCTCTTTGCCGATAATCTCTGGGTGATTGGGCGCGATTATATTCGACCTGGCCAATTTGATCGTTTTTTGGTGCGGCCAATTAATCCATTATTCCATTTATTAGCCGATCGGATTTGTCATGATGCGATTGGTGATTTTATTGTTGGCTTTGGCTTGGTTGGGTATGCAATGGTTAAACTACAATTACCAATTACCCTGGCAAGCATTGGGTTTATCATATTAATGGTCATCAGTGGTGGCATTATTTTTATTGCGCTGAATTTACTCACTGCGGCAACTGCTTTTTGGATTATGGATTCAATTCCGGTGACCAATTTAGTATTCAGCACCAATGAATTTGCTCAATACCCACTGACATTTTATCATCGCTCGGTCGGCATTTTGTTGACATGGTTGCTACCATATGGCTTTGCCTCGTATTATCCGGCTAGCTATTTGCTGGGTCACTCAGTTGGTTGGATGGCATGGCTGGCTCCGCTGATAGCGCTCGTGAGTATCACCATTGCCTATCGCTTTTGGGTATTTGGCCTCAAACACTATGGCAGTACTGGCTCGTGAAGGTTACGCCTAAAATAAATACCCCACCTTGGCAGATACCAAGGTAGGGCAAATAATCAAGTTGCTATTTAGTGATCATTGGCAGATAGATATTTGAGCCACGGCATTGGTTGTTTTCAGCCATGAAGCTGATGTCATCAATGCTAAAGCGTACAATGTTAGCGGTCGAATCGCTGACCGAATCAATCCGCAAGACATGTTCGCCTGCACTCAGATCAGTCAGTGGAATCGTAACTTTGGCATAGCCATTGTTATATTCGGTGTTGGCATCGCTAGCTCGGAAAATTTCCTCGCCATCAAGGCTAAATTTGACATAATCTTGAGTTCCGCGGCCGTTATGAGCATAAATCGAGAGGTAGAACTCAAGCGTCGCATCGCCAGCGGTTGTGGTGAGGGTTTGTTGGGCAAAGGCAGTTTCGGTTGTGCCAGCGCGTGCGCCAAAACGCAACCAACTTGTGCCAGTGCGTGGCGTACCAGCACAACTTGAGGTGTAGCACAATGGTGGTGAAACATCGCTAAATGAGTTTGAGAAGGCTTGCCAATTCAGGCCACGCTCAAAACCACCATCGACAATGCTTTGGCCCGCTGGCTCAACCTCGATATTAAATACTTGGCTGGCTGTCAGGTTGCCACTGTCGCGCACGGTTACGGTGATTGGGTAGGTGCCAACTGCGCTGCTACAAGCACAATTAACATTAGCCTTCAAGATCCCTGCTTGGTTGCTGATGCTAACGTTCATGCCTGCTGGTGCGCCAGCGGTGCTGACTGTCAACGCGCCCGCCAAATCTAGATCATCTGAGGCTGTGCCGATGGTCGCGCTGCTTTGTTTGCCTTGTTGCACCAATACGTCGCTAGTCAGGAACAAACTTGGCGCGGTTGGTGTGGCTGGGCCATTACAGCTGTAAATCGCAAAATCGTCGATTGACCAAGTGGCTGAGCGATTTGGCGTTGGGGTATCGCCAAGCGCCACCTTGAATCGGAAGCGGATCGATTGCCCAGCCAAACTGGCTAAGTTCAAGCGGCTGGCGTTATAGCCGTTGCTGTTGCCAACATAGGCTTGCTCACCGCCAAACGCGCCATCTTCAGCGATGTTGGTTGGGCCATTGAAACTGAACAAACCAGCGGCTGATTGCCAGCTGCTACCATTATTGGTGCTATATTCAACCACGCCCGCGTCGATTGGCGCATAGAAGTCATAGGCATGGCGGAAGTAGGCAAAGCCGTTGGTTGGCACGGTTACGCTAGCATTTTGGGTAAAGGCCGATTCTTCAATCGCTTGATTCCACCCATACACACCGTTATAGTTGGTTGCTGAGCCACCACCGCTCGTTGCATATGCCCCAACGAGTGGCGCTGGATTGGTAGTCCAAGTTTCGGTGCTACCACTCAAGGCACTTGCTGTCCAGTTGTTATTGGGCAAAGCCTCAAAATCGTCTTGGAAGGCATTAACTTGAGTTTGACCAGTGCTACAAGCTTTCATGTCAGGGGCTGGTGCGTTGGTTGGTTGAAGATCCATTTCGGTTGCCAAAATGGTTTTATTGACTTCAACACAATCAGCAGCGGTAATTCCATGATTGCCTGTCAGGCTAGTACAGGCTTGGCGTAAAGCCGAAGCAAGGTCAGCATAATCACTGCCCGAAGTCAACGAGCTAATTTGGGTTTCATAGAATAAATGGGCGGTTTTGGTGATGCCAATTGAAGCGATGGTTTGGCCGTTGAAGGTATCGCCATCGGTCAAAAGATAGGCGGCCTTATTGGCGACACCACTGTTGCTGTGCACCCCACCGCTATCAAGCAGATTAGGATCGAGCACATACAATTCGCTCAACATACGGTCAGGCTGATCGCCTTGGGTTGGGTCTTGCATATTGCGAATCCCACCCAAATCCTCACCCATAATCCAGCGTGTGGTTTCGTCATCATCGGCGCTACCGTTGGTTTGGTCCATAAATTCGCCGAAGATATCCGACATGGCTTCGTTGATTGCACCTGATTGGAAGTAGTAGAACAGGTTCGAGGTATATTCGGTTACCCCGTGCGACAATTCGTGAGCAACCACGTCGTCGGCAGCAGCAAACCCTTCACCATAGGTCATTTGGCGACCATTCCAGAAGGCGTTGCCATAAGGGCAGCCCGCGCCAGGTGGGCAGTGTTTGACCAGTGAGATCAAGTTCATGCCGTTGTTGTCGATGCTGTTACGGCCAAAGAACAAGTTGAAGAAATCGTAGGTATCGCCCGAATAATCGTAAGCGGCATCAATATCGGCATCGTTGCTAGCAGCTGAGCCTTCAATCCGCACATATTCGCTTGGTTGATCACAGTTGTTGTTGGGATTATCGTCGTTATCAACCACGTTGTTATCGTTACAAACGAAGCGGTTTTTGGCAAAGCCAATTTGATTGAAGCTTAAACTCACGTCGCCCGACTGCGCATTCACAAACACATATTCGCGAATCGGGTCGCTGCTGGTTGATTCAACCGTCACAAACCAAACCAGATTGCTCTTTTGCAGGCCTGTGCCGCCCAACAAAGCTGGGTTAAAAATCGCTAATTCGCTTTTGCTCACGTTTAACGCTGCCGCATTGACATCATATTTGGTGGCAACGAGGTTTTGGGCAGTGTTAATTGCGTTGGCTTGGCTAATTTTGGCATTGGTGCTGAGATTAAGATTTGGCAGCACTTCGCCGTTGATGCTCAGTAATTCGCCAGCCTGATTGACTTGAACTTGCAATTCGCCAGCAATGACGGGCACGCCTTGGTAGCGCTGTTGATAGCGTACAACCTGGCGACCATCTTGGGTGGTACTGGTTTTGGCAACTGTGGCATCGCTGGCTTGGGCTAAGCCAAACAAATTGCCATATTCAGCTAAATAAGCATTGGCAACGTTGAGCGTATCAGCGCGATTCAAGCCTACTGGCTGATCGAGAGTTGTGCCAGCGGCTGCGCCAATCCAGCGCACATAGCCAGTTTGGCTATGGCGAGCAACATTGGCTCCTTGGCTGAGCAAGCGATTGATGGGCGAATTGGTGGTGGGTGTTTGGGCATTGCTCCGGCTTAACGGAAGCATGCTCACAACAATTAATGCTGCCAGCAAACGCAGCATTCGCATTGAACGCATAAATCTTTCCTTACACACTAAAACGAATAACGCTCAGCATCACGCTATGGGGATGAGTTGCCAGACCCCTCCCGATGCTGCCTACTCCTCGCTCACCAGAGTTTCTCTCCGACCCACATTCAAAGCCTCCCAATAGCGCTAGATGATCATATCAGCAATAGCGTTTGGCGATTATAGCGCATTCTGGCAAAAATGTGCATAGATCTTAAGATCGAGTTATCGCCAAAATTGGCCCAATTTTTGAGATTTGGTCGCAATTAGTTGTTGATTTGGCTAAATGTTAGAGCGATGTAAGAGCTAGCGCTGCCCCGTTGCTAGCTCTATCGCGGCGTGTTACAATATTCAGCGGCGTGCGGCGAGCACGCCAATCTTATAACTTACCGAGTTAGCACTCCTCGGCCAAGAGTGCTAAAGCGAGGTGAGCGATGCATCTTGAACTCAATGAGCGGCGACGACGGGTTCTTAAGGCGGTTATTCAACAATACATTGATACGGCAACGCCAGTAGCCTCGCAAGACCTTGCTAGGAGTTTGGGGGTTAGCTCGGCGACTGTCCGTAACGAAATGGCGGCGTTAGAAGACGCTGGCCTGTTGACGCATTTGCATACCTCGGCTGGGCGTTTGCCAACTGATGCTGGCTATCGCTTTTTTGTCGAAAATTTGATGGATCGGGCGGCGCTTTCGACCCAAGAACAGCGCATGATCCAACATCAGTTTTATCAAATCCGCTCGGAATTGAACCAATGGATTCATTTGGCAGCAGCGGTTTTGGCTCGCACTGCCCAAACGGCGGCGGTGGTTACGCCCCCGCGAGCCTACGAGAGCCGCTTCAAACATATCGAGTTAATTTCAATCAACGATGCCTTGGTCTTGTTGGTGTTGGTGTTGCATGAAGGTTCGGTCAAGCAGCAAACGCTCCCCGCCGACCCCAATACGACCCAAGAGCAACTAAGCCGCATCGCCGGACGAATTAATGAGCTATGTCATGAAGCTTCAGCCAAGGCGATTGCCAACATCGCTCACAATCAGCCAACCAACCAGCCGCCACTCAGCAGTTTTGAAGTGCTGGTGATCGAGAGCGTGGCGCGGGCAATGCAACAATTCGAGGAGCATGTCAACGAATTAATTCATCACGATGGCTTGCTAGAGATGTTGCATCAACCAGAATTTGGCCAGGTGACGCGGGTACGCGAGGTGCTTTCGATTCTCGAAGGCGGCACCATGCTTGAGTCGTTGATTCCCCAAGCCTTGGCTTCGGATGGCGTGCAGGTGATCATTGGTGGCGAACATAGCCGCGATGAACTGCGCGACTATAGCGTGATTTTGTCGCGCTACGGGGTCAATGGCGATGTTGCCGGGGTGGTAGGGGTTTTAGGGCCGCGTCGGATGGCCTATCCACGTTCCATCTCCAGCGTGCGTTATATCGCTGGGGTGATGAGCGATTTGATGGGTGATTTATACGGCGAACGCAAAATAGAACCATCAGAATAGTGCTAGACGCTAGGCTGTGATCATATAAGTTTGATCTTTACGGAGGTACGGAGTTCTCATGACGGAAGAAGTGCAAGCACAATCAACTGACGATACCAATCCTCAAGGCGATGCCGAAAGCCTGAACGAACGGATCGCCACGCTCGAACGCGAAGTTGAAGAACACAAAACCAACTGGATGCGAGCGATTGCTGATTTCAAAAATTACAAACGCCGCACCGAAAGCGAACGCGAGGAGTTGATTCGCAATGCTAGCGCTGGTTTGATGTTGAAATTGCTTCCAGTGCTCGATGACCTGCTCTTGGCGATGGGTCAAATTCCCGCTGAAATTGAAAACAATCAGTGGATTGGCGGCGTTAAACAAGTACAACGTAAATTTGAAACGGTGCTTGAAGGCGCTGGCCTGCAACCAATTCCTGCCGTTGATGAAGAATTTGATCCGAATATTCACGAAGCAATTATGTTTGAAGAAGGCGACGAAGCGCAATCAAACAAAGTTGTGGCCGAATTACGCCGTGGCTATAAGCTTGGCGAACGGGTCTTGCGTCCAACGGTCGTCAAAGTCGGCAAGTAGGAGCAACTAGATCAAAGCATCGTTTTAAGTGGCATTGCTGCCGTGATTGGCCGTCGCTTAGCGATGCTTTGTCGCTGTCTGTGGAGCACGAGCTATATGGGTAAAGTGATCGGTATTGACCTTGGAACAACCAATTCAGTGGTTGCGGTCATGGAAGGTGGCGAGGCGGTGGTGATTCCCAACGCCGAAGGCGCTCGCACCACTCCTTCAATTGTTGCCTTGAGCAAAAACGGTGAACGCACGGTTGGCTTGGTTGCCAAGCGCCAATCGGTCACCAATCCCGAAAATACAATTTATTCGGTCAAGCGCTTTATTGGTCGTAAATTGGATCATCCCAGCGTCCAACGCGATAAAGATTTGATTCCCTACCGCATGACCAGCGCTCCCAATGGCGATGCGCGGGTCTTGATGGGCGGTCGCGATTATTCGCCGCAAGAAGTTTCGGCCATGATTTTGCAAAAACTCAAAGCCGATGCCGAAGCCTATTTGGGCGAGCCTGTCAGTCAAGCGGTGATTACGGTTCCGGCCTATTTTGATGATTCGCAGCGCCAAGCGACCAAAGATGCTGGCAAAATTGCTGGCCTCGAAGTATTGCGAATTATCAACGAGCCAACCGCCAGCGCCTTGGCGTATGGCTTGGAGCGCAACAGTAACGAATTAATCGTCGTCTATGACCTTGGTGGTGGCACGTTCGACGTTTCAATTTTGGAGCTTGGCGAGGGCGTGTTTGAGGTTCGGGCTACCAACGGTGATACCCACCTCGGCGGCGATGATTTTGATCAAAAGATTATCGATTGGCTGGCCAGCGAGTTTCAACGCGAAAATAATATCGATTTGCGCAGCGACCGCATGGCCTTGCAACGTTTGAAAGAAGCTTCGGAAAAAGCCAAGCAAGAACTTTCGAGCGTGCTGCAAACCGATATTTCGCTGCCGTTTATTAGTGCTGATGCCAGCGGCCCCAAACACTTGAATACCACCTTGACCCGTGCCAAACTTGAGCAATTGACCGCCGATTTGGTCGAACGCACGCTCAAGCCGATCAAACTAGCTTTGCAAGATGCTGGTTTGAAACCAGGCGAAGTTGATGAAGTGATTTTGGTTGGTGGCCAAACCCGTATGCCCGCAGTGCAGGCCGCCGTTAAAAAATTCTTTGGCAAAGAGCCACACAAGGGCGTAAACCCCGATGAAGTGGTGGCGATTGGGGCAGCGATTCAGGCTGGCGTGCTGGCTGGTGATGTGACCGATGTGTTGTTGCTTGACGTAACACCGTTGACCTTGGGGATCGAAACCTATGGTGGCGTGATGACACCGTTAATTGATCGCAACACCACGATTCCAACCAAGCGCTCACAAATTTTCTCAACTGCCAGCGATAACCAAAATAGTGTTGAAATTCATGTGTTGCAAGGCGAACGGGCTGAAGCTCGACATAACAAATCCTTGGCACGTTTTACCCTCGATGGCATTCCAGCCGCGCCGCGTGGTGTGCCGCAAATTGAAGTTATTTTTGATATTGATGCCAACGGGATTGTTAATGTCAGCGCAACCGATAAAGCCACTAACAAAGAGCAAAAAATCACGATCACGCCTTCATCGGGCTTGAATGATGATGAAATTTCAGCCATGATTCGCGATGCCGAAGATCATGCTGATAGCGATGCTCGCCGCCGTGATCAAATTGCCACGCGCAACAAAGCCGATGGCGTGATCTATGCTGCCGATCGGATGTTGCGCGAAGCTGATGATAACGTTGATTACACTGCTCGCAACACGGTCGAGGATCGGATTTCAGCGCTACGGGCGGTGCTCGATGGCGATGATATGGAAACGATCAACAATCGTACCGCTGAATTGAGCGTGGCAATGCAACGGCTCAAGCCAGCGCCCGATTTTGGCATCGAGCCAGAAACACCAAGCCAAGACCACGGCTCCGCCGACGAGGTGGAACTGTAATCTAAGGATGAGGGATGAAGGATGAAGGATGAAACGCACGAATTATTAATTAGCAAGGTAGTTTGATTCTTCATCATTGAATATATGTTTTAGACAGCAATAGCAGAACTTACATTACAAACCTAAGGTATGCAGCGTTGAGGGATGTTCATAATTCATCCCTCATCCTTCATCCTTCTACATAAGGGATATGTATGGCAACCGAGGCAAAGCGCGATTACTACGAGGTTTTGGGTGTGGGCAAAAGTGCCTCGCCTGACGAGATCAAGAAGGCCTACCGCAAGTTGGCCATGCAATATCACCCCGACCGCAACCCAGGCAACGTCGAGGCTGAAAATAAATTCAAAGAAGCGACCGAAGCCTACGAAGTGCTTTCCAACGACCAAAAACGCCGAATGTATGATCAATTTGGTCATGCTGGCAGTAGTGGTCAAGGCTTTGATCCATTTGCCGGCTTTGGTGGTGCTGGCGGCGATCCATTCAGCACGATTTTCGATGCCTTTTTTGGCCAAGGTGCACGCGGTGGTAGCCGTGGTGGCACCCGCCAAGGAGCCGATTTACGTGCCGACCTCGTAATTAGCTTTGAAGAAGCAATTTTTGGCACCGAAAAAGAGCTTGATTACCGTCGGCTTGAATCGTGTGGGCCTTGTGGTGGCAATGGTGCAGAGCCTGGCACCGAACCGACCCGCTGCCCCAAATGCCAAGGTTCGGGCGAAATGCGTGTCCGCACCTTCCTCAACATGGTCACGGTAACCACTTGTGACCAATGTAATGGTCGCGGCGTGATTATTCCCATCCCGTGCAAAACCTGCCGAGGTGAAGGCCGCGTTCGTGAGACCGTCAAGCGCAAACTGACCGTACCAGCGGGCGTTGACGATGGCATGCGGATTCGGATTGGTGGTGCTGGCGATAGTGGGCCAAGTGGTGGCTCGGCTGGCGATTTGTATGTCAACTTGCGAGTGCAACCACACGATTTCTTTGTACGTGAAGATAACAATATTCTGCTGCAACTGCCAATTAATCTGGTGCAAGCTGCTTTGGGAGCACAACTCAATGTGCCAACTGTTGACGGCGACGAGCCGTTGAATGTGCCAGCAGGCACGCAGGATGGTACAGTCTTTACCTTGCGTGGCAAAGGCGTGCCCTATATTGATTCATCGGGGCGAAATTTGGGCCGCCGTGGTGATCAGATGGTTGTGGTCAAAGTGCGTGTGCCAACCAAGCTCAACGACGAGCAACGCGAACTTTTCCAAAAACTTGGCGAAACCATGGGTATGGACCATTTCGAGCAAAAAGAGCGCGGCTTCTGGAGCAAAATCTTCGGGAGTTAAGCTATTTTGGTTAAGGGGTAGAGTCGGCTAACTAGCTACCTACCCTTTGCACCTTTGGTTTAACCACTTTTTCACCCATTGTTACTACTTGCGATTAAATTCATAGGCAAAAAGTCGATTTTGCCTCTTGTAACTCGTGAGTACTTTTGGTACAATGGTTGCGTTGACATGGTTTGGTTCCTCACATTACCTCGGACTGAGTGGATATGCAATCTCTTCCCTGAGCTTCGTGACTCCAACCTGAAACAATTGGATACATTACCATAGTTGGAGAAACAAGCGAATGAGCTTCACCGACAAGACGTTGAACTGCCGCGATTGTGGCAACGAGTTCGTATTTACTGCTGGCGAACAAGAATTTTACTCACAAAAAGGCTTTGACAACGAGCCAACTCGCTGTTCAAACTGCCGCCAAGCCCGCAAACAAAATCGCGGTGGCGGTGGCTACGAAAGCTCAAGCCGTGGCGGTGGCGGTGGTGGTTATAGCCGCAACAGCTATGGCTCAGATCGTGGCGGTTACAGTTCAGATCGTGGCGGTTACAGTTCAGATCGTGGTCAACGCGAAATGCACACCACCACTTGTTCATCATGTGGCGGCCCTGCACAAGTGCCATTCGTACCACGTGGCGACAAACCAGTCTACTGCCGTGACTGTTTCCAAAGCCAACAATCATCATCACGCTCGAACCGCTGGTAAGATTCTTGGGGAATCAATCCTCATTCTTATAAGCAAAACCGCTGCTCTTACCAAAGAGCGGCGGTTTTTTTATACTCCTCACAACTTTGGGATAGTCCTTTAGTACGGATCACGGCGTAGTACTAGTGCTATCCTCGATTAGCTGCGTTATACTATAGCCCATATTATTTAACACTTTTTAGCCTGATTCTTAGAACAATAAAGCCGCTTGGCTAGCTTTGTACAACCTCTTCCAACGGAGGTACTGGCATGCGTCGTGTTTGGTGGGGTGTGGCTGGTTTAGCCCTCATCGGAATGCTCACAGTTTTGATTTGGTGGCTAGCAAAACCGCTTGAAACAACCTTAGAACGTGCCCAACGCACTGGTATGATCCGAATTGGCTATGCCCCCGAAGCGCCCTTCTCGTATCGAGATGCTACTGGCACTGTCGTTGGCGAAGAGGCAGTGGTGATTGCTTGGGTGATGCAGCGCCTAGGAGTTTCTCAGCTTGAATGGGTGCAAACCGAATGGGCCGATTTAATTCCTGGCTTACAGGCTGGGCGTTTTGATCTGATCGCCAGCGGGATGTTTATTACCTGTGAGCGAGCTGAACTCCTTGCGTTTAGCCAACCAACCTTTGCCCTCAGCCCAGCTATGCTCGTCGCGAAAACCAATCCATTGGGCATTCAGAGTTTTGCCGATTTTCAGCGGCCTGATCGGCGTTTGGCGGTGATGCGTGGTGCGCGTGAGGCCGAAATCGCCCAAGCACTGGGGATTGCTTCAGAGCAATTATTATTTGTGCCCGATGTGCAAACTGGCTTGGCAGCCGTGCTGGCAGGCCGCGCCGATGCCTTAGCCTTGACCGATATCAGCATTGATTTGTTGGTATTACAAGCGCCAGATCAGGTTGAACGAGCCATGCCGTTTGTGCCACCAATTATTGATGGAAATTTAAGTATTGGCTATGGCGCTTTTGCGATGCGCCATGAGGATGCACATTTGCGCACAGCAATTGATCAACAGTTGATTGGATTTATTGGCAGTGACGAACATTATGGCTTAATTGCGCCCTTTGGTTTCTCGCGCGAGCAATTGCCCAATCGTTCGACCGCCAGTCTGCTCCAAGGTTGTGAGAATGGCTCATGAAGCGTTTTGCTTGGTTGCGGCGCAAAGAATTACGCCCATTAATCGCTTTATTGAGCGTGGCTTTAGTTTCGATTGCCCTGTTGCAATGGAATTATTACCAAATGCGCTCGATGATTCAATCGCAAATCACGGCGTTTAATGGGATGACTCAAGCCCGTTTGAATATGAAACGTGGCTATTTGATTGTCGAACAAGTCTTGAATGGTAACCAAACTCTCCTGCCCCAAGATGCAATTGCCTATCTTGATCGGGCAATTTTGGCGGTTGATGATTGGCAACAAGGTAAAAATCCCGTTGTAGTCTTTGATCAATTGTTGCCGCCAACTCCACCAACGCAGCAAGCGCTCACTGAATATCGCCAGCATTTGGTCAGCTTTCGAGCTTTGTTATTGCAACATCTCAATCGCCCGCAAGATCAAGCCCAAACCACGATTGATCGTCGAATCGCCTTCTCGGAGTTGGAATCTGAGGCTGAGCAGTTGGAAAATCGTTTGTACCTTGATTTGGAATTATCGATCAAACGACAGGCCGAGCGCTATTCGTTGATGTTAGTTGGTTGGCTGATTTTCTTGGTGATTATTGCTGGAGTTGTTTATCGTTTGTTGGGTTTGCAGCGCTTGGCGGTGGCTCAATTGGCCGCCAGCGAAAAACAATTTCGAGCGCAATATCATGGTATTCCGATTCCAACCTATACGTGGCGTTGCGTTGACGACGATTTTATTCTCGAAGGTTTTAATGATGCAGCGATGATTATTACCCAAGGAGCAATTACCAAATTCGTTAATCAATCAGCTAGAATTGTTTATCGCAGCGAGCCAGAGATTTTACGCCATTTTGAGCGTTGTCAACGCGAGAAAACGACAATTCATCAAGAAACTCGCTATGAATTTAAATTTGTCAATCAAGTTAAAGATTTATATGTAAGCTATGTGTTTATCGAGCCAGATTTGATTATGGTGCATACCGAAGATCGAACTGATCGCAATCAGTTGCAAATGCAATTAATTCGGGCGCAGAAAATGGAAAGTATCGGGCGTTTGGCTGGCGGCGTAGCTCACGATTTCAATAATTTGTTAACTGCAATTAGCGGATATACGACCTTGGCGATTGATAGTGCCCAGCAAGGCTTTTCGGTGGTCGAAGAATTAACTGAAATTCAACATGCCACTGATCGGGCAGCGATGCTCACCAGTCAATTATTAACTTTTGCACGTAAGCAGCAACTCCAACCAAAAATTGTCAATATCAATGATTTAATTATGTCGATGGAGAAATTGATTAAACGAGTTTTACCAGAATCAATTCAATGGCGAACTGTACTTAATACTGAAATTGATTTAATTTTGGTTGATATCGGCCAGATTGAGCAAGTATTATTGAATTTAGTGGTCAATGCGCGTGATGCTATGCCTCAGGGTGGGAATTTGCTGGTTGAAACAAACAATGTTGCAGTTGATGCTAATTATGCGCGAACCCATGTTGATGTGCCAATTGGCAATTATGTTTTATTTGCGGTGAGCGATACTGGCATCGGCATGACCCAAGAAGTCCAAAGTCGAGCGTTTGAGCCATTTTTTACTACCAAAAGCGATCACGAAGGCACTGGTTTGGGCTTAGCTACCTGTTATGGCATTATCAAGCAACATGGCGGCCATATTGGCTTGTATAGCGAAATTAATCATGGCACGACGATTAAAATTTATTTGCCACGTTCAGAGCAAGCTCAACTCGATGATACTCCAAGCCTCATCCAAAACTTACCTCGTGGCACGGAAACGATTTTGGTGAGCGAGGATGAGCCGCAGGTACGGGCAGTATTGGTGCGTATGCTCCAAGGCTTGGGCTATAGCGTGCTCGAAGCGCCGCATGGCTCCGAGGCCTTGGCCTTGCTACAAACTCAAGCGACTGGCACAATTCAGCTCTTAATTACTGATATGGTTATGCCGCAAATGGGTGGTTTTGAGCTGAGCCAACGGGTTGCTGAGCTTGATCCTCAGCTCAAAATTTTGTTTATTTCGGGCTACTCCGAGCATAGTTTGGCGCAACATCAGCAATTAGCCCAACAGCCTTTGTTGCTCAGCAAGCCGTTTTCATTGGCTACTTTGGCGCAAACAGTCCGCAAGGTGCTGGATGATTAGATCCATTTAAGTTGATAAGGCTTAGGGTTCAGTGGATTTTTTACGATAAATAAGATAAAACAAGCATAATGATAGTCTAATTGCTCTTTATAACCTTGAAGTTTTATTCGATCCCTAGCTATGGATTTTTGACTGGGGTTTTGTAATGCTTTAGCTTCAATTGCAAGTAAATTATTATCATTATTACCTCGACGATGAATAATAATATCTGGAAATACAGGCCTTCTTTTTCCTAAATAGTTGTTTAATCTTTTAGTATCTCCCATATTATTATTATATTCAACGTCAACATGCCAACTCCGAAACATAAATTGTAGATAACTAGCAAATTTATGCACGATTGTTCGTTCGTGCAGATTTTCATCAAGTAAATAACGATCGGTATCAATTAGATGTAATAATGCCGAATCAAGCCGATATTCTATAATGCGCTTAGATGGAATATACAGCATAAGCGAATACCTCTCCTAGAATTTGATAGTTGCAATTATACCAAATTTAATTCCAAAAATTGAAATTTAGGGGGTGCAGGGGGATGAAAACACCCTGCGTTTCCCGCCTTGAGGCGGGGCGGAGGGGTGGTGATCACGAATGAATATTAAAAACTACTACTGTAAGCTAGAACGGAAGGAGAGTGATCCTCAATCTACGCACAAAACCCATAAAGACTACAGGAAACAAAAGCAGAATTGGCAATTAACCCAGCCCACGGTATGCTTAGCTCGAAGCAATTTTAGAGGTAGCTGACCAATGAAAAAATACGAACTAGTATTGTTTGATTTTGATGGAACCTTGGCCGATTCAATTCCTTGGTTGGTCAAGGCGATCAATGGCGTGGCCGAGAAATATAAGTTTCGCCAACTCACGCCCAAGGAATTTACCGAGTTGCGCGGCCAAAACCCCCGCGAGGTGATGAAATATATGCAGGTGGCTTGGTGGAAAGTGCCATTAATTGCCCGCCATATGCGCCAACTGGCCGCCCAAAATATTCGTAATATTCAGCTTTTCGATGGCATGGAATTGATTTTAGCTCAGTTGGATGCTGCCGATGTGCGTTTGGGCGTGGTCAGTAGCAATAGCGAAGAGAATGTACGTCATGTGTTGGGCGATGCCTTGGCCAATGTGGTTGAGTTTTATGAATGTAGCGTGCCGATTTTGCGCAAACGTGCCCGCTTCGAGCGAATTGTGCGCAAAGCCAACCTCGAGCGCGAAAAAATTCTCTGTGTTGGCGATGAGATTCGCGATGCTGAGGCGGCCAAGCAAGCTCAATTGGCCTTTGGTGCGGTGGGCTGGGGCATGAGCCGCATTCAAGATTTTGCCCCCTATGCGCCGCGCGAAGTGTTTTTTCAGGTTTCCGATATTGCCACCCGCCTGATCGATTGAATTGCTGATCGAGCAACCAGATTTTTCGGTTTTTTGGGGGTACAATACATGTGGTTCAGTACTGAACGGTATTGATTGTGTGTTTTGGAGGAAGCTCAATGAGCCTCGGTTCTCTAACATTTCGGCTTGGTGGTGATCTCGAAATTCGGCGGTTGGGCTTTGGTGCGATGCGCATCACAGGCGATGGAATTTGGGGCGAGCCAAGCGATCGCGAACAATCTAAGGCGGTATTACGCCGCGCTGCCGAACTCGGCGTTAATTTTATTGATACTGCTGATTCATATGGCCCCGATGTCAGCGAATGTTTGATCGGCGAAGCCTTGCACCCCTATTCAGCTGATATGGTGATTGCAACCAAAGGTGGCTTGCTGCGCGGCGGTCCAAACATTTGGTATTCCAACGGGCGACCTGAGCATCTACGCATTTCGCTGGAAAAAAGCTTGCGCCAATTAAAACTCGAACGAATTGACCTTTATCAATTGCATCGCATTGATGCCCAAGTGCCTTTGGAAGAATCGTTGGGGACGCTGAGCGATTTACGCAACGAAGGCAAAATTCGCCATATTGGCCTGAGCGAAGTTAATAACGAACAATTGGCTCAAGCACAAAAAGTCGTGCCAATCGTTTCGGTGCAAAATCGCTATAGCATTGGCGACCACGAATGGGAAAGCATGGTCGATGCCTGCGAAGCCCAAAATATCGCTTTTATTCCGTGGTTCCCGTTGGCGGCTGGCCGATTAACTGCGCCTGGTGGCACGCTTGATCAAATTGCCAAAAAATACGAAGCTAGCGTTGGCCAAATTGCCTTGGCATGGTTGCTCAAACGCTCGCCAGTGATTTTGCCAATCCCTGGAACATCCAAAGTTAAGCATCTCGAAGAAAATATGGGTGCTGAAAAAATCGCCCTGAGCGACGAGGATTTCCAAACCCTGCGCGAGTTGCAAGCCTAAAGTAGCGATCAGGGGTCAGACTTCAGGGGTCAGGGACGTTATAGAACTAACAACATAGAGCATAGAGCAGAATAATCATGTCAATCTGTGGCTAAAAAATCGCCTTTGTGCTCTTTGTGGATCAAACCTAGACCCTGATAGCTGACCCCTGATCCCTCGTTAAAAACAAAAAGGGTAGCGAGGCTACCCCAATCAACCACCACATATCACTTCCACACACTAAAATTCACACGTCGCACCCCTCGCTGAGTATTGTAGCAACTTCCTACGCAACTGCCTAGCACCCAAGTGTAACAATCAGGTAACAATTGGCTGATAAACGCCTGATGTTGCTCTGAGACTTGTTTTTTTGGCTAAAATAGCGCTATGCAACAGTTTGGAGGTTTGGGCTATGAGTCGCATCCTGATTGTCGATGATGATCCAGCGATTTTGAGTGGGGTCAGCACCTTGTTGGAGCAAGCAGGCTATGAGATTGCTCAGGCGGCTAGTTTGGCTCAAGCTCGCTCGCATTTGCAGGCATTTAATCCCCCAAGCTTGGTGATTCTCGATTTGATGTTGCCTGATGGTGATGGCTTTGAGTTGTGTCGCCAAATTCGCCAAGGCGGCCAATATCTGCCAATTCTGATGCTTTCAGCCCGCGATGAATTACACGATCGGGTTGAAGGCTTGACGGTTGGCGCTGATGATTATCTGACCAAGCCGTTTGCACCTGCCGAATTAGTGGCTCGGGTGCGGGCGATTTTGCGCTTGGCTCAACATCAACGTGAGACGATTGGCTCATTCGAATGCGGCAAATTGCGCTTCGATTGCGAATTGCAACGCGCTTGGTGGGATGAGCAATTACTCGAATTAACCCCTAAAGAAAGCGGAGTTTTGTTACAGTTGATGCGTCAGCCCAGCCATGTTTGGGGGCGTTTGGCCTTGCTCCAAACCGTTTGGGGCACAAATTTCTTGGGCGATTCGCGGATTGTTGATGTGTGTGTGCAACGCTTACGTGCTAAAATCAACCAACTTGATGCGAATGCCGACCCGATTCAGACCGTGCGTGGTTTTGGCTATCGGTTAAAGTGTGAGCCATGATTGTTCTACCGCTCAAATCGTTGCTTTTTGGAAGCTTATTGCTGCTGTGGCTGGTTGCCAGCTTTGCTTGGTGGCTTGGTCAGCGTGGCAAACGCCCAATTATCCAACATAGCGCCGATCCATTATTACGCCAACAAATTGCACAGCATCGCGCCTTTATTGGCACACTTTCGCATGAATTGCGCACACCGTTAACTGCACTTTTAGCGCATACCGCAATTGTGCACAACCAACAAAGCGAGCCAGCCGTGCGCGAACATTCGTTGATCACCTTGGAGCGCGAAGCTCAACGCATGGCTCGTTTGGTGCGCGATTTGTTGGAATTGCACCGTTTGGAATTAAGCGATGAATTGCCCTTGGTTCCGGTGAATGTGGCGTTATTGGCCGAAGAAGCGATTGCCAGTGTGTGGGTGATGGCCGATGAAGCCCAAATTGAACTGCAATTCGAGGCTGACCCAACCCATCAGCGAGTTTTGGCGCATCCTGATCGTTTAAAACAAGTCTGGCTCAATCTGTTGATGAATTGTTTGCGCTATTGTCGTGCTGGCGATCTGGTGATTGTGCGAGTACTGGCGAGTGAGCAAGGTTTACGCTGTAGCATTGAAGATAGCGGGCCTGGGATTGCTGCCGCTGATTTGCCGCATGTGACCGAGCCGCTCTATCGCGGGGTCTTGGATAACGAAGGCAGCGGCTTGGGCTTGAGCCTAGTCAAACAGATTTTGGCGCGGCATCATAGTACCCTCCAGATTGAAAGCAGCACTAGCCCGCCAACTGGCACACATATATGGTGGATCTTGCCCTATGACTAAATTGCGTTGGCTTAGCCTGCTCGTTCTTGGTTCGATCATCTACTGGCTTTTGCCAATCGACGGCAATTTAGTACTTCAGACCAACCAACAAGCTGGTTGGCCCCAAATTTGGTTTGAACGCGATGCCCAAGATCAACAATGGATTTATGTGCGCGATAATCAGCCATGGGTTTATGTCGCTTTGACGCTTGATGGCACGAGCTTACAGCGTGATCAGCAATTTGCGGCTGGTAGTGAGCCATGGACATGGCGCTGGAGCAGCACCAGCGATACTTTAACCCAAGCCGATATTCGCTTTTATCACGATTGCGATCGGGGTTGCCAAGAACGTGGCAGTCTGATGATCGGTCAGCCTGAGCCAACCGCTACTCCGCGCCAAAGTAGCCTGCTTGGGGCAATGTTTGCCAACCCTGAGCGCGATTGGCATGGGCGGGCGGCGTGGTCGGTGGAGTTGGCGTATGCGCTGCGAGCCGATGAGAGCCAATGGAGTGTTGATGCTTTGGCTTCGCGGGTGGCGGCGGCGCATAAGGCTGGCTTGCGAGTGATTATCCGCGTTGCCTATGATCAAGGCCAAAGTTTGCCGCCAAATAATGATGAAACGGCCTTGGCGATCTTTTTACGGTTTTGCCAGCGCTTGGCCCACGATCAACGCTTGCAGGCAGTCTACGGCTATAGCATTGGTAATGGCTACAATAGCCTTAGTGAAAATAGCCTCAGCCAAGAACCGCTAACTCCTGCTTGGGTTGCCCGAATCTTAGTTGGGTATGGCGTTGCAATCGAACGCCACGATAATGTGATTGAGACCATGCGTGGCTTGAATCCTCAATTGCAGCTGTTGGTTGGGCCAGTGCGCCCTTGGAGCAACGAGGCTGATGGTGCTTGGGCCGATCCGCTGAATCAGCCATGGCTTAATTATTTTAATAGTTTGTTGGTCTTGCTTGATCAAACGATTCGGAGCAAGCATCAACAGCAAATTAATGTTGCCCCCGATGGCTTTGCATTGAGTACAGCTGGTTGGCCTGAGCGGAGCGCCGACCCAGCCAAAGAGCCATTGAATGATCTCTATTTGGCGCAATCGGGCAAGGCTCAACGTGGTTTTCGAGTCTATCGCGATTGGCTGACGATTATCAATCGCTACCCCAGCACCGCCAATCGTCCGGTTTATATCACCGCCACCAATACATTTCACCCAGAGCAAGCACGCACGCCGCTGGAAAATTACCCCAAAGGTTGGCTTAGCAATGCCTTGGCTGAAGTCAGCAGCAATCCACAGGTGCAAGCCTTATGTTGGTTTGTTGATCAGCCGTTTGGGCAACAATGGTATGAATGGAGCCTGAGCGAACCTCAGGGCAAGTTGCATGAAGCCGCTCAGGAGTTTGATCAACTGTTGCGCTAGGGTTGTGGCTCGATGCTGATCTGAGTTAGCACCGAGTTGGCGATAAAGCATTGCTCATGGGCTTGATGATGAAATTGCTCAATTTGTTCGTTGCTAGGAGCTGGCTCGAGCCAAGTGATGTTTGGGCGGAGCGTAACTTTGGTCATGGCAATTTTGCCAGTGCTATTTTTGCCCATTTTGCCGCTGGCTTGATCATGATAGTGCTCGACGACAAAGCCAGCCTCGGCCACAATTGATAAAAACCACAGCATATGACAGCTTGATAGCGCTGCTACGAAGGCTTCCTCAGGATCAACCGCGTGCTCGTCGGAGTAGGGCAATGGCACGACATGCGGCGACGACGAGCCTGGTACAATTTGGCCACCATCAAAAATCCAACGATGAGCGCGGCTATACTTGCCATCGCTAAATGATGCCGCCTGGCGCTCCCACTCAATTGTCACACTATAGCTAGCCATGCTCTACTCCTAGTTAAGGATGTAAGGATGAATTATGAGGGATGAAACCGCGAAGATCGCGAATGGGTGAGGGGTCAGGATTCAGGGATTAGGGGTCAGAGTTGAATTAGCTAGCCCAAGCATCAATCCTGACCTCTGATCGCTGACCCCTGAATCCTAAATATTCTCTGCTCCTCTGGGCTAAAGCTTAATCCTTACCCTTCACCCCTGATCCCTGATCCTTCATTCCGATCCCCAGCCCCCAACAACCGATCCCCAATGCCTACAATGTCTCAATCAAGCGTGCTAATAAGGCAGCCCGTGGGGCAAATTGGCTGATCGAGAGCCATTCATCGAAGCTATGCGAATCGCTGCCCCAGCCACCAAGCCCATCGAGGGTGGGCACGCCGATCGCCGAAGTAAAATTACCATCCGAGCCACCGCCAGTGCCACTAGCTTTAATCGGTAAATCCAATTGATTGGCAATTTGCTCGGCAGCAGCATATAATGCCATTGTGGCAGGCGTTTGTTCCATAGCTGGGCGATTCACGCCACCTTCTAAAGTTAATTTTGCCCCAGCCAAATGGGGCACTAATTGATGCAGCGCTTGATCAACGCGCTCAGCTTCGCCAACTTTTAATGCCCGCACGTCAATCGTGCAGTGTGCCTCGGCGGCTACAACATTGGTGGCAGTGCCACCATTAATTTTACCAATATTGATCGTTGTGCCAATTTCAGGCCGTGCCAAAGGCAAAATCTGGCCAATTTGGTAGCTTAATTCGTGAATCGCGCTAATGCCAAGTTCGGGGGCTACCCCCGCATGCGAGGGCTTACCAGTAATCGTTAAATCATACATGCTGACGCTTTTGCGCCAGGTTTTGAGCCAACCACCCTCTTCTGCTGATTCGATAATCAAGGCTGCGCGGCAACCGCGAGCCTGTTCTTCAATATAGCGCCGCGAGGTTGGGCTACCAATCTCTTCATCAGTGGTAATTAAAAATTTCAAGGGGCGGCTCGTCCAGCGGCCAAAGTGGCGTAAGGCTTGCAAGGCTGCGCACGTCAGCAAAATACAGCCCTTCATATCGCTGACTCCAGGCCCACGCACCACATCGCCATCGATGCGGAACGGAAATTGATCAAGCGTGCCTGGCGGATAGACGGTATCAACATGGCCCACAATGAGCAATGATTCGCCCTCGCCTGGCCAACTTGCCAATAAATGGTCTGCTTGGGGCTTGCCATTATATTTGCGGACACTTGCACCAAGCTTGCTCAAACGCTCGCCAACCACGTTGACCATCCAAGAAACCGCCGTAATATCGCGGGTAAACGATTCAATTTCGATCCATTGACGCATTTCATCCAGCAGATCTGGTAGGCAAGCATCAACATAGGTTAAAAGCTGACGAGGCATGGGCTTCCTCCATCACTAAGCAGTCGTAGCTGTATTGTACCGCAGCCAGCGCCTATACCAACTTAATCGTCGCAATTAGGCCTATCTTGCATCAGCGTAGCGAGCGTGCTATGCTGCATTTTGGTCGTTGCTAGGAGGTGGGTATGTCCCAAATGGAGTTCCTACGTCGAGTCCCACTATTTGCTGATCTTTCGCTTGAAGGCTTGCAAATGCTCGATAGTCAGGCCCGAATTCGTGCGTTGCCAGCCGATGCCTGGTTGTTTCACCAGCGTGATCGTGGCGATGCTTGTTATGTGGTGGTCAGTGGAACCTTGCGGCTGGTGCTTGAGCAAGGTAGTTCTGAGGAAACGACCCTTGGGTTATTGGGGGTTGGGGCATTTTTTGGCGAGCTAAGTTTATTAGAGCCTGATGGAACCCGCGCCGCTGGGGCAATTGCGGTGGTGCAAAGTGAGGTTTTAGAGATACCGATTGCCGCCTTTGAAACCTTATTACACACCTACCCCGCTATTGCTTACAATATGTTGCGGCGGGTAGCAGCCCATGTCCGGCGTTCTGATGAACGGCGCTTGGAAGATTTACGCCATAAAAATCGGCTGCTGACTGATGCCTACACCGCGTTGGAGCAAGCTCAAGCCGAAGCCCTGCGCCGTGCTCGCGCTGCCCGTGAATTGGAGTTAGGCCGCGAATTACAGCGCCGACTTGTGCCAACCATCTTTCCTAATCTGCATGGCGTGGTGATCGCTGCTGCTACGTTTCCCGCCTATGAGATGAGCGGCGATTTCTACGAGGTGCGCCAACTGAGCGAGCATATGCTCTCGATTGTGATGGCTGATGTTTGCGATAAAGGTGCTGGAGCTGCTTTGGTTATGGCGATGGCCAAAGGTTTATTGCTGGGGATGGATCAGCGCCATCCGTTGGCCTTGGTCGAACGTTTCAACCAGCTGATTCGGGCAACGAACCTTGATGCTGCGGTAATCACCATGGTCTATTCGCATTTGGATATTGCACGACGGCGCTTTACCTATGTACGGGCTGGCCACGATTGGCCATTGCATTATCGCTCCAAACAAGGCCGCGTGACCATGCTTGAGGGCGGCGGCATGCCAGTTGGCATCACTGAAGAAGCCTTTTTCGAGGAGATGCACACCGATTTGGAGCCAGGTGATGCCTTGGTGTTCTATACTGATGGTTTGTGCGATGCCCGCAACTTTGCTGGCGATACCTATGGCCGTGAACGTTTGATTTCAGCGGTGCAAGCCTATGGCCGTTTGCCTGCCCATGGGTTGGCCGATGCCATCCTTGGTGATGTTCGCGCCTTTCAAAGTGGCACGCCACCAATCGACGATTTAACCTTGCTGGTCGTTAAGTTCAATCCTGAACCGTAGCATCACCAGAAACGAATATCGTTATAATGCAACTATAGTTTTTTTGCCAAGCGATAATGTGAAAACGTTATCATGGCGATGTTGCGGAGATACCATGCGATTTGTAACCCTTAAAACTGCGGTTGGGCCACGTCCAGGCATTGTGCTTGGTGATCGGGTGATGTTGCTCGATGGCTATCAATCGCTCCAAGCCTTAATCGAAGCAGGCGATGCTGGCTTGGACACAATCAAGGCGGCCTTGCCCGACTATCAAAGCCGCGCAGGCATCCAATTAAATATGGATCAACTGTTGGCTCCCTTGCCCCGCCCATTGAAAAATGTGTTTTGTGTGGGCCTCAATTATGCAGCCCATGCCCGTGAATCGTTGCAAGCCAAAGGGCTAGAAGTCAAAATGCCCGAGCATCCGGTATTTTTCACCAAACCACCAACCGCCATCAACAGCCCAACTGGTGAAATAGTGATTGATCCAGCAGTTTCCGAACGGATCGATTGGGAAGTTGAATTGGGCGTGGTGATCGGCAAAGCAGGCAAAAACATCAGCCCGGAACAAGCCATGGAGCATGTTTGGGGTTATACCGTGATTAATGATGTTTCGGCGCGTGATTTACAAATGCGCCACCAGCAATTTTTCAAAGGCAAAGCGCTCGATGGCTCGTGCCCAATGGGGCCGTGGATCATCACCAGCGATGAGTTGACCGACCCGCATAATTTGGTGGTTCGGTTGCGCGTCAACGGCGAGATCAAACAAGAATCCAATACCAACGATCTTATTTTTAATATTCCTACATTAATTCATGTGCTTTCACAGGGCATGACCCTTGAGCCAGGCGATATTATTGCGACTGGCACACCGGCTGGCGTGGGTTTTGCTCGTACTCCTCAAGAATTTTTGCGCCCAGGCGATTTGCTCGAAACCGAAGTTGAGGGCATTGGTATTCTTCGTAACCCTGTCGTAGCAGGCTAATGTTTGTAAAAACAGCATTCTGACAAAACTACATTATTTCCAGAATGCTGTTTTTTATCGCCTAAATCAGATAGTTAATCATTCTATCGCCATAATAAATCCCCATCTAGCTAGCTAATATCAGACATTGCGCCTACTTCATGCCATGCGAAAATATATCGGCTTATCGCGATAAGACAATAGTTAATAAATTTGACAAATCACCTAATTATTTTTATAGTAGACTCATTCACAAAATCCTCTCCAATTCCCCTCAATGTTGTGTGGAACACGCCTCAGGAGGTTACGGCATGGTTCGATCCCGTTGGGTATTTGCCTTACTTGCGATTACCGTTTTATTATCGGTCATTGGGGCTAAGGTGCCGTTCACCGCTGCGCAAAATCAAGCCAGCACATCCGACCGTCCGTTAGCATTGGCGCAAGGCTTGAAGGATTTGAACACAGTAGCCCAGATTGCTGTGCCAGAGCTTGACCTTGCCAAAGAACGCGCTGATGCCGCCAAGCGCCCCAGCGATTCGCCAATGCGTTTTGCCAAAGATTACCAAACCACGCTTGACATCAAGCAAGTGGCTTCAATCGAAATTGTTGGCAATCGTACCGTCGCTCGCTTACGCATCGATGCACCTAAGGCCTTGTCGATCAACTTAGGCTTTACCAGCTACAATTTGCCCAAGAGTGGTCAATTGTTTATCTACAGCCCTGATTATCGCTCAATTCTTGGGCCATACAGCGCTGCTGATAACGAAGATCACGGCCAATTGTGGACACCAATCGTCGCTGGCGATCAAATTATTATCGAATACAGCGCTGATAGTGGCGAGTTTGGCTTAGCCGATCTGACTTTGAGCGCAATCAACCGTGGCTTCAGTGGCTTCGGGGTTCCCCGCGATCTGTTGGTCGATAAATCTGGCTCGTGTAATGTGGACGTGATTTGTCCTGAGGGCGATGACTGGCGCTCAGAAATCAATTCGGTTGCCGCCTATACGCTCGAAGGGATTGATACTTGTACTGGTTCGTTGGTCAACAACACTGCCCAAGATCAAAAGCCCTACTTCCTTACGGCCAACCACTGTGGCATTGATACCGACAATGATGCCTCGATGGTAACCTACTGGAACTACGAATCAACCCTCTGTCGCACGGTTGGTTCAGCTGAAAACGGCACGCCATTGCCCAAGCCTAACACCACCATGACGGGGGCGGTTTTACGGGCCAACTATGCCGCATCAGACTTTGCCTTGGTTGAGCTTGATGATGCAATTCCAACCGAATATGCACCATTCTGGGCTGGTTGGAACGCCCAAAGTGGCGACTTCCCCAGTGTGGTGGCGATTCACCACCCTGGCGTTGAAGAAAAACGCATTAGCTTCGAGAACCAAGCGACCCAAACCACCGACTACCTTGGCACAACCCCTCCCGGCGGCGGCACGCACATTCGCGTTGTCGATTGGGATCTAGGGACAACTGAAGGTGGTTCGTCAGGCTCACCATTGTACGATCCCAGCCATCGGGTGGTTGGTCAGCTCCATGGTGGTTATGCTGCCTGTGGTAACAATGATTCCGACTGGTATGGTCGGGTATCGGTTTCGTGGAACGGCGGCGGCGCAAGCACAAATCGCTTGAAAGATTGGCTTGATCCAACCAACTCAGGTTCATTAGTGCTTGATGGCACTGGTGGAACCCCAGCCTTTACCATGAACGTCAACCCATCGAGCGTGGCAGTTTGTGCGCCTGTTTCAGCCCAAACGACCGTTAACCTCGGTTGGATTCAAGGCTTTAGCGAACCAGTAACCCTCTCAGCAAGCAACTTGCCTGCTGGTGCAACTGCAAGCTTTACGCCAAATCCAGTTATTTCGCCAACCTTAAGCAGCCAACTCACGCTTGGCAACCTCAGCACAGCAATGGCAGGCGATTATAGCGTGGTTATCCGTGGCGATAGCACGACGATCAGCCGCACCGCCGACTTGGATCTCAGCATCTCAGGCGGCGTGCCAAGTGCTGCCCCAAGCTTGACGGCTCCTGCTAACAATGCAACCAATGTTAGCGAAACCCCTGCATTCAGTTGGTCAAGTGCTGCTGGCGCAACCAACTACTTGCTGGAAATTGCTAGCGATGCCGGCTTCAGCAACTTGGTTTATACCGCAACCACCGAATTGACCAGCTTGACCAGCGCTCCATTGAGCACCAATACCAAGCACTACTGGCGCGTTCGCGCTGCCAATGCTTGTGGGGTCAGCGCCTATAGCAGCATCTTCAGTTTCACCACCGAAGCTGCACCAGGCGATTGTCCAATTGGCACCGAAACCGTGGTTGCCTTCAACGAAACCTTTGATAGCGACCCAAGCTGGACTCATGGCGGCACTGGTGATACCTGGGCCTATGGTGCGTTTGGCTATAACGGTGGCAATGGCATCAAGGCTGTTGATCCTGCATCGGTATCCGATCAATGGATTACGACTCCAGCAATTAGTTTGACCGAAGGTTTGACCCCAACGTTGCAATTCTGGAACTCGCAAACCATCGAAGATCGCACTGCTGGTGGCTGTTATGACGGTGCATTGGTAGAAGTTTCAACTGATGGTGGCTCAGCTTGGAACCAAATTCCAAACTCAGCCTTGTTGACTGACCCATATAACGGTGCAATTACCGCTTCAACCAACCCACTCAACGGTAGCCAAGCTTGGTGTGGAGACCCCCAAGATTGGTTGAAGAGCGTGGTTGATTTGAATGCCTACAACGGCCAAAGCGTGATGTTCCGCTTCCGCCTTGCGTCCGACGATTCAGTTGGCCGCCCTGATGGTTGGAAGATCGATAACGTCAGTGTCAAGGCTTGTGTTGCCGAAGCCGAGCCAGAAGGCCCATCGTTGGTCTTCTTGCCAGCAATTACCAAGAACTAAACTGATCAACTAAATTCAAAAAGCCCCGTGCTTGTAATAAGCACGGGGCTTTGTTTTAGGCCTAATCTATTGGTTTTCTAAGGCAATCACTTTATCCAAGCGTCGAGTAAAGCGAGCTTCATTGTGAAAGGTGGCGCTCAAAAATGCTTGGACAATTTCGCCAGCCAAGGCTGGGCCAATCACCCGTCCGCCCAAACATAACACATTCAGATCGTCGTGCTCAACGCCTTGATGCGCCGAGTAGGTGTCGTGGCATAAACAAGCCCGCACGCCTTTAATTTTATTGGCGGCAACAGTCACGCCAACGCCACTGCCGCAAATTGCGATGCCACGTTCGGCTTGGCCACTCACCACAGCATTACCCACAGCCGCAGCAAAATCGGGATAATCGACCGAGGCAGGTGAGTCGGTGCCAAAATCGAGCACCTCGTGGCCTAGCCGTTGCACTTCTTCAATCACTGCTTGCTTCAAAATCAAGCCACCATGATCGGTTCCGACCGCAATTTTCATAATCATTTGCCTTTCCACAGCATAACGCGAAGCACGAGCAACTCGTCCTTCGCGTTATATGGTTGATCGATCAATTAATTATTTGGCCAACAAGGCCTTGGCACGGGCAATCAGGTTTTCGGCGGTAAAGCCAAATTCTTTCATCAAGATATTAATTGGCGCTGAAGCACCGAAGTGATCAATCCCAATAATATCGCCCTCTGTCCCAACATATTTATACCAGGTCACGGGATGCGCAGCTTCGATCGCAATCCGTTTGGTCACAGCCTTGGGCAGCACGCTCTCGCGATATTCCGCAGACTGAGCATCAAACAGCAAGGTTGATGGCATACTGACCACCCGTACCTTGACTCCTTCGCCACTCAATTGCTCGTAGGCTGCGACGGCATGTTGCAATTCCGAGCCAGTTGCAATGATGATCAACTCTGGTTGACCAGCGCTATCAGCCAAGACATAGCCACCTTGAGCCACACCCTCTGCCGAGGCATAGCGGGTGCGATCAAGGGTTGGCAAGTTTTGGCGGGTCAAGGCCAGCAACGTTGGGCCTTTGTGACTTACTGCCACGCGCCAAGCTTGGCTGGTTTCGTTGGCATCACCAGGCCGCATCACATTCAAATTGGGGATAATTCGCAACGATGGAATGTGTTCGATTGGCTGGTGGGTTGGGCCGTCTTCGCCAACCCCAATGCTATCGTGAGTAAAAACTTGAATCGTCCGAATGCCCATCAAGGCTGCCAAGCGAATCGAGGCGCGGCAATAATCGCTGAAAACCAAGAAGGTTGCGCCGTAAGGAATTGTGCCGCCATGTAAGGCCATACCGTTGACGGCGGCAACCATGGCATGCTCACGAATCCCCCAGTGCATATTGCGGCCTTGCGGCGTATCGGCTTGGAACGATTGAGCATGCTCGATCAAGGTAAAGGTCGATTCGGCCAAATCGGCTGAGCCGCCAATCAAGGCTGGAATTTGCTCGGCCAAGGCGTTCAAGGCGGTTTCAGATGATTTGCGGGTTGCCACGCCTTTGGCATCAGCTGGCCAAACCGGTAAGGTGCTATCCCAACCTGCTGGCAATTCGCCCGACATGCGTTGCTTGAAATCAGCAGCTTTTTCAGGATGGGCCGCCGTGTAGCGTTCGAGCAATTCGTTCCAGGCTTGCTCAGCAGCCGCACCGTGATCCAAGGCTTGGCGGAAGTGGGCCAAGACTTCTTCAGGAATGTAGAAGGTTGGTTCGAGTGGCCAACCAAGCGCTTCCTTGGTCAATTTAACTTCATCGGGGCCGAGTGGCGAGCCGTGGGCCTTGGCCGTGCCAGCCCGATTGGGCGAGCCAAAGCCAATCACGGTGTGAGCCACAATCAACGATGGCTGATCGGTTACCGCTTTGGCAGCATGCAAGGCCGCATCAACTTGCTCAGGATCAAGCCCGTCGATCTCTTGGACATGCCAGCCATAAGCACGGAAACGCGCTGGCACATCTTCGGTGAAGGCAATTGAGGTATCGCCTTCAATCGAAATTTCGTTATCATCATACAGATAGATAAGTTCGCCTAATTTGAGGTGACCTGCCAACGAAGCAGCTTCGGCGCTAATCCCCTCTTCCAAATCGCCATCGGAGACAATCGCATAAATATGATGCTTGACGATTTCGAGTTCAGGCTGATTGAACGTGCCTGCTAAATGGCGGGCGGCAATCGCCATACCCACGCCCGTGGCAAACCCTTGACCAAGTGGCCCAGTTGTGGTTTCGATGCCTGCGGCATAGCCATATTCTGGGTGGCCAGCCGTTTTGCTATGCCATTGGCGAAAATTCTTCAAATCATCGAGTGAAAGATCATAGCCCGTGAGATGCAACAAACTATACAACAGCATTGAGCCATGACCTGCCGACAGCACAAAGCGGTCGCGATCAGCCCAATCTGGATTAGCCGGATTATGTTTAAGGTGACGCGTCCAGAGCACATAAGCCATGGCCGCTGCCCCCATTGGTAAACCTGGGTGGCCCGAATTAGCCGCTTGCACACCATCAACCGACAACATGCGGATTGTATTGATGGCCCGTTCATCGAGTGTATGTGCTTGAGTCACAAATCCTCCTGCGGTGGTGTATCAGTTCCAACTGTCAATTATAGCAGAGGCCGATCCATTGTCATTCTATGGTACACTCCACATTAAGGGATCGTCCGTAAAGATTTAGCATGGTTAAAATATCAGGATCACACCAGTATGCTGACAAAACTTATCATTCATAACTTCAAACGGTTTGATCATGTTGAAATAGATTTAGGAAATCCAGTTATTTTTATTGGCCCGAACAATTCTGGTAAAACAACTGCCTTACAAGCATTGGCGTTATGGGATATGGGGCTACGTCGTTGGCGCGAAAAACGACTGGGTAAAACCGCACCTGAACAACGGTCTGGTGTCACCATCAATCGGCGGGATTTTGTGTCACTGCCAGTCCCTGATGCAAATTTATTATGGCGTGATTTACGGGTGCGCAAACAAAAAGCAAATTCACAGAATGGTACTGAGAATATTCGAATCGATATTATCGTTGAAGGCATAACCAATGGTGAGGCTTGGCAATGTGGCTTTGAATTTGATTATGCAAATGAAGAATCATTTTATTGCCGACCGCTACGAATTACAAATGATCTGAATCAGCGGATGCCTGTGCCAGAAGCTGCATATACAACCAAGGTTGCCTTTCTGCCGCCAATGTCTGGTTTAGCTGCCAATGAATTACGTTTAGATGTTGGTGCAATTAATGTGCGTATTGGCGAAGGACGCACTGCTGAAGTATTACGAAATCTTTGTTATAGCGTTTATCAACAACATCCTGAACAATGGCAGAGCTTAATTCAGCATATCCATATATTATTTGGAGTAACCCTTAATCCACCAGTCTATATCAGTGAACGTGGTGAGATTGTGATGGATTATAAAACAAATTCCGGGCGTAATTTAGATCTATCGACGAGTGGTCGCGGCCTGCAACAGATGTTGCTTTTATTGACCTATTTAATGACAAATCCTAAAACCGTATTGCTTTTAGATGAACCAGATGCTCATTTAGAAATCTTACGCCAACGCCAGCTGTATAATGTTTTAAATGATCTGGCTAGAATCAATCAATGTCAGATTGTGGCGGCTAGTCATTCAGAGATTATCTTGAATGAAGCAGCAGATCGTGATGTTGTCGTGGCATTTGTTGGTAAACCTCATCGGATTGATGACCGCAGTTCAACATTACAGCAGGTTGCAAAATCGTTGAAGGAGCTTGGTTTTGACCAATATTATCAGGCTGAACAAAAAGGTTGGGTTTTATATATTGAAGGCTCAACTGATTTAGAAATTCTACGTTCTTTGGCTCAGCGATTAAACCATCCAGCGAAGCATTATTTGGAACAGCCATTTGTCCATTTTATTAATGCCAATCAGCCTCAAAAAGCGCGTGATCATTTCTATGGTTTGCGCGAGGCTAAAGCCAATTTAGTCGGTATTTGTATTCTTGATCGAGTTGATAAGGTTTTCAATAGTCGTGAAGCGCTGCATTTTACCACATGGTCAAAGCGTGAAATTGAAAATTATATTTGCTACCCTGAATCAATCCAGGGATATATTCGTGATTTTTTCAAAGAGGAATCGCCTGGACAGCTTGAGAATATCATAGAAAAGCTTGACAGTATTATTCAAGAATTAGAAAAAGCTTTTAAACTCCTTAATGGTATATCCCCATGGGATGATAGTGTAAAAGTCTCTGATCAATTTCTTAATCGGGTTTTTGAACACTTTTTTAGTTCAATTAACATAAGTAATCTGTTACGCAAAACAGATTTTCATCGGCTTGTACCATTTGTTCCATTCGATAAAATTGACCCTGAAATAACTCAAAAACTCAACTTGCTCGTTGAGGTGGCCCAACGAGCAGTGATTGATGAAACGGAATAGCCATGAATCTTAATCAACAACTGACTGAATTACAGACAGAACTCCAACGCTATCACCGCCAGCGCCTGCTGATTCGCGCCGCATGGATGGCGCTTGGTGTGCTGTGCCTTGGCTTAATTGGCCGAAACTGGCTAGCTTGGCCGCTTTCATGGCCAATTCTAAGTTTAATCGTGATTCTCGTTGCAGCCTTAGGCGTAGTTTATGCTTGGAAGTCGATTCTCTCACCCACTCAATTGGCGCAATTACTTGATCAACAATATCAATTAAATGCCCAACTAAGCACTGCCAGCGAGTTTCAACGCCAACGCGATGGCTTTCATCTGGTCAATCTTGAACGGGCTAATCGTCGGTTGCCCAGTGTCGCCCGTGATGCAACCAGCCGCGTGCTTGCCCCAATTGCGCTTGAATGGCAAAGTTTGGGCTTAGCCGCACTGTTGGCAACTGGCCTGTTTGTGCTTGGTCAAATCAACGCAGGCTTGCCTGATGCCACCGCCGAGCCATTGAGCGAATTGGCAAGTTTAGCGACCACCGAGCCACCCCAGCAACCTGCCACCGAACAAGATCCAGCCGCCGATCCCAATCAGCCAGTCGGCAGCCAACCTGATCAACAGCCCGAGCTTAGCCCCGAAGGCCAAGAAATAGCCGATGCTTTAGCCGATGGTTTGAGCGATAATGGTGCAACCCGCGCTGCCGCCGATGCGCTACGCCGTGGCGATGTGCAACAAGCCAGCGAGGAACTGGCCAAACTGGCCGATCAAGCCGATCAGCTATCGCCGCAAACCCGCAACGAAATTGCCGATGGGCTTGAACAAGCCGCCGAGCAGTTGCAAGATCAGCCTGAGGTAGCCGAGCGTTTGCGCAACAATGCCGACCAATTGCGCGGTAATCCCCAAAATGCTGCCGATGCACTCGAAGATTTGGCCCAACTAACCGATCAACTTGACAATGCTCAAGCCGATTTTGGTAATGGCGACCAGCAACAAGGCCAAACCAGCAACGATCCTCAAGCAGGCAGTGATCAGCAACAAGGCCAGACTGGCCAAACTGAAAATGGCCAGCCCAATAATAATGGTGCTGGCAATAATCCGGGCACTGGCAGCCGTTCATCGCCCGCCCCCTCCGATGCGCTTGGCCCTGATCTCGATTTGCCTGAAGCCCCAGCAGTTGGCGAAACCACCGCTGGTACTGGCGGCGATACCTCAATCACTCTACCAGGTGGTGAAGGCACTGGCGGCGGCAACACTGGCAGTAGTGGTGGCAGCGTTCCCATCGATATCAGCGATCCATCCAATATTCCAGCGGAGCTACGCGATGCGATTCAAGACTACTTCGGGCGCTAGCGGCGATCTGTTCAACCCAGAATTTTTAGCGCGGATCGAGCGTTTGGCCTTGCGTTCGCGCCGTAACTTGCGCGGTGGGCTGAGCGGCGAACATGCCTCACGCCGCCGCTTGCCAGCGCCAACATTTAGTGATCATCGCGCCTACAGCCCAGGCGACGATCTGCGCCACGTCGATTGGTTTGCCTATGCCCGTCACGAAGATTTGCATCTCAAACTGGGCGAAACTGAGCAAGATATCAATGTAACGATTGCCTTGGATTGCTCGGCCTCATTGGATTGGGGCCATGGTGAGTTGCATAAAGGCCGTTATGCCTTGCGCTTAGCGGCGATGCTGGGCTACCTCGGCCTAACATCAAACGATCAAACCACAATCTGGCCCTTCACCAGCAAGTTAATCAAGCCATTTGGGCCGATGGTTAGTCGGGCGCGTGGCCCCGATATGCTGCGTTATTTGAGCAATTTGAATTGGGCTGAACAAACCTCATTCACGCCAATTACGCAAGCAGTTCGACGCAGTGCTGGCGGCATGCTTTTAATTATTTCCGATTTATGGACGAGTGATTTAGAGCCATTATTGCGGGTTGCGGCCCCACCAGTTTGGCAAGTTGTCGTCTTGCATCTGCTTCACCCCGAAGAAATCAAGCCAACCTTAACTGGCCCAGTCGAATTCGAGGATAGCGAAACTGGCCAAGTGCTGGCGCTTGAACTTGATCAACAAACCCACAAAGCCTATCGCGAAAAATTAGTTCGTTGGGTACGCATGCACGAACAAGTATGTCAGCGCTATGGCGCAACCTATGCTGGCATCCGCACTGATCGCCCACTCGAACAAAGTATCTTGCCCTTCTTGCGTCGGCGCGGCATTATTGGACTATAAAGGCAGAAGGCAAAATAGCGATCAAGGGAAGATTTAACGCAGAGGCGCAGAGGAGAGGATTGCTCTAGGCTTTGGCCGATAGGCTATCAGAAGATTGGTATGGATTATGAATCTCGATAGCCAAAAGCCCATAGCCTCATCTTGATAGTCTTCGCGCCCTTCGTGGTTTCAACGCTTCGTGTGTTTCGTGAATTAAAATTGATAATCTAGCCATGATCGGCTATTGCAGATTGCGCTCGAAAAAACTACCATCGATCTATAGCATATTGGCTGTTACTGATTCAGCCGAGGCTATTGTTTAGGAGGATGGTATGAATTGGATCGAACGCTCAGGCGCTATCCTTTTGATAGGGCTGATCGGACTGTTCGTCGTCGGTATGGTTGTTGATCCGGGTAGTGCGAATTCAGCCACATCAACCAAACTTGTACAAGCCCGTGGCGAGCCAACCGCAACTCCACCGCCAGAACCAGTTTTGCAATCACCAGCAGATAGCGCCGTCTTGGCTCAACCCATTGCCCCGAATAAATGGGTGTTTAATTGGCAAGGCCCACGTTGTGGTCACAAAATCTACCTCAATGGCCCAGGCGATCGCGACTATATCTTCAATGGCACTATGGGTTCAGGCCCACCACCATCATCATTTACCTATAGCTACACCCAAACTCAAGCTCTACCAGCCGATGCATTAGAAGCATGGAATTGGCATGTTGAATATGATTGTGGTTCGTTCCAAGGCCAAAGTGCTACGCGCACATTCAAAGTCGTGCCTGCCAATTTCGTTTATTTACCATACACGACGCATTAGGCAAGCCAAAGCAAAGCATGAAGGATGAACATGAGGGATGAAGGCTAAATCAAAAGGCAGAAGGCAAAAATCAAAAGGGGCTAGATGTTAACGCAGCGATGTAGAAAAAGGATGAGGGATGAAGGATGCGGGATGAATCTAATTCGTGCAATTCGTGGAATTCGTGGCTAAAACCTTAACTTTGTGATCTTCGTGCCCTTCGTGGTTTCAATTCTTCGTGCGTTTCGTGTCTTGAGCACTCCAAAGCTTGATTAGCTGTTGACGATAGCGTTTGAGCAAGGTTTGCAAGAATTTAGGTGCAACCCGTTGCCAGCGAAATAGCCAGCGATCACTAGCACTCAGTACAATTTCGGTTTCACCTGCCAAATAGCGCTGGATAATTTGCTCGCCAACTTTATTGGCTTCAGCGAGTGGGAAGCGTTGGACAGTTTGTTGCGCCATAGCCGCGGTCATGGCGGTTTTGGTGGCTGGGGGGTAGGCCCGCACAATCTTGATCGTGGCTTCGGCTGCCAGTGCCAAACCCCAAGCCTCAAGCGCAGCTTTGCTCAGGCTATACAAGCTGGCCCCAGGCATGGCCACGCGGCTAACCGTGCTGCCGATAATCAGTACCGTTTTTGGCAGTAGTTGGCGGGTTAGCCAAATTGGGTGCAGCAAATTGGCATTGAGGGTTGCAAGGATTGCTGATTCTGGCAGTTGATCAAACGCACCGCCCGCCAGTAGTGCCGCATTGTGAATCAAGAGATCGAGCTGAACATAACGTTGGGTGATTTGAGTGGCGAGGGCGGCAACCGCTTGACGATCGCTCAAATCACAGACGATCGGCCACGCTTGCCCACCTGCTTGGGTGATCAAGCTGGCCGTTTGCAGCAGCGGTTCGCGGCGGCGTCCAACCAAAATAATTGTTGCGCCACGTTTGGCCAAAGCCAAAGCCATGGCTTGACCAATCCCCGTGCCAGCCCCAGTAATCAACCCAACCATCGCGATTTCCTAGTAAATCAAAGCCACAGCACCCAAGGTAATTCCAGCGCCAGAGCCAAGCAGCACCAAGCGGTTGCCGCGCTGAATTCGGCCAGCCGCAACTGCTTCGGCCAAGGCTAAGGGCACGGATACCGAAACGCAATTGCCCCGGGTAGCGAGATTGCTAATCACTTGATCAGACCGAAAACCCAAACGTGCTTGCACTTGCTCGATCGCATGGCGGTTGGCTTGATGGGGAATAACTGCATCAATTTCACTATTTTGCCAACCCAGCTCGGCCAAAAAATGCTCAACAAACTGCTGCATTTCGCGCAAAACAAAGCGAAACGCCAACGGCCCTTGCATCATAAACCAATTCATGTCGGGCGTGGTATCGGCAGCGTTGGGATGCTGAGCCGTGCCGCCGCCGCGCACCTGAATCAAATCGCTGCCATTGCTCCAGGTGGCAAATTGGCTATGTTGCAGGCTGCTGCTGCCATCGCCGCGTTCCAACACCACTGCCGCCGCTGCATCGCCAAACAGCGCTGTCGATTCCCATTCATGCGGATTGAGCGAAACGGAAGCGCGTTCGCTGCTGACTAACAGCACGCGTTGATAGACCCCACTATTAATTAATGGTGCTAACAATTGCAATGCCAGCATAAAACTCATACAGGTTGCATTCAAATCGAAGCAGGCACTACGGCCAACTGGTGCTTGCAAGGCGTTTTGCAATAAGGCCGCTGTGCATGGGATGGCTTGGTGCATGCCAGCCGAAGCCACCACAATTAAATCGATGCTATCAAGCGCATAATTGGCGTTGGCTAGCGCTTGCTGGGCGGCTTGGGTGGCCATGGTCAAGGCAGTTTCAGCTCCAGCGTAACGGCGCTCACGAATGCCCGTGATTCGCTCAATTAAGCCTGGATCAACGCCAAAGCGCTCGGCTAGCTCGCTGGTGGTAACAATGGTGGCTGGTAAGTACGCGCCGATTCCGGCGATGCGCAGAGGAAACTGCATAACACTACCTCGTGTAATTTCAAAATCGTTGTTTTAACCAAGCTATGGCCTTGGTTACGCCTTGCTCTTGGGCTAATTGGGTCGCAAGCTGCTGCGCTGCTGCATGATAATCATCGCGCTCAATCAAGCTGCGCAGCAAATTAGCGAGCTGCGTAATTTGCAATTGGTTGGCTGGCACAGGCGCTGGCCCCGCTTTAAGATCATACACCCGCTGACCCCAAAAGTATTGGTCGCCCAAAAATGGCGTGACCAAGGCGGGCTTGCCTGCACCGAAGGCTGTAGCGGTTACGCCCGCCCCGCCATGATGCACAACCGCCGCTACCTGCTCAAATAACCAAGTATACGCTAGGCCATTGATTGCCAAACAGTTGCTGGGCAACCTGCCCTGAGCTAAATCGCCCCAGCCTTGGTTGATAATTAAGCGTACTTTGGCTTTTTGGCTGGCAGCAGTCAGCAATTGGCTCAATTCGGCACCACGCTTTTGACCATGCAGCATGCTGCCAAAACTAATGGTGATTGGCGCTGAGCCTGCTGCCAGAAATTGCTGTACTAGCGTTGGTGCTTGCCAATCTGTCGCCGCAGCCAGCGACCAATAGCCTGTGATCGTGCCATCGTCAAGCCAATTTGCTGGCGGCGGAGCGACCAACGCGCTATAGGCATACAAGGTTGGTGGCTGAAAATTGTGACTTCGTTGCCATAGTTGGCCGATACTTAGGCTTGGGCGTTGCAATATTTGCTGACGTGCTTGATTAAAGGCCATGCGCAAGACTTGCCATTGCAATTGCTCGGCCACGCGATAGCTCATTCGGCGATAGCTCGGCCATGCCAGTTGCGGCGCAAAATGATGGGCGGTTTGGCTGCTAGCAGCATAAGGGTGCAGATGTACCAAAACCACGGGAATGTGCAAATGCTCAGCTAGATGCAGCGCTGGCCACATCCCCAAACTGGAAACGATCAAACAATCGGCAGTTTGGCAGGCTGCTAGGGCATCAGCGATTAATTGACGAATAATCGGTGGCGTTTGTTGAAGAAATTGTTTGATGATTGCGCCGCGACCTGCTGCCAAGTCCACCGCCATGTGCTCAGGGTCGAGCAAGGCCGGAATTGAGCCAACCAACGGGGCAAAACGGCAGCCATAGCTTTCAACCAAACTGCGATAATCATGGGCAGCGGCGATCACGACCTGATGACCCTCAGCTTGCAAACCAAGCGCCAAGGCGATAAATGGTTGGACATCGCCGCGCGAACCAAGCGCCAAGATACAATAATTCATTGGCGAATCACTCGCCGACGTTTATTGACCAAGCCATACTCGATTGGCGCAAAATTAATGCTCATTTGGCAATTTGTACAACCATAATCCGCCAGATGCAGCTTAATCTGCTGCTCAACTGCTGCGCCAACCACCGCCTCGTCAGCCGCCGCCGCAAGCATCAATGTGATCGTAAGTTGATCGTCGTGGGTTTGGATGATTTGATATTCTTGGATGGCTGAATGCGCCAAGAGCATGGCACGGCGCAAACTATCAGGAAAGATCGCTTGACGCTGGCCGTGGCAGGTGAAATAACAGAGATCATCGCGCCGCCCCTCGATTTGCTCAACCACTGCAAAGGCGCTACCACAGCTACATGGCTGCGAACTCAACCGCAATACGTCATTTAAACGATAGCGAATAATCGGCTGAGTCCGTCGCCATAAATCGGTGATATACGGTGTAACGCGGCCTTGACCCAACTGCTCAAAATCGATAGCTACAATATCTTCTTGAAGGTGCAAATTGCCGTGAGCACACGAAATACCCAGCAAACCTTCGGTTGCTTGGTAGATTTGCTCAATTGGAATGCCAAAGTAGTTGCTGAGTTGTTGCTGTTCATCGCTAGCCAACGCATCGGCGACACTAATAATTCGTTCAGGCCGATGGGTCAATTGGCCGTTTTGGGCCGCTGCTAGCAATTGCAGCAACAAGGCTGGTGGGGCTACAATAATTGTTGGTCGATAGTCGTTGAGCGTTTGAATCTGTGGGGCTAAGGCTTGAGTCAAGTCAAAATAGCGAAATTGAATTAAACGCCCGCCTAACTGCTGATAGAGATTGCTGTTGGCTCGCAGAAAAAAGGCGATTTTGGTGGGCTTGATTTGGTGCAATGTGCGACCTAAAATCGTGCCAGCCCACAGCAATTGCTCGGCGGCGCTCACCAAAAATAAGCCGCGATGACCCGATGTGCCCGACGAAAGCCCGACCGTCAGATCGCCCAAGCGTGGCACAAAATCACGCTGTTGCTCGGCTTGTTGCGCCAAATCGAAGGCCGCCGCTGCTGGCACTTGCAACGTGTTGAATTCACGAAAATTGGCCATCATCAAGCCTTTATCGACGGCTGGCAAATTGCGCCAATCGTTAAGGTCGTGGCCCTGCCAATGCTGGCGATAGAAGGCTGAGTGTTGGGCAACCCAAGCAATCAATTGCCGTGCTTTGGTAGCTTGAAAGGCTGGCAAGCGTTCGGCATTGAGCCGTTGCCAACGCCAACGTGCCTGCCCAAAATGGTAGCCCATAGTCAACACATCGCTGATACTCACGCCGTCGCAACCTCGCTGGCATAAATTTCTGGGCAATGACAGGGCACAATCAGCACTTCAGGGTAGGCTTGGGCAAAGGCGCTCAAACGGGCCAACGTTGTGGCCATGGCCTTGGCATCGTCGATCATAAAATAGGTGATTGGGTGGGGCAACACTTGTTCGCGAATTGCCCGCGAATGCCAAGCGCCATCGGCTGCCAACAAGATTGGGCGCGAATTGGCGATATACATGCCGATTTGGCCCTGTGCATGGCCAGGCAATTCGACCAAACGTAACAAGCTATCGCCAAACAAATCGTGGGTATTGCCCAAGGCAAACAGGGGTTGGTCGCGAAATTCATGAATTAAATGTAGTCGTTGATGCCAACCTTGGGGAAACAAATGGGGAATAATCCCCCGTCGCAAGGCATCAATCCCTTGAACCTGGCTGAGCAATTCAAAAGCCGTGGCTGACATGTAAATTTGGGCTTGCGGAAAATCGGCCAAAGCGGCTACATGGTCGGCGTGAGCATGCGAAAGCACAATCCAACCAATATCGGCGGCGCTCAAGCCATAGCGTGGCAATTGATTGACTACTTCTAATTCAGGCGCTAATTGCAAGGGCGTTGCCTGGCGATAGAGCGACCACGGCAAATGCTGGGTTGCGCTGATCATCGCTTGGCTATACCCAACATCAAACAAGCCCCAGCCACGTTGAGGATGCTCAATCAAGGCCACAACTGCATGGCAATCGAGCATGCGGCGACTGCCATCACGCAGCACATGAAATTCGGGGACGCGACAAATTCCAGTATCCAGTAATATCACTTGCATTGGTTAAACTCCCTTGGTTGGTTGTTTAAGCGCGGCGATGGTGCGTTGAATCCCCGTTTCAAGGCTGACCAACGGCTGATAACCCAAATCATGTTGGGCGGCAACCAGTGAGTGAGTTTGGCTGCGGGCCAGCGCCAACACACTGTAGCGCGTCAATAATGGCTCACGTCGGGTTAGCACGCTGATGCTTTCCATAATTCGTGCCACGGCTAAGGCTAGCGACAAGGGCATTGGCTGCAACTGGCTAGGCAAACCCAATTCAGCCAACACCCGCCGAATCACCGCCCAGAGCTGGGGATGTTCGCCATTGGTGATTGTATAACACTTGCCAAGCGCTGCCGGAGCGGTTAATGCCAACTCAATTGCATGCACCACATTCGCAACGTAGGTCAAATCAACTAAATTTTGACCATTGCCAAATTGACGTAAGCGGCCAGCGCGGGCGGCGGCAATAATCCGTGGCAATAAGGCTTGGTCGCCCTCGCCAAAAATTGCCTTAGGCCGCAAAATCACGCTGGGCGTAGAATGCTTGAGCACCAATTGTTCTGCTTGCTGTTTGCTGGCCGAATACAGCGAAATTGGCCGTGCTGGGTAAGGCAGCGTATCCAGCAAATCAAACTGATCGCGGCCATTGGAAAGAACGCTTGGTGATGAAATAAACACCAAGCGTCCGACCTTCTGCGCAGCACAACCAGCTAGTACATTGGCTGTACCATCAACGTTAATGGTTTGAAAATCGCTGCGACTGCCCCAAGGAGCCGAAAGTGCCGCGCTATGCACCACCACATCGCAACCAGCACAGGCCGCAATCAGCGTAGCGCGATCGCGCAGATCGGCCTTGATTGGCTGAATGCCAGCGCTCAGCAGGTGTGGAACCTGCTCCCAGCGGCGACCCAAGCCCAATACCGTATGCCCAGCTTTTTGCAAAGCCAACGCGGTGTGCGCACCTAAAAAACCAGTAGCTCCTGTGACTAAGATTCGCATTGTAAGCTACGTCCCAAATTGGCGGTCGCCAGCATCGCCCAAGCCTGGCACAATATAGCCTTGCTCGTTCAATCGCTCATCAAGCGCTGCCAAATGAATCTCCACGTCGGGGTGAGCAGTTTGCAAGCGTTCTACCCCTTCAGGTGCGGCGATTAACCCCAAGAATTTAATTTTGGCTGCGCCCCAAGCCTTCAAAATATCGACTGCAGCAACTGCCGAGCCGCCAGTTGCCAACATTGGGTCGAGAATCAAACAGACATCAATATCTGGCTGAGCTGGCAATTTATTGTAATAGGTGACTGGCTCAAGCGTGTTGTGGTCGCGATAGAGACCCAAATGCCATACATGGGCGGTTGGCAAAAGGTCGATAACTGGCTCGACCATGCCCAGTCCAGCGCGTAAAATCGGAATCAAACCAATGCGGGCACCGATGGCATGACCTTGCATAGTTGAGAGCGGTGTTTGAATAGTATAGGGTGCGAGTGGCATATCTGCCGTCGCCTCATAGACCAAAAATTGCGAAATTTCCCGCACCAATTCGCGAAATTTCTTCGGTTCGCTTTCTACACGGCGTAGTAAAGCCAATTTATGTAACACCAATGGATGTGACGATACATGCAAGCCCATAACACAACCTCATACTAAAAAACAGCAGATCGTGGTTATTGTATCCCATCTTGACAAACCCCTCTTAGGCGTGGTTAAATCAACCCGTCACATTGCACTTTCACTCCTCTCTGTGGAAACGTCTTCTAGTACTTCCATCCCAACCCTAGCCTTACCCCTGCATAGCACTAAAGAGTATTGGCATATCATAGACGGATGCATCCAGTTGCGACCATAATAGTGTTGTCATTTTTCTAACGTCGATGCTTGCAATAACGCCTAATAGAAAATATTTTGTTCCATCTACATATCATATTGACATTATTTGGACAAATCCTTGACAACATCGACCATTTGTACCGCACACAAAGGAGACGGCTATGGCGCTTGAAGGTAATTTTGCTGATATGCCATTAATTGACTTGATGCATGTATTTCATCACGGGCGCAAAACCGGTCGTCTTTTGATTGCGAATGCTCCATTCAAGGCGATGTTGTGGTTTTTCGATGGTGCGATCATCAATGCAGGGGTGGTGACCCAGAATGCCCACGAACGAGTTGCGTGTGGCGAACAAGCCGTGTTTGATATGTTGGCCTGGGATGATGCCCAATTTGTCTTTTTGCCACCCAACCCGCAAGAGTCGGTGTCGGTGCAAATTCAACGTTCGATCGATTGGCTGATTATCGAAGGCTTGCGCCGCCGTGATCAACCGCAACGTTTGGCAGGCACGACCAAACTGCAACCAATTTCACGCCTACGCTTAGTGCCAATGTTGCGGCAAGCCAGCGATATTACCCTAACCATCGAAGATTGGCGCATTTTGAGCCAGTTGGTGCAAGAATTAAGTGTGGCCGAACTCGTCGAAGCCACAGGCTGGAATTACGATCAAACCCTCAAAGTGCTGCATCGTTTGATCGCCTTGAATTTGGTGGAGGTGTGTAGCGAGATTGTTGTTTCTCAGCGTTCGCTTAGCCCAGTTTTGATGGCTCCTAACCCTGAGCATATGGTTGAGAATCGGGTGCGTGGGTTGGTTCAAGCAATCAAAGCGCGGCTGCGTCGCACCAGCGCCAGTGCGTAGGAGTGACAATGGTCAATTATAAAATTGTGATCACGGGAGCATACGCGGCGGGTAAATCGCAATTTATTCGTACCGTCAGTGAAATCGATGTGGTCGATACTGATGTTCCCGTGACCCACGCCGAGGAGAAAGAACTCAAACATCATACAACCGTTGGTTTGGATTTCGGCACCTTGAGCATTGATGCCGAACAACGCTTGCTCTTATTTGGCACGCCAGGTCAAGAACGTTTTGATTTTATGTGGGAAATTTTAGCCGAAGGTTGTTTGGGCTATATTGTTTTAGTTGATAGTTGCCGACCTGCCCATTTTAACGAGACGATTGTGGTGTTGGAACGTTTTGCGGAGATGACCCCTGTGCCATTTGTGGTTGCCGCCACAAAACAAGATTTACCCGGGGCCTTGCCGCCAATGTATATTCGCCGCCGCTTGGGACTACCAACCGATATTCCGATCCTCGCTTGCGTTGCCACCGATTACCCCTCAGTGAGCGATGTGATCAGTACCTTGCTTGATCGAATCGACGTTTTAGCCCAAGATTCATCCTCCTCCTCTGAAAATAACAAGGAGCATTCTCATGGCTAGTCGTTCGGAACAAATTAATACTATTTTAGGCCAACTTGTCACAAATAACGGTAATGATATTAACGGGGCTGCATTGATTAGCTCCGATGGGATTTTAATTGGCTCACGGATGTCGGCGGATGTGAATGCCGACCGCATGGGCGCAATTGCCGCAACCATGATGGGGGTTACCACCCGCGTGGTCAACGATTTGAAAATTGGTAAAGCCAATGAGGCAATTGTCAATGCCGAAAGTGGCTATCTCTTGGTTATGCCGGTGGCTGCTCAGATGATTCTAGCAATTATTCTGCGCCAACACGCCAATTTGGGCATGATTCGGATTGAAGCTCGTGAAACAGGTCGGGCCATCGCCGAACTGATGACCGCTTAATTCAAGGAGGTAGCTCATGGCAGATCGTCAAAGTTGGAGCGTGAAGGGAACCGCCATTCTGACCGAGTTGGTAAAAATGATGGATGTTTCGGCTGCTGAAGCGCAATTACTTGGCAGTTTGCACGATGGCGCTAAAGCACAAACCACCGCCTTCACCGATGCTTTTTACAAACGCTTGTTGGGGCACGCCGCCACTGCCGAATATCTCGATGGGGTGTCGGTCGAACGCTTAACCGGGATGCTTGGTATGTGGTTTAGCGATCTGTTTCGCGGCAATTATGATGAAGCCTATGCGCAACAACGTTTGAAAATTGGCGAAATTCATGTGCGGATTGGCTTGCCTGTGCGTTATCCTTTGGCCATGCTCGATGTGATTATGCCGTTTGGTGAGCAAGTTGCTGCCACCAGTAGCGACCCCGCCAAGGCTATGACGGCATTTCGCAAGGTGTTAGCCCTCGATGTTGCCCTCTTTAATCAAGCCTACGAAGATAATCAATTGTCGCACTTGGCCGATTTGGTTGGTGGTGAGCGCTTAGCCCGTTTGCTGCTGGCTGGTCAATAAATTTGGTTGGGCTTTCCTCAATTGCGCTGTTGCAACGCTCGAATATTTGTCAGACAACCTGCAAAATCCCAAATTAAATCGTCGTGATCGAGGCGTAAGCGCTGTTCGCCAATGCTTACCTCTATCTGATTGAGCAGTGGGGTAAGTACAAATGTGCCCTGTGGCGGCGTGTTACCATCGTGTAAGCGCCGCCGCACGACGTTCATGCCCTCGCTGATTAATTGTTGACTCAGTTGTTCAAGCAAGCTATCGCCTAGCCAGAGATCGCTGATCTGTTTGGCATGAATTAGCTGTTGCCAGTTGGTGCTGATGAAGGTAATGCGCCGAAAGCGCTGGGCCATAATTGGCTGAGGCAATGCTTGCAAGGCTCCAACTTCAAGCCGCCAATAACGTTCGTGGGCACGCGGATGCTCAGGTTGCTCAGGGATGAGTTGGCTGCGCGTGGCTTGGCTCACCTGCGCAATTGGCGCATACCAGCGAATTTGACCACCCTCAGCACCAAAGGCTTTGGTTTGATACCATGCCAACATGCCAGCCGCCATCCGGCGCGGAGCATGGGCCAGCGGAACACGATACCAGTGCTCTTGTTGAATTCGCTGCCAATCGGCGTGGTTATTCAAAACGGCGACTAAAACAGGTGTGTTGGCCTCAGGCATACGTTACTCCACATCAGAAATCTCAGCTGCAAAGCGTTGCAAATCGTTGCGTGCCCGTTCAATTGCCAAATCTCCAGCTTTAACCTCAAGCATCAGATCATATTCGCGCTGATATGGCAGGCGCAGCAGGCTAATCAATTCAAATGGATTGGCCAAATCGCTGTGTTCATGCCAGGTTGGCAATAGCAGTTGTTGGCGCTGCCCAAGCCGAATTTCGGTTCGCGGTGAGCTAAAATGCGCTTTGGGCTTGCGCTGAACTGGCCAAGTTGCTAAAGCATAATTTAAGGCTTCAGCATCATTCAATTGTGCTGGATTGTAAAGTTGATGATGCAGCCAATCGAAAATTACGGGAATGCTGGTTTGCGCATGAATATGCAAAGCATCGAGCAAACTCCAGACCCGACCATCGGCCTCAAGGGCTAAAACATTGATTACTGCTGGCTCAAGTTGTTGCAAGCTGGCGACGCTTTGGGCTAAGGCACTCGCTCGATCACCATATTGCGCCCCAATATGCACCACGATCACTGGATCATCACTACCCAAATTGGTTAAATAGGCTGCGGCGCTAGTGAGATAATTCAGCGCATATTGGCGAATTTGGGGATCATGACTGTTGAGCAGCACATTGCTGGGCACATGATAGGTTAGGCGAATGTTGGCTTGTTGGGCATAATTGCCGATTAATTGGAATTGTTCGGCGGCTTCGGGCCAGGTATTGAGCAATTCGTATGGCCAAGCAGGCAAGCGATAACAATGAATCTGTTGTTGTTCAAGATAGCGTAGCACATCATAAAGATACAAGACCCATTGGCTTAACTGCTGCTGGTTGGGTGCTTGCAAATCAGGGCGTTTGAGAATCCGGCCACTCAAGCCCAGATAACGCATTGGTAACTCCACAAAGGCTAGTTTGGGTGAAGACTTCCAGCCTTTGTGGAATGGATGCTATGCAGAACATAGCTGGTAAATCTATTCACTCACTGTATTAGATACAAACCATGGCGATTTTTCGCATGCAAGCATAGGCAATTTGCGAAATTGGCCGAAAGTTGCATAATTATTTTTTGGATGATGCGCCTAACTAGGAGCAGGTGATGGTTACAACTACCCAGCGATTTCAATTGTTGGCCTTTGATTTAGATGGAACCTTGGTCGATTCGGCTCAAGGGATTGTGGATACCGTGAATCAAGTGCTGGCTGAGCATGGTTTTGCGACTGCGGCCTATAGCCAGATGGCTCCATGGATTGGCTTGCCTTTGCAGGTATTTTGGGAGCGCTTGACTGATTTTCAGCCTGAAAACTATGGAATTTTGACCGAGCGTTATCGCACGATTTACCGTGAAATTGCGATTCCAAGCAGTCGCTTGTTTGCAGGCGTGGCCGAAACGATCGATCAACTTAAAGCAGCAGGCTATCGTTTGACGATTGCTAGCTCGAAAATCACGCCTGTGAGTAGCGCAGTGCTGCAACAAGTTGGCTTGTTTGACTATTTTGATTTGCTGATGGGCAACGATTCGGTCAGCCAACCCAAGCCCCATGCCGAAATGCTGGCTAAAACGTTGGCCTATTTTGGGCTGAATCCAACCCAAGCCTTGATGATTGGCGATACCACCCATGATATTACGCTTGGTCACAACGCCCACGTTGCTAGTTTGGCAGTTACGACTGGCACCCATGATCTGGCAACATTAACTGCCGCCCAACCACTGGCCATTTTGAATCAGCTGAGTGAACTGCCTGCGTGGTTGGCGCAACCAGCCTGAATGGTACAATAACAACATCTCAACTTCTGGAGGATTGTATGCCACAATATAAAAATCGTATGTATCGCAAGGAATGGCTCTCGGAACGCCGTAAATTGGCGCGAGCTTTAGAAGGCCTCGAACAAAATTGGGATCTTGAGGCCGAAGGAATTGTCTTACCAACTGACGATGATGGTGCTACCTTGACGGTTGAGCAATTGCGCGAACGAATTGCCGACCTTGATGGCAAGCTTGAGCGCTATCCCAACCCACAAAAGTAGGTTGATTTCTGATAGTGTATTTGCTAAAGCCACTTGCGTTCGGCCAATCACAGCCGTATCATGGTTTATGGCGGCGACTGTTGATCGATGGGATGAACAGCGGCGACCAAACTAAGGAGTAATCAACGATGATTCGTACCCTCGTGCATGCCAAAATTCACCGGGCAACCGTAACTGGTGCAGACCTCAATTATGTTGGTTCGATAACCATTGATGAGGATCTGTTGGAAGCAGCCGGAATTTGGCCGTTTGAACGGGTTCAGGTAGTCGATGTCAATAATGGAGCACGCCTCGAAACCTATGCAATCGTGGGCGAACGTGGCTCAGGCACGATTCAACTCAACGGTGCTGCGGCGCACTTGGTCAATGTTGGCGATTTGGTGATCATCATGGCCTATGCCCAAGTTGATGCTAAGCCCGAAGAGTGGGAGCCAACCGTGGTGTTTGTGGATGAACAAAACGCGATTACCGAGGTTAAGGCTTTGTTGCCGGTTGGTGGTCGCTAGTTGTTGCGAGGAGTGTGCCATGGATTGGGTTTTGCGACCCATCCATGGCCTTTTTTATGACTCTACTTGCTGTTGCTGATGCTCAAGCGGCGATTCTTGAGCGCATGACCACCCTTGCCAGCGAATCGATCGAATTAACTACTGCCTTAGGTCGCGTGCTGGCCGCGCCAATCTATGCCGACCGCGATGCCCCACCCTTTGCCAATTCGGCCATGGATGGCTATGCGGTGTTGGTCGCTGATTTGAACACTGCCAGCGCTGACAATCCAGTGGCGTTGCAGATTATCGAGCGGGTGGCGGCGGGCGCTGTGCCGCAACAACAATTGCGAGCTGGTAGCGCGATTCGGATTATGACTGGGGCGCAAGTGCCTGCCAATGCTGAGGCAGTTGTGCCATTTGAAGAAACCGATGAAGGCCAAGCTAATGCCCAAACTGAGGTTGTGCGCATGTTCCAGCCAACCCAGCATGGCAATAATATTCGGCCTGCTGGCGAGGATATGCAGGCTGGTAGCTTGGTTTTAGCGGCTGGTCAAGTTATTAATCCTGGCAGTATGGGGGTTTTGGCAACCATTGGCGCGTCCCAAGTGCCAGTCTTTCGCCAACCACGGGTAGCGATTATTGCCACTGGCGATGAATTGGTTGATGTTGGCGTTGAGCCAAAGGCTGGCCAAATTCGCAACTCGAATGGCTATGCTAACGCCGCCCAAGTGCGTGAAGCTGGGGCAATTCCAATTATGTTGCCGATTGTGCCCGATAATGCTGCTGCCTTGCGAGCAACTTTAGCGCAAGCTGTAGCCCAAGCCGATGTATTATTGACTTCTGGCGGTGTGTCGGTTGGTGATTACGATTTGGTCAAGCAAATTTTGAACGAAGTGGGCAAATTGGAATTTTGGCGAGTGCGTATGCGTCCAGGCAAGCCCTTGGCCTTTGGCTCGATCGATGGCAAACCAATTTTTGGCTTGCCTGGCAATCCAGTTTCGGCCATGGTTTGTTTTGAGTTATTTGTACGGCCAGCGTTGCGGAAGATCGGCGGATATCAACAATTGCTCCGCCCAAGCGTTTGGGCGAAGTTACTTGATGCCGATTTGGAAAGTAACGAGCGTCGTCAATATCTGCGGGTGATCGTTAAAAGCAGCGCCACTGGCTTAACCGCTGAATTAACTGGGGCACAAGGTTCGGGTTTGGTTAGCTCGATGGCGCGAGCCAATGGTTTACTGATTGTGCCCGAAGCAGGGCAGGGCATTAATCGTGGTGAAATGGCCGAAGTTGTGTTATTTGGGGAACTGCACTAGTTGAGGGAGCGTAGCGCATGCCGTTTGAGTCGTTTCAAGATCTGATAACAATGCTGGTGGTTATTCTCGTGCTCCAAGTGAGCTTGGCATTGTTGTTAATTGGTGTGCGCAAATGGCGACCAACACGCTATCAACGCTATCCGCGCATTAGCCTGCCACCAACCAGCGACGAACGCCATCAATTTCAGTTGTATATGTCGGGCGAAGAGCTGTTTCCGGCCATGCTGCAAGCGATTGAATCGGCGCAGCGCCTGATTTTGCTCGAAACTTTTATTTTCAAAGGCGATGATTTAGGCCACAAATTTCGTGAAGCCTTATTGCGCAAAGCTCGTAGCGGCGTGGCCGTGTATGTAATTATCGATGGATTTGCTAATTTGGTGGTTCCGCGCAAATTCAAAAAATTTCCGCCCGAAATTCAACTGTTGAGCTATCCGGCTTTTCCGCGTTTATCGCAGATTTTCGATATTGGTTCGTATGCGCGTGACCATCGCAAACTGTTGGTTGTTGATAACGAAGTAGCCTTTATTGGGGGCTACAATTTGGGTGAATTGTATCGCACTGAGTGGCGCGATACCCATGTGCAGGTGCGTGGCCCGATTGTGCGCAATTTGGCCGAAATGTTTGCTTCGCAGTGGAACCGCTATCGTCGCCGCCTAACGCGCTTGCACATCGACCTCGAGTTGGAATGGCAATCCACAGTGCGGGTACAGCGCAACGACGCTGGCCGCTTGGTTTTTCCAATTCGTTCGATGTATCTTGATGCAATTGAACGAGCTGAACGCTTTGTTTACATTAGCAATGCCTATTTTATTCCTGATCGGGCGATTTTAGAGGCCTTAGTAATGACCGCGCGGCGCGGAGTTGATGTGCGCATTTTGGTTCCAGCAGAATCGAACCATGTGCTGGCCGATTGGCTGGCACGGCATTATTTTGAATTTTGTCTGCGCCATGGGATTAAAATTTTTCTTTACGAAAATGCCATGATTCATGCCAAAACCGCTACAATCGATGGAATTTGGTCAACGGTTGGCACGGCCAATCTTGATCGGCTGAGTTTAGCGGGCAACCATGAAATCAATCTAGAAATTTATAATGCCGCCTTTGCTGAACGCATGCAAGAAATTTTTGCCTGCGATATGGCTAATGCCCGTGAATTAACCTTGGCCGAATGGATTAAGCGCCCATGGTATACCAAAGCCGCCGAGTTGGTGCTCTCGCCGTTATGGCCAATTTTGTAGAAATGGAGCAAGCATGCTCAAACGCAACGAATCTTTAGCCTTTGGTCGCCCATTTTTGATTACGGTGATTGCAATTGGCTATGTTTTGACTGCAATGTTGGAAGTTGCAGTCGCCTTGTATGGACGAGTGCCAGCATTCCTTGAACAATTTATTTTGTCTGACGATCCGTTTTTACTGATTGTGACCGCATGTTTTCAAGTAATGATGGGTTTGGCACTCTTCCAAGGCTGGCGGGTCATGTGGTGGGTGGTGATTGGCAGCGCCTATCTTTCAATTGGCAGCTATATTTTGGATGGGATATTGGGTGAACGTTGGGCTTGGGGCGGCATGTTGTGGAATGTGGTTGTGCTGGCCTATATGAATTCGCGCGATGTGCAGGCCTTTTTTGGCCGTGAAGTTTATTATTGAGGTTGCAAGGCTTGCGCGATCAAGTGCTCATCAGTTTCATGCTGCTGCAAAAAATCGCTCAAATGTGGGCTTTGTCGCCAGCGCAAGGCCATCGGCGCGACTGCTTTGATATCGTTGGGGGTAGCGCGAACCCGATCATCAGCCGCCGCCCGCGCCCGCGCCGCCTCAAGCAATACGATTTCGGCGCGATGTGATGGGATTGCCAATTGGGTAATGACCTGCATGGCATAGCGTTCAGCAGTTTTGGTTAAGTGAACTTTAGGTAATAATTCGCGAGCTTTGAGCACATCGAGGCGTAATTGGGTGGTTGCTTGGGCGTAGGCCATGCGAAAAGCTGTGCGATCTTGGCGAAAGGCGATTGCACGGCGATAAATTTCTAAGCGTTCGCGGGCGTTTGGCAGCGGCCCAACCCAAACCCGCAAGCCCAACCGATCCAAAATTTGCGGGCGCAGCCGACCCTCTTCAGGATTCATCGAGCCAATTAAAATCAAGCGACTCTGATAAAGCTTGACCATTGCCCCACGGCGCACGAAGGTTTGGCCTTGCGCCGCAGCATCGAGAATCGCATCGACGACAGCGTGATCAAGCAAATTAATCTCATCAACATACAGCAAATTATGATTTGCCCGCGCCAAAACTCCTTCTTCAAGCACCACCCGCTGTTGTTCGATTGCGACCCGCTCGTTTAAACCACCAACCACGTCTTCTAACCGAGCGTTGAGGGGTAGCTCGATTAAGCGCATCAGATCATCTTTGAGCCGTGACTCACCGCGTGCCAAAAAATCAAGACAGGTTGGGCAAAGATCGCTCTCGTCATCGGGGGGGCAATTATTCTCGCAGCGCGACCGTTTGACCAAGGGCATAATATCGAGCAAGCCACGCACGGCGGTGGTTTTGCCAACGCCATAGGGGCCACTTAACAAAACCCCACCCACCGCTGGATTGACCAAGGCTAAGGTGAGCGCTGTTTTAAGCTCACGCTGGCCGACAATTCCGAGCAGTGGATAGGGCAAAAGCTCATTCATGAGGCGCTTTATTTCTCGCTAACGCTGCGGGTAGCCGCAAAAATTTCGAGAATTTCGGTGATGGCCTGTTCGCGTTCGCCCTCGTTGGGTGAGCGAATGGCATTGGTCACGCAGGTTGAGAGATGGCGTTCGAGCACCAGGGCATCGACTTTTTCGAGGGCACGTCGAATGGCCAAGGTTTGGCGCAGCACATCGATACAATAGGCATCCTCTTCGAGCATGCGTTGAACGCCACGGACGTGACCTTCGATGCTTTTGAGTCGCCGAACTAAGGCTTCAGTTTGTTCATCGATCATGAACTTGACCTACTATGCCGCTTCTGCCGCAGCGCGGGCCTCGTTGACTGGCCGTTTTAAGAAGGCGTGAAGCACCTTGTTAAACTGGGCTGGCTCGTCGAGGAACGGAAAGTGGCGACTTTCAGGCATTACAAACACCTGGGTATTGGCCATATCGCGCTGCAAGAAAATATCGGCCTGATTGGGATTAACAATATCGTCGCGAGCACCATGAATAATCAGGGTTGGAATCGTCAATTGCTCAAGTTCAGGCCGCAAATCGGTGCGCATCATCGAGCCAACTGCGCGGCGCAAACTCTCTTCGGTGGGCTTAACGCTATCGTCGAGAATTTCGCCATAGGCCGTATCGTTGACATTGCCTAAGAACCAGCGAAACAAAAACTTGGTGACAACTGGCACTCGCGCCATTGCTCGCGAAACATACTGATTATCGGTGAGTTTGAGCAAGCCTGAAAGCGATGTACCAACGATCGGAGCACCAATCGCCGCAACTCGGCTAATCCGATTGGGGTGGCGGATTGCAGTTTTGAGCGCGACCATGCCGCCCATAGAGTGGCCAACCAGTGGAACTTTATCGATGCCCATTGCATCGAGAAATCGAATCACTTGATCAGAGAAATTGGTAATGCTAATGCTCTTGGCAGTACTCGTTTTATCTGAATCACCAAAACCCCAAAAATCGAACGAATATGTGCGGAAATCTTTGGAGACGAATTCCATCGTCGGCATCCAGTATCGCCACGAACCGAGCCAGCCGTGGAGAAATAGGACTGGACGACCACGCCCAAAGGTCTCGTAATGCACAACTTGGTCATCAATGACGATTACGCTCATGGTGATGCTCTCACGTTGCAGACTGCTGTCAACCAAACTATACCATACCGCCTAAAGCTCGGCAACGCGGTATTGCCAGCAACAATTGGTTCATGGTTGAGTGGTCGCTGTAGTGTACCCGTGATAGCACGTTTATGTCAATTCTCAAAAGTAGGATCTACAAGGGGGACTTCTGGGTCAATTGTAGGTTGGGTTTGTCGGGTAAAATGGCAGCCTGTGGTGTTGCTCCAAAGGTGAGTTGTATGTCAGATTTTCGTGCTCAGATTCGGCACTATATTCGTGAACAGGCTTTGCCAATCGATAAGTATAGCCATCAGCCGCGTTTGTATCAATTAATTTCGACCATCGGCCAAGGCCTGAGCTATGATGATGATGTGGTGTATGCTGCGGCTTGGTTGCACGATTTGGGTGTATTTATCGGCCATCGTCCGGCTGAGCCTGAGGCATTGGCGGTTTGGGATAATGTGGCTTATGCCTTGGAAAAAGTGCCCGCCTTATTGCAGCAATGGCAGTTTCCGCCAGAAAAAATTGAGGCAGTGTTGACAGCGATTGCCCAACATAGCCCACAGCAAACGCCAACAAGTATTGAAGCAACTTTATTGCGCGATGCTGATATATTGGAGCAACTAGGGGCGGTAGCAATCTTACGAATTGTCAGCAAAGTTGGGCGCGATACTCGATATCAAACCTTTGAGCAAGCTTTGGCGACCTTAGAACATAATCTGGAGCATTTGCCGAGCCAGCTGCGTTTGTCCAATTCGCAACAACTGGCGCAAGCGAGAATTGCAGTGTTGCGCCAATTTATTACGGCTGCCCAAGCCGAAGCGCAAGGGCAGCCGTGGTGATTTAGGGCTGTTTGAAGTATTTGATCCAATAGACCAAGCCTGCGGCCAAGCCAATGCCCAGCACTAAGGCGATGCTAAACCAGAGCAATAATGATGGTTCAGGCTCAGCAATCGCGATTGGCACAGGCTGAGCGGTTGGTGTTTGCTCCTTGAGCACTGGTTGCTCCAAATCGAGCGTATCGGGCGATGACGTACCATTTTGATCAATCAGCGGGCTATTCAAGGGACTACCAGCCAAAGCGGTGGCTTGCTCGGCGCTCATGCGGGCCATATCAGCAGTATCGCTGATTGGGAGCGAGCTATAGGCCATGGGTGTTGGATAACCCTCAATCATCGCTGGAGCTGCACCACCAACCATCGGCTCAGTTGGTTGCTGCATCAGTGCTGTATCTTCGGTGGTAGCCGTAGTTGGTTGGCCTGGATCGGCTGGGCCACTACCCATCGGTGGGGCGTCAGCACTCGTGTTACTATTTTGAGTTGCCATGCGATCTGAAACCCCATTGGCAGTTTCAGGGTTAGCCATCTCAGCAACTGGAGCCATGGTCATTGATTGTTCAGATTGATTCGTCAGTTGCAAGCCAACCGTGAGCATTAAGGCGAATGCCCCAACCACACCGACCCAACGCATCCAACCGCCGAGCCAGAAGCTGCGTTTGGGTGCATGGATTGCTGGATCGAGGGTGAAACTGCGGGGTGGACGAACAGGCGGGAGTTCTTGCAACAACGCCTGCATCGAGCGCAACTCGGCAAATTCCGCAGCTAAACCATGGTCGTGCTCAAGCTGTTGATCCAGTTGAGCTTGCTCGGCGGCGCTAAGCTGACCATCAAGGGCTGCCGAAAGAAGTTCTTGTTGTTGTTCAGATATTGGTGTCATTGCATACCCACTTGTGTAGTCATATCAAGCTTAACGTTCGGCAGTTGGCAAAAGTTCCCGACTTTTAAGATAATCGCGTAACTTTGCCCGTGCGCGACTGAGCCGCGATTTGACCGTCCCCAGTTGGGTATCAGTAGCCGCCGCGATTTCTTCGTAGGCAAAGCCTTGAATATCACACATAATTAAGACTGCGCGTTGATCTTCAGGCAAGGTTGCTAAGCCTGCTTGAATCGCTGCCTGCAACTCGCGATTGATCATATGCTGATCGAGCGGCAACGATTGGTCCTCGAATTGCTCGCCTGGACTATCATCATCGCCAGCGAGCAATTGATCCATCGAGGTGGTACGGCGGCGTTTTTGTGCTCGCAACACATCGTAGCAAGCATTAGTGGCGATGCGCAGCAGCCAAGCGGCAAACGAGCCTTCGCGAAAACGCTTGATCGCCTTAAATGCTGAGATAAAGGTATCTTGGGCTACATCGGCGGCGCTATCGCTATCGCCAAGCATACGATACGCCAAGCCATAGACTCGCCCTTCGTACATCCGCACTAATTGATTGAAGGCTTCAACGTCGCCATCTTTGGCGGCGCTAACCCATTGTCGTTCTGCATCGGTCATGCAGGCCATTCCCCCACGCCCATAACGGGTTCTGCTCCAAAAGGTGGTCGGAAGCAATAGCCCATATCATAGCATATCAACCGCTCATTCGTTAGTATCAGGACCCAAGGGTTTGCGCAAAAGGTCAAGAAATAGTTGAGCGGCATTGGTAATATGGCGGTCACGATGATGCACGACGTTATAAACGCGGCGGGTTGGTACATTGGCTAAATGAATTTGGCGCAAACGCCCAGCCGCCACTTCGCGCCGCACGGCCATGGCTGGCACTAAGGCGATGCCCAAGCCAACCTCAACCGACCGCTTGATCGCCTCTAAATTGCCTAGCACAATTGGCTGTTTGGGGCGAATTTGCTGGGCATTGAGCAATTCGCTGACGCTGGCTTGCAAGGCTGAGCCTTCCTCGCGCAAGAGCATGCGTCGCCCGTGCAAGGCCTCGATGTTAATTTGTTTTAAGCGTGCCCATGGGTCATCAGGGCTGACAATCACGACCAATTCAGTCGTCAAAAACGGCATAATAATCAATTGAGTATGCACAATTGGCGAGCCAACCATGGCCAATTCAAACTCGCCCGAAATGACTTGAGCCAGCAATTGTTCAGTGTTGCCAGTGCCAATATGCACCACAAACGCAGGGTGTTCCCAGTTGAAGCGTTGCAGCAAATCGGGCAGGGCATAGGTTGCCAAGGTATTGCCAACGCCTAAGAGCAAGGTACGTTCGCTTTGACCAGCGGCGGCCCGCACCGCTTGCTCAGCAATCCGTTCGAGGGCGATCATTTGCTCGGCATGCGGCAAGAGTGCCCGCCCAGCCGCTGTTAGCTCAATTCCACGGCTTAGCCGCTCGAATAAACTAACACCTAATTCGCGCTCAAGGGTTTGAATTTGCTGGCTCACGGTCGGTTGAGTTAGGTCAAGTTGCTCGGCAGCACGGGTAAAATTGCGACTTTGAGCCGCTGCCACAAACATCCGTAATTTTTGTAAATCCAACATACGTGTTCTCGCTGTGTTGATTGTGGCCTGCACTGTAGCATAAGTTTAAGCCGATCAAAAATCGCAGCACCTTAGCGATGCTGCGATAGATACTTGGTTGGTGATTAAGGATTAAGGATGAATGTACTTGCGTTCTTTGGTGACTAAGCGGCCATCACCAGCATTGACCTCGACCTTGAGCATAATTTCATCGCCAGTTTTATAGGTATCAGGAATGTTGAAGCTGGCACGATATTGGCCAGAAACCTCTTCGGCGACTTCACCATAAAAGCTGCTAAGTTGCTCTTTTGAAGGGGTTTGGTAGATCATGGCTTTGGTATCGCGCTGCAAATCTTCCAACAATTTACCATCAAATTCAGGGCTGGTGAGGCCGATGATGTAGGTTGGAATTTTGGCTTTATTGGCTTTGGTTACGATGCTGTCGTAATTATCGCCCTTGCTGGCAGTATCAGCGCCATCGGAAATCAAGACGATGAAGGTTTGGCCTTTGGCACGGCGCAATTGGGTATAGCTAATTGCCAGTGCATCGTAGATTGCGGTTTGACCTTCGGGTTTAAGCTCGGTGATACTTTGGCGCACTGCTTCAAGATCCTCGGTCAGTGAATGGTCAACCGTCACCAATGTGCCAAAGTGAATCAAGCCAACATTGGCATTTGAGGGCAGATGATCGAGGAAATCGAGGGCTGCAATTTTAGCTGCATCGAGGCCGCCATCGGTTAATCCCTCTTTGCTTGGCCCCATGCTCCCGCTAGTATCCATCACCAACATAATATTGAGCGGATCTTTGACCCGCGAGAGATTGACCCACGAAAAACCTTCGATCGGGTTATTATTTTGAAAGACATTCACATTTTGGCGCGGCACATCAGTTACCACGCCAGTTGGGCGCATGATGCTCAAGTACATATCGATTTCGGGGAAGCGAGTATCATCAATCCGATTAATTTCCACCCCATCGATATCTTCTAGCTGTACCAAACCGTCGCCCGTATTGCCTTGGTTAAAATCGGTAGTTTCGCCGTTTGCTTCGGCTGTTCCAAACGTGGTATTTGGTACGGTATCGCGGCGCGACAAAACATAGATTACCCCCCACATAATTGCTGCAGTTGCGATTGCGCCCGCCAGCCACTTCAAGTGGGAAGGTTTCTTTTTGGCAACTGGGGTAACTTTGCCCGACAACCAATCTTGGATTTGCTGACCAAGGTCTTGGGCGCTTGGGCGTTGGCTGGGATTAGCGGCTGTAGCTCGTTGCAAAATGCTGCGTAATGTGCCATCAATCGCTGGTAGCATTGCCAAAGGGTTACCTGCTGGAGCAAATTGACCACTAAGCATCCAGGCGATCAATGCTCCGATGTAGTAGATATCGCATTGAGGGCTGGGCTGTTCGTTGATTGGCAAGAGTTGGGCTGGAATCGGCCCAGCTTTTTGTCCAGCACTGGGATCAATTTTTGGCACGATTGTGCCTTGCGAACCAAGGTCAAGCAGGCTTGGCCCATACTGATTGCTGGCAGTAAGCGCGGTGCGTTGGCGATGATTAAATTCAGCAGTTTCAATTAAGCCCAAGGCATATTGGGCCGCAACCTGCGCTGGCAAACTTCCGGCTGTATCCAATAGTTGTTGGAGCGTCAACGACTGCACATCTAAAATCGCTACTTCACTGCCCGCTTGGTCGGCAATTTGAACAACCATTTGTTGTTTGCGCAAGGCATCAGGAATGCGGCTTTCCCACCAAACAAGGTGCGGAATACCCGATTTTTTGGCCATAAAAAAACGACGATGGGTTGATTGCTTGCCACAAGGGCCAATCATTTCAAATGGCGAGGGCAGCGATGGGTAGGTTAACGTAGACATTGCCTCTACACTTTCTACATTTATTTCGTATCAGGGGAGATTTTTTCTCAAAGGCGATTATATCATGCTATGCAAGCCCCTAGCTATGCGATAATACGCTTATGAAGAAATTTAAACGCCCAAAAATTGTAGCCTTGGCCGTCCGCCTCACAATCACGATGGTGGCGGTCAGTGTCTTGCCATTGGCATTAATTGCATTGATTATTCTGCTGGGTGTCCGTATCAGCGAAGCCGATCGCCGCAGCTTAGAATTAAATAATCAGCTTGAATTGTATGTGGCCTTTGCTGAGCAATTGATTGCCAGCGATGGCGATTTGCAATCAGCCAGTAATATTTTGTTGAGTCGGCCAGTTGGGAGTGGTGATGGTGCGATTCGGGTATTTGGTAGTGCTGGCCAGATTTTTGGAGCCAATGGCTCAAACTCGGCTTTTCCCAGCCGTGCTGCCGCCAGTCAATTTGTGACCAGCATTCCAACGGTGTTTGTGGCCGAAACTCGTGGTCGGCGCTATGTGGCGGGCCAAGTGCGTTGGCAGCAAAAAGTTGTGGGGGTAATCGAGGTTTCGCAAAGCGTCGAAGATGAAGATCGCTTGTTGCGGGTGTTGATTCGTTTTGTGTTTATTTCGATTGGTTTGGCTTTTGCGGCGGCCTTTTTAGGCTCTTCGTTGGTGGCTCGTTGGTTGGCTCGGATGATTGGCCAATTGCGTGAAACGGCTGAGCAAGTGGCCAATGGCGATTTGACTGAGCGGGCACTTGAACGCGGCCCCGCTGAATTTGTGCAATTAGCACGTTCAATCAACACCATGACCGACCAATTGGCCGAGCGTTTATCGCGGATCGAGCAGCAATCTGAGGCTCAGCGGCGCTTTTACCGTGATGTTTCGCATGAATTGCGCACGCCAATGATGGCCTTGGGCGGCTACTTGGAAAATATCGAGGATTCCGAGAACGCCGATGAACAAGCTCAATCGATTCGCGCAATGCAGGCCGAAATTGCCCGTTTGGCCCGTTTAGCCGATGAGCTTTTGCGCAGCGATGCCCAACCAAGCCTAACCCTTGGCCCCAAACAAACCCTTGATCTTGGTGCGATGATCCACGAGTTGGTGCAGAATTTGAGTGGGCGGGCGCAGCGGAGCGGGGTTGAATTATTGGCCCAAGTTCCGCCGCGCCCAATTGCAGTCGAGGCCGATCGTGATCGCTTGAAGCAGGCTTTATTAAATTTGTTTGATAATGCTTTGCGGGCCACCCCACCTGGCGGCCAAATTAGCATGCGCGTCAGTTTGACCGCTGATCAGGTGGTGATTGATGTGCAAGATACTGGCGAAGGAATTCCGACGGCTTTGTGCGAGGCGATTTGGGAGCGGGGAGTGCGTGGCGCTGAAGGTGGCTCAGGCTTAGGCTTAGCCATTGTCCGCACGATTTTGCGTGCTCATGGTGGCGAAGCTCTGCTGATTCCCAGTGAGCAAGGTGCCCATATTCAATTAAGATTGCCAATTGATGGGTAATGCTGGAGCCGTTTTGATGCAACATCTCATAACTGCTGACGATTGCCAAGGTTGCTATCAGGCTATGCTTGAGCGTTATCCACTTCAGCACGTAACCATCAACGGCCACGAATGGGAGTTTTGTGATACTGGCGGCGATTTGCCTGCCCTATTGATTTTGCCTGGTGGTTTGGCTCGCGCCGATTTGGCCTTTCGTTGGCTGGCCCGTTGCCATCAACGCTTTCGGGTGATTAGCCTGACCTATCCTAACACGATTCGTAAGCTCGCTGATTTGGCCAAAAATCTACAAGCCCTATTTGAGCATTTGCAAGTTAAGGCGGCTTGGATTGTAGCTGGCTCGTATAGCGGCTTGATCGCCCAAGCGGTTTTGCATTATCGCCCGCAGTTGGCCTTGGGTTTGCTGCTTTCCGATACAGGTGTGCCGCGCCGAACCCGTTGGATTTGGCTGACCCTGCTCCAACCGTTGGTCGCGATCTTGCCGTTGGGCTTAGTGCGGCGCTTGTTTTGGCATGGTACACAGCAATTTTTGCAGCCGATGGCTGCTAGCTTGCGGCCATTTTGGGCCGAGCGCTTGCACCACAATATTCACCATTTGCAGCGCCACGATTATCTGAGCTTGTTGGGCTGGTGGCGTGAGCTTGATTGGCATTTGGGTGCGGCCCGCTGGCATGGCAAGTTGGCAATAATTGTGGCTGAAAACGATAGTTTGTTTGGGCAGCGCGATCAACAGTTGTTGCGCCAATATTATCCAGCTGCCAGCTACCAACTCATGGTTCACGCCCAACATTGTGCCTCGTTAGCGCAAATTGATCAGTATATTGATTGGGCTTTGGCTTGGATTGAGGTTGCCTGATGCGTTGGTTGGCTTGGTGCTATCTGCTTGATCGCTGTTGGCGTTGGCTGGTGATTCGACGGTTTTTTGCTAAACCCAAACCGCCAGCACCCAAGCATTGGCCAAGTATTGATCTGATTCAGCCATTAACCCACGGGGTGTTTGATTTAGCCAAAACCTTGCAACAGCGTCTCGATTTGCGCTATGCAGGCCAACTTCAACATTATTGGATTGTCGATCAAGCTGATAGTCAAACATTAGCAGTGTGTTCTGCTTTACAGAAAAAACATTCTGAGCAGCGCATTACCATTATCCAAGTTGCGCCAGATTGGGGCCAACGCGCTTCGAAGTTGGTTAAATTGCAAGCTGCGCTAGCCCAAGCCAACTCTGAGGTGCTGTGGTTTATTGATGATGATGTCAGCTTGCCCGTTGATGGCTTGAGCCAAGGCCTACCCTATTTGTTCCAGCCGCAGGTTGGGGCAATGTTTGGTTTGGCTTGCTATGTGAATTGGCGCAATTTACCGTCGGCGTTGATGAGCAATTTTGTTAACGCTAACGCCTTGCCCAGCTATATCGGCTTGGCAGCTTTGACCGAGCCATACACAATTACTGGGCATCAATTTGCTTTGCAACGCCATATTTTTGAACAAATTGGCGGGTTTAGTGGCATGCAAGGGCGAATTGATGATGATCATGAGTTAGCGCGGCGGGTGCAGGCCCATGGTCTGCGCAATCTGCAAACGCCATTAATCTATCAGGTCGATAATTATTTTGTAAATTTACCAGCCTATCTTCAGCAAATGCAGCGTTGGTTTACGATTCCTCGTGTTCTGATGTTGCCTCATCTAAGCCAGCACGACCAATTTGTGACCAGTTTGACCAGCCTTGCCCAGCCGATTCCCACAATTTTAGCCTTGGCACGCATGCGCCAGCCAAAACTATGGCCTTGGCTGGTGGCATGTTTATTGGCGCAATTGAGCTTGCAGGGTTGGCAAATTCGGCGCTATTGCCAAACCAAAGCGCCATGGTGGGCTTGGCCACTGAGTATCATTGGTGCGTTGCTTGATCCCTTGCTGATGCTGTGGGGGTTGCTGGGCGATGATACGATTGTTTGGCGTGGTGAGCGGATTCGGTTGCGGCGTTCGGCCTCGGCTCAGTGGTTGGGCAAGGAGCAAGATCATGATTAAACGAGCGTGGATGGTGTTGTGTGGTTTGATGCTTGGCCAACGCTGCTGGAAATGGTGGCAGGTTTGGCGCTTTTTTGGCAAGCCTACCCCGGCTATGCAACACGCGCCAGCAACAACTTTGGTGAGTTTGCTCCAGCCAATTTTGAGTGGCGACCCGCATTTGGCCACATGTTTACGCGCCAATTTGAATGCTCCAAGCAGCTATAAGCGCGAATGGCTATGGTTAATTGATGATGATGATCAGTTTGCCCAAGACCTTTGCTATGGATTGCAAGCTGAATATACCGAGCAAACGATTCGGATTATCAGCTTGCCAGCCCCAGCCGAGCGGGTTAATCCCAAAACCTTCAAGCTGATTGCGGGATTGCAACAAGCCCAAGGCCAAATTATTTGTGTGCTCGACGACGATACCAGCCTGCCAGCTTATGGCTTGGAACAATGCTTGCCATGGCTTGATCAAGCGGGCGTGGGCTTGGCCTTCGGTTTGCCCTACTATCGCTCGTTCGATAATACTTGGTCGAGTTTGGTGGCATTGTTTGTTAATAGCAATAGTTTGCTGACCTACGTGCCTTATAGCCAAGTGAGCGAGCCATTTACGATCAATGGGATGTTTTATGCCATGCGTCGCGAAGTTTTGGAGCAATTGCATGGCTTTACTGGCCTAGAACATATTTTGGCCGACGATTTTGCGGTGGCGCAGCGGGTGCAACAGGCAGGCCTGCGCTTACAGCAAACCAGCATGCGCCATGCAATTCGTACCACCGTAACCAATGCCCAACGCTATCGCAGCCTAATCCAACGCTGGTTTATCTTCCCGCGTGAATCGCTGTTGCGCCATTTGAATTTGCGCGAACGCAGCTTGCTGTTTTGTTTGGCGATTGTGCCCACGCTGTTTCCATTGGTTTTGGCGATTGTGACCGTCTTGCGCCCCAGCCAACGTCAACGCTGGTTTGCAGCAAGCTACACCCTGCTTGGCCTGATCAGTTTTATTCAAATTGATCAAGCCTACCTAGAGCAGGCCACGCCACGGCGCTATTGGCTGTTCGTGCCATTTTTAGAATTGCTCATTCCGCTGCAATTGATTCAAGCCTTGCTTGCGCCGCAGCGCATTGTTTGGCGCGGCCATGTGATGGATGTGGAAAAAGGCGGCGCGTTTCGCTTTGTGCAACGGAGAAACGAGGAATCAGAGGGCAGGAGCTAGGTAGAAAGGCTCTCTGCGCCTCTGCGTTAAGGTATTGATCCACTAAGAACACGAAGCCCACGAAGGCTGAATTTTAGCCACGAATGATTATGCTTATTTCCCTTCCTAACATCAGATTTCTAGTTCCTACAGTTTAAATTTCCCGATCCCCGACCCCCAACAACTGATCCCTAAGCTGTTCCCGCTCCTTAAATTGGGTTTGATAGAGCTGGGCGTACAAACCATCCTGGGCTAGCAACTCGCTATGCGTGCCACGTTCGAGCACCCGCCCTTGATCGACCACCAAAATCAAGTCAGCCGCCAGAATTGTTGAAAGCCGGTGGGCAATCACAATACTGGTGCGATCTTTGAGCAATGGTTGTAGCGCAGCCTGAATTAATGCTTCTGAGCGTGAATCGAGCGCCGAGGTCGCCTCGTCAAGCACCAAAATTCGTGGGTTTTTGAGAATCACACGGGCGATTGCAATCCGTTGTTTTTCGCCACCCGAGAAGCGATAACCACGTTCGCCAACCACAGTATCATAGCCATTGGGCAGGCTGGCAATCAAATCGTGGATATTGGCAGCGCGACAAGCGGCCTCTAATTCCACATCAGTGGCATCGGGTTTAGCATAGCGCAAATTAGCCCGCAAGCTCTCGTGAAAGAGAAATGTTTCCTGGGTGACCATGCCAATCGCTTGGCCAAGACTATCAAGCTCCAACTCGCGAACATCAATTCCATCAATCAACACGCGGCCCCGACTAGGGTCGTACAAACGTGGCAACAAATAGGTTAGGCTCGTTTTGCCCGCACCGGATGGCCCGACCAAAGCCACCAATTGGCCTGGTTTAGCGATAAAATCAATATCGCTCAACGCCCATTCACGGGTAGTAATTGGGCTGATAACAGTGGTTTCTTGACCATCGCGCGAACTGAGACTATTGATCTCATCGGCCTGATAGCGAAACCAAACATGCTCAAATTGCACTTCGCCGCGAATAGTTTGCAGCATTTGGGGTTGTTTGGCATCAACAATTTCTAACGGCAAATCGAGAATTTCAAATACGCGCTCGAATGAAACCAATGATGAAGCTAATTCGACCCGCGTATTGACCAACGTGGAAATTGCGCCATACAAACCAGGCAAATACAAGGCCAAAGCAATAATATCGCCAGTGCTAAAATTATCCGAGGTGATTGCGAGATAGCCGCCAAACCAATAAACTGAGGTCACGCCAACTGCGCTGACCAAGCCAACCATCACAAAAAACGAGCGCATGACCAAGGCGGTGCGAATGCCGAGGTCGCGCACTTCGCCAGCATGTTGGCTAAATTTGGCGACTTCATCGTTGCGCCGCCCAAAAATCTTGACCAACAATGCACCGCTAACATTCAAGGTCTCGCCCATCAAGGCATTCATTTCGCCGTTGGCCTGCATTTGCGAGCGGGTCAAGTTGCGCACAATGCGCCCAACACGGCGGGCTGGCAGCATAAACAATGGCAATACCAACAAGGCCAATAAGGTTAAACGCCATTCGATCGTCAACATAATAAACAGCGTGATGCTAACGGTAATGACATTGGTGATTAACGTGATCAGCGTGCCAGTAACCGCCCGTTGCGAACCAACCACATCGTTATTAAGCCGCGAAACCAACTCGCCTGATTTGGTGCTGGTGAAAAAACGCAAGCTCATGCGCTGCATATGGCTATACAATGCCCGCCGCAAATCAAAAATAATTCCTTCGCCAACTAACGATGAATGGCGACGCTGCAAAATATCCAGCAAACCGCCGATCAAGGGAATTGCGACTAAGCCAACAGCAACTAGATTTAAGCGCCCCAAATTACGTTCTGGAATCGCCACATCGATCAAATGGCGTACCAACAACGGCGTAATCCGATCCAACAAGGTTCCGATGAAAATTGTAATTAAGACCACAATGATGCCGCCGCGATAGGGTCTGGCATAACCCCATACGCGCTGCAACAACATGCGGCTGATGGTGGGTTGTTCGTCCTCATTGGCGCGAACAAACCCTCGCCAGCCTCCACCATTCATGCAAACTCCTTCGATGTTCTATTTTTGGGTGTGCGTATTAATGTCATGCTAACACGCCTAGGCCCAGAGCTTGCTATACTTAAGGTTAGAATTTTCTGTCCATGCGGACAGGAACATTGAACAAGCATCCCCTTGGAGGATACCGATGATCTTCGACCCTTTGTATTTCGTTTTTGCCATCCCTGGTATGTTGTTTGCTTTCTGGGCACAGTGGTATGTCAAATCGACATTTAGCAAATATGCCAATGTGGCCAATATGCACAACATGAATGGCTTTGCGGTGGCTCAACGTTTGATGAACGCTGAAGGCCTAAACTATGTGCGGGTCAATCAAGTTGCTGGCCAGCTAACCGATTTCTACAATCCTGCCGATAAGTCGATCAATATTTCGCAATCGTCGGTTAACCCTTCGGTCGCGGCGATGGCAGTTGTTGCCCACGAATTGGGCCACGCACTGCAAGACCGCGAAGGCTATGCCATGTTGCGCTTGCGCAGCTCAATCGTTGGCATTGCTAACATTGGTAGCAATATTGGTACGTGGCTGGTGATGTTGGGCTTGATGTTTGGTGCTGCTTCACGTAGTGGCGGCATTGGCTTTACCATGGCCTTGATTGGCTTAGTGCTGTTTGCTGGCGCAGTGCTCTTTACCTTGGTAACACTGCCTGTTGAATTCAACGCTTCAAGCCGCGCCAAAAAAATGCTGATCGCCAATGGCTTGGTTAGCCCGCAAGATCAAGCGGCGGTTTCCAAAGTGTTGAATGCTGCTGCTTGGACTTATGTTGCGGCTGCGGCGCAATCAATTTTGACCTTTGCCTACTTTGCATTTCGGGTTTTTGGCGGTCGCCGCGACTAAAAATGCTATACTAGGGCGTAGCAACGCTTGTTGATTTAGGAGGAATAATTAATGGATGATGATTTGAAACGCCGCATTGTCTATGGTTTGTTGAGCTTGGCCTTAGGAACCTTGGCCACCCGCTTGGCCTTATACCTGACCAACAAAATCTTGGGCGAACCAGAAACCGTCTAAAAGTAAATCAAGCGAATGATGTTGAGAGGCGTAGCTTACGCCTCTTAATTTTTTTAATTCTGCTATCATACCCGCGAGATTGGCTCAAACATAAGGATGCTGCAATGAATCAAACGCTGGTAAATCGCTATCAGATTTTAGCAACGCTTGGCCAAGGTGGCATGGCGACGGTTTATCGTGCCCGTGATTTGTTGCTCAAGCGCGATGTGGCCTTAAAGCTTTTACGGCCTGAGTTTGCCAATAATCCTAGCTTGAGCCAGCAATTTAGCACCGAAGCTCAAACCGCCGCCCAATTGAGCCATCCCCATATTGCACGAATTTTCGATGTTGGCTACGATCCAAGCAGCGGGCCGTTTTTTGTGCAAGAGCTGATCGAGGGCCAAAGCCTTGATCAATTGTTGCCCGTTGCCGCGCCCCAATCCCTGACATGGACGCGTGAAATTGCCCTAGCCTTGGCCGCGATTCATCAACAAGGCTATGTGCATTGCGATGTAAAACCGCAAAATATTCGTATCAATGCCGATGGCCATGCCATTTTGCTCGATTTTGGGATTGTGCAAGCTATCGGTACAACCAACGCTGATCAAGTTTATGGCACGCCTCAATATATCGCGCCTGAACGGGCCGAGGGTGGTGCAACCACCGAGGCCAGCGATATTTATGCCTTGGGAATCATGTTATATGAGCTATTGACAGGGCGGGTGCCGCTTGATGGCGATTCGGCGTGGGCAATTGTGCAACGCCATTTGAATGAAGGTGTGCCCGCCTTGCGTCAAGCCTTGCCTGGCACCGCCACCGCAATTGAGAATTTGATCAAGCGTGCGACTGAGCGCGAGCCAAGCCAGCGTTTTGCCTCAGCCCAAGCCTTGGCTGGCGAGATCGAGAGCATTCAACAGGGAGCAAATTCGGCCACGATCGCCATGCCAGTGCGCCAACGCTCAACTGTTTCGATTCACAATATGGAAACCACAGCGGTGCGCGTGCCTCCTAAAACTGCGGCTTTGGTGCAGGCCAAGCCTCAGCCAATGCCAACCAAAGCCTTGCTTGCCAACCCCAAACCTGCCGCCAAAAAACAAATTGGCCTAACGTTGGCAGCCTTGGCCTTTGTAGTGCTGATTGCTATCGCCTTTGCCAAACTCAGTGGCGATCCCCAACAACCAAGCGCTAGCGGCAATGCAACGACTGTTGCTCAACCAAGTGCTACGCTTGTGCCAATAGCTGAAGCAACGTCAACGATTGTGGCCGAGACCACCAGCGCCCCAGCTCCCGAACCAACCATCGCCAGCCAACCTTTCCCAAGCATGCCCAATTTTGTTGGGCTAAAACGTGGCGAGGCCGAGCAGCAAGCACGCCAATTGGGGCTAAAAATTAATTTTATCGAAGAAGCCAACGAACAAGCCAAAGATCGGATTTTGAGCCAAGAGCCAGCCGCTGGTAGCCCAATCGCCGAAAATAGCCAAATTACTTTGGTGATTGCGGTCAAAGAAGCCAAAAAGCCTAAGCCACCTGGCCCAGGCAAAGGCAACGATGACGATGACGATTAGTTGCAAGAGTTTAGGGATCAGGGGCTAGTTGTCAGGGAGCAGAACAAAAGGGGATTAGGCTTTAACGCAGAGGCACAGAGAAGCAAAGTACTCATTTGATCTGAATAATATTTGCAATGAAAACAAAACTGTGGCTGATCAAAAAAGTTCTCTAAAGGCTGTCTCTGCGCCTCTGCGTTAAATTTTAGCAGCTACTCGGCGGCGACTTTGACCCAGCCAGCGCGTTGGACTAAAACGTCATACAACGGCTTGGGCAAACTACAAATCACATCACCATCTTTGGCAGGCAAGGCTTGGCGCAAATCGCTGCGACCAGCTTTAACTTTATTGGGCCAATCTGGCTCCCACAATGCTACTCGGCCAAGGGCAACCAATTCAGCGCCATCGCTTAATGGCAATTCGGCTTGTTCAGGCGTTTCGATCCCACCAACTGCCATCAATGGCACTCGCCCAGCTAATTTTTCAATTACCAAAGGGCTGAGCCGTTGAGTTGATTCGGGGTTGCGCATGGAGCCAGCGGCATAATTGCCCAACGAAATATGCAAATAATCCAAACGGCAATCGGCCAAACGATCCACCAAAACCAAAGTATCTTCAATCGTAATGCCTGGATTTTCGATCTCTTCTGGCGAGAAGCGATAGCCCACGATGAATGCATCGCCAACGGCTTCGCGCACAGCTTTGGCTAAAGTAATTGGATAGCGCAAGCGCCGTTCCAAATCGCCACCCCACTCGTCGTCACGGCGGTTGGAGTGTGGCGAGAAAAATTGCTGAATCAAATAGGTGTTTGCCCCATGGATTTCAACACCATCGAAGCCAGCGACTGCTGCACGTTTGGCCGCAGCGGCAAAATCGGCGATGCTTTTTTCAACTTCAGCAGCACTCATTGCGCGGGGTTCAAGGTAGCCTTGGCGTTCGGCGGCAACGGCTGAGGCTGAGCGTGGCGCTGGCTCGATTAACACCTTGGGATCAGCCATGCGTCCGCCATCGTGAATTTGCAGAATAGCAATTGCCCCTTCGGCCTTGATCGCGCTAGCTGCTTGACGTAATGAATCGAGTTTATCATCATTATCGCAGCCCCATTGATTGATAAAGGCTTGACCAGCCCGATCAACATAGCAAGCGGCAGTGATAACGGTTCCAAAGCCGCCAGCGGCACGGCGTTGCAATAACGCCACTTCACCTGGACTAATTTGGCCTTCAGGCGTGCCTGAATAGGTGGTCATGGGGGCGAGAACGAGGCGATTGGGCAGGGTAACACCGCTAACCGGCAGCGTATATGGCTCGAACAATGACATAAATTCCTCGTGGCACAATATATTGAATTACGCAGATATGCGTATCCCAATATATTGTGCCACAAGTCGATTTTGAAAACGGGCAGGCTAGAGGAGAATTAACACAAATCTTACAGAAGAGCTGATCGATTATGAGCTAGCAACGATGCCTTCGATGCCAACCCAAAAGTTATCTTTGCGAACATAAGGCCGTGAAACTACCCGCACACCTTCAACATCTTCGTTGAAAATCTGGGTAGCATTGACCAGCACGACATTTGGGCGTTCGCCGAAACGATCTTCATAAGCGAAAATCGCTTCGGCAATTTTGAAGCGTAATTCTTTACGCGGATGATCATCAAACCAAGCTAAATACACGGTCGGCCTCCTCTAGCGTTCAACGCACCACGCATTTAAGCGCACATCTTGGAAAATATTGTAAACTTGATTGTTGGTGCAACGCACCCGAAAATAGTGGCGTGGTGGTCGGGCCCAACGCGCCTCTTTGCTCCAAACTCGCTCGATCTTGGCGACCTGATGGCTGATACCACGCCATAAAAAGGCCATCGGCAAATAATTATGGCGTTTGTGGGTTAATTGAATTGGCTCAATCTGCATCTCGGTTACCCTTCGTGTTGTACTCAATCGTTGCAATGCTCCAAGCATCGTGGCTGGTAAAAGCCCAGAATCAAGCTTTCAAGCAATGGTGCGCACCGTGGATTACAAGCAGCAACTTGGAGAATTTGTGCTTCGAGTATACACGAACGGATGTGCTATGTCAATTAATTTGCACTTCAATCAGCCAAAAATGCTGATAACGCTCAGTGAGTTTGAATTATGGACTGTCCGACCCCCAACAACCAATCCCCGATCCCCTTTTCTGTTACAATAAACGCACAATTGAGCGAATCTAGATTTTGATGGCTATGCAAGCAAATCAGCATATTATTGAACTTGGCAAAACCTTGGCCGCCGAAGAAAAGGCGGGCTGCGACGATACTGCAACCGACCACGGTATCAGCCTATTTCTGCGTGAATGGCAGGCCCAACATCCCCAAGCCTTGCACGAACCAGTTGTGCAGGGCGTGCTTGATGCACTCGATGGCTACTCCGATTTGAGCCATGCCGAACGTGAGGCTCGCTTGAGCGTTGCACTTGATCGGCTACGCAATTTATTTCGCAAACAGCCCAAAGCTCCGGCTGAACCCGTGGGTGCTGTACCGCCAATCGATACCTTGCTGAAAACTTTGCAAGGCATTGGGCCAAGCACCGCCCGTTCATTCGCCAAACTTGATGTGCATACGCTCGAAGATTTGCTTTATCACGTGCCGCATCGCTACGACGATTTTAGCAAACGCAAGCAGATTTGTGATTTGGTGGTGGGCGAAACCGATACGGTGATTGTAACCGTCGATGCGATCAAAAGTTTCAATGCCAAAGGCCGTCAAGGTGTGGAAATTACCGTCGGCGACGATACAGGCGTGCTCAAGGCTTCGTGGTTTCGTGGTACGTGGATGGCCAAGCAATTTCGTGAGGGCATGCGGATTGTGCTCAGTGGCAAAGTTAGTATGTTCCGCGAACTGAAATCGATGAGCAATCCCCAGTGGGAGCCATTTGTTGAGGACGATTTGGTGCATACTGGCCGACTTGTGCCTGTCCATCCCCTCACTAAAGGCCTGCAAGATCGCAATGCCCGTCAAGTGATTAAACGGGTTGTTGATGCAGTGACCCCAACCTTGACCGACCCATTGCCGATTGAACTACGTGAACGAGCTGGATTATTGCCCTTGGGTGTTGCCATCAGCCAAATTCATTTCCCTGATAGCTGGGCGATGGTGCAACGCGCCCGCCAACGCTTGGGCTTTGATGAATTTTTGTATATTCAGCTGGGCGTATTACAGCGCAAACGGCTGTACCAAGGCGTGCAAGGCCAGCCAATTGCTTTTAATCAAGCGATTCATGATGCCTACCTGAGCAGTTTACCCTTTGCCTTGACCAATGCCCAAACCCGAACGTTTAACGAAATTTGCCGTGATCTGGAGCGACCAGTGCCCATGACGCGGCTGGTGCAGGGCGATGTTGGTTCGGGCAAAACGGCGGTGGCGGCGGCTGCATTGGTGCAGGCAGTTGCTGCGGGCTTTCAAGGGGCGATGATGGCTCCGACCGAAATTTTGGCCGAGCAACATTATCGCGGGCTGAAAAAACTACTCGCCAATGTCAAAATTCCTGGCCGCGAAACCAACAGCAACGGTGATTGGCGCGATGAACTTGATCAAGAAAAACGTAATCGCCTCGCCCAAATTAAGCAATTATTGATGCTGGCCGACGAGCCAGAACCAGAGCCAGGTGGCATTCGGGTTGCCCTGCTAACGGGCAGTCTCAAAGCTCGCCAACGTCGCGAAGCGCTCAAACTGATCGCTGATGGCGAAGTTGATATTATCATTGGAACCCATGCATTGATTCAAGCTAACGTCGATTATCAGGCACTGGGCTTGGCGGTGGTCGATGAGCAACATCGCTTTGGAGTTGAGCAACGCGAGGCACTCAAACGCAAGGGCTTCAATCCACATCTGTTGGTGATGACTGCCACGCCAATTCCGCGCTCGTTGGCCTTGACGATTTATGGCGATCTTGATGTTTCGGTGATCGACGAACGCCCGCCAGGTCGCCAGCCAATTCGCACCAAATGGATCACATCGGGCGAACGCAACAAAGCCTACAAACATATGCGCAAGGAGATTGCGGCTGGTCGCCAAGCCTTCGTGATTTGTCCGTTGGTTGAGGAAAGCGAAAAACTCGAAGATGTAAAATCAGCGATTGTTGAGCAAGAGCATTTACAACACGAGATTTTCCCTGATCTCAAAGTGGGCTTGATTCATGGTCGCATGACTTCGAGCGAAAAAGACACAATTATGGCCCAGTTTCGTGATCGCGAATTCGATATTTTGGTGGCGACGGCAGTGGTTGAAGTGGGGATTGATATTCCTAATGCCACGACGATTATGATCGAAGGTGCTGAGCGCTTTGGTTTAGCCCAATTACACCAATTTCGCGGGCGGGTTGGGCGGGGCAGCCATCAATCGTTTTGTGTGTTGGTTAGCGACAAAGAAGATAACGATGTTACGGTGGCCCGGCTTTCGTCGATGGAAGAGAGCGAAGATGGCTTTCGCTTAGCTGAAATTGACCTTGAATTGCGTGGGCCAGGTGAGTTTTTTGGCATTCGCCAGAGCGGCACGCCTGATCTTAAAGTTGCCCAGTTGACCGATACGCGCTTGCTGCATGCGGCACGGATTGAGGCTGAACGAATATTGAAGCTTGATCCTGAATTGGAATTGCCTGAGCATGCCAAAATTCGTGAAAAATTACAAGCTTTTTGGGCGGGTATGGAAACCCAAAGCAACTAGGTTGTGACGAATTCGCAACATTGCTTGACTAAAACACGAAAAACCCTCTTGACAGAGAGTGATTACTGCGGTACTATATGTTCAAACCTTCTCCTCTCTCTTCTCTCCCACAAGCGGCTCCATTATGCGAGCCGTTTGTGGTTTTAGAACCTTTTTTATTTTCCCTCAATAACAAACCCATTCTCACTTTGCCCTAAAAAATTTTTACTTTGTATCCAACGGTAGCGAAACTGCAACGTTCTGCCACTTTGGGAAGTGGTATGCTCAAAGCCTAAATCAACATCAAGAGGGTTTCGATTGTTTAGCTCATTTGAGCACAGCGATTAGCTAGGCTTGCCGTTCGGTCACGACGGCGCTATAATCGACAAACAATCAACCTCACATTGATTCCGTCGTCGTTTCAAGTAACTCCAAAGGAGGAGTCTCTATGAAAGAGTACGGTCCGGATCGTATCCACACAATTGGCCTCTTTGGCCATGGCGGTGCTGGCAAAACTACCCTCGCTGAAGCACTACTTTTCGCCAGCAAAGCTCTCCCACGGATGGGTCGCGTCGAAGATGGCTCGACGGTTAGCGATTACGACCCCGATGAAGTCAAGCGCCATGCCTCAATTAACCTCTCGGTGATTCCGATCGAATGGAATGGTAACAAGTTCAATTTTATCGATGTGCCTGGCTATGCCGATTTTCGGGGTGAAGCCGCTGCCGCGCTCCGTGTGATCGATGGGATGGTGCTGGTGCTCGATGCGGCTGGCGGGGTGGAAGTTGGCGCAGAATTGCTTTGGCAAATGGCTCGTGAGGCGAATATCCCACGGGTCGTTTTTATTAACAAGCTTGATCGCGAAAATGCCAACTTTCAACGTACTGTCGAACAAGCCAAGGGGCTGTTGAGCGAGGCAATCACGCCGGTGCATATGCCAATCGGCAGCGGAGCCAATTTCAAGGGTATCGTGTCGCTGCGCAAACGCAAAGCATGGCTGCATCATAATGGCAAAGATGGCGCTTACGAAATTGCCGAAATTCCCGCCGAAATTCGCCAAGAAGCGCTGCAAATGGCCGATGGCTTGATCGAAAAAATCGCCATGACCAACGACCACCTGATCGAAGAGTATTTGGAAGGCGGAGCCGATGCCCTGAGTGCCGAGGAAATTCGCCAAGGCTTCCAGGCGGCGATCAATGCGCATACGATTATGCCGCTGTTTATTGGCTCGGCCACCACGCTTTCAGGCATTCCCCAGTTGCTCGATGGGATTCTCGATGCGATTCCTTCGGCGGCCAATCGCTTGACGACCGCCCATGATTTGCGCAACGATGACGATTATTTCCTTGAAGGCAAAGCTGATGAACCACTCAGCGCTCTAGTGTTCAAAACCTTGGTTGACCAATATGTTGGGCGCTTGAGTTTCTTTCGCGTGTTTAGCGGCGAAATTCATTCCAACTCGGTGGTGCGTAATGCTCGTACAGGCCGCGAAGAGCGGATTGGTCAGCTCTTTCAGATGCGCGGCAAGGAGCAAATGCCTGTCTCCTCGGTTAGCGCTGGCGATTTGGGAGCTGTGGCCAAACTCGCTGATACGCTCAGCGGCGACACCCTCTACGGCCCCGATAATCCCTTACGTTTGCGCAGCGTCAGCTACCCCGAAGCTGCTTTTACTGCCAAAGTTACGCCCCACTCCAAAAACGATCTCGACAAGTTGGGCAATGCCTTGCATCGGATCGTCGAAGAAGACCCTACCTTGCACCTCGGACGCGACATCCAAACTGGCGAAACCTTGCTGGCTGGTTTGAGCGAAACCCACCTAAATTTTGTGGCCGAACGAGTCAAACGCAAATTCGATGTGCATTTTGATTTGGCAATACCCAGCGTGCCCTATCGCGAACGCATCAGCAGCACAGCTACGGCCACCTATCGCCACAAAAAACAAACTGGCGGCGCTGGCCAATTTGCCGAAATTTCGCTGCGGCTTGAACCATTGCCAACTGACCCGAATCGCGCTGATCCATTGGAATTTGTCAGTGAAATTGTGGGTGGCGTGGTTTCACGGTCGTTCTGGCCAGCAATTGAAAAGGGTATCCGTGAATCGATGGCCTTGGGCGTGCTGTCTGGGCATCCAGTGATCGACGTGAAAGCAGCGATTTACGATGGCAAGGAACATCCGGTCGATAGCAAAGAAATTGCCTTCAAAACGGCAGGTAAATTTGCCTTCCGCGAGGCCGCGCGTAAAGCCAACCCAGTTATTATCGAGCCAATTTATGCCTTGAAAATCAATGTGCCCGATGAATATGTTGGCGATATTCTGAGCGATTTGAATGGCAACAAACGTGGGCGCGTCCAAGGGATGGAGCAAATCGGCCATAGTCGCACCTTGATCACAGCCCATGTGCCATTAGCTGAATGCCAGCGCTACGCCACCGATTTGCGCTCAATTACCCAAGGCCGTGGCGATTTTGTGATGTGGCTTGATCATTATGATGATGTGCCACATAGCGTTGCTCAAACGATCATCGCCAACTCCAAACAGCAACACGACGATGATGAGTAGGATCGCGAAGGATGAATGATGAAGGATGAGGGATGAAATACTGATCCACGAAGGACACGAAGAGCACGAAGGCAGGCTACTGCTTCGTGTCCTTCGTGTCCTTCGTGTCCTTCGTGGTTAAAACTAGCCCCCAACCCCCAACAACTGATCCCCAGATTAACGCAAAAAAGCCCAAAATAGGGCTTTCGTTGCAGAGAATTGCTAAAAATGGCGGAGCTTATTGCACAGTGGTGCGAGTGCCGATGCCGTTAGCAATGTTAAAGCGGCGAACCAACCGTGATTTACGGCGGGCAGCTTGGTTTTTGTGAATGATGCCTTTAGCGGCTGCTTGATCAAGCGCCTTCAACGCTGCTGCCAATGATTCTTTGCTAGCTTCGTTTTTAGCATTGACGCTTTGGGCTGATTTTTTGACCAAGGTTTTGAGTGCTGAGCGCACCATGACGTTGCGGTTATGGCGGCGAGCATTTGTCCGAATACGTTTGCGGGCGGAAGCTGTATTAGCCAACGTGACCTCCTCGAAGGTTTGGTATCATAAGAAAACGCCGAGGCCACGCAGCCTGCGGCTAATTTGGTTTCGCGACGATGGATTATACCAGAAAGAATCAAAATGAGCAACGAGTCCTTATCGACGACTCCCGCGCCAACCCCAAGCCCATTACGTAAACGATCGATGAGCGCAGTGCTAAATAGCGCAATTGTGATGTTGGGCTATTTATTAAGCCGTGTGATTGGCATTGTGCGTCAAACGGTCTTATCAAGCTATTTTGGCACAAATATCGTTAGCGATATCTATACCACAGCCTTTCAAATTCCCGATTTGTTGTATTTGGTGATTATTGGTGGAGCTTTGGGCACGGCCTTTATTCCAATTTTTATCGAAGCCTATACGAAGGAAACCCATGAACGCGCTTGGCAAGTGGCAAATTTGGTGATCAATGCCGCATTAACGGTGCTGAGTATTGTATCGTTGGCAATTTTGTTGCTGGCCGACCCGCTGCTGCGTTGGCTCAACCCAACTTATACGCCTGAACAACTGGGCTTGGCGATTTATTTGGTGCGCTTGTTTATGCTTTCGCCGCTGTTGCTCGGTTTGGGTGGTTTGGCCATGGCGACGTTGAATGCGCTTGATCATTTCACCCTGCCAGCCTTGGTTCCGGTGATTTATAACGTGGCGATTATTGCCGGAATTGTGTTGATCGGGCCGTTGCTGGTGCGCTTTGGTTGGGTGCAGCACCCGATCAGCGTGGTTGAGCATAATGGTCAACCAGTTTCAATCGAAGGAGCCGCCTGGGGCGTGGTGTTGGGGGCATTGCTCTATTTAGTTTGTCAATTGCCAGTGCTCTATCGCTCAGGTTTTCGCTATCGCGTGCTGTTCAACTGGCGCGATGCCGCCTTGCGTCGCATTGGCCTGCTGATGGGGCCACGAGTGTTTGGCCAAGCAGCGATGCAAATCAACACAATTGCGATTTTTAGTTTTGCTAAATTATTTGGTGATGGCCGCGCCACAGCGTTGAGCAATGCCCTGACCTTAATGTTACTGCCGCATGGAATTTTTGCCCTCAGTTTGGCCACCGTGATGTTTCCACAACTCAGTCGTTTAGATGCTGCTGGCGATCACGAGGGCTTTAATCAAACGACGCGCAACACTTTGGGCACAGTCTTATGGGCAATTATTCCTGCTGCTGCTGGCTTGATCATGCTGGCCACGCCGATTGTGCAGGTGCTGTTTCAACGCGGCAACTTCGATAGCCAATCGACCTTGTGGGTGGTGCAGGCCTTGATGATGTATGCCACGGCCTTGCCGGCCTTTGGTGCTGCCGAAATTCTGATTCGTGGCTTTTATGCCCGCCAAGAAACTACAATTCCAGTGGTGATTGGAGTCGTGACCGTGGTGCTGAATATTGGGCTATGTTGGCTACTCGCTCAATCTAGCACCAGCCATATTGGCTTGGCTGGAGCATTTAGTATCACCAACAACCTCGAATTATTGCTACTGCTGGTGATGTGGCGGCGACGTAATGGCAATCTCGATGCGACTGGTCAACTACGCCGCTCCTTGCTAATTACCTTGGTGAGTTCGTTGGCGATGGTGTTGGTGTTGCAAGCGCCAGTCTATACCTTGCTGATTGTTGGCCTGCTACTGCTGGATTATGCTTGGCGGCGTTGGGGGCGGCAGCGCTGGCCGCAGGCTGGTCAAGCGCCGATTTGGTTGGGCTTAGCACTGGCTACGTTGGCAGGCTTGGGCTTAGGCTGGCAGTTGCAATTATTTAACCTAGATGCTTGGCTGCAAATTGCGCCGCAAGCTCAGAGTTTATGGCGTTTGCTTGGCTCGTTGGTTTTCAATGGCTTACTGGCAATCGCAGTTTATTTTGCTTGCTCAAGTGTTTTGGGTGCGCCCGAAGCCGCAGTTTGGCAACAACGGATTTTGGGTCGTTTGAAACGCCGCTAAATCAGCTGTGACCTAATTCACACCCTAATTGCTCAATCGGTGACAGAAATTGACACATTCGCCAATTATAGTGCCTACATCAACAGATAAATATCTATGGAGGAACGTAATCATGGCTAATCGACGGATTTCAACGATTGTAATGGCAGTTTTGGGTGTGTTGATGTTAGTTAGTATATTTTTGCCCTATGTTAAAAATACTACTGATGATACCCTGACCTATAGTCTGCTACAGATTGCTAGTGGCGATGTTCGCGGCACAATCGAAGCAGATGGCAAAACAATCTTCGTTATTACTGCAATTACTGTTGGTTTGGTTAGTTTATTGTCAATAGCAAGCTTAACTGGTAAAAAAATATTTGGAGTGTTTGCAATTATCATTAGTCTTGTCGTTGCTGGATTTCATGGGTTATTAAGCGCAGGATTATCGGAAAGAGACGGAGTTGGTATTGGCATTGGTTTTTGGTTCATTTTGATAGCTAGTATTGTATTATTTGTTACGAGTATCGTATTTGTAGCTCGCAAGCCCAAACTTGCCTAAATAGCATTTCGGAGAGCGGCGGCAGTTCCACCTAACTGCCGCCGTTTTGTATTTAACTATTCGATTTGGCAAATGGTAGATACATTCGGAAATTGAGGTTTGGCACAACTGTTGGTGTACGGCTGGGGGTTATTGTCGCGGTTGGGGTGCGACTGGGAGTTACCGTGATGGTGGCTGGTGTGCCAGTTGGGGTGCGGGTTGGCGTGTTGCTTGGCGTTGCGGTTGCAGTCCGCGTTACAGTCGCGGTTGGGATGCGCGTAATCGTTGGTGTGATGGTCGGGGTTGCCGTGCCGCCAGTGCCACTTTGGGCCATTTCATATAAATTGGGAAAATTGCCCGTGAGTAGCAACATACTCAACAAGCGCCATGCGTTGGGATAATAGCTGTTGGGTGTATCTTTGGTGGCGAGCACAGCGTTGTAGGCTTGTTGCGGCGTGGTTTTGAGGCTGGCAGTTGCTGCACCACAATTGACCGCTTGCGGAGTCGGAGCTGCCCAAATTGCCGCCGCTGCGTTGGCGACGAAGAATACGCCACGATAATTATCAACCGATGTGCCATCAAGCCGATAGCGAGCTTGCAGGTTGTCAATGCCCACGCTGCTGAAAAAACCACCAATTTCGTTCATGGTTTCGCGTGAGTTGCTGGTGTTGTACCAGGCCTTGTCGATCGCGATGCGCCATGCAAACCGCGCCGCATCGTAGCTCCACCAAGCCGATTCTTCCGGTTGCCACGACACATATTGCACATCGCCATCATATTGATTCCAATTGGGCACAAGTTTCGAGCAATTACCTGCTTTGGCTTGTACCAAGTTGGTGATGGCATAGTTGCGGGTGTTGACGGCGGCCCATTCAGTATTTTTGTTGGTGAATTTGCCAAAGACTGTGCTATAGCCAGGCGAGAAATAAGAAAGATTAACAATACCTTGAGTATATTCAGTCGCGGTTGACCATGAATCACCTGGCAGTAGTTCGTTGCCTTCGTTATTGGGCAAGCCGGCGGGTGGGTTGCTGCCAGCATGATCAACTTCATAGGTATAAATATTGTTGATCATGGTGCTGGCAAGCGTGCAATAATTCAGGCCATTGCTGCTAGCGGGCCAAACTCCTTGTTGCACTTTGATACAGGCATTGACTAGGCCCATAGCAATATCTTCATCGCCATCGGTCGCTGCGCCGCTACCATTAATTTGGCCTGGATTACCAATGTGCCAATGCATCAGGCCGCGGCTGGTAAAATAATCACGAGTAAACAGCCATAAGCCGTCGAAGGTGGTTTGATCGTCGAATAATGAGGCGAAGAGCAAGCCATAGCCTTGGCCCTCGGAAACAGTGGTGCTATTGCTAACTCCGCCGAGTACCCGCAAACGTCCGCCACCGCCAGCGTTGTTGCTGGTAATTTGGGCGCTTTTCCATTCATTCCAAGCTTGAGTGAGATCGGTCACATTGTAGTTAATGCCCGAAGCTTGATTATAGGGAAAGCTAAATGCTTGCGGATTGGCATTGGCTGACTGCTCGTGAGGAATTGTAAACCCAAGACCAACTAATAGAACCAAAATAAGCCAACGTGAGTGCAATGCTTGCTTCATCGAGGTTGCTCCTACACACAAAAACAAGGATGCAGTACAAAACTGCATCCTTGCAATAAACCGACGGCTAGTATATCAACAATCCTATGGCGCAACGCTACAAGCTGTGCCATTCAGGCTAAAGCTGGTTGGTTTGGGGTTGCTGCCATTGTAGCTGGCTTGGAAGCCAAAGCTAGCAGTACCGCCGCTGCCAATATAGCCATTCCAGCCGGCGTTGTTGACGCTGACTGCTTGACCAGTTTGGCTCACAACGCCATTCCAAAGATTGCTAATTTGTTGATTGCCAGCGAAATTCCAGCGCACATTCCAGTTGTTGATTGCTGCGCCGTTATTGCGAATGCTGACATCAGCGGTAAAACCACTACCCCAATCGTTGCTGATGGTGTAGGTAATTTGGCATGCGCCTGGAACTGGCGTATTGGTTGGTGGCACGCTGGTCGGAACAGTGGTTGGAATCGGTGTTAGCGTTGGAATTGGGGTCAAAATTGGTGTGATTGTGACAGGGGTATTAGTTGGCCGTGGGGTGCTGGTTGGCGGTACGGTTGTGCTGGTTGGTGGCACGGTTGTGTTGGTTGGCCGTGGGGTGCTGGTTGGTGGCACGGTTGTGTTGGTTGGCGTAACACCGTTGGCCAACTCATAAATATTGGGGAAATTGCCAGTCAACAACAACATGCTCATCAAACGCCAAGCATTGACATAATATGAATTTGGCGAATCTTTGGTCGTCAACACCATGTTATAGGCTTGTTGCGGGCTAGTTTTGAGCGTGCCCGTTGCCGCGCCACAATTGACAGCTTGCGCTGCAGGAGCGGCCCAAATTGCGGCAGCAGCATTGGCCACGAAGAACACACCACGATAATTATCAACTGATGTGCCGTTCATGCGATAGCGAGCCTGCACATTTTCGATGCCCACGCTGCTGAAGAAACCACCAACTTCGTTCATGGTTTCGCGTGAGCTGGCGGTGTTGTACCACGCCTTATCGACGGCGACGCGCCATGCAAAGCGAGCTGCGTCATAGCTCCACCAAGCATATTCCTCGGGCTGCCATGAAACTAACTGGGCATCACCATCATATTGGTTCCAGTTGGGCACGAGTTTGGAGCAGTTGCCAGCCCGCGATTGAGCAAGGTTAGTAATTTCATAATTGCGAGTGTTGACGGCTTCCCATTCGCTGGTCTTGCCCGTGAATTTACCAAACACGGTGAAATAGCCAGGCGAGAAATACGAGAGATTGACGATACCTTCGGGATAATCGCGGGCCAAATTCCAACCATCGCCGGGCAATAATTCGTTGCCTGGGTTGCTAGGCAAGCCAGCGACTGGCGATGAGCCTGGGTGATCAACTTCATAGGTGTAAATATTGTTGATCATGGTAGTGGCAAGGCTACAATAATCTAAGCCATTGCTGCTATTTGGCCAAACACCCTTGCGCACTTTGGTACAAGCATTGACCAGGCCGAGGGCAATATCTTCATCGCCATCGGTAGCGGCGTAGCTGCCGCGCAATTGGCCAGGATTGCCAATGTGCCAGTGCATCAAACCGTTGGGATCAAGGTGATCGCGGGTGAACAGCCACAAGCCATCGAGGGTGGTTTGGTCGTCGAATAGCGAGGCAAACAAAATGCCATAGCCTTGGCCTTCGGAGACGGTTGATGAGCTATCGACTCCACCCATCACCCGTAGCCGATTACCGCCGCCAGCATTATTGGCGGTGATCATGTTGCTTTTCCACTCGTTCCAAGCCTGCGTGAGATCGGTCACATTGTAGCTAATACCCGAAGCTTGATTGTATGGGAACAATAATGGACTAACGCTATTGCCTTGGGCGGCTTTGGATTGCCACCATGGCACGGTCAGTAGCGTGAGTAACGCTACTATCAGCAACATTTTGCGATGCTTTAACATTAAACAACCTCCAAAAGAACAATTGAGAAAAAAGAGGGCAGGCAATCAATTACTGCCGCCCTCAGTCTACTATTTATTAAGATATTTAATGGATAGCCTAAAAGTCCTAAGTTAATATTTATTAAGCGATGCTCGCCAGCCGGCGCTAGCGAGCATCGTGGGAGCTTACTGGAACAAGCGATCGTATTCGGCGTAGGCCATTGCGATATCGGCTTGAGCCCAGAAGCGGTGGTAAGTGAAGGTTGGTGCAGGGCCACCATTGAGGTAGGCTTGCACTGCTGGGAAGGCTGGATCATCTTCGTATTTGGTGCGAATGCTCAAGAAGGTTGATGAATTGTTGATTGGATCACCATTGGCCATGGTGCCCGTCCAGCCGTTTGGCACATAAACTGCATCGTCGAAGCGGTTGTAGTCTTTGCGGGTTTCGGGGTTAGCAACACCCTTATCGTCGCGATATTCTGACCACATGCGGTCGATCAATTCTTTGGCCATAGTTTGTGAAGCGACGTGTTGCGTGCCATAGCGCTTGGTTGCAGCGCTGTAGTACATCAAGGTCTTGGCATAGGCGGCGGCAACACCAACGTCTTGGGTCTTATCGACGACCGTGACGTGCAAGTTGGTGTTAGCGGCTGGATTGCTGGCGTTCCATGTAGCTGGTTGACCGCTCCAAGCCAAGGTTGATGGAATTTCATAGCTGCCATTGCTGGTCAAGGTGGTGTTGGCCAAAGCCCAGGTTACCCACTTGTCGAGCACGTTCTTGGCTTTGACATCGCCTGAAGCGTAGTAATATTCAGCGACCCGTTCCATCGACCAAGCTTGGAAACCAAACCAAGTGTTGCTAGCCGGATCGTGGTAGACTGGTTTTTCGTCGTAGGCCATATTGTAGAAGGTGCTGGTTCCGGCTGGGGCTGCTTCGTAGCGGCCATTCCAGCTGTTGGTAGCACCACCAGCGATGGCACCTTCGCTCGATTGCAACCAAGTGTAGAACTCGATTTGGCGGGTCAAGCTGGTGTTCCAGTCGCGAGCGCCGTTGGTTGAAGCTGGTTTGAAGGCTGGTTGGCTGGCCAAAATCCAGGCTGCCATTGGGTTTTGGTAGCCAAAGTGATTGTGGCTGCTGCCGATGCGCCATGCCCAGCCGCCGCCATTACCAATTGAGCCACCCCAAGCGTAGTACCACGACAACAGATAGTGAGCGCTGTTGTAGCCTGATCCAGCTGGGCACGAGGTTGAAGTACAGCCAATTTGCTTGAAGTACTTATCGAAGAAGGCGTAGCGCAAGTAGTCGCCCATCTTGGCGGCCTTGGTTACCAAACCATTGACGATTGGCGAACCACCTTGTTCGTCAGCCCAGATCTTGGCCCAGTAGATCGCTTGGATGGCACGGGCATCAGCATCGGGAGCGTTGGTGTAGCGCCATTGGCGGGCATAGCTAGCATCGCCAGTGAACAAGTTCAAGAAGCCGAAGGGGCCGCCATCATTGAAGCTTTCCCACGATGGATGGGGCACGGTTTCCCAAACTGATTCTTGAGCGCCACGTTGGAAGGTGTTGATATATGATGGTTTGCTGGTGCCATCGCCACGGCGGCCATAGCCATACCAGTTATCAACGTCGAGCAACCAGTGCATGCCATAGACATCGCTGGTGCCATAAGCCGAGCGTAATTCAGCGGCAATTGGGTCTTGACCAACTGAAACGCCAGTTTGTAATTGTGATGGGTATTGGCTGGGCAATTCCCATTCGCCTGCATAGGTGGCTGGGCTATTGGCATTGTACGAACCACTGCTTGGTTGATCTTGGCTGGTTGGAATGATATACATTTCCATGTTGCGCCAAGCATCGGCCAATGGTTGCCAGTTGCCAGTTGCTTCGCCGTACATGGCTTCGAGCCACAACCAATAGCTGTAGGCTTCGGATGTGGTTTCGTGGCCATAATCCGGAGCTTCAACAATCAAGGTTTCGATTGAGTGGTAGGGCACACCTTCGGGGCTGAAATAGCCATTAGCTGGGTTCTTCAACTCAGCATACATTTCCAAGAAGCGTTGATCGTAGGTATCATCGCCTGGTTGGGTTGGGGTGCTGGTTGGTGGTACAACCGTTGGGGTATTGGTTGGCCGTGGCGTGCTGGTTGGGCCGTTGGTCGCGGTTGGTGGCACTGCCGTGTTAGTTGGTGGCACGGTTGTGTTGGTTGGGCGCGTCGTGCTGGTTGGCGGCACCGCCGTGTTAGTTGGCACAACTACGGTGTTGGTTGGGCGGGTGGTTGCAGTTGGTGGAGTGGTTGCGGTTGGGTTCGGATTCGTTTCACCACAAACCACCCCATTTAATGTAAATACGGTTGGGATGGCATTAGCGCCGCTGTAGGTTCCTTGGAAGCCAAAGTTGACTGCGCCGCCGCTGCCAATTGCGCCATTCCAGCCTGCATTACGCACGGTTACTTGATTGCCAGTTTGGGTTACAACCCCATTCCAGAGGTTGGTAATTTGCTGATTGCCAGCGAAACTCCAGCCAACCGTCCAGCTACTGATGGCTGCACCATTATTTTGAATATTAACATCGCCGAGGAAGCCACTGCCCCAATCGTTGGGAATGCGATAGGTGACCACACAACTGGCGGCGGCGGCGGTTGGCTTGGCATTCTGGGTGGTCAACAGGCCACCAATCATCGTTAGCAGCGCTAACAACATCGCCCCTCGGGCGTAATAGTGCCGAGACATACATACTCCTTGGGTAAATGAAAAGTTCAGAGACAATACGAAGCGAACCTCTGCCCAATCGACGGCAGAGCTATCTATTTCCATACAACTGGTTCAGCGAATTCAGGGCAATGGTTCGATCAAACAGCGCGGATTGTTCAATCTAACCATTGCCGAGGCTTGGCTAATTCGTTGGTTATGGCACAATCGTACAAGCTGACCCATTCAGGCTGAAGCTTGCGGGAATGCTATTGGTTCCGTTGTTGGTTGCTTGGAAGCCAAAGTTGACTGAGCCACCACTGGTAAGGCTCCCATTCCAGCCGGCGTTGCTGACGCTAACGTTTTGGCCAGTTTGGCTCACCACCCCACTCCAGAGGTTGGTGATTTGTTGGCTGCCTGCGAAGCTCCAGGTCAAATTCCAACTATTGATCGCTGCGCCGCCGTTAGTGATTGTGACATCGCCAAGGAAGCCGCTGCCCCAATCGTTGGGAACGCGATACTTGACTTGGCATGCTCCAGCCACTGGGGTGTTGGTTGGCAGCGGTGTGTTCGTTGGTAAGGCCGTTGGTGTATTGGTCGGGCGGATGGTTGGGGTTGCGCTTGGGCCAACGGTTGGGGTTGCGGTGTTGGTTGGGCGAATAGTTGGGGTTGCGCTTGGCCCCGTAGTTGGGGTTGCGGTATTGGTTGGGCGCACAGTTGGCGTAGCCGTGTTGGTTGGCAAGCTGGTTGCGGTTGGAGTTACGTTACTGCCACCTGGCTCATCGCCAAAGACCTTCACGCCATTGTCATAGACTGGAATCCGGCGGGTTTTGACCCGATCGGTGCTGGTGCCAACGCCATTGAACGACCAGTCATTGGCATTGTCCCATTGTTGGGCATTGGTGTTGGTTGGTAATGAAAGCCGGAATTGCACTTCTTTGCGTGATTCAGATTGACCACCTGGGTAGACATTGACTCCAGCAAAGGCAATTTCGACATAGTAAATTGTGCCAGCCCATTGCTTCAAGCCTGAAACGCCTGAGCCTTGGGTATAGGCTGTGCTAACCGTAACATCGCTCAAGCCATAGCCAGCAGCAAATACTTCGCTCAAATCGACAAAGTAGCGATAGCTGAGTTTGGTGCTGTTGCGGGCTGGCCAAGCACTTTGGTTGTGCAACACGCCACTAATTTCGATGAAGCGTGGGCCTGAAGCATTGACTTTGGCTTCCACGAAAAATTCATCTTCGGGTGTTTCGATTGGTGGGAAGCTGGCGAGTGGTGCGCCGCCAAATTCGCTATACATCCGAGCCAAGGCGCTGGTAAAACCTGCATTGTAGTCGGTCGCCACTTCGTTGGCCACATAATCATTGCGGCTATCGGTGTAGGCATCGCCCGAACCTTTGGCTGGCCCGCCAACCAATGCCCCATACAAAATATGGCGTTGATTGACTGGATTGCTCAATGAATCAGTCCATGAGCCGTGGGCGGTGCGATGGTGGACGTTGACTGGTGGATTATTGCCGAAGCCAACGACATAGCTACTGTTACGTGGGTTGCTGCCCAGCATGTAATTGATTTGGCTGACCGCAAAGTCGTGGTAGCGAGCTTTTTTGGTGGCATCGGTGATGTAATCGCTGTAGACAAAGGCGGCAAATGAGGTGTTGGCCGAGTAGCGCAAGGCTCCCCAAGTATCCAACTGTGCTAGTCCACCTGGCGAATAGGTGATGCGTTGGCCATTATAACCAACCGTCCAATAATCCAACCAGCGTTCGGTATCGTCTTTGTATAGTTGTTTGCCGGTCAATTTGGCTAGCAACAAATAACAGCCATAGGATTTATCATCCCATGCGATGCTCCAGCGATACGATTTGATTGTGCTTTGGGGTTCGGTGCTGAGATTGGCATAATATTGCTCGGCCTTGCTCAGGTAGCTGGCTTCGCCCGTAGCGCGATAGAGCCAAATTGCGCCCCAAACTAACTCATCATTGTAGCCGCTCCACGAGTTGTAGAACGAGGTAGCATCGGTGATACAGTCGCTATATTTGCCGCGCACCGTGTCGGCAAAGCTATAGAGTTGGCGTGCATGGCTTAGCAAGGTGTCGGCATAAGCAGGGTCGGTTGGCCGAAAGACCATCGACGAGGCGGCCATGGCAGCGGCGGTTTCGCCTGCCAAATCGGAGCCACCACAGGTTGCATCAATTTTGTACGATGGGCGTGGGCCAGCTTGGTCATCGAGGTGAATAATTTCGGCTGGTCCCCAGAAGGCGTGGTCTTTGCCACCATTGCCAACTTGGCCGTAGAGCACATTTGGCGAGGGATGGGCATTGATAAAGTAGTTGTTGACGAAGCGCAAATTATTCAGCAATTCGTCGAGTTGGCCGCTTTGGGCATAGGCATCGCGATATTCGACCGCGCCCCAAGCCAGCATTGTGGCCGAAGCCGCCATTGGAAAGCCGAATTTGACGTGATCGCCTGCGTCGAACCAGCCGCCGCTGAGATTGAGACCAACATCAGCGCCATCGGTGAGCACCGAATCGCCACGCCATGAAACGCGATTCCAGCTTGGTTTTGGCCCAGCTTGTTGCGCTTCGTAGAAGAAAAAGGACTTTTGCAGCGCCTCGCCATAGCGATAGAGTGGCTCGGCGGCTTTGGTGGGGGTGGTTGGGCTAATAATTAACCCTGCAATCAGCAAACAAGCAACGAATCCGGCGAGAATCCGCCAGCGTTGGCTCGAACGTTCGAGCGGTGTACTCATCATTGGATACTCCTTCCTGCATTGAAGGCATTTTGTTTGCATTGGCTGGTGTGCTGCTTGGCACATCAGGACGGCCATGGTTCACTGTGGTTGCGGTCAGGTTGGCTTGATTTGGAATTGAGACCGCTCCCAATGCCATGAGATCAAGCACTTGCTGAGAGGCTAGGAGAGAGGAGAGTAATGCAGTAGTGGAATGAGATCGCTCCCAAGCACAGTTTGTTATGAAAGTAAAAATATCCTAAATGATTCATTGCGACTTGTCAAGCATAAATTTTAAAAAGTTTTTAGATTTGGATTTAGGCTATTCTGAAGGGCTAAACAGCTACTACATACCTATTAAGAGAGCTAGAGAGCATTTTCAGAAAACAACTGCTTGACAAAATACATAAGATCTTTTATTCTCTCCCCAAGACTTCTGAGACCGGTTCCAAAGTAATTTAAATCAGTTTGTGGGGTTTCGCCGTGGAACAACTCACGATTCGCCAAATAGCCCAACTTGCCAATGTTTCACGCTCGACCGTTTCGCGGGTAATCAACAATCATCCCAGCGTGCGGCCTGAAGTGCGACAACGGGTGTTGGAAGTTATTCGCGAACAAGAATACGTTCCGCAGGCAGCCGCTCGTAGTCTGGCAAGCCGCCGAACCAATGTGGTGACCCTGTTGATCCCACGCAGCTCGGCAATTATCTTCACTGACCCATTCTTCCCATTAATCATCCAAGGAATTACCGAAACCTGTTCTGAGCGGGATTATTCGGTGATGCTGTCGATGGTGACTGGAACCCAAGAACGGGATTTCTATCAGCGGGTATTACGCAGTCGGATGACCGACGGTCTGTTGATGCTTTCGAGCGATATTGATGACCCAGTGCTACCCTTGCTGATTAACGACCAAATGCCGTTGGTCTTAATCGGCGAACACCCGTATATGCAGCCAATGTATACCGTTGACGTGGCAAATCGGGCCGGGGCAGTGCTTGCAGTCAGCCATTTATTGCAACTTGGCCATCGACGGATTGGGGCGATTACAGGCCTACTGCAGATGAAAACCGCCATTGATCGCCGTGACGGCTATAAGCAAGCGTTATTGCAAGCAGGCGTTGCCATCGAGCATTCGTTGATGATCGAGGGCGAATTTACCCAAGAGGGTGGCTATGCTGCAATGCGCCAATTGCTCAGCCTTGAACAGCGACCAAGCGCTGTCTTTGTGGCCAGCGACACCATGGCATTAGGAGCCTTACGGGCTATTTACGAGGCCGGGTTACATGCTCCCCACGATATTTCGCTGATCGGCTTTGATGATGTGCCAGGCGCGGCCTATACAACCCCCGCCCTGACGACGATTCACCAACCAATTCAGAAGCTTGGTAGTACCGCCGCCACGATGTTGCTTGACCATCTCGAAGGGCGACCACCGCTCCAGCAACACATCCGTCTCTCACCTTCGTTAGTCTTACGCCAATCGTGCGGGCCACGGGTCGCCTAAACAGCACCCACGGATTCACTAGATCGCATGGTCTGTCGAACACGGGAGTTTTTGGGAGCGATCCCAAATGAGTTCGAATGGACACTGATGTTCAACCCACTCAACGCCGGAATCAAGGAGGATTCGTATGCAACGCTCACGCCGTCCGTTTATTACTTGGCTAAGCCTCTTAACTCTGATTTCAATGATCTTGGTTGCTTGTGGTGGAGCTGAGACCGCTCCCACTGCAACGACTGCTCCAGCTGCTACCGCAACAACTGCGGCTCAAGTTGAACCAACTGCTGCTGATGCTCCAACCGAAGTTGCCGCAACCGCTGAACCAGCAACCGCCGAGCCAGCTGGTGGCGATGTTGTTACCTTGAAGCTGTGGCACATGCCTAACGGTGCTGCTCCAGCCGATGCCATCCAAGCTGAAATCGATGCCTTCGAAAAAGCTAACCCCGGCATTAACGTTGAGCCAGAAATGCTCGACTGGGGTGCAGCTTTCCAACGCATCCAAACCTCGGTTCAAGGTGGTGAAGGCCCATGTATTACCCAATTGGGTACGACCTGGAACCCAACTTTTGCTGCAATGGGTGGCTTACGCCCATTCACCGCCGAAGAAATCACCGCTATGGGTGGTAGCGATAGCTTCGTCGCCGCTTCATGGGCAACCTCACAATTGCAAGGTATGGAAGGCACGTTCTCGATTCCATGGTTTGCTGATGTTCGCGCCTTGGCCTATCGCAAAGACTTGTTGGAAAAAGCTGGCTTGAAGCCAGAAGAAGCTTTCAAGGATTGGACCAGCTTCAAAGCTACCTTGGCTACCATCCAAGAACAAAATCCTGACGTTGCTGGGATTGCTTTCCCAGGCCGCAACGACTGGAACGTTTGGCAAAATAGCTCAATGTGGATTTGGAACAGCGGTGGCGATTTGTTGAGCAGCGATCTCAGCGAAGCAACCTTCAACTCAGAAGCAGCTGTGGCTGGCGTTTCAGAATTTGCCAACCTCTACAGCAGCAAATTGACCGTTACCAACACCTTGGAATTGAACTCAGCGCAAGTTGATGCCAGCTTTGGCGATGGCCGCACCTTCAGCGCAATCACTGGCCCATGGTTGATCAGCAATGCTCGCACTGCTGCCGACGCTGGTGGCTGGGCTAACCGCACCGTGGCCGACAACTTGGCCTACGCCGAATTCCCAGCCGGCCCTGGTGGCTCATACACCTTCGTTGGTGGTAGCAACTTGGCCATCTTGAAGAGCTGCGAAAACGCTGATGCTGCTGTCAAGTTCGTACAATTCTTGGCTGCTAACGAATCACAATTGCGCTATAGCCAAGCCATCGGGATGTTGCCAGCAACCAAGACCGCTCAAGCCGATGCTAGCATCGCCAGCGATGCCTTGTACAGCGTCTTCATCGCCGCTGCTGCTAAGGGCAAAACCTCGGCTCCAATCGCTGAATGGGGTCAAGTTGAGAGCGTTCTCAACGAACAACTTGGTTCACTCTGGGACGATGTAGCAACCGCTGGCGGTCCAGTCAGCGCTGAAGCCGTCAAGACCCGCTTGGATCAAGCTGCTCAAACTGTCAACGAATTGTTGGGTAACTAATCGGACGAGTGACGTGGCGCAGGGTGTTTGCTCTCTGCGCCACGCCCACCACTGCATCCACGCAATGGAGCGATGTTTATGGCTCTGGCACCAAAAAAAAATAAACTTTCACTCTGGCAACGGATTCGGCAAAACAGCCTAGCATATAAATTTATCGCTCCAACCTTTGTGGCGATGATGGTTGTGCACTTGATTCCGATTGTCCAAGGGTTGTATCTTTCACTCCTCGATGTTCGCCTTACAACCTTAACCCTCTATCTCAAAGCACCATTTGTTGGGCTAAAATACTACATCGAAGTTTTCAACGCGATCTTTGGCTTTGGTGAAGCTGGCGCAAGTTCGCGGGTAACTGGCCTAATTAATGCTGCCTCAAATACATTAGTCTATACCATTTGGACCAATATTGGCACGCTGGGCTTGGGCTTGATGCTGGCCATGCTGCTGAATCGTGAATTCCGCTGGCGTGGGATTGCCCGAACCTTGGTGTTATTGCCATGGGTCGTGCCAACCTTCGTGACTGGGACAATCTTCAACTTTATTTGGCTCGAACAAGGTGGCCTTGCCAATAAAATCTTGCTTGGCTTGAATATCGTTGATACCCCAGTAACTTGGTTGATTGGCCCTAACTCGTTGTATGCCTTGGTGATTGCCACGGTTTGGCGTGGTTTACCCTTCACCACAATTATGTTCCTCGCGGCAATTCAGGTGATTCCAACCGACCTCTACGAAGCGGCTTCGCTTGATGGAGCCAACGGCTGGCAGCGCTTTCGCCACATTACTTTGCCCTTGATTAAGCCAATTGCTGCAACCCAAGTGTTGTTTGGCTTGATTAACGGTTTCTATGGTGGCTATAATATTGCTGTGCAAATGTTCGGCGGTGGTACCGGTTTCGCAGGCGAATACGCCGACTTGCTCGTACCAGCAATTACCCGCCAGACGTGGGAACGACACTTATATGGATTTGGTTCGGCAGCCTCAGTTATTCTGATGGGCATGCTGTTGGTCTTTGTTGGCATTTGGTATCGTGCATTCCGCGATAGCTTGCGGGCTGAATAAGGAGGCCGTTTATGGGTGTTTCGCTCAGTAAAAAGGCCGAATCGGCCCGACCTGTACGCGCAACGATCAATTACAAAGCATGGTTACTTGATCGTGGTGGCGATATCTTATTGCTGGTGATCATTGCCTTGATGTTGTTGCCAATTATCTTCTTGGTGGTTGGCTCATTCAAATCGCGTGAAGAGTTCGCAGTTGGCAGTAATTTCTTTCCAAGCGACTGGCGATTTGAAAATTATAACGAGATGTGGACACGGGTTAAGTTTGGAACGTATTTCAGCAATAGCTTAATTATTTGTGGCATTACCACCTTGGTTGTTACAATTTTGGCATCGATGTCGGGCTATGCCTTGGCACGGTTCCGCTTCCCGGGTGCTGGCGGGTTGAGTATGGCGATTTTGGGAACCCAATTAGTGCCTGGCACGCTGTTCCTGATTCCGTTGTATATGACCTTCCTTTGGATGAAAAATAACCTTGGAATTCCTTTGATTGGCACCAATTTTGGCGCGATTGTGCTGTATGTTGGGTTCTTCTTGCCAATCTCGCTCTGGATTCAGCGCAGTTTCTTTGCGACGATTCCGATAGATTTGGAAGAACAGGCCATGGTCGATGGGGCAACCCGCTTCCAAGCCTTTGTCTATATCGTTATGCCATTGGCTGGCCCAGGCGTGATTTCAACCGCGATCTTTGTGTTCTTGACTGCATGGGACGAATTGTTGTTTGCATGGGTCTTGAATGTTCAAACGATTCCGGTCGGGATTCGCCAATTTACCGGGGTGGCTGGCTCGCAAAATCGCTATGAGTTGCTTTCGGCAGCCTCGGTGGTGATTATTCTGCCAGTTGCCGCGATGTTCTTCCTATTGCAAAAGCGTTTTATCGCTGGCCTCACCGCTGGCGCAGTCAAATAGATTTATTTTCTCAACAACCAGAACAAAGGCGTGTAGACTTTGGCGTTGCTGAGGTCTGCACGCCCGTTTGTATCTGTATCGATCAGTGTTTGGGCACAGCACCCAAACATAGGAGCACAGGATCATGACCGAACAACGCCACCATTCCTCAATTCCTCTCGCTGCGTGGCAACGCCCACTTGGCCTCGATTATCCGAATGCGGCGATTGCCGCCCACGATCATGGGCCGATTATTGACGATGGAGTCTTTCATGGTTTGCCAATTGGTGGCATGGGCAGCGGGGCGATTGGCCGCAACTTTCGCGGCGATTGGTCACGCTGGCATTTAGAGGTTGGCAAGCACATACATCGCAGCGTTTGGCCCAATCAATGGAGTGTTTTCTGGCAAACCGCCAGTCAACAAGCCGCCCAAGTCTTATGCACGATCCAACCAGATACCGATGAATTGAGTAGCTGGAACTGGAATTATCCAGTTGGCGCTGGCAATTATCATGCGCTTTTCCCCCGCGCTTGGTTCGATTATCAACACCCCGATTGGCCGCTCGAACTGGTGCAAGAGCAATTTTCACCTGTGTTGGCGGGTAATCTCAAGGAAACGAGCTTTCCGGTTGGCGTGTTTACCTGGCGCGTAACCAATCGTGGCAGCGAAACCGTGCGTTTGGGATTGATGCTGACATGGGAACATACCCGTGCCGTCGAAGCTGCTGGCTTAAGCTTGCAACGCCAACACAGCGCTTGGAACGATGGCAACACTAGCGGCGTGACCTTGAGCCAAACCAGCGACCAAGCCTTGAGCAGCCATAACGGCACGTGGGCTTTGGCGGTGCAAGCCCCCGAATCGGCGAGCGTCAGTCAATGGACATGCTGGGATGTTGCGCAAGACGCTGCTGCGCTCTGGCAAGATTTTGCTAGCGACGGCCAATTAGCCGACTATCCAACCAGCCAATCGGTTGCCGCCGATCAACGCAGCGCAACGGCGATTGCCGTAACTCTCGAATTAGCGCCTGGTGCTAGCGCCGTAATTCCCTTCAGCCTCGCTTGGGATTTTCCAATCGTCGAGTTTGCTGACGAAAGCCGCTGGTACAAGCGCTATACTCGTTTTTGGGGCACGAACGGCGATCAAGCCCAAGCCTTGGCAATTGCTAGTTTGACCAATGCCGATGCTTGGCGCGAGGCAATTGAAGCTTGGCAAAACCCCATTCTGAATGATGATCAACGGCCACTCTGGTATAAATCTGCTCTTTTTAACGAACTCTATTATTTGGTTGATGGTGGCACATTGTGGGTTGATCGGGCGGTCGGCGAGCCGGAGCCTTCGGCTGATGATGTGGGCTTGTTCAGCTACCTCGAATGCTACGATTACCCGTTCTATGGCACGCTCGATGTGTCGTTCTACAGCTCGTGGAGCATCTTAGCTTTGTGGCCAGAGCTTGAACGCGGCGAGATTTTGGCCTTCTCCAAGACGGTCAACGATGCTGATGATACCGTTGTAACAATTGTGGCAACCCAAGTCCCAGCAATTCGCAAGGCCGCTGGAGCCTTGCCGCATGATCTTGGTGCGCCCAAAGAGCAACCATTGATCAAAACCAATGCCTACGACTTCCAAGATATCAATAACTGGAAAGATCTCAACCTCAAGTACATTTTGCGGATCTATCGCGATGTAACCTTGTGGAACGATCAGGCCATGCTAGAAGCAACTTGGGACACAATTCCAACTGCTTTAGAATATGTGCATCAATTCGATAGTGATGGCGATGGCTTGCTCGACCATAGTGGAGCCGACCAAACCTACGATACCTGGGCCATGAGCGGTGCGGCTAGCTATTCAGCGAGCTTGTTGATTTGTGCCTTGGAAGCGGCGATTCGCCTAGCCCAACGCATGGGCGACCATGCTCAAGCCGACGCTTGGAGCGAATGGTTAGCAGCTGCTCGCCAAAGTTTTGAAACCAAGCTTTGGAATGGTACTTATTTCCGCTATCACACTGCTGATACCGATTTGCGCGAAGTGATTATGGCCGATCAATTGGTGGGCCAATGGTATGCAGGGGCAATTGGCTTGCCAGCGGTTGCTCCACGCGAGATGATTCGCTCGGCCTTGCAAACGGTCTATCGCTTCAACGTCATGCAATATGCCAACGGCGCATTGGGTGCAGTCAACGGTATGCATCCTGATGGCACGGTTGATACCAGCTCCAACCAAGCAAGCGAAGTTTGGAGCGGCACGACCTACGCGATTGCGGCCATGATGCTGCAAGAAGGACTTGATCTTGAAGGCTGGCAAACCGCTTGGGGAGCCTATAACGCCACCTATAACGAACTTGGATTGTGGTTCCGCACACCTGAAGCATGGGGCATCGAACGAACCTTCCGTGCCAGCATGTACATGCGACCTCAATCAATTTGGGCGATTGAGCATGCCTTAGCGGTGCGTGCCAAAAACGCCTGATTAGCGGACAAGCCTAGCTTGTCGGATCTCCTCGCGTCGCCCTGACGCAACCATGCCTCAAAACCACGCTGGATTCTGGCCCAGCGTGGTTTTGTTCTACCAACTTTCAACCAAATCCTTGGCTTCTTTCAAACTTAGTTTGGTTGCTTCACGCACCATTTTGATCGCCTGAATTTTATTGCCTTGCTGGGCAACAATTTGGGCTTCGCGCAAGAGATCTTCGGGTAGTTGCGGCACTGTTGGCTCTACCACGCCTGGGCTAATCGGGCTTAGGCCGCGCTCGATTGCCTCGACATAATCTTTGGCTTCTTTTAGGCCAAGGCTCGTTTGCAGCCGAACCTGTTTGATGGCCTCAAGCTTTTTGCCTTGGCTTAGCAACAGCTGAATTTGAGCTTGATCGAGCTTGGCTGAATCGAAACTTGATGGTCGAGCTGGATTGATTGGTGGTTGATTGAAGTTGATCATGCTGCTGGGTCGTTCGGAGCGTTTACTCCAACTCCACAGCATCAAGCCCATCACAACCGCGATTGAAATCCATAAAATTGCGCTTGACATCGTGTTGCTCCTTTATAATTAAGCCCTTGCTCAAAAGTGTACTGTAAGCTCTCCAGAATCGCTAGCGATTGTTTGCACCCGCTTGATCCACGAAGATCACTTTTTAGCCACGAATTGCACGAATGATGTTTAAAATCCCCGTATGCTCTATGTTCTATGCTCTTTTCAGCACCAAGACGTGGCTTGAGCAGCAAAAATTTCTATTTCAAACGGCGAAATTGAATTTAGCCACGAATTGCACGAATGATGTTTAAAATCCCGAACCCCAACGACCGATCCCTAGTTCGATGCTCTGTGCTTGCACATTCCTGTTATACTCTAACGCAGCGCGTCATTTAATTAAGGAGTTGGGCCATGCAACGCACGATCGGTTTATGTCTTGGTGGCGGGGGTGGCAAGGGCAGCGCCCATATCGGTGTGCTGCATGAATTAGAGCGGGTTGGCATCCAACCAAATATGGTGGCCGGAACCAGCATTGGGGCCATTATTGGGGCAGTGGTGGCGGCGGGCTACAATGCGACGACGATTGAACAAGCTTTTCGGGCCACTCCGTTGCGCCGAATTCTCAGCCTTGATCCAGCGAGTTGGGGCTTGATTGGCTCGGAAAAATTGGCAGGAGTGCTCAGTGAATTATTGGGCGATCAATTGATCGAAGATTTGCCGATACCCTACGCGGCGGTGGCGGTTGATTTGGTGACTGGTCATGAGGTGGTGCTGCAACGTGGCTCGTTGGTTGAGGCTGCCTTGGCGAGTGCGGCAGTACCTGGCGTGTTTCCGCCCCGCCGCATCGAGAAATATATTTTGGCTGATGGTGGCATTCGCAACAATTTGCCAATTGATATAACCCGACAACTTGGAGCCGAACGGGTGATTGCAGTCAATTTGATCGGTGAATTCGATCAATTTGAGGTAAATAATGCCGCCCAAAGCAGCCTCTTTTCGTGGCGACGCTGGGTTCCGCTCACGCAATTGGCGCTAGCTGAGCGAGCAATTGGGATTATGGTGCATCAAATCACCTTGCAACGTTTGCGCGAAACCCCGCCCGATCTACTTTTCAGCCCTGATGTGAACCGTATGAGCATGGCCGATTTGCTGCACCTTGACGATGGAATTCAAGCGGGGATTGCCTGCGTTGCTGATTATTATGAAGAATTGCAGCAATTGGCGCGTTGGCAGCGTGGTGAATTTGCCTAAGCTAAAATCGAGTACACTCTAGACCGTCATTGAGCCGACCGATTTGGTCGAAGGAGCATCTATGCGGTTGATTAGCTATTTTCTGTTGGTTTGTGGCTTGGTCGCCTGTGGTGGCGCAACGGCAACACCAATTCCAGCAACACAGGTGGTTGCCCAAGTAAACACGGCAACCCCTGAGCCAACCTTGGTTCAGCCAACCCTTACCCCCACGATTCCCCCAACCTTTACCCCACTCCCACGGGTAACCCCAACCGTAGCCGATTTGGGCAATATTCCAGGTAATAGCACGGCATTTATCCAAATTAAAGGCTTGAAAACCTATACCAACCCCACCCAAGCCTTTTCAATCGATGTACCTGACGATTGGCAAATGCGTGATAGCGTCGATGCTGGCAATAATTTGCTTTTTTGGGTTGATCCCGCTGAGCAAGCGTTTATTCAATTGTTGGTGGTTGATGATAGCCAGAATTTAATTGGCGACCAAGCTGAGTTTTTGAACGATTTTATTAGCCAAATTGTCGGGCAATCGTCGGAGTTTAATATCGATCAGCCAGTGTTGCAAGCCGATGGTAATACCTATGTTTCGTATAGTTTTATTGATGAGCAAAGTTTGCTGGCGATGAGCGGCGATGGCTATGTGCGGCGTGATGGCAACTATATCAGCATCATTCAGATTTTAGTGCCATTGGAGCAGTTTGAGGCCTTACAACCAGATCTTTTGCGGATTGTTCAGAGCTACAAGATTGATCCTAATCTGCCATTGCAATAATTGCCAAAGCAGGGATGGCCGAAACCATCCCTGCTTTGTAACAACTTTAGAAATCGCAGCCCATGCGGGTCATTGGCAGATAGACGTTAAAATCGCCGCCTTGAATTTGCTCGGGGGCAAATACTTGTTGGCGTGGTTCTGGTGGGTTTTGAACCCAAGCGGTGCGCTGCAAGTTCTGGCGGCTCATCGGCCAAGGCATTAATTCAGGCAAATTGCGGCCTGGAGTTTCCCAAACATAAATATTGCCAGCCCGACTGTGGGCCAAAATCTCGACATAACAATTGTTGTCGAGATCGGAGATGGTTGGGGCGGCTTGAATCCCTTTTTGCGAGCCAGCACTATTATCGCTGGCCGTGCCTTCGTTGGGCAAGCTCAGTGGAAAGCCAGCATGCAAGGCTCCGTTGCGGGCATCAAGCGCATATAGCCCCACAACGCTCGCATAAACCCGATCAAATGCATAGGTACCAAAGACAATATCGAGCTTGCGATCACCCGTAACATCGGCAATGACCACCTCGCTGCCAAATACTTTGCGGGTTGGTGCACCTGCAACAGGTTCCTCAGCATAGAAGTATGACCACATTTGCGTGCCGTTTTCGCGATAGGCGCGAATCGTGCCATCATCGAAGGTAACTACAAATTCCTTTTCGCCATCACTATCCAAATCGGCGACAACAATCGGATTGTTGGGGGTGAAGTTGACATCCAAGGGTGCGCCAGCGCGTTTGGCATCAGTCCAGCCAGTGCGGCGGGTGCCATTTGGTTCGGTCACAAAAACCGCGCTAGCAATTTGTGGATCATAGTTATTATTCGGCAAGCCATCAGGCGTGCGCACTTTGCCAGCGGCAATGACTTCATAACTTCCATCATTATCTAAGTCGGCAACCGCTGGTCCAGAGCGGGTAAATTCCATATAATCGTGGACATTCCAAGTGGTTTGATTAACATTTGTATAGGTCTGGACTGGCCAGCCACTATATTGGGTACCGTTATTATTATAGCGATAGAAATAGATTTCATCGCGGCCCACCAGAATTTCTGAAAAGCCATTATTGTCGATGTCGGCCAAAGCCGGGTGGCCCCAAATGCCTGAACCTTTAGCTGAGCTTTGGGGATAGCCAGTAACCACATTACCTGTGTAATACCAAGCATGTACATTGGGTGCAAAATTGGTATTGCTGCCTGCCTCGTTGGTGGTGGTGGCAATCACCTCAAGTTTGCTATCGCCAATAATATCGGCGACGGCGACGTGCACCACTTCGGGGAAGTTGCCGTTGGTGATGTAAGCCCATTCCATTTCTTTGGGCCAGCCGCTCAAAATGGCCCCATTGCGTTGATAGACAATCACCTTGCCGCGTTGACCTGCATTCGTCCCCTTGCCTCGTGTGCCAACCACAATTTCCAATAAGCCATCGTTGTTGATATCGGCGACCACCAACGAACCATTGATCCGAGGGGTGTTGGCACATGCACCGCCAGTCATCCAGGGGAAGCCAGGCAGCAATTGACCATAAATGTTGTAGCCCCAAATACAACCAGTCGCATCGGCTGAAAGAATTTCGGGCGAGCCATCTTTAAATAAATCAACGACGGTTGGTGAGGAAAAATATGAGCCATTGGGCTTAGTCGCCGGAAATCCAGCTCGCATGGTGTAGGCATTAGTGGCGGCTGGGCTAGCGGGGCTTGCTGCGTCGAGTGGCTCAGCAGTGGGCGTTTCAAGCGACTTTGCCGAAACAGTGCTCAAGCTAAAAATAACCAGCAAAACAAACATCATCCTTCGAATAACCATACTAGACACTCCTCTTGACTGCAAACGTGGCAGTTCCATGGAAATAATGGGTTGATCGTGCTATGCTAGCGCTGGATTGACCATAGGCCAACAGTCCTATTCGCCTTTAAAACTTTATTAACAACTATGTATTTTTTAATAAATAGGAACAAACGATGAGTGATTCGATTTTGGCGCAGGCCGCACCGCCTGCTGATCAGCGGATTTGGTATGGAGCTGAGCCGCTGCAATTTGCTGATTTGCGCTTACCGCCAGGAATCGGGCCATTCCCAGTGGTCGTCGTTGTCCATGGGGGGTTTTGGCGAGCACGCTATGATCTTGAGCATATTGGCCATGTTTGTGCAGCCCTGACAGCTTTGGGCTATGCTACTTGGAACATTGAATATCGGCGGGTTGGCAATGCTGGTGGCTGGCCAAATACTTTTTTAGATGTTGCCCAAGCTGCCGATTTTGTGCCCAGCTTGGCCCAGCACTATCCAATTGATCCGCAACGGGTCATCAGTTTGGGCCATTCGGCTGGTGGCCATTTAGCTTTATGGTTGGCGGCGCGGCCTAAACTGGCCTCAACCAGCCCGTTGTGGCAAGCTCAACCGCTCGGATTAAAAGGAGTTGTGAGCTTGGCGGGTGTCGCCGATTTGGCTTTGGCTGATCAACGCCGTTTGAGCCAGCAAGCGGTGCAGGAATTATTGGGTGGCTCGCCGGAAACCTATCCCGAACGCTATCATGATGCTTCGCCTGCTGCCTTATTGCCCTTGCATGTGCCGCAAATTGTCTTGCATGGAACTGATGATGGGCCAGTGCCCTTTGCGATTAGCCAAAGCTATGTTGAGCAAGCAATGGCTGCTGGTGATCAGGCGCGTTTGGTGCCGCTGCCAAACGCCCATCACTTTGAGTTAATCGATCCATCGAGTCGTGAATGGCCTGCCGTTGTTGCTGCTGTTCAGAGTTTATTGGCCACCCCATAGGCTTGGCGGGTTTCTTGACGGAGCAATAACCACAGCCCAGCGATTGGCAATAATAATGGCGTAAAGCCATAGCCAATCCCAAAATCGCTCCAAACAGTATCTTTCGGAAACCAATCGCGTTCGATCAAGGTCAAAATGCCGACCGTGATCACGCCTAAAAGTTCAATTGCACATACGCCCATGGTTATGCGCCAAGCTTGGGGTGAGCGTCGCCCGAATCCCAAGAAAGCGATTCCATAGATCAATGCCGCGATGGTGGTTAAGCCATAGGCCAGTGGTGCTTGGTTGAATTTGGTGGCAACTTGGAACAAGGCGCGAGCACCAGCCGAGATTGCCAACACACAATAGGCGAAGCGTAAAACTCGACTACTGCCTGCTAAAACTTCCGATTCGTTCGATTGATCAGTCCGCGCCATTGCGCTGTTATCCTTTCAACAACAAAAAACGCTGAGCAACATTGTTGACCTCAGCGTCTAAGTTTTGTATAGCATACCATAAAGTTGCTGCAACTTCGCCAGAAATCGAGCTTATTTGTTGATTGAGTGGCTGAATTTTTGGGCCAAAACGCTTTTGAGTACGCCTAAATGTTGGCTGGCTTCTTTGATCAAGGCTGAACGCATCAGTGGGGCAAATGGGCGTAAAAACCATTTGAAATCAATCGCTGTGCTAATGATGATGCGAGTGCCTGTTGGCTCAACTAAAAACTGATAATCCATATCCGATTGCATCAATGCCGAGCTAATCGTGAATTTAATTTGCTGCGGTGGGTTGTAGTGATACACCTTTAACTGCATTTTCATGGGAATGCCCGCAACTTTGGCGTGCTCCTCATACATTGCGCCAACGCCTTCGCCGCTGAGATGTTGGGTATAGGTGACTGGCAACCACCATTCGCGGTTGTTTTCAAAATGGCATACATAGTCAAAGGTTGTCGATTGATCGGTGCTGACCAATTCGTTGGCGCTGATGCGTAATGGATTTGGCATTGGTACTTCCTTCCGCTACACGCTTAACCACCCAACTCCGACATACCGCGAACGGTTGGCTTAACTCCATCAGGCAGGCCATGGCCCCATGGTTTGATCCAGACGGCATGGCGGATCAAGGCTTCTAGCTCTTCGTCGCTGCCGCTGCCACGGAGCGCCGCTCGGAGATCAAGCTCATTATCGCGTAGCAAACACAGGTGTAATTTGCCATCAGCGGTGAGCCGCATGCGGTTGCAGGTGGCACAAAACGGGTCGCTAATTGAGCTAATAAAACCAATTTTGCCTTGTGCCCCAGGAATTTGATAGGTGCGGGCGGGATCTGCGCCATACCAACCAAGAAAATCGAGGCCAAATTCAGCCTCAATTTGCGCAATTAATTGGTTGCTGGGTACAACCCCATTATCGGCAACATCGGCTACACCAACCAACGGCATGACCTCGATAAAGCGCATTTGCCAAGGTTTATCGATCGTCAGCCGCGCCAAATCGAGCACCTCATGATCGTTAACTCCACGCACAACCACACAATTGAGTTTTAATGGAGTCAGCCCAGCCTGCTCGGCGGCTTCGATGCCAGCCCAAACTCGTGCCAAATCGCCGCCACGCGTGATTTTGCGGAAGCTTTCGGGGTTGAGCGAATCGATGCTGATATTAACTCGCTTGAGGCCAGCATCGGCCAATTGCTGGGCGATCGGAGCCAATAATAAGGCATTGGTGGTCATCGAAACTTCGCTAATGCCTGGGGTATTGGCAATCGCCTCGACTAGGCTGACCAAATCGCGGCGTAAGGTTGGCTCGCCACCAGTCAGGCGAATTTTTTCAAAGCCAGTTTGAGCCATAATCTGCACCAAACGAATCAACTCAGCATTGGTGAGTAGTTCGGGTTTGGGCGCAAACTGCATACCCCATTCAGGCATACAATAAAAGCAGCGAAAATTGCAGCGGTCGGTTAATGAAATCCGCAGGTAATTAATCCGCCGCCCGTGAGCATCGTGGGCGGGGGCATTGCTGCGCGTTTGCAGGGTTTGAGGTTGTTCCAACAATTCAATCGGCATCATCGACTTGCTCTTTCAGACAACAATGACGCATAGCAGCAGCCATGCGTCATTGAAGCGTTGCCAGTGGCAAGGCGCTAGGCCGCCACCATGGTTTCAATACTGATGCGGCCTGCTAAAGTGCGAGCAACATCACGGAACGAATCAGCATAGGCATCTTTGGCGCTTTGGGTGACCGCTGGTTGGCCAGTATCGCCGCCTTCGCGAATTGGCATACCCAAAGGTATTTCACCTAAGAATGGTACACCCAATTTGCTGCTAGCGGTTCGTGCGCCGCCATGGCCAAAAATATCGTAGCGCTTGCCAGTGTCAGGTGCGATAAAGTAGCTCATGTTCTCGACAATCCCCAAGATGGGTACATTCAACTTGCGGAACATCTCAACGCCTTTAATCGCATCAGCAAGGGCTACATCTTGTGGTGTCGTTACCACAACCGAGCCAGAAAGTGGAATTGATTGGGCCAATGTGAGTTGAATATCGCCAGTGCCAGGCGGCAAATCGACGATCAAATAATCAAGCTGACCCCAATCGACCTCGAACAAAAATTGACGCAACATCGATGAAATCATCGGCCCGCGCCAAACCAAGGGCTGGCTATCATCAACAAAATAGCCTACCGAAATGATTTTGATGCCGTGGGCTTCGAGCGGGGCAATTTTTTGATTTTCGGTAATGCCTGGTTTGCCGCGTGCGCCAGTCATCAAGGGAGCGCTTGGCCCATAAATATCGGCATCGAGCAAGCCAACGTTTGCGCCTTCTTGGGCCAAAGCAACGGCCAAGTTGACGGCAACTGTCGATTTGCCTACGCCGCCTTTGCCCGAAGCTACCGCCAAAATATGACTTACCCCGGGAACCCGGGCTTTATCGGGAATCCCATTGTATGATCGTACAGTCGCGGTAAAATCGACCTCGATTTCGCTCACGCCTGGCACTTGAGCCAAAGCCGCTCGCACATCGTTGGCCAGTTGTTCCTTGAATGGACATGCTGGCGTGGTGAGATCGATCAGGACTACCACTCGTCCGCCATCAATGTTAAGCTCTTTGATCATTTTGCGGGCAACTAAATTGCCGCCGAGTTCTGGCTCTTGCACCGTTGCAAGGGCAGCCAAGACTGCCTCTTGTGTTGGCGCATCCGCCCGTTTCCCAAACAAGCCCATGGTGCTATGCGCTCCTATAACAATGATGCGAGTGTCGCGCACCATTGAGCAATCTTGTTGTGTTATTTAGAACGATTATAGCACGACTAGCTATGACTTAAGTCGCTGTTATTAAGGATGAAGGATGAAGGATGAGGGATGAAAGCAGAAGGCAACCATCAAAAGAGCGATATTAGCGAACACAGAGACGCAACGTTTAAATGATGAGGGAACAGTTAATTGAAACCGCGAAGAGCACGAAGGCCACAAAGATCGGTTTCGTGCTCTTCGTGTCCTTCGTGGTTAAAACTAAATGCTGTTATTTATTTTTACGTACACCAGTGAAGCCAAGTGCGCCGGGGCCGATGTGGGTTCCCACGACCGCGCCAATTTCGGCCAACACAATTCGATCAGCGGGGAAAATCTCGTTGAGGCTTTGGGCAAATTCGCGGGCTTCAGCTTCGTTGCGTGAATAGAGCACCGCTAATTCTTCAAATGGAGCCATGCTACGTGCTTCTTCGATCAAGCGGGCCACAGCTTTTTTCTTGCTGCGCACTTGCTCGAACGGTTTTACTTCGCCATCACGCACATCGATAATCGGCTTAACATTCAGCAGTGTACCCAGCAAAGCACGAGTTTTGCCGATGCGCCCACCCTTTTCGAGGTAGCGCAAGGTATCCAAGGCTGCCAACAAGCGGGTGCGCTCGACGATACTATGCACTAAGGCCACAATTTCGTCAGCCGATTTGCCTTCTTTGGCGGCGCGAGCAGCTAATAAGGCCGCCCAACCTTGCGACATGGTGGTGCTTTGCACATCGATCACCCGAATATCAAAATCGGGCAATAACTCGGCTGCTTGCTGGGCTGAGCGAATTGTGCCGCTCAATTTGCCAGCAATATGAATCGAGATAATTGGCTCATCGTTGCCAATCGCCCGATATAGTTGCTCGAACGCGCCGACTGAAGGCTGCGAGGTTGTGGGCAAATTGGTGCTTTCAACCAGGCGGGCATAAAATTGATCATGGGTAATTTCCACACCATCGGCAAACGATTCGGCATCGAAATTAACCGTCAATGGAATCACATGAATGTCGTTTTCTGCTGCCAAACCAGCGGGAATATCAGCAGTGCTGTCGGTTACAATAATCGCCACTTGGCCTCCTTCTGGCATTATTCCAGCCACATTCTTACGAGCAACATTCGGCCAATTGGCAAAGCATTGCTCGTTCAGGGAATAGCTACCCCACGCAGCCGTATAATAGCCGAAAATGGCGCTGCGTGGGGTGTTGCTTTTGGTTTATTCAAGGGTTGATTGCTGCGCAGATTCGGCGCTAGGCTATTCCATGCCTTCGTAGACCACCACACCCATGGCATTTGGCCCGAGGTGCGCCCCAAGTGCCGGCCCATACTCGACAATCATAACTTGATCACGCGGATAGATTGGATCGATCTTTTCGAGCAATTTCTCAACATCATCGGGCGTGGTGCTGTGCATAATTGCTACTTGTTCGACCTTGGGGAAATCTTCAATAAAGGTAAATAAGCCTTCAATCGCTTTAGCTCGGGTGCGGGTGCGATCATAGGGCACAATTTCACCATCATCAAGAATTAACAACGGCTTGATCCGTTGCATCGAGCCAAGCATGGCTGAGGCTTGGGATAACCGTCCGCTGCGTTCGAGATAATCAATTGAATCAACAAAAAACACCACATGAGTCAATTGAATAGTTTGCATGACAACGCGATGCACTTCATCAATTGAGGCTCCGTCGAGCGCTGCCCGCGCCGCGGCTATCGCCACCATGCCCAAGCCCAGCGAAGTCGAGGTACTATCAATCACCTCAACGCGGGTCAGCGAAGCTGGCAATTTATCGCGGGCAATCGTCGCCGATTTAACCACGCCACCGAATCGATTCGACAAGTGAATTGAAAATACCCCGTCATATTCACGGGAAAATTGACGATAATACTGTTCAAACACTCCTGGTGCTGGTGCGGTCGTATAAGGATACGGCCCACCCTCGGCCATCCGCCGATAAAACTGCTCGTTGCTAATGTCGATCCCAGCTCGCAACGTCTGATCACCAAAATGCACATAGATTGGAATAACGGTGATATTCAGCTCTTGTGCAAGTGCTGGTGGAATATCAGCAGTGCTATCGGTAATAATCTTTACTCGCGCCATAACCCAACATATCTCCATCGCGCCGTCAGAAACGGGGCTGTGTATCACTCCGCAGAGAGAATGTAATCATAAAATGGTTGTCCGCCGTTTTGCACCTCAACATCAAGCGCCGGGTAGGTCGCATTGATTTTGTGGGCTAGTGCTTCAGCCTGTTCCGCCGAACATTGTTCGCCATAATAGATGGTAACGATCTCATGATCGTCTAAATCCATCCGTGCTAAAATGCGATCAATCACTTCGTCGGGCTGATCGCCAGATTCAACCAGTGCGCCATTGAGCAAGCCAATCGTTTGGCCGTCGCGCACTTCAACATCATTAACGGTAGCATCGCGCACGGCGGTGGTAATTTCTGCCGTGGTAATATCTTTGATCGCGCGGCTCATGGCCTGCACATTATCGCTTGCGCCAACCGCATAATTAAAGGCAAACATCGCCGCCATACCTTGAGGCACGGTTTTGGTTGGAATCACATGCACAACTTTATTGGTTACTTGCTGGGCTTGTTGCGCCGCCAAAATCACGTTGCTATTATTGGGCAACACAATTACCTCTGGCTGCGGCAACTTATCGATCGCCGTGACCAAATCTTGAATCGAAGGATTCATGGTTTGGCCGCCAGTGACCACCTCGCCCACATTTAATGATTCGAACAGCACGCGGAAGCCTTGGCCTGGCGCAACTGCGACCACCCCAACATCGCTAACTGGCTCGTCGAGCTTGACGCGGGCTGGTTGGCTGGCTTGTTGGGCTTGGGCCGCATGCAGATCGCTGCGCTGTTTATCCATATTGGTGATTTCAATTGCCCCAAGGCTGCCCCATTGCACGGCATAATTCAGTGCATCGCCAGGCCGCAACGTGTGCAAATGCACCTTGACCAAGCGCTCATCGCCGACCGCCACCACCGATGTGCCCATTTCGGCAATCGTGTTGCGCACATCTTCGTAAGGGATATTTTCGCCTTGGATCATAAAGTTGGTGCAATAGCCAAAATCATCATCGCTATGAATGTCGTCAAACGCCATCGCTAACTGATCGACGGGTGCAACGCGTTGTTCGAGTTGTTCGCCACGGGCAAAGGCACGTGCGCCCTCGAAGAGCAGATACAAGCCCTCGCCGCCAGCATCAACCACCCCTGCATCACGTAACATTTTCATGAGGTTGGGCGTATTATCGACCGAAACTCGCGCACCTTTAACAATTAAATCCAGCACTTCATGCCAATTCATTTCGGGCTGAAATCCGGCGCGAGCGGCTTCGCTGGTTTCGCGAATAACGGTAAGCATCGTGCCCTCGACCGGCTTGATCACCGCCTTGTAGGCAGTGGTAGCAGCCTGTTCGAGCGCAGTTACCAGAATTTTAGGCGTACAAACCTGCTGGCCGGCCATGCCCTGCGAAAGCCCGCGCAGAATTTGCGAAAGAATCACGCCCGAGTTACCGCGAGCGCCCATCAAAGCCCCGCGATAGACCCGTTCAGCCACCACGGCGACTGAGGCATCATTCTGAACATCCTTGAGGGCGGCTGTCAGCGTAAGGTTCATGTTGGTTCCGGTATCGCCATCGGGCACAGGAAACACATTTAGGGCGTTGACAGTCGCCACATTCTGGCTAAACCATGCGGCGGCTGCGCGGAATACCGCCAACAGCCGCGTGCCATCAATTTGATTCTTCGGTGCGCTGTCCACGCAGACCTCCCATTACGCCAAAACGTCGCCAGCGGCTGGGCTGGCCTTCGGTTACATCTTTTGGTTCTTTATCAGCTTGTTCGATCCGCAAGCCTTGGACATGCACATTGACCGTGATATTGGCCTCGCCAAGTGCATGGACCACCGCATATTGGACACTTTCCATAATATTACGGGCAACTGTGGCAATCCGCGTGCCATACTCGATGATCACAAACAGATCGACCGTAATTGCCTCGGTACTCACTTGAACGTCAATCCCTTTATATTGATCTTCTGGTCGCAAAACATGGGCGACACTATCGCGTAAGTTGCGCGGGGCCATGCCCACAACACCGTAGCACCGTACTACCGCCCCGGCTACCACAGTAGCAATGGCGCGAGAATGTACCTCGATGCGTCCAGCGTCATTTTGGCGCACATTCGCGAGACTTGTTTTCTCGTTCACTCGAACAGTCCTCGCAACTAGATGGTTCGATGGTCGGCGCTCACGAGCGTCCGGTTTTGATGAGAATAGCGCGGAACCAACCGCGCTACTGCTTTATGATACCCGATTATGCAAGAGCTAGCATATGCCATAATGGGCTGCTGCCCATGGCCTAACTACCATTGCTGCTGACGATTGTTGGTTGTAACGCCAACTGCAAGCAGCATGCTCTGAACGAATTAAAAAAGTTGCATCAGAGCGCGTCCTATGGTATAGTCAGCGGGTACAGCCACCGAGGGTGGCTCTTTTTAAGTCTAAACTACGGAGGTCCGCCCATGGCAGTCTGCCAAATGACGGGGAAAAAGCGCTCCTTCGGCCACAATGTGAGCCACGCTAAAAACCGCACCAACCGCTCATGGAAACCAAATATCCAATGGGCTATGGTTGAAGTTAATGGCCAAATGAAGCGAATGAAAGTTAGCACCCGCTATATTCGCACCATGTACAAAGATCGCTAATGACTTTTTCACCGCAGAGGTGCGTTGCGGCAAGTAACCTCGGTTTTGACCGCAACGCATTATAGCGGATAGCTATACCCTTTGCAATAGTTTTTAACCATTATTTCACCTCTCTTTTTGATACCTAACACATACTATAATCCTGCAATGCATACTATAGTCCCATTGTATACTAGCACTTTACTCCTAACCTATGAAGAAACTTTGAACATCTTTAAACTACCCCTTTTGGCTTATTGATCTTGACGAATCTCTTGCTATACTATACTTGTTATACTGTAACTGTAAGAATTACAGTTCGTGGCGTGGTTTTTGCTTAGCATAATCCAGATGGTAAGCAGCCCACCACAATCCATCTGCACATCCAAGCTTACCAGACGTAACGTAGTAGATTGCATAGAGAATCCTGCGGGTTCAATAGATAGCTTTCGTGCGCCGCCAGCAGCGAAAGCCATAGTGGGCGTAGCCCAGCGAGCGTGGACGATGACAAAGTATGAAACGATGAATGTAGCAAAAAACCAACCGGAACTCGAAGATGCCCCCGAGGGCTGGGAACTTGAGCCGGGTTTTAATGATGAAGACGTAGAATTAGCAATTGTAAACCTACGCCGCAAAAAAACGCTCTATTCCGAGGCTGTCGAAGATTCAGTCCAGATGTATTTGCGTGAAATCGGCGAGGTTGAGTTGCTCACCGCCGAGGAAGAAATTACGCTGGCCAAGCAAATTGAAACTGGCCGCAAAGCAGAACATCAGTTGCAAACTGAGCAGTATGCAACCTGGGATGAACGTACCGCCCTTGAACGCCGCGTTGATTTTGGCAACGAAGGCCGTCGCAAGCTGACCCAAGCCAATTTGCGCTTGGTCGTGAGCGTCGCCAAAAAATATATCGGCAATCACATGTCGTTCATGGATTTGATCCAAGAAGGCAATATTGGCCTGATGCGGGCAGTTGAGAAGTTCGATTATCGCAAGGGTAATCGCTTTTCAACCTATGCCACGTGGTGGATTCGCCAGGCAGTTACCCGGGCGATCGCCGAGCAAAGCCGCACCATCCGCTTGCCAGTGCACTTGAGCGAATCAATCGCCCAAATGCGCCGCGTCGCTTACCAGCTTGAGCAAGCGTTGCAACGGGAAGCAACGCCCGATGAATTGGCTGATGCCTTGGGCGTAAGTTTGCGCAAAGTCAAGCGTATGCTGAATGCTTCGGTCCAGCCCGTTTCATTGGAGCAACCGATTGGCAAAGAAGGCCAAGGTCGCGTTGGCGAATTTTTGGCCGACGATACCGATGAAGCACCACTTGAGCAGGCTACCCGCATGATGTTGCAAGATGAGTTGGCCGATGCGCTTTCACAATTGCCCGACCGCGAACGCCAAATCTTGTTGTTGCGCTATGGTTTGGCCGATGGCAAACGCCGCACGCTCGAAGAAGTGGGCGCTGAATTCGGGATTACTCGCGAACGCACCCGCCAAATTGAAGCTGAAGCGATGCGCCACCTGCGCCAACCCAATGTTGGTCAACACCTACGAGCTTATCTCGATTAATTGCTAAATTCTGTTGGTTCAATCGCCCTCGCTGCCGTTTTGGTGGCGAGGGTCTTTTTTTTAAAGGTCAGGGGTGAAGCACATTCAACGCATGCTGCTGGTATAATCGCATTCTCAAATTAATCCATGGAGTATCCAATGAGTGAATTACGCGGCTTTTCGCTAAGCCAAGAGGAATTATTTGTTTGTTTGATTGTGGCCGATTTGCCCTTGCCGCTGGGCTTTGACGATTTGGCCAATCAAGTCTTTGGCGATTTGCCTGAGCAATATCAACAATATTTACTAGGAGCCGCCGAACGGAGCTTGATCGCCCACGGCCTGCTCGAATTAACTGATGACCAGCCTGTTTTGGAGCCGATGGTGGCCGAGTGGCTGAGCATTATTAGCCAACCCAGCCAAACATGGGTGATTTTGCATCAGCCTGCTGGCCAAAAACAACAGGCAAACTATATTCATCATGCCAACCAGCAATACCTTTTTCATCGCGGTCAAGGCGGTATTCACCAATTGATTGCCCTCCCCCACACACGCGAGATTGTGCAGGCAGCGCTGGATATTATTGAGCCACCCGAAGTTGAAGTTGCCGAAACGCTAACCGGAAGCTTGAGCGAAGCAGTGTTTCGGAGCATCGCCAATATGCGCACAATCAAACGTGAACAGGTGGTTGAGCAGTTGCAAGCTGGCGGTTTAGCTGCCAATGTAGCTGAAGCGTTTGGCCAGAGTTTTGAGCAATTGCGCTCGATCAGTGCCTTAGCGTTGCTTCAAAATAAACCAGAAAGTAGCGTGCAACAGGCTTTTACCTTGGTTTGTGGTGAGCAGCAACAATGGTTGCTTGTGCCCGAAGCCGAAGGTTCGTTGTATGTGCGCAATCTCGATCTTAATGCATTAGTCCAGGTGCTGCACAATTTTGCTCACCCGCAGTAAGCCAAGTCAAAGCCCCTTGAGTTCGTTCAAGGGGCTTTTTGATTTTTAGCGCGTCAGCGTCCACAAACTCTCGCCAGTCCGCAAATTGGCCATTGCCAAGCCGTCGCTAGTTTGAATTAGCAAGGCATTACCAGTCCGGGTTAATTTCGGCACTTGACCAATAAACATCTGCTGTTGAAACGACCAGCCAACCGTACCATCTTGGCGTTTGAGCAATTGCACCCGCACCAAATCATCAATTTCAGGATCGAGCCAGCCGAAAACTACGCCCTCGCCAGGTACAATCACTGCTTTGATCCCATCGCTACCACTCCACTCATGCGACTCGCCCAAATCGTCAAGCCGCCAAATGAGTTCAGCGGTTTGGGCATTGATCGCTAAAATGCTGACTGTATTGGTGCCGCGCTGCTTGACTGCCGAAACATACAAAACATCGTTATCAAAACCTAGGGGTGTTAGGGCATAATCGGCCAATGTATAGCGTACAATTTGGTGTTCAGCCGAGATGATTGCCAAAGCCGATTCGGTACTTAATACTAAAGATTTGCCATCACTCACGGGAATTTTATTGTAATCCAAACTATCAGCAAATACTTCTTCAAGCTCAATACTCCAACGCTGTGATTGATCAATCCCTATTGCTGAGAGCGTGATTGGTTCAGGGTCACTTTGTAAGCGTAAAATCCCCTCCTTGGTTTGAGGATCTGCCACCCATTCAACATCATCAGTCCAATCGTTATTTAATTGCAGTGCTTGGCGTTGTTCACCAGTTTTTAGGGCATAGCACGTTAGAAATTCTAAGCCTGATTCTGCATCACGTTCAGTCCCACATAGCTCATCGCCCAACCGAGCCAAATTGCTTGCATAGCGATCAACCAAAGTTTTTTGCCAACGCTGGCTGCCCGTTTTCAATTCATAGGCCGTTAAAATATTATCGTAGGTCTGAATCACCAATAGATCATCAACAATAAAGAGCATTGGTGGATTGGTTTGAATGCGATCAGTTAAGCGAGTTTGCCAGCCAAATGTGCCATCTTGACTATTAAATAAGCGAAAATCACGTTCTTTAATCACTGCTACATATGAATCAAGCGCGATCAAATCATAGGATTCGCTACCAAGCTCAGTTTGCCAAACTGGTTTGCCATCAGCGCCATCGAGCAAAGCCATTGAATATTGGCTATTGTTTGAAAGTTGTACCAACAGTTCGTTACGCTCGTCGCCGTTGCGATCATAGGCTAATTGGGTTGAATGATAAAGCACTGAGCCGGCGATAGCTGGTTCATTTGCCGTACTTCCACCAACGGCTGTTTCCATCTGTGAAGAGACTTGGGTAATGCTCGATTCAAAGGCCTCGCTCATCACATTATTGACGAAAAAATAGATTCCACCGCCAATCCCGAGCGTTAGCACAAAAATAATTAATAATACTGGCATACACGAGGAACGATCCTGCCGATAGGGCGACATATTCGGATTCCATTGATTCGACATGGGTGGCTCCTTAGTACAAGCAATCCTTCAACCAACCCAAGAACGCTACTCCATTGAAGACAAACGCGATTATAGTTTGACTGGCTGCATCACTTGGCTCTGCAACCAATCGATCACACAATCTTTGTTGCGTTCGCGATTACTCAAACGCTCCCAGTAGTTGAAAAAATGTTCACGGAATGATTGGGCAATTGTCCGATCATGAATAATAATATTGACGTTTTCGCGACCATCTTCAGTATCGGCTGCTTGCCACGATTCCAAAATCAAGGTTTGACGACCTTCGACCTTCCAAGCTACGGGAAAGTAGGCTGGATCAATCGCATCAACAATCGCTAATTGATAATTTGGATACACCTGCAAGAGCCAGATCACATGGCGCAACCATGCCAAAGCCTCGGCTACCGTCAATTGACTTTGCGGTTGATCGCGCAGCCAATCATCGGCAGGCAGCTCGCCATGGCTCAATAAACGCAAAATTGCGGTTTTGGTAACAACATGACGCGCCTCGTGCTGGCGATCTTGCAGAAATTGCTCAAATAAATGGACACGTTGGCGATGATGATCTAACAGTTGCTGACACCACAATTCCAAATGGGTCTGTTCTTGCAGTGAACGCACTAAGGGTGCTTGCAAAATCCGTTGAATACAAGCGTTGCGAATTGCAATTGGCATCGATTGAAAGCTTAGACCTTCTTTTAACAACAATTGAGCGCCATCCTCGACCTCAAATTGCAAGGCCAAGGCTTTAAAATCTAATGAACGTTCGGGATAGACCTCGAGCAGCGGTTGGGTCTGCGAACGCATGGTGGTGGCAAATTGGCTAATTAATGGGTAATGTGGGCTATCAGGGGGAAAGAAAAAGCCACTATCAACATGTCTGGATTGGCGACTGCCAAACAACCATAACGCCCCTTGACCAGGCACGATAATCACATCGGCGGGTGCGCCAGGCAGTACATGGTTGGGGAAGAGATAGGGTTGATATTTGCCGCGATAGCCCAGCATCGAAAGCATGCGGGCAATTAATTCGAAGCGATGTTGATTTTCAATCCGTAAACGCCAGAGATGCACCACATTCCAGCCAGCGTGCAAGGCTTGGCGCAAAGCTGCTCGCCATGGCACCGCCAATTCAGGAAATACCGTCAATGGGTCATGCTCACTTTGAAAGGTCACGACAATTTCAGCCCCAGGCCATGGGCTTTGCTTGGCGGCGGCGGTCACCATGGCAATCGCCTGCAATAGGATTGATTGGACACCCTCCAAAACTGCACCTTTATTAGCAATTGGCAAGAGGGCTGGGTCAAGTTTCGGTGGTTCAGGCATCAAGCCTGCTTGGGCAGTGGTGAGCACTTGGCTAATTGCTTGCTCGGCGCTGGCGGCCAAACTGCCCTCGTCCAAACCCAAGGCCCGCTCGTAGGCATGCAAAAATGCACTGGTTGGCTTAGAAACCCCCGTCTCGACAGCTGAAATATAGCCTTTGGTATAGCCGACCAGCCCGACCATCTCGGTTAGTGAAATCCCACGTTCTTCGCGGAGTAGACGAAGGTACGACGTACCTTGCTTGGATTTGCGTCCCACAGGCAGTACCTCGGTGAACCCCTATGGCTGAGCCGGCCACGAGGGTTCAACAATTGATAGGTTGATGATTGGCAACGACGATGTTGAGGTGTGCGCCTTCGCGCTTCTCCGGCAGTGTTATTGCTTGAGCCACGTCATAAAAAGGCCGTAATCATCAAACAATCTAACAAACAATCTAGTTGATTCAAACAATTTCGTCAATTATAGTAGGTTATGTGTTAAGAAGTTTTTACTTCTTGAGCAAGCCCGCTTTGCTGGGACACGGCTTTGGCTCAATAACACAACATCGTTTGGTCTGTGCATAAGGAGCTATCATGGAACGATCTGGACGCTGGACAATTCGTCGGGTACGGTCTGCGGTCATTGCAACGGTGTTGAGCACATCAGTATTGTTGGGCGGCTACGCTGCCTCAGCCAAAGACAACAAAAAAGTCGAAGTTTATCCGCTCCCTGTTGTTGACGAAAAGCAACCTGGTTCCGAACAATTGCCCCCACCAGATAAAATTGTCGGTGGCTCGGCGGCTACCGCTGGTGAATTCCCCTGGCAAGCTCGGATAGCTCGTAACGGCAGCCTACATTGTGGTGGCTCGTTGATTGCTCCCCAATGGGTTTTGACTGCTGCGCACTGTGTTCAAGGCTTCTCGGTATCATCACTCAGCGTGGTGATGGGCGACCACAACTGGACGACCAACGAAGGCACCGAACAAAGCCGCACAATTGCCCAAGCAGTTGTTCACCCAAGCTACAATTCATCAACCTACGATAACGACATTGCTTTGTTGAAACTCAGCAGCGCTGTAACCCTCAACAGCCGCGTTGCCGTGATTCCTTTCGCCACCAGCGCTGATAGCGCCTTGTATAACGCAGGGGTGATGTCAACCGTCACTGGTTGGGGCGCGTTGACCGAAGGTGGTTCATCACCAAACGTCTTGTACAAAGTGCAAGTGCCTGTGGTTTCAACCGCTACCTGTAACGCCTCAAACGCCTACAACGGCCAAATCACTGGCAACATGGTGTGTGCTGGCTACGCTGCTGGCGGCAAAGACTCATGCCAAGGCGATAGCGGTGGTCCATTTGTCGCTCAAAGCAGCGGCTCATGGAAACTCAGCGGTGTTGTGAGCTGGGGCGATGGTTGTGCCCGCGCCAACAAGTATGGCGTGTACACCAAAGTTTCCAACTACACCAGCTGGATCAACAGCTATGTCGGTACGGTAACCCCAACCAGCACCCCAGTGCCAGGTACTCCAGTGCCAACTAGCACCCCAGTGCCAGGAACCCCAGTGCCAACCAGCACCCCTGTGCCAGGTGGCAGCTTGCAAAATGGTGGCTTCGAAAGCAGCGCTAACTGGGTTCAAAGCTCAAGTGGTGGTTATGCAGTTATCTCAACCACTCGCCCACGTAGCGGCTCGTATAGCGCCTTCTTGGGTGGTTACAACAGTGGCACCGACAACATCTATCAAAGCGTGACCGTTCCATCAAATGGTGTGTTGCGCTACTACTGGTACATGAGCACCCAAGAAAGTGGCAGCACTGTCTACGACCGCTTGTATGTTCGTCTCTACAACAGCAGCGGCTCATTGATCACTACCCTGCGCACTTGGAGCAATGCTAGCACCAAGAACACTTGGACGCTAGACACGATTAGCCTCTCGGCCTACGCTGGCCAAACCGTGCGTGTCCAATTCGTTGGCACCACCGATAGCAGCTTGACTACCTCGTTCTTCGTGGACGATGTGACCCTGCAATAAGCCAACGCTTGATCAACAATCCATCGCAAGCCCTAGTCTACCTCGGTAGATTGGGGCTTTTTTTATGGCCAACTGTTTGCTATGCTTAAGCTGATGAGCTTCGGCTTGTTGGTCGCGTAGCAGCCAAGCAATTGCCACTCTGGCTTATCACTTTGGAATAGCAGGTTCGATTCCTGACCCGTTACACGCTTATCCACTATTGTACCTGCAAAAGGCTCTGCAAAGCTACGGGCTTTCCGCCAATTGCAGCTTGTGGGGCGGCGTGTAACATCATGTTTGAGAGGTAGATCGTATGGGTGATGATGTTTTGGGTTTAATTGTTCTGCTATTGATTATTATCACGATCACTGCAATCCGTTTCTTTCCAGCTAGTACAATTTATGAGCATGAACGTGGCTTGCTCTACAAACATGGCAAGTTTCAACGGGTGCTTGAGCCTGGCAAATACCGCTTTATGCGGCATGCTTATGAGATCTCACGGATTGATGTGCGCCCAAGTTCGCTCAGTTTGAGCGGCCAAGAAATGTTCAGCGCCGATTTGATCAGCGTTAAGCTCAATTTGGTAGCCAATCTCCAGATCGACCAGCCCGATCGTTGGACGCATAGCCATGTCAGTGCCCAAACGGTTGTTTATAATGAGTTACAGGTGGCTTTGCGCGAGGTGATCGCTGGCTATACCCTCGATCAACTTTTGGCTGATCGCAGTATGATCGCGCCACAAATTTTGGCGCTGGTACAACCCAAGGCCAACGAGCTGGGTGCAATCATTCAAACGATCCAAATCAAAGATTTTAGCTTGCCAGCCGAGTTGAAACGGGCTGCCTTGCAACAAGCCAAAGTCCAACGCGAAACCGCCGCTGCACTGGAACAAGCGCGTGGCGAGCAAGCTGTGCTACGTAGTTTGGCCAATGCTGCTCGCATGCTTGAGCGCAATCCAGCCTTGATGAATTTGCGGGTGTTGCAAGCGCTCGATAGCAACAAGAGCAATACAATTGTGCTGCATGTGCATCAATCAAACAATGATCAAACAATTGCTAGTGAATTTAGCCAGCCTGAAGTTTAGGAAAATCTATGCGTGGTTTGACCCTCGGCAAATTTGCCCCCTTGCACAAAGGCCATCAACTGATGATTGAAACGGCGCTTAGCGAGGTGGCTGAGCTGCAAATTATCATTTACGATAGCCCTGAGCAAACTAGTGTGCCGTTGCCAGTTCGGAGCGCTTGGCTGCGTGAGCTTTACCCCCAAGCCCAAGTGATTGAGGCGTGGGATGGGCCAAGCGTGACTGGCAATACTCGCGAAATTCAGCAGCTTCACGAAGATTATGTGATCCAGCAACTTGGTATTAGCAATATCAGCCATTTTTATGCGAGCGAATTTTATGGCGAGCATATGAGCCAAGCACTGGGCGCAATCAATCGCCAAGTTGACCCGCCGCGCAGCCAAGTGCCAATCTCGGCGACCCAAATTCGTAGCGATCCCTATCGCTATCGTGAGTTTTTGCACCCACGGGTTTACCGCGATTTGATTATGAAAATCGTGTTGCTTGGTGCACCCTCAACTGGCAAAACTACGCTCGCTGCTGCGCTGGCCGAAACATTCAATACCCAGTGGATGCCCGAATATGGCCGTGAATATTGGGAGCACCATCAGAGCAATCGGAGGCTCACGCCACAGCAATTGGTCGAAATTGCCGAGGGCCATCTTGAGCGCGAAGAACAGCGCCTACTGGAAAGCAACCGTTATCTTTTTGTCGATACCAATGCCTTAACCACCTACCATTTTGCGCTCAGCTACCATGGCATGGCTGGGCCACGTTTGGCCCAACTCGCCGACCAAGCCCAACAGCGCTACGATTTGGTGTTGGTGTGCGATACAGACATTCCCTACGACGATACTTGGGACCGTTCGGGTGAAGTTCAACGAAGCATATTTCAAAAACAACTTTTTGCCCAATTGCAGCAGCGTCGCCAACCCTATTATCTAATTGGCGGCCCACTTGAGCAGCGGATCGCCCAAGTGCAAAACTTATTACAACGTCATCAGCTTTATCACAATCTGCTTACCAACCCAGCCTGAGGTGTTTTATGGATCTTGCAAGTTTCTTCGATATTAATACGATTGCCTTTACGCTCTTTGGCTATCCAATGAGCTATCTCGAATTGGCTGGCACGATCTTCAATTTGTGGTCGGTGTGGCTGGTTGGGCGTGGGCGCATCAGCAATTGGCCAATTGGCTTAATCGGCGTGGTACTTTTCTTCGTGCTGTTCTACCAAATTCAACTCTATGCCGACACGTTTGAGCAAGTTTACTACTTTTTTACTGGCATTTACGGCTGGTGGCATTGGTCGAAGCCGAAAGAGCAAGCCGCCAAACCGCGTTACAGCTCAGGCAACTACAATCTGCTAGCCTTGGGCATTACCGTAGTTGGCACGCTGATTTTAGCGTTTATTATTGGCAATCTTGATCAATGGCTGCCTGCCTATTTTCCTCAACCCGCGACCTATGTTTTGGTTGATTCACTGACCACCGTGATGAGCTTCACGGCGACGATTTTGATGGCTCAACGTCGAATCGAATGTTGGTATTATTGGATTACGGTTGATGTGATTGCGATTTGGCTGTATAGCGTTAAGGGTACACTCTTGGTCGCGCTACTGTATGCAATCTTTTTGGTATTGGCCAGCAATGGTTGGCGTTTATGGCGCAAAGCCAGTTAAACAAAAAAACACCCTACGGTGCTTTTTGTTAGTGAGTGGCGACTCCGGGGCGAGTCGAACGCCCGACCTTTTCCTCCGCAGGGAAACGCTCTATCCACTGAGCTACGGAGTCGCATTTTAGAATATAGCCTGCATTAAATAAAAAAAGCACTTTCGAGTGCTGCCATGTTGGTGGCGGGAAGGGTGGGATTCGAACCCACGAAGGTTTTTACACCTTGCCGCATTTCGAGGGCGGTACATTCAACCGGACTCTGCCACCTTCCCTAGTGGGGTTTTGATTGTAAATAAGTGGCGACTCCGGGGCGAGTCGAACGCCCGACCTTTTCCTCCGCAGGGAAACGCTCTATCCACTGAGCTACGGAGTCGCGTTGAGTTTGCGTTGCGTTTCAGCAACGTTTGAAAGTATAGCACAGCTCGTTTTATTTTGCAAATTTAGCTCTTGCTTGCAAGCAAACCCTGAATTCTACTGGTTTCAGGGCTTGCTTGCAGACGCGTGATCAACCATGTTTTATTTTAAAGGCGTGAGCACAAATGTATTATTGAAGAGCGCATTGCCCTCGCGCATAGCCAACCCAACGTAACCACCAGAATACGGCTTTGCTAGAGTATGCTTGAAACAAGCTTGACCATCCAGTGAGATCGTCATTTGAGCATACCGATCATAGCTGACTTTCAGCTTGTACACGACATCTTTTTGAATTGGGAGCTGACAACGGGCCAAGGGGACATCAGCATACCGCACTAATCCTCCCTTTGGATCAGGGTACTCAAATAAGCCCAGCTCGCCACCATTGTTGCTACTCATATACACAATCAGCGCTTCCTTAGTCGCAGGACCAATAGATTCGCTCGTATCACGAGATTCGCTAAACATGACCAAACCAGCTGTTGCTTGTTCATGGACTGGGTCGGCAACCAACAGGATGTCACTTTCAAAAATAAATTGATCGGGTGTTGGAGTATTGGATAGATAAAACCCATTATCAATGGCGGAGAGCAACAAACCACGCTTGATTTTCTGAGCGGCTAGAGCATTCGCTGGCCACACAAGATCGCTAACCTGCCACGGTTCGGCCAAGTTGGTTGCGAAGTTTTCAATCAATGCGGGCTGGGTGAGTTGGATATTTTTAAAGTTTGCTGCTGAATTATATACACTCAAGCCAACAAAACCCTCGATATAACTACTATCCATTGTATAGTCAATCACGGTCTGCCCATTCAGCAGCACTTTGAGGTATGGGCCAATAAATTCTACATTCAGCGTATATTGCTGACCTGGCATAATTGGAGTCTTCACAATTTTGATCGGCTGATAGGGGAACTTGAATAATTTAATTTCGCCGCCATCAATCGTTGAAATGCCAACTCCATAACTGCCATTGGTTGGGGCAAGCTTATCTTCTACGCGAAACAGCAAGGCAGCAGTTGCAGGCTGCTCTGGATCAAACTGAATATCAGCACTCAATTGGCCATTGGCGGTGTTGCTATCGGCAATATAAAAACTATCGCCAGCCCCGGTGCCCCGCAGCGTATCAGCAATTTCAAGCCATGGGTCAGTCAACGGCAATTTAACCCAAGGTGCTACGAGGTTGGTTTGCACCGCACTAGCCGCCAGCGGAGAACCTTGATTGTTAAGATAAACATGGTCAAAGTGTGCGACTTCGTTATTGACCATTAATCCAGCATAGCCAATGGTATTCGGATCAGGATCAGCTACGTCGATCATCAAATTACCATCAACCCAAACCTTGATCCGTGGGTCGGGGGCTGGCGATACGGCAACTTTGAGTTGATAGAGTTGGTCTGTTTGCACTTCCAATGGCACAACCTGGATAATTGTGGCAGCCGAGTCAAATTTGAATAGCTTTACCGCTGGTTGGCCGGTTGGGCCTTTGGTAGTCAACGTTACGCCATAACCAGTTGCCCGTTCAGGATTTGCTAAAGCAGGGACGCGAAATACCAAACCAGCAGCATGTTCTTTGGTATCTGCTTCAATCCGATCTTCCATCAGCAACTTGGTTTCAAGCGTAAATAGATGCTCATGAGTATTCTCAGCGAGATAAAACCCAGTATATAGTTTGTCGGTGAGTGGATCAGAAAAAAGCTCAATCCCCCTTTCATTACGAAGCTTATGCAATTGCCCTTTTACTAATTGCCATCGATCAATATTCGTATCTGCTACATCAAGTGGATCGGGGCATGCTTTTTCATAATGATAGCCGTTATAACTAAACCAAAGCATGTATCCAGCTGTCCCTGAGATTGGAATACTAATTTGATCGGTTGGGCGGGATTCAATTTCAGTATCTGAAGTAATAATGTATACGTCGCTATAGCCAGGACCATAGAGGATCTCCTCACAGTGCTGTTGGCTAAAATCAAGTGGCGATCCTGTAGCAATATAAGTTCTAGTTGAGCCTAATTGGTTTCTCCGCCCAAAATATAAAAAACCAGCAATTGCCACTAACCCCAATCCAATGATGATTATCGAACGAACGTGCTTAAACATGCATCTCTCCCATGCTGAAATCGGTCTCTCATTGAGTAGATGTTTATACCAAATTCCACTATAACCCAATACGTTGATTGATCAAAAAAGTTTTTCATGCAGCTTTGGCTTGTAACGCTGGTGTAACAGGGCTTTGCGATACTCCTTGTGAGCGAAGATTTTCAAGTTATCAAGGAGTCTGAGCTATGTATCATGTTCCTAACAACCCTAACATTCAATCATCATTCGAAAGCATTTTTGATGCATGTATTCAACGTGGGCCTGGGCTTGGTGTTTCGATTGGCGCAATCTATGGCTATTATTTCACCGCAATTTATGGCCTGATTGTGGCTGGAATTATCGGTGGTATCGTCGGGGTCGTTGGGAGTGTGATCTTAGCTATTGTGATTTATGCTTGGCAGCAATTGTTTCAGTCACGCAATCTAAATTTATACCATCTGTATTGGTTTGCTCCCTTAAGTATTGTTTCGGTTTATAGCCTAGCGGGCTATGGTCTACTTGCTCAGCAAGACAACTTGGGTGAATATTTCTATGAACTTTTGGCAAACATGACAGTATCCAATCAATTGAGTCGGTTTGTGACCTGGCCAAGTTTGATCATTACTGTCACGATGATGATCGGACTCCCAATCATCCTTGATAAAAGTCAGACACCATAATTTGTAACGCTGGTGTAACAGGGGTTTGCGATACTCTTTGTGAGCGAAGGTAATTTTATAAGGGAGTATCTCAGATGTATCAAGTTTCTACGAATCAGCTTGGAAAATCTCATTTTAGGCTTATTTTTACTGAATGTGTACAGCGTGGGATGAAGCTTGGAACTATGCTTGGCTCTGGTTATGGATTATTAGCAGGTTTGATTTTTGGCTTGCCAGTTGGCTTTTTAATTGGGCTAGTCGCAGGGTTTATCGGCGGGCTTATTTTAGCACTATGTATTTTTGCTTGGCGTAAATGGCTCAATCCATATCAATTTGACGAACGCGCTATCCGCTGGTTAGCTCCGTTGCCGCTTAGTGCGACCTATATTGTCGTTGCCTATCATATCAATTCATTTGGCGATTTTGGTTTGTATCTTAAATTGCTGCTCCAAAGTGTTACTAAATATAGTTATTTAAGTATCTTTGTAAGCTGGCCATGTATTATTATGAGCATGACGTTGATTATCGTCATCCCTAGCATTCTCTCCGAAACCCGGCCACTTGATTGAACTATGTAACAGTCCTGTAACATGGCCGCGAGATACTTCCGTTTAAGCGAAAAATCTGCTTTAATCGGGAGTATCTCAGATGAATCGTCAACAGAGTGATCTTCCTAAACCCAGCCTTGATCAATTGATCGATGATTGTTTTGGCTATGGCATCCGTTTAGGCACGATTATCGGTAGCATCTATGGTTTTGGGCTTGGTGCGGGATTTCATGTTTTTATTGGCTTGCCGGCAGCTATCATTGGCTTAGTTTATGGGTTTTTAATGGGCGTGATTGGCAGCCCAATTGTGGCAATCATCATCTACAATTGGCGCAGATGGGTTGCGGCAAATTTTATCGGCAATCTCGGCTTATGGCTGCTAACGCCAATCATGTTAAGTTGTTTGCACTGCCTCAGTTGGTATCCATTTTTTGCGGCCAACTACTCGCTGAGCGAATATATTGGCTTGTTTTTCGGTCGCGAAACTCAGCTGTTTTACTTTTATATTTTTATTCGTTATCCCAATTGGCTGATGAGTTTCTTCTTGCTATTATTCTTACCATTATTTTTAGATGGAATAGACTCGATTGAATAGGAGAGGTTATGCTTCAACCCACGCTTTCGGCCTACCCTAAGCCCAATCTCTGGACAGTCAGCAAATTTAGCCTTGGTTTTGGTATGGCAATTGGTTGCTTAGCTGGGGCAGCCTACGGTTTTTGCCTCAGTTTACTCGGAATTAGCAGCCCCCTATTTTTGCCCGCAGCAGGTTTGGCACTGGGCTTTGGGGCGGTTTTTGGGTTGGGGTTTGGGTTCGCCGAGGGTTTAATCTTAGCCCTTGGCATTTACAGTTGGCGACGTTGGCTTGATCCACAGCAACAAGCCGAAAAATGGTTGGTTTGGCTATTGCCAGCGCTGATCGTGGGAATTCTATTTGGTGTTCGTTGGCTGATGATTCAAGCTGATTCCAGCGATATCGCTTTGTGGCCTTTGATTTTGCACCCAATTGCGATTGTGATCAGCGGCGTGTTGGTCCGTTTAGTCTTACCAAATCTGCTTAACGAAACAACAAGCGAATATCTGTAATTGGATGACTCAGAGTACAATTGCTCTGAGTCTCTTTTATATTTGAGCATTTAAGATGCAAGAGCCAAATTATCATGTGCCAAACAACCAGCCACGTAGTACATTTGGCATAAAACTGTTGTGCTTTTTCAATCTCGCTAGCGTTGGGCTATTTGGCTATGCGATTATTGTGATGCTTAAGTGTAGCCGCAGTGAATGCAGTGTTTTTAGTTTTATGGGCTTATTCATCCCAAGCTTGCTTAGCTCAATGATCCTCTTGTTGATTGGAATTTATCGATTTAATCGAACCCCGAAACGACTGCGCTGGATCACGCTTGCCTTGCCGCTGCTGCCAATGCTTGGGATTTATATTGTGCCATTTTTGGGATAAATTAATTATTGAAATTAAAAAGGATTTTTATGCCAAAGTCTGAATATCATGTGCCAAGCACCGTTAGGAAACCAAGACGCGGCATTATAATATTAGCAGTTTTAGATCTTTTAAATACAAGCTTCTTTTGCATTGGCTTTTTTTCTATTATTGTTGGGACTGCATGTAGAACAGATCGTGAAGGCATATGTCGGGTAGCATTATCACTAGGGCTATTGATTAGTGGTATTTTCTCTCTATCATTATTGGTAATTGGAATTATATGCCTTGATGAAACATCAAAATTTATACGTTGGTTTACCATCGGGCTACCGCTCATCCCAATACTTTTTGTGGCTTTTGTATATCTGCCCGCCTTATTTTAATAGCAAAGAGCGCTGCACTCAATTATCGAGTGCAGCGCTCTTGAAGTATCTACCAGCTACCACCGGAATCGCCGGAGCTGCTATCGCCGCCCCAATCGCCGCCGGAATCGCCGGAACCGCCACTGAACATGCCGCCCCAGCCGCCACCAGAATCACCGGAGTCGCTGCTAGAGCTATTGGAGCTACCGCCGCCGCTCCAGCCGCCACCGCCACCACTGCCCCAACCGCCGCCGTGGTGATGATTACCGCCACTATTCATCATAGAGCCGATAAACATCCCCGTCAGCAAATCGCCAAAATCGTTATCGCGATCGCGGCGATGGCCCGAATATTGGCCACTTGGATACTGGCCGCCATACTGTTGAGGATGGCTTTGTTGGTAGGTTTGGGCAGCACTTTGGATAATTTGAGCCGCTTGGTGGGCATAACCATTGGCTTCACGGGCACTTGCCGCAATCTTTTTAAGTTCCTCAGCATTGGCATTGGGGTTATATTGCCGCAGCGTTTGTTGGGCTTGGGTTAGCAAACTGCGCCCATTCGAGTTTGCCGGCAGCACATGGCCATATTGGTTATACCATTGATTGGCGTTGTTGAGCGATTGTTGGGCAACTTGAAACGCCTCTGAAGCTTCGCGCCGCAAGACTTCCAGCGATTGGAAGGTTTCGTACATGGCGCTATACAACGGGGCTGCTTGGCTAATAACCGTGTTATAGCCACCAATCGCCGCATCCAATGCTCCAGCGCGGGCTTCTTCTTCATTGCGATCGGCAGACAGCAACGAGGTGTCAGCTTCGCTCAGCGTGCGACCCAAGCTATCGATTTTTTTACGATGCTCAGGCGTGGCCTCGACTGGATGTAATTGAGCAAAATTTTGCAATTTGCCTAGCTCAGCCTGGGCTGCTTTGGCCAAATCTTTGGCTTGAGCACGCTTGGCGTTCATCGTTTCAACTTCAGAACGAGCGCCAGCCAAAGCTTGGTCGGCATATTGGCGAGCTTGAGTAACCTGTTGCAAGACGCTGATCCAATTTGGTTTTTCACGCGCCAATTGGCTTTCAACGTTTTGAATTAAGGCTTCGGCTTGATTCAAGGCTTTTTCGGGCACTTTGCCAACATCGGCATCGTTGTTGCGCACATAGCCCCAACCAAGCTTAATATCGCGCTTGGCATCTTCAATTTGATGGGTTGCACTTTTTTGGGCTTCGCGCAAGTCGGCCAAGCGCTGGCTAATCGCGCTCAACAAGGTATCCGCATAGACCAAACGCCCTTCGGCAGTTTCCAAATCTTCCAAACCACCAGCCCAATCATCTTGATCAGGGGCGATTTTGGCTTGGGCAGTTTGCCAAAGTTGATGGGCTTGGGCCACAGCCGAAGCTGCCTCGCTGCCGTTGCCACGAATATCGCTCCACGATTCGGGAGCATATTGGTTGACTTCCGTAAACTCGTTGCGACTGGCTTCGAGGCGATTGTTCAATTCCAAGCCACGAGCATTAACCGCTTCGAGGCGTTGGTTGAACGATTGCTGAGTGTTAGCGAAATCTGGGCCAAGTTTATAGGCGCGTTGGGCGATTCGCTCGGCTTCATCGACCAAATCACTGGCATCAGTTTGGTTAATTTGCACCGCAGCATTTTGCAAAACTTGCTGACCTTCAGCGACCAACTGTTTCACGCCACTAGCGCGTTTGCCGCTTAAACCAGCCAAACTTTCTTCGGCGGCATTAAGTTGGGCCTCGGCGCTTTTCAGCCGATCAAGCAATGGCTGAAGTTTGATCAATTGTTCCGACGCTGCACTAGCAGATTGCCGAGCATCGTTAGCATGTTGTGATGCTAAGGCTGCGGCGGCCTGCGCTACTTGTTGTTGAATTGTGGCAACTTGAGCTTGCGCCTGTTGTCCACCGATTCGTTGCAACAAGTCGGCAGCGTCGGTTACCATTTTTTTGCGCGGTCAACCTCGCCTGGCGCTTGAGCATTGATCGTATCAAGCTCCTTGCGCAAAGCATCCATTGCTTGCAATTCGCTGGTAATTTGGCGTACTTGGTTGGTAATGCCATCGTAGCCACCAGCCGCACCCTCTAAATCGGTCACCGATGGACTTGGCAAATCGCCAATCCGATCGTTAATATCATCAAACTGTACTTTGAGCTGGGTAAAGCTACTTTCAACCGCCCGATGCCGTCGTTCTAATTCGTTGGCTTGGGTCGTTGGATAGCTAATTTTATCGAAACGCTGTTTTTCAGCAGCATCGCGCATTGCCTGACCAAGGTCGGCAATCCCGACCCCAGCATTGCGTTTGGCTTGGTCAAAGCGAGCGCGGGTATTAGCTTGTGCACCTAAATCGGCAGCTTGGTTCGAACGGCGCTTGAGCAAACCAGGCACCACAAAGAACCCAATCGCGACTAAGGCGATAATCACAATCACCCAAACTAAGCTTGAGCCAAGCCCACTGCTGCTACTGCTGCTTTGTGAGCTGCTCGAAGCGGCTCCTGCTGGATCATTAATCACTCGCGCAGTTGCAGTCATGGCATCAACCAACCCACGAGTAGGGTCGTTGACCTTTAACCCAGCATTCAGTTGATTATTGCGAATCGAATCCGATTGATTGCCAGTGGTCAAAGCTTGATTGTAGTCGATGCCTGGCAAAATCGAGCTATAGCGTGGGTCGAATGAAACATAATAGATCAAGACATTACTTGGGCGATCGCCAGCTTTTGAGCTATTGCCAATCCCAAGCGATTTCAGGCGGCTATCCAAATAGGCAGTTTCACTTTGGCCATTGGTGCTATCGGTCAGCACTACCACCACCAATGCGCCTTTATCGGTTAATTGACGAGCTGCCGTGTTGATTCGACTTTCATCAACATCAACCCCATTATTATCGATCACCACCCGTGCATCTTGGGCAAAACTAGGCGCAGCAAACAGCATTAAACTGAGCACCCAGAGCATAAGTATGCCCCAGCGACGTTGTTTCATAGCCAACCTCCAACAAGAAAGAACCGAGCTTGGATTAGGAAGCGAGACAGCCATAGCCTAATCCAAGCCATGGCTATAGCGGCTTAACCATTACTACTACGCAAGTGCTTGCTCAAGGTCGCGCAATAAATCATTAATATCTTCGATTCCAACCGAAAGCCGCACTAAATTGGCTGGTACTTCAAGTTTCGAGCCAGCAACGCTCATATGGGTCATGCCAGCCGGCACTTCAATCAGCGATTCAATCCCGCCCAGGCTTTCAGCTAAGGTAAAGAGCTTGGTTTTGCTGACCATAGCGTTGGCAACTTCTGCGCCGCCTTTAAGCAAGATTGAGATCATCCCGCCAAAGCCGCGCATTTGCTCACGTGCCAAGTTATGCTGAGGATGCGATGGCAAACCTGGATAAATTACTTTTTCGACCGCTGGATGCTCAGTGAGGAATTGAGCGATTGCCAAGGCGTTGCGTTCGTGCTCGCGCATGCGAATGCTCAAGGTTTTGACTCCGCGCAAGACTAACCAGCAATCGAATGGGCCTGGTACAGCGCCAGCGGCATTTTGCAAGAACTTTAATTTTTCATACAGCTCATCATTCGAAGTCATAATCGCCCCGCCGACCACATCGCTATGGCCGCCGATATATTTGGTCGTGCTGTGCAGCACCATATCCGCACCCAAGGTAATTGGGCGTTGGTTGTAGGGCGAAGCAAAGGTATTATCAACAATCGTCCAAATGCCATGTTCGCGGGCAACTTTGGTAATGGCAGCAATCGGCGCGAGCTTCAACAGCGGGTTGGTTGGGGTTTCCAGCCAAATCAAGCGGGTATTGGGCTTGATTGCTGCTCGAACCGCCTCAGGATCAGCCATATCCACAAAATCAAAGCTCAGGCCATGTTCAGTCATCACCCGTTGGAACAACCGATAAGTCCCGCCATAGACATCATCGCCACAAATCACATGATCGCCAGCTTTGAGCATAAGCATCAAGGTAGTTGAAGCACCCAAGCCCGAAGCAAATACCAAAGCATGTTTGGCCTCTTCCAAAGCGGCTAAACAGGTTTGTAAAGCGGTGCGAGTTGGATTATCAGTACGTGAATATTCATAGCCAGTATGATCGCCAACTCCGCGTTGGGCATAGGTCGAAGTCTGATAAATTGGCACAATCACAGCGCCAGTTACTGATTCAGGGTCTTGCCCTGCATGGATCGCGCGGGTTGCAAAGCCATAATCCACAAGTGTGCTCCTTCGTATTGCAAAAAGGCGACATTGCCTCTATGCGATTATAGCACGCTGATTTTATTGAGTGAAGAAAACGCCTAAAACCACAAACGGCTCGCATAATGGAGCCGCTTGTGGGAGAGAAGAGAGAGGAGAAGGTTTGACTTTAGTATACATCAAGTACTATAAAACACCATCCCACATACTGGGGTTTTAGGGGTGATTTAGGGGGGATATTGAGCGAAAGTTAAGTTCCTTTAACCATTGTATTGCATCCGCCGCCGTTGCCCCCTGCGAACATAACAAGTAAAGGCTTTGTAAACGACACAAACTTGGCAATATCGCCAACTCGGCTTCGGTCAAAGGTCGAATTGATTGATAGCCAGCGATAATCGCCTGTTGTTGAGCCATTGTACAAGGTTGCCAATTACGATACATGGTCAGGCCATGAACTGCCGTCCAGGCCAACTCAAGCACCAAGCAGCGCCAACCAACTTCTTCAAAATCCAGCACAGCTTGTAATTGATCGCCATTGAAAAGTAGATTGGCGGCTCGAATATCGTTGTGGCAAACGCCACTTGGCAGCTGCTCTAGCCCTTGCTGGGCAAGTTGAGTTAACTCTTGCTGTAACGGCGCAGCATTCGTAGCATCACCAATCCATGCTGCCAACCCCATACATACCTGTTCGAGCGGCAAAAACACCCGTGGAAGTTGCTCAGCCTGTGGATAAGCGCTCAATATTCGCTGAAGCTTGGCAGTTTCTTCACCAATTCTCCATAACTGCTGGCTAGAATCAGGGTTAGGAGGTGTTCCATCAAGCCACTGTTGGAGATATACACATCGTTCGTTAATCTTAAGCACCCGTTGCTCAGCCTTGGTTGGGACGATCAACGGGACAGACATTTGTTGTACTGAAAGCCAGTGTTGAAGCTCAACACTTTGTTCGATTTGTCTATGGCGGTCACGATCAGCACTTATTTTGAAAATCCAACGCTCCTGATCGTGCTTGATCCAAATTATTGCATTGCCAGCACTAATGCTCCAACGCATAATTTGGCTATCGTCGAGGCCATAGTGCTCGTGGAGCAGTGCGGACACCCACGCGCTGGCACTGGCCGAATCCCAGCCAAAACGTTGTTGTAAGGCTTGGGCCGCATCGCCAGTTTCCCACAAAAGATCGAGTTGTTGCATCATTTTAAACTCATGAAAGGATTGTTCAATGAAGAAAATTGGTTTAATTATTGGTGGTGTTATCGCCATCGCTGTGATTGGCGCAATTGCCTATACTTTATGGCTTACATCGGATGTAGAAGTATCCACGAGCACGCCAGTTGCTGCAACCTTGGTCTTGCCAACGACGGCTCCGACGACTGCTGCTGCTCCAGCCACTGCCACCACCGCCAGCGATAATACTGCTGCTGCTACTGCCACGATTGGCACCGAGCCAACTACAGATGCTTCACAGCCAGCCGCTGCTGGTGCAAAAATCTATCGCATTGATGCTAGCCAATCAAGTGCTAGCTACCAAGTGCGCGAAACCTTCTTGCAAGATAACAAAATTGTCGATGCAGTTGGCGTGACCAAAGCGATCGCTGGTGATCTGTTGATCGATACTGCAACTCCAGCCAACTCGCAAGTTGGCGAAATTGTGGTTGATATCAGCCAATTGCAATCGGATAGCGAACGCCGCGATAATGCAATTCGCCGCGAATGGCTTGAATCGTCAAAATATCCTAATGCTGTTTTCAAGAACGCCGTCATCAGCAACTTGCCCAGCGATCTTAAAGAAGGCGTTGAATTCAAATTTACCATCACTGGCGATATGACGATTCACGATACGACCAACCCATTGACCTTTGAAGTAACCGCAACCTTGAATGGCGACACCTTGACCGGCAAAGCTACCACCAAATTCAACATGAGCAGTTTCAATGTTGATGCGCCTGACATCGGTGGCATGCTCAAGGCCGAAGATGAAGTGTTGTTGACCTTGGATTTAGTTGCTACCGCAGTCGCCCAATAACAACAATTGGCGAGGAAATGCAAAAACGCCCTGATCATTGCGATCAGGGCGTTTTTTTGAGGTTTAGACTAATTCGGCTTCAGGCTCAACGCTAGGATTTTCCAACTCGGCGGCTTCACGCTCTGAACGTAACACCACTTCGTTATCCTCAAGCTCGATATGAATCTTATCGCCATCTTTGAAGCGGCCTTGTAGCAAGCCTTCAGCCAAGCCATCTTCGATCATATTGGTAATGACGCGGCGCAATGGACGAGCGCCGTAGGTTGGATCGTAGCCACGTTTGGCCAACAAATCCAGGGTTTCATCAGTTACCAACAGATCAATTTGATGATCGACCAATTGCTTGCGCACGCGGTTGACTTCCAAACGGGCAATGTTGCGAATCTCGATATCAGTTAATGGATGGAAAATGATCGTTCCATCGATCCGGTTGAGAAACTCAGGCCGGAACATGCGCTTCAGTTCATCATCAACCTTCTTGCGGGTATCCTCAACATCGATCGTGTTGCGATTACCACCAAAGCCAATCCGCGAACCACGCCGAATTTGTTCAGTACCAACATTCGAGGTCATGATAATTACGGTATTGCGGAAATCGACGCGTCGGCCCTTGCCATCGGTCAAGTTGCCATCTTCCAACACTTGCAACAACAAGTTGAAGGTATCGGGGTGAGCTTTTTCGATTTCGTCGAACAGCACCACGCTATAGGGGCGACGGCGTACAGCGTCAGTCAATTGACCGCCTTCACCATAGCCAACATAGCCTGGCGGCGAACCAACCAAGCGCGAGGTATTGAAGCGCTCTTGGAACTCCGACATATCGATTTTGATCAAGGCATCTTCTGAGCCAAACATAAACTCAGCCAAGGCCTTGGCCAGCAAGGTTTTACCAACCCCAGTTGGCCCCAAGAAAATGAACGAGCCAATTGGGCGCTTAGGATCTTTCAGGCCCGCGCGGGCACGCCGCACAGCCCGAGCAATCGTCGAAATTGGTTCCTCTTGGCCGATTACCCGCTCATGCAAATAGTCTTCCATTTTCATGAGTCGTTCGGTTTCTTCGCTAGCCAAGCGCATGACGGGAATCCCTGTCCACATTGCCACAACTTCGGCAATATCTTCTTGGGTCACGTAAGGCTTGCCTTTGCGTTGCTCCGAGCCACGGGTCTTTTCTTCTTCGTCTTCAAGATCAGTGATGCGCTGGAGCATGCGCTCTTCACGAACTCGTAGATCTTGCACAACTTCGAATTGGCCTTCTTCCAAGGCTGCATCTTTTTCTTTGCGAATCGCATCAAGCCCACGCAAAGCATCGCGTAAGGCCGATGGCGTGGCTGAGCGATACATGCGCACCCGCGACGAGGCTTCGTCGATCAAGTCAATCGCTTTATCGGGCAAGAAACGATCGGGCACATAGCGAGCACTTAGCACAGCGGCGGCAGTAATCGCCTCATCCTCAATTTGCAATTGATGGAAATCTTCGTAGCGAGTTTTGATGCCGCGCAAAATCTCGATCGTTTCTTCAATGGTTGGTTCATCGACCATCACTGGTTGAAAACGCCGTTCGAGGGCTGCATCTTTTTCGATATATTTGCGAAACTCATCGAGTGTCGTTGCGCCAATACATTGCAATTCGCCGCGTGAAAGCGCTGGTTTCAGAATATTGGCGGCATCGAGTGTGCCTTCGGCTCCACCAGCGCCAATAATCGTGTGAAATTCATCGATAAATAAAATACAACGGCTTTCTTTAATTTCGTCAACGACCCGTTTGAGGCGTTCCTCGAATTGGCCGCGATATTTGGTTCCAGCCACCAAAGCCCCCATATCAAGCGTTACCAAACGCTTGCCTTTGAGTGAATCTGGAACATCATCAGCGACAATTCGTTGAGCCAAGCCCTCAGCGATCGCAGTTTTACCAACCCCAGGCTCGCCAATCAGGGCTGGATTATTTTTGGTGCGGCGTGACAAAATTTGAATCACGCGCTCAATTTCATCTTTGCGACCAACCACTGGATCAAGTCGGCCAGCTTCGGCCAACTCGGTCAAATCGGTTGAAAGCGCATCGAGGTAGGGCGTTTTGCTTTGTTTGGCTTGGCGTTCGCCACCAGCGCTTGGGCTGGGTGTGCTACTGCCGCCAACCCCTTGACGCATCATGCGCATCACTTGGGTGCGAACCTGATCCAGCCCAACATTCATAATTTCGAGCACACCCGTTGCAACACCTTCGGCATTGCGCACCAAACCCAGCAAAATATGTTCGGTGCTGATATAGGTATGGTTGAGTTTGCGAGCTTCATCGATTGCATACTCAAAAACTTTTTTGGCGCGGGCGGTTAAATCAATCTCGGCAGTCGAGCGCGGGCCATCGCCATGGCCAACAATAAATTCAACAGCATTGCGGGCTTTTGTGATGGTCACACCAAGTTCAGCCAACACACGAGCGGCGACCCCTTCACCTTCCAAAATCAAGCCCAGCAATAAATGCTCGGTGCCGATGTAAGGATGATTAAACGCTCGCGCCTCTTCTTGGGCAAAGCTCATCACTTGCTTAGCGCGGCGGCTCATTTTGTCGTATGCACCCATATGTTTGCTCCAAAGCGAGGCAACCTTAGGATGAGTAAGATTGGGCCTCGGCGTGTTATCTATGACAAATAGTCGATGCTGCTGAGTGCCGATAGGCGGACATTGCTGGTCGGAAATGCTCTCGAAACTGGGGCAGCATCTCGGCTTCATTCTTTGGCAATGGGTGTGCCGCATCGGAAGCGTCGTGCATTAATTGTATCACTATCTTCAGATCAGTCATGCCCGTTTGAGTTAGCGTTTTGCTTGAAACGGACATGACCGTTGCAGCAGGGGAACCAGCAGGGTTTTCACAGACCCAGCACCTTCTCCGCTCCCATTCCGTTATTCTTCGTCTTCGGCAGCAGCGCTCGGCTCTTCAGTTGCCGTTTCAGCGCTTGCTTCAGCGGTTGCTTCAGCGCTGCCACTGCGGGTACTCAAGCCAATCCGCTTGCGCGTTGGGTCGATCCGAATAATCCGCGCTGAAACGCTGTCGCCTTCATTAATCACATCGCGTGGATGCTGAATCCGTTCATCACTCATTTCTGAGATGTGGATCAGGCCTTCGATGCCATCTTCAAGCCGCACAAATGCACCAAAGGCGGTTAATTGAGTGACAACCCCAGAGACGCTCTGGCCAATTTGGTAGCGATCGGTCACGGTTGTCCAAGGCTCAGCTTGAGTGCGCTTGATACTCAGCGCGATGCGTTTTTTATCTTCATCGACGCTTAAAATGTAGACGCTGACTGCATCGCCAACTTTCAGCACTTCCTCGGGATGCTTGACGCGGCTCCAAGAAAGCTCGGAAAGGTGAACCAAACCATCAGCTCCGCCAATATCGACGAATGCACCGAAATCGCACAAACTGGTTACGCGACCAGTGCGCACTGCGCCTGGTTCCAGTTTTTCAAGCAGTTGATCCTTGCGCGAATCGCGAACTTCTTGGACTGCTTGGCGCTCGGATAGAATCAGCCGATTGCGCGAACGATTGATTTCGATAATTTTCAGTGGCAAGGTTTGACCAACCAGCTTCGCCATATCCGATTGTTTTTGGACATCGGAGCCACGGCTAACGCTGCTGACCTGTGATGATGGCACGAAGCCACGCACCCCACTTAAATTAACCAACAGACCACCCTTGTTGTAGTTGGTCACGGCGGCGTGAATGACATCGCCAGCCTCATGGTTGACTTGCAAGGCTCGCCAACTCTTTTCTTGGCGTGCTTTATCTATCGACAACACGATACGCCCTTCAGCGTCTTCGGTTTGAACGACTGTAACAAGCAAGACATCGCCAACCTTGAGTTCGGCGCGTTCTTCCGACGACAGACTGGTCATCTCGCGGCCTGGCACCACGCCTTCCGACTTGGAGCCAATATCGACCAACACCTCGTCGCGATCAACGCGAACAATCGTGCCATCGACCGAATCACCATACTTGAGATTGCGATAATCGTGGGCTGGATCACGGAGATACTCCTCCAGCAGGGCACGATCATCATCGCCAGAATAATCGGCCTGTGGGGTCGCGTTCAATCCTGTGCTGGGAAGCACATCAGATTGATCCATGCCCGGTTGTGTTTGCTCGTCCATAATGAGTCGTCCTTTTGCCAAAAGAGGATTCCCGAGGAAGGGCGGACAGCGTGAAACCGATATGAAAATTATACAGAAGCAGCATGCAAAAGGCAAGGTTTTTTTCGGGCCTTGGGCTTCGGTTGTTGGGGATCGGGGATCGGCAAGCGTACAAACAGCATAAAACCTTGACAATTTGATCCACGAAGGGCACGCAGGCTGAAACCACGAAGAACGCGAAGAACGCTAAGGACGAGGGGTCAGATTTGCATTACCTAGCTTATCATGACACCTGACCCCTGATCGCTAGCCACTGAACCCTCCGTGTTAATCCATATTCTATAATCTCTCAGTGCTGTCTTTTGATTTTCTCCCTTATAGTTACCCTAACAACATAGTGGAGTTTTGGCATGGAAATGTGGCAATTTACCGCAGCAGTTGTAGCAATCGAGCAGCTCGCCGATGAAAATTTGTTCATTTTAGGATTGGCCGATCAGACTGATGATCCAGATGAATATCTAACGATTCAGCGTAGTTTTGATCAAGACGATTCCGAAGACGAAGCTAGTGATTTGGATAGCTATTACGTGTGCTTGCCCAACGGGGCAACTGATTATGGCTGTATCGAACGCTGGGAACTTGAATTAGGCCGCCTGCAGATTCATTTTACTCAACCAGCCCAAGCAATGTTTCAACTCGCAGGTGTTGATATCAAACTGATGATTGAACTTGAGCAGCAACAACAACTACGCAAAATATTGGAGCAATTATTGAGTTAAAAAACTTAGAATATTGATAGTTTGATCCACGCAGGACACGCAGGCTGAAACCACGAAGCACACGAAGAATGCTAAGGATGGGTCAAGATTCAAGGGCGAGGGGCCAGATTTGCATTACCTAGCTTATCATGAAACCTAACACCTGATCGCTAGCCCCTGAACCCTCCCCCTTTTGCTTAAAACATATCCGATCCCCGACCTCCAAGAACCGATCCCCAAGCCCTACTTTTGATTTTTGCCCTCTGACTTTTGACTTTTGATCTACAATGGAGTGCATTTAATTCTACCAACCATAGTGAGGATTCTCATGAGCGAGATTAATCAACAGGCTTTACTGGCGATTGGGCCGCTTGATGGCCGCTATCGTAAAGATGTTGAGGCGCTTAGTGGTCATTTTAGCGAAGCCGCGTTATGGCGCTATCGCGTGCGAGTTGAAGTTGAATATTTATTGTTTTTGGCGCGAGCACCACGCATCGGCCTGATCGAAGGCATCGATGGACAGTTGGCCGGAGCTTTGCGCAATTTATACCGTCAATTTAGCGTCGATGATGCAGTGGCAATCGCAACCTGGGATCGTAAAGTTAACCACGATGTGAAGGCGGTTGAATATTGGCTGCGCGAAAAGCTCGATCTGCTTGGGCTTGGTCAATACAAAGAGGCAGTTCACTTTGCCCTGACCTCGGAAGATGTCAATAATCTAGCCTATGCGTTGATGGTGCAAGAATCGCGTGATGTGGTGTTATTGCCAGCCTTGGGCAATATTCTTGGTCTCTTGCGCGATATGCAAATTGAGCATGCCGAAGCGCCGCTGCTGGCTAAAACCCACGGCCAACCAGCCACCCCCACCACCATGGGCAAAGAAATTGCAGTCTTTGCCGCCCGCGTCAATCGAGCGATCGAGCAGCTTTTGAAGATCAAATTAACCGGCAAACTGAACGGGGCAACTGGCACATTTGCCGCCCATCATGCCGCTTTGCCCGATGTTGATTGGATCACATTTAGCTCGGCGTTTGTCAAGTTTTTGGGCTTGGAGCCAACCCTGCTGAGCACCCAAATTGAGCCACACGATAGCATTGTTGAGGTTGGCGATGCTTTGCGCCGCGTCAACACAATTTTGGTTGATCTCTCGCAGGATATGTGGCGCTATATTTCCGATTCGGTGTTTGGCCAAGCGAGTGTGGCGGGCGAAGTTGGTTCATCGACCATGCCGCACAAAGTTAACCCTATTGACTTTGAAAATGCCGAAGGCAATTTATTGCTCGCCAATAGCTTGCTGGAGTTTTTTGGTCGTAAGTTACCAATTTCGCGGTTGCAACGCGATTTATCGGATAGTACGGTGCTGCGCAACCTTGGCGTGGCTTTTGGCCATAGTTTGTTTGCCTATCAACGCTTGCTCAAGGGCTTGCGCAAATTGGCCTTCAACGCCGAAAAAGCCTACGCCGAATTAGCTGGGCATCCCGAAGTCTTGACCGAGGCAATTCAAACGATTTTGCGCCGCGAACGCTACCCAGAGCCATACGAAGCTATGAAAAAGCTGGCCCGTGGTCGCCAAATTACGCTTGAAGATTTGCATAGCTTTATCGACGAGCTTGAGGTGCGGCCCGAAGTGCGCGAGGAATTACGGGCTTTACGGCCTGAAACCTATATCGGCCTCGCCGCCAAACTGGCCCGCAAGAAGATTTAATGGCGCTTTAGCCCCGAATAGTGCCTTATTCGGGGCTTGTTTGGGTCGTAAACAAAGCAGCGCCAATAATTCCAGCATCGTTGGTAAGCCGAGCAGGCACAAGCTTGGCGCGAATCCGAATTCGATCCAAGAATTGATCGGCATCTTTGCTCACACCACCGCCCAGAATAATTAGATCAGGCCAGAGCATCACTTCAATTGTTTGCAGAAATAGCTCTACGCCCTGCGCCCATTGCTCCCAGCTTTGGTTTTGCTCTTCGCGCACGCTGGCGGCGGCCCACTCGTGGCCTGGTTTGCCACGCACGCTAATTTGGCCTAGCTCCAAATTGGGCAATAAATCGTGATCATGAAACAACGCCGTGCCAATGCCTGTACCTAGGGTCAACATCAACAGTGTACCCATCACTTCACGGCCAGCACCAAAGGTAATTTCGGCTAAACCAGCGGCATCAGCATCGTTGATCACTGTCACTTGACGATCAAAATGTTGGCTGAAACGCGCAGCCACATCGCAATGTAACCAGCGCTGATCAATATTCGAGGCCGTCCGCACAATTCCACGTTGCACTACCGCCGGAAAACCACAGCCAATCGGCCCTTGCCAAGCAAAATGCTCGACCAATTCTTGAGCGACTTCAAGCACCGCTTCGGGTGTGGCAGGTTGAGGCGTATCACGGCGCTCTACATCGGCCAACAATTTGCCGGTTGAGCAATCGACCGGAGCCGCTTTGATGCCAGTGCCACCAATATCAAGGCCTAAAATCTGCATATCGTGCTCCTGCAAGCGAGTCTGCTCAATTCAAGCACAGATTATGCCGCCAACGATGATCCAAGAATGCTGCTTGTACGTAGCAATCAACGATCATTAAATTGGGAGTAACGTAATGCAGACAGTTTCAGGCTGGCTTGAACGGTGGAGCAAGGGTTGGTTAGTATTGGTTGGGCTGGCAATTTTTATAGCTTTTTTGGGGTTGGTTTTGCCGCAACAAGCCCAAAAGGCTCAGCAATATAGCGCTGGCATCGGCTCGCCAGATAGTAGTTTCTTGTATTCGGCTGACGATTTGTATCGCTTTGCCGAGGCTTATGGTGCTGATGGTCGGGCGGAATACATTGCCGCGCGATTCAGCTTTGATCTGATCTGGCCCTTGGCCTACACCCTGTTTTTAGCCACGGCGATTAGTTGGCTGGGCCAACGCAGCTTTCAAGCCAAGAGCCGTTGGCGCTGGCTCAACCTTGTACCAGTGATTGGTTTAGTGCTCGATTATGCTGAAAATTGTGGGGCAGCGCTGGTGATGGGGCGCTATCCTGAGCGCACCCCGATTATCGATTGGCTAACGCCCTGGCTAAGTGCTAGCAAATGGTTGTTTGTAAATGGTAGTTTTGTGGTTTTGGTCGGGGTCGGTTTACTGTATATTTGGCGGCGAGTTACCAAAAAAACACCGTAGCTGAGTTAACTACGGTGTTTTCAAGCAAATTTATTGATCTTTGGTCAAGGTCAAAACTGGTTTATCGCCAACGATCGCATACGAAAATGTGTAGTTACCTGGTGCAAGCTCAGGTGTCCCAACATGCTTTTCGGGGTAAATCACATCGAGATACTGCTTGCCATCAACCGTGACGAAATTCATCTTGCGATAGTTGGCCAGTACTGGTTCGTGAGCTTGATACTCGGTAATATGGCCGGAATCGATTGGGCCATAGGGCGTAGTGCTTTGGCCCACCCCGCCAGCCCCCAGCCAAAAATTCTCGATATCCACTTCGCTATCGTTGCGAATTCGAATATGCACTTTATTCACGTCATCCCCACCACAGCCAGCAAGGCTGATTAATAACAGACTGAATAACCACCACAAACGGACGAATTGCATATGTTAGCCAGCCACCAATTCTTCAATTGGCGTGTTGAGCAATTCGCTAATCATTGAACTGGTTACGCCCATAAAATTAGCAGTGGTGGCGGTAAAATAATCGATTGTTTGATTGGGATGCGGTAAGGCTAGCCATTGTTGACCGCCGCTACCAATTAATGCCCCCACCAAACGCATGCCAATTGCTTTGCCCTCAAGCGTGCGCAGAATTGTCACTGTGCCACGGCTAGCGGTTGCTTGCAAGGTTTCAGCAAAATATTGGGCGGCCTCAGGTGCAAGGCCTTGTTGAGCCAACCAACGTGGGTCAGGGTATTGTTTGGCTTGCTCAACCAATTCACGTGGGAAGTTGAAGCCAAGATCAGGTTGATCAGCATCTTTGTAGCCTAAGCTATGCGCCAAACGTTCAGTCATCACTTCAGTATTGGTCAAGGCCACCAAGGTATAGTGGCTCCCAACCAAACTCATTTCGATGATACCACTGGGCGAGAAATAATGGCTCACGCCTTGATGACCACTATGTTGGGCATGCCACTCACTGACCACCACAATATCGGGTTCAGCTAAGGTAGCAATCACCATCATCAATGGTTCGGTCATTGAATAATGGCCAGCAGCCTCATCCCAAACAATCCACTGATCGGCTTGTAGCTCAGCCAAACCCTGATCCCACTGAGCTTGGCGTTGGTCAGGATCGGCGGGAAACAACGCAGCATCATCGCCACCGATTAAATTTTGAGCATGCACCATACCCAAAAGATAGGCGAGTTGGGGCGTACTAAACTGCAATGGGTAGGTTAATTCGCGTGTCTGTGCCATAGTATGGCCTCCTGCTGAAATGGGCAGTGGATCGGCGTTGTAACAACGTCCAAGCCACTGCCCATTATACTGTTGATCTTATCGATTACCTAGAAGGTTTTGGAGAACCAATCTTTGACTCCGCTCCAGGTATTTTGGACATCTTGCTTGACATCGCCAAACCAGTTGACAGCATCTTGAGCTTTACCAATCAAGCTCCCAGCGCCGTTGCTAATGGTTGCACCGATGCCAGTGTTGCCCATTTTTTCGTTCCAGTAGCGAATACCTGATTCTTGGCCAGTCAATGGGTTGGCCGTGTCGCGGCGTTCCAAGCCAAGATAGTTGTAGCCTGGGCCCATATCGTGGTAGTTGAAGAGGTAGCCAGCAGCATCGTGGACAGCGCCGTGATAGCTGACTGGTGAATCGCCTAAGTCGATTGCCTTGTTGCCAGGGCCAACTAAGCCACCGCTTGGGTTGAGCATTGAACCAAATACTGGGTCGATGCCCAAGACATCGCCGACGACTTTGCCATAGCGCAAGCTTGAGGTGCTGCCCATGAAATCGCCATGGAAGGTTTGGTTGATTGCTTCAACAGCCGATTGGCCGTTGGCTGCGCCAGTCTTGGCAGCTTGTTCGCGCAATTCAAGGAACTTGCCATAGTCGGCTTGAATTTTTTCTAATGGCACGCCACGGGCTGCGGCAATCTTCTTGAGCGCTTCTTCAATTTGCTCAGGGCTAGCATTGCCACTGGTCAGCAATTCCATGGCTGAGTTCAACTCAGGGTTGCCAGCACCTTGGAATTGTTGGCCGACCAAATCGCCCATGTATTTGTCATTGAAGACTTGCTCGGTTGACATTGGTTCTTGGCTGCTGCCACCGCCGCCGCCACC